>PJTT01000005.1_pt1 | contig 712758 bp, 704 predicted proteins | sample 1512261 | NCBI WGS metagenome assembly PJTT01 (sample SAMN08177685, study PRJNA422409) | Soil metagenome, whole genome shotgun sequencing project. | isolation source: Soil (2) enriched on wood chips | place: USA: Madison | collected 2015-01-15
GCCGCTGGGTCTGGGACATGCCGTCTGGTGCGCCCGCGACATCGTAGGCGACAATCCCTTCGCCCTGCTTCTGCCCGACATGCTGTTCAAGGGCGAGCCCGGCGTGCTCAAGCAGATGATCGACGCCTATGAGGAAAGCGCGGGCAATGTCATCGCGGTTGAGGAAGTGCCGGAAGCCGAAGTTTCCTCCTATGGCGTGATCGCGCGGGGCGATGGCCCCGATACCGGTTTTGCCATTACCGGCATGGTGGAAAAGCCCAAACGCGAAGACGCGCCCTCGAACCTGATCATTTCGGGTCGCTATATCCTGCAGCCCGAAATCTTCGGACTGCTGGCCGATCAACCGCGCGGTGCGGGTGGCGAGATCCAGTTGACCGACGCCATGCAGACCTTGATGACGCGCCAGCGCTTCACCGGGGTCAAATACAAGGGCCAGAGCTTTGACTGCGGCGCCAAAATCGGCTTCCTCACCGCCAATGTCGTCTATGCGCTCGACCGCGACGACATCCGCGATGGATTCCTCAAGGAATTGAGAAAACTCGGACTAAACAGTTCCCTTCAAGAGACGCGCTAACACTCGAATTGGATAAAGATAACGGCGCCAGAAAACGCGTCACTGCTGTCGTCTGTTGGGATAGGTCAAAAAAAATCAGGCCTTGCGGCCTGACTAACGAATGCTGCCCCGATAGCTTCTCTGATATATAGGGTTGCGTCCGAACCTATAGAAGAGCTGTGGAGACAGCCGAAAAGGCCGTCCAGGCGAAAACGACCGGTAACCATGCCAATGCCGCCAAGCCCAAAATCACCCACCCGCGCGGAAGAATGGCCACATCATGGTGCAAAACATTCGCATCGCTTTTCATGTCAATCCTCCGAAACAGACTTCTGCCAGTCCTGACAATAGACACGCTATTTCTTAACGGCCAACCAAATGAAATGGTTCGGATTTTATGAAATTCGGACTTTCGATGCCTATAGGCAAAATGTTCGCATAGCCCGATCCAAAATGAAGAATTTCAAGTAAATTTAGCAAAAGCTGGACATGCCCGAAGCAAACTGAGGCCATTTCCCGTCGGCGGCGCTTACAGAGGTTTCGCACCCGCCCCAAGCCCATCGCCGATCCCAAAAATTCGGATTACCAAGTGATAATACCAGGTCAAACTAGCCACCGACTGACAGCCATGCGACTTGCGCATAACTACCCTGCACTTCACATAACCAAACCAAACTCAAGAAAGCCACATTTAAATCAAATACTTGCGATGATAGCTCAGAAAACACAAAGGCGACGCCTCTTAACCATCGACCCGATCAAGGGCTTGAATTTTAGGTAAAGAATGTGTCAACGTGTTATTGAGGATTACTCGCTGGCCGTAATAATATGGTCATGCGGCTTTTTGGTGAGGACTGTGTAAATGTTTAAGTCTCTCAAGACGACGCTTCTAGCCGGTATTGTATCCGCTTCAGTTCTGCCAGCAGCCTTGGCAGCGCCTGTTACTGGATATGGTGCTGATGCGCAATTTTCGGCTCTCTATAATGCCGTACTATCGGTCTGTCAGCTTGCGCCGCCCAGCCGCCCGCCTGAGCTGACGACCACCGTCACCGCCTATTCTGGTGCGGTTCTGGAGGCCTCGGTGCCACTCGAGGTTGCTACCCAGTCTTTCCAGGAGCTGCGTGACGAATACGACGCGCTTTGCGGCACCCCCGAAGCCGATGTTATTTTCGACCAATTGCTTCCAGGCACCCAGGCCATCGGCTTGGGCGGTGAAGGCGATGCTCCGGGCACCCCGAGCTGATTTAGACTTCAATTTGATACAGACTAAAATAAAAGGCCGAAACTCGGCCTTTTATTTTGACGCGACCTAAAAGATCGCCAGATGAGCGCTATTCACAAGATGCGCCGAAATTAACCACCAACTACATACGAAACAACATTATAATCAGCATAATGTTGACCAAAACGAACAATAGAAATACATTTCAATAATGTAACTAAACCCAATATTACTTGAGCTAACATGGAGCAGGTGCATTATGGGTATCGGATTTGGAACCGATGTATTGGCATCCCGAAAATCTGCTCATAAATCATCCTTCAAGGATGGAGATCGGTCTGCAACCGATTACCGTATGCGCCAGTCAAACCATAGCGGGCTTGTCGCACATTGGCGGAATGGCGAACCTCTCCAAATCAGGACCAAGGGCTACCGGCGCTTCAATCTTGCAATCAAGCGTATGATCGACATTACCGGTGCCGTTATAGCATTGGTGGCGTTGGGGCCTATGCTGATATTGATTGCCGCAATTATTCGTCTTTCCGATGGTGGCCCGATTTTTTTCAGGCAGAAGCGTGTTGGCAAGGATGGCGCACTGTTCGAGATCTTCAAGTTCCGCACTATGCGGATCGATGCCTGCGATCTAAGTGGGGTGCAGCAGACTGTTGCAGGCGACGAGCGTATTACACGCATTGGCACCTTTCTTCGGCGCACAAGTATCGATGAATTGCCGCAGTTGCTTAATATCGCGCTTGGGCACATGTCTCTCGTGGGGCCCCGCCCACACGTTCCAGGAATGCTGGCCGCTGGACGGCTTTATGAAGAGCTGGTCCCCTATTACGATCATCGCCACTCCATGCTGCCCGGACTCACCGGATGGGCTCAGACAAATGGCCTGCGCGGCGCCACCGACAAAGCAGAAGCCGCTATCGGGCGCATCGAACACGACATCGCCTATATCCAGAATTTCAGCGTCTGGCTCGATATCAGGATTATCTTCAATACAATCCGGCGCGAATTCCTGACCGGCAACGCACACTGAGAAAAAGCTATTTTTGCTTGAAATAAATCGGCTAAGGCACCGAGCGCCTCAGTAAAGATGCCTCGTGTTCGTCTTGCGTCTGAACGTCTCTGTTTCAGCCACTTTTTCTTCATTGCTGAGGACCAGCGGTCCTGATGCCACCGATAGTACCTGGCCGTAACGTCGTCCCGTCCGGCCGGGCGGCAAATCGTCAAATTGAATAAAATTGCAATTAAACAGGAGACAAATTGTCTGCACTTGTCAGGGCATGATGCAGTCATCAACAGGGATGGCTTCATCATGAAACTAACAGCGCTCGGATTCTCCGTTCTCATTGCCTTCGCCAGCGTCAATCCGGCGCTTGCTAATCTGAACACCTCATTCTCACCATCCGGCACCGCCATAACGCCGATCAACATGCAGTATTTCTGTAAGCAGAATCCGTCGGAATGCCGAAAAACTCGCGATGCGAAGATCGAGCTCACCGACGACATGGTGAATGTGCTAAGGCAGGTAAACGTCTCGGTGAACAGAGCCATCCGCCCTCGGCTCAACGTACCGGGTGGCTGGAAACTCAACCCCACCGCTGGTGATTGCAACGACTATGTGCTGAGCAAGCGCAGCCAATTGATCCAGATGGGCGTACCAGCTGGCGCACTCCGTTTCGCAGTCACCAAAACCCGCCGGGGCCAGCCTCATGCGGTTCTTGTTGTCAGAAGTTCGTCCGGCGATATCGTACTCGATAACCTCACCAGCCGCGTCGTGACCCTACAACAATCGGGTTATCTCATTCGGTCGATGTCGAGCGCAGATCCCCTACGCTGGCACGCAGGCTAACCGAGGCACCAGACGCAAACATCTAGGTTGTAAAGAGGCGAGGGCAATAAGCGTTCAATAAACGCGAAATTGCTCTCGTCTTTTATTCGTAGTTTGTGAACTATTTTTGAACTACAGAGCCAATATCGCTTCTTCAGAAGCGTTCTAGCTGCCCAAAATGGCTAAACCGATCTGAACCAAGGCCATAACCCCGAGCCAGGACGCCAACGCTAATCCCACAATTACCCAGCCACCATGGCTAATCATGCCGTGATGCCTCACCGGCTGCACATAATGTCCCATGCTCTCCTCCAAGCTCGCCAGCCGAAGCCGACTTTGACATTAGGTCGTCATATATCTTAACGCACACTTAACCAAAGCGTTCACCCTGTCGAGGGCGCAGATCTATTGGCCGTATAGTTGCGTGAAGAATGCCGCCCCCCCTTCGCTCGCCTCTACTGCAGTGCCGGATTGTTCCGGTTCGGTGCGGAAGAGGCCCGTAAAAGACATATTTTCCGGCGAAAATCGTGACGGGAGTGGCGGGTCTGCTTCTCGAGGGGCAGGATTGCCACCCTGCCCTGCGATCTGTTGAGCGGCAAACCCCGCATCGCCCCCTTCATGTTTGTTGACCAGGACCTGGTAGACCTGCCTTATGGTGCGCGGCGAACCCGAATTATCGTAGAAAATAGCCCTATTGGCCGCGGCCTGCCGCGGGAACAGGCCAATCGCGACCTGATCAGGATTCTGTAATCCAGCCTTGAACATCTTCTCGGCACCCTGGGCGCCCAGAAAATGCGCGATATAAAGCTCTCCCGGACTGGGCGTACGGCCAAAAACGGAGCGCAGATATTCGCCATTGGTCCGCGTAAACGCCGCCGCCAGATCAGCCGCAATCTGTGGGTTTTCTCGCAGCTTGAGGATTTGCTGGCGTTTTGCCGGGTCCTGCACGACATAATCGCCGGACGCCGTCACTTCGATCTGGTCGGCATAGGACTGGTAGCCAAGCCGAGGGCCATGGTTCTTCATCACCTGAAGCCAGGTGCCTTCGAGAAACTGGAACAGCCCTACAGCCGATGATGTGCTGGCCCGCGCCTGGGGATTAAGGCTGCTCTCACGCATGGCTGTTTGCAGAAGATAGCCGAAATCAACGCCACTGCGGTCGCCCGCGGCACTCAGAGCACTTGCCAGGCTCTGGGATATGTTGATCGGCTGCACGCCCATAGAGCGGCCCTGCGCTGAGAATCAATCGTCTTAATATCTACACCCGAATGTCGCGACGCCGCCAAACAAATCAGTCCGGCGCCGACCAACGTCTCACGACATCGGACAGAGCGGGCCTCGGGCGATCCTCAATGACTGCGGTAGAGGTTCCGATATGCACAAAGCCAACAAAACGCTCGCCAGCTCCGGCGCCAAGCATTTTCGCTGCTTCATCGTCAAATGAGAACCAGCGCGTTACCCATGAAGCCGCATAGCCCATCGCAAAAGCCGCGTTGAGAATATTGAAGGCGACATTGCCTGCAGACAGGACCTGTTCCAGCTCGGGAACCTTGGGATGCTCCTGTGGGACGGAGAGCACGCCAATGGTCAAAGGCGCGGGCAGGAAGCGCTGGCGCTCCGCATCAAGGCTGGCCAGGTCCATATCCGGTCGACGCTGCTTCAGAATGGAAGCCAGCTTTTCACCAGCATCGCGCCGTGCATCTCCCTCGAAAATGACGAGCCGCCATGGCGTGATCTTGCCGTGGTCGGGTACGCGGGTCGCGATAGTAAGGATCGTCTCAAGCTCAGCCGGGGACGGCCCCGGTTCCTGAAGAAACGCCAAGCCGACCGAACGTCGATTGAGCAAATAGTCCCTAAGAGCAGGATTGGCTGGCATTTCGAGTCTCCTTTACCGCTACACTTACTTTGCTCAAGTGGAGCTGGCCAAGCCGGACAGCGCAAAAAATGCGGAACCCGACATGGTTCCGCACTCTAGGCGGTTTAAAAACCACGGTCTTTGTGACACAGCTTCTCCGCAATCACTGTCTAAGGAACCATTGAATCGGTCTATGCGGGCAGTGCTGCGACGACCGGGGAGATTCCATGCGGCTTGCAAGACTTTTAGTGCTGGTTCTTACCCTCGCAGTTTTCTGCGTTCCTGCCATTCCCGTGACGATCGCGGTGGCGCAGGAAACGGTAGATTTTCCGCCTCTGCCGCGCCCGCGTCCTGATCGAAGCGCCATAGGTACACCTGCGCCTACCGCTGAGACCATCGAGTCAAACAAGGCAGCAGAAGCCATTGCGACCTATACCGATATTCCTCAGCCCGTCACCTTGACGGCGCGCATCGTCGATGGTGGCTCGCCCATTTCCGATGGCTTGGTTTGGCGCATTTTCGAGAGCGTGCCGGACGCAAACGGCGAACTCGCCCTGATCGCGAAATCAGAAACCGGATCAGCCAAGATGGAGTTGCCGCCCGGCGAATATTTGCTGCATGTCTCCTATGGCCAGGCACAGATCAGCGAGCCGATCTCGATCGCCCCCGGTGAAAATCAGAAGGATGTCATCCTGTCCGTTGGAGCCCTGAGGCTTAATTCGGCAGTAACGGGCGATGTTCCTATTTCGCCACCCCTGCTGAAGTTCGACGTGCTCACATCTGGGACGGACTCGATGACGATCGCGGAGGGTTTGCCTGCAAACGAGCTGGTGACACTTAATGCTGGCACCTATCATATCGTCTCCCATTTCGGGAACATAAACGCAATCGTGCGCGCCGATCTGCGCGTCGAACCCGGCCAATTGACCGACGCGACGCTCTATCATCATGCCAGCGAAGTTTCGTTCCGCCTGGTGTCGGAAGAAGGTGGCGAAGCCATTGCCGACGTTGAATGGACGGTAAAAACCTCGGACGGCACAACCATCTTCACCGAGCGCGGTGCCTTTCCCACGGCCGTACTTGCAGAAGGCGAGTATCTGGTTTTGGCCAAGCTGGGCGACCGGGTCTATAATCGCGATATTCAGGTGCAGTCCGGCGCGTCTACGAGCATAGAAGTCCTCTCTTCGGCTCTCTAGGCTCAAGACGTATTAATTTGCCTTGAGTTGAATGCACAGTCTCCATTGAGGAGGCTTGCATGGGTGATTTGTTCCTGCTGAGCGAGCGGGAGATGTCTCGGATCTCGCCCCGCTTTCCCTTGGCCCATGGCGTGACTCGCGTAGATGACTGCCGAGTGATGAGTGGCATTGTCTATGCAGTCCGCAACGGTTTGCAGTGGGGAAGATGCCCCCAGGAAGTACGGTCCGCACAAGACACAGTACAACCGCTTCATCCGCTCGAGGCGGCTCAGGGTCTTCGACCGCCTCTTTGCCAACCTCGCAGGCAAGGGTCCAAACCTGAACGCATCATGATCGATGCCACCCACCGCCCAGACTTATCCCCGCAGATCCGGAGGCCGCTAGAGTCGTGGCGCAAATTGATACCAGAGGGACTGATATGCCAGACCGCTTTAGCGACCATTCCGCCGGCCTTACCGCTCCCGCGAGCCACGGCTTCGCAATCACGCCGAGCGATACGCTCGATCTCGCGGAGGTGACGCGCGCCATCTATGTCGGCGGCAGCGGAAATGTAAGCGTCATTATGTCATCCGGCGCAGAAATCGCTCTCATCGGCCTGCCAGCGGGAACCGTACTGCCAATCCGCGCGCGCCGCATAAAGCTCAGCGGCACCAATGCAACAAATCTGGTCGGATTGGTCTGATGCTGGCCATTTCAATGACTTCACGCCCGGCCCTGTCATGGTGGCCGGCGAACACCAGTTTTGCGTTGGATCTTACCACTGGCACTGGCATGCGCGCCGGACAAATTCGTCCACTTAATGAGCTGATGTCGTTTTCGCGCAGTACGTCACGTCTGGCTGTCGACAGTACCGGACGGTGGCATAGCTTCGGTCCGAATGTACCAGCCATGACAGACCTCGGTTTGTGGCTGGAAGAAGCGCGCACCAATGTCGTGGTCGACAATGTGGGGGAAAGCTCCACGATAATGACTGGCGTAACCACATCGGCCTGGACGGCAGGAGACTGCCCTCTGGTTGGCGGCGCGGCCCGCCGGATAAGTCAGGGCGCCGGGTCTAGCGATGGTTTTATGCGCCTTTTGGCAATGACCGGCGGGATGACCTACACAGCGTCGCGCTTCTACAAATATGACGGTTCCACAACCTGGATTCGAATGTCTATCAGCGACAATATCGCCAATGTCTATTTCGCTTTTCTGAATTTGACTAATATGTCCCTCGGCATCAGCGGTGCGTTCGGCAGCGCCATGCTGGTCAATGTAAAACTAACTCCGGCTTGGAATGGATGGTATCGCCTAAGCCTCACTGGTATTTTGCCTAACACCAATTCGGCCTGTGGTTTCTTTTCTCACAGCGTGACCGGCAATGGACAAACCATACGCGCTGCTGGCAGCTACGGCAGCTGGGCAGATCAGGTTGTTGCTGGGATAGATGCGGGAAGTCCGTTCCCTACCACGTATGGAAATAGTCGTGAACATGACACCGCCGTCGCGATCGCTTCGGCCGAGGGCACGGGCGTTTCGTGGCTAAGCGACGGCACGTCATTCAAGCTTGAGCCAAGCAGCGGACAATGGCCGCTGCCACGACAAAATAGCCAAGTTGCCCTACGGACAATGTCCATACTACCCATCACCTAAGATGGAAGTCACCAAAATTTAAGACGTTGGCGCGTGATGCGGGGCGTGCTTTGATGAACATTTCTCGCCCTGCGCACTCCCCAGCCACGGCATTGCCGTTGAAGGGCAATCACCTTAGGCGTCAGCACAAATTATTTTTGAAGAGACAGCCAGATATTTCCGACCGGCAAATGTGCCAATTCCTTCAGATACTGACCTCTTTCGATCAACTGCATCTCGATGATTTCCCTTTCCGCTATTGCTGTCTCAAGCAGCTTCTTGAAACGCTCCGACGACCAATCAGAAATCGGGAATGCCAGACGGCTTAGGCCGCAATAGCGCGCAACCTCCTGCATCTTGTTTTCATAAGCGACAGAAACAAAAGGAACAGCGTTCTTTGCGGCAAGAACTACGCCGTGATACCGCATCGAGACCACAGCTCTGGCAGATGCGATACGGCGTTCGTACGCGCGGTAGTCCGAATATGCTGGATCCACAACGACCTTCAGAGCGGGCGCGTTGGTCCGTACGCGCGCGGCAAAAGATTCCAATAGGTTTTCTTCTGTACCTTCGGAATGTATATGCGGAATTATGCGCACAGAAAGACTATTTCGTTGCGCTACGGTCGCAAGCACAGAGGCCATCTCATTACTGAGCTTATCAATGCTGAAATTCTTATAGGACGAAAACCATTTCGTAAGGTCCGTAGGGACGACGACAATTTCGTCGATCTTTTCCACATTGGTCAAAGCTGGCAATCCGAATGCAGAGTCAACACCCTGTTCCGCGGTGACGCCAGCTTTGGCTAAATAAGCAACGCTCGCTGCCTCGCGGACATATACTTTCGAGCGCTGCAAAACGCGGACCGCGAGCAGGTCGAACAGCGGGTGCCCGGATTTACCAATAGTGTTGAGGTGAAATATTGGCCGCTTGCCCGCTGCAAGCACCACAATAATTTTCATCAAAAAATACCAGTCTCGATAAACTCCGATATTTGCTCCGCAGGGGCTAACAATTATAAAATCTGCAGAACCAAATGTACGCTTCAGTTTGACTATTCTGTCAGAAAACAAGCGCTCGGCGAACGGGATCGAGAACATATAAAGGCATAAAGAGAGAATGTCGTATTTGGCTAGGTAAAGAGGAGGAGCTTCCTCAAACACGTTGCCCGCAGGTGGCATTTTAACCGCCTGCTTCCCCTTTATGTCGTGGTAGACAATGGTGGTGCTGCTTGATGGAAATCGCTCCTTGAGCGAGTTCAGAACCGCCGCAACAGCACAATCGTCGCCAAAATTGGCGGTATGTTGATTAATTATCATGAACTTCATGGCTGTCATCCTTGCTCAAAGCTGGCCGCTCTCGTTTGATAAGAAATGCTAACGCTAAAATCCCTAACAGAGGCCCCAACAGAGAGTATATCGGAGGCGCGCTTCCGTGGTAAAACACCACTCCAAAAGCAATAGTTATTTGTGAAATAATACTTATGAAAAGAATTTGTAAGTCAGTTATGAGTACATGCTGCTTCTTTATAGAGAAAAATAAAATAGTATTTATCAGAATTGCGTAGATATACATTGCCAGCGGCACGGAAATAATTCCAAAGCTCTTCTGAGTAATGGCAGGAACTACCAAGATTAAAAGCAGGCCAAAGACTGCAGAAAATGCTGCCAACCCTGGCTTGTCCATCATTTTCAATGCGGCGTCTGCTCCGGTAAAAGCCCCGCGCAAAAGAGCCGGTATCGCTAGAGCCATCACCAAAACAACCACCTGCGAGAATGGCCCCACGAAATCAAGGACCATTGGGGAGAAGGTCACAATGCCAACCACTGTTACGCAGACGGAGAGCAGGCCTATAAGGCGGAGCTGGCGCATCTCAGTGTTGATCGTTGGCCAATCCCGCTGCTTGACGAGAAGGCCGAGTCGAGGAGCGAATTGTCGTACAAAGATAAACTGAAAGAATGGAAACAGCACGGCAAACCGCGATGCCAAAGCATAGTCTGCCGCGATGGCGGAAGAGAAAAAGAACCCGACCACAAGTATGTCTATGCCCTGCAGATGTTGACCTGCGACTGCGTTAAAGGACAGCAGGCCGGAGTACCGCAGGTCCCATTTTGACAGTGGTGATAAGCCCTTGACCTCGGCACTAAGCAAGCGGCGATTGTCAGCAATATAGGGCACGAGCATGGGCAGCCACATTGCCAGGCCAACTGCCGAAGGAGCTGATCCTACCAGAAGACAAATTAGCAAACTGGGCAATCGCAATAGACTTGGCAGTAATTCATACATTGAAACTGAGCGGGTGATTCTTGACTGACCATCAAGTGAACCCGATGAAACCAAAGTCAGCGCGCCCATCGGCAGCATAGGAGCGAGGTAAACAAACCATTCTTCCATGCCCGGCTTGGAAAACAGCTCCGAGAGATTTTGAGAAAATATAACAAAAAATGCTGCGATGACCGTACAAATCAGCCCAGAGACAATGCTGATACTCCTTAGAAGGCGTATGTCAGCAGCATAGTTCGTAGGGTCGCGGGATGTATGATATGTAATAAGATTGGAGAATCCACTGCCAACACCAATGGATATTAATCTGTACGCACCAAATACAATCATCATGTCACCGAAATTATCTTTCGGTAAAATACTTCCTAACACAAGAATTACCAGAAATTGTGTCGCGAGGGCGCTAATCCGAACTGCAGACGTGCCCACGCTCTGGGCCTTGAGTACTCTTAACGCTGCAGAGACTGAACGCTTTAGCATTCAAAAGCCCGGCACGTATTTTTTCGTGAGTTTAAGACCCTCCATAGTCCATGGATAATCAGCTTGGGGCGCTTGGCAATATTGGAGTTGCAGGCCTTGCACGATGGAAAGAACTTCAATTTTTCCCCGATGTGATCAGCCTCAGCCATCGTCCGATAGAAGTCGACATTTTTTTGCATCAGGGCGTCCACACCCAGATTGGGCCAACCAAAGGCGTGCCACAATAGACCGATGCGAAGCGTCATGGTGTCCCTATCCACTGTGTCGTCATTTGGGTTATCGCAAGCGGGTCGGCCCACAACATAGCCCTGTTAATGCAAGGCAGCTATGTGATGATGTACAAGCATTTTAGGTGGTCTGCAAAACGCCCGCCTTTATAATGTTAAAGCACATTACTGTTGCTGCATGGTATCATTTGAATGAATGCGGGCCGCTTTAAGTTTACTTGGCCGCATCAAGATCGCGCAATGGACGAAAATATGGTGCGCAAGGCCAGCCTAGTTTCGGGGGCGAACCCACCTAAACTCAATTTCAGGGGCATTATGACAGCGAATACTGACAGCCGTATCGATGTTGCGCTCGCGACCTACAATGGCGGCCCCTACATCGATGAGATGCTCGACAGCATCGCCGCTCAAAATCATGCCAATCTACGCGTAATCATTTCGGACGATGGATCAACTGACCAGACCATGGCCGTAGTTTCGGCAAAAGCCCAAACAATGCCGATCAGCGTTATCAACGGACCGGGGCGAAAAGGCGTGCTGCGCAATTTTGAAACCGCTTTGGCGGCCAGCGACGCCCCCTATGTTGCGCTGTGCGACCAGGACGATTTCTGGATGAGCGAAAAGCTGTCTACACTCCTGGCGCGGCTCCAGGCGCTGGAGGCGACCCATGGTGCGCAGACGCCGCTCCTGGTTTTCAGCGACATCGAAGTGGTGGACAGCCAACTCCAGACCATCAAGGCGTCCATGTATGACGGGTCGATCAAAACCAAATCGGCACGGGTGTTTGAGGATTTCTTTTTTTCCAGTCATGTGCCGGGCTGCGCCATGATGTTCAACCGGGCGCTGCTGGACATCGCCCTGCCGTTTCCGCAAGTCGAAATTCATGACTGGTGGCTTATCCAGGTGGCGACATTGTTCGGTCATGTCGAATGCGTGGATCGGCCACTGATCAAGTATCGTCAACACGGCAACAATGCCATCGGCCTCGGCAATCCGGGGAAAAGCTCCTGGAGCGGACGACTGCAAAAGCTGACACGGCCTATGACTTTTGTCCGCAGGCGCGCTGACAAATGGCATAAGCAGGTCAAAGCCATACGCATGGCGCTGAAAGCGCTGGAGGAGCAATTTGGCGACCAACTACCAGACAATGCACGGTCGCTCGTCGATGCGGGCTATGTCGCGCCCAATGCCGGTAAACTCCACCGTCTGCTGAAATCCGCTCATGCGGGCGAGTGGCGGCCAGATTATTTCGGCATTCTCTACCTGCTCGGCCGTCAGCCCAGATCCTGAAGACAAAGCCGGGAGTATAGCCTTGCCCTTAGATGCCCATCCCCACAGGGACGGTGCTTTATTGCATCGCTTGGGCGGTCAGGCGAATACCAGTTTCGAGATCAACTCTGGGGGTCCAATCCAGCGCCTTGCATGCACGGGAAATGTCGAGGACGACTGCAGGCGGATCAAAGGGCCGCGCTTGCAGATATTCCCGTTTAAGCGCCTTCCCAGTGATGGCTTCGACCAATGCCATGAGTTCCGACAGAGATGTTCCTGCACCTGACCCAGCATTGAATACGCCCGTAACATCCCGTTCCAGCGCCCTTAAGACCATGTCGACGAGGTCGGAAATATAGATAAAGTCCCTGACGGCCGAGCCATCTCCCCAGATAATGGCCTTCTTTTCTGTAAGCGCCAGATTGAGGAAGGTTGTGACGGCGCCGAGTTGGCCAATCGTACCCTGACCCGGCCCATATGGGTTGGCCGGGCGGATGATGGTGGGGCGCAGCCCGTGCTGGCCAGCAAAGAGCGCGATGTATTTTTCCACGGAAAGCTTGACGATGCCGTAGGAACTCATCGGGTTGGTCGGATGATCCTCGGATATTGGCGTGCTGATCGGATGGCCATAGATGGCCCCGCCGGAGGATAGATAGACTAGGCGTTTCGTACCGGCCCGACGCATCGCATCCATCAGCTTCACCGTGCCGACCAGGTTGCTCTCAATGTCGCCCACCGGATCGGCATTCGAAGAGGAAGGGATCGAGCTTGAGGCAAAGTGACAGACCGCGTCGGCGCGCTCGAGCACGTCGAGCCTGTCGGCCAATGCCGCCAAGCCACCGGATATGAACTCGAATTGAGCACCATGGGCGAAACGCGGGGTGGGATTATGGCCCGAAACGATAACATCGTGCCCTGCCGCCACGCTGGCGGCGACAAAGTGGCTGCCGATAAAACCGTTACCGCCGACGACGACTATGCGCATCGGCACCTCGCTCATAGGCCTGCATCAATTCTGCGTTGAATACCGAATCGTTGAACGTCGCATCGGAATAGGCTTTGGCGGCTAGCCCCATACGGCGCGCCTCCTCCTCATTTCCCGCAAGGCGGCGAATATGGGCCGCCAGCTCTTCTGGATGGTCGGGCTCGAAGACCAGCCCACGCTCGCCGTCAGCCAGAAGCTCGGTAATGCCACCCCGGCGCGAACCGATCACTGGTCGGCCGAGAGCAAAGGACTGGTTGATGACATAGGGAAAATTCTCGTGCCAGATTGATGGCACGATCACAAAACGGGCGCGGGACAAAATCATATTGAGCTCGTCTCCCCATTTGGGGCCGAGGAACTCGACATTGGTCAGGCCATATTTTGCCGTCAAAGCCTGCAGGCTTTCCAGGTCCGGGCCATTGCCAATGATCTTGATCGGAAAACCATCAATCAGGCGCGCTGCTTCGATTATGCGGTCGACGCCCTTTTCGTCGATCAGGCGTCCAAAAAACAGGCCAAACGGCTCATAGACATCTTGCGCATGATGAGCGCCGGAATCGAAGGGATTGCGCAGCTTTGACCACGAGAAATCACGCTCCGGCCAGAATTCCTGCGTCGTATGCGCCATGAAATCGCTGGAAAAGGTGAAGTGGTCGAACCGGTCATAAATGCCCATGAACTGATGGGCATATGCCTCGATGCTGCTGGCAACGGATAGCGCGCGATTGTCCTTGCAGCACCGATTCAGTGGAGCGTTGTAAAATTTCCTGCCTTTGCAATCAAAGCAGATTTTGCCGTGATGGAAGAGCTTGTAGTTCGGGCAGATGTGCTTGTAGTCGTTGAAGGTGGCCACCACAGGCACGCCCGCATCGTAGGCCGCATCCACGATAGACGGGCTGAGATGGACGTTGATGGCAAAGACATGCATCAGGTCGGGTTTGAATTCCGCGATGATCTCCGCCATGCGCCGCTTCTTGCTGCGATCATAGATTGCTGCCGGCAGGTTCTTCAGCTTGGAGAGTGCGCCGCCCGAATTGTACTCCGGCGCCTCCAGGAGCACGACATTGTCAGGATGTGCAGCGGCTGGATCGCCCGTCGCCACCATCATGGTTTCGTGGCCGTTCTTGCGCAAAACACGCTCGGTTTCGTGGAAGAAGACCTCCGCGCCACCCGTGATTTCGTAGAGCTTATGGGTCAAAAGAACGCGCAAAAAGCCGGCTCCCCGTTCAGGCTTTGGAAGATCGTTGATCGGCCGACGCCGGATCACGGTCCATGGCTCTCCCGCGGTCGAAAATCGCTATGTGTTGGTCAACAACCGTTTCCCAGCTGAACTCACGAGCAACGCGCTCCCTTGCTTGGTGGGCCCTTGCTTTCATCTCTTCGGGATGATCCAGGGAGAATTGAAGCTGCTCGCGCAGATCGTCTTCGTCTCCCGAGCGAAAATAAGTGCCGAATTCAGCCAGGCCATAAGTGTTCTGAGGAATGTCGGCGCAAATGACTGGGGCTCCAAGAAAAGTCGATTCCAGAATGACCGGCGAAAGCCCTTCAATGGCCGACGGCTGCACATAGGCGTAGCAATTTCGCATCAGCGCGTGGACTTCGGCGCCGTACAGGAAGCCGGCAAACAGAATTCGACTATCCTGTGTCGCCTTTATCCTGCCTTCGTATTCGGAGGGGTTGGGTGAGCCTCCGACCATTACCAGCTTCTTCGTGGTCTCGATTTTCTCGAAAGCCGGAACCAGCCAGTGCAGTCCCTTGTCGGGTATGAATCTGCCTACGAACAGGAAATATTCACCTGCACTCAACCCGAGGCGTTCCAGGACAGCCTCGGACTCCGGCTTGTAATCGACGTCAGCGCCAAAGGGAATGAAGTCGTATTTGAGCTTAAACTTCTCTTCGAATGCGGCGCGCGCATAAATATTGTCGAAGATGACGGCGTTATGCACCTTCGCGGTGAGGAACGAGGACATATAAAGATATGCCTTGGCATACCAGGGCCACTTTTCCCGCTCCCAATCCAGCCCGTCCTGACTGAGATAAGTGCGCTTGCCAAATAGGCGCAGAATGGCCCCAAAAATCGAGTTGCCCCCATTCTGGATATGCACAATGTCGGCCCGATTATGCACGATAATGTCCCAAGTCACCTTCGCTGAGTGAAGCAAAGTGTCAAAGCCAGACTTGGCAACAGTTCGGAAGGACTTAACCGTCACACCCTCGACTGCGTCGACTTTGGGATCGTCCATGCCGGGGTAGAGACGGTTATAGGCGACAACCTCATGCCCTCGCCTGGCTAGTCGGGGCAGAAGTTCCATCGCAAACTTATCCGCCCCCGCGCTACCATTGCGCGGCGGAAAGCTGCGGAAGCCGAAAGCCGCAATGCGGAGCGGTTTTCTCATGCTTCGGGATCGTAGGCTGGCGCAAAAGGCTTGACATAGTCGGCGTAGTAGTCGCGCACATATTCCTTGAGCGAAACCCGCCAATCGCGCATTTCATTGAGCCCGCGAAGATTGAGTTTATAGTTCACAAGGCGCTCTGAGGGCGGTCTTGGAGCAAAATAGTCCTGCGCAAAATAATCCGAACTAACGGCTTCCACAGAAACATCATTCTCCAATCCGAGAACTTTGACCAACTCTTCAGCAACCTCGAAACGTCCGGTCTGACCACCGCAGACCATGTTGTATAGACCGTAATATTCTGTACCGAGCAGAGTACGCAGGTTGCGCGCGAAATCGATCGTATAGGTTGGTGTGCCCAGCTTGTCGTCGACAATCTTCAGCGTCTTTGCGCCTGCAGCGAGCTGCTTCATCACCTTGGACACGAACTTTTTGTCCTTGGCGGGGCCCCCGCCCATCATCCAGCCAGCCCGGCAAATATAGTATTTGTCGACGCGGCGCTCCACCAGGAGTTCGCCAAGGTATTTGCTACGCGCATAAACGCCGAGCGGGTTTGGCTGGTCCCAGTCATCATAGAGCATCTGTTGGCCGTCAAAAATACCGGCTGTAGAGATGTAAATCAGCTTGAGGCCATGGGTCTGGGCCAAGGTTGCCGCATGCTCGACCGACAGCGTGTTGGTTCTATAGGCATCGTCGGCATTGCGCTCGCAATATTCGAGATCGGTATGTGCCCCTAGATGGAACAGCACATCCGGTTCAAATGCTTCTACGGAAGCCTTGTAAGCGTCGAACTCTCGAAAGTCACAATGCTCCAGCCAGGGCGCGTTGACGTCCTTATCCGTGCATTTAATGTCGTAAGTTTCAGAAAAAACACGATGAACGGCCTCACCGAGCATTCCGCCAGAACCTGCAACGTAAACTTTTGTCATCGACAGTTTCCTATTTAATTTTGCCTGTTAGGCAGTTGACGCTTGACGATCCGCCGACTTCCATTTCGCAACGGGTCTAGCCTGCATATTCAACCGGGCCACACAATCCATCCGTCTGCATGGCTAGTTTGTGACTACCGATCTGCGACTTTAACCGGTGCGCGCGTGGGGCTTTCTGACGCCAAAACTGCGTGCAAATACTGCCCGTAAGTGCTTTTCTTGAGCTCATTTGCCAGCGCGCCGAGCTCAATCTCGCCTATGAAACCCATCTGAAACGCCGTTTCTTCCGGACTTGCGATCTTAAAACCCTGACGCTTTTCTAGCGTCGCCACAAATTGTGCGGCATCCAGTAAACTGTCGGGTGTACCGGTATCGAGCCAGGCATAGCCGCGCCGCATAAGCTGCACTGATAGCTGCCCCCTTTCGAGATACACGCGGTTCACGTCTGTGATTTCAAGCTCTCCGCGAGGCGAGGGCTTCAGGTTGGCAGCAATGTCCACAACCTGTTGGTCGTAGAAATACAGACCCGTAACTGCCCAGTTCGAACGGGGAGTTGTCGGTTTTTCTTCAATGCTGACAGCACGCTGATCTTTGTCGAATTCGACGACGCCGTACCTCTCCGGATCTCTGACGTGATAGGCGAACACGCTCGCGCCCACCGGGCTGACGGCAGCGGCGCGCATTGTCTCGTTAAGGCCGGCGCCATGAAAGATATTGTCGCCCAGGATCAGTGCAGATGGACCGCCAGCGACGAAATCGGCGCCAATGATGAAGGCCTCGGCCAGGCCATTGGGCTGGGGTTGCGTGGCATAGGTCAGTGAAATGCCCCATTTGGAGCCATCACCAAGGAGGCGCTTGAAGCCCTCGCTGTCATGCGGCGTGGTGATGATCAGGATGTCCCGGATTCCGGCAAGCATAAGCGTTGTCAGGGGGTAGTAAATCATCGGCTTGTCGTAGACGGGCATCAATTGCTTGGAGACCGCCTGAGTGATTGGATATAGTCGGGTGCCGCTACCACCGGCCAGAATAATGCCCTTCATGAAATCTACTCCAAGTGATACCGCCGAGCCGCCGACAAACTCATGTCTGCAGAAGCCGAGCTATGGTTTCGCGGGTTGAAATTTGCCAAGACGGCATGGTGACGCCATGCACCTGTCGCAGCTTCTCGCCAGACAGGCGAGAATTGGCCGGTCGGCGCGCGGGGGTGGGGTAATCCTCTGTCGTTATGCGGACAACGTTTGCAGACGGTCCGCCCAGCTCGCCGGAAACGGCGAATATTTCGGTAGCGAAGTCGGCCCAGCTCGCCTCGCCGCTCCCTGTCAGGTGAAATACCCCACGCAGGCTGGCATTGTCAGGGTGAGCCACAAGGTTATGGGCGACGGCGATGACAGCATCGGCAATGTCGAGCGCGGAAGTGGGATTACCGTTCTGATCGTCCACGACACGCAATTCCGACCGCTCTACTCCAACGCGCAGCATGGTCTTGAGGAAATTGTTGCCGAAGGGCGAATAAACCCAGGCGGTGCGCAGGATGACGTGATTTGACGTTGCCGCCATCACGCTCAATTCGCCAGAAAGCTTGGTTTTGCCATAAACCCCGAGCGGGTTTGTAGGGTCCGTTTCGACATAGGGCCCGTGCTTGGTTCCGTCGAACACATAATCGGTTGAGATATGGATCAGAGGCACGTTGAGTTTGGCCGCGAGCTGCGCCAACGCGCCGGGGCCGATCCCGTTAATCGCCTGCGCCGTGTCTGGCTCGCTTTCGGCCTTGTCGACGGCGGTGTATGCGGCGGCCGAGACGATCACGTCCGGCTGTGCGTCAGCAATGGCAGTTAAGCCCGCCTGGGCGTGTGCAAGATCGAACTCCGGGCGCCCAAAGGATACGATTTCGACGCCCTGTGCCGTACCGCGCTCAATCAACGCGGTGACGACCTGGCCCGATTTTCCTGTAACAATCAGACGCATCAACTGGCTCTGGTCTGCTTTGCCGGCAATACACCCAGACGCTCACCTGCATAGCGCGTGCTCAAGGGCTCCCACCACCAGCTATTGTTGAGATACCAGTCGACGGTTTTCTCGATGCCGCTGTCGAAATTCTCCAGCGCCCGCCAACCAAGTTCGTTCTCGAGTTTGGTCGCGTCAATCGCGTAGCGCGCATCATGGCCCGGACGATCTGTAACGAAGCGGATCAGCTCTTCGCGCGGCCGTTCCGCCGGCACACGCTGATCGAGCACGGTACAAATGCGACGAACGACGTCGATATTACGACGCTCGTTGCGGCCACCGACATTGTAGGTTTCGCCCACACGACCGCGTTCGACGATCATATCCAGAGCGCGCGCATGATCGTCGACATAGAGCCAGTCGCGGACATTGTCGCCCTTGCCGTAGACCGGCAATTCCTTACCCGCCAAAGCATTGAGAATGGTGAGCGGAATGAGTTTTTCAGGGAAGTGGTAGGGACCGTAATTGTTCGAGCAGTTTGAAACCACGATCGGCAGATGATAGGTGCGCTCCCAGGCTTTGGCCAGATGATCCGATGCCGCTTTCGACGCCGAATAGGGCGAGCTGGGATCATATGGCGTGTCTTCCCGGAACAGGCCGTCATCGCCCAGTGAACCGTAAACCTCGTCGGTTGAGACGTGCAAGAAGCGAAAGCGACCTCTTGTCTCCGCATCGAGATTGGCAAAATAGTGGCGCGCCGTCTCAAGAAGACTGAACGTGCCCAGGACGTTAGTTTCGATGAAATCCTGCGCTCCGGTAATCGAGCGATCGACATGGCTTTCAGCCGCCAAATGCATCACGCGGTCTGGACGAAAGCCCGCGAACGCCTCAGACATCGCATTCCGGTCGCAAATATCGGCCTTGAGGAAGCGGTAGTTGGAGTGGTTGTCGATAGCCTTGAGCGATGCGAGATTGCCCGCATAGGTAAGCTTATCGACATTGAGCACCTCGTAGCCCTTTTCAGCCACCAGGTAGCGGACGAGCGCCGAACCGATAAAGCCGGCGCCACCGGTCACTAGAACGCGCATGTCAGTTTCCTTCGTAGGTAAAATAGGTCGGAAGATCCCTCAGCGAGGGCTGCTGACGATCCTTGGGCGAGAGAAGGTCCGCATCGACCGTGTCGGGCCACTTGATTGCGACGTCCTCGTCGTCCCAGCGCACACCCTTGTCGCATTCGCGGTCGTAGTAGCTGGTGACCCTGTAGGAGACTAAACAATCGGGCACCAGCGTGCAAAAACCATGCATGAAGCCCGGCGGAACCCAAAGCTGATTACCCGTTTCTGCGCTCAGCACCACCCCGACCCACCGACCAAAATTCGGCGATCCGACCCTGATGTCGACGCCCACATCAAAAATGGCGCCGGCGACGCATCGCACCAGCTTCCCCTGAGCCGATGGTTCGGACTGGAAATGCAGCCCGCGCAGCACCCCTGCTGACCGACTGAGGGATTGGTTCTCCTGTACAAAATTGTACGGCCCAATGTTTGCTCGGAACCAGTCATCTCTGAATGTTTCAGAGAAATAGCCGCGGTCGTCACCATGCCGAAACGGCAATATTTCAACGACGCCCTCTAGGTCTGTCTTTTTAGCAATCATGCTCGAAACCTTCACCAAATCGTGATCTCAGACGTTTAGACCACCCCTTTAGGCAGGCCGCTTCGTTGATCTGAATGTGTTAGTCCTTGCACACCACAGACGCAGTGCGCGATGTAATACACGCTTCGCAAAGACGTAGGAAGCCGATTAAAAATAATCTCGAGTAATGGTTATTGCACCTTCCAATAACATCCATACATGGACGCAGATTCTTTTGCATAGCTCCAAACGCATGGGAGGTATGCGATGTTACCAACGAAGGCGTCTGGACAAAACAGTATTTTGCCCGGCGACTGCGAGACTGGACTGGCAGCGCTTTAAGAATTGAGTGGCCGATACCACCCCTAACCTAACATGAAGCGAAATGAGCGGACCGTAACAACGTACACACCAGCATGAGTGCGCGTTGTGTCCGGCCGTTTCGATCTTGGGATTTCGGCCGGGCTTGAACCCTGACCGACAACATCTGTCGCTATTTTTCATCCTTTATAGCGGTGTGACTTTCGTATCGCGCCCGCGAAAGGTCTCCGTCTCGCCCCGGACTAGAGCCATGCTCCTACCGATGGTTTTCCAGCGAGTTTCATACGATTCCATCCATTTCGCCTCTTCGCGCATGGATGGTTGCAGTGCGCATCGCGGCATGATCGGTGGCAGCGGCAACCTCGTGCGACGTCATCCAGGTCTTCGCCGTCCACATGCCGATATGGCGCAATGTGAGAAGCTCTCCCGGCGAATGCTCAGCGCCTTCCAGATACGGGCGAGCAGTGACGCCAGCCTGGTGTAGAATCTCGTCCTACTCACGAAAGCAGCGACGACCTGCTTAAAATGCCAGAGAAACGTCACCAGCGGGCCCTGAGGTAAATGCCTCCCATGTCGCAACACCGACAGCTCAGATTTCAGCCATGAAATTACCTGGAGACAGACTAAAAGGCATTCCAGGATTGGTCCCCACACCTACCGTACAAGTGCGCGAGACCCTTATGTCGTCTCACCATAATACCCATTATATCGTCGATAATATGCAACCGAACCAGAATTCTGTTGGTTCAAAACCGGAACGATGTCGACATCGTCGGCCAAGGTTTCCCGCAATGGATAATACGCCCGGCGGATTTCCGACTGCCCCGTCTCCGCCCATTGCACGACATAGACGACGGCATCCGCATAGCGCGCCAAATATAGCGCGTCGACCACGGGCCCCAGTGGCGGCGTATCAAGAATGATCACATCGAAAGTCTTGCGGGCGGCTTCTATCAACCTGCTGAACTGTCGGCCACTAACCAGATCGTCGGTCGGGATATCGCTGCGGTGCGGCGTCAGCAACACCATAAGACCGCTGGCTTCATCGCGTACAAGGCTGTTGCTCAGGCCCGGCATCGGGTCTTCAGCCCTTAATATCTCCACCAGGCCATCCCCACTATCGAGGCCGATCTGACGATGGACGGATGGACGACGCAGATCGCCGTCGATGAGGAGCGTTTTTCGGCCTGCCAAGGCATAGGAGCGCGCAAGCGACAAAGCGAGAGTCGTCTTGCCTTCTCCTGGCGCAGTACTGGTTACCAGGACAACTTTTCCCCCTGCCCGATTTTCCTGGCCGCCTTTAACAAACCCCTGCTCCAAAAATACCCTTATACGGCGAATGGATTCGGCATAGGCCGATAGTGGGCTTGTTAAAAGCTGATCTGACGCGCTGGCCTGCTGCTCAGTCAACTTAATGCGCGGCACTGTAATAACATTGGCCGATTTGATGAGGCCTGCCAGTTGATCAGGCGCCGTGACCCCTCCAATGAAATGCTCGTAGACAAAGGCAAGAGCAACACCAAGCCCCAAACCTGCCAGACCGGCCAGAACAAGCATGAGCCTGATATTGGGCCAGGACGCCGATACCGGGCGAAGGGCTTCAGAGACCACACGGCTGTCGGGAACCTGCAAGGTAGCCTCGGCCTGCATCTGCTGCGAGCGCGCCAAAAGCTGGTCATATTGCTGGCGGGCAAGTTCAGCCTGCTGCTGCAAATCGTAAATTTCTGTCAGCGCGTCCGCAGACAGACCACTGTTCAGGATGGTGCTGCGTAGATTTTGGCGCAACGCCGTCTCACCGGACTGACTATCCTGCAACTCCTGCTGAAGGCTTGCCACACGATCGCGGGCGCGTTGAGAAAGCTCGCTTTCGATGGTCGAGAGCTGCTCGCGCAGATCTATCTCGGCTATAGAGGAGATACCGTCCTGAAGCTGACCAAGAATGTCTTGACGCTGCCGCTCCAGATTGGCAGCGGCCTCATCCGCGAGACGCTGGGAAAGTGAAGAGAAATCCTCGTTCCCCAGCTCTGCTTGAAGCGTTGACAATTCTGCATTCGTTGCCTGGCGCACAGAGCTTAGATTAGCGATCTGCCTCTGAATTTCTGCGAGTTGCGTATTGCCGGTCTGCTCTATAATGCCGCCCAGATTAGTTTCGATGTAACGGTCAAACGAGCCTTCGGATTCCACCACATTCTGCCGAGCCGACTGCAACTGCTGCACGAGCACGTTGCGCGCATCCACGATACTTTGGACCTTGGAGAACAACTGGCTGTCGATATAGGCACGGGATACCGCATTTGCGATTCTGGAGGCGCGGTCCGGGTCTTCTGACTGGGCTGAAATGGCAACCAGCAATGTCAATCCCTGCCGCCGCGCTGTCACCATCGAGCCCAGCTTATTTAATGTCTGGCGCAACGCCTCTTCCGGCGTTGGCAATGTAGGCTCACGCAAGCGCAGAAATGACAGAACACGGGCAGCAAAACCCAGGCTGGGCTGAAACTCTGGATCGTTCACAAGGTTTAGGCGGTCAATCACCGTCAAAAGAACGCCATCTGTTTTCGCCAGCATAACCTCACCCTCGATGCGAGGGTCATTCGCACTGACGGCACCAAGTTGGCTTTCTCCGGCGAGAAGGTTCTTGTTGGATGGATCGACCATCACCAGTGTCGTGGCGGTGTAAAGTGGTGTCAGCGTGAACGTGAATGCGGCAGCTATGCCTGTAACCGCTAAAAAGACAACAAGGATAAGACGCAACTGTCTTCTGAGAAGACCGAGAATTGCGCGGATGTCGATTTCGGCTTCCATAGTCTGACCCTTGCACTTGTAAGTTTACAGGTATTGCGTTCTGTTTAGCGGGTCGTCACGGCCCTGAAAACGCGTCATTCAGCTTATTGTTACGTCATAGGTCCAACGGAGAGGAAAGTCCTCTCTCCGTTGTCGTCAAGGCATAGCGCGGTAAGGACACCGGTTGCATAAGCGCCTGTATCCACGCAAATTCTGTGGCCTTCATCCAAAGGCAGTGGTGCCGGAGTGTGGCCATGCACCAAAAGACCGAACGGTTGCACTTCAGCAAACGCACCTTCTGGATAGCGCGCCCAGAACATGTCTTGCGAAGTCTGACGCTCCAGCAGCACACCTGGCCTTAAACCGGCATGAGCCAGCGCGATCCCAGGAAATGTGACACAGGCAAGACAGTCGCGCAGAAACGCGAGATGATCGTCGGGGATATAGGCCCGCATCTTCTGCGCAGCGAGGCGTTTTCCACCCACGAAAAGCTCTGCAACATTGATGCCATAGGATGCCAGCGTGTCCTCACCGCCAAACTTGAGCCAGGAATGGCCCGGCTTGGGGTTCGCAAGAAAATCGAGCATCATGATTTCATGATTGCCCGCAAGCATGACCGTCTCAACGGGCCCTTTCCTGCGGCTCAACAGATGTTGGACGACACCGGCTGAATTGGGACCACGGTCAACATAGTCGCCAAGATAGACAATAACCGCATCGCGTCCATGAGCGGCGATATGCGCATCGATCTCCGTGTCCAGACGGCGCAATTGGTCAAGGCAACCGTGTATGTCGCCCACCGCATAGATAAAGCCTGGGCGTTCGGCGCGAACCAGGACCTCCCGTTCGCCATCATTTTTATCCCGGCGCATGAATCCAAACATGGCTTACTGGCCCCGCTGACTGATGCGGCCTGCAGAAAAGCCGATGGCACAAACGACGACAAACAGAAACGTGACGGCCTCGATCTCAATGCTGAAATCGAAGATTGCATGCACGGCCACCAGAGCGATTGACGCGGCGGCAGCGGTCTGCGCGCCCCAACTCCCCTGCTTACGCGCAATCCGCACGATCAACAGGATAAAAAGCCCGAAAACCAACACTATGGGTATGCTGCCGACCACCAGCCCAAGCCCAGACCAGAGCTCAAGATAGGTATTATGCGCCTTGTCCCAGGTCAGTTGGTTGGCCAGCGTATCAGTATGGACGATGAGGAACGACTGCTCGAATGCACCGCCGCCAAATCCCATCCATGGGCGCATGGCAATCAGCTCGACCGTCTGCCTATAGATGTCCATTCGAAAAAACAGACTATCGGACGTACCCTCAAATCGCAGCCAGAGCTGCTCACCCAAATTGAGGAAGATGGCGGCGAAGAGGACGATTGCCAGCGCTCCCGCAATTAGAACCGGCCACAACGCTCTGGCATTATAGGCAATTGCGGACATCGCCACGACGCCCAGACCGATAAACGCCACGGCCAGTCCCGCGCGCGAATTGGTCAATACGATTGTCGTTATGATAATGCCCAACGCCACAATATAGAGAAGCGCCGAGGTGCCAAAATGCAGCCGCACCTGGTCATCATTCCGTCGGCCAACTATTGACCGTGCCGCCAGCGCCGCTGCCACCACCGCACCAATGCCAAGGTAAGTGGCATAGCTATTGCGGTTTAGAAAAGTGCCCGTGGCCACACCGAAATATTTCCACTTCGGCATTCCCAGCAGCGTATCACCAAGCTGAAATAACGCGATCAGACCATAGAAGGCATGCGCCGTAACGATAATGACGATGGCATTTGCCAGAAGGTCGCGCGACTTCGGACGGCGTGCCACTTCGCTTGCGAGAAAGAAAAGCATCCCAAAAGTCAGCATGCGCACGAGCATCAATATCGTGTCGCCCGGCGCCATCGATATCGTCTGATAAGACAGGACGGTGCCATCACGCATAGTCACGGGAAATGCGCCAAATATCGAACCCAGCGGCAAAACCTGCACCACAAGATAGGCGCACATGAGGACAAACAGGGCCCCAGAGATTTTTCCGAGTCCCTCATCAAGCACAGGAGCCTTGTGCATCCGATAGCGACTGACCGCAAAAAGCCCCGCAGCCAGCCCGACCAAACACCCCCACACCGCCCAGGACAGGGGCGGTGTGCTGCCCAGCGGTATTGGAGAAACTGCCAGAATAATGATGATAAACCACGCAGCAAAGCCCGCACGGCGTCCACTGCCGGACTGCATGGACGATGTTCTGCGCATGCCTGTTGACTGGGCCATCAGTTGTCCGCTCCAGTCCACGGCGTTCTGGTGTAAGAAACAGCGTTCAGGAACAAACGTTGCGCCAGCGGCGACGCCCGCTCAATTACATCCGTCAGTGCCTGCCGGGCGACCGGATGCCGGGCATAAAGGCCGGCCAGAAAGTCAGCATAGGGCCCCATATTGTTGGCGAGGAGCACCAGGTCATGTTGCGACTGGTCCAGATAGCCGCCAGATATGCGTGACCAGTTATCCTGTGCCAGTTCCACCCGATAGCGCGCTATCCACCCCTCTTGTGGCCCTGTCGAATAGGACTCGGCGAGATAACGGCTCATGCCTTCCCAGTCCTGCAAGGCAGCAGACGCATGGGCGGCGCCCACCCATGCAAAGGAAGAGGCGGGCGTCGACGCGACAATCTCATGCGCGCCGCGCAGACAGCTTTCTGCGACCTCTCGGCGCTTTTCGCCCGGCATGGTGCTGCGATACGCCATGACGGTGGTGTTTCGACAATCGATCACGAACCAGCGTTGGGTAATAGTGGCAAGGCCGACCTGCCTCTGGCCACTGATAAACGCATCGGCGCGCTCCTCAACGCTTGTACCCGAGGCAAACAGATGGCTCTGTTCGGCCCATATGGCCACCCCTGACACCCCGACACTCATGAAACTCAACAATGCGACGGCAATCCAGGTAATGGACCGTTTTTCTGTAGGGGCTTGAATCATCAACTTTCCGCCCGCCTCACTTCGCGGCTGGCGACAGCAAGTCCCCAATCCAATAGGTTACGAGCAACCTCGGATGTAGAGCCCTCGACGTAGCACCGTAGCTCCGGTGCGTTGCCCGAAGCCCGAAAATGCACCATGTCGCCGGTGCCAGTACGAAACTGAACGCCATCTGTATCAGAAACCGATCTTATATCGTGCGGAGCGAAAACCGCTGCTGCGTAATCAGCATCATCGACAAGGCGGTGAAGAAAAGCAGCGCTAAGTTCGCTGGGCACGTCCTGCAAACGGTCTGCCATGGCGCATTGCAAGGGCAGTTGGGAAACGAGCTGGTTGATCGATGTCTTCTTCTGCGCCGCGAGCCCCAACGCGCAAAGCAAGGGCAGGACTGCATCGCGCGTTTCGAGTGGCGCCAGCTCTTCACCACCGATCCGAACGCCCTTTCCAACAAAGGTGCCGCCATTCGCCTCAAACCCGACAGCTGCGCCTTGCGCGCGTTCCAACCCCTCGATGACATAAGGAGACCCGACACGGGTTCTGATCACCTCGCTGAAATAACCAGTGCGTTCAATTGCCGAATTGGACGTTACTGGCGTGACCACACTATTTGCATTCAGGAAGCGTGCCGCGATCAGGCCCAGCGTATCCCCGCGCACAAACTCGCCGGTTTCATCCATCAGCAAGGGGCGGTCGCCATCACCGTCAGCCGATACGATTGCGTCAAGCTCATATTCGGCAAGCCAATCACGCATTGGCTCGAACACCGCATCTGCAAAGGCCTCGGTATCCACGGGGACAAACCCCTCGATCCGGCCCAAACTCACCACTTCGGCGCCGAAGTCGCGCAGGACGTCCGCCAAAATATCGCGGGCAACTGTGGAATGCTCGAAAACACCAATCCGCAAGCCAGTCAGCGCGTCAGGCGGCAATAGGCTGGCAAAACGGCGACGATAGCGGTCCCCGGCGAGCTGGCTTTCGTCAGCCATGGTAATCGCGGCATCTTCGACCGCCATTTTCGCCAACATCGCAAGAATGCCCGCCTCGTCAGTTTTGCTGATTTCCCCGGACGGCAAATAGAATTTCAAGCCGTTGCGATCAGCTGGAATATGGCTGCCCGTAACCATGATGCACGGACATCCTTCAGCCGTGGCGTGCAAGGCAAGCGCCGGTGTGGGCAAAGCACCGCAATCCACGGGGATCAAAGACTGAGAAAAAGCCGCAACCGCACAATCATGCACGATTGCACCGCTCGATGGACGAAAATCCCGACCAAGATAAATCCGCCCGGCCCCTATTGATCCAATTGACGAAAGATAGGCGATAAAGGCCCGCACATATTGCCTTGCCGCCTGCCCTTCCAGTTCAACCGCTAACCCTCTCAGGCCGCTGGTACCGAATTTCAAACTATCTCGGCCCTGCGGCATCTTTTCGTCCTTTGGGAGCAAACTCTGGCGCAATCAACAACGTGGTATAGGTGAGCCGAACACATCAATATCGGCTACTGGCCGCGTATCCGGGCAATGCGCCTATTCTGCAGCCTCTGACACCAGCGACATACCACCCAGTTCGGGACGACCGATACTGTGATAGGCAAAGCCGTGCCGGACCACTTCATTGCTGCGATAGACGTTACGCAGGTCAACAAAAACCGGCGTATTCATCAAGTCCCTGAGACGCAGCAGGTCCAGCGAACGGAATTCGTTCCATTCCGTGACCAGAGTAACGGCGTCAGCTCCCTTTGCTGCGTCGTAGGCATCGTCGGCAAACGTCACATTATCGATCATTTCCTTTGCCGCCTTCATGCCCTGCGGGTCATAGGCAACCACTTTGGCGCCACGATCCTGCAAGCCACGGATGATATCTATCGAGGGAGCCTCGCGCATATCGTCAGTATTGGGCTTGAAGGTCAGACCCAGAATGGCAATCGTCTTGCCACGCACATCCCCGCCACAGGCTGCGATGACCTTGCGCGACATGGCGCGTTTGCGCTGATCATTGATAGATACCGTTGTTTCCACCAGCCGCATCGGACTATCAAAATCCTGCCCGATTTTGACCAGCGCCTGCGTATCCTTGGGGAAACAGGAGCCGCCATATCCGGGCCCTGCATGCAGGAATTTGCTGCCGATACGATTGTCGAGGCCGATGCCGCGCGCAACTTCCTGCACATTGGCTCCTGCTGCTTCGCAGAGGTCGGCGACTTCGTTGATGAAGGTGATCTTCATCGCGAGGAAGGCGTTCGCCGCATATTTGATAAGTTCGGCGGTCCGGCGATTGGTAAACTGTAGTGGTGCCTGATTGAGATAAAGCGGGCGATACACCTCGGTCATCACGTCGCGGGCGCGTTCATCCTCAATCCCGATAACGATGCGGTCAGGACGCTTGAAATCCTCGATTGCCGCACCTTCCCGTAGAAATTCTGGGTTTGATACGACAGCGACATCCGCCTCAGGATTGACCGCGCGAATGATGTGCTCAACCTCATCGCCCGTCCCCACAGGAACGGTTGACTTGGTGGTGACAACCGTAAAGCCACTGACGGCCCCGGCAACTTCGCGGGCCACTTCATGCACAAAACGAAGATCGGCATGACCATCGCCGCGGCGGCTCGGCGTCCCAACGGCGATGAAGACTACCTCCGCCGGTGCAACTGCCGATGGAAGGTCTGTCGTGAACGTCAGGCGCCCTGACTCAACATTGGCTTTCACCAGATCAGAGAGTCCCGGCTCATAGATCGGGATCACACCATTGCGCAGAGACTCGATTTTACCCTGGTCCTTATCGATGCAGACAACATCATGACCAAAATCTGCAAGGCAAACCCCGGTGACCAATCCGACATAACCTGATCCGACAACCGCAATTTTCATTGCATCACTCCTGCACCTTTTCACCAATAATAATGCGCTTGGCGCCTTCTGTCGCCGCCAACTTTACCAACAGGTGGCATGACTTGCGCGCATACTTAACTGCAGGGACCGAACTGTCGAAACATATATTGCGGCCTGATAAAGCATCGCTCAGCCAAGCTATTTCGTCACTTGATGGCCCCAACAGCGAGCGCCTGACGATTACCCAATACTGGCAGGAACTGTCAGTGCCAAAAAACTGTGTCTTTTTCGCACATAGTGTGAAGTTTGGCAGATGGATCTGTCGTCCGGCATGATTGCGCCATTGAATTCTGTCCATATCGCCCTCAAATTCCGCACAACAAAACCTGAGGAAGCCATGTTAGCAATGTCAGAAAAACGCCAACGCATCCCCGCATTGACTACAGCCTGTTTGCTCGGTGTGGCCTTGCTATCCTCCCCCGCAATGGCGCAGGGAAAAACGAAGACCAAGGCCCCGCCTCAGGCAGCAGAGCCCCTCGAAGTCGATTATTCGGTATCCATTCCCGCAGTCGATGCTGTCGACTCCACCATTTCGGATGACGTTCTGGCCTCAATCCTTGGCGGGGCCATTACCGAACACGCAGCAGACCTCGCCGCACTCGACGCCACCAGCATCACCGTGCCGGAAATTTCTGTCACCATCACGTCTCAGAGTGACGGTGCCGACAACACAGCGCTCATCACCTTCAGCGATCTGGTCCTGTCCGATGTCGCCGATGGCGTTGCCGGCTCGGTCAACCTGGGTAGCATCACCATGGATACCGGCAAATCCAACGCCGAATTCGGCGGTATGTCGGCCAGCAATTTCAACATTGGCCAGGTGCTCGCGGTCTATGGTCTGGTCGATACCGGTCGCACCGAGATCGAGACCATTTACTCCGATTTCACCGCGACAGGCGGCACCATGACCTCCGAGGAGGTCACCTGCATCATTGGCGGCGTCAACGGAGCCGAATTCAAGGCGCGCCCGCTCAAGACCTCATTCGCCGAGATGATAACACTGGCTCAAGCGGTGGAAGATGATCCTGACGATCTCGATCCCGCGCTGATCGGCAAGGCCGTGCGCATGTATGCCGACATCCTGACGGCATTCCAGACATCCGAAGTCCGCTTTGATGGCCTCGCCTGTGATGGCACCGACAGCGACGATCGCCCGATGCGCTTCGGCCTCGACCAGATGGTGATGGGCGGCATGTCGCCCGGCATCTATCCGTCGATTTCCATGGATGGGCTCATCATTCTGGTTGAAGGCGACGGCGAGATGACGCTCGACAACGTAACCATCAAGCAGACCGACCTCACCAATTTGATCGCGACCCTCGAAAGCGTTCCCGACGACGTGGACGAAGCCTGGTTCGATGCCAATGCACGGCGACTGATGCCGGCCATGGAAGGCATGTCCTTTGCCGGTTTCTCAATGGACATTCCTGATCCCGATGGTGCCGATACCCGCATTCAAGCGAGCGTTGACGCGTTCGATCTGACCCTGCTCGACTATCTCAATGCCATTCCGACCAATATCGACATTTCAGCTCAGGGTGTCCGATTTGCCCTGCCCGAGGACAGCGGCGACGATGGCGTTGAGCAATTGCGCGCTTTGGGCATCACCGAAATCAATGCCGCCTTCCGCCTCGCCGCCGCCTGGAACGAGGCCACCAGCAGCATCAATTTCGAAGAAGCCTCGTTCTCCGCCGATGATCTCGGTTCGATGAACGTGACGGGTACCATCGCCAACGCCACTGCGGCTCTGTTCTCGGCCAACGAGAACGCAGCGCTGATGGCTGCCATGGGCATAGCTGTGAAATCGGTTGCCGCCAGCGTTGAAGATACCGGCATTTCAGACCTGATCGTCGCCATCGCCGCTAAGGAACAGGGCGGCGACCCCGCCACACTGCGCCCCATCTATGCCGATCTGGCCAAAGGCACGGTGATCGGCATGCTGGCCGGTGTCGCCGACGCCGCCAAGATGGGCGATGCCATCAGCGCTTTCGTCAAGGGCGAAGCCAAAGTGCTCGAAATCGGCATCACCGCCAAGGACGATCCCGGCCTCAACATGATGGATTTCATCGCCGCCGAAAATGATCCGACCAGCCTGCTCGGCAAAGTGAACATCTCCGCAGAAGCCAAATAATCAAAAGGCCGCCGAAAGGCGGCCTTTTTTCATTGATCTACGCGTGATCTTTCCCCAACCACTGCGCTGCCCTCGGGCTTGACCCGAGGGCCAATCTCCCCGTGCACAATATTGAAACGGGGTTTCCGCACCGGCCCTCGGGTCAGGCCCGAGGGCAGCACCTGTGTCAACAAGCGCCGTCCCGCGTACCAGAACCCCTCAATCCTCACCCGGTCGCCCGCGCATCTGCTTGACCTCGCTCCGCTTTGACTTCCCCTCAAGCCTCCGCCTTTTGGAAGCGAGCGTCGGTCGCGTCGCAATGCGCGGTTTGGGCGGATAGGCGCCCTCACGGATAAGCGCCACCAGCCGCGCCAAAGCCTCGGCCCGGTTCAATGGCTGGTCGCGATGCGAATTGGAAATGATGACGATAACGCCGTCCTTTGTCAGACGACTTCCGGCCAGCGCCGCCACCCGACGCTTCACCGGCTCGGACAGGCTTGGGGAATTGACGAGATCGAAGCGCAGCTGCACCGCGCTCGCGACCTTATTGACATTCTGCCCGCCCGGCCCGGAGCCGCGCACGAATGTCTCCTCAATCTCAGAAGGATCGATGGATATGGAGCGGGTGACGACGATAGGCTCAGCCATTTTCTTCCGCTCCTTTCCGTTTTAGCGCTTCCACCGCCCAGTGAAATACACTTCCTCGTCGTGGATGATCCGGCCCTTTTCGGTCGTCCGAAACTTGCCCGGCTCAACCTCTTCCACCCACTTCTTCTTCAGCATGCCGGCGAACGTTTTTTCGCCGACATCCTTGAAGTCATCCGGGCCAAGAACCTTGTCCTCACCCAGATGATAAAGTGCCTTCATCTCACGATTGGACGGACGTTGCGGCATCAGGCGACCTTCTGCCCTGCGTCTTTGAGGTCCGGCGGGGTTGCCTCGGCCATCAACGACACCAGCGCATCCATAAAGGACTGCACCTGCTGGCCCTCGGTCCCGAGACGGCGAATGGAAACGTTGCCCTCCTCCGCCTCGCGCTTGCCCACCACGAACAGCAGCGGCACCTTGCCGACAGAATGCTCGCGCACCTTGTAGTTGATCTTCTCGTTGCGCGTGTCGATCTCGGCGCGGATACCGGCGGCGCGAAGCTGGCTCACCAGCTTTTCCGCGTAGTCATCCGCCTCCGAAACGATGGTCGCCACGACCACCTGTGTCGGCGCCAGCCACATTGGCAGCTTGCCCGAGCTGTTCTCGATCAGAATACCGATGAAGCGCTCGAAGCTGCCAACCACCGCGCGGTGCAGCATGATCGGACGGTGCTTGGCGCCGTCCGCACCCACATATTCGGCATTGAGCCGCTCTGGCAGGTTAGGATCAACCTGAAGCGTACCACACTGCCAGTCGCGACCGATCGCGTCGGTCAGCACAAATTCCAGCTTGGGACCATAAAAGGCACCTTCGCCCGGGAAGATAGTGTAGTCGTACCCAGCCGCCTTACAGGCATTTCCAAGCGCGGCTTCCGCCCGATCCCAGCTTTCTTCCGAGCCGATACGCTTTTCCGGACGAGTGGACAGCTTGATGCGCCAACCCGTAAAGCCCAGATCGGCATAGACGCCGGACAGCAGGTCGATGAACTTCTTCGTCTCGGCCTCAATCTGGTCTTCAGTGCAGAAGATATGCGCATCGTCCTGCGTAAAGCCGCGAACGCGCATAATCCCATGCAGCGCACCGGACGGTTCATAGCGGTTGCAGGAGCCGAATTCGGCCATGCGCAGAGGCAGATCGCGGTATGACTTCAAGCCATGGTTGAACACCTGAACGTGGCAGGGGCAATTCATCGGCTTCAACGCATTGACCGTCTTGGTCTTTGCATGCTCCTCGTCCACTTCAACGATGAACATGTTCTCCTGATAGTTGTCCCAGTGTCCCGATGCCTCCCACAGCTTGCGGCTGACCACCTGCGGCGTGTTCACTTCCACATAGCCATCAGCGCGCTGCTTGCGGCGCATATAGTCCTGCAACGCAACATAGATGCTCCAGCCTTTGGGATGCCAGAACACCTGGCCCGGCGCCTCCTCCTGCATGTGGAACAGGTCCATATCGCGACCTATTTTGCGGTGGTCGCGCTTCTCGGCCTCTTCCACCATGAGCAGATAGGCGTCGAGTTCTTCCTTGGTGGCAAAGGCCGTGCCGTAGATGCGGCTCAAAACCTCGCGATTGCTGTCGCCACGCCAATAGGCACCGGCCACCTTGGTCAGCTTGAAGGCCTGCCCCACATCCTTGACCGAGCGCATATGCGGGCCGCGGCAAAGGTCGATCCACTGACCCTGCTTATACATTTTCAGGGACTGATCGGCCGGAATGGCATCGACCAGCTCTACCTTGAAGTCTTCGCCCTTGGCGCGGAAGAAATCCTTGGCCTGATCGCGCGTCCACACTTCCTTGGTGAAGGCCGCGCCGCGCTCGACGATTTCGGCCATCTTCTTTTCGATCACGCGAAGCTCGTCTTCCGTGAACGGACCTGCCGGACGATAGAAGTCGTAATAGAAGCCGTTTTCGATCACGGGACCAATCGTCACCTGCGTATCGGGCCACAGTTCCTGCACAGCTTCGGCGAGAACATGCGCAGCATCGTGACGGATCAGCTCAAGCACATCCTTGGACCCGGAATCGCGCGTCACGAACTCAATATTGCCATCGGCCTCCAGCGCGTTCGACAGATCGGACAGCACGCCGTTCCATTTCATGGCAACGGTCTTCTTGGCCAGACTCTTGGAGATCCCTTCGACCACGGTGGTGCCGGTGGTGCCACGCGGAAATTCGCGGAATGCACCATCGGGGAACGTCACCTTGATCGACATTTTATGACTCCAGAAATAGGGATTGGATGTAGCGGAAATCGCTACAAGGCGGCCTGAATAGCACGATTTACCGGCTATGCCAGCATCTAGATGCCGGTCACTCCGGCATTCCGTCGAACTGCGGCAGACTGTCGGTAATCTCGTACCACGGCGCCTTCGAACCGACGAACATATGGAATGACGGCCGGACAGACGGCGCATCGATCAACGTGCCCATAGCTACATGGGTATTTCCGTTCTCGGCGATGACGGAATAAAGAAACGAGCCGCAGGTGCCGCAATGCACGTCATGGCTGCCGGGCGGTGTGCCATAGATCAGCACCTGATCGGCCCCATCTGTCAGGCGCAGGGCGCCGGTCTTGATCGCAGCCATCGGCTTGAACGCCGAACCAGTGGCGCGGCGGCAGCGCGAACAGTGGCAATAGAATGCTACTGCAAAGTCATCTTCGACCTCATAGCCCACCTTGCCGCAAAGGCACCCGCCCTTAAGCGTGGTCATGCCTCTCGCCCCTCCACCGCCCATATCGCCATGGCAGATACCACTTGCCCTGCTCCGGCACGTTTTCCGGCACAGGATCATAGCCATGCGTGCCGCCGGGACGGCAGCGCCAGAATCGGGCCAGCCCCATCCAGCCGCCCGGCCAGAACCCGAATTGCCAGATCGCGTCGCGGGTAAATTCCGAACAAGTCGGCAAATGACGGCACGTCCGCCCCATAAAGGCGGAAAAAGTGTAGCGATAGAGGGTGATCAGAAACACCGAAGCGAGCTTGAACGGAAAATCGACCACCCGCCAGAACCAAGACATAAATCGATCCATCAGCCGCGCGCCGTAACCGATTCAGACGATTCGACTTTTTCCAACGCCGCCGCAATTGCATCGAACACCAGCAGCGTCGACATATGCCGGTTCGGATAATCCCGAACCGGTTCAAGATAACGCAGATCGGCCCACTTGCCCTCGGGCGGCGCGCCACCGGCTTTCAACATGTCGTGCATCTGCTGCCGCACGGCGAGAAAGTCACCCACCGGCGTCCCGACCACTTCCCGCGCCACCACCGCCGCCGACGTCTGCCCCAGCGCACAAGCCGAAACCTCGTGACCATAGGCGGAAATGATTCCGCTGCTCACCTTGAGATCGACGTCGATCACGGAACCACATACGCGGCTCACCTTACGCGCCGAAACATCGGCATCGGCTAGGCGCCCCGGCTGGATAGCATTCCCCGCGAGATCAAGGATCTTTTCGGAATAGAGATCGCTCAGTTCCATGATGCCGACAATTCTGTTTCTTGTTCCGGTCTCGTTCCGCTTCTATATAGGAGCTCTCTTTCGGGCTGTCAGAACAATCTGCTGCTGACATGATCCGACGCGCCTTGTGCAGCGTTATAAGAGCGGTCGCAATGCCAGGAGCCTGACCCATGGACGCCCAGATCAAGCCGCTCAAGTCTGCTCCGGCAGCCGACAAAAATGCAAACCGCCCCAGCCGCGAAGAGGCCGAAGCCGCCGTGCGCACACTGATCGCCTGGACCGGTGACGATCCAAACCGTGAAGGTCTGCTTGAAACCCCTGCCCGCGTCGCCAAGGCCTACGGCGAGCTTTTTGCCGGTTACGATCAGGACGCCGCCGCCGTCCTGTCCAAGACCTTTAAGGAAGTCGGCGGCTATGACGATCTCGTTCTGGTCAAGGACATCCCATTCTACGCCCATTGCGAACACCACATGGTGCCCTTCTACGGCAAGGCGCATATCGCCTATCTGCCACACGATGGCGTCGTCGGCCTCTCCAAGCTGGCACGTCTGGTCGACGTATTTGCTCGTCGCCTGCAGACGCAGGAAACAATGACCGCGCAGATCATCGACGCCATCAACGAAAATCTCGGGCCCCGCGGCGCTGCCGTCATGCTCGAAGCCGAGCATATGTGCATGACCATGCGCGGCGTGAAGGCACATGACGTTAAAACCGTCACCCATCGCTTCACCGGTGTTTTCGCCGAGGACCGCGTTGAACAGGACCGTTTCTTCGCCATGGTCGCGGGCCGCCGCTAAGCCGCCACGCGTTCACGAAACTGCGCTTTGCCGCTGCTAATTTTGTGCTGGCCTCTCCGCGACCAAAGGTCTAGACCGGCCGGGCTATGACAGACCCTTCCTTACGGAACACATCGACAATCAAGAGCAGCAAAGCGCTTTAGCGCCCGGGTGTTCCGGCGCGCGACAAGCGCCGGCAAACCATGGAGCCAGCCATGCTGAAAGCCTTTACCTGCGCCAGCGACTTGCTGACCGAAATCCCCTTCACCGGCGACGCATCCAGCCTTGTCTGGATCGATCTCGAAAATCCCACCCGCGAAGAAGACAAGGCCGTCGAGCAGGCGCTGGGCATTGTCATCCCCTCGCAAGCCGACATGGCCGAGATCGAATTGTCCTCGCGTCTCTACCACGAAGACGGCGCGGAATTCCTCACCATGACCGCTTTGGCCAATCTCGACAGCGACGACGCGGTCAAAATGCCGGTCACCTTTATCCTGAAGGGCACCACGCTCGTCACAGTCCGCTGGTGCGACCCCCGCCCCTTTGCTGCCTACCGCACCCGCGCCATGAAGCAGAAGGACATGCCCTCACGCACTGGCGAGCATGTCATGCTTGGTCTGCTTGAAGCCCTCATCGACCGCATGGCCGATGCGCTTGAGCGGGTCGGCACCGATGTCGATCACATCTCCCGCGACATCTTCCGCAACAAGTCTCGCAACGTCTCCAAGAAAACGCGCGACCTGCAAGCCGTCATCGAAAAGATCGGCAGCAAGGCAGAATTGCTCAATCTGATCCAGGAGAGTCTGGTGAGCATCGGACGCCTCACCGCCTATCACACCGCCATGGACGATGCCCCGCGCAAGTCCATCGCCACCAAGGAAAACCGCAATCTGCTAAAGGTCATCCAGCGCGACGCTCTCTCGCTGGGCGAACACACACGCGGCCTCAATGGCCGCGCCAGCTTTCTGCTCGATGCCACGCTCGGGCTGATCAATCTTGAACAGAACCAGATCATCAAGATTTTCTCGGTCGCAGCCGTCGTCTTCCTGCCGCCAACGCTGGTCGCCTCGATCTACGGCATGAACTTCGACATCATGCCCGAACTGCATTGGGATTTCGGCTACCCCTTCGCCATCGGCCTGATGATCCTCTTCGCGATCCTCCCCTATCTGTTCTTCAAGCGGAAGGGCTGGCTTTAGGCCCACCGAACGTCACCCTCGGGCTTGACCCGAGGGCTCTTCACTTTTGGCAAACTGGATTAAGCACAGCCCCCTCGGGTCAAGCCCGAGGGTGACGACTTGTGTGAGGCAAGGATTACACCTCGCCCCTTCCCCACACCCACCATCCGCGCTAAAGCCGGTTCATCCCAACCGGAGCCCCGGCCATGACCATCCCCTTCGCCGATCCGAAAGCCCTCGACCACGCCGCGCTCGAAGAAGGCACCACCTTCGCCCCGCGTTTCGATGCCCACGGCCTTATCACCGTGATCACCACCGAGGCTGGCACCAATGACATTCTCATGGTCGCCCACATGAACGCCGAAGCCTTGTCGCTGACGCTCGAGACCGGCATTGCCCATTACTGGTCCCGCTCACGCAAATCGCTCTGGAAAAAGGGCGAAACCTCCGGCGAATTGCAGGAAGTGGTCGAGCTTCGCACCGATTGCGATCAGGATTGCCTCATCATGTCCGTGCGCCAGACGGGCCGCGGCGCCGCCTGTCACACCGGTCGCAAAACCTGCTTCTATCGCAAGCTGGTCACTGCCGAAGGCACCATCGCGCTCGAAGACACCGGCTTGCCAAAACTATTCGACCCCAAGGCCATCTACGGCCACTAGCGGCACACGCCCGCCCCCTTCTTCCACCAATCCGGCAAGGCACCATGTCTTTCGCTAATCGCCTCAAGCGCTTCGGCTTTGATTACTACCTGTTCCTGCTGCTCGGCACGGTGCTGCTGGCCACGCTCTTGCCCGCCTCGGGCGTGGGGGCCGAAATCGTCGACAGGATCGCCTATGTCGCGGTCGCCTTGCTGTTCTTCCTCTACGGCGCCAAGCTCAACACCAGCGCCATTGTGGCCGGCATCGCCAATTGGCGGCTGCAAGGACTGGTTTTCGGCTTCACTTATATCGTCTTCCCCATTTGCGGCCTGGCGCTGGCGGCTGTCCTGTCGCCATGGATCGAGGAAGAACTGGCCATCGGCATCGTCTATCTGTCCATTCTGCCATCGACCGTGCAGTCGTCCATCGCCTTCACCTCGATAGCGCGCGGCAATGTGCCCGCCGCCGTATGCGCCGCGTCCATGTCAAACGTCCTCGGCGTTTTCCTCACGCCGGCTCTGGTCGCAGTCCTGCTGCACGTATCGGGCGACGGAATATCCCTCCAGTCCATCCTCGATATCGGCCTGCAAATTCTTGCCCCCTTCATCGTCGGCCAATTGCTCCGCCCCCTCGTCGGCGGCTTTATCAGCCGACACGCCGTTCTGACGCAGGTTGTCGATCGTGGCTCCATCCTGATCATCGTCTATTCGGCCTTCAGCGCAGGCGTCATAGCTGGCATCTGGCAAGAAGTCGGCCCGCTAAGCCTCGCCATCATCATCGCGGCAAATATCGTCCTGCTCGCCGTCATCATGTTTGCCACATATTGGACCGGCCGCGCTGCCGGGCTCGACCGTGCCGATCAACTCACCCTGCTCTTCTGCGGCTCCAAAAAAAGCCTCGCCAGCGGCCTGCCCATGGCCAATATCCTGTTCGCAGGTCAGGCCGTCAGCATGATCATCCTGCCCCTGATGCTCTTCCATCAGATCCAACTCTTCGTCTGCGCCATCATCGCTCAGCGCGCCGGCTATCTGGCAAGCGAAAAGGAGAAGGCAGCGGCTGCCTCTTGAGAAAAGAAAGGCCCTGTCGTCAACGTGGCACCATGGACTGCAATGAAGCTACCATATGCCGACAAAGAAGCACTCTTGTGAGCTGGATAAGGCGTATCCCCTTGTCCAGCTCATCAAGTTCGCATCCAAAGACGCCTCGACCTTGTCGCTGCGGGTAGGCCCGTAATTACCAGGGAGCATTGCCTGCCGGTTCGACAAAGCGTCCTGACACTGCGCCATCACCAAGAAGAGCATACTCGACGGGCAAGCGGGCACCTTCTTCGGCGGTCATGAAGCCATTGCCACCGGTCAGGTCGGTTTTGACATAGCCCGGTGCTACCGAATTGACCACAATCTGGGTGCCCTTCAGCTCCGCTGCCAGTTGCACGGTCAGCATGTTGAGCGCCGCCTTGGAGGCGTTGTACCCAATCAGGCGCGCCTCGTAATATGGTGAGGTAGGATCACCATTGATGGATAGCGAGCCCAGCGTGGTCGCGAGATTGACAATGCGGCCCGCTTGCGACCGCCGCAACAGCGGCAGCATGGCCTGTGTCACGGCCAGCGTGCCGATAAAATTGGTCTCCATCAACCGCCGCGCGGCGGTAATGCTGCCTACGGATGGTGGTCCATCTTCAGCATCAACGATGCCCGCATTGTTGACCAGAATATCCAGCCTGCCATATCGGCTGGCGATGGTTTCAACAGTCGCTGCTATAGTCTTCTCGTCATGGAGATCAATTGCTACAGCCTCGACGTCCAGTCCATCAGAAGCAAGGCTGGCGGCTGCTTGCTGTCCACGAGTACTGTCTCGTGCGCCAAGCAGCACCCTGATGCCAGCTTCTGCCAACTGCCGGGCAATCTCCAGGCCGATCCCTTTGTTGGCGCCCGTCACCAGTGCCACTTTCTTTGTTGTCATCTTCAAACACCTTCATATCTGGCTCAAAACCTGCTGATAATATATGAAGGATTGTTCGGGTTTTGGATTCGCATATGGACATCGCAGCGCCGAAGCACCTGAATGCCCGCAAAAGGCCGCGCCAAGCGCGCTCGACGGTAACGGTCGATGCAATTTTCGAAGCGACCATTCAGGTTTTGCTGTCTGAGGGTGTTCATCGGCTGACAACCACCCGCGTGGCGCAACGCGCTGGCGTTTCCGTTGGCACGATGTACCAGTATTTTCCTCACAAGCAGGCTTTGCTCTATGCGCTCAATGAGCGTTATCTGGACCGCTTGGCGGAGCGCGTCGAAGACACCTGCTCCAACCTTCACGGCAAATCGACAGCGGACATGGTAACGGCCCTGGTTGATGTCTATTGGCAAGCCAAGACCGAGCGAAGCGACGTTACACGTGTCCTGTATAGTTCAGCGGTTGAACTGGACAATGAGGCCCTGATCGAAGCTTTCGCAAAGCGCATGCATCGGGCGACAGCGGCCATGCTGATCACCGCTCCGACTGCGCATTACGCCAATCTCGATCTGGTCAACAACACGCTGCTCTCGGTGATTTTCGGAACCGTGCGTAATGTGTTCGAGCGCAGCATGCCCGCCGAGCTGCAGGGCGATATCCGAAGCCAACTGGTCTCCATGTGCCTGTCCTACCTCGAAGATGCCGGCGGGTGAACTCTGGCCGCTCGCTTTGCCGCACTCGAACAAGTGAGATCAGATGCCAATGACCGTTTTCGCATGAAGCCGAACGAAAGCGGCTAGTCCCATTCCACCCCGAGCTGCCGTTGACCCGCAGTCGCTCAACTTCGGCAGCAACCGACCCCATTGCAGACGTTGGACTTGCCCTCGACGACCCCCGAAAGCCGCCATCGTCTCGATAACTTCCACTTTTGCAGCAGGTGCCCATCTGGGCCGAAGCGAATTGGTGACCTGGCGCTCAGGCTAGTTCTGTGGCGATTGTCACTTTTGGTGCTCGCGCTAACCGTCTGCATTGTTCTGAAGGCGTCCCTCACCGCAGAATGCTCGCGCCTAGCACTTTGAACCACGCTCTATTGAACTCTACCTCTTTCGCCCCGGAATAGGGCCTCTTCGTTACGCATCAAATTTGCAATACGGTCGATCACTATGCGCACGGAAGAGGTGTGGCGGTCCTCCTGATGTGAGACGAGCCATTGCTCGGTTTCAAGATCAGAAATCGGCGAAGCGATCCGCCTTATTCGCGGATCCTCGTCTCCCACAAAACATGGAAATACCGAAATGCCAGCGCCGGCCGCGACCAGTTCAATTACGCTCATAGCATCGTTGCCACGGATGACGATCCGGTCGGCATGTCTGGTGTGTAGCCAACGAGCGGAGTGATTCTGCGCGCCCTCGCCCGCCACTCCAACGAAATAACCCGCTGATACACCGCCCGTAAGTTCCGGGCGTGCATAGAGGGCATAGGCGACGCGTCCAATTAAACGCCCCGCCAGATAAGCCTCTGAAGGGCGTTGATTGCGAATGCCAATGTCTGCATGACGCCGACCAATGTCAACTTTTTGATTGGCCGTCACGAGTTCAAGCCCGAAGCGGTCATTGGTAGTCCATAGGCGATCTATTTGACGGGCCAGAAATGCAGACGTCCAAGGACCAGCTGAAACACGGACGGTTCGTTCGCCCACTGCCCCTTCCTGCCAGCGGTTGATCGAAAGCATGGCAGCTTCAACTTCCTCGGCGCGGGCCAAAAGCTCCTCGCCATGCGGTGTCAGTCGATATCCGGTTTGCATGCGGGTAAACAATCGTTCCCCAATGCTGCCCTCTAGAGCCGTCATGCGTCGGCCAAGCGTTGCGGCTGACAGACCTGTCGTTTGCGAGGCGGCCGTTAGTCCACCGAGACGAGCGACATCGAGGAAAACGCGCAGATCATCCCAGGAAAGTTTCATTTTTCATTTCTGCAAAACACGTTGCGTAATTGATTGTAGTAGATGGCAGCCAGTTAGTGGCACTTGCATGGAGCCCAATCAGGAAACACTGAGAGACGAGTTTCATGCTCCGAGCTATGAGTATAAAAATGAAAAACTGGCGATTGCAACAGATCGCACGGCGAGAACTTGCCCTATTAGACGACAAGCTGCTCGTCGATATCGGCACATCGCGTACTAACCTTGAGGATTACGTTGCCCGTCACAGCATCATGGGTGGCATGATATGTCTATAATGCGGGAATTCGGTTCGACTGGCCGGAAGATCAGTGCAGTGGGGCTGGGCTGCTGGGCAATCGGAGGTCACTTCACTCTTGATGGGCGCAGTGATGGCTGGGGCAATGTGGACGACCGCGAATCCGAGCGTGCGATAAGACTTGCCCTCGACCTTGGAGCCAACCTTTTTGATACGGCTGACGCTTACGGAACCGGTCACAGCGAGCTGGTGCTTGGAGCGGCTCTTAAGGACCGCCGGAAGGAAGCGTTCATTGCCACCAAGTTCGGCTTTACCTATGACGAGACCCGGCGCGCACTACTATCAACCGACCTAAGCCCTGAATACATAGATTGGGCAAATGCCCAGTCCCTCAGGCGGCTTAACAGCGACTATCTCGATCTCTATCAAGTTCATCCGGGAGCCATGTCCGACGCGCAGTTGGAAACAGTGGGCGAAGAGCTGGAAAGGCTGGTTGAGAAAGGACGCATTCTCGCCTGGGGGTGGAGCACTGACGAGCCCGATGCTGCGCGGCGCGCGGTGCATTTTCCTCACTTTGTCGCAGTGCAGCAGGAGCTAAACGTTCTGCATGACGGGCCGGAGATGCTGGCATTTACTGCAGAAAACGGGCTGGCCAGCATCAACCGCTCGCCCTTGGCCATGGGACTACTATCCGGCAAATTTGGGTCAGACACCGTGTTTGGCACCGACGATGTCCGCGGCGCCGGCCACAATTGGGTGCGACATTTCAATGATGGACGCCCTTCTTCCGAGGCGCTGGACAAGCTCCAGGCACTAAGAGACCTTTTGCAGACCGATGGGCGAAGTCTTGCCCAAGGGGCATTAGGCTGGATTTTAGCACGCTCGCCGAACACGTTCCCTGTCCCCGGCTTCAAAACTGAGGCTCAGGTTCGAGACAACCTCGGTGCGCTTCGCAAAGGACCACTGCCGAATAATGTAATGGTAGAGATTGATGCAATCCTAGCTGGTAGCCCGGGCGATACCTGAACTCGGTCCATTGCCAGCCCTTCCCGAAACTTGACGACGCATTAGCGCCGTCAAGGACGAAAAAGTCCCGTACTAACATCGACAACCGCGATGGCTGATGTTGGACCGCCCAGGGCATCAGCCATCCGTTGTGTGCCAATGTTACGAGTTCGCCAGGAAACTGCGAATAAGCCCATTCACACGGTCGGGCATTTGCCGGTTCGACCAATGCCCGGCGCCTTCGAGTATTTCAATGCGAGCGTCAGGAACGAGCTGCGCCGCTGCTACGGTCTGGTGAGACTTGACCCCGATGTCGCGATCGCCCTGAATGAAGAGGGTCGGAGCGCTGATTTTATGAAGGCTTGGGCGAAGGTCGATGTTCATCCTCCAAGGCCCTATTGAAGCATTTTGCCAATCAGACGATCCCGCCCCCGAGCGCGCAACTTCGAGATGAATTTCATCAACAATGGCCTCGAAATCATCAACAGGCCCCGCAAACAGGGCGTGGCGGGCAAATGACGCTGTCGCTTTTCTCGAGCGAAAAATCAGATTAGGCAGTGTGGAATTCAGGAAGGGCCATTTCGCCATCAGCCAAAGAAACTGATGGTAGACGGGTGCAAAGGAAATAGTCCCAGCTGGCGCCAGTGCCACGACGCGGTTGACGCGATCGGGGTGATCGATGGCCATTGCGAGCGCGAGCGCACCACCCTGCGACAGTCCGACAATATGCGCACGCTCGATGCCGAACCGATCAAGAACCGCCAAGACCACAGATTTCAGGCATTCATGGTCAGCCAAACCATCCCATTCACGACTGAGGCCCTGCTTGGGCCAATCAGGCGCGAATACACGATGGTTCTCGGCAAGCACCGGGATCAGGTGCGCCCAGCTTAGATTAGCGTTGTCGAGGCCAGCTCCGCTGAGCAGGATAACTGGCGATCCCGTGGCGCCCGCCTTGTGAACATGAATGTGGCCCCCGGGCATTTCCACAGTGGCCGCTTCAATGCCTGTTCTATTCAATGCTTCGCCCTTAGCTGGTTGTCTCCAACGACTTTATAGGCTGTCGCAGGATGGTTTTAAGTTTCGATGCGACGGTCTTGCGCGGGTCACTGAGATAAATCTCATGATGCGCTCCGTTGAATGTAACACCCATGCCCGGCATAACTTTGTCGTGCAAACGCGCAAGTTTTGGTGCTTCGTCGTCGTAGCTTCCCACGTGAAGGATTTGCAACGAACGCCCCTCGTCATATATCTCTAAACGCAGCGTTGCGGGTTCCTGGCCGAGCTTGGCTGTCGTCTTTTCAACGGCTGCCGTGAACATGGGATGCGTGACAAAGTCAGGCACCATGATCATGGTTGTCCAATTCCACTCATCCTTGCTGCGCCTGACAAAGCTATCGCGGTTAGCCGACCACCAGAGCGCTTCCAAAGGCGGGACGACATAGTCGCGCTCGAGCAATTTCTTGGCGGCAAATTTCATTGCATAGCTGACGCCATACAACCATTCGACTGCGGATTTGTATTGTTCCGACGTGTTCGGATCGCCATGACCATCAACCTTCACGAAAATCATTGAGGGCACTTCCACCACAATGAAGTCGTTGGTCTGTGCGTCGTAAAGCTGCTTCAGCGTCTTCTTGAAATCTGTCTTTTCCACGGAACGCCCTCCGTTCGTGTCATTGAATACGCTCGATCTACACCAAGGCCTTGCCGGCGCGTTCGGCCCAGATAACCGCCGCGGCTAAGCCCAATGTCGCTAAAGCAATACAGTCTGCTATCACGACACGCCAAATCGCCTGCGAGTACCCTTCGGTCAGCAATGCCAGAATGACAAATCCGGCGGCGCTGACCACCGCAATGGCCAGAACTGGCAATTGCCACGCCGGGCGGAAAGGGGCAATCAGCAGACACATCCCCAAAAGCCCGAACAGCAACGCGCGGTGACGCAGCACGATCAGCAGATCGGGCTCGGTAATCCGCATGCCATAAAGCCGCTCTATGGCTGCAGCCCCCGTAATTCCAGCCAAGGGCAAAAGGTGGATCAGCCCCGCCACCACAAAACTCGCAGTAATAGTGATATTCATTGCAGAGGCGTCGCCCCCTTTTTCTGGAGGTCGGTCAGGATGTTTCTTGCGGCCATGATCGTCTCCCTATCCGCCATATCGGGGTGGCCACAGGCAAAGGGCGGTTGCGGATCGTATTCCAGAGCCAACTGGATGGCTTTTGCTTCCTCTTCGCCCCGAATTTTCGCAACCATGGCGAGCGCGAAGTCGATGCCTGCTGTCACGCCTCCTCCGGTTACACGATTGCGATCAATGACAATCCGGCTGGGATCAGTGATGGCGCCAAATGTCTGGAGGTGATCGAGCACAGACCAATGGGACGTTGCACGATACCCTTTAAGCAACCCCGCAGCACCCAGCAGCAATGATCCGCTGCAAACGCTCGTCACGTACTGCGCTGACATTGCATGGTGACGTAGCCACTCAAAGACATGTGGCGCGCTCATCACGGCAATCTGGCCGCCTCCACCTGGCACAAAGATCATATCCAGCTTTGGACAATCACCGATGGTCACCGTCGGTTGGATGGAGAACCCAGCGTCCGTTGGCACAAGTGACATTGTTTGCGACACAAATTCTACCCGCACGTCGCTTGCGAAACTGAACACTTGTGCAGGTCCTGCAACGTCCAGCATTGTCATGTGTGGATAGATCAGAAAGCCAATTGTGAACGTCAAATCACCATCTCCGTTAGTCATGCGGGGATTGTGACACGCGCTACCGTTTGGCATAAATGACAATCATTCGCTAAAACTTGCCAGATAGCCATGCACCGTGTCGTCTTCCTCATCTATGATGGGTTTCAAATTCTGGATGTAACCGGACCAGCATCGGTATTTACGGAAGCCTCAGAGATAGCTGGGACCAACCACTACGAGATCATCATGGCTTCCCTGTCCGGTGGTCTGGTGGCCTCTGGTTCAGGGATCGAGATTGCGACGGTCAGGGCGCACGAGGTGCTGCTGGATCAGAATTCCAGCATTATCATTCCCGGAGCTTCTGAAGGCCCGCTTAGGGCGGCCATGGCGAGCGGTGTGATAGCGTGGGTTGCGTCCAACAGCGGTAACGCCGTCAGAGTTTGTTCCGTTTGCACGGGCGCATTTCTCCTCGCGGCTTCTGGAATTTTGCCAGCGGGTCGGATCACCACGCATTGGATGGCCACCGACCGACTTTCGGCCATGTTCCCCAAGCTCACGGTGGACGACAAGGCGCTCTACGTGCGGGATGGCCGGGTCTGGACGTCTGCGGGCGTCTCAACCGGCATAGACATGGCGCTTGCCTTGGTGGAAGAGGATTTGGATCGATCGCTCGCCAGCAAGGTCGCGAAGAAACTGGTCCTGCAATCAAGACGGCCCGGCCATCAATCGCAGTTCTCGACGCTGCTTGAGCTGCAGGACGGCGCTTACGCTAGGCTAATGGAGTGGATCTCTGGCAATCTGACCGCAGATCTTTCTCTCGAGGCACTGGCGGCGCGAAGTGCCCAAAGCCCCCGCACATTTCATAGGAAATTCTCCCGCGATACGGGCATGTCCCCGGCAGCCATGGTGGAACATTTGCGCCTGGACCGCGCACGTTCGCTCCTGGAGGCCGGCGAAAGCGTCAAGTCAGCTGCAACAGCGTCCGGGTTTGGTTCGCTGGACCGACTTTCACGGTGCTTTGTAAGGCGTTTTAATTTGACGCCGTCGCAGTACCGGCTTCTGCACGCGTCTCGATGAGGCGTCGGACTTGCGACATTGTGCGGGCGGCGCTACCGGATACCAGCAGATGCCGTCATTCGCCTGACCAGATAAGTTCCAATCTGATGCCGCCAGGCTCGGCGAACATCATGTGCTTTCTAGGACCTTTGCCAACGAGTTCGGGCATGAACTCTATGGTCACGCCTTCATATGCGGAAATCGCAGCTGCCAACCGAATGAGCTCTGCTTCGGAGCTGACGGTAAGCGCCAGGTGATGAAGACCGATATTGCTCTTCCGATTAAAATCAACTGTTTTGGCCGACTTGGACGCTTGCCATAAGGTCAACCGCAGCTGGCCATCGGTGATCGAGTTGCGAGGATAAGTCTCGTCACGGGCGGTCTCTTGCCAGCCGAGAACCGTCGTAAAGAAATCCGTCGTCTCGTTTAGATCACGAACGGTCAGTCCAAGGTGGTTGAGTCCCGCAGTATCGGCCATTTGCTCCACTATCCTTTTGCCCTCGGTGGGGCTGGACGGCCCATGCCGCCCAGCCGCCTCGCTTTTACAGTCGATTGTAATCCAAAAGCACGACGCCGGTGCTGTATCGTTGGACATGGGTCAGCGTGAAAGCTTTCAGCCCGTCGAATTCTTCGAATAACCGGATTCCCGTGCCGTAGACATGGGGATTCAATTTGATCCGAAGACTGTCGATGCGTTCGTGAGCCAGGAGATAACCGGCAAAGCGCCCGCCTCCGCATAGATAAACAGGGCCGGCGGCTTCTGCTTTGATGCGATCGATATGGGCAAGCGTATCACCTCTCACAACATTGAGGTTTGGCTTTTCAGGCAAATCGATGCTTTCCGAAAAGATGTAATGAGGTCGATCGCCGTAAGGCAGATCACCTGGCTTCATCCCATAGGTGTAACCGATCTCATAGGTGGCTCGCCCCATGACGATAGCAGCATACTCGGATAGGTGAGCGACGAAAGCGTCAGTATGCTCGCCCGTCATGGCAAAGCCGGGGGCGCCGCCATCAGGCTTGGCAATGAAGCCGTCGAGCGTGGTGGCAATGTGGTAGATCAAAGGTTGCACGGATTATCCTTCTCGCCCCCGTCAGTGGTCCTGAGGCGAATTTCATGCGGCGCAAGGTTCAGACCAAGCTCTCTCGAGCCTTCATGCACGATCAACGATCTCGATCTTCACGGGGCGAAGAAACGCATCTCGTGGTTTGCAAAGTGGTCTGTCCGGTCTGGCCGCTAGTTTTGCTAAATTGAGTAAAGTCTCCAACCGATATGGATCATCGGGCGGGTCCAGATGCCGACGCAGCAGAGGGTTCAATCAAAGGGTTGTGTCGCCCAAGATCAGCAATCATCACGACGATTACTAAATCATCGAGATGATTGAGCCATGAAGCCAGTACGCTTGAAATCGTTCGCGTGAACTGGACGGCATTACTGCAGCGTATTTTGGCGAGCAACTAGATCATTTGGGTGCGCAGGGCCTCCGAGCGGTAACTATGTCTAACCACGACAGACGGTAGGGTCAACATCACGCGACAGATTTCGGTCGCCTGAAAATGTTCTGCCCGAACTGTTCGTTCAGGTTCCCTCTGGCCTGCTGTCAAAGAACCGCCTATTGGCCAGACGACCTTAGATTGTTGCGGCTGGCGTCCCATTCGACCTTCAGCATGGCGTAGATATACTCGTCGCCCCATTGGCCGTTAAAGCAATCGTTCTGGATCAGATGCGCTTCACGGCGAAGGTCGAGCCGCTCCACCACGCCCACCGATCCAAGGTTTGACGCGTCGAGACGGGCGAAGATGCGATGAAACCCGATTGTATCAAATCCAATCCTAAGCATGGCAGCGACGGCCTCGGTCGCGTAGCCCTTTCCCGCGAAGGCAGGGTTGAAGATGTAGCCAACCTCGCCCTGCAGAGCTGCCCGGCTCGCCATCTTCAACAGAACTTCGCCAATTACCGCATCATCTTCTTGGCGCACGACGGCGAACCGAAGAACATCACCGTCATTCTCGAAAGGGGCCTCCAGCATCTCCTCGAACTGGTCAGTGAGCGCAGCGCCTTGGGGCGGCTCAGCGTAAAGATACTGATAAACCTCCGGCAACGAGTGATATGCAGCGTATTGGTCGCTATCGTCTCTGGAAAAGTGGCGAAGCACCAAGCGTTGAGTTTCGTAGGGCGGCGACAGATCATTCAGTTTCATAGAACCTCAAGGCGTTTTACTCGGGTGCAATACCAGCGTCGACGCCACGGATAAAGCGCTTGCGGTGACACGGTTTCTATGGATTGCTCCAGTCTTACAACCGGGGGCACTATGTCGCTTGAGCATTGGTTAGCGTTTATCGCAGCGTCCGCAGCGCTGCTTGCCATTCCTGGCCCGACGATTCTTCTCGTTATCTCCTATGCGCTTGGCCACGGCCGTAAGGCTGCCGGCGCGACTGTCGCTGGCGTCGCGCTCGGCGATTTTACGGCCATGACGGCCTCCATGGTTGGTCTTGGCGCGCTCCTCGCGACCTCGGCCACGCTGTTCACCGCGCTGAAATGGGTCGGCGCCGCCTATCTCGTCTACCTTGGCATCAAGCTCTGGCGGGCCCCTGTGACAACGGGCGCGGCCGATGACGCCGTGGCGGACGCTTCAAAAGAGCGGCCTGTCCGCATCTTCCTGCATACCTATATTGTGACAGCCTTAAACCCGAAGAGCATCATCTTCTTCGTGGCCTTCCTCCCGCAATTCCTAGACACCTCGCGGCCAGTCTTCGGACAGATGGTCATCTTTGAAGTGACCTTCCTCGTACTGGCGACCCTGAATGCGGCGCTCTACGGTGTTCTCGCCTCGATGGCGCGGAAGACCATCCGCAAGCCGAGCATTCAGCGTTCCATCAACCGTGTCGGCGGATCGCTTATGATCTGTGCTGGCGCTCTCGCAGTCGGATGGCGCCGGGCTCAGGCGTGATCGTCATCAGGAATCCGGAAGCTGGATCAAACGCAACCTTCCGCTTTCGAGCCAGCTTGGCCCAAGACTGGTCAGTCAGCTCTCCACCCCTATCAAGACGATGTGTCGCCTCGCTTTGGAAGAAAGCCCTGCTTGACGCGACACACCACTGTCGAAAAATCGGAGCTTTCAACGTCGCGTTTTTAAAAGGGAGCCTGCCGTGAAAGTGACGCGAAGCGGAGAATGCAAAAACTCGCCGAAAAATGCCTTTGTCGAGGACTTCGTCGTCGACTGGCTTGCCTCAGATAGTCCTTCGGCTCGGATGGAGGCAGGAGCTTCGTTGCCTGAAGTCCCAGATGACCTCACCGAGATAGAAATCTCCCACGCCATTAGTCACGGCAAGATAGGAGCCGCAAACGGCTTAATCACTGTCAACGGTTTGAAGAAGCCTTTCGCTGTCTTCATTGAGTTCGCGTCAACCAAAGGAACTCTGATCCGAAATGTGAGCTTTTATTCGATGACAAGGTCCATGAAGTGAGCGTCTGCTTTATACATGTCCAGCCAAGTAGACGACTTGTCCGTTCTCCACCCCACCTTTGCCTTCTAAATTGCGGTGCCCGCAGCGGCTTTATGGTGCTGAATGACTTCGTCGATAATTAAGCGAAGAAACCGTTCTGCAAAAACAGGGTCTAATTGTCCTTCTTGGGCTAACCGGCGCAGACGGGAAATCTGATAGTCCTCACGAGCAACATCCGCTGCAGGCAGTTCATGGCCTGCTTTCAGCTTGCCAACCTTTTGGGTCAGCTTGAAGCGTTCTGCCAGAATGAAGATCAGCGCGGCGTCCAAGTTGTCGATGCTGGACCGGAGGGCTTCAAGCTCTGGCGGGATGTTTGCTGCGTAGGTCAATATCAAGCTCCCCTCGTAATTGGTCGAACGCTATCATGACCGTCTTTGAAGGTCCGCTTCAACCACTTCCTGACCCAAACCTGCTCGTCCGCCACCTACCCCCAAACAACCATCAACCCGGTTAGTTCAGCATCCTGCTCCGCACAATTCGCCACTAGCGGATATGCCGCCAAAGCGCCTTCCCCCTGACGTTTAGGCGGTAGCCTCCTTCTCCGCTCTATTCGCGAAAATCGAGGCTTAAGGCACTGAGTTGGTCGACGCGGTCGATTTCAGCCCAAACGTCCGAGTGCTCCCCCCAGGCGGCGCCGAGAAGGATTATCAGCTTCAGGGCATCCATAATGTGAGCGGCCTCGACATCGAGCAACATGCGATGCTCACGATATTCCGACACAATGAACCGCGCTGTGTCAGCTCTGAACGGAGCGTCGGGGGGCATGGCCCACCAATAGATCAAGCTGGCAACGTCATAGATGAGATGGCCATAAAAGCTCATGTCGAAATCGAGGACAGCTTTAACCTCCCCACCGCTCAGCAGGAAATTGCCGTGGTTGAGATCCGCATGGCAAATTCCGAGCGGCAGGCCTTTCGGAAATTCAAGTGCGTCCAGCATCGTTCTGTAACGAAGGCTTTCCGAAGGCCCGAGGACCGGGTCATGTTTCTGCTGAAACTGCTGCCAGCAATATGTCTGGTCGAAGGGCGCGCGCTCTGAGGCGAAGGGCAGCGCCACGCCAGCGGTAAGGTTGTGCAGGTTTGCCACCGCACGGATAATCGCGGACAGGGCCTCTCGGTCGGCCCCTTCATTCGGGTTCTGACAGTGTTCCCCATCGACCAATTCAAGCAATAAATATGGCTTACCGCGATGAATTCCGACGCGCTCGCCGGCACGCCCCTCAAGGACGGCCGGCACCGGATAGGATCGGGCGAGCAGGAAGTCGATCAGTTGTACTTCAAAATTTACATGGGCAATGGAGCGGTTTTCATAGAGCCGCAAGACCACCTCCCGCTGACTGGTTTTCAGCAAGAGTGTGGTTTGCCCATCGCCGTTCTCGAAGCAACGAAACGCGCTGAGCGCACCAAGCTCATAGTTCGCCAGAATCGCCCGGAGGCCCAGTTCGTCGATAGAAGATATTCTTGGCGACATACCCTACCCCCTCGATACAGCGACTTTTAGGAGCAAGTGACACTCTCACAAAGGGCGACGCGACCGAAAGGACCGTCCCGCCCCTACGACTTCCGCTCGAACAACCCCACCAGCAGCAGTCCGGCAACAAATCCGCCCAGATGCGCCTGCCAGGCAATCCCCAGCGACTGCCCCGTCAGCACGGGCACCAGCGGCACGGCGGCGTTCAGCACCAGCCAGATCAGCGCGAAATAGCGCGTTCGGGGATTGGTGAACACGTCTGCAATGCTGGCAAGCTTGCGCCCCAGAATAACCTGCTCACCGGTTTCGGGATGGCGTCCCACAATTACGGGCTGGAACATGAAGCGGATCGCCGCGCCAGTCAGGCCCGCGACACCACCTGAGGCGCCGAGCAGATAGACGCCATCGTAAAGCGTGGTCGCCGCAAAGAAAGCCGCGCCAGCCGCAGCCGAAACAAAGAACAGCGCCAGCATCGGCCCTGCCCCATAGCGCCGCGCCACCGGCGTCGCAAAAATCACCAGCCAAGCCGTGTTGAAGATCAGGTGTTCCCATCCCGCATGCAACAGCGCGTGAGTGAAGGGCGACCAGAGGAGCGGAACACCAAAGCTCATATCCTGCGCCATCAACACAAACCGATAGGGCTGGAAGGCAAACCAGAACAGCAGTTGAACCTGCCCCTCCTCGTTAAGAACGAAGGTTGACGCGAGGTGAATCGCAACGAGCAATCCCGCCAGAGCTGATACGGCACCGGGCAGCAGAAAGACGGGCTCACGCCCCGCAGAGCCCGGAGCGCCGGGGTTTTGACCTTGTTCAGTCATGGAAACGTCCTGAAAGCCCGGCGCCGCTGGGGATCGTGTTAACTTTTCCACATTCGGCCACAGGCGTTAACCTTAAAACTTCTTTAAGCGGGCATTTGCGGCGGCATTTTGCAATGGTTCGGGCGTTGTGGATGGGAGTTCATCGAGTCCCACCAAAAGCCTCCAGACCGGGTCCAGACCATGCAGATGCCGAGCACCAACGCGCTCTATACCTATTGGAACACGATTCGCGGCTCGCGTAGCGCGCCGGATCGTCGTGACATCGACCCGACCCGCATCCGGGAATCGCTGGCTAATACCTTCATTCTGGAGCTGGACGGCAGCGACAAATTCTCGTTCCGCCTCGCCGGTTCGCACCTCTGCACCTCCTATTGCCGCGAGCTTAAAGGCCGGTCCTTCTCCGCGCTCTGGCATGATCGCGACAGCGATGCCATGGAAACCCTGCTCCGCGCTGTCACCGAAGATCATGCGGTCGCGCTGGTCAGCTTTCAGGGCTCGACCGCATTGCAGACCAAGGTCAACTTCGAAACCATCCTGATGCCCCTGCGCCATAATGGTTCGACCCATACTCGCATTCTGGGCGCGATGACGGCCCTCGACGAGCCTTACTGGCTCGGCGTTCAGCCCGTTCTTGAACAGCGCATCACTGGCCTGCGCCTGATCTGGCCCGACGAGATCGCCTCGGCAGATGCGCCCCGGCAGGTCATGTCCAGCGTTGTCAATGACGTGCCATTTGCCGCCAGCCCGGCATCGGCCCTGCCCACAACCATCTATGGTCGCAGTGCCCGCCGCTATGCCCATCTCGCTGTTATCGACGGCGGCAGAAACTGAAGAATATGGGGCTCTTGCGCCGAATAGAGCGGGACAGTCTCACCAAGCGTTAACCAACACCGGCTAATCTCGCTTTGGATTCCTCCAAAGGCGTGGAACAGGTTGGCCTATGCTCAGTGACGATATCTCGACGCCGCAATCAGTATCGGGCAGCAATATAGCGTCTTCCGACGGACGGTTTCAGCGCGTCCAGGTGTCAGTACTGGGCCGTTACATGCTTGCAGACCGCCGCGAATTTCCATGCCAGATCTTGGCCATGTCCCCCGGCGATGCCGTGGTCATTGCGCCAGTCGCGGGCATAGTGGGCGAGCGCATCATTGCCTATCTCGACCATATCGGACGCATTGAAGGTACAATCATCCATCAGGTCGATGGTGGTTTCGTGATGGACATCGCCGCCTCCCCGCGCAAGCGCGACAAGATGGCAGCGCAACTCACCTGGCTGGCCAATAAAGACCTGCTCAATCTGCCGGAAGACCGCCGCCATGAGCGCGTCGTTCCCGACATTCGCCATTCCACCGTCGTTCTCGACGATGGCCGCCGCTACAATTGCAAGATTATCGACATCTCTCTGTCCGGTGCCGCTATCGAGCTCGAAGTGCGTCCCGCCATGGGCACGCCGATCACTCTGGGTCGCATGCGGGCCCGGCGTCATCCGTCACTTCCAGAATGGCGTTGCGGTCGAGTTTGCAGCAGCGCAGGAAATGCTCAACGTTGTTCAGCAGAATCTGCGGGTGAACTAAGCTCAACGCTAACAGTCTGCTAGCGAATTGACCCCAGGTGTTATGGTTAAACAAAACCTGCGCAACTCGATAAAACACGCATAAAAACTGCGTTGTAGTTTTCGGATCAGCCTAATCCGCGCTGCCTAGTGTGTCTCCATCAGGGAGACTACACAATGGCTTCGAACAAGAAGGGAATGCTGGCGGCGCTGGTTACAGCTTTGATCGCACTGGCAAATCCCGCTTCGGCTATCGACTTCACCAACGTCGCTTTCATCCAGACCGCCTCCGGCACGACCTCCATTCCGGTCGGTCATCTGGAATTCTGCAAGTCCCGCCCCGCCGAATGTCGCGCCTATGACCGGGTCGAGCCTGCAATGGTGCTCACCGAGGCCAACTGGCAGCAGCTCGTTTCAGTAAATTCCTATTATAATCAAACAATTGTCCCTGTAACAGACATGGAACTCTACCAGGTCGAGGAATTCTGGACCTACCCCAACGGTTACGGCGATTGCGAAGATTTCGCCCTGATCAAGCGCCGCGACCTCATCGCCGCAGGTTGGCACCCATCGACCCTGATGATCGCTGTTGTCAAGGAAGCCAATGGCAATGGCCACGCAGTGCTCATCGCCCGCACCGACCGCGGCGACCTGGTGCTCGACAATCAGGAAGGCTCGATCAAGCTCTGGAGCGACACACCCTACAAATACGTCAAGCGTCAGTCGCAGGCCCATGCTGGCCAGTGGGTCGACATGATCGACGACCGCGTCACCATCATCGCCGCCAACTAGAATTCAGTTTCCGGACCCCGCCCAAAGCCTACCCTGATAGGGGTCTGAAGAGCAAAGCCGGCCTCGCGAAAGCGGCGTCGGCTTTGCTGTTTTTAACGCTCAGCTAGAACCGCACCGCCACATAAAGGCTCATGAACAGAAGCCCGGTGACGAACGCCCAGCTAAATGCCAATAGCGCGGATAACAGCATGGACGGCATAGAGATTGCCCCGCCCTCCTCCTGCCGCCAGCCCAATTGCAACATCAGGTAGGGGCCGCACACGAAGCTCATGAGCAGGTTACCCATGGCGACGAGATGAGTACTCCCATCCATCCGCAACATGGCGGGCTGGCGCGCAAACCATTGATACAGATGCGTAACCATCCCCGAAACGCACAGTCCAACACCCATGATGAACGCCGCGAGCAACAATTCTCTGGCCATGCCTGCACCCTGAAATATGCATTTACCGTTTGTTAAGCATATTGACTGCCCTATGACCTGTCACCTTCAGGCAGGAAAACTGGTTAATGTCGGCCCCGATATCCACACATGGCCCGGCTGAAACGCGTTCATCCCTCGCCTACAATCTGGCGGGACTTGCCGTTCTGGCGCTGCTTCTGGCTGTTGGCCTAGCCTATCTCATCGATCGGGCGGGCCAGACGACAACACACGCAGCGCCCACGCTGAGCGATAAGGAAGAGGTGCAGCAAACCATCGGTGGCCGCGACCTCGACATTCCTGCCGTCTGGTTTCGCTATGGCGAGCAAATGAAGGCAGGCTTTGCTAGTCAGGTTGATCTACAATTCATGCTGAACCTGACGCCGGACGCAGGAGCTACGCCGGTGAGCGTTACCCTACTGCCGCGCAGTCGTGCACGTGCCAGCAGCGCCCTGCTGGACGCCGTCTATCTGCATCAGTTCGAAGATGGTGTTGTGGGTGGGGTACCCGGCCTGGTTGGCAAACCATTGTCCGCGAGCGGTGGCTATAAAGACGAAACCGTGTGGTACGACCCGCTCTCGCCTGTTCCATTTGTGGCAAAATGCGCCAAGGCCGTCGCGCCGGGCCAGCCCGATCAATGCCTGCGGACGATTCACCTGCAAAGTGGCCTGGCGGCAGTGCTGAGTTTTGACGCCAGCGCCCTGCCCAGCTGGCGCAATTTCGATCAGGAACTGGCCGTGTGGCTCAGCCGGATCGGCGCCCTATAGGCGAAGGCAGCGCCGAAGCGCCGCCATTCAATCAGTCCAGGTCTTCAAGATCGATGTCAAGGATCGACATGGAGAACATGTAGGATTTGTCGCCGTCCTCGTCGTCCGCATGGATCAGCCCGATGGACTCATCGCCAATGAACACCTCAACGGAATCGTTGAGCTTGGCGCGCGGGCGGACGTCGATATTGCGGTTGTTGAACTTCTGCTGCAGGAATTTCTGCAGCTTGATGATCTCGGGATGGTTCACGGGAACATGTCCTGCTGGTTTCGTTCAGCCGGCAATCTAGTGCTTGCCCCGGCGCTGACAAGTCCCGCGCCAAGGCATTTTCCGGTAAAACGCTTTCGCAGCCCTTGCGTTCATGCCTGGCTGGCGTCGTGAACCAGCACCATCTGGTCCATAACCAGCGCTGGTTGCGCGCAACCGGCCTCACCGATCACCTTGGCCGGAACACCAGCGACTGTCGTGCGCGGCGGCACTTCCTTGAGCACAACAGACCCCGCGCCGATACGGCTGCAATCACCCACCTTGATATTGCCAAGCACTTTGGCGCCCGCCCCGATCAGCACACCATTACCAATTTTGGGATGGCGGTCCTCATCGGACTTTCCGGTGCCTCCCAGCGTTACGTTCTGCAGCATGGAGACATTATCCCCAATCACCGCAGTTTCGCCGATCACCAGCCCGGTGCCATGGTCGAGCATGATGCCCTTGCCCATCACGACGGCAGGATTGATATCGACCTGAAACACCTGGCTCGACCGGCTCTGGAGGTAAAGTGCAAAGTCGCGCCGCCCCGCCTTGAACATGGCATGGGCGAAGCGATGCGTCTGAATGGCCTGATAGCCCTTGAAGTAAAGCAGCGGTTCGACGGCCCGATGACAGGCCGGATCGCGCTCCAGCGTTGCCGCCAGATCGACCCGGGCCGCTTGAGCGATTTCAGGATTATCCCTGAGCGCCTCGGCAAAAGCCTGCCGGATCATGGCCGCGGACACATCTTCATGATCGAGGCGCGCCGCCAGCCGATGCGCCAGCGCCTCTTCAAACGTTTCGTGGTTTAGGATGTTCGACAGAACCAGATTGGCGAGCGAAGATTCCGTCTCCAGAATCTGTGACGCCCCAGCACGAACAGCCTCCCAAACGGGATCAACAGATTGGATATGGGCAGATTTCCGGGCCGCACCGCTCATCGATATGCACTCCGCTTCATCGAAGAAGACCGATATAAGCCAGATCGTTCCTTAAAACAAAGGGTGAGCGGGGAGATTGGTTCACAAATCGGGGACAATCGGGAAGGTTCTGCTTAGAAAATCCAGCGCCGCGCTTTTGAACACCTTGTCGCCCGTCGCCCGCATGTGGTCCCGCTTGGGAATGACGACAGCCTCGCCCTGCGGTAGCAATTCCGCCAGCGCCTCAGGCGCTCCTGCCATCTCGTCCGCCTCCCCCACGGCCACGAGAACTGGCACATCGATGCGCCGCACATCGGCCCGCGCCATCGGCTGGCGGGACGTTTCCATACAGGCCGCCAAGGCTTCGCGATCCGAGCCGGTGTGATCGGCAAAAATGCGGAATTGCCGCGCCGTTGGATGCGTCAGATCAGACAGAGAAGGCGCACGCAGCCCCGAGATGATGTCATTGCCATCGGTGAGACCATTGATGAGGTTCATCCCCATGCCGCCAAAGATAGCAGCAGCCACGCGCTCAGGGTACGAAAACGCCATGAAGGCCGCAATCCGCGCACCCATCGAATAGCCCAGCACCGCAGCGCGCTCGATTCCCAGATGATCCAGCAGGGCAATGGCGTCATCCGCCATCTGGCTGGGATAATAAAGCTCAGGGTCATGTGGCTTTTCCGATTGCCCATGCCCGCGATTATCGAGCGTGATCGCTTGATAGCCTGCGCCCACCAGCGTTTCCACCCAGCCCGTATCAATCCAGTTGACCTTGCCACTCGAAGCAAAGCCATGAACGCACAGCACCGGCGCTCCTTGTCCGTGAACCTCATAGGCAAGGGACAGACCTGAATTGGCAAGATAGGGCATGGCGCGGTCCTCTTCATTCTTGCTCCGGGTTTTGCGGCTTACAAAAGCAAAATCAAGGACAATCGGACACAGCCTTTGCCCTTTTCTTGTGGAGGGGCTTTGGCTATGGTCGCGCCAATTCAAATCACTCTCCAGGTTCCGACCATGGCCCACGGCTCGACCCCGCATTTCCACAATTCTCAAGGTCTGCGTTCAATCGAGGTGGGCTCTAAGGAATTCATGTGCGTCGGCGCCCTTCCGCCCTTCGACCATCCCCATATCTTCATAGATATGGGCAAGGAAACCGAAGCGGTCTGCCCCTATTGCTCCACGCTTTATGTTTACAAGGCCGAGCTGGGTGCTGGTCACGCCAACCCCGCCTCCGCCGTTTTTGAGGCTCACGCGGCCTGAGTGACACCATGCCCACAACGGGCCGTACTTATATCATAGCAGGCGCCGGTATTTCCGGCATGACGCTTGCCCTTGCACTCGCCAAGTTCGGCGCGGGCGTTGTCGTGCTCGAACGCAGCCCCAATGTGCAGGAATTTGGCGCGGGCCTGCAAATCAGCCCAAATGCCCGCTACTGCCTCGATCAATTGGGCCTGGGCGAAGCGCTGGACAGCGTCAGTCTTGAGCCAAAGGCGCTCGATCTCTATCCGCAGGGCAGCCAACGTCCCTCCACCAGCATGGAGCTTGGCGCCATCATGCATCAGCGCTTCGGCTCCACCTATGCGGTCATGCACCGGGCCGATCTGGCCACTGTGCTGCACGATGCCTGCCGTCGCTTTGCCAACATTGAGATTGCCTTTGGCACACGCGGCTGGAGCCTCGATTCGGACGAGCGCGGCGTGACCATGGAAATGGAAGAAGCCGACGGCCTGCGTCGCACCCTCAGAGGCGACGCCTTTATTGGCGCCGATGGTGTGCATTCCCACACCCGCCGCGACGTCCTCAAAGGCCCCGACGCGAAATTCGGCAATCGCATCGCCTGGCGCACCCTCGTGCATATCGATCTCGTTTCGGGGCTGATCGCAACGGACCGCGTATCGGTCTTCTTCGGCGCAGGGTTCCATCTGGTGTGCTACCCGCTGCCTCATCGCCAGCAGGTCAACCTCGCCTTGTTCATGCCGAGCCTATCCAGCGAGCCGCAGGGCCAGCCCAGCCCACCAACTCCCGGCCCAAAGGTTGAAGCCATTCTGAGTGCAGCTGGCAAAAGCTGGGTGCCCTGGCCTCTAAACACAGTCGAAACGCCCGTTTGGCACAAAGGCAATGTCGGCCTGATCGGCGATGCGGCACACGCCATGGTGCCGTTTCAGGCGCAGGGCGCTGCCATGGGCATCGAAGACGCCGCCATTCTTGCTCCACTTCTGATTGAAACGAAAAGTGCGGAAACAGCGTTTGCCACTTACGCCAACCTCAGGCAGGAGAGGGTGAAGCGCGTCGCGGCCCTTTCTGCTCAGAATGGCCGCATTTTCCATCTGCCATGGCCGTTGAGCATGGCGCGGGACGCCGTCATGGCAGCGCAGGGGCCTCACGCACACCTGCGTCGACTGGGCTGGATTTATGACTACAAGGCTGGGCTAAACAGTTAGGCGGCCTTGCTTTAGAGAGCCCGAGCGTGTCAATTGCAGCGCTTGGTCACCTCTGAACGGGACAGAAAAAGGTTCAAGAAGCCGCATGCAAACTGCGACCCGCTCCCGTCTAACTCTGACCTGCATTCTCATCACCATTCTGCTCGACATGATCGGCGTTGGCATCATCGTGCCGGTGCTCCCCGAGCTGCTGGAAGATCTGACCGGCGGCAGCGTTGCCGATGCAGCGGTCATCGGTGGCTATCTGGTCTTCGCCTATGCCTTCATGCAGTTCGTGTTTTCGCCAATTTTGGGCAATCTGTCAGACCGCTTCGGACGCCGACCGATCCTGCTGCTGTCGCTTCTGGGCCTGACTTTCGACTACCTTATGATGTCGATAGCCCCCTTCGTCTGGTATCTTTTCATCGGCCGCATCATCGCGGGCATTGCCGGGGCGGCGCTGGCCACTGCGACCGCCTATATGGCCGACATCACCCCGCCCCATAAGCGCACCCATCGCTTTGGCCTGATCGGCGCAGCCTTTGGCTTGGGCTTCATCATCGGCCCCGTGATCGGCGGCGAGTTGGGTGAATTCGGTCCGCGCGTACCGTTCTATGCCGCAGCAGCGCTGGCCTTTGCCAATTTCCTCTTCGGCCTTCTCGTCCTGCCGGAAAGTCTGCCGAAAACCTCGCGCCGCAAGTTCGACATCCGCCGCGCCAATCCGCTCGGCGCAGTCCTCGCACTGAAGAAATACCCCTCCGTGCTCTGGCTGCTTGGCGTCCTGTTCTTCTTCCAGCTTTCGGCACAGGCGCTGCCGACGGTCTTCTCCTATTTCACCGTGGAAGTGTTCAATTTCACCTCATCGACCATCGGGCGAACACTCGGCGCCTTTGGCCTTGGCTTTGCCATCAGTCAGGCCGTGCTGGCAGGCCCAATGTCGCGCGGCATGGGTGAGCCAGCCGTCGCCATGATCGGCCTGCTGACCGCCTCAGCAGCTTTTGCAGGCATCGCCTTCTCCACCGATGTGTATCACCTCTATCTGTTCATTCTGGTGGGCTGTGTCAGCGGCCTCGCGCCCCCAGCAATCAATGGCGTGTTGTCGCGGCAGGTGCCGGACAATAGCCAGGGTGAATTGCAAGGCGCCGTCAATGCGGCCAGCTCGCTCGCCACCATTATCGGTCCACTCGCCGCGACGCAGATTTTCTCCTATTACACCGCCCGCGAAACAGATCACTATTTCCCCGGTGCCCCCTTCATCGCCGCCAGCGTTAGCGTGATCGCGGCTTTGGCGCTGTTTGCCTTCGCTGCATGGCGGTTCGAGCTGGGCCGACGCCCCAGCATTGCCGACCACCCTCACGCCCCCGAAATGGCCCCGCCGGGCCAGGTCCGCACTCCACCAATCGATGAAGATGAACGCTATAACGATCCGCCCCGCCGTTGACGCCGACTGGCCCAGCCTGCTGGCCATGCTCAAACCTGTCTTTGCCGCTGGTGAAACCTATGCGGTAGATCGCGACCTAGACGACGAGGCCATACGCGGCTTCTGGATGATGCCCGCGCACGAAGTCTTCGTAGCGGAAATTGGCGGCACAGTTATGGGCACTTACTATATTATGCCCAATCGCCATGGCGGCGGTGCACATGTCGCCAATTGCGGCTATGTCACCGCCGAGGCAGCGCGCGGCAAGGGCATAGCCAGCGCCATGTGCCGTCATTCACTGGACCGGGCCCGGGCACGCAACTTCCGGGCTATGCAATTCAATCACGTCGTTTCGACCAACGAAAACGCCGTAGCCCTATGGCAAAAGCACGGTTTCAAGATCGTCGGCACCCTGCCCGAGGCCTTCAATCACCCCACCCACGGTTACGTGGATGCCTATGTGATGTTCCAGACGCTCTAGACAACAAAAAGCCCCGCTGAAGCGGGGCTTTTCAATTTCAGCCTGAGCCGGGCCTTACTTGCCCAGCGTGCTCGGCCAGGTGCCGTGCAGATCAGACCCGCGACCTTCGATCTCAAAGCCATGCGCACCGAAGAAATCGCGCTGACCCTGTGTGAGGTTAGCTGTGCCCTGTGCCTGGCGGTAGCTGTCGAAATAGCTCAGCGAAGCAGACAGGCAGATCATCGGGAACTCACCGACAGAAGCCGCAGCCACAACCTTACGCAGGCTCGGGTGGCTGTCCTTCATGATGGACACGAAATCGGGCACAACCAGAAGATTGGTGGCCTCACCCTTGGCGTAGGCCGACGACATCTGATCGAGGAAGCGCGAGCGAATAATGCAACCGGCGCGCCAGATCTTGGCGATGGTGGCCAGCGGCAGCGACCAGCCAAACTCTTCCGAAGCCTTGTTGATGACGGCAAAGCCCTGCGCATAGGAAACGATCTTGCCAGCCAGCAGAGCCTTTTCGAGATCAGCCAGCGTCACGTCGGTCTTGGCGCGGTTCGGCTTGCCATAGATAGCTTCAGCGGCAACACGCTCGGCCTTGCGTGAGGAGAGCGAACGCGCTGCAACAGCGCCTTCGATAGCGGTTGCGGGCACGCCCATCTGCTGCGCGACCACTGCGGACCACATGCCAGTGCCCTTCTGACCGGCCTTGTCGAGGATCAGATCGACCAGCGGCTTGCCAGTCTGTTCATCAACGGCGTCCAGAACGTGCCCGGTGATTTCGATCAGGTAGGAATTGAGCGGACCCTTGTTCCATTCCTTGAACACGCCAGCGCATTCCTTGGCCGACATGCCCAAACCATCGCGCATCACGCCATAGATTTCAGCGATCATCTGCATGTCGCCATATTCGATGCCGTTGTGGATCATCTTGACGAAATGGCCAGCGCCACCTTCGCCCAGATAAGCGCAGCAGCTTTCCCCATTGAACTGCGCAGCAATTGCGGTCAGGACGGCTTCGGCATTGTGCCACTGCTCCTTGGAACCACCGACCATGATCGAGGGACCATGGCGCGCGCCTTCCTCACCACCGGAAACGCCGACGCCGAGATAGCCGATATTCTTGGGCTTGAGGTAGTCGAAGCGGCGCTGCGTATCGGTATAGAGCGAGTTACCGCATTCAATGATGGCGTCACCAGCTTCCAGATGCGGCAGCAACTGCTCGATCATGTCATCGACCGGCTGACCGGCCTTGACCATGATAATGATAGAGCGCGGTGCCTTCACCGTCTGCACGAAGTCGGCCAGGTCATATTTCGGGATGGTATTGCCATCGAGTCCCTGCGCCTTGGCTTCGGCGACGAATTCATCGATACGCCCTGCCGAACGGTTATGCACAGCAACGGTATAGCCCTTCTCGGCGATGTTGAGGGCCAGGTTGGAACCCATAACAGCAAGGCCTATCAGGCCAATATCCGCAGTCGACATCCGCAAAGTCCTTCCGAAAACGTCGTATCATGCGCCCATCTGATGGGCATCTCGGCGGGGAAATGACCACAATATGGCCCGAGAAGGAAGGGCCGAAACCACACTTTTCGACCAGCCCTCCATTCTTGTATGGAAGATTTCATCGTTTCTTGCGCTGCCAACCGCGTTAAACTAACAAGCAGACAAGCCAAACGGAGCCCATTGGATGAGCAAGTCTGGACCCTTTGACCTGACTGGACAGCGAGCGCTCGTGACCGGATCGAGCCGCGGGCTCGGATTTGCCATGGCGAAGGCATTGGCTGAAGCTGGCGCATCCATCGTTCTCAATGCACGCGATAGCGTAGCGCTGGGAAATGCAGCGGCCGATTTGGGCGAACAGGGATACGACGTCAACGCCGTCGCCTTCGACGTCACCAGCCGCGACAGCGTCAACCAGGCAGTTGCTCATATCGAGGACGAGATCGGGCCCATCGACATCCTGATCAACAATGCCGGAATGCAGTTTCGCTCTGCGCTGGAAGCCTTTCCACCAGAAAAATTCGACCAGATCGTCACAACCAACCTGACTTCGGTTTTCAACGTCGCCCAACCGGTGGCGCGCCACATGATTTCGCGCGGACGCGGCAAGATTATCAATATCTGCTCGCTTCTGGCCGAACTGTCCCGGCCATCCATCGCGCCCTATGCGGCCACCAAGGGCGCCGTGGCCAACCTGACCCGCGGCATGGCGGTGGACTGGGCAAAACACGGCATCAACGTCAACGGCATCGCGCCCGGCTATTTCGCGACCGAGATGAATGAGGCGCTGCTCAAAGACGAAAAATTCAATTCCTGGATTGCCGGACGCACCCCGATGGGCCGCTGGGGCGAACCGGAAGAACTGGGCGGCGCAGCCGTCTTCCTGGCCTCTGAGGCCTCACGTTTCGTGAATGGACACATCCTTTATGTCGACGGCGCCTTCACAGCCACAGTTTGAGCCTGCCCGCATCATCATCGTGATGGGCGTTTCGTCCTCCGGCAAATCCACCATTGGCGCAGCGCTCGGCAGGGCCCTGCACGCGCCATTTCTGGATGGTGACCAATATCATCCCGAAGCCAATGTCGAAAAAATGCGAAATGGCATTCCGCTGACCGACGAAGATCGTTGGCCCTGGCTTGCAGCACTCAGTACCGCTCTGGTCGAAGCAGCGGCAAAGAAGAACGTCGCCGTGGGCGCGTGCTCTGCGCTGAAAAAAGCCTATCGTGACTTTATCACTGAAAAGGCTGGCGAGCCTGTCCTGTTCGTCTATCTGGACGGATCAAAGGAAGTGATCGGCGAGCGCATGGCCAAGCGCAACCACGAATATATGCCAACGAGCCTGCTCGATAGCCAGTTTGCCACGCTGGAAGTACCCGACCCGGCAACAGAAAACGTCATGAAAGTGCCGGTGACTGACCCGGTCAATCGCATCGTGACCACCGTAACGGCGGCCCTGCCCCAGCACAAAAGCTTTAAGCGCTGGCAATAAAAACAACCTTCCCACATTGGAGCGGCTTTCTGTAGCATCGGCTTGCCGCTCCCTTACGCCTACCTGTTTGCTTGAACGCGTAAGGAGACGGGCGCCATGCCTAATATCATGATCGTCGGTGGCTATGGCGCCGTAGGTAGCAAGATCGCCCGCCAATTGGCCGACAGACCGGATAACCACGTCATCGTAGCCGGTCGAAGCCTCGACCGCGCCGTGCAGGTCGCCAGCGCCATTGGCAGCGAGGCACGGCGCATCGATCTGAGCGACAGCACAACGTGGAATGCTGCACTTGAAAACGTCAATCTGGCGGTGGTGTGCATCGACCAGAAAGACACCGCTTTCCTTCAGGCGCTGAGCGATCGCGGCATCGATTGTGTGGACGTTACCGCCGGAGACGAATTTTTCCAGAAAGCAGAGGCATTGCAGGCCAGTACTGCTGTTGTCCTGTCAGTGGGCCTTGCACCCGGCCTTTCCAATCTGCTCGCTGCAAAAGCCGTTGAGGGCATGGAACACACACAGGCGATAGAAATAGGCCTGCTGATGGGAACCGGTGACGAACACGGATCAGCAGCCATCGCCTGGTCCACGGCACAGATGTTCGACCCCGCAGCACTGCATGACGACGCCATGGTCGATTTCGGTCCCGACTTCGGCAACCGGCGCGCCTACTTTATGGATTTTGCCGACCAGCATGTACTGACCCGAACAATGCCCGGAGTGAAGGCAATTACCCGGGCCGCTTATGATTCGGCGCTGCTAACGGCGGCCTTGTTTTGGATCGGCAGGCGATTTGCGGGCAACGGATGGATGCAAAAACTGATCGAACGGGTTAGCCACATGCCAACCTTCGGATCAGACAAATGTGTCCTGACCGTCACCGCCAAAGGCCGGATCGGGAACCAGCCGGTTCAACGCACGGCACATTTCTTCGGACAGAAAGAGGCGGCGGTAACGGCCGCTATGGCCGTAGCAACCGCAGAAGACGTCCTCAGTGGCTTGATCAAGCCCGGCATCCAACACGCCCACGAAGCCTTGGACGCCGAAGAGGTTGTTGCACGCATAGAAAAATGGGGCCATGGCAGTTTCGCCATTGGCCCCATTGTCTCTTTGGTAAGGCCCTGACGGCAAAGCACTTACTGTGCTGTAAATCCGCCGTCGACCAGATGGTACGATCCGGTAATGTTTGACGCAGCGTCGGAGAGCAGGAACAGCGTCAGCGCCGCCACTTCGTCCGGCTTGCCCAAGCGACCAATCGGGTGAAGCGAGGTCAGCCCGTCATAGGCCTCCTTTGGAACCGCCTGTAGCAGCGGCGTATCGATGAAGCCCGGCCCAACAGCGGTTACGCGGATATTTTTCTTGGCGTAATCCAGCGCTGCAGACTTGGTCATCCCAACAACACCATGCTTTGCCGCCACATAAGCGGGAGCATTCGGGAATGCGACGGAGCCGAGAATCGAGGCCATGTTGACGATGGCACCACCACCGTTCTTGAGCATTTCAGCGATCTCAAACTTCATCGAGTAGAAGACGGAGTTTAGGTTGATGTCGATAACCTTATGCCAGTCATCAAAACTGTAATCACCCAAGGGCGCAGCCGCACCGCCAATGCCAGCATTGTTGACGGCAAGGTCCAGCTTACCGAAGGTATCAACGGTGAACTTAACGGCCTTTTCGACCTGCTCCATCTGGCCGACATCTACAGCAACAGCGGCGGCTTCTCCACCCGATGCCTTGATCGCGTCAGCAACTTTCTGAGCGCCGTCGAGCTTAAGATCAGCAATCACCACCTTCGCACCGCGCTCCGCGAGCTGCTTGGCGACAGCCTCGCCAATACCCGATGCCGCACCCGTAACAAAGGCAACCTTGCCTGCAAAATCATTGGTCATATGGACCTCCTATCTTTGTCCTAAAGATATGGGGTGCCTTGCCGCGCTGTTCCATGATCGAGGTCAAACTGAAGCGTGAACAGATTGTTCAATCGCGTGATGGGCATATGCGGTAGAATATCGGCTTGCTAAGGCAAGGGCGGCACGCCGGGGTTACGCGACAGGCTGGCATTGGCATAGCGGTCATCGTGACTGACCTCCTGCCCAGCCCATGCGGGCAAATCGACGGCCTGATCGACGCTGGTCAATTCCACTTCGGCCACAACCAGACCGCCATGGGCACCTTCGAACACATCAACCTCCCAATCGAGCCCGCCATGCGGCACGATATGGCGGCGTTTCTCCACCACATTGGGGCGCGCCATTTGGAGCATTGCCCTACCCTCGTCCAGCGGCACCTCATATTCGAACTCGGCGCGCGAAATGCCCTCAGTCTTTCCCTTGATTGTCAGAAAGGCGCGCATATCATCGACAATGCGCACCCGCACCGTTGCCTTGGCATTGGTCGACAGGTAGCCCTGCCGCATAGCCGATGATCTGGTCACCTGACCGCGCCAACTTTCATCCAAAACCAGAAATTTGCGTTCGATTTCAATACCCATAGCTCAAAACCCGAATGTCATTTGCCCGGCTGGCGTGCCGACAGAAACGCCTTCCAACGCCAGCATTTTCAGCTTGGAAACAGATCCACCAGGCGCCGAAAAACCACCCGGTTTCCCATCACTGGCTAAAACTCTGTGGCAGGGGATAACGAGCGGCATGGGGTTTGCCCCCATCGCCTGTCCCACGGCGCGCGACAGACCGATATCGCCCAGTTGCCGTGCCAGATCGCCATAGGTCAACGTCTCGCCCCAGCCAACATAGAAAAGTAGGTCGTATGCCCGGCGATGAAACGCCGGAACCGCGCTGAGATCGAGCGTGACATCGAAAAAGTCGACACGCTGCCCGTCGGCATAGTCTTCAATGCGGTCGATAATTGAGGAGATGGCGCGCGTCGGATCCGCTGGTGTCCCTCCATAATGTTGAAGTCTGGCCTGCATTACCGCCGGATCGTCTCCAGGCAACATAACGCGAGCCAACCCGCTATCAGTCCATCCGATAGCAAACATGCCAATAGAGGTGTCGAAGATCGCCGTTTCCATTGGCAAAGCATAGGATGCAGCTAAAGGCAAAGCCAGCTTCGAACAAACAAAGGGCCCCTTGCGGAGCCCTTCTCGAAAAAATCTGACGATTTGAAATCAGTGCTTGAGGGCCTTGCTGGCGTTGTCCTTCAGCTCGCCAGCCTTGGACTGGAGCTTGCCTTCGGCTTTGTCCATCTTGCCTTCAGCCTGCAACTTCGTATTACCGGTCAGACCACCCACGGCATCCTTGACAGCGCCCTTGGCCTGCTTGCCTGCGCCCTTGACTTGATCTTTGTGCATGACGGTCTCCTTTCAAGAAACTCGCCGTAACAATTCGCAGATAGCCTCTCTCGTTCCACACCATGCTCATCACAGATTAGTAAGTCTGCAGTTGGCCAAGCGCGCGTCGCTCTGCTAGAGGGGCACCATGCCTCCCATGCCCACGCTTTTCGATTATCACCCGCCGATGGCCCCATATCTCGACGTGCTGCACGTTGATGAGGATATCCTTGTGGTCAACAAACAGAGCGGGCTGCTGAGCGTGCCCGGCAAAGATCCAAGCCTCTGGGACTGTATCGAATACCGCGCGCGGCAGACCTACCCCACCGCAGGCATGTGCCATCGCCTCGATAAAGATACGTCGGGCGTTCTGGTGCTCGCTCTGAACAAGCCTGCCCATGGTTTCATCGGCAGCCAGTTCGAGCATCGAAAAACCACCAAGCATTATGTAGCGCGCGTCTCGGGCATAATTGACGACGACAGCGGCCTCGTCGATCTTCCCCTCGCCACTGACTGGCTCAACAAGCCGCGCCAGCGTGTCGACCATGACCATGGCCGCCCATCCCAGACAGAGTGGCAAGTGATGGAACGAGAGCAAAACGCAACACGGGTAAAGCTCATACCGCTCACGGGCCGCACTCACCAGCTCAGAGTTCACATGAAAGCCATCGGGCATGTGATTCTAGGCGATGCATTTTATGCCGAAGGTGAGGTCTTCGAGGCTGCCGACCGCCTGCAATTGCATGCGGCGGAGCTCGGCTTCACTCACCCCACAACGAAAGAGTTCATGACATTCTCGGCGCCAATCCCGTTTTAGCGCTTATTACTCTTCGCCGATGTAACCCACCTCGATCCGTTGAAAGAGGCTCCCCTCTTTCATCGTATCGAGCCAGCGCCGGAAATCGGTGACATCTTTGAAGCCCGCGCGTTTGGCCTCTGCGTCCGTCACCGCGTCTGGGCTCATGTCCGTAATCGCCTTGATAGCCAGCAACCCAACCTTGGTTTTAAGCGTACCGCCAGCTTTGACAGTTGGCCGGTTCCAGCGCCGGAAAATAAGGTCGACCTTACCGGCCTTGATGTCTTCGAGCAGATCGCGTTTGAGCAGCATTAGTCCAGCACCGCCTGCGCCGTGATTTCGACTTTAAGGCCCTTGGCCAGCAGTTCCTTAACGACCACAGTCGCGCGGACCGGGAAAGGCTGTTCGGCGAAAAACTCCCGATAAACCGCGTTCATTCCGGCGGCATCGGTCGAATCCGTCAGAAAAATCTGCACCATGACGAGATTACGCAGCGTGCCGCCCGCCGCCCGAACGGCAATTTCTAGGTTCTGGATACAACGCCGGGTCTGCGCTTCAATGCCGCCGCCAACGATCTCGCCGGTCTTCGGGTCTTCAGCAATAGCAACGAGCCAGACATGCTTGCCGGCCTTTACAGCGTCATTGATGGGTGCTGAAGATGGCGCAATGCCGGTGTCGATGCGTTCGATCATGCAAGTTCCAATTCTGAATATCGAGCGAGCCTAGGCAAGTCCGGCGGCAGGATCAACACGCGAGCGGTGCTGTCCCAAACTTTGACTCGTCCATGCCAGAACAGCGCGCTATTTCTGCATTATGGAAGCAAATATCCGCCCATTCACTTTGGCAGACAGTGACCGCATTGGCGAAATCCTCGCCGATGGCTGGGCGCGTGCCTATGGCAGTTTCATGCCCGCAGGCATTCTTGCGCCACGCTCCAACCGCACCGCACGCCGCGCCGAGCTTCGCGAATTCCTAACCACGGAGTTTGATACGGAGACGGAAGCTTTATTTGTCGCTGAGGTTTCAGGCGACGTAATTGGCTTCATCCATGTCATCCTCGGCGACAAGGCGGGCTTAGGAACAGGGGGCTATGTCAGCCTGATCTATGTCGACGCAGAAGTAGAAAAACATGGAATTGGCCGCCTGCTTCTCGCGCAAGGCGCGGGATGGCTCGCCCAAAAGACCGATGGCTGCATCGCCATTGCAGCGTTCAGTGACAATCCGTTTCACCCATTCTACGCGCATCTAGGTGGCGAAATCGCCAAAGTGCAGAATGTCCAGATCGAGGACTTTGCCTGCCAATCCATCGTCTATCTCTGGCCGGATGCAGCAACGCTCCTAAAAAGCGCTGCGAAAGATGGTGCGGGCGGCGGGGCTCGAACCCGCATGCCTATCGGCGAGGGCTTTTAAGGCCCTTGTGTCTACCATTTCACCACGCCCGCAAAATCTATCTGATTCTGTGTGTTCCTCGCCCTAAATGAAAAGCCCCGTCACCCACTATGCGACAGAACGACCTGATGCGACCGCGATAGGTATGCAACAGTTCAAATGAGACTTTCAGGTCATCACCGGACGCGTAGGGTACCGCCACACCTCTAGTCTCTGCGGCATCCAATAGTGCTTTCGATGCAGTGTTATAGCCGTGGGCAAGAGCGTTCCTAACGATAGAAATTTCGATCAAACCCTCTCTACCGCCAAAGACCTGCTCCCATTTCTGCCCCGTGCAGTTCATTAGCTTCTGAGACCAGGCTTCGATTCCACCGGACAATTTTGTATCGTCGATCTCCGCAAGCTGATCTGCAGTCAGATTGTCCATTTCGGACCAGCGCTTTTCATCACAGATGTATTGGACCAGCTTCGAGTGGCTTTCTAGCAGAGCCCAAGATTTGTGTAGGATCAACTCGCAGAAAAGCGATGGATCGCTGACGGTCGCAATATGATTAGCCAATGATGTTCGGTAGCTACCACCTGATTCACTGAAGTTGACATCTACGTCTTCTGGATTTGCAATGTGAGCGCTTTCCCATCTAGATGCTTCCGTGTGAAACGCAATCTTCCCACTCCACTGCAAACGCGTCAGACGAAGCCACTCACTCCACATAGGCGCACTCTGCCAACCATCTAAGTTCGAGTTGTCGCCAACCATCTCAGATCAGTCCGTGCCGCCCGAAATCGGGGCCACATAGGCAACGTCAAGATCCCACGGGAAGAAAATCCAGGTATCCTGGCTGACTTCAGTAATGAAGGTGTCGACCATCTCGCGGCCTTTCGGCTTGGCATAGACGGTGGCGAAATGAGCGCCGGGCAGCATTTCGCGTACAGCCCGTGCCGTGTTGCCGGTATCGACCAGATCGTCGACGATCAGCACCTTGCCACCATTTTTCGCTAGATCCAGCACTGGCTGGCTGATTTCCTTAAGCACCTTGATGCCGCTCTGGTTCTGGTGATCGTAGCTCTTGCAGGCCACGGTTTCGACCGTACGGATATTGAGCTCGCGCGCCACGATAGCCGCAGGCACAAGGCCACCACGGGCAATAGCAACCACTGCATCGAATGGCCCAAGGCTCGTCAGACGCCAGGCAAGAGCACGGCTATCCCGGTGGAACTGATCCCAGGTGACGGGAAAGGACTTCTGGTTATTTGTGCTCAAAACCTGCTCTCCTGCCGAGCGCGCTATTGCGTGAAGGGTGAGTGCTTAGCAAAACATGGAGCCGACGCCAATTCTGCGCGCGCAATTTCCCTGCATTTCAGATGTGCAAAGGGATCAATAGGCGTCGTCAGGCAGCGGAACTCCGGCCTTGCGATGTGCCTCGGTGACCATTTCGCGTACTTTTCCCGCCGCTTCTTCCAGCCGATGGGGGTCGGATGAGCGCAGTACAAGCTCAGTCATGACCCGGCTCTGCCCCATCTGTGGATAAGAGCCCATCTTCACATCGGGATATTGCTCTTGCAGCGCCCCAAGCGGACCACCCAATGTCCCCTCGCCCACCGCCGCCTTGACGGTTACGGACATAACCTTCTTGCCGCCCTTCAAAGTAGACGCCAGCGCCTCCAGCATGGCCCGCATGATGACCGGCACCCCGGCCATCACATGCACGTTTTCGATGCGGAAGCCGGGAGCCGCACTGACCGAATTGACGATAAGGTCAGCCCCCTCGGGGATACGGGCCATACGCAGTCGCGCCTCATTTACCTCAGTGCCAGTTTGCTTCCAACGCGCTTCGAGCATTGCACGGGCCTGCGCATTGATCGGCAAGGCAACACCGAAAGCCGTCGCGATAGCGTCAGCGGTGATGTCATCATGGGTTGGGCCGATACCCCCAGACGTGAACACATAGGTGCAGCGCCCGCGCAACGCGTTTACAGCCTCGACAATCGCGTCCATTTCGTCCGAAACGATACGAACCTCGATAAGGTCAATGCCAAGGTCCGTGCAGAAATCGGCAACCGCGCCGATATTGACGTCCTTGGTGCGGCCGGAGAGGATTTCATCGCCGATGACGATCATTCCGGCGGTAACGCGATTATCTGTCTGGGTCATGATCTTGTATCCGGTGGCATATGTGGATGCCTTGTGGAGCAAAGCCAAGTCAAGCGCTTGATCGGCCTTCCAATCCCAAGCCTATACCCCTATTTTGTCGGCAGGAGATAATTCATGATTACCTATGTCGACGCCACCAGCAAAGCCCGCCGCACACCGGGAATCATCCCACTGCATGGCGAAGACGGTTTTGAGGGCATGCGCCGCGCCGGGGCGCTCACTGCAGAGGCGCTGGACATTTTGAGCGAATATGTCGAACCGGGGGTTCCAACCGCGAAAATCGACCAGATCGCCTATGAATTCGCCCGTGACAATGGCGCGGTCCCAGCCACGATTTTCTATCGCGGCTACCGGCATTCCCTGTGTACGTCGATCAACCATGTTGTATGCCACGGCATTCCCGATCAGCGCCCGCTGCGTGATGGCGACATCGTCAATGTCGATCTGACTTTGGTCGTTGATGGCTGGCATGGCGATTCGAGCCGCATGTATCCAGTGGGCGAAATTTCGCGCAAGGCGGAGCGGCTGATCGAAATAACCTATGAATGCCTGGACGCAGGCATTGCAGCGGCCAAACCTGGAAACACAACCGGCGACATCGGTGCCGCTATTCAGGCCATTGCCGAAGGAGAGCGCATGAGCGTCGTGCGCGATTTCGTTGGGCACGGTCTTGGTCGCCTCTTCCACGACGAGCCTAATATCCTGCATTTCGGCACGGCGGGCACAGGCGTTCCGCTCAAGCCCGGCATGATCTTCACCATCGAGCCGATGATCAATCTGGGCCGCCCGCATGTAAAAATCCTGTCTGACGGCTGGACGGCAGTTACCCGCGACCGGACGCTCTCGGCGCAGTGCGAGCATTCCATTGGCATCACCGACACCGGCTGCGAAATTTTCACTCTTTCGCCAGCCGGCCTGTTCAACCCGTTGGCCAACCGGGCGAAAGCGTGACGAAAAAACACGACAGCAAAACGGATGGGTTGAGCGAAGCTCTAAAGCCGCACTATCTCGGCCATCGCGAACGCGCCCGGGACCGTTTCAATCAGATCGGCGGCGAGGCTTTGGCCGATTATGAATTACTGGAACTGGTACTGCATATCCTGCTGCCGCAGCGTGATACCAAAGCGTTGGCCAAAGAGTTGCTCGACCATTTTGGCTCATTTTCAGGCGTGCTGGGCGCATCGCCTTCGCGACTTGGCGAGATAAAAGGACTTGGCGCTACTTCCATCACCAATCTCAAGGTGATCCAGACAGCAGCCCAGCGCTATGGCCGGGACCAGATCGACCGCGACAAACCAATTCTGGCATCATGGTCGCAATTGATCGACTATTGCAGTCGCCAGATGGCCTACGAAACCATCGAACAATTCCGCATCCTGTTTCTCGACAAGAAAAACCGCCTTATCGCCGATGAGGTACAGCAGGTCGGCACCGTCGACCACACGCCTGTCTACCCCCGCGAAGTCATCCGGCGTTCGCTGGAACTATCGGCAACCGCGCTTATTTTGGTCCACAATCATCCTTCGGGAGACCCCGCGCCATCATCCGCAGATGTGCGGATGACCAAGGAAATTGCCGAAATCGCAAAGACGATGGGAATTACCCTGCACGATCACATTATCATCGGCAAATCGGGTCATGCTTCGCTGCGCGGCCTAAAGCTCATTTGATCGTTTGTTAGTGCCCAGTCGATCACGAACATGCTGAACGTTACGCGCAAATTGCTTAACGACGGGGCTGGATTTGGCCCATAGGCGAAGCCTTTGCAGCGCGCTGTGCCCCTCGGCAATCACTTCACCAAACGGCGTGAGGCTGATGTAATGATGCCGCAAGGGAACCTGGACGTTACACCAATGCCGCTTTTCGTCGGTAAAACCGGCACCCATGTCAAACACCCCATGGCCGGTATCAAACACTGTCTGCATGACGCGCAGGAGGCACTGCTTGCCGGGCGAGCCTGACTGAATGCGAGCACTGTCGCTCATCGAAGAGATGAGACAAAACATGGCATCGCCGACAACCACATTATACCGCACGGCAACAACGTCGCCATCGAGCCGCAGGACATGGAGCACTACCTTCACCCCTGAGCCAGGCTCCGCCAGTTCATGATAGAAGCCAATGAGCTTGTCTTCCACAAAACAGTCACGAATCCCCTGCGCGCGGAACCGCTCAGAGCGCTGGTGAAACATGGTGTCGACAACCTGATGCACCTGCGAAGTGTCAGAGACTTCTTCAAAGCCTACTTCGCCCAACGCGGCAAGCCGGTCTCCCTGTTGCCGATCGTGCTTGCGGCGCGATCGGCTGCGCTGCTGCGCATCGCATTGTTCCCAGGACGAAAACTCCGCGCGGTAGAGCATTTCGTTTTCAACGGGAGCACCCAACTCATCGAAAAGTCCAGCATGCCCGTCTATTTCGGCCGGCACAGACCGCAGATAGACTAGCCCTGCTCCGGAAAGTGCACCCATCATAAGGCGCCACAATTCAGCGCGTTCATGAGGCTCAAGCGTCGCCAGTCGCTTATAGTCAGCGATGGGCGCGTAGCACCCTGCATTTGTACCGGGAAACCAGGTAAAAACCTTGATGCTGGAAACCTGCTTCCGATGCAGCGGCAGGATAGCGATCAACTGCCCGTCCAGCTCTCCGACCACATAATGCTGTTCGTCCGCCGACAGGTGACGGTTTTGCACCCACAGGCGAATAAAATCGTAGCTAAGCCCAGGTGACACGACCCGGTCCGCAGATAAAGCGCGCCATCCTGCTTCGACGTCTTCGATGCGATTGGCCACATGCACACGCAGGCGATTACGCAAACCGCCCACCACATGGCGCTGCTCAACGGTGTCCATACTTGCCACCCCACCTTCGAGCGACGGGTTGTGTGCATTCATCGGAATTACCCCCATCCCGAAATCGTTGCCACAATCGGCTCGGGCTATGAAGGAGTCCTGAATTCTGACGCAGAAGTAGACCGCATTACACGGAAAACACCCTGAGGGTTAACATAATCTTCCAGATCAGCCGAAGGTCGCCAGCACAGGAAATGTTTCAAGAAACCAGTAGGAAATCCGCGTGAAATTTCCGGTGAGGAACAGGATGCCGGTTACAACCAGCAGTCCGCCCATAATCTTCTCGATGAAGCCAAGATGCTTCTTGAAACCATTGAAGAAAGTGAGAAAGGGCCCCACAGCGATCCCCGCAAGGAAAAACGGAATCCCGAGCCCGAGGGAATAGAGCCCGAGTAACGAAGCGCCTTCCCAGGCGGTTTCGCGGCTCGCCGCCACCGACAGGATCGCCGCCAGAACTGGCCCGATGCAAGGCGTCCAGCCAATGGCGAAAGCAAGCCCAAGCAGGAATCCACCCAACGGCCCTGACGCTACACCCGGGCCATTGTGGCGCAATTGCCGATCCAAAAAGCCAATGCGGTAGACGCCAAGAAAATGCAGACCCATGGCAATGATCACCACGCCCGCCACTGGCGTGAGAATGGGAAGAAGCTGCCTGAAAACCTGACCAAAAGCAGTAGCCGTGGCGCCTAGAGCAACGAAGACGACGGTGAACCCGAGAATAAAAAAAATGGACGTCGCAGCGACACGAAGCTGCAATCGTCCCCCGACAGTGGCAGATTCGGCGCGCAACTGGTCGTAACTCGCGCCACTCATATAAGTGAGATAGGGCGGCACCAGCGGCAGCACACAGGGGCTGAGAAAACTCAAAACGCCCGCACCAATAACCAGAGGCAGGGAAAATTCCACGTCGACGCTCCTTGCTGGCTTCTGTGTAGCGACTATGAGCGCCAAAGCAATGAGCCGCAGCGTCGCATCGCGGCGATGTGAGCACATTGATGTGTCGCAATGAGCTGACGACAATATCGCGTGCAACCATCTGCGGACGTTGCGGCTTTGACCCTTTGGAACAAAAAAGAGGAAGCACGACGTGAATAATTCCGATCTCTTCGGAGTCTCCACCGCATGGGTTCTCGCCAATGCGTGGAATGTACTGGTTGCCATTATCGTTTTGGCCGTTGGCTGGCTTCTTGCCGGGTTCGTATCGAAGCAGGTTTCGGCCCTGATCAGGGCGCGGCTCAAGAACGACGCAACGATTGTTCCGCTTGTCGGTCAGGTGGTTCGCTACGCGATCCTTTTCGTCACCATCATTGTCGTGCTTGGGCAATTCGGCGTGGAAACCGCATCGATTCTCGCCGTTCTCGGTGCCGCAGGCCTGGCCATTGCTCTCGCACTGCAGGGCACTCTGGCCAACATCGCAGCCGGGATCATGTTGGTCTTTCTCAAGCCCTTTAAGGCGGGCGACTACATCAATGCTGACGGCATCGAGGGCTGGGTTGTCGAAGTCGAACTCTTTGCAACGCGAATGCGAACCTATGAAGGCGTCTATATGTTCGCGCCAAACTCGAAACTGTCGAATGCAAAAATCATCAACTTCAGCCGTGAGCCCAGCCGGGTGGTGGAAACGAAGTTCACCGTGCCGCGTAGCGCTGATCTTATGCAGGTTCGCTCCCAAATCTCGCAAGCCATGCGCAGCGCCTATTCGGCAAACACCCATAAGCCGGAAGTGTTGGTGGACAGTATGGATGAAGCGAAGGTCACGCTTGTGGCGCGCGTGCCGGTCCGCAGCAATGATTGGTGGCAGGCACGCTCCTTGATCCAGGAGCAGATCATGGCGGCGCTTGATCACAATAACAATTTCGCGCCGGTCAGCGCCGATAGTTGAGCGCTTGCTCCCTTTTCTAGAGCGGGTTACTGCACTTGGAACACTGACAGAGGTGCACCATGTCCACTCGCCCGCTCCGCATCGCCCCCTCCATTCTCTCCGCAGATTTTTCGCGTCTGGGAGATGAGGTGCGTGCCATTGATGAAGCCGGTGCGGACTACATCCATATCGACGTCATGGATGGGCATTTCGTGCCAAATATCTCCTTCGGCGCACCGATCATGAAGGCCGTGCGCGGTGCCACCAGCAAGGTTTTCGATGTGCACCTTATGATTGCACCCACCGATCCCTATCTGGTTGATTTCGCCAAAAGCGGCGCAGACATAATCACCGTTCATGCCGAAGCCGGTGTGCATCTGCACCGATCCCTTCAGGCTATTCGCGCCCTCGGCAAAAAGGCGGGCGTCGCGCTCAATCCCGCAACGCCGTTGTCTACCATCCAGCACGTCATAGATGATTGTGATCTGGTATTGATCATGAGTGTCAATCCGGGCTTCGGCGGCCAGAGCTTTATTCCTGAAAGCCTCAACAAAATCCGTCAGGCAAAGGCCCTGATTGGTGGCCGTGACATCGATCTTGAAGTCGATGGCGGCGTGAGTGCTGACAATGCGGGTGCAATCGTAGCGGCGGGCGCCAACGTGCTCGTGGCGGGCTCCGCTATCTATGGCGGCAATGATCCTGCCACCTATACCACCCGCATCAAAGCAATTCGCGAAGCGACGACCAGCCGTCGCGCCTAGGCCTCGCTGGGCATCGTGAATTGTAGTCCCGCCGAACGGTTTGCTTGCCAGGCAACGCGAAACGGCTCCATGCGATGGTCAAAAAGAATATAGCCATCGCCCGCGATCTCGGTTTCATGATCGAGACGAATACGCAGCCCGGTTTCGGATATATCCAGAATGACGGCAAAGGCGCGCATCAGGTCATTGCCCCAAACGACAATGGCCCTCGTATTTACAGCTTTGCGATCTGCGGAGCGACGTTCAAACAACATACCTTTGGGTGTGCCCGGAGTCGAAGAACAGTCCACTAACAGCATCGTTAAAATGCAATCTTTCACAGGTGGCATGATGGCCATGCATTGCGCGTTTAGGCTGGTCCTTATGCGATTGGCACTGTAGGGAACATCCGGACGAGGCTCTGGCATCGCCATCCTCTTGAATCAAACTCTCATCCATCAAGGCTAAACCCATGATTCCGCGCTATTCCCGTCCCGAAATGGTTGCAAACTGGTCGGCAGAAAGCCGCTTTGCCATCTGGTTCGAGATCGAGGCGCACGCCACTTCCAAGCTCGCCGAGCTTGGTGTCGTGCCCAAGGACAGTGCCGATAAAATCTGGGACGTTATGAATGCGCGTAAGGCCGAACTGGGTAATTACGGCTTTGACGTCGAGCGCATCGACGAGATTGAGCGCACGACCAAGCACGACGTTATCGCCTTCCTGACCCATCTCAGCGAAATCGTCGGGCCGGACGCGCGTTTCGTCCATCAGGGTATGACATCTTCGGACATTCTCGACACAACGCTATCGGTGCAGCTCAAGAATGCCGCCGATCTGTTGCTGGCGGATATCGACGCGCTGCTCGCAGCCCTCAAGAAGCGCGCCTACGAGCACAAGAACACCATCACCATTGGCCGCAGCCACGGCATCCATGCCGAACCGACCACGTTCGGCGTCAAGCTGGCCGAAGCCTATGCCGAGTTCAGCCGCAACCGCGCCCGTCTCGTCGCCGCCCGCGACGAGATCGCCACCGCTGCCATTTCCGGCGCCATTGGCACATTCGCCAACATCGACCCATCAGTTGAAGAATATGTCGCCGAAAAGCTCGGCCTCTCCATCGAGCCAGTCTCGACTCAGGTGATCCCGCGTGACCGTCACGCCATGTTCTTTGCAACTTTGGGCGTCATTGCATCGTCCATCGAGCGCGTCGCCGTCGAAATCCGCCACTTGCAACGCACTGAAGTTCTCGAAGCCGAGGAATACTTCTCGCCCGGCCAGAAGGGTTCGTCAGCTATGCCGCACAAGCGCAACCCTGTGCTCACCGAAAACCTCACCGGCCTTGCTCGCCTCGTGCGCGGCATGGTCACCCCGGCACTGGAAAATGTCGCACTCTGGCACGAACGCGACATTTCACACTCCTCTGTCGAACGCATGATTGGCCCTGACGCCACCATCACACTCGACTTCGCATTGGCGCGCCTTACCGGCGTTATCGACAAGCTGGTCGTCTATCCTGAAAACATGCGCAAGAACCTCGATATGCTGGGTGGTCTCCACAATTCTCAGCGCATGCTGCTGGCACTCACTCAGGCCGGATATAGCCGCGAAGACAGCTATGCCGCGGTACAGCGCAACGCCATGAAGGTTTGGGAACATCGCGGCGATCGCACGGGCCTGTTCGCACAAAACCTCAAGGATGACCCGCAAGTGACTCTGCCAGACGCGCAAATCGACGCCATGTTCGATGATGGCTATCACCTCAAGCATGTCGACACGATTTTCTCGCGGGTTTTCGGCGAATGAGAATTGCCGATACCGACATCCTGATCCTGCCGGGCCTGGGCAATTCCGCACCTGGTCACTGGCAGGTTCGTTGGGCCGAGAAGATGCGGACCGCAGCGATGGTCGAACAGGCCGAATGGCATGAGCCCGATCCAGAGGATTGGGCAGACACCATCGTCAAGGCCGTCGAACTGGCGTCACAGCCGGTCGTGCTCGTCGCGCACTCGCTCGGCTGCATTGCCGTCGCAAAAGCAGCGCCACGACTGGCCGATGGCAAGGTGCGCGGTGCATTTCTAGTGGCGCCACCCGATCTTGAACGTGCCGACGCGCCAGACGCCATTCTCGATTTTCTGCCCGTCCCGCGCGATCCCCTGCCCTTTCCCTCGCTGCTTGTCTCCTCTTCCAGCGACGCCTACTGCACATTGGAACGCGGCGCTGATCTTGCAGGCGCGTGGGGCTCGGACTTTCACAATGCCGGCGACGCAGGCCATATCAACATCCAGTCCGGCCACGGCCCTTGGCCCGAAGGCCTGCTGATGTTCACAAGGCTCATGCAGCGCCTATGATCACAGGCTATGACATCGTCCCCGGCGCGCCAGACGCAACAGATTATCTGCGCCTGCGCGTAGCGGCTGGCTTAAGCGCCAAAACGGCCGAGCAGGCAGCAAAAGGCCTTCCCAACACCTGGTTTGGCGTAACCCTTCTGCATGGCGGCAACGCCGTCGGCATGGGCCGTATCATCGGCGATGGCGGCACGGCCTTCCAAATCGTTGATATTGCGCTGGAGCCCGAGCATCACGGCAAGGGCCTTGGCAAAGCCATCATGTCCGCGCTGATGGATCACCTCAACTCGCACGCGCCCGAAGGCGCCTATGTGAGCCTCATCGCTGACGGGCACGCCAAACACCTCTACGCTAAATATGGGTTCGAACCCGTCATGCCTCACTCTATCGGCATGGCCATGCGAGTACCAGACAGAGCGTAATCTAGAGCCATTCCAGATGGCCGGACATTTGCCCGAATTCCGCCGCAGACGCCCGGAATTTGGGCGATTTCGCCATTTTTGGAATTAAATCTTCTTAACTTGAGAAGGCGTTTTGACGCGCCTAAACTGGTCCTCGCTGGTTTGGAGCCGCCGGCGGGCAGAGAGACCCCGCGACGCGACGACCCCCGAAAACCAGCCACAAGGGCCCAACAAACAGGCCCGCGCTGTTTTACGGAGACGTATCATGCGCAAATATCTTGTCCCCGCCTTCCTTGCTCTGCTCGCTGTCACGCCGATGAGTGCAGCTTTCGCCGCCTCTACCTCTCCGGCGGCAGCCACCAGTGCCGCCGAACAGACAGCCAGCGGCACCGTCAAATTCTTCAACACTTCGGCGCGTTCGCTGGAGCTGGAAGATGGCACCTGGTTCTATCTTCCCCTCGACTTCAAGGCGCCCGAACTCAAGGTCGGTCAGAAAGTCACCGTCCACTGGAAACAGAACGGCACGGCTCATGATGTGGTGAGCATCGAAGCCAGCTAAGCTCCCAACAAAAAGGGAGCCGGCAAAACCGGCTCCCTCTAATCTTTTCCGAAAGCTTACAATCAGCCTTCGCTGGCCACCTGCTCATTCGCCACTGCAACAAGCTGGTCCATCTTGGCGCGGAGAGCAGCATCGTCGATAGCAACCCCCTTTGCCTTCAGATCGCCAGAGACCTTGTCGAAGACATCGCTATCGCCCGGCTTGGCAAAATCGGCGGCCACCACTTCGGCGGCATAGGCATTGGCTTCATCGCCAGACAGGCCCAGCAGTTCGGCAACCCATAGGCCCAGCAGCTTATTGCGGCGCGCTTCGGCCTTGAACTTCTTTTCAGCGTCGAAAGCAAACTTGGCTTCCTGGCCCTTCTGCCGATCTTCAAACTGGCTCATCTTCTCTCCCAACTGGCTCAAGAGTGCCGGATATCCGGCTTCGCTCTTGGACATAGGGTGTTCAGCCCACCAAATCAACATTCGCCCTACATCTGCGACGCCATGCCATCCTGCCGCAAATGACAGGAAAGCCCTTGCATTTTGGCCCCATTCTGGCGCATGAAGCGGCCAATCCTCCTATCCTCTCAAAAGGCAGCGGATTCGCTCATGAACCGTCGACGTAAAATCTATGAGGGCAAGGCCAAGATCCTGTTCGAGGGTCCGGAGCCGGGCACTTTGGTTCAATACTTCAAGGACGATGCGACAGCCGGCAACGGCGCCCGTCATGAAGTGATCGACGGCAAGGGTGTGCTGAACAACCGGATTTCCGAGTTCATCTTCTCCAAGCTCAACGATCTGGGCATCCCGACCCACTTCCTGCGCCGTATCAACATGCGCGAGCAGTTGATCAAGGAAGTCGAGATCATTCCGCTCGAAATTATCGTGCGCAATTATGCCGCTGGTTCGCTGGCCAAGCGCCTTGGCCTTGAGCCTGGCACCCGCCTGCCCCGCTCGATCATCGAGTTCTGCTACAAGGACGACGCGCTCGGCGACCCGATGGTCTCCGAAGAGCACATCACCGCTTTCGGCTGGGCCAATCCTGCTGAGCTCGATGACATCATGAGCCTCGCCGTTCGCATCAACGATTTCCTCACTGGCCTCTTCATGGGCGTTGGTATCCAGCTCGTCGATTTCAAGATCGAAGTTGGCCGCCTCTATGAAGGCGATCTGATGCGCATCGTGCTGGCCGATGAGATCAGCCCGGACAATTGCCGCCTGTGGGACATCAAGACCCGCAACAAGCTCGACAAGGATCGCTTCCGCGAAAACCTTGGCGGCCTTGTTGAGAGCTACCGCGAAGTGGCCCAGCGCCTCGGCATCCTCGTAGAAAGCGACAACGCGCTGACCACTGGTCCGCGTCTCGTCCAGTAATTTCGGGAACAGATCAATGAAAGCGCGCGTCACAGTCACGCTCAAAAATGGTGTTCTCGATCCGCAGGGTCAGGCCATTGAAGGCTCTCTGGCCAGCCTTGGCTTCGCTGGCATTAACTCTGTTCGTCAGGGTAAGGTATTTGACCTCGAAGTAGAGGGAACCGACGTGGAAGCCGCGCGTTCCCAGATCAAAGCGATGTGCGAAAAGCTCCTCGCTAATACCGTGATCGAAAACTTCGCCATCGAAATTTCAAATTAACGCCTTTACGGCAAACTTTAGACTTCGCGCCCGTTCTGGCGCAGGACCATATCGCTATGCGTAAGACCCAGATTGCTCTCTCCGTCCTGTTCTTCGCCTCCATGGGCCTGCTGTTCGCAGCTTACGCATCGGTTCCGGTGTAAGGCCCTTTAGCCAATTCCTTACCAAGCCCGCTGTTTTGCGCAGCGGGTTTTTGCTGCCTTAATCCGGCAGTGACTTCATTCGTTTAGGATCCCGCGCATTATTGGGAGCATAGGCGAATGGAAAAGGCTAAGGCGCGGCTTGATTGGGTGGATATGGCCAAAGGCCTGTCCATTTTCCTCGTCGTCATCATGTATTGCGCGTCCAGCGTGGGCGAGGACACCGGCCAGACCGGCTTTCTCCACTGGACCATTGCCTTCGCCATGCCCTTTCGCATGCCGGAATTCTTCCTCTTATCCGGCCTGTTCCTAGCCAATGTAATTGCTCGGCCGTGGAATGCGTATGCCGACCGGCGCGTTGTGCATTATTTCTATTTCTATGTACTTTGGGCGATCATCCACATCGTCTTCAAGGAAGCACTGGTGGGTCGCGACCCCATCGGCGCAGCAGGGTCGCTCGCTTGGGCCATAGTCTCGCCCTACGGCGTGCTCTGGTTCATCTATATGCTTGGTGCGATGGGGCTGGTGAGCAAGCTTCTCTATCAGTTCCGCGTTCCACACTGGGTGACATTGCTGGTAGCCGCGGGACTTCAGATCGCTGAAATCCACACCGGCAGCTATCTCATCGACCAGTTCGCCGCCTATTTCGTCTATTTCCATGCCGCCTATGCTTTCGCACCGCAGATCTTCAAACTGGCCGACTGGGTTGCGGATCACACCATGCCGGCGCTCGCCCTGCTCGCTGGCTGGGCTATAATAAATGCCGTCATGGTCTTCTCGCCCGGCTTCCGCATGGACCCGGTGCACATCCAAATGGGCTGGGCCGCACTCCCGGTCCTGCATCTGATCATGGCATTTGCGGGATCGTTAGCAGTGGTTGTAAGCGCAGCTCTGCTGGTCAAACTGCCTTGGATGAACTGGCTGCGCTGGATGGGCTCGAAGTCGCTTATCGTCTATGTCGCCTTCGTCCTTCCTATGGGCATCGCCCGCATTGCGCTCCTGCGCTTTGGCATTGAGGAACCAAACCTCGTCAGCCTCATCACTATGGTAATAGCCATCGGTTCGCCCCTGGTGCTCTGGTGGATCGTCCAGAAGATCGGCTTCGGACGTTTCCTGTTTGAGCGCCCGTCATGGGCGTATCTTCCGGGCACGCGGCAAATCAACAGCCAAGCGATCCCAGCGAATTGAGCGAGATAGAATCGATCGCATTGAACATCTTTGAGCGGACTTTTCGGCGAAGCCGTGTTTGAGCCCTTGCCTTTTGCCGCAAGACTCACCACAAGGGCCTCGCCTACCCCTCAGAGACAAAGGATCAAGCGATGAAGGCTGCTGTCATCGTGTTTCCGGGACTCAATCGCGACCGCGACATGATCGCGGCGTTGACCAAGATTGGGGGCGCCAAGCCCGCAATCGTCTGGCATCAGGATGCCGACATTCCCGAGGCCGACCTCATCGTTATCCCGGGAGGCTTCTCCTACGGCGATTATCTGCGCTGCGGTGCCATCGCCGCGCGCTCGCCGATTATGGACAGGGTCCGCGAACGCGCGGCTAAGGGAACCAAGGTTCTCGGCGTCTGCAATGGCTTCCAGATTCTGATCGAAGCAGGCCTGTTGCCCGGCGCTCTGATGCGCAACACATCGCTCAAATTCGTCTGCCGCGAAGTCAAGCTCGAAGTCGTCAATGCCGACACTGACTTCACCCGTGGCTATGCCAAGGGCCAGATCATCCGCAGCCCGGTCGCCCACCACGACGGCAATTACTTCGCGGACGCTGAAACGCTCACGCGCATCGAAGCCAACGGCCAGGTCGCCTTCCGCTATGCCGAAGGCACCAACCCAAATGGCTCGCTCAACGACATTGCCGGCGTCTTCAACGAGCAGAAGAATGTGCTCGGCCTGATGCCGCACCCTGAAAATCTGATCGAAGCCGCCCATGGTGGCGATGATGGCCGCGCACTTTTCGCCGCCGCTCTGAAGCAAGTCGCCTAACTGGACCTGATCATCCGATGACCCTTCGCAACGACCCCGCCATTACGCCCGACCTCGTCGCCAGCCATGGCCTCAAGCCCGATGAATATCAGAAAATTCTCGATCTGATTGGACGCGAGCCAACCTATACCGAGCTCGGTATTTTCTCGGCGATGTGGAACGAGCACTGCTCCTATAAAAGCTCCAAAAAATGGCTGCGCACCCTGCCAACCAGCGGCCCGCGCGTCATTCAGGGACCGGGCGAAAATGCAGGCGTGGTCGACATCGGCGACGGTCAGGCCGTCGTTTTCAAGATGGAGTCCCACAACCACCCAAGCTTCATCGAGCCCTATCAGGGTGCAGCGACCGGCGTAGGCGGCATTCTGCGCGACGTCTTCACCATGGGCGCACGCCCAGTCGCTGCTATGAATGCCTTGCGCTTTGGCGCCCCCGAGCATGAAAAAACCCGCCACCTCGTCCATGGCGTCGTCGCTGGCGTCGGCGGCTATGGCAATTCCTTTGGCGTGCCCACTGTTGGCGGCGAAGTCGAATTCGATGCCCGCTATAACGGCAACAATCTGGTTAATGCCTTCGCGGCTGGTCTCGCCGACACCGACAAGATTTTCTACTCCAAGGCCGAAGGCGTCGGCTTGCCCGTCGTCTATCTCGGCGCCAAGACCGGTCGCGATGGCGTCGGCGGCGCGACCATGGCATCTGCCGAATTTGGCGACGACATCGAGGAAAAGCGCCCTACCGTTCAGGTCGGCGACCCCTTCACCGAAAAGCGTCTGCTTGAAGCCTGCCTTGAGCTGATGGCAACCGGTGCTGTCATTGCCATTCAGGACATGGGCGCAGCGGGCCTCACCTGCTCGGCCGTCGAAATGGGAGCCAAGGGCGATCTGGGCATCGAACTCGATCTCGACAAGGTGCCAGTGCGCGAAGCGCACATGACCGCCTATGAAATGATGCTCTCCGAATCCCAGGAGCGCATGCTCATGGTCCTGCATCCCGAAAAAGAACCGGAAGCCCGCGCCGTCTTCGAAAAGTGGGAACTGGACTTCGCAACGGTCGGCAAGACCACCGACGACCTGCGCTTCCGAGTGTTTTGGCAGGACGAGGAAGTCGCCAACCTGCCGATCAAGGAACTGGGCGACGAAGCCCCCGAATATGATCGTCCCTGGATCGAGCCGGTCATTCCGGCCGCTCTAGCCAAGAACGATGTGCCACAGATGGATGTATCCGAAGCTCTGGTCGCCCTGATCGGCGGACACCAGTGCTCCTCGCGCCGCTGGGTCTATGAACAATATGATACGCTCATTCAGGGCAACACCATGCAGCGCCCCGGCGGCGACGCCGGTGTGATCCGTGTCGACGGTGCCGAAAACAAGGGCCTCGCTTTCACCTCGGATGTGAACCCGCGCTATTGCGAAGCCAATCCTTTCGAAGGTGGTAAGCAGGCCGTCGCCGAAGCCTGGCGCAATCTGACCGCAACGGGTGCAGAGCCCCTCGCCGCGACCGACAACCTCAATTTTGGAAATCCCGAGCGCCCCGAAATCATGGGCCAGTTCGTCAAGGCCGTCGAAGGCATTGGCGAAGCCTGCCGCATTCTCGAATTCCCCATCGTGTCCGGCAATGTGTCGCTCTATAACGAGACCAATGGCCGTGGCATCCTGCCGACGCCCACCATTGGCGGCGTCGGTCTGCTGCCTGAATGGAATCAGAGCGTCGGCATCGGCTTCGTCGCCGAAAACCAACCGATCCTGTTGATCGGCGGCCCCGCCGAACGCGGCACCCATCTCGGCCAGTCCATCTACCTGCGCGATCTCTTCGACCGACGCGATGGCGATGCGCCCCGTGTCGATCTCGCTGCTGAAAAGAAGACCGGCGACTTCGTCCGCAAGCTGATCCGCTCTGGCGTCGTCACGGCCTGCCACGACCTCTCCGATGGCGGTCTCGGCGTCGCCCTTGCCGAAATGGCGATCAAGGGTGGCATTGGCGCAAACGTGACCGATGTCGAACGCAACGATCCGGTCCTCACCTTCTTCAGCGAGGATCAGGGCCGTTACCTTGTCACGCTCAATCTCGATCCACAGGGCGACGAGATCGCTGCCCTATGGAAAGAGGCAGAAAGCCTGGGTATTTTCGCCCCCTGGATCGGCACGACCGGCGGCACAAGTCTGACGCTCGGCGCTACAAAGCCCGTTCCAGTAGCCACCCTGACCCATGCCTACGAAAGTTGGTTCCCCAACTATATGGCCGGGTGATCTGGCATTCCTCGCTTGCCGCCTTATGTTCGCCTTTCTTTGGAGCGCTTTGCTCCGGGAAAGGCGTTGCGGCACGGAGCAAAAAATGAACCAGTTTAAGGCATTGGCATGTGTGGTCAGTGCATGCGTAGCGCTTTCGCCGGTTATGGCCGCCGCACAAAGCGTCAACGTCACCCGCTCGGTGCTGATCGACCTACCCTACACGCTGATTTATCCGTCCGAAATGGTCGCGAGCGGTGGACTCGATGGCCCGCTGACCATCAATCACTCCAGCGCCCCGCTGCAATGCGATCTCACAGTGGTCGCAGTGGAAGACACCGACTGGACCGCCGAAGGCGCGCTTTCGCAACTGAATGACGGTGAAATTGCCGCCTCGTGGGTCGGACCTTTGCCGGGCTTTTCCGTCACCAGCAAAGGCACTCTCGCCTACCAGGACGCCACCGCGCTCACCTATGAGGGGACCAGTACCGGATCCTCCATGGGTATGCCGCTGACCTTGGTCCATACCGAGGCCGTCGCGGCCGGTCGCGGCTATGTGCTTGATTGCATTTTCGATGCAGCGCAGGCCGAACAAGCCCGCCCCATTGTAGATTTCATCATCGCCAATTTCTCTACAAAGGCAGATGCCGATTGCTGCGTCGGTGCCACGCCTGTGACCGAAGAAGAGCTACAACCGGCGCAATAAGGCTCATGCGACGCGGTTGAAGCTGGCCTGTACCCATGCCATATCAGCTTACAGGCGCTGGACTGTTCCTGGCGCGCACATACGGGGAGATAAAGCATGGCCATGGACGCAATTGAGATTGAGCGCCGCATCAAGGCTGCTCTGCCCGACGCAGAAATCGACATTCGCGATCTCGCCGGAGATGGCGATCACTGGGCTGCTACGGTGAAGTCTGAGCAGTTCCGCGGCAAGACCCGCGTGCAGCAGCATAAGATGGTCTATGACAGCCTGCAGGGCGATATGGGCGGCGCTCTACACGCTCTGGCCCTGCAAACAATCATTCCCGACTGATTATGTCGCTGCGCGATTCGCTCTCATCCGCATGGTGCGGCCCGAGGCCGGAACTGCTGCACTGGATCACGAGATCAATGCCGAACGCGCCAGCTCTCTCAGCGCTGCGGAGGTGCGAGTCGTCGCAGCGATCGCCGCCTTGGGCAATGCCGCCGATCATTCGAGTGCCCTCGCCGATGCGCGTGATGCCGTCTGGTCGTATTTCGTCCAGCGCGAACTTATCGGCTTTCGCCAGCATCAGGACGTGATCCGTGACCTGTCCATTCCGCCTGATGTACTGAATGGCCTGGGCGCCATCAGCCGCAAAACACAATGACCCGCGCTGTTTTCTTTGACGTCGATGGCGTGCTGATCCACGGCTATCACGCGCGTCCGGAGCTACAGCAGCGCTGGGACGAAAACCTGCTAGCCGACCTCGGCGTAGACCCCGAACGGTTTCGCACCGAGTTTATCTACGACATCTTCATCAAGAAGGTCGTTATAGGGCAGATGCCTTTGATTGAAGCTCTGGACAAGCGTTTGCCAGGTCTGGGTTTCAAAGGCTCGCCCATGGTCTTCGCGCAATATTGGCTGGGCCACGACAGCCGCGTAAACACCGAGCTGCTCGACGCCATACGGCTCCTCAAGACCGATCCCGATATTCGGCTCTATATCGCCACCAATCAGGACCATATGCGTGCACAGTGGCTTTGGAGCGGCCTTGGCTTCTCAGAGCTTTTTGAGGATATTTTCTATTCGGCCCGCACTGGCGTAATGAAGCCGCACAAGAATTTCTTCGATTTTGCCGAGGCGCGCATCGGTAAGCAGACCCAGCCACCACTCTTTTTCGACGACACGCCCAAGGTGGTGGACGGGGCCAGAGCCCATGGCTGGGATTCAGTGCTGTTCGACACCAATGAAGACTTCTTCGCTCATTCTTGGATCAGCGAAAAATTTGCCCGCTTCTGAGTGCTTGTTTGCGTCAGCGCACGCCGCCAATCAGAATTTGGCGATACTCTCGACAGTCTGCCGATCCTGACCTATCTAAAGGCAAATTCAACCGGCCCTTGACCCCGGACTTTCTGAAAGGCTCCGCCCATGACCGACATCAACGCCTTCATCGACGATAAGGTGAAAAACAACGACGTGTTCCTGTTCATGAAGGGCACCCCGGACTTCCCGCAATGCGGTTTCTCCGGTCAGGTTGTGCAGATCCTGAACTATCTCGGCGTTGCATTCGACAGCGCCAATGTTCTGGAAAGCGACGAGTTGCGCGACGGCATCAAGACCTATTCGAACTGGCCGACCATTCCCCAGCTCTATGTGAAGGGCGAATTCGTCGGGGGCGCGGACATTACCCGCGAGATGTTCCAGTCGGGCGAACTCAAGACTCACTTTGAACAGGCAGGCGTCGCCGTCAAGCAAAGCGCCTGATCACTTGAATCAGATTTTGAAGGCCCAGCCCTAACCCGGCGGGGCCTTTTGCTTTTTTAGTCTTTCCAGCGCCAGTAGGAAACGCGGATCATTAGTCAGATTGCCAAGTGCCCAATGATTGGCGAGCCATTCTGGCTGGCCGTGCCAACGCGCCTCAACCAATCGATCAACAGCGTCGAGCGACCTGCTATCATCTCCCGCGAGCGCCCAGGCGCAGGCCGCGTGAAATCCAAGCCAACCAATATCAGCCTCTCCGGCCTCGAAATGCTCTGCCAGCTTTTGGTTCGTTGCAAGATCAAGATCACCCACATTCTCGGCCGGCAGGGATGCACTATAAGCAAGTGTCTCTATCGGTTCCGCCACCATAAATTTTCGCGCAATCGCAGCAGAACCTGCATTTGACAAATGGCAGTGCCAGGCAACGCTGGTCAGCCCTGCATCATGAGCAGCCCCCAGCACGGCAGCTGTTAGAGCCGTTGCAAGCCCCTGCCGCCGATAGTTGGGATGAACCCAAACGCCAATCTCGCACCTTTCTCCGACGATCAGGTCAGGCAGACAGCGCGCGACCACGCAGTCACCGTCGAAGAGCCTGCGACCAAGGCCGTCATTTTCAGCAGTCAGCGCGAGGTGATCGGGCGCAGGCACGCTACGAACATCAGCGGACAACTGAAACACAAGACGCCGATGCTGAACCATGTAGCGATTGGGCAATACACTTTCGATGCTGTTACCCACACGGGGATCGACATGCAGATAGACCCAGTCATCCAGAAGATCGGCGACGTCCGCCGCGGTGGCTTTGTCCTTCGGCGTGCCGACCAGATAAGTTCCTTCCGGCCCTTCGATCACCGCCACATTGGCAGACACTCTATCATCCGCCCAGACCCGCCCTTCAGCGCTGCCCGCGATAACTGCTGCCACGCTTCCGTGGATTGAAGCCATGGGCGCAACCAAGTCTGAGAGCGCACCAAGTCCCTCTGCCGCGATTTCGATAAGCCCTGTCATCCAGATACAATATCGGCTGCGTAACGCATGTCACGCAAGGGACGCACACGCCGCGTGGCTTCGGCATAGTTTGGATGAGCCTTATAGGCATCGAACGCCGCTCGATCCGTGAACTCGGCATAGACGACGACATCCACCTCGTTAGCATAAAGATCGACCTTGCTGTTACGGCGAACTTCGAAAACGGCACTGTGTGGAATGTCAGCCAATAGCAACAGGCCGTCGCAGATAGCACTAACGTTGTCGGGAGATTTGGCAGTGAAGAAAACGATGTGGCGGATCAAGGCTGGCTCCTGATATCGCGTCCCGTTTCTTCCCCTTTGACCTAAACGTCAACCCATCACTGTCATTGATGACTTCCATTCCCGATTATCGTTTTGCGTGATCGTCGGGGCAGGAATATGCTGCCATACCCGCCGGAGAGTCTTTCATGTCGACCGCTGCCCGCCCCGCCGTCCCACTGCCACTTGTCATCTTTGCGGGTTGCATTATCGCCGCAATTGGCTTTGGCACACGCGGCTCATTCGGCCTGTTCACCCTGCCGGTCACAGAAGATTTGGGCCTTTCCCGCGAGCAATGGGGCATGGCCATGGCCATCCAAAATCTCGTCTGGGGCATTGCGCAGCCTTTTGCCGGTGGTATGGCCGACCGCTATGGCTCGGCCCGCGTTCTGGCGGTTGGCGGCGTAATCTATGCGCTGGGCGTACTGGGCATGGCTTTCTCACCCGACACATTGACCATGACGATCACTGCCGGCGTTGTGACAGGTGTCGGCATTGCAATTGCATCCTTTGGCGTGGTCATGGCCGCCTTCGGACGTGTCGTACCAGCAGAAAAGCGCAGCTTCGTTTTCGGCGTTGCCACCGCAGCGTCTTCAGCGGGTCAGTTCATTTTTGCACCGCTTGGACAAGGTTTCATCAATGCCTTTGGATGGCAGATGGCTCTGGTCTGGATCGCCATGATCCTGCTGCTGATCATTCCGCTGTCGGTCGCCCTGCGTGGCCGCACAGAATCCGTGCCCGGCCAGGCCGATCTGCCCTTTATGCAGGCGCTGTCCCGTGCTTGGGGCTATGGCTCCTATAGGCTGCTGGTCATCGGCTTCTTCGTCTGTGGCTTCCACCTTGCCTTCATCAATGTGCACATGCCTGCCTATCTGGTGCAGTGCGGGCTGTCGCCCGAAGTCGGCTCATGGACTATTGCCGTTATTGGCCTGTTCAACATCGTCGGCTCGCTGGCCTCCGGCTGGCTCGGAAGCCGTCTCCCCAAGCAATTGCTGCTGGCGTCTATCTACTTCCTGCGCGCAATCACCATCGCAGCTTTCCTGCTCGTCCCGGTCAGCGAAGTCACCGCCTATGCTTTTGCCGCGATGATGGGTCTGCTCTGGCTCTCAACCGTGCCGCTGACCGCTGGCCTTGTGACCCTGTTCTTCGGCCCAAGGTACATGGGCATGCTCTATGGCATTGCCTTCCTCAGCCACCAGATCGGCTCATTCGTCGGTGTCTGGCTCGGTGGCTATGTCTATGACGCCACCGGTGCATATGATCTGGTCTGGTATATCGGCATCATTTTGGGGCTGGCTTCTGCGGCTATTCACATTCCGATCAATGAGCGCTCCGATGGCAGCTTTGCCGTCCGCACGGCCTGACATTCCATCGGCCAATTACGATTGAACCCTTGCCAATTCAGGATCTTGGGTTCATGGTCCGCGCAATCCTTTCGGTCGCCGCTCGTGCGGCCATGACGAGTTTCAATCATGTCCAGTCATTTGACGCGGGTTCTCTCCCGCCCCGAATTCATTGCCCTTATCGCCGCCCTTATGGCGGTCAACGCCCTCGCCATCGACGTTATGCTGCCCGCCCTGCCCTATATGGGCGAAGCGCTTGGCATTTCGAATGAGAATGAGCGGCAATTCGTCGTCACCGCCTATATGCTCGGCATGGGCATTGCCGTGCTCGCCTTCGGCCCGCTCACCGATCGCTTTGGCCGCAGAGCGCCGCTTCTGGTCGGTGTCGGCATTTACGTGGTGGCCGCAATCATCGCCGCCTTTGCTCCCAACTTTGCTATTCTGCTCGTCCTGCGCTTCATTCAGGGCATGGGCGCGGCGAGCGTGCGTGTTATCGCTACCGCCGTGGTGCGGGACCGCTATTCGGGCCGCGAAATGGCCGAAGTCATGTCGCTGACCTTCATGGTCTTCATGGCAATCCCTATCATCGCGCCGGGTATCGGGCAGGTTCTGTTGCTGACAGGACCGTGGCAATCCATCTTTGTTTTCATGGGCTTGCTTGCGCTCGCGCTCTGGGTCTGGACTTATCTGCGCCTGCCCGAGACGCTGCCCGAAGACCAACGCCGGCCGCTCAGCCTCCGTGGCATTCTCGACAGTTTCAGGATCGTGTTCACCAATCGCGCGGCAATTTCCTATGGTCTGGCGGGCATGTTCCTGTTCGGCGCACTGTTCGGGTTCATCACCTCCGCCCAGCAGATCTATGTCGATATCTATGGATTGGGCGTCTATTTCCCCGTTGCCTTTGCGGCCATGGCTGGCCTGATGGCGATCTCGTCCTTCACCAATTCGCGCGTCGTTCGCCGTATGGGTATGCGGCGGCTTTCGCATGGTGCAATGCTCGTTTTTACCGCCTTTGCAGCGGTTTGGCTGATACTCGCACTCAACGACATGCTGCCTCTCTGGCTGTTCTTCAGCCTTCTTGCCATCATCATGTTCAGCTTCGGCTGGGCGTCATCGAACATGAATTCGCTGTCCATGGAGCCTCTCGGCAACGTGGCGGGAACCGCTGCCTCGGTCTTTGGCTTCATCCAGACCGTGGGCGGTGCCGTTATTGGCAGCTTTGCCGGGCAGATGTTTAACAACACCACCATTCCCGTCGCTGCTACCTATTTCCTGATGGGCGCACTGGCACTGGTCTGCATTTTGGTCGCGGAAAAGGGCAAGCTGTTTGGCGTCGGCGAGCAATATTCGCATGCCGACGCACCAGTTCCAGAAGCACACTAAGCTTTTGAATTATCGACCGTTCCCGACGGAAATAGTTGGGAACGGTCAGAATAGATGTGGTCTACGAGGCCCCAGGCCAGCGCCTCCTCCGGCGTCATGTACCTATCCCGCTCCAGCGCTATCTCGACCTCCTCATAAGTTCGCCCGCAATGTTTAGCGTAAAGCGCGTTAGTGCGACGCTTTAGGCGAAGGCTTTGCTCGGCGTGGATTATGATGTCAGTCACTTGCCCCTGATAGCCACCAGACGGTTGGTGTAACATTATGGAAACATTGGGCAAGCTGGCGCGCATGCCCGGCGCACCCGCCGCCAGCAGCAGCGTTGCTGCCGAGGCAGCCATGCCCATGCAAAGGGTGCCGACCGGAGCCTTGATGAACTGCATCGTGTCGTACATGGCGAGCGAGGCTGTCACCACGCCGCCGGGGGAATTGATGTATAGATATATAGGCTTAGCTGGATTTTCGGATTCAAGAAACAAGAGCTGAGCGCTGACCAGCGCGGCCATATTGTCCTCAATCTGACCATTCACGAAAATGATCCGCTCCCGCAACAGGCGCGAATAAATGTCGAAAGCGCGTTCGCCTCGGCTTGATGTTTCCACCACCATAGGGACGAGATTCATCATGTCGCGCATAGGCGATCTCCTTTTATATCAATGAATTAGCGCGAAGGTTTAGGCGGCGCGCATCATCGTGGTCGCCGCCTGGTTGCTATTGGCAGCCGCCGGAATGAGGACCGGCGCGTGGGTGAGCCGGAAGCCGGTCGTGCCATTCTCATTTGGTTTGAGTTCAATGGTGACAAAGCTCTGTTCCATGCCATCATCGTCGCCAGATCGCCGCTCTTCCCAGCAATATGTCAGCAGACTGTTAGCGTTGACCGTCACCAATAGCAGGTTAACGCCATCCGGGGGTTGCAACCAGCGGTCACGAAATTCGGGGATGGTCAGAGCCCGCCAGATTTTCTCCGGTGGCGCATCGAGAACAGTCTCGAACACCAGTTCGGTTTCGCTGTCGCTCATTGGTCCATCTCCTTGAGCAGAGTTTTGAGATTGTCGATCCGGCTCGGCCAGAAATCGCGATACCGGGCCAACCATTCGTGCAGGGGCGCAAACCCGTTAGGCGCGATCTTGTAGTGGGCATACCGCCCCTCGCGCCGTTCACTGATCAGCCCCGCGCCACGCAGAACGGACAGGTGTTGGGACATTGCTGGCTGGGTAATCGCAAAGCCCTCACGCAAGTCTGTGGCGGTCAACTCGGCGCCTGACAGGCGCTCAAGAATCGCGCGGCGAGTTGGGTCTGCCAGAACTTTGAAGATTTCGGTATCGCTCATACCTTAACATAAGCACACACTTATGAGTCGATCAAGTCAGTCGCGCCGGACGAAACGCAGGTTCCCATTTACACGGGAATGACCCGGCGAGCAGGTTGCGTTAGCGTAAGACCAATCTTGCTCATCGGATTCTCTTTATGCCTCCCATTACCGGCCGCACCTATCTCGCCATTCCGGGCCCCTCGGTCATTCCCGACCGGGTACTCAATGCCATGCATCGCGTCTCGCCCAATATCTATGAGGGCGAAATCATCGGTATGACGGAGACCATATTTGCGGGATTGAAAAAGCTGGCCGGGACACGGCACCACTCGGCCATCTATATGGCCAATGGCCATGGCGGCTGGGAAGCGGCGCTGACCAATATGTTCTCGCGCGGCGATAAGGCGCTGGGGATAGCAACCGGACTGTTTGGCACGGGCTGGGCCACGACCGCACAGCGCATGGGTGTCGATGTCGAAATCCTCGACTTTGGCCGCGCCGCAGCGGACCCGAACAGGATTGCCGAAGCGCTCAAAGGCGACACGGATAGGCGCATCAAATATGTGCTGCTGACGCATGTGGACACTGCATCCAGCGTAAAGAACGACATCGCAGCCATTCGCCGGGCCATGGATTCGGTTGGCCACCCTGCCCTTCTCGCCGTCGACGCCATCGCATCGCTTTGCTGCGATGAGTTGCACATGGACGGCTGGGGCATCGACGTGCTCGTGGGCGCCAGCCAGAAAGGCATGATGCTGCCGCCGGGCCTGGCCCTGCTGTGGTTCTCGGACAAGGCGCTGGCTGACGCAGCAAAGGCTGACCTGACCACGCCCTATTGGAGCATTGCACCCCGCGTAAACGCGGAATCCTATTGGCAGTATTTTGGCGGCACCCCGCCCACCCAGCACCTTTATGGCCTGTATGAAGTGCTGAAGATGATGTTGGACGAGGAGGGGCTGGAGGCGGTCTGGGCGCGTCATGCGAAACTGGCCCGCGCTATCTGGGCCGCGTTTGACGCCTGGGGCGCCGATGGTTCAGGGATCGCACTCAATATCGCCGATAGAGTCGCGCGCGGTCACTCCGTCACCGCAGCAACAATCCCTAATGGTGGTGCGGGCCTGTTGCGGCACTGGCTGGAGCAAGAGGCTGGCGTGACGCTGGGCATAGGCCTCGGCATGGCGCTTCCAACCGAACCCGCCTATGGAGATTACCTACGCATCGGCCATATGGGGCATGTGAACGCCCATATGGTCATGGGTGTGCTTGGCACGATGGAGGCAGGCATGTCCGCGCTGAATATTCCGCGTGGAACGGGTGCCGTCGAGGCTGCGGCGAAGGCGTTCAGCGCGGCTTCGTAGCCGCGCCATCAAGCCAAAGCATATTGCTTTCGTCACGGTGCACACCGGACGTACCAACATGCTTGCTATCGATCTCGGGCCCTTTCTTGATGACGTGGACCAGCGCCATGCCATGGCCGCGGCCCAGATCATAGTTGGCCTTCAGCCAATCGAGAATTTCACCGGCCTTGACCTTCGGATCGTCAAAGCCCTTAGCCTTTGCCAAGTCCACAATTTCGCGCGGTGTCTTGCCGGTCTTGAGTTCCACGGCATCGGGTAGGCTTGAAAGGACATGCAACGTCTCCTGTTGGCATTAGTCGATAGGCGACGTTCAGAACTAAGAGAATTCGACAGTCGAAGACGAATTTTTAGGCGGGACAATAGGTAAACGCCACCACCGGACTGTCCTCGGGCTTGACCCGAGGACCTCACTAACAACAACTATTGTCGAGAGTGGCCCTCGGATCAAGTCCGAGGGCAGCGCCGCGCTTGATTGCGTCGCCGCCCACCTAAACCGTGAACACTTCGCGCTTCAGCTCGTCCCAGCTCGCCTTGTCCGAGGCAATGAGCAACCCGCCACCCGTATCGCTTGGGTGATAATCACTGCCGTCGAATTTGGCGACATGAGCACCGCATTCGCGCATCATCAGCGCGCCCGCGACATGGTCCCATGGCATGAGTTTGCCATAGGCGAGGAAGTGGACATTGCCACCAGCGGCGAACCGATATTCGTGGCCTGCGCAACGGTAGTTGGCGGTCATCTTGACCTTGGCCAGATTGGCCAGAACCACGCGGCGCTGCTCCATGGGCAGGAAGGCCGTGGAGGCCGAGCCACCCATTTCGGACAGCGGCACCGGATCGGCAAACTTCATGCGGACGCGGCGACCATCAGGGAAAACCTGCCAAGTGCCGCAGCCCTTCTCGGCCATCAGGAAGTCGTCGCCCATCGGGTCGTAAATGACGCCCGCCACCGGCTCACCATTCTGAACCACCGCCGCCATGACGGCGAACAGTGGCAGTCCACCGGCAAAATTAGCAGTGCCATCAACGGGATCGACGAAAATGGTGATTCTGTCTTCGAGGTTCGATGTCAGCAAAGCCGGGTTGGCCGCGACAGCCTCTTCTCCGATCACCAGCGTATTGGGCGAATGCTCGTGGATCGCGGCGGTGATGACCCGCTCGGCATTGGTATCGGCCTCGGTCACCAGATCGAAAGCATTGGTCTTGGTGTGAACCATGCCTTCATCGAGACGGCGAAATCGCGGAATGATCTCCTGCTTGGCGGCTTGCTTGAGGATGGCGGCCAGGCGGTCGATATTCATGCGATCAGTCCTTCTTCTGTGTGGTGAGACCCGCAAAATCAAACAGGCGCGGGTCAAGCATGTGGCTGGGATTGATATTGCCCAGCGCGCGGATCATCACATCCTTACGTCCGGGCATTGCCTTTTCCATGTCGGTCAGCATGGCTTTGGTGACGTTGCGCTGCAACCCGTCCTGGCTGCCGCAGAGGTCACAGGGAATGATCGGAAAGGCCATGGCGTCGGAAAAGCGCTGCAAGTCCTCTTCGGCGCAATAGATGAGAGGGCGCAAAACTTCGAGATCGCCTTCGTCATTGACCAGCTTTGGCGGCATGGCGGCGAGCTTGCCGCCATGAAAGAGGTTCATGAAGAAGGTTTCAAGGCTATCATCGCGATGATGGCCCAGCACCAGAGCCGTGCAGCCCTCTTCGCGTGCGATGCGATAGAGATTGCCACGGCGCAGACGTGAGCACAGCGAGCAATAGGTGGCGCCCGCCGGCAGCTTATCGGTGACGATCGAATAGGTGTCCTGATATTCGATGCGGTGCTCAAGCCCGAGCCAGCTCAGATATTCGGGCAGGATATGTTTGGGGAAGTTTGGCTGGCCCTGATCGAGATTGCAGGCCAGCAACTCGACCGGCAGCATGCCGCGCCATTTGAGATCGAGCAGCAGGGCGAGAAGACCATAGGAGTCCTTGCCGCCGGACAGCGCGATCAGCCACTTATCGCCGGGCCGCACCATGGCGAACTTGTCCAACGCTTCACGCACATTGCGGATCAGCCGCTTGCGCAGCTTGTTGAACTCGACCGAGCGCGGCGCATTGGCAAAGATCGGATGCGCGCCAGAGTTTTCGGCATCATCATCAGGAATGGCGGGGGCGTCCATCACCGCAGACATGGCAAAACTTTCGATTGATCACTTGGCAAGCTGATAGCGCTCTTGCGCGATGATGGGAAGTCAAACCGGGTCACGGCAACCTTACCAAAGATTAACTTCCCGCCCTTGATTTAAGCACGTTTCAGGCGTCTGGATATTGCGTTCATCATGCACCCTCTGGAGTCTCAAGGTGTTCCGCTCATTCTTCCCCGCCCCCCGCATTTTCTTTACCTCAGCCCTTGTATGGCTGCTGCTTGCCACCATTGGCTGGTATGCCTTTGAAAACCCCATCCGCAACACGATCAGCCTCGATCGCTTCATTATCGCACCGATGTGCGCTCCGGCCTCGACCGCCGACCCGGCGGCACCTGCCCCCGACACCAGCGTCACGCCACAGCCCGAACAGGCAGCGCCAGCGGCGCCTGCCGATACGGACAGCACCGTAACCAACCAGGTGGCGGCCACGGCGTGTACGCCTGAGGGCTCGTTCCTCACCGGCGAGCAATTCTTCCTCTATGAATATGTGCTGTTGGTCGCATTCCTGTTCTGCGCCTTCTGGTACGTCTATCGCCGCAATGAATGGTATTGGTGGTCGGTCGTTGGCAGCACGTCCATCCTTCTGGTGCTGTATTTCAATGTGCAGGTCGACGCCTTCATCAACAACTGGCAGGGCACATTCTTCAATACTCTGCAATCGGCGCTATCGACGCCCGGTTCGGTGTCGCCCGAAACGCTTTACAGCGAGATTTTCACCATCATGGCCGTGGTGGTGCCGCGCATCCTCGTGCTGGTGCTGCTGGCCTTCCTCACCAGCCACTACGTCTTCCGCTGGCGCAAGGCGATGAACGCCTATTACATGCAATATTGGCCCTCCATCCGGACCACCGAAGGCGCAGCACAGCGCGTGCAGGAAGATACGATGCGCTTTGCGCAGATTGTCGAGGACCTTGGCACCAGCTTCTTTGACGCCCTGATCACTCTGGCGGTCTTCGTGCCCCTGCTCTGGGGCCTGAGCCGCGCGGTCACCGAACTGCCCATCTTTGGCGCGGTGCCCGGCAGTCTGGTCTGGGTGGCATTGGTATCAGCTGCCTTTGGCACAATCTTTCTTGGCGCCGTGGGTGTGCGCCTGCCCGGCCTGCAATTCGAAAACCAGAAAGTGGAGGCGGCTTATCGCAAGGAGCTCGTCTATGGCGAGGATCATGCCGATAGAGCAGAACCTATGACAGTGCGTGAGCTGTTTGCCAATGTGCAGACCAATTACTACCGCATCTACTGGCACTACACCTATTTCAACCTTGCCCGGTATGGCTACCTGCAACTGGCGGGCTATGTGCCCGTTCTGGTGCTCGCGCCATCCATCCTTGCCGGGGCGCTGACGCTCGGGCTTTATCAGCAGATCGGACAGGCCTTCGGGCAGGTGGCGTCTTCATTCCAGTTCCTCGCCCGCGCCTGGGGCACAGTGATCGAACTGCTATCGGTGCACAAACGCCTGCGCCGTTTTGAGAGTTTTATTTCCAAGGACGCACAGCCGATCAATCCATCGGTGAGTGACGCTGCGACGATTTAGTCCGGTACAAAGCACAATTCTCGCACCCAACACTGTGCTGCCCTCGGGCTTGTGACGATAGCACGGTACAGTCACCCGCTCATCCTCAAAACAAAAAGGCCGCTCCGAGGAGCGGCCCTTTCCAATTCTGTGATCGTTCCGTCGCGATTAACGCGAGTAGAATTCGACGACCAGGTTCGGTTCCATCTGGACCGGATATGGGACGTCCGACAGAGCCGGGACGCGGGCATAGGTGGCAACCTGCTTGCCGTGATCGACTTCAACGTAATCAGGAACGTCGCGCTCGGCCAGCTGGTTGGCTTCCAGAACAACGGTCAGCTGCTTGGAGCGCTCGCGCACTTCAACCTTGTCGCCGATCTTGACCTGATAGGACGGGATGTTGACGCGCTTGCCATTGACCAGAACGTGGCCGTGGGACACGAACTGACGGGCAGCGAAAACGGTCGGGACGAACTTGGCGCGGTACACGATCGCGTCCAGACGCGATTCGAGCAGACCGATCAGGTTCTCGCCGGTGTCGCCCTTGCGGCGAGCAGCTTCGTCATAAAGCTTACGGAAGCTCTTTTCGGTGATCGAGCCGTAATAGCCCTTCAGCTTCTGCTTGGCGCGCAGCTGCAGACCGTAGTCCGACAGCTTGCCCTTGCGGCGCTGACCATGCTGGCCGGGGCCATAAGCACGGGCATTCAGCGGGGACTTCGGACGGCCCCAGATGTTCTCGCCAAGGCGACGGTCAATTTTGTACTTTACGGAATGACGCTTCGACATCGCGTATCCTTTTCATAGCAGTTTGAATGGATCGCGCCCTCCTCTGCCCTGCCTTGCGACAGGACCGACAGACTCCCAACAGAGAATCCCGGGTGCGCCTATGGGCCCAAAGGCCGGAATAGGTGGCCGCGTCTTAGAGGGGCATTCCAGCAGAGTCAAGCATCGTGGCCAGGCCTTGACATTCAGGCCAATCGATCCAAAATCAGGCCAATCGGTCTAATTTTGGAAATGCTATGTCTTTTATCGAGGAACAGCGGCGCAGGCAGATCATCGATGCCACCATTGCGGTGCTGGCGCGAAACGGCGTAGCGCAGACCTCGCTCTCGCGCATTGCTGCCGAAGCAGGCATTTCCAAAAGTGTCATTTCCTACCACTTCAATGGCAAGGACGAGATTTTCGAGCAGCTCTTTGCGACAATCAGCGCGCGGATCGAGACGGCATTGGTGCCGCAGATCGAGAAGGCGACCACAAGCTGGGACCGCCTCTCGGCCTATATTGGCGGGCAACTGAACTATATGCGCGAGCATCGCGAGGAATTGCTCGCCATCGGCCATATCGCGCTCAGCTATATCGGCACCGGCACCACGCCAGACTATATCGCCAGGACCAGCATCGAGGAACACAACCTGCTGCGTGACTGGCTCATTGAAGGGCAAGCCGAGGGGTCCTTTGCGGCTTTCGACGCCGACGTCATGGCTGCCACCATCTCAGGCGCCATCGAAAGCACGCTGAGCCGCTGGGCCGAAAACCCGGGCATCGATCTGGACCATTACGCAAAAGAGCTGATTGCCCTGTTCCACCGCGCGATCAAGGGCGGAAACGATGGCTAACCTTCTCGCCAAAACCGCCTTTGCCGATGTCAATTACCGGCACATTCTTCCGCCCGCAGCGGTACTTCTGGTCATGGGCATGTTGCTGGGCGTCATGGGCAGAGCCGAGTCCCTGGCGGAGTGGAATGTTTCGAGCGGCTATCTCTCCACCATCACACTGCTCGCTTTCCTGATTCTCGGCGCATTTGCCGCTCGCACCAATCGCGATGGCTGGGTGGCGCTGCTTCTGGTTGCCATCCTTTATGCGCTGAACCTTTTCATATTGTCCCTGCCCCGCATCGGCCTCTTTGCCGAGTTCGACTGGAACTGGCAGGGTAAGACGCTCGATTTGATATGGATGCTGGGCATAATCGCTTTGCTGTCCATCGATCAGCGACGCGAGATTGGCTGGACCTGGCAGACCAAACTTGGGACGCTGCCCGTCGCATTTATCAATATCGGCATTCTGGTCATCGCCGGCTTTCTTCTCGCCAATGCCGCGCCGGGCCGCACCGATGGCGGCCTGACGCTGGAGCGCCTGCTTTTCGATGCGTCCTATCCCAATCTCGTCGAGGAAATCGCCTTCCGTGGTTTCATGCTGGCATTGCTGGACCGGGTCTTTGCGCAACGCTGGAGCTTTGGTGGCACACAGATCGGCTGGGGTGTCGTGCTCACTGCATGGCTGTTCGGTCTCGCACACGGCATCACGCTCGACGAAAGTGGAGCGCTGCATTTTGACCTGACCTGGCTCATCTTCGCTTTTGTCATGGGACTTGTGCTCGGCTGGATCAGGACGCTGACGGACAGCCTGTGGCCCGCCTATCTCGCCCATGCCGCGCCCGAAATGGGCATTCTCGCCGCTATGGCATTTCATTGAACCGAAGGGACACACCATGATGCAAAATACAATCGCCCGCATCTGTCTGGTCTGGATCGCCCTCCTCGCGATTTTTCTGGGTTTGAACCAATTGGCGTCCCAATTGTTCGGCGCTGACTATTCCGTTCCGCGACACGTCTTTTCGGCTGTGCTGACCAGCCTGCTTGTCGTGCCGCTCATCGTCATGGTGCAACGCCGGTTCGATAGGGAGCCGCTCACCAATCTCGGGCTGGCGCTGGACGGATCCGCCATCAAACCGTTCATAATTGGGGTCCTGGCCTGGTTTGCGCCTTTCCTGCTGGGCCTCGGCATTTGCCTCGCGCTCGGGCTGGTGCAGATTGAAGCCACCGCATCATGGGTCGAAATCCTCGCCTTCATCCCTTTGCTGATTGCTCTTGTCTTCCTGCTCGAAGCCCTGCCCGAAGAACTTGCCTTTCGCGGCTATATGCAAACCAATCTCGGCAAGATCCTCGAACCCTGGCTGGCCGTGATTATCCAGTCGGCACTGTTCGGCTCCTGGGGCGTCGCTCTCTGGCTGATCACATCAGGCGGCATCGACGTGGCACATGCCTCGATGTTCTACGTCATGGCGGCAATATTGGGCGTCGTGCGGCTGATCACCGGCTCGGTCTGGACCTGCATCGGTGCCCACCTCGCATTTCAGTCATGCGCTCAATTACTGCTAAACGCAGAGCGCGGCTACTTCATCATCGAAGGCGAAATGTGGTTGCAGATTATCGCGCTCGGCATGGTGCCATTCTCGCTTATGATCCCCATTGTCGAACGCTTCTATCGCGACAGGGTGAACTGGAGCGCCAAGCCCGCTTAGGCCATGCGTTTGTCGAGGCTGCGCTGATTGCGCAGCTCCGGGAACAGGCCCGCCCAGGCTCCGGCAATTATGACTGCGCCCACGCCGCCCATGATGGCGGCGGGGACCGGGCCGAAGAGATGGGCGACGGTGCCCGCACGGAAATCTCCCAGCTCGTTCGAGGCACCGATAAAGACAGAATTGACCGCATTGACGCGACCGCGCACTTCCTCGGGCGTCCAGAGTTGCATGATGGTTTCGCGAATGGTGACGCTGACCATGTCGGCGGCCCCCACCAGCGCCAGCGCCGCCATGGAGAGCCAGACATTGGTGGAAAGGCCGAACACGACCGTAAAGACACCAAACAGGCCGACGAACAGAAACAGCAGTTTGCCTGCATGATCGCGCACGGGATGGCGCATGAGCCAGAGCGCCATCACCAGCGCTCCTATGCCCGGCGCAGCGCGCAGAAGGCCGAGTTCTTCTGGCCCGGCCTGCAAGATGTCTTTGGCATAGATCGGCATCAGCGCCACGGCTCCGCCAGCCATGACGGCGAACATATCGAGCGACATGGCCCCAAGCACGACGCGATTGGAGAAAATGTAGCGGAAACCGCCAAGCAAGGTTTCAAGGCTCTTGGCCTGCGCTTGCCGCAACTGAGCAGGCTTTGGAATCAGCGACACCATAAGCACTGCAATGAGGACCAGGGCTCCGGCTACGCCAAAGGCCACTTCGGGCGCGATACCATAGAGAAGTCCGCCGGCAGCCGGTCCCATGATCGAGGCAAATTGCCAAGCGGAGGCATTGACGGTGATCGCATTGGCCAAGGCTTCTGGCGGCACGATATTGGGTGCAAGCGATTGCGCGGCTGGCCCCCAGAAGGCGCGGGCCGTGCCCAAAAGAAAGAGAATGGCAAAAACAGGCCAGATCTGGTCTGCATCGGCATTGGCGAGAAGAAAGAACCCGCCCGCGCAGATCGCTTCCACGACGAGGCAGATGCGCATGATATTGCGACGGCTGAAATGGTCGGCAGTCAGTCCGGTAACAAGGATCAGCAATAGCGCAGGCGCGAATAAGCAGAGACCCACGACGCCCAGCAGGAACGCATTGCCGGTCACATCGTAAATCTGCCAGGCAACCGAGACCGCCATGATCTGCACTGCGAAGCTGACAAGCAGCGTCGTGAGCCAGAAGAAGCGGAAACCGCGATAGTGGAAGGCGTAGTTTGAGGGGGCGGCGGGATTGTCGGTGCTCATGGTGATCAAGCCATGTCACTTTGCCGCCAAAGGGTCAAAGGCGGAATGGAGGGATTGGGTACGGGGCGAGGAATTTTTGATCTAGAGCCAGGGCTCGCCGAGCACCGGGCTGCTTTTACTGAGCGCGACGAACACAAATTTGTTCGGCTATTCCTCAGTCTTCTTCTGCCGGTTTGGATTGGGCCGCTCATGGCGGCGGTCGATCGACGAGATAACACCCCGCAAGGTACGGATTTCCTGAGCGGTGAAGCGGCCTCGGGTCAGTGCGGTGCGCAGGTTATTGACCATGCTCGGACGCTTATCGGGCGTGGTGAAGAAGCCGCTCTGGTCAAGCACGCCTTCCAGATGCTCGAAAAGACCAACAAGCTGCTCGCGGGGAGCCGCTTCGTCGAGACCATCACTGAAAGGAAGCGCCCTACCCTCTTCGCTGCTGCGGCGCCATTCATAGGACATCAGCAGCACAGCCTGGGCAATGTTGAGCGAGGCGAAGGCAGCCTCAACGGGCAGTGTGACAATAGCGTCGGCCATAGCCACTTCTTCGTTGAGCAGGCCCCAGCGCTCGCGCCCGAACAAGAGCCCTGCGCCCTTGCCGCTGCCAATATGGCTGGCCATGTGCTGCGAGGCCTGTTCCGGCCCGAACACTTCCTTCTGCATGTCGCGGGACCGGGCCGTCGTCGCATAAACCAGCGTCAGATCGCTGATTGCTTCCTCCAGTGTCTCAAACACGCGAACGCGCTCGAGCACGTGATCGGCCTTTGAGGCGGCGGCAACGGCCTTTTCATTCGGCCAGCCGTCGCGGGGGCGCACAAGACGCAAATCCCAGAGGCCAAAATTGGCCATGGCGCGCGCCGCCGACCCGATATTCTCGCCGAGCTGTGGCTCGCACAGAATGATGGCGGGTGATGCCGCAAGGTTGATCGGGATAGAGCTATCCGTGCCTGCCATGTGCCATTTTCCTTAAGAACTGGCGGGCGGCATAAACGAATTGTGCGGCAGACGCTAGGCGACCTTTTCGCGGACGCGCATATCAAGCACACCACTGCCACGCTGCCACTCCCGGTTGAGCAGAGCAAAATGCAGCTCTTCGTCCCATTCACCCTGAAACAAGGCATGCTCACGATAATGGGCTTCAAGGCGCATGCCCAGCTTTTGCATCAGTTTAATCGAATGATGGCTGCGCCCATCGCAACGCACCATCAGCCTGTGAACGCGGAAATGGGTGAAGGCGAGATCGAATAAAGCGGTCAAGGCCTCGGTGAGATAGCCTTGCCCGCTAAAGGCCGGATCAATGATAAATCTGACTTCGCCTTGCGAGGCGGTGGCGTCTGACCATTTGAGGCTAACCTGGCCGATAAGGGCAGCATCGCCCTTACGCACCATGGCCAGCGCCAGAATATCACCAGGCCGGTGCAATTCGGTCTGATTGCGCATGATGCCAACGGCAGCGGCCACATCATCGGCATAGCGCGTTGGTCGCTCCACATAGCGCTGAACGGACGGCAATGTGTGGTAGCGGGCAACGGCGTCGCAATCGCCCCGCTCGAATGGACGAAGACGCAAGTGACTGGTTTCGATCGGCAGGCTCATAACAGACATTTTCAAAACTCCCGACGCTCGAAGACAGCCCTGTCACCGAACGTGGTGACGGGATGGGAGTTCCTGCGCGGAAGGATAAAATCGTGCTGAAGTCGATCACAAAATCAGAATGGGGAAGAACTGCCATTCTGGCGCATGGCGAGCCACTCGCGGCGCAGGATGGCATAGTAAAATTCTTCGTCCCAACCGCCCTTGAACAGACCATGTTCGCGGAAGTGCGCCTCGCGCCGCATGCCGAGGCGTTCCATCAGCCGCCAGGAGCCATCATTGCGGGCATCGCACCGCGCATAAACGCGATGAAGATCAGCCAGTTCGAATGCCAGATCGAGCAGACGCGCGGACGCCTCGCTGGCATAGCCGCGCCCCTGATGATCGGGATGAAAAATCCAGCCCAGCTCGCCTTGCCGCGCCTCGACGGATCGCCAGATCAGCGACACCTCTCCCACCAGCGCGCCGCCATCGAGCGTTTCGACAGCAAGGATGATGCGGTCATCTTCCTTTTCAAGCTGAAACTGATTGGTGCGCTGCTGAATGGCCAGCGCGCATTCCTCGCGACTGAGTGGTGCGTCGAAAAGATAAAGCGCTACATCCTCGCGGCCTCGATAGGCAAAAACCGCGTCGACATCGCCGCGCGTGAACGGGCGCAGGCGTAGCCGCTCGGTGGTCAGCGGATAGTCTGGAATAAGCGCCATATCGTCCCCATTCAGCCATCAACTTTGTCGGAATATGTCGCAAAGGCAAGCGCGGCACACTTGCGGGCGTGTCGCTGGCATGACAGCCTCGCCCCATGAGCGCTATGCCCCAACTGGATTTGACCGCCACCTGCGATTGCGGCGCCGTGACGTTGAGCGTCAAGGCTACGGCCATCTCGATGTTTCAGTGTTCCTGCATCAACTGCCAGAAGGTTTCAGGCAGCGGCCATTCGTCAGTGACCCTGGTTCCTGCCGACGGCATAAAAGTGGTGGGCGCAACAAAAACCTATGTCCGGCCAGCCGATTCCGGTGCGAAGTTCACGCGGCACTTCTGCCCGGAATGCGGAACCACCATCTACGGCCAATCCTCCCGCGCCCCGGCTTTCAACATCCTGCCCACTGGACTGTTTGCGGGGCAGAATGACTGGTTTGCGCCCAATCAACTGATCTTTGCCCGCTCGCACCAACCCTGGGACCATGTGGCCGAACACCTGCCGCAATACGATTCCTACCGTCCGGAAAAAGCGCGATGAGCATGGCTCGTGAAGAATTGGCGGACCGGATAAGAAGCCTCCTGCCACCCGGCCTCCACCCGACCGAAAAGCGAATGTTCGGCGGCATCGCCTTTATGAGCCACGGCAATATGCTGGTCTGCCCGCTCAAAGATGGAACGCTGATGGTGCGTGTCGGCAAGGACGGCATGGAAGACGCCCTGACGCGCTCCGGCGCCAGCATCATGGAAATGCGGGGACGGCAGATGAACGGCTTCATCCTCGTTTCCGGCGACGCGATTGAGGATGACGACATTCTGGCCGATTGGCTGGCCACGGCTCATGCCTTTGTGCGGACCTTGCCGCCAAAATAACCCCCATCCGGCAAGCCCCCTTGCCGAGCCCGCCTTTGCGCTTTTTTCCAGCGATGCTATACGGGCACACGAAATGGCCAAAAGGCCGGAATCCGCATTTCTCAAGGGAGTTTTTCGATGAGCAAGATCAAAGTCGCCAACCCGGTCGTGGACCTCGACGGCGATGAGATGACCCGGATCATCTGGCAGGCGATCAAGGACAAGCTCATCACCCCCTATCTCGATCTGCCGATCGAATATTACGACCTCTCGGTCGAAAACCGCGACGCCACCGACGATCAGGTGACGGTCGATTCTGCCAATGCAATCAAGAAGTATGGCGTCGGCATCAAATGCGCCACCATCACCCCCGATGAGCAGCGCGTCGAGGAATTCGGCCTGAAGAAGATGTGGAAGTCGCCCAACGGCACCATCCGCAACATCCTTGGCGGCGTGATCTTCCGTGAGCCCATCATCTGCAAGAACGTGCCGCGTCTCGTTCCCGGCTGGACCCAGCCGATCATCGTCGGCCGTCATGCCTTCGGCGATCAGTACCGCGCCACCGATTTCAAGTTCCCCGGCAAGGGCAAGCTGACAATGAAGTTCGTCGGCGAAGACGGCACCGTCATCGAGCACGACGTCTATGACGCGCCGAGCGCCGGTGTGGCCATGGGCATGTATAACCTTGACGATTCCATCGCAGATTTTGCCCGCGCCTCACTGAACTATGCGCTGGGCCGCGGCGTCCCCTGCTACCTCTCGACCAAGAACACTATCCTCAAAGTCTATGATGGCCGCTTCAAGGATATCTTCCAGGAGATCTACGACGCCGAGTTCAAGGAACAGTTCGAAGCCAAGAAGATCTGGTATGAACACCGCCTGATCGACGACATGGTCGCTTCCGCCCTGAAGTGGAGCGGTGGCTATGTCTGGGCCTGTAAGAACTATGACGGCGACGTGCAGTCCGACACCGTGGCCCAGGGCTTTGGTTCGCTCGGCCTGATGACCTCCGTGCTGATGACGCCCGATGGAAAGACCGTGGAAGCCGAAGCCGCCCACGGCACCGTGACCCGTCACTACCGTCAGCACCAGCAGGGCAAGGAAACCTCGACCAATTCGACCGCGTCGATCTTCGCCTGGACCCGTGGCCTCGCCCACCGCGCCAAGCTCGACAACAATGCCGAACTGGCCAAGTTTGCAGCCACGCTCGAAAAGGTCACCGTAGACACGATCGAAGAAGGCAAGATGACCAAGGACCTCAGTCTGCTCGTCGGCCCCGATCAGCCCTGGCTCTCGACCATCGGCTTCCTCGACGCCATCGACCAGAACCTGCAGAAGGCCATGGCGTAAGCCTCGCCAATATCGAAAACACGAAGGGCCGGAGCATCGCTGCTCCGGCCCTTTTTCTTGTGCGGCGAAACCTATTCGGCGCTGACTTCGGTCCGCTCGCCTCCTGTCACGGTAAACGGCACCTCTTTGGCGGAACCATCCTTGAATCTGGCGTCGAGAACATAGTCGCCAGCGGGAAGAGTGGTTTGCCATTCCGCTGCAAACTCATAGGCGAACTCATTGCGGGAGCCATCTATGGCTTTTTTGGCGCCGTAGACGCGGGCAATATCGAGATTGGGTGTAGTGAACGCCGCAATACCCGCGTTGAGCACAAGATTGACCTCGACACGCTCGCCAGTCACCACGCTGAACGGTACTTCTGCGGTCACGCCGTCCAGTTCGATAGTGGCGACATAGTCACCCGGCGACAGATCATATGTCGTGCCTGCACCAAAGCCATAACCCGCCTGCTCGCGTGATCCATCGAGAGCTTTTTTGGCCTTATAGATGCGGACATACATGTCATTGTCAGTCACCGGCATGCCTTCAACATAGACAGCATCAACAGCAGCGACGCCGGTCCCGACTATGATGTCCTTGGCAATGGATTCACCCGCTGCGAGGGTGAAGGTCTCCTCATAACGTCCGCCGCCGAGTTCAACCGTCATGGTCTGCTCACCAGCGGGAATGCGGAAGGTTTCCTCACCCCAGCCTGATGTGCTCCCGCCGGGATAGGCCATCTGGATGTGTGCGTCCGTGTTGATTGGCTCACTCTCAGCCGCATAGGCCCGTACCGTGACCATACCGGCATTGAGCACAAAATAGGGTTCGAGCAACTCTCCCTCGACCACGCTTATGTTCTGGTCGACCTGGGCATAGCCGAACTCGGCTCGCATAATGTATTCGCCCGGCGGCACATTGAATCTGGCGCCTGACCTATATTCGGTCTGAAGGCGCTCACCAGCCTGACCATCAATTGCGACGCTATAGATGCCCCACACAAGATCGCCGCGCTCATCGGCAAGATCGGGGCTGCCTTCGGCAAGAGAGGCAGTGGGCAGGACATTGTATTCAAGCACGGGCTCTGGCTCTGGCTCTGGAACCGGAGCTGGCTCAAGTTCGGCCTGAACCACTTCAGCTACGGTTGCGGTCAAAGCATCCGCCAGCGCATTCCCATCCTGCGCCGATAGATATTTGCCGCCGGTGTTCTCCGCCAGGCAGGCCACTTGCCGCCCCTCATCGTCGGACAGACCAAAACCCAGCACGTGGGTGGTAAAATCGACGCCCTGGCTTTCCAACTCATTAGCCAGCGCACAAGGATCGACCTCGCAGGTCTCAAGACCGTCTGTGATCAGGATAACGGTCGCTTTATCTTCGGTATAGCGCAACTCTTCGGCAGCAAGACGCACCGCGTCGCTCAGCGGCGTCATGCCCTTTGGGTTGATCTTGTTGGCCGCAGCCGCGATGGCCGGCCCCGTCCCCGCTGCGGGCTCGACCAGCATTTCGATGTCGGCACAATTGCCCTTCTCCCGATGGCCATAGCTCATCAGCCCCAGTTCCAGATCACCCGGCAGGGTAGAGAGCACCGAATCCAGCGTCTCGCGCGCAATGGTAATGCGCGCCTTGCCCTCAATCTGCGCCCACATCGAACCGGACCCATCCAGCACGATAATGGCGCGCTCCGCGGCAATGCCGGGGAGTGCCATTCCAAGCACGGCAACAAAGCCGAGCATGGCCCTTTTCACAAAATGCATAGAAAAAACCCTCCAGATCGCGCGAGGCACGACCGCCCCGCCGTCGCGAACAGATAGTCTTGTCGCTGATAAAACCAGCATGAATGGCCAATTCAGAATGGGCAAGCCTCCGCCGCATTTCTAACATCTTGGCAGCCAACCTTCGGCCTCTGGGGGCATCTTATGAAACGATTGATTCTTCTTGCCGTTGGCGCGGCAATAGCGGCTCTTTATGTTTTCAATGCTTCGTGGCGCGTTGCTCCGCCCGACGATCCTGAAATACGGTTGATCGCTCATCGCGGCATACACCAGACCTACCATCGGGCTGACCTCGACAACGAGACCTGCACCGCCGAGCGCATAGACACGCCACGACACGGCCTGCTCGAAAATACCCTGCCATCCATGGCCGCAGCATTCCAAGCTGGCGCCGACATTGTCGAACTCGATGTTCACCCCACTACAGACGGTCAATTCGCAGTCATGCATGACTGGACCATAGACTGTCGCACCAATGGCTCCGGCGTCACGCGCACATTCTCAATGGACCAGTTGCGCAGCTATGACATCGGCTACGGCTACACGGCAGATAGTGGCGCGACCTTTCCGTTCCGCGGCAAGGGCGTTGGGCAAATGCCCGAGCTGCAAGACGTATTGGCCGGCATGCCAGATCGGTCTTTCCTCATCAATTTCAAAAGCCGGGAAGCGCGGGAAGGCGATATGCTCGCCGAGCTCATCGCAAAGAACCCAAGTTTCCGGGCACCAATCTGGGGCGCCTATGGTGGAGACGAACCCACCTATCGCGCTGCCGAACTGATTGATGACCTCAATGTCTGGTCGCGAAAAGGCATAGTCGATTGCCTCGGGCAATATATGGCCCTGGGCTGGTCAGGCTTCATGCCATCAGGCTGCAAGAATACAAAAGTGATGATTCCAATCAATGTCGCGCCCTGGCTCTGGGGCTGGCCGAACCTGTTGCAGGCACGACTGGCCGATGCCGGAAGCGAGGTTATCCTGCTCGGTCCCTTTGGCGTGGGTGACCCTGGCACGGCAGGGATCGATAGCCTCCACATGCTGGCAGAGGTTCCTTCCGATTTTGACGGCTATATCTGGACCAAAAGAATTGAGCTGATCGGGCCGGCTGTCAAAGGCCTGGCCGCGCCATTACTGCCCGCCGCGCCGTAAGACCGCCTTCATACTCATTTCGTATGGTAGCTTGGATTTCTGAATCTCAGCTCATTTCCCGGATATTGCGATGCCAATCGGCGTCATTCTTGCTTTCCTGGCCTATGCCAGTTTTTCCGTCGCCGACGCCCTGATCAAGGCCACCGGTCCGGCCCTGTCGGTCTTCGAGATCGCGTTTTTCACCACAAGCTTCTCGATCATTCCGGCCATGCTGACGAAAAGGGGCGAGCGTTGGCGCGACCTTTATAAGCTGAAGCATCCCTGGCTGGTGCATTTGCGCTGCGCGACCGCCATTTGCGGCACCGCCTGTGTCATGTATGCCTTTACCCACATCGCCTTCGCCGATGTCTATGCGATCGGCTTCACCACCCCACTCTTCGTGACTCTGCTTTCCGTTCTGGTCCTGCGTGAACACGTGGCGCTGCACCGCTGGGTGCTCCTGCTGATCAGTTTTATGGGTGTTGTTCTGGTAATTCGTCCCGGCATGAAGGAGCTGGCAGACGGACATTATGTGATGATGGTGGGTGCTGTTCTGGGCGCGGTGACCACCACCATTCTCCGCCATGTTGCTCCCACCGAGCGGCGGGTCAGTCTGGTTGGCCTGCAAGTGCTCTATTCGGCGATCTTCAACGGCATCCTGATGGTGCCGACTTTTGTCATGCCATCGCTGGAACAGGTCGCCATCCTGCTCGGCATTGGTCTTCTTGGCGGCATGGGCGGCCTACTGCTGATTCAAGCCAGCAAGCAAACGCCAGCCAATCTCATCGCCCCGGTGCAATATAGCCAACTTATCTGGGCCATCCTGTTCGGTGCACTTTTCTTCGGAGAGTTCCCCGACTGGATCGCCATTGTCGGCATGGTCATCGTCGTTGGCGCGGGGCTGGCCAATGTGCTGAGCGAGAAACGTCCGATCCGCTGGAAGCCGCGCATCTTCTTCTTCCGCATCGGCGAATAGAAAAGAAAAACCCCGCGCCGGAAGCGCGGGGTTTTCAATGTCACGCAGCGAAAACCTAGATCAGAGCGCGAATGGCTGCGATGGCATCATGGGCCTTGCTGCCATCCGGCCCGCCGCCCTGCGCCATATCTGGACGGCCACCACCGCCCTGCCCGCCGAGCGCCGCCGTGGCGGACTTGATCAGCGTACCGGCGGCATACTTGCCGGTAAGATCATCGGTAACGCCAATGGCGACAGTGCCCTTGCCGTCTTCGCCCTTGAGCACCAGAACGACGACGCCCGAACCGATACGCTTCTTTTCGGCATCGACAATGGACTTGATGTCCTTGGCGGCAACGCCTTCGACTACGCGGCCAACAAAGGTGACGCCATTGACGGTTTCGGCGGCATTGCCACCCTCGCCGCCACCACCCAGCGCCAGCTTCTGGCGCGCGTCGGCCAAAGCCTTTTCCGCGCTCTTCAGCTGGTTCTGCAAGGCCTCGATCCGGTCGAGCACTTCATGCGTGCCGGAGCGGAGAATGCCCGCTGCCGAAGCGACGATATTGGTGCTGGCATTGCCACGATGGCGCGCGGCATTGCCGGTCAGCGCTTCAATGCGGCGCACACCACCGGCTACGGAGCTTTCCGCAACGACGGAGACGAGACCGATATCGCCAGTGCGGCGCACATGGGTACCGCCGCAGAGTTCGACGGACCAGCCCAGCCCATTGCCAGTCGGCTCGCCCATCGAAACGACGCGCACTTCATCGCCATACTTTTCGCCGAACAGGGCGCGCGCACCCGATTCCTTGGCTTCTTCAACGCCCATCAGGCGCGTTTCGACCGGCGTGTTCTGCAGGATGATAGCATTGGCCATGTCTTCGACCTCGGCCAGCTCCTGCGGCGTGACCGGCTTGGTGTGCACGAAGTCAAAGCGCAGGCGGTCAGCGGAAACCATCGACCCCTTCTGCGCGACATGATCGCCGAGCACGAGACGGAGAGCCTCATGCAGCAGATGGGTAGCGGAGTGATTGGAACGAATGGCCGAACGGCGCTCATGATCGACAATCAATTCGACCGGCTGGCCGAGCTTGAGCGTACCGTCCTTAACCGAAACGCGGTGTGCGAACACGCCCTGATGCTTGTTGGTGTCGGTCACTTCAGCGACCACGCCATCGGCCTTGATCACGCCACTATCGCCGACCTGACCGCCGCTTTCACCATAGAAAGGCGTCTGATTGACGACGACCACGCCGTCCTGACCGGCGGCAATTGCGTCGACTTCCTTGCCATCGACCAGCAGCGCCTTGATCTCGCCTTCTGCGCTCTCGGTTTCGTAGCCAAGAAATTCAGTCGGGCCGAGCTTGTCGGCAAGGCCAAACCAGATCGTGTCGGTGCCTGCCTCGCCTGAACCAGCCCAGTTCTTGCGGGCTTCGGCCTTTTGCTGGGCCATGGCGGCATCGAAACCGGCCTGATCGACGGCAATATTGCGCGAACGAAGCGCGTCCTGCGTCAGGTCGAGCGGGAAGCCGTAGGTGTCATAAAGCTTGAAGGCGGTCGCACCGGCCAGCGTGTCTCCATCGCCCAGATCGGCAGTTTCGGCTTCCAGAATTTGCAGGCCACGGCCGAGCGTCTTGAGGAACCGGCCTTCTTCGAGGCGGACGGTTTCGGCGATCATCGCCTCGCCGCGCGACAGTTCGGGATAGGCCTGCCCCATTTCACGCACCAGCGTGGGGACCAGCTTGTAGATGGTCGGCTCGCTGGCACCAAGCAGGGTCGCATGGCGCATGGCGCGGCGCATGATGCGGCGCAGCACATAGCCGCGGCCTTCATTGGAGGGCAGCACGCCCTCGGCAATGAGGAAGCTCATCGAGCGCAGGTGATCGGCAATGACGCGAAGGCTGCGATTGCCCGGGCCATTAACGTCGGCATGGGTGACATTGGCCGCAGCGCCAATCAGCGCCTTGAACAGGTCGATGTCGTAATTATCGTGAACACCCTGCATGACGGCAGCAATGCGCTCAAGGCCCATGCCGGTATCGATAGAGGGGCGCGGCAGACCGGTGCGCGACCCATCCGGGTGCTGCTCGAACTGCATGAAAACCAGATTCCAGATTTCGATCCAGCGGTCGCCATCTTCATCGGGCGAACCCGGAGGACCACCCCAGATCTTGTCGCCGTGATCGTAGAAGATTTCCGAGCACGGGCCGCATGGGCCAGTATCGCCCATCTGCCAGAAATTGGACTTGGCGCCGAGACGCACAATGCGGTCTTCGGAAAGGCCGGCAATTTTCTTCCAAAGCTCCATGGCCTCGTCATCGTCTTCATAGACGGTGACCATGAGCTTTTCCTTGGGCAGAGCCCAGTCCTTGGTAAGCAGGTTCCAGGCCAGCTCTATTGCACGATCCTTGAAGTAGTCGCCAAACGAGAAATTGCCCAGCATTTCAAAGAAGGTGTGGTGGCGCGCCGTGAAACCGACATTATCGAGATCGTTGTGCTTGCCACCAGCACGCACGCATTTCTGCGCGGTGGTCGCGGTCGAATAGGCGCGCTTCTCAACGCCGGTAAACACGTTCTTGAACTGCACCATGCCCGCATTGGTGAACATCAGCGTCGGATCGTTGCGCGGCACGAGCGGGCTTGAGGCCACCGCCTCATGGCCGTTCTTGGCGAAATAGCCGGTAAAGCTCGAACGAAGGTCGTTTACGCTGGTCATGCAAAGGCTTTCGTGGGCGAGGACGCGAGCGCGCCCGTTAGGAAAAACGTGGCTTTTTATCGTGAGGGCCTAAGCCCTGTCCAGCGCTGGCCTTGACGAAAAGTGGCGTAATTGCAGCAGCTCCGACCAGATCGTGCAGCAATGAATACAAGCGCAAACAAAAACCCCCGCCGAAGCGGGGGAAGATGCATGGGATATTTTGGAGGTTTAATCGTCGCTGCCCGCGTCGTCCTCTCCGCCTGCAACGAGAAGAACTTCGCCAAGGAGGCCCGAACTTTCGCGCACACCCTGTTCGATCGTGTTGGCGATTTCCGGATTGTCCTTGAGGAACTGGCGGGAATTTTCACGCCCCTGCCCCAGTCGCTGGCTTTCCCAGGAGAACCATGCGCCGGACTTCTCGACGATGCCGGACTTGACGCCCAGATCGAGCAATTCGCCAGTCTTGGAAATGCCTTCGCCATACATGATGTCGAACTCGACCTGACGGAATGGCGGAGCCAGCTTGTTCTTGACCACCTTCACGCGCGTCTGGTTGCCTACGATCTCTTCGCGATCCTTGAGCGCACCGATACGGCGGATGTCGAGACGAACCGAAGCGTAGAACTTGAGCGCGTTACCGCCCGTCGTGGTTTCGGGCGAGCCATACATGACGCCAATCTTCATACGAATCTGGTTGATGAAGATGACAAGGCACTTGGACTTGGAGATGGACGAGGTCAGCTTACGCATGGCCTGGCTCATCAGGCGCGCCTGAAGACCCGGAAGAGCGTCACCCATTTCGCCTTCGAGTTCGGCACGGGGGGTGAGCGCAGCAACCGAGTCGACGACGAGCACGTCGATGGCACCGGAGCGCACCAGCGTATCGGTTATTTCGAGAGCCTGCTCACCAGCATCGGGCTGGGAGATCAGAAGGTCATCGACATTGACGCCCAGCTTGCGGGCATAGACCGGATCAAGCGCATGCTCAGCGTCAACAAAGGCACAGATGCCGCCCTTGCGCTGCGCTTCGGCGATGACATGCAGCGCCAGCGTGGTCTTGCCCGAGCTTTCCGGCCCAAAAATTTCAACGATACGGCCCTTTGGCAGACCACCAATACCGAGCGCGATATCGAGACCGAGCGAGCCTGTCGAGATCGATTCCACTTCGATGGCGGAGTTTTCGCCAAGGCGCATGATCGAGCCCTTGCCGAAATTCCGCTCGATCTGGCTCAGCGCTGCGGCGAGAGCCTTGTCCTTATCCATCGATCCACCCTCTACAACGCGAAGCGGCGAAGCTGCCATAATGCTGTCTCCTTATTTCACGCTCTCGAAGGCCACGCAACGAGAGGACAATGACACTAAATGTGCGGTTTCCGTGCTTTATTTGTTCTCATTTTGTTTCGTTTTCGTCAAGAGACAAAATGAGAACATCGGCAGAAAGCCGAAGGGACGCTTCTGGACGCAGTTAGGACGATTCTATCGTTGAACGAAATGCGCAATCAAAAGTATGATTTTTAACTGGACAGGTCTGGTCCCGATGCGTTTTATGCCGCCAATCGCCCCGAAATGGGGTTTCCAGCCGAGGAATGCCCCATGCATCTGATCCAGTATCGCGACGAACAGGGAAACCGCGCAGTCGCTGTAACCGAGAGCGGACAGACCCGCCGCGTCAATGACGCAACCAGCGTCTATGAACTGGCGCTCGCCGCGATGGATGTGATTGGTGGCCTGCCGACTGTGATTTCGGCCAAGGGCCTCGGTGAAGCCGTCGACAAGGCAGCACTTCTGGCCGAAGGCCGCCTGCTCGCGCCAATCGACCATCCTGACCCGGCGCATATGCATGTCACCGGAACGGGCCTCACCCACCTTGGTTCAGCAGCAACGCGCGATGCCATGCATAAGGCCAATGGCGACAAGCCTGCTGGCGAGTTGACCGACAGCATGAAAATGTTCCGCATGGGCCTTGAAGGCGGCAAGCCCGCCAATGGCGAAAAGGGCGTTCAGCCGGAATGGTTCTATAAGGGCAATGGTCACATTATCGCCAATCCTGGCACAGCCATCCCCTCCCCGTCCTTTGCGCTGGATGCTGGCGAAGAGCCCGAAATTGCCGGCATCTATGTAATCGACAAGAGTGGCCAGCCGCGCCGTCTTGGCTTTGCGCTGGGCAACGAGTTTTCCGATCACATCACCGAACGCGTCAACTATCTCTACCTCGCCCATTCCAAGCTGCGCGCCTGCTCATTCGGCCCGGAACTGCGCATTGGCGATCTGCCGCGTCACATTGAAGGCAAGTCACGCATTCTTCGCGACGGTGAAGTGCTGTGGGAAAAGCCATTCCTGTCCGGCGAGGACAATATGAGCCACACCATCGCCAATCTCGAATATCACCACTTCAAATATGAGCTGTTCTGCCAGCCCGGCGACGTGCATGTGCACATGTTCGGCACGGCAACATTGAGCTTTGCCGATGGCATTTCGACCAAGCCGGGCGATGTGTTCGAGATCGAGGAAGACCAGTTTGGCCTCAAGCTGCGCAATCCGGTCGAAGTGCAGGATGAAAAGCCGGTGGTCATCGGCGGGCTTTACTGAGTTAGCCAGCGCTCAACTCATCAAATCGCCGGGCTTGCTCGGCGATTGCTTCCTTGGCGCCGTTAATCGTCTTTCTCATAGCAGCGAGCATGAGCCTATATTCGCTGCTATGAAGCCACATCATGTGGACCTTTTTCGACTGCCCCAAACGTGGCCTGACCCACCTTGCGCTCGCCGTGATGGCCTCAGCCGTTTATTTCTTTGGCAGTCCCGGCCCGCGCCACACCTGGTATCTTGCCCCGTTTCGCGAAAACAGGCCTTCGCTTTTCGATCAGTTCCAGAGCGGCAATCCCAACGACTTCGCCGTTGTCTTCACTTTCGGACTGATCCTCTGGATCGGCTATGCCGTCGCTGTGCTGGTTTCCGACTACCGAGCGACGGGCCGTCTCTGGTAGGCGCTCTAGTTCAGATCGAGTGCGTAGACCTTTAGCGTTTCGAGCGGAATAAGCCCGAGCACCTGTTTGTTTGTCGCCCTGAGATAGACGCGCGGCGCCATTCCAGCCTCATGCGCCTGCGCCCAGCGGCCTGCCACCAGACACCAGCGATCACCGGCGACCAATCCAGGAAAAGCAAATTCGGGGCGCGGGGTCGAAAGGTCGTTCCCAACACTGGCTGAATAGGCCAGAAAGTCGTCACTTGCCTCGATGCAGACCAGATGCACAGCCGCATTGTCCGGCCCCGCTGCGCAATAGCCGGTGCGGAAGAACCCGGTCAGTGGATCGCTCGAACAGGGCTGAAGCGCTTCGCCCAGCACATTCAGCTCGGATTGCCCCTCAAAGCGAGGATGGGCGGTCAAGGCTCAATCTTCCTTGTCGATCCGGCCCAACACTTCCTTGACCTTGGAATTGATCTGATCGAGCGAATAGGGCTTTGGCAGGAAGTCGACGCTCTGATCCTCGCCAATGTCACGGCGAACGCTTTCTTCGGCATAACCGGATACGAAGATTATCTTGAGGTTCGGCATCTTGTCGCGAATGACCTTGAGCATCGTGGGGCCATCCATTTCGGGCATCACCACGTCCGAAATGATCAGATCAACTTCATAATTAAGGTCTTCGAGAACCTCGATGGCCTCTTCGCCGCCATCGGCCTCATGGACCTCATAGCCGGTCGCCTTGAGCGCCCGGGCAGAAAAGGCGCGGACGCTCTCTTCGTCTTCAACCAGCAGAATGCGTTCCTGCCCGGTCAAATCCTTGGCGGGTGCGGCGGCAATGGCAACCTTTGCGGCAACTTCCTCTTCAGTCGGCACATGGCGCGGCAGGAAAATCTTGAACGTCGTACCAACGCCGACGGTCGAAACCGGATAGATATAGCCTTCGGTCTGTTTGACGATGCCGTAGACCGTCGAAAGACCAAGCCCCGTACCCTTGCCCAGTTCCTTGGTGGTGAAGAAAGGCTCGAAAATCTTGGCAAGCACTTCCGGGCTCATGCCAGTGCCGGTGTCCTGCACATCGATCAGCACATAGTCGGCGGCAATCATGCCCTCGAACTTCATCTCTGCGGCTTCAGCCTTGCTGACATTGGCGGTGCGCAGCGTGATCGAGCCGCCATTGGGCATGGCGTCGCGCGCATTGACCACGAGATTGATGATCACCTGCTCAAGCTGCACCACGTCGGCCCGCACCGGCCATATATTGCGGCCATGCTCGACGCTCAGATTATTCTTGTCACCGATCATGCGTTTAAGGAGCACGGTCAGATCGTCGACGATCAGCGAAAGCTCCAGCACCTGCGGACGCAGCGTCTGACGGCGCGAGAAAGCCAAAAGCTGACGGGTCAGACCCGCCGCACGATTGGCATTCTGCTTGATCTGCATCAGTTCGTTGAAGCTTGGGTCACCCGGCTTGTGCTTGAGCAGCAACAGGTCTGAGAAGCCGATAATGGCGGTGAGCAGATTGTTGAAATCATGCGCCACGCCACCGGCAAGTTGGCCCACCGCCTGCATCTTCTGGCTCTGCGCGAACTGGGCCTCGAGCTTGCGTTGATCGGTCATATCGAGCGCATAGACATTGACCTGCTCTGGCGAACCGGCGCTGATCTCGGACGCCGAAATATAGAGGCGCACGGCATGGTCGCCTTCGACACTCAGCAGCGCATCGACCGGCTCGACTTCTGATCGCTGGGCAATAGCTGCGGCGATGGCTCGGTCGAGCTTTTCGCGACTGGCTTCACCGACGAGCTCATGCAGGGGCTGCAATTCGAGGCTTTTGTCTTCGCCTGACCAGCGAAAAATCCGTCCGAACGGCGCATTCGTGCGCACGATGCGCCCTGAACCATCGAGTGTTGCGATGGCGAAAGGCGTGTCGTTGAAGAAGCGCGAGAAGCGCACTTCGGCGGCCCGCAACTCTTCTTCGGTGTCAGGCGCACTCGACTTGTCGAGCACCAGCGTCCGCGTCTCGCCCAGTTCACCATCTGCAAGTCGGGCAGCACGATGCAGCAGACGAACAGGCAGAGCCGTACCGTTACGGCGCACCAGATCGATGTCGATGATCTCGGTGCGGATTTCTCCATCACCGCGACCACGCATCAGGAGCGAGGCTCCATCGCCACGAACGATATCGCGCAGATTGAGCTGGCCGGAATTGAACTCCGCCAGATCGTAGCCCAGCCAGTCGGCAAGGGTTGAATTGAGATACTGGATACGCCCCTGCGCATCGGCGGAGAAAAAGCCCGATGGCGAGTGATCGAGATAATCGATAGCGCGCTGCAGATCGCGGAACGCCGTTTCGTTATTCTCGCGGTCGCGGGTAATGTCTTCGATGGTCCAACTGGCCAGCGGCTTGCGCGCGTCCTCAGTCTGCGGCAAGGGCCGCACTGCAACACGATACCAGAACGCCCGCCCAGCTTCAGCCTGCGACCCGCCCAGCCCACCAGGGACGCGAATGTCCTCGATGGCGCTACGGCCGTCCTTGGCCGCCCGCGACAGGCGATAAATCGCTTCACTGGCATCGGCATGACCAGCAAAAAGTCTTGGCACGCCAACAGGCACGCCGTTGTTCAAGGCTCCCGGGAAATCCCCGTAATGCTGATTAACGTAGGAAATCTTGCCATCACGATCGCAGATCACCGTCCCGAATGGCAGGCTGTCGACAATGGCATTGCTGATCGTGCGCTTCTCTTCAGTCGGCGACAGCCGGAACAGTCCGGCGACCAGCCCAAACAGGAAAAACACCCCCGCAACAGCCAATATCCCCACAAAAGCCATCACGGCTTCCGGCGGTATCCAATCGCCAAATATGGACAGACCCAGCACCATAAGCACGAGAATAACACCAAGCGCCACAACGCGCCAAAGGCCAACGCCGCTGCGCGCGGTATCCATAACGGGTTCGGGATAGCTGTCCTGGCCGAGCGGCGTCGATGCCATGGTCAATTTGCTCCAAGAGGCAAAGGCCGTCCCGAATCGGGACATCACTCAAGGTCTAGCAAATGCGCCGCCCGCATGGAAAGGCGAAGCGGCTTTTCAACATGGCATGATCACAGATCATCGCCCACATGGGCCTGGCACGAGGATCACAATTTTATCGAGACGCGCTGAGAGCTGCGTCCGGCAGGCTGGCATTTGCCGGTGCAAGCGAGCCAGAACCGGCATAGGTCTCACGGTAGGATGAGAGGAAAGCGGTCAGGCTATCCTGCGCTGCAACTTCCGCCGCCACCTTCTTGAACTCAAGACTCGTGGTCTGAATGGGGCCGGTGACAAAATCAAACATCGGCCATTCAGGCGAATTGACCATCTGCTCTCCGAACTTCGAGCGCAGCCGCGACAGACCAAAATCGTCCCCGGCCAGCACATAGCCCACTGCGGCCTTGACCACATTCATCCGAGCCGAGCGATCAAGAGCTTGCCCACCGGTCTCCCTGGCATGGTAGCCCTCGATCATCTCGCTCGCCTGAGCATAGCGCTTGGCGCGCCATTGCGCGTCGATGCGCATCAGCAGCACATCCTTGCCATCCATATTCTTGAGCAGGTCGAGCGCGATTTGGTCGCGACCACCATCGATCATTGCCCGCGCTTCCAGAATACGACGCTGACGCTCCAGTGATTCAGGAATGTCGGGCAAGCGCGTCTCGTTGAGGACACGGGTTGCGTCCTGCGGACGTCGGTCAGCGAGATAGATGATAGCCAGATCAGCGGCAATCTGTGTCTTGGCCACGCCCGTCAGGCGATTATCCAACTGATACTGCAAAAGGTCCGCCGCCTGCTCCAGCAGATCCATGCGCACCAGCCGACGTGCCAGATTGCGGATCATTTCATCGCCCCGCGCACCGGGCGGCGTCAGATGGCGGAAGTCGTAATAGATGCCCAGTGCGGCGACCGGGTCCATGGAATCGGCCACGCCATTGAGGAAGAGATCGGCGAACATGGCCTGCGCCTGATCCCGCAGGGCATTGACCGCAGTGCTTTCCGGAAAACTGGAAACGGCGTCACGCACTGCCTCGAAACCCGGACGATATTCGCCATTGCGGAAGTAGAGGCTCGCGAGCAATGACTGCATTTCCGCTTCCAGATCATCACCACGCCACAGCATGGATTCGGCCGCCAGCGTCTGCGTCGCCTTTGCGAGATCGAGCCTCTGCTCTTTATCCAGCAGCAAAAGCGTACGATAGACCGCCTCGGCGCGCGTTGGCCGAATATCGGAGGCGATCACCTGGCCGTAGGTGTCGAGTGCCTCCTGATTACGACCAACCAGTTCATCAATCCGCCCCGAGAGCAGGTGATAGAGCGAAGCGTCTTCGACGCTCAGGCTGGCAAAATCAATCTTGTCCAGCATCCGCTCGGCGAATTCAGGATCGCCTGTTTCAACGGCAGCACGCACCGCGGCCAGACTGAACGCCGTACGCAGCCATTCGGGATAACTGTCCACAAGCTCGCGCGCTTCAATGGCGTCAAACCGGGCTCCCTGATAGTCATTGCTCTCAGCGCGGGCGAGCGTACGCCAGAGCAAGGCGTCGACCTCCTGCCCCACAGCAGCCGCATTGAGCGTTTGAATGGCTTCATTGGGGCGCCCAACCAGGACATTGGCAACCGCCTGCGTCATGCGCACCTGCTTGGTCAGATCCTGCGCCTTGATGTCCTTTTCCAGCACGCGCAACACGCCGAGCGCTTCATAACTGAGGCGATTGGCAAGGTAGAATTGCGCCAGGTTCAAACGGGCAATGTCGCGATTGCGACCTTCGCTGCCAGCCGCCTCCTGCTCCAGGCTGTCTCTTTTGAGCAGCAGGGCAATGGGATTGCGCTCCTCGAGCCCCGCCAAATCAATAAAGCTGGCGCGCGCTGCCTCGTTTGCGTCAGTGCCCGCGCCGCGGAGTGCATCGGCAGGAGAAACGGTGAGCCCGCCCTGCCCGCTTATGATCGCATTGGGACTGTCCAGCGCCACGGCGAGGCCCGCCGATTTGGGCATCAGCACCAGACCGTGAACGCTCCTGAGTGCGGTGAAATCCACATAGTCGAGCGTTCGGGTCAGTCCGCGCGCCGGTGGATAGGCGGTAATGACCTTGAGCATGTCCCCCACCAGCGGATCACGGAAATCGTGAATGCGCCCGGGGCGCATCACATCGGCCACCATTTCAAACGAGCCTTCAATGTCGCGTCGCCGCGTCAGGCTCATGGGCTCGGTCGGGTTCAGCATCATGTCGCCAAGCGAGAGAACCCAGGCCATGCCTTCCGACCCCAGGGTTGCCAGCCGCTCCTGCGTCAAGTCGATCCTGACCACCTGCGTGTCGCCCGAAGCGATCACCGCAAATTCAGATGCGATGGCACTGAAATCTGATGAAGCCGAAGGCGGCAGGATGCCGCTTACAGTGTCAAAAATCATCCAGACAGTGTCACCGCGCCGGAAGACGGCGGCGGGCGTATCCTGCTCGAATGGAAAGACGACACGGACAGTCGAGCCAAGCACATTGACGAAGGGCGTGATGGACTCTGCCGCTGCGGGCTGGAGCGCGGAGATCGTGGGCTGCGCCGCCTCTGCCTGCACAGCATCCGACCCGGCCGCGGCATTGCTCGCTTCCATATCAGCACGGGTCAAGACCGGCAGTCCCTGCCCGGCAATGTCGATGTCCAGCACATATTGGCGCGGCGATATTTCGTAGAAACGCGGCTCCACACCTTCGGCGAAAACAAATGTCGTCACGGCACCATCTGGGGATGTTCCAGCCTGCACCGACACAACCTCAGCGGGAAGTCCGCTCATCAGCGGAGCAATGTCCATCGGCACGGGCCATTCAAACTGCGCAGCCCCAACATTTCCCTTTTTGGTGAAGGCAGCTTCCGTCGGAACAGTCCAGTCGAATTGCACGCGCAAAAAGGTGGCATTCTGCCCGACGCGGACATTGACCATCGGTTCAAGTTCGGCAGCCATGCGCGCCTTGCGGTCACGTTCCGCACGAATTGCAGCCTGCCGCGCCCGCTCCGCCAGCTCGTCGATCACATCCTGTGGTAATGGTGGGGGCATGCCCTGCCAACTGGATGGCATGAGATCGATATAAAGCTGCTCGCCAGCCTCAATGCGATTGAAATTAAAACTGGTCTTGAGGCCAATGCGCAGCCCGCGCCCATCTGGATCGAGGCGCGCAATGGCAAGGTAATTGGGCATCGTTAGGCCCACATCGGGCAGAACGATATCGACCGGGTTCTCGAATTCAACCGATAGAACGTTGTTTTCGATGCGGAAATTGTGCTTGGGCAGCTCGTCCAGCGCCGGAAAGCTCAGGATAAGGCGACCATAGCCGTCCTGTTCGGCGGCATAAAGCTGCCCCTTGTCTTGCGCAGATGCAGGTGCGCTCACGGCCACAACAAGGCCGAGCGATACTGCGAACAGGGACAGTCTGGCCCGTCGCAAACCTGCGATAAATGCGGTCTTCACCGGCTTCTGCCCGCCCGACGCCATATTATGACACGTTTTTCGGACGGGTTTTCTCTCCCGAAAGCCTCAAAACGCGAGGTTCACACCAAGTATTCTGCTGTAAACCTATCGAGCCGGGCTTAACGTCCCCCTAAGGCGATCGCGCGCTTTTACTGTCCGACAATCTGCGGCAGGGCCGCGATGTCATCTGGGCTCATCGTTTCCAGCGGATCGGCATCGGCGGAAGCCATGCGCACGGTAAGCTCCTGGGCGCGTGACGTCGTCATGGCGGCAAGGATGGGCGCCATCTTGCGCGGGCTCATCATTTTGGAAACCCGCAGCAGAACCTCGATATCGAGGTTATCGAAAATCTTGGCGGCATCCTTGGGCTTCATGGTCTCATACATGGCCACGATGCTGGCAAACTGCCCCTCTTCCATCTGCTTGCGCTGTTCAACGAGCGAAGCGATCTGATCCTCGATAGCCTGCATGGCCGCCTGCCGCTCTTCGATGCGCTTTTCAGCGGCCTCAACCAGCGCGGCACGCATCGTCAATTGTTGTTCATAGGCTTCAAGGTCGGTACGGCGCGTTGCAAGACGCTCCAGCAGCACCTCTTCAGTCGATGCTGCATCGGCAGCCAGAGGCACAATACCTTCGGTGGTAACAACTTGAGGACGCGCATCGGTCAATGGCGGGCACTCGCCCGGAATGACCATCAATTGCCCATCGGCGCCAGGCTCAGGGGAGCTCAAAGCGGGCACGGGATCACAGGCATTGGCGGCGACTACAGAATTTGCAGCCTCCTCGCCATGACCACCGCCGGTGTCAGAAGCAGCGTCTGCGCTCTCGCCGGAACTGGTCGCATCTCCATGGCCTGCCGCACTGGATGCTTCAGAACCAGATGAAGCGCCATGCCCGCCAGAACTGGACGCGTTTCCGCCCAAAGTCGGCACGCTATCGGCGAGTGTGGGCGTCTGATCCTCAATGGTTGGCTCAGACGGGATCGTCACCGTCGAACCAGACGCTGTCGCAGCGGCCGGCGCACTGGAACCACCACCACCCGCAGCCTCAGCGGTAGAAACGCCCGTCAGCACATAACCACCATTGGTCACGATGCCCATCGTCTTGAGAACAAGAAGGGCCGCAACCGCCATGATGACAATGGGCAACAGACGAATATTGGTCACGCCGCAACTCCGCGGTTACGCACGCGCGCGGACAATTGCTGCAGCGCCGACTGTACCTTATTCGGCTCTTCGACCGGCTCGACGGCCTGGCTATGGCGCGCCACGCTGGTAATCTTGGCGATACGCTCCATCAACACCGTTCCGGCTGTGACATGATTGGCCAGCTCGATACCGAAGCGCTCGGCTTCTTCGAGCCGCGCCGTCAGCGCCAGATCAGCTTCGACAGCCGAGGATTTCAGTTCCTTGATCGCCTGATTGGCCAGATTGGTCGCGCCAACCAGATCGGCGACCATCTGGCGCATGACATCCTTGTCCTGATGCAGCCGCTTGAGGCGCTGATTGAGCACAACACAATAGCCGATGGTCAGGGCCAGAAGCACGGCCACCGCACATTCCACGAATAGTCCCAGAGGCAGCCCGAACATCATCGTCCTTCCATCGTTTCGTCAATTGCCTCGAAGGCCGCCATGGTGACCTTGGGCGGGTTGAGCGGGCGTGTGACCCGCACGGATACATTCTTGCCGATATGGCCCATAATGGCCTCGGTCAGCTCCACATCGCCGCAGCGCAGGCGGATCGGATCGCTCGGCGCACGTTCGAACATCAATGTCTGGCCGGGCTGCAGGTGCAGCACCTTTGAAAGCGGCAGTTCCTGCTCATGCAGCACCGCCTCAACCTCGACATCGGCCTGATAGATTTCGGTTGCCAGATGGCCTTCCCAGATCGGATCACGACCGAACTTTTCACCCATGAACATCTGCAAAAGCTGTTCACGGATCGGCTCGATCGTCGCGTAGGGCAAAAGGATCTCGACCTTGCCACCGCGATCATCCATTTCGATGCGCAATTCGATGAGGATTGCAGCATTGCCGGGTCGCGAAATTGCAGCGAAGCGCGGATTGGTCTCCATACGCTCCAGCTTGAAATTGATCTGCGTGACCGGCTCGAAGGCGCGATGGGTATCTTCCAGAATGATCTCGATCATCTTGCGCGCCAACGCCATCTCGATGGTCGTATAGGGACGGCCCTCAACGCGGATATTGCCGCCGATACGGCGACCGCCCAGCAAGACGTCGATCATCGAATAGATGAGATTGGAATCGACGGTGAGCAGGCCGTAATTCTCCCATTCCTCGGCCTTGATCACCGAAAGAATGGCAGGCAGCGGAATAGAGTTGAGGTAATCACCAAAGCGAACGGAGGAAATTGAATCCATCGTCACTTCGACATTGTCGCTGGTGAAATTGCGCAGCGAAGTCGTCGCCAGCCGCACCAGCCGATCGAAGACGATTTCGAGCATCGGCAGACGCTCATAGGACACCAGCGCCGAATTGATCAGCGCCTGAACTCCGCTTAGTTCGACATTGCCAGCGGCGCTGGCATCGAACCCAAGCAGGCTGTCGATTTCGTCCTGGTTCAGAACACGATCGGGGCCACCATCCTCACCATTGCTGCCGCCCTCAAGCATGGCAGCCCATTCGGCGGCAGCAGCAGCATTGCGCTCCTCCTCGGTCATCTCGGGCTCAGCGGCGCTATCGGTTGCACCGGCAATATCGAGACCATCGAGGCCCCAATCGTCGCTGAGTTTGTCCTGATCGCTCGGTCCGGCCATTACTGCACCAGAATTTCCTTGAAGAGCACGCTCTGCACATGTGCGGGATAGATCGCGAGATTAACCCGGCGCAGCAGCTCTTCCTTGAGACGATAGACACCGGCTGAACCTTCAAGGTCACTCTTGCGCAATTCGCGCATGTAAACCTGGAAGGCATCGATGACCTTGGGCAGACGCGGCTGGATTTCGGTCATCATGTGTTCATCAGCGACTTCCAGGGCGATGGTCAGCTTCATCACCGCGGACTCTCCGCCCTCGCTATTGAGGTTCACCATCATGGGCGCGAGATTGAATATGAACGTGCTGGCAGGAGCGGATGCAGCAGCACCACCATGACCATCAGCGCTCCCCTCCGCAGGCGCGGAGGATGACGACGATAGAAAGGAAAACAGCCCCGCCCCACCGAGCAAAACGACAAGAGCAGCGGCGCCAATGATGATAAAGAGCTTGGGAATACCCTTCTTGGCTGGCGCTTGTGTTCCGACTTCTGCGTCCGCAGCCATTGCTTGCCCCACCAAACCCCAGTGATTCCGGACAATTCCGGCGTTATGACCAGCTAAGGGTGACTTGGTTAACGATTAGTTACTTTTAGCCCTGACTCGGCAGTTTTTGCCGGGCAGCTTTTGCCGGACCTGCAGACATTATTTGCCGCCCCTTATCGCGACCAGCGCACTAAGTATCTGATTTTATTAAAGATCACAGCTTGGCATGGTTGATGCAAAGTAAACGACGAGACGGCCAGCCTGGGGAGGCAGACCATCTCGGGGACCGACAAGGGGATTGTCATGATCGGAAACGCGCAACTTATCGGCCTGTCACGGCAGATTGCCTTGCAGCGCCAGATGGATGTGGTGGCGAACAACGTCGCCAACATCAACACGACCGGCTTTAAGGCCGAACAGATCCTGTTCGAAGAATATGCCATGCCGGTTGCCCGCGACCGCACCTTCCCCAATCTGGATCAGCCCCTTTCCTATGTGCAGGACTGGGCCACAATCCACGACCTGTCGGGCGGCGGACTGACCCAGACCGGTAACGAGCTCGATGTCGCCCTCAATGGCGGCGGCTTCTTCGCCGTGCAAACCCCCGCTGGCGAGCGCTGGACCAAGGCTGGCTCCTTCCAGATCAACAATACCGGCACGCTGGTCGATCTCTCCGGCAATCCTGTGCTGGGCATAGGCGGCCCCATCCAGTTCGGCCCTGACGAAACAGGCATCACCATCGGCGCCGATGGCTCCATTTCATCGAGCGCTGGCGCCAAGGGGCAATTGCGCATCGTCGAATTCGCCAACCCGCAGGCACTGACCCGCGAAGGCGAGAACCTCTTCGCAGGTGGAACGCCAATGGCCAACACAGGCACCAGCGTCATGCAGGGCCATATCGAGCGCTCCAATGTCTCGGGCGTTTCTGAAATGGCCGAGTTGATCCGCGTGACCCGCGCCTATGAATCCATCGCATCGCTGACCCAGAAGCAGGACGAACTGCGCCGCACGGCCATCCAGCGTCTCGGCGACACCAACGCATAACCTGAGGATCACGCCATGAAAGCACTTTATATTGCATCGACCGGCATGAGCGCTCAGGAGCGTAATGTCGAAGTCATTTCCAACAATATCGCCAATATGCGCACCACTGGCTACAAGCGCCAGCGCGCTGAGTTCCAGGACCTGCTCTACCAGCAGGTCACACGCGCCGGATCGCAGACATCCAGCCAGGGCACAATGGTCCCAGCCGGGCTTGAAATCGGCTCAGGTGTCCGCACGGTCGCCACGCCCCGCGTGATGAGCCAGGGTTCGGTCAATATGACCGAGCGCGAACTGGACGTTGCCATTCGCGGCGAAGGCTTCTTTACAATCCAATTGCCAGATGGCCGCACCGCCTATACCCGCGACGGCTCCTTTGAGCGCAATGCCGATGGCACCATGGTCAATTCGTCGGGCTATGCGGTCAATCCGGGCATCACCATTCCCGGTGATGCACGCGGCGTCTCGATTTCTCCTGATGGCACTGTTGAAGCCTATATTGGCACCGACACCATGCCCACCCAACTGGGGCAACTGCAGCTTGCCCGCTTCGTCAACAAGTCTGGCCTTGAATCCATGGGGGACAATCTGTTCCTCGAAACCGCAGCCAGCGGCCCCGCTCAGGTCGGTGTGCCCAACACTAATGGCACGGGCGACCTGCTCGAGAAGCATCTCGAACTGGCAAATGTCAATTCGGTGACCGAAATCGCCGACCTGATCGCAGCCCAACGCGCCTACGAAATGAATGCCCGCGTCATCTCTGGTGCCGACCAGATGATGCAGGCCACCAGCCAACTGCGCTGATTAGGAGGTCGGAATGAACATCGCTCGCCCCCTGCTTCCGCTTCTGGCCCTGGCCCTTTCAGTCGGCACCAGCTTTGCTTCGCCCGCACTGAAATCCGAAATTCTCGTCATCGCGCCAATCGTTACCGTTGGCGACATGTTCGACAATGCCGGAGCACTGGCCGAAAAACCGCTGTTTCGTTCGCCGCTGCCCGGTACGACCGGCAATGTCGACCTTGCCGCTATCCGCGCAGCCACGGCCCGCGTTGGCATCGAAACCTTCGAAGCAAACGGCTTAAGCCAAGTGCGCGTGTCGCGCGCCGCATCCATTGTCGATCAGAACCTGCTTTCTGCCCTGATCGCAGAGGACCTGCGCAGTCGCGGAATTCTGACTGGCAATGCCAACGCAAATGTCATGCTGTCGCGCCCCTTCGACCCCGTTCGTGCCGAGGCAAGCGAAAGTCCTGCCCGTCTGGACACCCTGCGCTATGCTCCGGGCAATGGCTCCTTCGTTGCACGCATTCTCGTCGACGGCATCGCCCAACCCATTGATATTGACGGTACGATCGAACTGACGATCGATGCTCCGCACCTGGCGGCGAGCCTGCCAGCTGGGACGGTGCTCCAGCCCAATCATTTCATCATGCGTTCGATCCCGCTTCAGCAGGCCGATGCTCAGGGTATCGCACCGACAGACCAATTGGTCGGCATGGCGCTGAATCGCCAGAGCCGCGAAGGCATGCTGGTGCGCGCCAGCGATGTCAGCACGCCGCTGGCGGTGGCCAAGAACGATCTTGTCACGATCTATTACCGCCAAGGGCCGATGACGCTCACTGTCCGCGGCCAGGCCGTGACCGGCGCTGCCGAGGGCGCGCCGCTTCAGGTCCTCAACCTTATCTCGCGGCGGGTGATCACCGCCAAAGCAATCGCCCCGGGCGCCGTGGAAGTCTCTTCCGCGCCGATGACCCTGGCTGGCCTCTAATTCGGGATTGAACGAAAATGAACATCGCCAAGCTCGCCACCATCCTGACCCTCGCCGCAACTCTGGGCGCATGCAGCACCATGGATCGCCTCGCCAATGTTGGTCAGGCCCCAGCCCTCACTGCCATTGCAGACCCCACCACGACCGCAGGCTACCAGCCGGTGCGCATGCCAATGCCTGAGCCCATCGCCGACACGTATCAGGCTAACTCGCTCTACCGCACCTCGGCCAAGGGGTTCTTCAAGGACGAGCGCGCCCACCGTATCGGCGACATTCTGACGGTTATGGTGACCATCGATGATAGCGCCAAGATCAACAACCAGACCCAGCGCAACCGCACTTCCACCAATTCGGCAGGCATGGGCGGGATCTTCGCGGCGGGCTTCTCCAATGTCGCCGGAACCAGCGTCGATCCATCGACTGCCATCGATTTCAATTCCGGGATGCGCGACACCGGCAACGGCTCAGTTAACCGCGCAGAAACACTGGAAACGACCGTTGCAGCCGTTGTCACGCAGGTTCTGCCCAACGGCAATCTGGTGATCGAAGGCCGCCAGGAAGTGCGCGTCAATTTCGAGGTTCGCGACCTGATCGTGGCTGGCATCGTCCGCCCCTCTGACATTCAGGCCAATAATACGATCCAGTCCAGCAAGATTGCCGAAGCCCGCATCTCTTATGGCGGCCGCGGCCAGATCACCGATGTGCAGCAATCCCGCTACGGCCAGCAGGTAATGGACGCCATCCTGCCCTTCTAACCCCCCAAACTCGGCGGTGTCTTTCCCCAAGCCACCGCCGCTCCCCGGCCGGGCGGCAGAAGTTGCCGGGCCAATCTGCAGGGCGTCGTATCCCCCAATGGCGACAGCCTTTTCCCCACGAGGCGCAGCTTCCCCAGCTGCGCCTCTCCCCGTTCCAGGAACTATTGCTTTGCTGCCGGATTGGTCCTTTGAAAAAAGAAAGGACAAGGCAATGAATTTCGGGATCGCACTGGCATTGGGCGTCGGCCTCGGCGCGGCTCTTGGCCCGATGCTGTTCGACAATATCGGCATTGGCGTGGGTTTCGGCATATCGCTGGCCATCGCGTTCTACTTCGCCTTCAGCGACGAAACGCGCAGCAAACAGAAGGGCAAGGCCGATCTCGAGCCTTGATCCTGCCGAACCAACATGGGAGAGATCGGGCTCTTATTGCAGGAGCCTTTCATGTCTTTCGCCAAACTCGATAGCCTAGGCCGCCAGTTGGAGGCGCTTGAACACGCCCTCTCTATCCTTGGCGCCGATGAAGCCACGCATATGGCGGTGGGCGGCGGTGAAAAGCGGGCCGAAGCCATGTCGCAGCTCGCGGGCATGTATCACGCGCAGGCCACAGCACCTGAAATTGGCGACTGGATCGAAAAGGCGAAATCAGAAGACCTCGACACAGATCAGAAACTGGCCATTGCCGAGTTCGAACGCAGCTATATCAACGCCACTTGCCTGCCAACCGAATTCGTACAGCGCCGCACCGCCGCCACCATGCGCTCCGAACAGCTATGGCGTGACCTGCGGGCCAAGGGCGATTGGGATAGCTTCCTGCCGGCGCTTGAAGGCGTCGTATCGCTGGTGCGCGAAGAAGCGGCTCTCCGCTCTGCCGCAACCGGCCTTGCCCCCTATGACGCACTGATGGATCAGTATGATCCCGGCAATCGCACCGCCGACATCGATGCGGTCTTTTCCGATCTCAAGAGCTTCCTCAAAGACTTCGTTCCCACCGCGCTTGCTGTGCAGGAAGAACGTCTGGCCAAGCGCCCGCGCAAAAGCCTCAACGCTCCCTACCCGATCGAAAAGCAGCGAGAGCTTGGCCTAGCCGCCATGCGCGCAACCGGCTTTGATTTCACCCATGGCTCGCTCGCCGTTTCACATCACCCTTTCTGTGGTGGCGTGCCGAGCGATGTGCGCATGACCACGCGCTACCGCACCGATGAGTTCCTGTCCTCGCTCATGGGCGTGCTGCACGAAACCGGTCACGCGCTCTACGAACAAGGCCTGCCGAAAGACTGGTCGCACTGGTCGCTGGGCAAGGCGCGCGGCATGGGTATGCATGAAAGCCAAAGCCTTTTTGTCGAAATGCAGATCGCCCGCAGCGCCGACTTCTGGGAATACATGCTGCCGCTGGTCCATCAGCATCTGGGCGAAGACGCCATTCCCGGTTGGGACATTGCCGATATTCTGGCCGAGGTAAATTTCGTCGAGCGCGGCTATATTCGTGTCGACGCCGACGAGGTGACCTATCCGCTCCACGTTATCCTGCGCTACGAACTCGAACAGGATCTGGTCAATGGCAAGCTCGAAGCCAGCCAGATTCCCGAAGCATGGGACGCCAAGATGACGGAATATCTGGGCATCTCCACCATCAATGACCCCAAAGATGGCCCGATGCAGGACGTGCACTGGCCCGGCGGCGCCTTCGGCTATTTCCCCAGCTATACGCTTGGCGCCATGATCGCCGCCCAGCTCGGCACCGCCATGGTCAAGGACATTCCCGATATGGGCGCACAGATGCGCAAGGGTGAATTTGGCGCAATCAACCAGTGGCGTGCCGACAAGGTCTGGTCGCAGGCTTCACGCTATTCGACACCAGAGCTGATCACGCGCGCGACCGGAGAGCCGCTGAATGCAGATCATTTCAAGGCCCATCTCACAAAGCGTTACGGGCGGTAAAACCTCTTAAAATCAATGCGAAATACGAAAAGGCGGATTCAGTTTCCGCCTTTTTCCATTTCTGAACCATTTCTGAACCGCGTTGTCAGCGCCGGTTCCAAATCACCCGCCTAGAACAGTCTCCATCAACGACGCGGCCGGAGGGGCCGCCCTCAGGAGACCTCAAATGATCCGCACGCTCATCATCACCGCCGTCGCCGCTTCCATGATTGCTGCCGTAGCAGCCCCGGTCATGGCCAACGACATCTATATCGACCAGTACGGCTACTCGAACCAGACCGGTGGCAACCAGAATGGCTGGCGCAACCGCATCGGCATCCAGCAGAACGGCTGGTGGAACAGCGCGGTCAGCCATCAGAATGGCAACAGGAACACCACGGCAATCGGCCAGCAGGGTAACCGCAATTCGGGCCAGGTGTTCCAGAATGGACGCAACAATGCCGCTGGTATCGGCCAGTTCGGCGACAGCCATACCTCGGTCATCACTCAGGATGGCTACGGCAATATCACCGCAGGCGTGCAGGTCGGCAAGAACTGCAACGCTAATGTCGACCAGCGCGGCTCAAACAATGTCACCGCCTTTGTGCAGGTTTGCCGCTAGCCATTGATGACCAATGGGCCGGTTCAAACCCGGCCCTCTTGGTTCAAAGGAGGAATAAATGCTCCATTCCACATTCAAGATCGGTCTTGCGGCCATTCTTGCCCTTGGCGGGGCGGCGGTTGCGGCTAACGCGAATAGCGGCGGCAATAGTGACGGAATGGCCTGTGGCATCAATAAAGTGACCGAAGGCCGCATGATGTATGTCGAAGGCATTTTGCAAAGCCCGCAGGCAATGACCGGCGAGTACCGTTTCGCCGTCAAAAGCTTCGGCCCTTCCGGCTCAAGCAATATCAGTCAGGGCGGGGCGTTCTCGGCCACTGCCGACACAACGCTGTCGCTTGGCAAAGTCATGGTCAATGCCGGATCCAATATCGAGGTAAATCTCACCATCACATCTGACGGCAAAAAATTCGATTGTTCACAGCAACTTTCTACGCCGAGCTGAATCACTTTCCGAATGTACTGTTCTTGCCCCGCCCCGTTGCGGGGCTTTTTTCTGCCAGCTGGAACATGGTGAATGCAAGGTGAACGAGCCGCTCCCAACCCGTTCAGCGTAAGAATTCTAGTCTCCAATCATGCGCTGGAAAAACCAGCACCAGGGAATGCAGAAGCCCTTTGGAGAGAGACAAATGAACCGCAACGTCACCAAAATCATCGCCACTGCGCTGACCGCCGTCATTCTGGGCCTGAACGCCGCACCCGCTATGGCTGGCGGCCAGATCACCTTCGGCTTTTCGCCCAGCGACCGGGACCAAGCTCAGGCACTTGATACAGGGCTCAAGATTTTCTCCCTGTTTCAAGGTCTCTCGTCCACCGGCGCCAATGTCCGTCAAAATGGCTCTTTCAATAGTGCGGGTTTTAATCAGAACGGGTCCGGCAATCACGGCCTTATCTTTCAGAACGGCAATGGCCATAACGGCACGATCAATCAGAACGGAAGCAACAATTCCTGCGGCCTGTTCCAGTTCGGCCAGGCGACAAATGCCCAATGTGCACAGAGCGGCAACAATCACTCTGGCATCACCACCGTATTTGGTTTCTGAAAGTAAGCGCTGGACGGCAAGCCAGCCTTTCGCCTGTCAGAATTCTGGCTGACAATTCTTCTCGTCAAAATGTCGAATGCCGCCAGACCAGAACGTCGGCATGACAGAAAGGCGATTCCGCCTTTGCACATGAGGAGAATGAAATGCGTGTCGTGGTATTCGTAAAGGCAACAAGTGACAGCGAAAATGGTGCGCCGCCCACCACCGAAATGCTCGAAGCCATGGGCCGTTACAATGAAGAACTGATCAAGGCGGGCATCATGAAGGGCGGCGATGGCCTAAAACCCACGAGCCAGGCCAAACGCATCCATTTCAGCGGCACCAAGCGCACTGTTATCGACGGCCCCTTCGCCGAAACCAAGGAACTGGTCGCTGGCTATTGGCTTTGGGACGTCCGCGACATGGACGAAGCGGTCGAATGGGTCAAGCGCTGCCCCAATCCGATGTTTGAAGACAGCGACATCGATATTCGCCCGGTTTATGAGCTTGCCGACTTTGCCGACCAGATGACGCCAGAGGTCCAGGCCATCCACGACCGCAATCTCGCCAATTCCGAAGGCAAATAACGAAAAAGCCCGCATCGCTGCGGGCTTTTGTATCTTCGGCTCTGCGCCTTATTCGTCGCGATAAACCTTTTCGCGGCGCTCGTGGAGTTCCTGCGCTTCAAGGCTCAGAGTGGCCGTGGGGCGCGCATCGAGGCGAGCAATCCCGATCGGGTCGCCGGTTTCCTCACAATAGCCATAAGTGCCGTCATCAATGCGCTTAAGTGCGGCATCGATCTTGGCGATCAGCTTGCGCTGACGATCCCGAGTGCGCAGTTCCAGCGAACGATCGCTTTCCGAGCTGGCGCGGTCGGCCATATCGGGATGGTTCTGGCTTTCTTCCTGAAGATTTTCGAGCGTAAGTCTGCTTTCGCGAAGGATTTCATCCTTCCAGCCCAGCAACTTGCCGCGAAAGTATTCCCGCTGACGCGGGTTCATGAACGGCTCGTCCTCACTGGGCCGATAGTCCGTAACGTCGATCGAAGACATGAGCAGACTCAACTCCAATACGCCCCTTGGCGGCCTATATAAGCGGGACGTCTCCACTGGGCAAGCGCACAATTTACGCCTCGTTAACACCCACATTCACGTCGCTCGGGCACATGGCATACAAGTGACGACAAGTTGATGAAAGCGATCAGAACTGGGGATAGCGGCCCAACTTGGCCAGCTCCACGCGAACGCGCAGCTCGATATCGTCAATTATCGCATCAAGGCCCGGCTCAACCTTTTCACGTAGGCTGCCCAACTGGCCAATCAGGTTTTCGAGCTGCCCGCCGCCAACTCTGCCAATCAGCAAATCTGCTTTCAGCCCTTCGAGCATATCCAGCAATGTCGCGCCGCGCTTGACCGCCCGACGCTTGCTCTCGCGGAAGTCTCCAACGGCCTGCAGCGCCAGAATGGCATCAAGCCCGGCAGTGGGAGCAACTGGTGCAGAACCGGTAGCGCGCGAAACACCCTGCTCGCCAGCAGGCACAAAGGCCGGCCCGTTGCCGGTTCTTCCAGCCGCGCTGCGGCCAGAAACAGCATTGGTGCGATTGGTGGAATCGATGCGCAAGAAGCGGACTCACTAGCCGGAATGACTACATCGGCAAAATCTGCCCACAGCAGTTAACAGGAGGTTAATGTGCTCGGCAGGAATTGCTTACCAGTCAAGGACACAGACCAAGAAGCGCGACGACAGACGAGCAACAACTTTTAAAATCAAAAGGTTAAACCGCAAATCGCCAACTGGCACGCTTCTGGCATTACCTGTTGCGAAGGCCGCCCCTGCCAACGGAGCGGCATCAGCCGGGGAAGACAATGCCAAACCGCCTGTTCCGCAAGATGATCGCCGCGACGCTATGCGCCGCCCTGACGCTGACACCGCTCTCAGCCGCTCAGGCCGCGCCAGCGCGCATCAAGGACATTGTCGACATGGAAGGCATCCGCGAGAACCAGCTCGTGGGTTACGGCCTTGTCGTTGGCCTCAACGGCACCGGCGACAGCCTCAACAATTCGCCCTTCACCAAGCAATCGCTGCAATCCATGCTGGAGCGACTGGGCGTCAATACGCAGGGCGAGAATGTCCGCACGGCAAATGTTGCCGCCGTGATGATTACAGCCAATCTTCCCCCCTTCGCCACGCAGGGCTCGCGCATGGACGTTACCGTCTCGGCGCTGGGCGATTCCAAAAGCCTGCAGGGCGGCACGTTGCTGGTCACCCCGCTCCTGGGAGCTGATGGCGAAGTCTATGCTATCGCGCAGGGGTCGGTCTCTATCAATGGTTTTAGCGCGCAGGGCGACGCGGCAAGTGTGGTGTCCGGCGTTCCGACGACCGGCCGCATTTCCTCCGGCGCATTGATCGAACGCGAAATTGAATTTCACCTCGGCTCGCAAAGCACGCTGCGTCTGGCGCTCCGCAACCCCGATCTCACCACGGCGCGCCGCATCGCTTTGGCGGTAAACGATTTTATTGGCGCGCCGACCGCCGTGCCCGAAGACCCGGCGACCGTGCGCCTCACTCTGCCCCGCGGCTTTAACGGCAACATCGTCGATCTCCTGACCGACATCGAGCAGCTGATTGTCCAGACTGACCAGACGGCCAAAATTGTTATCGACGAAAATTCCGGCATCATCGTCATGGGCAAGGATGTGCGCGTATCCGCTGTTGCCGTAGCCCAGTCCAACCTCACCGTCACCATCGCGGAAAATCCAGAAGTCGTGCAGCCCAATCCGCTGAGTGCTGGCCAGACCGCCGTGGAAGACAACACCACGCTCAACGTCAACCAGTCCGACACAGCGCTTCAAGTCGTGCCCGAAACGGTGACGCTGCAGCAACTTGTCGATGGCCTCAACGCCCTCGGTATCTCGCCCCGCGATCTGATCGCCATTCTGCAGGCGATCAAGGTGACAGGCGCTCTACAAGCCGAAATCGAGGTGCTGTGATGATGACCACAATCAACACCACCAACACCGTCACGCCCCAGCAGATGCTGCGACTGCGCGAGCAGGCCGAGGACATGGAGGGCGTCTTTCTCAACATGCTGACCAAGCAAATGTTTTCCAGCCTTCAATCCGACGAGAATTTCGGCGGCGGTTTTGGCGAGGAAACCTGGCGGTCCATGCAGGCCGAAGAGCTGGCGAACAGCATCGCCAAAACTGGCGGCGTCGGCATTGCAGATCAGTTGATGGGCGAAATGATCGCCGCACAGGAGGCAGCCAATGCCTCACGAACAATGATGTTTCCCGGTACCGGAGTATATGGAAAATGACCGCAGCCGCACGCCTCGCCGCCCTTGACGCCATGCCAGCAGAGCAGCTGTGCACACATGCCGAAAGCGCATTGGCCGCTCTGGTGGATGTGATGAACCGGGAAACCACGCTTCTGCGCGCAGGTCATCTGCGTGAAGCAAGCAAAATGACACCGGACAAGACCAGACTGGCGCAGGACTATGTCACGCTGGCGCGCGCTGTACAGCGCCAAAATGCACGCCTTGCCGAAGAAGCCCCCAAGGCGCTCGACCGGCTCCGCGCAGGACACGACAGCCTTGCAACGCAGATGGCCGAAAATCTGCGCGTATTAGCAACGGCCAAAACCGTCACCGAAGATGTGCTCACCGATGTGGCGCGCATGGTCGGCCAGAAAGATCGCACGCGCACTTATGGAGCGGCAGGACAGGTCTCATCTGACCCCAATGCTGCGGCGCGCGGACTGGCGATCAATCGCGCCCTCTAACATCAAAGCATTTAAATCAAATGCAGGTGGCCATCCTCACCCATAGCTAGGATGTGCATGTGTAGCCTTCCCTTGAATTGGTGTATTCGGGGAAGGTCAATGGTTCTCACCCTTGCCGTAGAGCCCGTATCTTCGGGCACAACGCATTTTCAGGATTATCGCAATCGCCCTGCCATGGGTGAACGCACCATCCTGCCCAATAGCACAACACAGCCGCAGCCTGATCAGAAGCCGCGCAACGAGGCGCGCCAGCATGATCGTCGCGAACAGGCGACACCTGCGCCCAAGCCCGCCAGTAATGGCTCGACCATATTTGCCGCAGCCGTCATCGCGGGAGCACTTCCGCCCGTGCCTCAATCCATGGACGAATTGATCCGGCGCATCGGCATCAGTGAAATTCCTCCTGAATCCGAGGCGCGCCTCAGGGACATAATTGCTTGAGTTAACGGCCTCTATACGCACGCCCTCCCAGAGACGACAAAAGCCCCTGATTTCCGGGGGTTTTTCGTTTTCAGACGCATCAATGAAATGAGGAATTTGCCTAAGTCTTAAGCAGCAAATTAACGCTTCTTTAGAGGCTCACAGGCAGGATGCGGCAAGCCTCAGGAGAGGTGTCGTAAAGCGTAATCCTAGAAAAGGACGTATGTAACATGAGTGATATCACTCTCTCGAAGGCCGTTCGCTCGAACCTGCTTTCCCTCCAGAACACCGCTTCCATGATGGCCAAGACGCAGGAGCGTCTCGCTACCGGTAACAAGGTGAATTCTGCCCTCGACAACCCGACCAACTTCTTCACTGCGTCGGCCCTGAACAGCCGCGCTGGCGACATCAATCAACTCCTCGATGGCATGGCCAATGGTATCCAGACCATCAAGGCCGCCGACAATGGCCTCACCGCCATCACCAAGACGCTCGAATCCATGCAGTCGACCCTGCGTCAGGCCCGCCAGGACAAGTCGTTCCAGACCCAGTCTTTCAATATGGCAATGCCTGCGGCTGCCAGCTTGACGGGCGAAGAAACCCTTACATTTACCGGCGGCACCGTGGGCACCGGCAGCATTGCGCTCACAACCACGGCGGCAGTTGGCGGAACCCCCACCACTCCGACTACCCCCACCACCCCATCGGCCGCGACCGCAACAGGCTCGGTTGGCTTTGCTGCTGCTGCAAACTCAGTTGCTGGTACAGGCGTCGACGCCAATGCCTTCGACTGGCAGACGCTTTCCGGCGAAGAAGTTACAATCACTGTTGGCGGCGAGACGGCAACTTTCAGCTTCGCGGCTGACGAGGCCGATGCGCCAGCTGGCTCAGTCTGGATCGACCCGGCAGGTGCTAGTGACGATATCCGCGATGCATTCCTCGATGCAGCTGAGGACGCATTCGGCGCTGGCGTGATCACTATCAATGCCAGCGATGAACTCGAAATCGCTGCCAATGCCGATATCGGCGTCACCGCTGGTGCTTTTGCCGAGGAATTGCTTGGTGCGGCCGATGCCACTACGGCAATTGACGAAGCAGCAACCTTCGCTATTTCCCCGGCTCTCGCAGACTCCTTGACGCTCACGATTGGTGAAGAAGAGTTCACCATCGACGTTGACGGTCTGGCCTCCCTTGAAGCCGTTCGTGATGCCATCAACGCACATGCAGGCTTCTCTGACGCTGGTACCGCCAGCATCACCTTCAACGACGCTGGCGAAGGCGTTCTGACGATCACCGCGGCCACTGCCGGCGAAGCCATCACCTTCGGCGACGACGCTGAAAGTGAAGCAATTACCGACGCCCTTGGTCTCGCAAGTGTACCGGCATCCGGTGGTGGTACCGGCGGTGGTACCGGTGGTGGCGAAGCTCCTGGCGCTCTTCGTGCCAAGACTGTCAACGAACTGGTGAAGGACATCAACGACACGTTCAGCGGTCAGGTTCGTGCTTCCAATGACAACGGCAAGCTGCGCATTGAGAACCTTGCAACATCGGATCTGACTATTGGCGGCGTAAATGCCACCAGCGGCCGGATTGATGGCTCTACCGGAGAATCCACAACCAAAAAGATTGATGGCAACGCTGTTCGCACCGATTTGGCCAATCAGTTCCGTGAACTGCGCGACCAGCTTGACAAGCTCGCCGACGATGCTTCGTTCAATGGTATCAATCTGCTGCGCGGCGACAACCTGCAGATCACCTTCAACGAAACCAGCACCTCCGAGCTGAACATTCGTTCCAAGGACGAGCAGGGTATCAGCTCTACCGTTCTGGGCGTCGCGACCGACCTGCAGGCTTCCGATCTCGACAGCGATGCGAATATCGACGACCTGATCGCCGACGTGAAGACCGCGATCAACACTGTTCGTTCGCAGTCGTCGGCTTTCGGTTCGTCGCTCTCGATCGTGCAGAACCGTCAGGACTTCTCCAAGAACATGATCAACACGCTGCAGACTGGTGCTTCCAATCTGACGCTGGCTGACATGAACGAAGAAGCCGCAAACCTGCTGGCCCTGCAGACCCGCCAGTCGCTGAGCTCTTCGGCCCTGTCGATGGCTTCGCAGGCCGATCAGAGCGTGCTGCAGCTGCTGCGTTAATCGCACCAGACTTCAGCGAAAATACCGAAAGGCGGGCCAGAAGGCCCGCCTTTTGCTTTATCCCCTGCCCCAAAACAGGATAGTCAGCCATACCGCGTTAACCACTCGTTAAGCTTAAGCTTCCATTAAATTTAGTTAAACGAACCTTGATTCCACAGCCATATCGGCAGGGTCGGTTCAGTGAATGAGTTTGGGGAAGCAAGATGTCCGATATTTCACTCTCGAAAGCCGTCCGGTCCAACCTGCTTTCGCTCCAGAACACCGCCAGCATGATGGAAAAGACGCAGAACCGTCTGGCCACAGGCAACAAGGTCAATTCTGCTCTCGACAACCCCACGAACTTTTTTACCGCTTCGGCGCTCAATTCTCGCGCTGGCGATCTCGGTCAGTTGCTCGATTCCATGGCCAACGGCATTCAGACTCTGCAAGCCGCCGACAATGGCCTAACCTCTATCACGAAGACACTGGAATCCATGCAGTCGGTGCTGCGGCAGGCGCGCCAGGATAAGTCGTTCCACACTTCGTCCTACGAAATTTCGCCGCTGGCGACAGGCGACATCAGCTTTGCAGACGGCTCGATCGGCGCCATGACGCGCAGCATTCCGCTGCAAAATCTGGCGCTGGACGACGCGGCGCTTGGCATGGATGCCGCAACTGGCCCAGGTACCCCCGGCGAGCCCGCAGGTCCCACACGCGGCACAGCGTCGTTTGCGGTAACAGGACCGCTCAATCTCGGCGACGATACCGTGGTCTTCAATGTGTCAGTCGACGGCGTAGCTCAACCCATTACGCTGAATACAGCGGCACTTAATGCAGCAAGTATCGGCCCCGATATTACAAGCAACGCAGATCTGGTCGCCGTTCTGAACGATCAATTGACTGGCGCGTCTGCTTCGATTGTTGACAACAGGATTGTCATCACCTCCGGCACGACAGGCGTGGCCTCCCAGGTCAGCATAGCAGCCGCAACGATCACCGATGACGGCTTGGACAATGCTGATAATGCAACCTTGGCAAATCTCGGCATTGCAGACGCAACCAGTGTTGCGGGTCTGGTAACCGGTCCTGCCACCAAGGGTAGCAACACCCTCACTTGGCCCGGCACGCCTCTCGAAATTAACAACGACGCCAAGATCAAATTCACCGCTTCAATCGACGGCGTAGATCAGACAATCATCATCACCCGCAAGGATGTTCTGAAGGTTGGCAATGGCGATGGCACGATCAACAGCGCCAGCGAATTCGCCGCAATTTTGGCTGCAAAGATTGAAGGGGTGACCGCTTCTGCTTCGGGCAACAATATTACTATCACCTCCAAGACAACCGGCGCCGCATCATCAGTGGAGTTGAGCGAAGCCACGGTCGAGGACATCAACTACAATTCCGATGAGTTGGTGCGGCTCATCAACACCAATGAGCATCTTAAAAATCGCGTCCGTGCCTCCAACGACAATGGCAAACTGCGCATCGAAAACCAGTCCACCCAGGAGCTTTCGGTCAATGGCGTTGACTCTGCGGGCCTGCTGGTTGGCGGGACCACCACTGGCACCAAGATCGTCGGCAACAGCGTCCGCTCTGACCTCACCCGCCAATTCAACGAACTGCGGGATCAGCTCGACAAGCTTAGCGACGACGCTTCCTTCAACGGCGTCAACCTGCTGCGTGGCGACTTGCTGACCATCGTTTTCAACGAAACCGGCACCTCGGCAATCGACGTTCAGACCAAGGATGAGCTGGCGCTGAATTCTGCGAAGCTGAACCTGTTCAACCTGATGCCCGAAGAGATCGATCTCGACGCGGACATTGATGGCCTTCTGACCACCGTCAAGAACGCACTTGCCGCTGTTCGCACTCAGGCCTCTACATTCGGTCAAAACCTGTCCATGGTGGAAAACCGTCAGGCGTTCACCAAGAACATGATCAACACTCTCGAAACCGGCGCGGCCAATCTGACGCTTGCTGACATGAACGAGGAAGCAGCAAATCTGCTGGCCCTCCAGACCCGTCAGCAATTGTCTTCCAACTCGCTGTCTCTGGCCAGCCAGGCCGATCAGAGCGTGCTGCAACTGCTCCGCTAAGGTCGTCTGCAATCTTTGGGAAATTATAAAGGCGGGTGCGTTGCCCGCCTTTATTGTTCGACGGCCAAGAGCGCACTAAGCTCGCCGCCGAACCGCTCATTCAGGAGGCGAAACAATGGCTCTGAAGGTCGAACTCAAGCCCGGCGAAAAATTGCTCGTCGGCAATTGCATCATCACCAATTCCGACCAGCGGACGCGCCTGTTTATCGATGGCCGTGCGCCCATTCTCCGCGAGAAGGATATCCTCACCGCAGAGACGGCTAACACCCCTGCCCGCCGCATCTACCTAGCCGTCCAGTTGATGTATATCGAGGACGATATCGCCAAGACGCGGGACGATTACTTTGCGGTCGTAAATGACTTTATCGCGGCCGTGCCCTCGGCGACCGAGATAGTGACCGAAATAAACAACGAGATATTAACCGGGCAGCTATACAAGGCTCTGAAGGCTGCCCAACGGCTTATAGAATACGAACAGGATCTGCTTTCTCATGTATCAACAAGGCGCGCAGGCATACCATCAGACGACCAAGGTCGTTGAATCGCCACGTGATCGAGAATCTGCCCTGTTGATGCGGGCTGCCGCCAATCTACAAAAGGTAAAGGACGAGTGGCCCAACAGTTTCGATGACCTTGAAGCTGCTCTCGCCTTCAATCGCAAGCTGTGGTCGATCTTCATGGTTTCGGTGACCAAGGAAGAAAATCCTCTGCCCGCTGAAATCCGTCAGAACATCGCCAATCTGGGCCTGTTCGTGATGAACCAGACACGCGAAGTCATGATGCAGCCAGGGCCGCAGAAGCTTGAAGTTCTTGTGCGCCTGAACCGCCAGATCGCCTCAGGCCTGCGCGGAATGTAAGCGCTTCAAGCGTTGGAATTTACAAGGCTCCGCTTCGCGGGGCCTTTATTTTTGCCGTACTCACAGCGGCCGGGACCAGCAAAAAGCCCCGCAAGCAAACGCTGCGAGGCTTTGATCTTCTGGGGCATTCCTAAGCGGCTTTGTCCTTGGGGATTGCCAGACTTGGACCGGCAGTCAGCGTCATAGGATCAGTTAGAGGAAGTTGACGAGGCTCAGCTTGCTTGTCATCGCAGTAACCTGATAGCTGGCCGACAGGCGGGTCTGAAGCGCCAGAATTTCCATGGCGACGTCTTCCTTGCTCACCGTCTCAACGTCGCTTAGCAGATTGTCGAGTTGCGCCTTATAGTTGGTGTGCCGCTCGCCAGCAGCTTTCAAAGAAGACCAGGCGACGCCGATTTCCATAGCCACCAGCTCGATAGAGCCGCGCTCGATATTACGCGCTTCAGACAAAGCAGATTGCTGCCGGCGGGCCATTGCGTCAAAACGCAACCGCGCCGGGTTGAGATCAGCAGAGTTGGGATCGGTGGCGAGAGTGACTTCGGGATAGGTTTCAAGGCTCATTGCTGCGAAGGTTCGCACCATGTGCAGATAGCCGCTTTCATTGGCCTGCATACCGTAATTGACGCGACCGGAATCCTCGACAAGCGCATTGACGGATTGGCGTGGATTGCCCTCGGCATCCGCAGCAGCCAAAGTGATCGCGCGTTGCATGGCGGCATTGAAATTGGCTGCGGTATCTTCTGGCGTATCACCCAGCTTGAACTGGCCCGCACCGGCTTTGCCTGATACCGCGGTAAGCGTAATTTCGCGCACCTTGCCACCCGGTTCGGTCAAGGTCAGGGTAATGGCCTTGCCTGCCACCTCAGTACCATCGAACACCACATCCATCGAAGATGGATCGCCCGATGTGTATGTCAGGTCAGCGCCGCCCGCAGGCATGGCACTGACAACGGCATTGGTCAGTTTGAAGCCGTGATCCTTTGAAACCGGTACATCCTCGGTCAGTGAAGCCGTCGCGCCCAGAGCCTCGCTGCTGAGCCGCCCCATATTCGCAGCGGAAACGGCCGGGCTCTGGCCAGAATACCACAACACCGTGTCCTTGGCGTCAGCGACCTTGAGCGACTGCGCATTGTATGGATCGTATGGTGTGCCGGTATCAACACGCAGCACTGGCTCGCCGGCGCCATTGAAGAAATTCTGGCTGGCAGTAAAGCTGGACGCAGCGGCAAGCTCGCTCTCCGTCTTCCTCACCAGACTCTCTTGCAGAGCCGTCTTGAAGGCGAGCGCGGTCGCCTCCTCGTCCGCGCCAATCACGAATTCACCCGCCGCACCCGTGGCCGTTTCCGCTGCGGTCAGCGTGATCTGCGTTTCGGTGCCATCGGGCAGCGTAAGGCCAATGGTGATAGCCTGCCCTGCAGCAATCTGGTTGGGCGGCGCGCTGAAGGCGACGGACATGCTCGCAGGCGTAACGCCCGGCACGGCTGGGGTGACACCCGGCCCGTTAACTGTCGAAATCTTATAACCAAAGGGATGGGCCCCATCCTCTGCCAATACGACCCTGTTTGGCGTTGCCGCTGGGATGTCGATATCGAGACGACCATAATCGTCGTCACCAGCGTCGGCAGCCCGCCGCTCTGTCAGAACGGTCTGATAGCCCGCACGACCGCCCGAGCCGTAAAGCAGCGTGTCGGTATCGGGCAGCGGTGCCTTGTCCGTAACATTGCCACCGAAAAGATAGCGCCCGGCCACATCTGAATTGAGCATGGTGACCATTTCGTCGAGCCGCGCACGCGACAGGGCAGAAATGTTTGCCATATTGATGTTGTTCGTGCCGTACTGCCCTTGAACCGCAGAACTGCGCGCTTCGCCCTCGATCTTGTCCATACGGCTCAGCGCATTGTCGTAGAAGCTCAGACGCAGCGACACCTGATCGATATTGGCACTATATCCGGCAATGGTGCTCAACCGCGAGCGCACTGAAAGCGAAACGGGCAGATCGCGCCCCATATCGGCAAGCGTTTGTGCCTTCATGCCAGTGCCGAGCTGCATCTGCAGCGTGGCGAACTTGTCCTGCATCTTGGAGATAACTCCAAAACCGGTCTGAAGTGGAAACATCGACTTATTGACGATCATGATGTTCTAGTTCCTCAGGTCGCCGCAAAGAGGGCGTCGAGCAATTCCTTGACCACTGCCACAATGCGGGCATTGGCGGCGTAAGCGCTCTGCAACTCGGTCAGGCGTGCCATTTCCTGGTCCATGTCGACGCCATATTCAGATTCCATCTGGCTGGTGATGGTATCGAGCGTAAGCACGCGATCATCGCGCTGCGACAGAGCGGAGTTGATCATCGTGCCCTGATAATTGAGCACCTGACCGATCAACTGCTCAATGGTGCCATTCATCGGCACGCGTCCGGCATTCGCAGAAGGCGACGTGCCAGAAACGAAATTCATCGAACCGAGCTGTTTGAGCACATATTCGGCGCGGGACGCATCACCGAGTGTGTTGTCGATATCGTACTGCACCAACAGCCGGTTATCGGCCAGCACGGCAGGATTAATGGCGATCCGCGAGGCAAAGCCCAGTATTTGCGGCGGATCAGTGTCCCTGTTGCCTGTATAGGCCGTCCCGCCCTGATCCACGAACAACGAAAACGCCAGATCGCCATTCTGCAGACCGGTCGCAGTCGCGCGGCTGGTGAGGCCGGTCACTTGATTGGTGCCTTGGTCAAGCACCTGCAAGATGCCGTCGCTGGGGCTGGTAATATTGAGGCCTGGCAGCTTGTCGTTCAGCGTACTAGCCGCCGCGGCTGTGTCAGAAAGATCCACGGCAATAACGCGCTGACCGGTCGCGTCGATATAGTCTTCACCGCTTTTGCTGTTGATGATGCGTACGCGCTGCTCGGGGCCATTGGCCGTGTAGGTAAGCAGAACGTCATTGCCAGGCTTCACCTGCGAGACATCACTGAAAAGCCCAGTGCCGCCACTACTTACAGCGGTGCCGGGAGTGGTTATGGTAGAGAAGGTCGCCGCAAGCCCTGCCGCAATTTCGTCGAGCTGATTTTGCGCCTCGACCAGCACCTTGTCGCGCAACTCAACCAGCCCGGCCATCTGACCGCCCTGCAACACGCCTTGCTGAACAAGGTCGATGGTCAGCCCGGATGGCGTGGTCAGCGTCAACACGCCCACCCGACTTTCTTCAGTGCGGATACTCGCCTGCGTCGTTGACGAAAGCGCACCAGCACTGGTGAATTTGAATGTGCTGACACCATTGTCGAGCAGGCCAACGCCTGAACGGGTCATCAGCGAAACCGTGCCATTGGCGCGGTAGTCAGCCTGCACGTCAATGATTTCGGCAATACCACCGACAAGGCGATCGCGCTGGTCCTGTAGAGCTGCGCGCGCCGTATCCGTCATGCCCAGATCAAGCATGCGATTGTTCACCTCATTGAGCGAGATGAGCATCGCGTTGACTTCGGTGACATTGTTGGTGATCTGCGTTTCGGTTTCCTGGCGCAACTCCTGCACTGTGCCCGAAAGCGCATTGAGGCGTTGCGCCATGGCCTGCGCCTCGGCAACGACATTGGCACGCGCCGGATAGTCGTCGGGGCTGGTCGCAAGGGCCTGCAATGAGTTCTTCAGTTTGCCAAACATGGTGTCGAGCGAGCCCGACGAGCCGGGCTTGCCCATAAAACTCTGCAGCTTGTTGAGATAGTCACCCACCACCGCCGACGACGACGTGTCGGACACCTGTCGATTGTAATAGGTCTGCAGGCTCTGACTGAAGGCGCGATTGACCCCGGCGGTGCGGGCGTAAGTGCCATTGGCAGAATTGTAGTCGACAACGTTCAGCGCCTGCCGGTGATAACCCGGCGTGCCGGCATTGGCGACGTTGCGGCTGAGAATCGAGATCGAGTCCTGGGTCGTGCGCAGCCCCGACACAGCATTTGAAAGCGATGAAATCAGACCCAATTCAGCCACCCCTTACCTGAGGACCGGCCCGGCGCCGCAACGCCGGACCTTTAAGCAGTGCCGCTCAGCGCACCATGTTCAGTGCTTCCTGCAACATCTCGTCAGCCGTCGAGACGATGCGGGTCGCAGCCGAATAGGCCTGCTGGGTGATGATGAGTTTGGTGAACTCGTCGGAAATGTCGGTATTGGAGGCTTCAAGTGCGCCACCGATAATGCCCGAGCCGGACAGATCGAAGATCGGCTCACCAGATTCAGCGGTCGACTGATAGACGCCACCATCCAGACGTTTGAGCGAGTTCACACCGTTGAATTGGGCGGTGACCACCTGCGCCATTTCGATGCGTTCGCCATTGGAATAGGTAGCCACGACGCGACCAGAGTCGGTGATGGCGACCGAGAGAAATTCACCGGCGCCATAGCCGTTCTGGTTGAGCGTCGACACGCTCACCGTGCCGTTGACGTCGGCAAACTGGGAAACGCCGTTTGTCTGGTGCGCCAACTCGACATTGCCGATAAACACGCCATTGACCGTAAGGTCGCTGATCATCGCAGACGGCTTGCCTGCGCCCTCCAGCGAACCATTGCTGTTAAAACGGTACTGATCTGGAACCGGGGGATCACCCGTCGTGACAGCCGTCCACTCAACACCGGAACCGGCAGCATTGCTGTCGGACAGGTAAAACAACTGCCAGCTGTCGGTGCCGCCAGCGGCAGCGCTATCGACCTTGGCCCAACGCAACTGCACGTTCACCGGAGCACCATTGCTGGCATAAACGGTGACAGCACCGCCCGAAATCGACTGCGCGACGAAATTGTCGGCCTCATTGGCGGTGATGGTGCTGATCTGCGGGCGAACGGAAGGGTCGGACTCCCCGGCTATGCCAAACTTGGTCGCAGCCGAGCCGGAAAGCTCGAATGCAGCGTGATAATCAGATCCAAGATCGACAACGAGTTCGCCACTGGCAAAGCTTACATTTGCCGACTGCGCTGCACCGCCGGTATTCTGCAGAGCCGTTTGTAGCTCCGTTGCAATCTGGTTCATGGTCTTACCAGCCAGATTGATTGGCGTTCCGCCCGTTGGAAGCGGGTCAGCATTGTCGTGAAAGACGAAGGTGGTCGGCTTACCATTAATGTCGAAGGTCATGGTGTCGCCAGCGACGAGCAAACCGACATTTGGCGTGACGCTGGTATCCAGAAGTGCGGGACCAGCACCATTTACTGCAACCGTGCCAGTCTTGGCGGCAGACACCAGCCCGGCGCCCGCACCATAATGAGCAGGCTGGAGCAGCTCGCTATTATAGATATTCTTGTTGTAGTTGGCCGTCTTCGGCATCTGCGGAAGGTTGGCCTGATAATTGATGGTGCGCGTCAGATTGGCAGGAAGATAGGCATTGGACAGCTTGATGACGCCCGGCACCGAGCCCGAAATATTGCCCGTCGCAGGGTCGATATCGAGACCCTTGAGATAATAGCCAGCGCCATTGACCAGCAGACCATCCTTGTCGATCTCAAAGTCACCGCGGCGAGTGAAATAGTTAGACCCCGCGAAAACGGCATTGCCATCCGACTGCCCGACCTTTGGCTCGACAACAAAAAAGCCGCCAGAATTGAGCGCAATGAAGGTCTCGTTCGATGAGGTCTGGATATCACCCTGAATATTGTTCGTAGCCCGCGACTGCGCCAGAACAGCGCCCGGAACCTGCGCTTTCAGGGGCGCATCGGGGATGAGATCGACGAAGCTCGTCTCCATGCGCTTATAGCCGGTGGTCTGCGAGTTTGCGATATTGCCCGAAATATTTTCCAGCGCATGCGCCTGCGCCCGCAGGCCAGTCACTGCACTGGAAAGAGCCCCATAGATACCCATCTGTCACTCCATAAACCCGTTTGCACCTGCCGGCGCACTTCGGGCATAGCAATGCAAGGGCAGTGCCAAACGGCAGAGGCTTTGATTTCATTGACTTTTTAGTCAAACCAGGACTGAAATGCGGCCATAAGGCGGCAATAGAATCCGGGCAGCAGGGCAGATTTTGCCGATTGCTTGCGAATGCCGGCAGGCTGATTTAAACGCAGCGGGGCAGCGGTATGAAATGCCCGCCAGCGAACAAGGTGGAATATGCTGTTTTCCAGCGTCGATGAGTTTGTGAAAGCCCCACGCCGCGCCGTAACGGTGTTTGGCATGGCTGGCGTTGGCAAAACGCGCCTGTCCAACATGCTGCGCGAAAACCACTGGTTCCACTATTCAGCCGATTACCGCATTGGCACGCGCTATATGGGCGAGCTCATCGTCGATAACTTCAAGCGCGAGGCCATGAAAGTGCCGTTTCTGGCACAGCTTCTGCGCACGGACTCGATCTATATCTCGTCCAACATCACTTTCGACAATCTCGATCCGCTGTCGACCTATCTCGGCACGCCCGGTGATCCCGATCAGGGCGGCCTGCCTCTCGCTGAGTATCAGCGCCGTCAGGAACAGCATCGGATCGCCGAAATCGCTGCGCTCGGCGATCTTCCCTATTTCATAGACCGTGCCAAGGCGCTCTATGGCTATGACGATTTCATCGCCGATACCGGCGGCTCACTGATTGAAGTCATCGACCACAACAATCCAGACGATCCGGTCGTAAAGACGCTGACCGATCACACAGCGCTGATCTATATTCGCGGCACCGACGAAAACGCCGCCGACCTGATCAAGCGCTTCAAAAAATCGCCCAAGCCGATGTATTACCGTCCCGAATTTCTGGTGACGAAATGGGCCGAATACAAACTGATCAACGGTATTCACGACGACAACGATGTCGATCCAGCTGGCTTCGGCGCCTGGGGCTTCGAGGCCCTGCTTCGCGACCGGCTGCCCCGCTATCAGGCGCTGGCCGACAATTTTGGCTATGTCGTCGAGGCATCGGACCTGGCTATCGTCCGCGATGGCGACGAATTCGTCGATCTGGTCGCCGCTGCAATCGAGAAGCGAATGCGCTAGCGCGCCTCCTCCGGGAGACGCGCCAGAGCTTGAATCGTTTTCTCATCGCACCCAGCTAAGATTCTGCCATGCCTATTCGAATTCCCGACAATCTGCCCGCCAGAAAAACCCTCGAGGCCGAGGGCGTCTATGTAATGGATACTGCGCGCGCCGCGCGGCAGGATATCCGCCCGCTCGAATTCGGCCTTCTCAACCTGATGCCAAACAAGGAACGCACCGAAACCCAGTTTGCCCGGTTGATCGGCGCGACGCCGCTGCAGATCAATCTCAGCCTCGTGCGTATCACCGAGCATCAGTCCAAGCACACGTCCGAAGAATATCTCAATTCCTTCTACCAGACATGGGACGAGGTGAAGGAGCGCAAGTTTGACGGCTTCATCGTCACCGGCGCGCCCATCGCCAACATCCCCTTTGAAGAAGTCCGATACTGGCCCGAAATGCTCGAAATCATGGAGTGGACACGCACCAATGTGCACCACACCATGTTCATCTGCTGGGGCGCACAGGCGGCCTTGCACCACTTCCACAATGCCCGTCGCTATCGCATGGAAAACAAGGCCTTCGGCGTCTTCCGGCATCAGATATTGAAGCCCGGCTCACCATGGCTGCGCGGCCTGTCCGACAGCCCGATGATCCCGGTATCGCGCTACAACGACATCGACCGGGCGAGCATTGGCGGCGATCTCGACGTGCTGATCGACAATCCAGAACTCGGGCTCTGCATGCTCGAACGTAAGGACGGGCGCGCAGTCTATTTCCTCAATCATCTGGAATATGACAACCGCTCGCTGGCCGACGAATATGAGCGCGACGTGGCCGCAGGCCTCGATACGCCCCCGCCCACCAACCTCTTCCCCAATGGCGACACGAGCCTCGAACCGGAAAATCGCTGGCGCAGCCATGCCCATCTCCTGTTCCAGAACTGGATCAACGAGATTTACCAGACCACGCCTTATCGACTGGACGAGATCGGTCGCTAAGGCGGCCCACCAGCGCCGCCCTCGGGCTAGACCCGAGGCCCAATCTCAACAAGTGCGATAGGGCCAATGGTCCTAGGATCACGTCCGAGGGCAGCACGGCGTTTGGCGACAGCCGCCCCTTCCCAAACAGCCCCCCGCTCCCTACCTTGCAGGGACAATTGGGGACAAACCTTGCCGCAGCCGCCGACCACGATCACCGACGAACTGGGCATCGCCCTCTCCAATCTCGCCGACAGCGCCAGCGGCGTCTTCACGCCGACGCTCCGCCTCGGCGTCACCGGCCTCAGCCGGGCAGGCAAGACCATTTTCATCACCGCTCTGGTACATAACCTTCTTACACAAGGCCGCCTGCCCGGCTTCGCGCCGCTGGCCGATGGCCGCTTCATCGGCGCGCGTCTCGCCGAATATCCCGACGCCACCATCCCACGCTTCGCCTATGAGCAGCACCTCGCAGCGCTCACCGCCAATCCTCCGACATGGCCCGAGAGCACCCGCCGGATTTCCCAACTCCGCATTGTGCTCAAATTCCAGTCCGCCAAGTGGTGGACCAATATGCGCGGGCCCGCCACGCTCAACCTCGATATTGTCGATTATCCCGGCGAGTGGCTGCTCGACCTGCCCCTGCTGGGCCTCTCTTTTGCCGAATGGAGCGCCGAAGCCTTGGAGCGCGCGCGCCAGCCCGGCCATACCGACGAAGCCGGCGAATTCCTGCGCGAACTCGACAGCACCGATATTTCAAAAGACGCCAATGACCCAGACGCCGAGCGGCTGGCCAATGCATTCACCACCTATCTGCGCCGTTCGCGCGAACACGGCGCGCTTTCGACACTGCCTCCGGGCCGCTTCCTGCTGCCCGGCGACCTCGAAGGATCTCCCGCCCTCACCTTCGCGCCGCTGCCGAAACCGGCGGCAGCCCAGCGCCATTCCAGCCTCTATGCCATGCTGGAAAACCGCTACGAGGCCTATAAGTCCCAGGTCATCCGGCCCTTCTTCCGCGATCACTTTGCTCGGCTTGACCGGCAGGTAGTGCTTGTCGACACCTTGCGCGCGCTCAATACCGGCCCCGCCGCCGTTGCCGACCTCGAAACCGCGCTGACGGCCGTTCTCGCCTGCTTCCGTCAGGGCGAAGCCAATCCGCTGCTGCGCCCCTTCTCCCGCCGCATCGACCGCATTCTTTTCGCCGCCACCAAGGCCGATCATGTCCATCACACCAGCCATGACCGGCTGGAAGCCATTCTCAACCGCCTTGTCGCCACCGCCAGCAAGCGCGCACGATTTGCAGGAACCGAAACCCGCTCCATCGCCATGGCCGGTATTCGCGCAACCAGCGAAGGCACGATTCGCGAAAACGGCGAAACGCTGCCCACACTGATCGGCACCCCTCTCAACGGCGAGATGCTGGACAGCACCACCTATGATGGCAAAACCGAAATCGCCCTATTTCCCGGCGACTTACCGGAACGACCGGATTCTTTATTCGAGAACGGAAACCCCGTCGCGCTGAACTTCCTGCGCTTCACGCCACCTCAGCGGCTTGAGCGCAATGCTGCAGGAGACCCCGTCCTGCCCCATATAAGGCTGGATCGGGCGCTCGATTACCTCATCGGAGACTGGATGGCATGAAGCGGCCCGTGGCCCACACAATCACTAGATCTGACGACCAGAGCGACGCAACTCGCGCCCCGCGCGCCTTCACGCCCGACCGCGCAGAGATCGTCGAAATCGCTTTCGAGCCCGAACCCGACCCGGAACTGGTAGCGCCCCCACCCCGCCGCATGGGCTGGATTGGCCGAGTCGCATGGACCGCTGGCGGCATTCTCATTTCCGTTGGGCTCGGCCTTGCCGCAGAGCGGCTGATCCGTGATCTTTTCGCCAGCAACGAGTATCTGGGCTATATCGGCCTTGGCGTCCTCGGCGCGTTTATCATCGCCATCCTGGCACTCGTCCTGCGCGAATTTCTCGCCCTGCGCCGCCTGCGCGTGCTGGACGCGCTCAAGGCCGACGCCGCCCGCGCCGTTGCCGACAATGATCGCAAACGCGCCGGAGCCGTGGCAGACCATCTAAATGGTGTTTACGCCGACAGGGCCGATCTCGCCCGCGCAAGAGATACGATGAACGGCCACCTGCCAAACCTGTTCGATGGCCACGAGGTCATCACCCTGGCCGAACGCAGCCTCATGGCGTCTCTGGACGCCAAGGCCAAGGTGCTGACGGCAGCCTCAGCCCGCCGTGTGGCTTTGGTGACAGCGGTCTCACCGCGCGCCCTTATCGACATTGCTTTCGTCATCTATGAAAGCATCCGCCTCGCCGGGTCCATCGCCGCCCTCTATGGCGCCCGTCCCGGCTTTTTCGGCTTCTGGCGGCTGGCCGGATCGGTTCTGGCCCATCTGGCCGTTACCGGTGGGCTGGTGCTGACCGATGGCGTTGTAGAGCAACTGGTTGGACAGGGCTTGGCAGCAAAGCTCTCTGCCCGCCTCGGCGAAGGCGTCGTAAACGGCCTCATGACCGTGCGCGTCGGCATCGCGGCGATGCGGGTGGTCAGGCCCCTGCCCTTCGAGACACTATCGCAGCCGATGGTGCGGGATTTCATTCCGGAATTGGCGAAAGTGACGCAGCACGCGGGGAAGAGTGGGTAGTCTCGACACTCACCGCGCTGTCCTCGGGCCTGACCCGAGGACCACTCTAAGCCTGGCACATGCTGTGTCTGGCCCTCGGATCAAGTCCGAGGGCAGCAGGGGATTTGCTGAAACACCTGGTCCTCAATCCTTCGCCGCACTCGGCGCCAGGGTGAGCTTCAAGCCATCAAGAGCATCCGAGCAGAGAATCTGACAGGACAGGCGTGAGTTCGACTTCACATCGCCCACGCTGTCCAGCATATCCTCTTCATCGTCGCTGGGCGCGCCAACGACATCAAGCCACTCGCCATCGACATAGCAATGGCAGGTCGCGCAACTCAGCGCGCCGCCGCATTCGGCCTTGATATTGAGGCCCCAGTCGCGGATGACCTCCATCACGCGCCAGCCCTCGAGCCCTTCGAGCTCGTGCACCTCGCCTGCCTGGTCGGTAACGATGATCTTCATTAGGCGCTCCTCAACAGCGCGATGGGGATAGACAGATATGGCGTGAACAGCAAGCCCGCCGTGGTCGTCACCACCCGGCTCGACCGGGTGGTCCATGCATCAGCGCACTGGATTGCTCGGTCAAGCCGGGCAATGACGACTGACGGGAAGTGAGCAATTGCTAAGCCACACCCAGCTTCTTCTGCAATTTCGTGCTCGACGTCGTATACTGGAACACCACCCGCTCGCCCGGCGAAACGATGGCCTTGGCCGCCTGCGCCATCAGCGCCGCTTCATGGAAGCCGGAAAGGATCAGCTTCAGCTTGCCGGGATAATAGTTGATGTCACCGATAGCAAAAATGCCGGGCACCGAGGTCTCGAACTTTTCGGTATCGACGACGATGGTGTTGTCGTTGAGCTCTAGCCCCCAATCGGCGACTGGACCCAACTTCATGGTCAGCCCAAAAAACGGCAGCAGGCGGGTTGCCGGGATCGAAAGATCGCCCGCTTCCGTGCTCAGATGCACATGGTTGATCTGACCATCTTCGCCATCGAGTTTGGCAATCTGCCCAAGCTGAAAGTTCACCTTACCCTCAGCCACCAGCTCTTTCATCTTGTTGACCGAAGCCGGGGCTGCCTTGAAGGCATCGCGACGATGGACCAGCGTCAGAGTACGCACGATGGGTTGAAGGTTCAGGGTCCAGTCGAGTGCCGAGTCGCCACCACCAACGATCACCACGTCCTGCCCGCGAAAATCTTCCATTTTGCGAACGGCATAGAAGACCGACGTGTTTTCAAACTGCTCAATTTCCGGAACCGGCGGGCGCTTGGGCTGGAAGGAACCACCACCAGCCGCAATCACGACGACCTTGGTGAAGAAGGTTTCGTCAGCGTCCGTCTGCAGCTTGAATGAGCCATCTTCCAGCTTTTCAATGGAATTGACCATGCGCGAGAAATGGAATTCCGGCGAGAACGGCGCAATCTGCGCCATAAGATTGTCCGTAAGCTGCTGGCCGGTCACAACGGGGAAGCCCGGAATGTCGTAGATGGGCTTTTCAGGATAGAGCTCGGCGCACTGCCCACCGGGGCGATCCAGAATGTCGATGAAATGACATTTGATGTCGAGCAGCCCGAGTTCGAAGGCCGCGAACAGCCCGCAGGGGCCTGCGCCAATGACGACGACATCAGTGGTGATCTCAGTGCTCATTTTTCAAAGTCCGTTCGACACCGGAACCGTCTGGTTCCGGACTTGGTCCCATCGGGGCGCCCTGCCCCGCTTTTCTGGATGGGAACCGCCGCTGTCACCAGCGGCCCCGGCTTGTGCCATTAAAGGCGACTAACGAAATCCACTTATCTTACGATACGCGGCGAAGGAAGGGGCGTGTGCCCAGAGGTATCTCGGTAACGCCCACAGGCTGATAAAAAACCGCCACTTCTGGCAGACGGTTCTCGATCAGTGCCTGCCGCGTCGGCTCATGAACAACCACAAGCGCATTGAAGCCGCAGCGGCACATATGCGGAATCTGATCCTGCAAAACATCACCTACTGCCCTGACTTCACCGGCATATTTCAACCGCTCCACCAAAAGGCGTGCCGTGGAATAGCCGCGCCCATCGGAAAATAAAGGGAACTTGATGGCGACCGAGGCAAAGCGCGACAGATCGTCGGCCACGTCCTCAATCTTTTCACCCGGCGCGACCAAAAGTCCCAGCGGATGCGGATTGGCCAGAAACTCGGCGCGATTGGCGAGAAAGACTGGCAGCGGCACATGCACATAGCGCGCTTCGGACGGATTGGCGCCCTCTTCCCAATCCTTGAACGGGTCGGCGATGAAGGCACCGTCTTTCCAGAGCGTGTGGCGGCTTGCGGCTTTCATCGGATTGGCGATCGCTCCACTGAAATCATAATGGATGCCGCATTCCTTCTTGTTGAGGCCGCGCCACCGTCCCGCGCGCGGGTCTTCGCCCTCGGCAACAATCGAGGTGCAAGGCGCGCAGCCAATGGACTTGTAGCCTTTGGCATAGAGCGGATGCTCGGGCAAGTTATGCTTCTGGCGGTAGGCAATGACGTCAGCATCGGAGAAATAGGCCAGCGGATTGACCTTGATGCGGTCATCGCTGGTCAATTCAAAATGCGGGAGAACACCGCGCTCTTTGGTCTGGTGGCGCTTCCGCCCCGTCACCCAGCCACCATATTGTTCGGTCACCGGCTCGAGCGGCTGGGTCTTGCGAATGTGGCAGCAGGAATCCGGGTCCGTTTCCCAAAGATCACCATTCGGATCGAACCGCTTGATGTCATGGGGGTCGGGATGGATGGCATGGATATTGACCAGCCCGAACTGCTTTTTCAGCATCTCGACATAGGCCAGCGTCTCGGGAAAATGCTTGCCGGTTTCGAGGAAATAGACCGGCATGGATGGATCCACCTGCGCCACCATATGCAGCAGAACCGCCGAGTCCGCCCCGAAGGACGAGACGATAGCCAGATCGCCCGGTAGCACGTCGCTGACGGCATAGCGCAGCACGCCAACGGCATCCATCTCGTCAAACATGCCGTTGAGCGCGAGAATGCCAAGCGCCCGCAACTTGTCATTGGCCACCGGCACAGGAGCGAGTTTAGGCATGGCCATGGAATGTCTCCACAATCTCCGAACCTCCCCTCTCCCCTTGTGGGAGAGGGTGGATCGCGCGAAGCGCGAGACGGGTGAGGGGTTGTCTCCGCTTGCGCAGCGCATGAAGAAAAATACCCCTCATCTGCCCGGAGCCCGTCCTCGGGCGCGAAGCGACCCGTGGGGCACCTTCTCCCACAAGGGGAGAAGGGAGGCATCGAGCCTAGTGCTAAGCATTCCCATACAACGCCTCCTTGAACGGAGCCTCGCCCAGCCGCCGATAAGCGGTCAGGAAGCTTTCGTCCTCGCTCTGGCGCTGGGCAATGTAGAAATCGACCAGCTTCTCAATGGCACCGGGCACAGCGTCCGCCTCGAAACCCGGCCCGATGATCTTGCCCACAGAAGCCTGCTCCGTGGCGTCACCGCCCAGCGTGATCTGGTAAAGCTCGCCGCCCTTCTTCTCGACACCCAGAATGCCGATATGGCCGACATGGTGGTGCCCACAGGCATTGATACAGCCCGAAATCTTGATCTTGAGATCGCCGATATCTTTCTGCCGCTGCGGCTCGGCAAACTTCTTTGAGATTTCCTGCGCAATCGGGATCGAACGGGCATTAGCCAGCGCGCAGAAGTCGAGCCCGGGGCAGCAGATCATGTCGGTGATCTGGTTATTATTGCCCTCGGCCAGCCCATTGGCGACCAGCACATCATAGACGGCCCGCAGGTCCGACACGGCGACATGCGGCAGAACCAGATTCTGCTCATGGGTTACGCGCAATTCGTCATAGGAATAGCGCTCGGCCAGATCAGCCACCACATCGATCTGCGCATCGGTGGCGTCGCCCGGTGCGCCACCAACAGGCTTGAGCGAAATCGTCACCGATGCATAGCCGGCCTGCTTATGCGGGTGGAGATTATTATCCAGCCAGCGGCCGTAGGCTGGGTCAATGATCGACTGATAGGCCACATCCACGCTCTCGCCCGAACGATCAGCAAAATCAGGTGGCGCAAAATAGGCCGTAATCCGGTCCAACTCTTCCTGCGGCAGCGTCAGCACACCACCGCGCACTTCCGCGAACTCGGCCTCGACCTGCCCCTTGATGCTCTCCAGCCCCTCTTCGTGAACGAGGATCTTGATGCGCGCCTTGTACTTATTGTCCCGGCGGCCATAGCGGTTGTAAACACGCATGATGGATTCAAGATAGGCCAGCAGATGCTCGTTGGGCACGAAGGAATTGATCAGCTTGGCGATCATCGGCGTGCGGCCAAGGCCACCGCCAACCCAGACTTCCCAGCCGATCTCACCCGCGCCATTTACGGCCGCCTGCAGGCCGATGTCGTGGAAGCGGATTGCGGCCCGGTCGTTGGGCGAGCCGGTAATGGCAATCTTGAACTTGCGCGGCAGGTAGGAAAATTCGGGGTGCAGGCTCGACCATTGCCGCAGGATTTCGGCAATCGGGCGCGGATCGATGACCTCGTCGGCAGCAGCCCCGGCAAACTGGTCGGTGGTGACATTGCGGATACAATTGCCCGAGGTCTGGATCGCGTGCATTTCCACGCTCGCCAGCTCTTCGAGGATCACCGGAATGTCCTTGAGCTTGGGCCAGTTGAATTGGATGTTCTGCCGCGTGGTGAAGTGGCCATAGCCGCGATCATAGGTGCGCGCGATATGGGCCAGCTTGCGCATCTGCCGCGAACTCAGCGTCCCATAGGGCACCGCGATGCGCAGCATATAGGCGTGCAATTGCAGATAGAGCCCGTTCATCAGCCGCAGGGGCCGGAACTGGTCTTCACTCAACTCGCCAGAAAGGCGGCGCTTCACTTGATCGGCAAACTGCGCCGTGCGACCCGCTACGAAAGCGGCGTCGAATTCGTCATATCGATACATGCCCGTCGTCACCTAAGTGCTGGCGTTCATACGCCTGCCCATTGAGAGTTAGGGGAGCGGTGGGGCCCGCCGCCCTGATGCGTTCGCGCAGGCGCTTGGGCACGATCTGCCCGCCCTCCTGCGATATTTCTTCGATTTCGAGGCTGATCACCCGACCACCGGCCTTGGTCGCCGCCAAAGCGGCATCGCGCTCGGCAACCTCGTCCTTGGAAAACAGCCGTGCGGCCTGCAAATCCTCAACCCAATTGCCCGCAGCGTCCAAATAGACGGTGGCGCCGGAGGTCAGTTCATTGCCGGTGAGGATTTCCATGATCACGCTACCTTGAAATTGCTTGCAGCCGCCGCAGCGGCATTGTGCCAGTCGCCATACGCTACAGCGCCGCCAACTAGTATGACGGCAGGGCCGTCAACGAAATCGACAGCGCCGGCCGCAAGAGCGCCCAGCGTCCCGGCATAGGAGGTGCTGTCGGGTCGGCCCGCATTTACCACAATGCCGATGGGCAGATCAGCCGCGGCACCATGCGCCACCAGTCGCGCCGCTGTCTCAGCGGCAATCGCCTTGCCCATATAAAGCGCCAGCGTCAGTCCGGACTGGGCCAGCGCTGCCCAATGGGCCAGATCACCATCATCAGCCCCATGCGCGGTGGCCATAACGAAACCGCTCGACACCTTGCGCAGCGTCACGGGGGTTGCAGTGTCAGCCGCGGCCGCCAAAGCAGCACTCACACCCGGCACGATTTCATAGGTCAGCCCCGCCTTGCGCAGCGCTTCGATTTCTTCGCCCGCGCGCCCGAAGACCATCGGGTCACCGGACTTCAGCCGCGCGACCTTCTTGCCCTCGCCCGCCAGTCTCACGATCAACGTGTTGATCTGCGCCTGCGAAAACGAATGATGCCCCCGCGCCTTGCCGACACAAATCTGCGCGGCATCCCGTCGCCCCATCTGCACCACCGCAGACGGCACAAGCTGGTCATGCACGATCACATCGGCCTGCTGCAGCAACCGCTGCGCCCGCAGCGTCAGTAAGTCCTCTGCACCGGGGCCGGCCCCAATCAGCCAGACCACACCCTGCCCCGCACCATGCTCCACGTGCTGTGCAAGGAGCGCCTCAGCATCCACGTTAGGCCGCGTCACCAGATCTTCATAAAACCGCCGCCGCGCGGCGCCATCGTGAATCAGGTTTTCAACGCGCTGGCGTAACCCACCGGCCAGACTCGCGATTTTGCCAAGCCCCGGCGCCAGCAGCGCCTCGATCTGCGCCCGCACCAGCCGCGCCAGCACCGGCGCATCGCCCTCGGTCGAAATCGCCACAGTCAGCGGCGCACGATCAACAATAGACGGGGTATAGAAATCGCATTCGGCAGGAATATCGACCACGTTGAGCGGAATATTCAGCCGACGCGCTTCGGCTTTGGCCAGCTCAGCGTCCGCGCTCTCCTCGGCTACAAACACCATTGCAGCCCCGACAATATCGTCGGTCTTCAGAACCCGTTCATGAACGCTGGCCTGGACCCCGGAAAAGTCGGCTTCGATGTGTCTGGAGTAAATCTCTATCGAAGCAGTAGTCTTAGAAACCAACCGGACTTTGTTGAGGGCCTCATCACCGCCACCGATGATGATTATTCGTTTGCCCTTGACCTTGTAACTCAACGGAAATGTGTTGAGGGAGCCCATCATGATCCTATTCTAGAGATGGGGCAAAATAGTCCGAACGCAGGCGGCGCAGCAAGACGTTGAAATTCAATCGCTTTTATATTTCTCGGCGGACACCTGGATTGGAATGACCCACGCCGCTTTGCCACTGCATCGCCAAATGAATCTTCGCCCACCCCACCAGGAGAAAATTTTACTCAGCCCTGCCGCGTCGGCACATGCACAACAAGCCCATCCAGCTCGGGGCGCACCTTGATCTGGCAAGAAAGACGGCTGGCATCCTTCACATCAAAGGCGAAGTCCAACATGTCCTCTTCCATCATCGAAGGCCCGCCCACTATTTCGCGCCAGGCATCGTCGACATAAACGTGGCAGGTCGCACAGGTGCAGGCGCCGCCGCATTCCGCCACGATACCGGGAATGGCATTCATGATCGCCGTTTCCATCACGGTCGAACCAATCTCGCCTTCGGTTTCAATGCGCTCATCCTGAGCAGTAACATAGGTAATCTTGGTCATTGAGAGCCCGTAGTCTTTTTTGGTCAGCTTTCCAGCAGACCTTCCAGATAATGCTTTTCGATACCGAACATAGCCTTGACCGCAGCGATCCGGTCAAGCGCCGCCTGCCGCGACCCTCCACCGCCCTTCTGCGCGACGATGAGATTGTTCTTGGGCGTATGCGCGTCGGAAACGAACTCGAACACCTTGGTGCGATAGCCATTCGCTTCAAGGATCAGCGCACGTAGCCCGTCCGTCACCATCTCCGCCTGCTTTTCCATGAAGGTGCCATGCCGCAATAGGAAATCGAGGTTCTGATCGGGTGACCCCACCTCGATCTGCCGCCTGATCTGCTTGTGACAGCAGGGCGCGACAGCGATCAGTTCTGCCCCCGCCTTGATGCCTTGATAAATGGCGTCGTCCGTTGCGGTGTCGCAGGCGTGGAGCGCGATAACCGCGTTGGCACCGCTGGCATCATAATCGAGAATGCTGCCAGCCTCGAAGCGCAGCCCATCGAACCCCGAAACGCGGGCATTGGCATTGCCGTCGCTTACCAGTTGCGGACGCAATTCGACACCGATGATTTCGGCCCTCTCGCCCTTGCCGAATAGATAATCGTATAGCGCGAAATCGAGATAACCCTTGCCCGCACCCATATCCACAATGCGCGGAATCTCTGCCTTAAGCCCCTGAATCAAGGGAGCAAAGATCTCAACCATCTTGTTGATCTGGCGGAATTTATCTTGGCGGTCATTGCGAACCGCACCATCCTTGCCAGTGATGCCCAGCGCGTGCAGCCACGGCTTATTCGTCTCGGTCAGCGGCCTGTTCTTGGCCCGATCGTGGCTCGAAATCACGGCCTCGCGCCCGGCAACCTCGCTGCGTTTCAGACGCAATTTGTCGCCCTGCCGCTCAAATTGCAGATCGAAGCCGGTGGTTTCGAGCCGCGCGCTGCGCCATTCCTCATTCAGCCCACCGACAAGCAGCAAGGCCGTCTCGTCCAGCGTCAGGTTCTTAGTTATGTCGCGCGTCTTGTAGCGGAAGACAAAGCTCAGTCGCTCACCGGCCTTGATCGACACCTTGCGCGCTTCAGCAGACTTGAGGTCAGCCTCTGGCCCGTGATAGCCGCCCAGCTTGAGCTTGGTCAGCGAACCATCGGCAAAGGCGGACTGCACCGCCGCGACGAATTCGCCAATGCGATCAGACGCGCTCAATGTCGCTCCTTGGTGGTCAGGAAGCGGATTTTCGGCCAGTCCTGCTTGGCCCGATCCGCCCACCACACATTCTGCGCTAGGAACACAGGCGCTTCATTGCGGTCCTCGGCCATATTGACCTTCTGCGCGGTGATGAAGCGCTTCAACTCTTCCGCATCATCGCTTTCCACCCAGCGCGCCACGTCATAGCCGATGCTTTCAAAGCTGATCGGCACGCCATATTCCTTAGCAACGCGCGCGGACAGCACTTCAAGCTGCAACTGCCCGACAACGCCAACGATCCAGTCCGCGCCCACCATACGGCGGAACACCTGCGTAACGCCTTCTTCCGAAAGATCGGTCAGCGCCTTGGCCATCTGCTTGGATTTCATATGGTCGGTCAGCCGTACCCGGCGGATGATTTCCGGCGCAAAGTTCGGAATACCCGTCACATTGATATTGGCGCCTTCAGTCAGCGTGTCGCCCACCGACAGCGTGCCATGGTTGGGAATGCCGACAATATCGCCCGCAACCGCTTCTTCAGCCAGCTCACGATTATTGCCGAAGAAGAACATGGGGTTGGACACGGCCATGTCTTTACCGGAGCGAACATTCTTGAGCCGCATACCGCGCTCGAACTTGCCCGAGCACAGACGCACAAAGGCGATACGGTCGCGATGGTTCGCGTCCATATTCGCCTGTACCTTGAACACGAACCCGGTCACCTTCTTTTCCGAAGGCGCGATGGGCGCGGGCAAGGCCGGCTGCGGGCGCGGCTCCGGCCCCCAATCGCCCAGAGTACGTAGCAGTTCGGCCACCGAAACACCCTTAAGCGCCGAGCCGAACAAGACCGGGCTCAAATGCCCTTCATGAAACGTCTTGAGATCAAAACCCGGCAACATGGCCTGCGCCATTTCCAGCGTTTCCAACGCATTCATGAACACTGGATTGTCGGCCAGCGCCTCATTGTCCAGCAGGTCTTCCAGCGCCTCATATTCAGCAATGGTCTTGCCCTGCGGGTTAAGCACGCGCTTTTCGATCAGGTCGATATAACCGCCGAAATCGACGCCCTGCCCAATTGGCCACAATACAGGCGTCAGATCGAGCGCCAGCTTGGACTGGATTTCATCGATCAGATCGAGTGGCGATTGCCCCTCGCGATCCACCTTGTTGATAAAGGTGATGATCGGAATGTCGCGAAGCCGACAGACTTCAAACAGCTTGAGCGTCTGCGCCTCGATACCCTTAGCCGCGTCGATCACCATGATGGCGGCGTCCACCGCCGTCAGAGTGCGATAGGTGTCTTCGGAAAAGTCGGAGTGGCCCGGCGTGTCGAGCAGGTTCAGCGTCAGCCCGTCATAATCGAACGTCATCACCGACGAGGTGATGGAAATGCCGCGCTGCTGCTCCATTTCCATCCAGTCCGAGCGCGTCGAACGCTGGCCTGCCTTGCCGCGCACCGCGCCCGCAGACTGGATTGCGCCCGCAGCGGCCAGCAGCCGCTCGGTCAGCGTGGTCTTGCCCGCGTCCGGGTGCGAAATGATCGCAAAGGTGCGGCGAAGACGGAACGGTTCGGAAACGGACCGGGCCGGAGCCTCGGCGACATTGGACAGGGACATGGGACTGCTGGATGTTGTGAGGCCGCGCAAGCGCGACGAAACCCGAAGACTATATGGGCCGCTCTATATGCGCTGACAACAGCAGGGTCAAATTTTGGCAGGCGACCGAGGCTCTATTAATGGTTCTGGTCGTTCACGAGCATGCGACTGATAAAGGCCCTTACTTCCTCTACTGCCACACCCAGATCGTCAATCCGCTCGACGGACACTGGACGCCCTTCCTGCAATTCACGCTCCAGCACCTTGGCTATATCGGCAACTGCCCAAGCACCGACACCGGCCGATGCACCTTTGAGCGCATGTAGATTGATGGCCAGATCATCGAAGCTCGCCGCCTGCTTCAGGCGGTCAAAATAGGTGACCATGGTTTTGTCGAACAGGCGCAGGATTTCCAGTTCCAGATTCTCGTCACCCAGACATTGCTTGGCCAGATGAACCAGATCGATGGGGCGGGACGCCTTGATCTCGGAGGGCGAAACCGAAAGGTCGGCAAATACTTCAAGCGCCATGGCGGCAACTCCCATGCGCAGCCGACGAACTCAATACAAACAGGCTGCTGTGGATGAGCTTAAAAGCAGCGCGTGAATCAGAGATTAAGCCACATCTTCGCCTTGGTTGGGGATTTCATTCCTTAACGTTTCCCACCCAAAAATTAACCTTTGGGTAAGAAAGCGTTCGGTTTGCATAAAATTGAATGTATGTATGGGAGCTGAACCAGCACGCGGCGGCGAGGGTTGGGGGATGATGCGGGGCATTTGCATCGAATTGTTCCGAAATGGCTTTATGCCCTTAAAGGGCTATAGCGTCATGACAGCTCCCGAAATCCGCCTTGCCGCTGGCATGTCGACGCGAGAGTTGTAAAGAGTATGGCGAAGAACCCGACCCCGCAGAACGATCCGGCCGCTTTGGCCTTCTCGGCCGTTGAGGATGCCCTCAAGGACTCCGTGTTCAGTCTCGACACGCCCGTCGAGAAAAAGCAGGAAAAAAAGTCTGCGGAACCGGCCCGGTCTGAACGTCTGCGCGCCGCCGACAAGATCGCCCAGCAGGCTGGCGCTGTCGCCAACGATGACCGCATCTCGGCATCGAGGCTGCTTTACGGCCTGCAAACCCGCTCATCCTCCGCGCCAACCTGGCTCGCTCTGCTGCTATCGATTGTCTGGATCGGCGTAACAGGTCTGGTCGCATGGCTGCGCCTCGGCCCGCAAATGGCCAATTTTGGGGCCTTTGTCGGCTCTATCGAATTCGTCGCCACGCTGGCGATCATGGTGCTGCCAGTTCTGGGCTTTTTTGGCGTCGCAACGCTGTTCCGCCGTGCAGCAGACCTGCGCAATGCCGCATCCTCCATCACTCAGGCTGCTATTCGCCTGGCTGAGCCTGAAGTCACCGCCGCCGACAAGGTCGCTTCTGTCGGTCAGGCTGTGCGCCGTGAAGTGAACGCTCTGGGCGATGGCCTCGAACGCGCTCTTTCCCGCGCTGGCGAACTCGAAGTGATGATCCACAACGAGGTCACTGCGCTCGAACGTACCTATTCCGACAATGAATCGCGTATGCGCGCGCTCATCGCCGAGCTGGCCAGCCAGCGCGAAAGCGTCCTCACCAATACCGAGCGCGTCCGCGAAGCCATCACTGAAAGTCATACTGGCCTCGTATTTGACCTCGACATGATCAGCCAGCGCATTGCCGGCACCATCGTCGATAGCGGCGGCAACCTGACCCGCGCTCTTGAAACTGCGGGCAACACGCTCAATAACGGCTTCAACGAACGCGCCGACAGCTTTGTTGGCCTCGTCGAAAACCGCACCACCGATTTCCTGGGCGCCCTTGATGACCGCTCAGAACGTCTGGCTCTGGGCTTCCAGGACCAGACTGCCGAAATGGAGCGCGCCCTCGACGCGCGCGCCGCTCAGCTCAATTCAGGCATTGAAGAGCGTATCGCCATCCTTGGCGACGCACTTGATGCGCAGGCCACCAGCATTTCCTCGGCAATCGATTCTCGCACCCGCCAGATTTCGGAGCGCACCGATGCCGTAACCGCCGAGTTCGAAGATCGTTCGCGCACCATTGCAGGCCTTATCGAATCCCGCACCGGTGAATTGGCGTCTTCGCTCGACGAACGCACCTCCACCCTCGCCAATCTCCTGACCGATGGCGGCGCTTCGCTGCTCGACCAGTTGCGCAATCGCGGCGACGAAGTCAGCGCGGCACTTGCAGATATCGGTTCGCGCGTTGCCGGTGACATTTCGGGCCGTGCCACCGAAGCCGAACTGCTGCTGGCGACGATGACACGCCAGCTCGATGAGTCGGTGTCGATCCAGCTCAACGCTATGGACAGCCGTCTGCAGTCGGCCATTATTGAGATCAACGGCGCGCTCGACGAAACGTCCGAGCGTGCCCGCGAAACCCTGTCGACCGCCGGTCAGGACTCGCTCGGCCTGTTCGACACGCGCCTCACCGAAATCACAGGCCTGCTCGACGAAAAGCTCCACGCGCTGGACAATGTCATTGGCAACAAGGGCGAACACCTTATTTCGCGTCTTGACGAACAGGGCACCAGCTTTGCCGCTCGCGCCAACGTGCTCGAAATGGCGCTGAACGAAGAATCCGGGCGCTTCAATGACATCGTTAGCGAGCGCACACGCGAACTTAGCGACGTTTTGGGCGCCAAGACCAAATCGGTTTCCGAAGCACTGGACAGCCGCACCCGCGAAATCGCCGACACGCTCGACAAGAATGTGGGTGTAATCGCCGAAACCTTCGACAGCCGCGCCGGTCATATCGACGAAATTCTTGCCAATCGCGCTAGCGAGGTGGCTGAAACCATCGGCACCCGCACCAGCGAACTCGACCAGACACTGGCTGCCCGCGCCTCGGAAATTGCCAGCTCTATAGCCACCCGGTCGGAAGAACTGCGTCAGAACCTTGAAGCAGGCACTTCGGAGATCGCCAGCTCCATCGCGGCTCGCTCGGAAGATCTTCAGCAGACGCTGGCCGCTCAGGCGACTGACATGAACGAGGCCATCCGCACCCGTTCGCAAGAACTGGGCCAGGCGCTTGGCACCGGCACGCAAGCCTTCGATCAGGCCATTGCGGGCCGCACACAACGCCTCGCTGAAGCGCTGTCCGAGCGCACCAATGCCCTGTCGCTAGAGCTGGAAACCCGTACCAACGATCTTTCGGCACAGATCGAGGAGCGCACTGGTACGCTGGTTGGCAGGCTCGACGAGCGCACGCAGGACCTGTCCGGTGTTCTCGACACGCGCACACAGGAACTGGCAAGCGCCGTTCAGGACCGCACGCATCTGCTATCCGACGCTCTTGCAGCGCGTACGCAGGCTCTATCCGACACGCTGGCGACGCACACGACCTCCATTGGCGAAACCATCGGTCTGCATACAACCGAGCTGGCCGAAACGCTCGACCAACACGGCGCCAATGCCCGCGAAAGCATCGATGCGTCGCTGCGTCAGGTTACCGGCACGATGGAAACTCGCCTCACCGAGATGTCGGGCATGGTCTCCTCCAAGGTTGCCGAGGTCAATTCCAGCCTTGGCGACGGTCTCGACACCGCCCTCACGCGCCTGTCCGACGCCGAAAAGGGCGTTGCCGCCAGCATCGAACATGCCAGCCAGAGCGTGGGCGAGAGCGCCCGCCATGCCGCCGCCCTCATCGAAAGCGGCGTGACAACGGCCCGCAATGCCATCGCCGAAATGGTCGATCAGCGTCTGGGCACCCTGCCCGAAGCCATCACCGCCCGTGCCGACATTACTGCCGAGCGTCTGGCTGCGCTCAACGCCTCGATCAGCACCTCGATCACCCAGTCCATGGCCGATCTCGAAGCTGGGGCCGACCGCATTGAGGAAACTATCGCTACCCGCATTACTGCGGCTGCGACGGCCATTTCCAGCAATGTTGAATCCACCGCGACCCGCATGGATTCCGCAGTCCGCGACGCTCTCGACCAGATCCGTCTCGCCGCCGCCAATATCGACCAGATCGTCTCGGTCAAGGCTGTGGGTGCCGTGGACGCCATCGAAGGCCGTCTGAGCGACATCAACCGCACTGTCGAGGAAAAGACCTCCCACTTCGCCAATCTGGTCACCGAGCGTTCCGCAGACCTTGAAAACGCGCTTGCGAGCCATGGCAATCTCCTGCGCGACGCGCTGTCGGAAAATTCGCGCGAAGCCGAACAGATCATGTCGGTATCCACGACCCGCATTCTCAGCGACGTCACCAACGCACTCAACAAGCTCAACGACTCCAACCTGCTGCTGCAGCGCGTTCTCGATGCGTCAACGGCAAATCTTGCGAGCCTCGAAACCAGCGTGGCCCAGCAGACCGCCGCGTATTCCAACACCATGCGCGAAGCCATGGGCCAGACCGAACAGGCCGGCACGATGGTCACCCAGCATGTGGGCGCACTGCAAAACACAATCCGCGGCATGGTGGACCAGTTCTCCTCCATTCTCGGCAAGCTCGACGCCGAAGCAGTTGGCTTCACACAGGCCTCACAGGCACTGGAATCGAGCAGCAGCGTAGCCCTGGAAAATCTCGAAGATCGTCGTGGCGCCATGGATGCCCTGGCACAAAGCTTTGCCGCCCGCGCCGACGATATCGATGGCCGTATGCGTCTGTTCGCCCAGACCATTGCCGACACTGTCAACGATACCGAGCGCCGCCTGATCACCGCCCGCCGCGCCATGGACGAAGCCCTGCAGGGCACCTCCCACTCCGTACGGGATGTGCTGGAGCAGACGACAAGCACCATCACGGACGCGCTGGAAAGCAATACCAACAGCGTCAACAATGCGCTTTACAGCACCAGCGAGCGCTTCAACTCGCACCTCAATACGAGCGTGTCGCAGATGGACAACGCCGTGCAGCGCGCCGCTGAGGCCGCTGCCGCAGCACTCAACCAGACATCGAGCTCGGTGCGCTTCGCTCTCTCCGATCAGGCCGATCAGGTCAATGCCGCCCTTGAGGACAATGCCAACCGCGTCAGCGATGTCCTGACCTCGACGGCCAGCAGCGTCACCGATGTGCTTACCACGACGACCAGCTCGCTCGCCGATACGATTGCAGACTCGACGGGTTCTGTGCGCAACGCCATTGCGTCCAACACCGGCCAACTCCGCCGCGCGCTCGATGAAACCACCGGCGAAGTCACCGGCAAGCTCGGCGAATTCCACTCGACTGCCGATATTGAAGGCCGTCGCGCCGCCGCCGCCCTCAAGGATGCGCAGCAGCGCATGGCAGAGGAAACTCAGCGCGCCATCGAAGACGCTACCCGTCGCTTTGCAGAAACCGCCAGCGCCATGCGCGAAACGGCACGCGAAGTGGGCGGCGAACTTGAAGCCACCCGCGCTGAACTGGCGCGCGGCGTCAACGAACTGCCCGAAGAAACCCGCGCCAGCGCGGCAGCTATGCGCCGTGTCGTGGCCGAACAGATTGAGGCCCTTAGCGAGCTTAACGCCATCGTGCGCGCTCAGCCTGCCAGCCATGACCTGATCGACCGTCGCGCACCGCAGCGTGCGCCACGCCAGCCGGAAGCACCGGTACAGCAGCCCCCGCGTCAGCAGGAGCCGCGCGAGACCTATCGCCCAGAGCCCGCGCCGACACGCCAGACCCTCGCAGACCCGATCCGCCCTGCAGTGATCGAGCGCCCTGCCCCGGCACCGGCTGCCGCAGCGACCGCACCGGCCCCTGCCACACAACAAGCCGAAGGCGGCTGGCTGCGTGACGTGCTGCGCAACGCCTCGGCCAATCAGGCCGGTTCGGGCGCATCGCAGGGTCTGTCTGGCCTCAGCGAAGAAATCGTCCGCGCCATCGACGACGCCGCTCTGGCCGACGCATGGTCGCGGTATCAGGCCGGTGAATCCAACGTCTTCACTCGTCGCATCTATTCACTGACTGGTCAGGGCACCTATGACGAGGTCCGCAAGCGCATCCAGCGCGACACCGACTTCGCCCGCACGGCGCAGGCCTATATGAGCGAGTTCGAACAGCTGCTTAAACGCGCCGCCGCCGGTCCTAACCCGTCGGGCGAAACCCGCGAATACCTGCTCTCCGAGCGCGGCAAGGTCTACACCACCCTCGCCCATGCCAGCGGTCGTCTGAGCTAAAGCCGGAAACGATAGAAGCAGAAAGGCCCCGGATCACACCGGGGCCTTTTGTTATGGTCCGCAGTGAAAGGGTCGGCTCAGAACTCCGCCTCCGAAAAGCGGCCCGCGAAATGATAGAGCAGTGCAACAACGAGCGCCAAAAAGGCCGTTACCAGCCAGAGAGCAAGGCCACCAAAGGCGTAAAGCAAGGCGCCGCCCATAAGCGGCGCAATGGCAAAGCCCAGAACGCCAAGGGAATAGGCGCCGAAATAGCTGCCCTTCATGGCCGCAGGCGCAATCCGGTCGATGATCAGGTTTTGCGTCGGAAACAGGACCGCCTCGCCCACCGACAGCACGAACATGGCCAAGACCAATCCAAATGGCGGTTCAACCGGCGCAATGGCAAAGCCGACAAAACCAAATACGAACAGAATGACGCCGAACATCGACCGATTAAATAGGCTGACCGATTGCATCATGCGCAGCAGCGGGAATTGCAAAATGACAATCGTACCGGCATTGACCGCAATCAGCACGGCGTAAAGCGAGGCAATGTCTGGAACAGACTGCATCTGTAGATATTGCACCAGCGCAGAATCCGTCTGGCCGTAACAGACCGAGCAGATCAGGCTCGCCAGCACCAGAAGCAGAAACGGTCGATCCCGACCGAGCACCCGCAAGACCTCGCCCAGATTGAGGAGTGAGCCCGGAGCGGCGGCCCGCGCCGGTTGTTCGATCCGAAAAACAATGATGGCTGCGACGAGGTAGGCGCAATAGACCGCTGCAACGAGATAAAATGTGGACTGTGCGCCGTTCAGCCCCGCTGCGGCACCGAGCAAGGGGCCAAGCGCCGCGCCAACATTGAGCGCAAAATAGCGCATATGGAGCGCCATATCCTTGACGGCGCGATCGTCCACCGTGTCCGTCATGAGCGCCCGCCCGGGGTTTTCCACCATGGGCCGCGCCAGCGCCTGCATCAGCGTGCCAGCAAAGAGCAGATAAAGATTGTCTGCCACCCCAAGCATGAGCATCGCCACAACGGTGAGTGCCACCCCGAAAACAATGATCTTCCGGCGCCCGATCCGATCAGACAGATAGCCGACATAAAAGCCGAAAATAATGCCGATCAGCGATGCGGCGGCTAGGAAAAGCCCCACCTCAAGCTCATTCAGCCCAAATCGCTGGTGCAGCAGAATGGCGAGAAACGGCAGGATCATGAACTGCACAAAGCGACCACCAAAAGTGGCGGCTATGATGAGCCAGATGGTGAGATTGAAGCCGCGTATGGCAGCGAGCATGCAATAGTCCGATACAGAGACAAGCGGGCATAGACGTACTTGCCGGTCCGCCAACGATGCCGGACCGCTTCTACGTCGCTTCAGCCCGTTAGAAGGGAGTGTTCAAAGCGCGTACGCGCTGGATAAAAGAAACACTGCCGCGTCACAAACGACAAAAATTGTCCTGAGCCATAACAAGAACTGATGGCTCAATCAGAGTCAGGCTTTTGGCCTAGCTCACCATGGATTTTGGTGGCCGTAGTTTCAGCGACCAGAAAATGCAGCCTATCGCCAGCAGAGATGTGATTGTCGAATAGAAGAACGCATAGCTACCGAAATGCTCGACCAGAATGCCGAAAACGATCAGCGCCGTCATGGCTGCAGCCATGTTGAGCATATTGGCGAAGCCCTGCGCTTCGGCAGCATTGGCCTCGTTGGTCCAGTTGGCGATGAAATGCACCACGCCAAAATAGCCCATGCCAAAGCTGAAAGCGTGCAGCAATTGGGTGAAGAACAATACTTCGACAGGTGGGTTAAACGCCATGATCGTAAAGCGCAAAAGCCCGGCCAGTGCGCCGACAAGGATCATGTTACGCGCTGTAACCCTCCCTCCGAAGCGACGCCACGCAAACATCAGGATCGCCTCACCCACCGCTGCAATGCCCAGAAGCGGACCAAGGAAATAATTGGGAATGCCGTTCTCGTGCCAAAGCAGGGCCGCGAAACTGCCGATCAGGGCGTTCGACGAATTGACCAGCGCAAAGGCCAGGAGTGGCAGTATGAACCAGAGCTTGAGGCTATCTTTGAGCCGGCTCGGCGCAGTTGTTTCAGGCGCGGCATCGGCAAGCGTTACTTTGGGCAACGGCGTCCGGAAGCGCGGCAGCAGGAATGCCAGACCGGCGCGGATGATGACGGTCACCACATAGAGCGTGACGAAAACGGCTGACCCCATGACATTGATCAGCAGCCCAAGCCCACCAGCGGCAAAGACGTAACCGACGGTGGCCCAGGCGCGGATCACACCGAAGTCGGTGCCATTGCGTCGCGTCATGCGCACAGTGGCGGCGTCGATCACCGGCGCGACAAGCCCATTGCTGGTCGCGGTCAGCGCCCAGATGGTCAGAATGCCCCAAAACTCGGACACAAAATAAAGCGGCAGCGGAGCCAGCGCCGACATGATCGAAATATAGATCAGCGCCGTGCGCCAGTCGTCGGCCTTATCGGCGATCCGGCCTACGACAATGTTGAGCAAAAGCAGGCACAGCGTCGGCAAGGCATTGATCAGACCGATTTGATCGGCGGGAATGCCATGCTCGCTCAGCCAGATGCCGAAAAATACCGAAGCAACACCACCGGGAATATAGACGGTAAACTGATAAATGGTTGCGCGCAGCTCGGGAGTGTCCAAGCGCGAAAGTGCCGATGGCATGGAAAAAGAACTCCGGGCGCAAAACCGCGCCACGTGTCGCTTCGTGCCTTGTAAATCGTTGCAATGCAAGAGCCTCGCGGGCAGCAGAGATGGCTTTTATCTCGCCGCCGCCTCACACCGCCCGAGGAAGAAAATTATTGCCCGCTTATGCGCCTGGCCTTGGCGCGACGCGCCTCGCCGCTGACCATTTCGGTCCACTTGATCAGCTCGAAAGCACCATCGTGATTCTCAACGATGGCAGTGCAGCTCTCAACCCAGTCCCCGGTATTGATGTATTGAATGCCCAACCGGTCATGAATGTCGGCAAAATGGATATGGCCGCAGATAACCCCATCGACGCCCGATTCCTTGGCCTCATGCACCAGCGCCTCTTCAAAACGACCAATGATTGAAACGGCGTTTTTCACCTTCTGCTTGGCCCATGCGCTCAGAGACCAATATTGCAGACCGAGGCGCCGCCGCACCCAGTTAATGGCAATATTCACCCGCAGCGCAGCATTGTAGGCCCAGTCACCGACATGGGCGAGCCACTTCATGTTCATGACTACAACGTCGAACTGGTCGCCGTGAATGACGAGATAGGTCTTCCCAGTCGCCGAAGTATGCACCGTCCGGTCGATCAGCTCGATTTCGCCAAAATAGGTGCCCAGATATTCGCGCAGGAACTCGTCGTGATTTCCCGGCAAATAGACAATACGCGTGCCCGCATTGGCCTTGGTCAGCAACAGGTCGATCAGCACATTGTATTCTTCAGGCCAGTGCCATTGCTTGGCTAGCCGCCAGCCATCGACAATGTCGCCGACCAGATAAATGGTTTCTGCATCATGCGCGCGCAAAAACTCGATCAGCTGTTTGCTGCGGATCGGCTTCATGCCCAGATGAACATCGGACAAGAACAGCGCCCGGACGCGCCGGACCTCGCGGTCTTCCACCATCAGCCAGTGGTCTCCTGCTGGTTGGCGCGCACATTACAGGCTGCGCGTGACAGTGCAAACATGATGAAAACAGAAAGCCGGGGAAAGCCCGGTCTACTGAATTCGAGCCTTGAGCGCCACGATCCTCTCATAGCTCTGTTCGATCCGCGAAGCGAAATCCGGATCGACCTCAGCCTCAGCCAGCAGAATATCGAGGATTTCCCGCGACAGACCGGGTCTGTATTGAGCGGTATTGGAAAAGAGCAGGACGTCCATGCCTGCCCGTACCGCCTTCGTCACAGTTTCTTCCAGTGTAAAATGATCACGGATCGCCCCCATTTCGAGGTCATCGCTGATGACCACGCCGTCAAAGCCAAGCTCCTGCCGCAGCACACCATCGATCCAGCGCGGCGATAGCGATGATGGGGTTTCGCCATCACCATCGGCATAGTCAGCATGGTAGAGATGGCCAACCATGACCATATCCACCAGTCCCTCACCGATCAGAGCCCGATAGGGTTCCAGTTCGTCGGGTGCCCAGGTCTTGGTAATATCGACAAAGCCCTCATGGCTGTCGGCGGTTGACGATCCGTGCCCCGGAAAATGCTTAAGCGCGGTAATCAGGCCCGCCGCATGATGCGCTTTGATGAAGGCTTCGTCATAGGCGATCACCGTGTCCGCCTCGGCGGAAAAGGACCGTCCAAATCTGGCAATGATCTGATTGTTGGGATTGGTATTGAGATCAGCCACCGGGCCGAAATTGACACTGAATCCTTCAGCCGAAATACCTTTTGCCATGTCGCCATAGATTTCCTCGGCGACAAGCGGGGTGTGGCTGGCGGCGATACTGGCCGCATTGGGGATTTCCGTGAAGCCGACATCCTTTGTCAGTCGCTCCACCGCCCCGCCCTCCTGATCGAGAGTGATGAAAGGCAGGAGATCGGGCGATGCAGCGCGGAACATCGCGTTCATTTCACGCACGGCCTCGAGGCTGGCGACATTCTTTTTCAGATACATCACGCCGCCTAGCCGACCCGCTTCAAGCTCGGCATTCACGACCTCAACACCGGCGGCGTCGACACTATTGCCCTCAAATCCCACAACGATCATCTGGCCCGCCATTTCTTCCAGCGTTGCTGCAGAAACGGGCAAGGCAAGGCCAGCAAGGGCGGCAGAAATGAGAAAACGAAACAAGAGAAAACCTGAAAGCCGGGAATCGAAAAATCGAGAATGAGCGGCAAATGGCGGCGATACAATGATCCATCCCCTATTTGGGGGATGCGAAAATGACTTGAAGACAGCAATGTGATCGTCTGGTGGATGAGGGCCTTGGGGATTTCAACCTTCCATCCGGGGCACCACCGAACTCATCGGGCGGCGGTCTTACGACCACCGCCCGAATTTTTCGACCTACATTATTTCATTAGGCCGGTTTGTTCTGCCGGTTGGCGATGAGATCATCCACCACCGCGGGATCCGCCAAAGTCGAGGTGTCGCCCAGCGAGCCGAAGTCATTCTCGGCCACCTTGCGCAGAATGCGACGCATGATCTTGCCGGAGCGCGTTTTTGGCAGGCCCGGTGCCCATTGGATGTGGTCGGGCGAGGCAATCGGCCCGATTTCCTTACGAACCCAATTGCGCAGCTCGCCACGCAGATCGTCGGAATATTCCTCACCGGACATTAGCGTCACATAGCAATAGATGCCCTGCCCCTTGATATCGTGCGGGAAGCCGACAACGGCGGCCTCAGAAACCTTGGGATGCGCCACCAGCGCGCTTTCCACCTCCGCCGTGCCAAGACGATGGCCCGACACGTTGAGCACATCGTCAACGCGCCCAGTGATCCAGTAATACCCATCCTCGTCGCGACGGCAGCCGTCGCCGGTGAAATACCGCCCCTTATACGTCTCGAAATAGGTGGAGACGAACCGGCCATGATCGCCCCAGATGGTGCGGGCCTGGCTGGGCCAACTGTCCTCGATCACCAGCACGCCTTCGGCTTTGGTCTGCTCCTGCAGCTTCCCCTCAGGCGAAAGCACAGCGGGCTTGATGCCAAAGAAGGGCTTGGTCGCAGAACCCGGCTTGGTGGGAATAGCGCCCGGGAACGGGGCAATCATGTGCCCACCCGTCTCTGTCTGCCACCAGGCGTCCACCACCTCGCAGCGGCTCTTGCCCACCTGATTGTAATACCAGAGCCAGGCTTCCGGGTTGATCGGCTCGCCCACCGTGCCGAGCAGGCGCAGCGAGGGCATATCGTGCTTTTCGACAAATTGGTTGCCCGCGCCCATCAGCGACCGGATCGCCGTCGGTGCGGTGTGGAAAATATTGACCTTGTGCCGCTCCACCACTTGCCAGAACCGGCTGGCGTCGGGCCATGAGGGAATGCCCTCAAACATCAACGTGGTCGCGCCATTGGCCAGCGGGCCGTAGACGATGTAGGAGTGGCCAGTAATCCAGCCCACGTCAGCCGTACACCAGAACACTTCGCCGCGCTTGTAGTCGAAGCTCAACTCATGCGTGAGCGACGTGTAGGTCAGATAGCCGCCCTGCGTATGCACAACGCCCTTCGGCTTCCCGGTCGAGCCGGACGTATAGAGGATGAAAAGCGGGTCTTCCGCATTCATCGGCTCTGGATCGTTGAACGGCTCGACGCCCGCAGCGGCTTCGTGCCACCACACATCGCGCGAACCCTTCATGGCCACGTCAGCACCGGTATTGTGCACGACCAGCACCTTGGAAACACCGGGGCAATCTTCCAGCGCCTTGTCGACATTGGCCTTGAGCGGCACGGTCTTGCCACCACGACGGCCCTCGTCGGCGGTGACCACCACGGCTGAGTCGCAATCGTTGATGCGGCCAGCCAGCGCGTCGGGCGAGAAGCCGCCAAATACCACAGAATGCACGGCGCCGATGCGCGCGCATGCCAGCATGGCATAAGCAGCCTGCGGGATCATCGGCAGATAGATGGTGACGCGATCACCCTTCCTGACACCCAGCGACTTCAGCACATTGGCGCAGCGGCAGACCTTTTCGTGCAAGGTCCGATAGGTGATGTACTCCGCTTTATCCGCCGGATTGTCCGGCTCCCAGATAATGGCGACATCGTCGCCACGCTCGGTCAGATGCCGATCGATACAATTGGCCGCAACATTGAGCACGCCGTCCTCGAACCACTTGATCGAGACATCTGGATATTCAAACGTCGTGTTCTTGATCGTCTTGGGAAAGGTCATCCAGTCCAGACGCTTGGCCTGTTCGGCCCAGAACCCATTCGGGTCGGTCACCGAGCGCTCATATTGCGCGGCATATTGATCTGCACTGGTATGGGTGCGTGCGACGGCAGCCGCACTTGGCTGGAACAAGAGCTGGTCGCTCATCGTCTTCCTCCCTTAGTCTCTCCCAAGAACCGTTCTAATCAGCGGGCCAGCCAGCGGCAAGGGCTACTGTCTGAGACTAAGGAGCTATTTACAGCAAGGGGATATGCCGAAAGGGCACGGGTACGAGCCATTAACCGCCCTGCCCTAAAATGGCGTGATCATCATGAGGGATCTGCCAATGGCCGAGATGACCATCCGCGCCGCGACCGCCGCGGACATCGATCTGATCCACCGGGAGTTGAGCGACGTCATCATGACCTCGCCCCACTATAGCGACCGCTTCAAGCAACACGAAGCCAGTCGTCTCGACAAGAATTTCCTGCGCAATCTGCTCGCTATCGATCCCTGGCACATCATGATCATGTGCGCCGATGGCGTGCCCGGCGGCGCGATGGTTTCAGGCCCGGAATGCGGCGCGATCTTCCGCTATTGGAGCTGGGTTTTCCCGTCACATCGTCAGAGCAAACTCGGCATGTTCGGCATGCGCGAATTCGACAAGCACTGGGACAATTCCCGCTTCCACAAGGCATACACCTTCGTGCGTCCTGACAACGAAGTCGCGCGCATGCTGCTCAAGCGCTACGGCTATCGGGAAACCGTGATCCTCGAAAAACACATTTTCGGCGAGGATTACCTGCTGATCGAAAAGTTCTACACCCGTCAGGATGGGCCTTATGACAGCGGCTATATCGGCAGAATGGGACGCTTGAAAAAACGTCTCAGGGGTCTGATAGGGGCATAACGGCCCCTATCCGGTTACAGAGCGCCGCGTGCGAAACCACTGCATGATCGACACATCGATCTTGGCCGTTCTCATCGCAATGACCCAGAGCGCCAGTGACCATACAGAAATCCCGATAAGCGCTGCCAGCGCCGCGCCAACGAGATGGAAAGCTGGGACCAAAACAAAATTTCCAGCCACCAGTGTGCCCATTCCGAGGACAACGGCGGGCAGACTTGCCCAGGGCCTGTCGTGAATGGACAGCACCATCGACGCCGGGCCCATCGCAGAGCGAACCACAAGCGCCAGGCACAGGATAACCAGCGGCAAGGCCCCTTGGGTAAAACCTTCGCCAAACAGCAGCAGTGCAAATGGTCCGCCAATCATGACCAGCACCAGCAATGCCAGCGACACCAAAGTCGCCACCAGATTGGCCTCGCCCACCTTGCGATGAAAAGCAGCCCGATCATCCTGCGCTTCGCTCTCGAACATGTCCGGCAGCGTCACGGCATAAACCGCAGCGACCCCGAAAGACACCAGCGAGAAAATACGGGTGCAGACGCCAAAAATGGCCAGTTCTTCCTTGCCCAGCAGATTGGCGAGCAGCAGCAGGTCGATATCGAAAAAGAAGTCCGTCGCCAGCGTGATCAGCACCCATGGCGCTGCAAACCGCCACCAGCGCGGCCATTCAGTGTCCCGCGTCGGCGCCACTGCCTCGACGCGCTTCACAGTGGCGACCACGAAGCAGAAATGCACAGCCGCAATCAGCACATAGCCGATGGCAATGACCCAGAGCATGACACCAAATCCGGTCGCAGGCACATCAAAGACCGCAGCGCAGACGAGAAACGTGCCGAGCACGACCATCGGCCGAAAAATGCCATCCGCAAAGAAACCGGCAAAGGGCCGTTTCAGCCCGACAAGCACACCACCATTGACGTAAACAATGGCCGTCGCCAGCGCGAGCAGCACGACGGGCAGGTAATGGTTCGCAATAACAGCATCGCCCTGCCCGATGACGTTCATCACCAGCGGTCCCGCCAGCGTCACCACGGCAAACACCACGGCCACATGGGCATAGGCGCGGATGAGAAAAGCGGTGAGTTGCCGCCTGTCGCCACGCGCACGATACTCGGCCGCAAAATAGGTACCCACCGTTTGGAAACCAAGCGGCATGGCCACCGCGATCAGGTTTACCGCCGCGATAATGAGCAGGTATTCGCCCAGGATCGCCGCGCCCCAGACGCGCGCGATGAAAGCCTGCACAAGAAAGATAAGCCCGGCGCCAAACAGGCGCCCACCAAAAATGATTGTGGACTGGGACGCGAGCCGGCTGGCAAGGCTCATTTGAGATAGTCATCCAGCTCGGGCCGCGGCTGATCCGGCTTTGCGCGCCCGGGCCGGAAGGCATTGATCTTGTGCTTGATCAGGTTGACGGCCTCGCGTGCCATAAAGGCGAATGAGCCGATCCAGAATGCTTGCGGTCGCGATGCATAATTGACGACGGGCGGCACTGGATGGACCAAACCCGCATCGCCCACCATGCCCTTTTTGAACTGGTGCAGCCCGAGAAAACCGTCGGTTCCGCCCAGATCATACCAGCTTGCCCGCGTGTGATCGCACAGCCAGCGGATGATATGCCAGTGCATGAAGTAACCGGCGCGCAGTGGCAGTGCCCGATCATTGGTCGCGCCATAAAGATAGACCGCGCGATCCCCCGCTTTGAAAATCAGCGCGCCAGCAACGATCTCGCCCTCATGCCGCACAAAAAACAATTCGGGCCGCAATGGCTCGTCCATCGCCATCAACACATCGAGCGTGTCATACGCGGAATAATCTGGAAACTGCTTCCGATCCGACATCGCATCGTAAAGCGTTTTGAACTCAACTAAGCGCTCTACGCCGCCATGCTCGAAAATCAGTCCCGACTTCTCCGCCTTGTTGAGCTGCCGCCGCCAGGTCTGATGAAAACTCTTGCGCTGCGCCTCGTCGGACAGGCGTAGATTGACCAGATAGCGGTGCGGATAAGCGAGCGCAAAGCCGCGCCGGAACCCCTTTGCTCGCAAGGCAAGATAGTCCGAATTGACCTCAGCAGTGGAGGCATGAGGCAGGATGGACAGCATCATGCCGCGCTTGTCAGCATATTCTGCAACGAGCCCGTCAATCATGCCCGCATGAACGGCCTGCGCATCACTGGCTTTGGCATCGGCCAGCATTGGCGCCCATTTGGCGAGCGCAATATGGCCCAGCTTGAGCGGCAATGGCTGCACCATGATCAGTGCGCCACCGACAATCCTTCCATTGCGCTCAAACAACATCGGTTCAAGCCGGACGCCGGGCCACCGAATAGCGGCAAAGCCATGCAATTGTTCCTGACAAACGCCGTCGAAACCGGAAACCACTTCGTCCCAATACGCGCCTTCGACGCGGCGGGCGGCAAGTGCAGCAACGCCGCCTGGCTGAAGTTGAGCGCCACTCTCGGCGACAGGATGTGCGATGGCCGCCATAAGACGAGTTCCGCCTGTTTCATTCAGACGGAAATCTAGTGCGCGCTGGTAGCCAAATTCCTATTGGACAGCAATAAAACCTGCAAACCTTCGGCCTTGGTTACCAAAGACTTCGCGGTCGGCCCTTCTCGCCTCAATGCGCGGCGGCTGCGGCCACGGCATGGGGCGTGTAAAGGAGCGGAATTTCCGGAAGGGCAACAAACGCACCGAGCCCTTCGAGCCCCATGCGGATCGCCACAAACAGGATCATGACGAGACCAATCCAGGCGATCCAGCGGAACTTGTGCAGGAGGCGCGCAATGAAGGTCGCAGCCACACCCATCAGCACCACCGACAGCGCCAGCCCGAACACCAGCGCTTCAAAATGATGCTGGGCCGCACCCGCCACAGCCAGCACATTGTCGAGCGACATGGACACGTCGGCAATGATGATCTGAATAACGGCCTGCCGCAGCGTCTTCTTGGGCGCCTTGCTGGCCACGCTGCCATCGGCATTAAGATCAGCATTGGCTAGTGCTTCGGTCGCTTCATGCTCTTCTTCATGGCTGACGGTCAGCTCACGATACATCTTCCAGCAAACCCAAAGCAGCAGCACGCCGCCAGCGATCAGCAGCCCGCCACCGAGGGACAGCAATTGTGTGGTCAGCAGCGCAAAACCAATGCGCAGCACAGTCGCCGCCAGAATACCGATAAGAATAGCCTTGCGCCGAAATTCGGGAGCAAGACCTGCCGCAGCAAGGCCAATGACCACAGCATTGTCCCCCGCCAGCACCAGGTCGATCATGATCACCTGAAACAGAGACGAAAAGAAACTCGGATCAAAACCGAACATTTTGGAAGGTCCTTGCGGAAAATCGCCGGAACGCGGCGCGAGAGCAGCTACTCCTCCGCAATCGGGCCCGCAAGAGCCAAGTGCGAAAATGCCTCGAAAGTATCAATTTTTGATCGCTCAAAGCCATTGCCGACAGGGTGACGACAGAAAACCCGAGCAATGCAAAGGCGGCCCCGAAGGACCGCCCTGTTTATCGTCAATTGCTCGGGGGAGCTGGTGGCGGATTGTTCGGATCGAAACCCTCTGGCGGCGCACCGGGGAATTCGCCATTCGGCGGGCCACCAGGGCCGCCATTCGGAGCAGCCGAGGCAGAAGAGCGGTCGGCGTTAAAGTCTATCGGGATCGTCACCGTTCCAACATAGCCGCTCGACGGGTCACCGGACAGGGTCAGCGTCTGCTGAACAATCTCGTCCTCAGTATTGTCGCCGAACACGTTGTCGCTGGCGATGGTGATGCGGCCAAGATTGGTCGTGCCATTTGAATAGCGGCTATCGGCTGCGTAGACCGCAGCGCACTCTTCTTCAGGCAGCGCAATCTGGGCCGTCAGCAGCGACGCTTCGCCCGCGACTGCCTTATCCACGCTTTCGAACACTTCGAAGTGGATATGCGGCCAGCGACCATCATAGCAGCCCGGGAAAATGGTGGTGAACTTCACCTTGCCTTCGTCGTCCGCAATGCCAACGCCGCGCAGGTAGTTGGCATCGGTGGTATCGTAGAGCGAATAGAGCCCCGTGGTATCGCAATGCCAGATATAGATGGCATAACCGGGCAGTGGCGTGCAGCCATCCGCATTCTGTAGCGTCAACTCAAGATCAAGCTGCAGCCCTTCTGCAACCTTGTTGAGGGTGCCGAATGAGGGACGCAGATCCTGCCGGATCACACCTTCCTGCGTCAACGCGTTGACGGTCTGCCCGTCTTTAACATTGCTGCCGTCCGCCGGATATGGGCCTGCGGTTTCCCAAGGCAGCGCGACACATTCCAGCGCGGTAGCAGCGCCGCTCGTTACGGCAACAGCGCTAATCCCACCGACAAGGGCGAGAAACCGGCGGCGGCCAAGCATGACCTTGATGTCATGGGCAAAGCCCAGATCATGTTCGTGGTGTTCATCGTGATTATGAGACATGGGGCGTGTCTTTCCTTGCAGCGACCTCGATGGGCCTCTTCTAGACATCTCAACCTGTCCGCCATGCGTCCATCAGATGAAAAAGTGGAAAGACGGACAAATAATAACCGCCTCGCCGCCCTTTCGTTCCGCATCAGAACCAATCGAGCAAAACATAACAGCAAATATATTGACTTCTACAGTCATATTAAATACCAACCATGCGGCACATCAGGCCTCAAACAGCCTCGTGCTGCACCTGAAAATCCGCCATTCAGTTCGGCTTCAATCGACAACATGCCTGCCCATGCAGAGTGTGCGTCAGTGAGTCCGAAAGCCGCTGAACGCCTTCGCGCAACCAAGGGTATCTCATGTCCGGCAATTCCGTCCCTGTTGACATCTTCAGCACACTGCCCCGCCTAAAAGCCATCCGATCACTCGCTGCAATCGCTATCGCTGCATTGCTGGTGATGAGCCCCGCTGGCGCACAGGAAACGCGTACCATTACCGACGATACCGGCGTTGAGGTTACCTTCCCGGCAGCGCCAAAGCGCATCATCACACTGCACGACAGCCAATTGACCATCCCGCTGATCGAACTGGGCATGCTCCCGGCGGGCAGTCATGGCCGGGTCCCCGACAATGGCGGCGAGCCCTTCATCCGCTCGGGCATGATCCTCACCGGTACCGACTTTTCCAATGCGCCCATCGAGTGGGTTGGCGACTATCCGGCAGACATCGAGCTGATTGCCGCCGCTGCGCCTGATCTGATCATCACCACCGAATGGAACGAAGTCCCCGCCGAACAATTGCGCCAGATCGCACCGACGGTCGTTATCGACACCTCGGCCCGTTCGCGCGACGCGATCTATGATTTCCTTGCCGAAATCGCTGGTGCCGATGCGCAGGAACAGCTTGCCCGCCTGCGCGCCCGCTACGAGGCCCAGATCGCGCAGATCAAGCTGGTCATTGACGATCCCGCCTCCATCACCGTCTCGAACTTCCAAGTGCACAACGGCAATATCTCGTCCATGAACACCTATGGCAATCTGGGCCGCGTGCTGCGCGATGCCGGTTTCACCTTCCCCGAAATCATCGACTCCATGGGCGAAGGCGGGGAAGCCAGCTTTAGCCTCGAATCCCTGCCTGAATTCGACGCCGACGTGATTTTCGCCACCTATAATACCGGCTGGGGCAATGGCCTGCCCGCCGAACGCGAAAGCTACGAAACCGCCATACCAAGCTTCTGCGAGCAGATATTTGCCTGCCGGCAAGGCCAGATGTTCTTCATCCCGCGCGACGAGGCGTTCTCCATGTCCTATGACGCGCTCGGCATGACCGCCTACGCCGTTCTGGCACTGTTGGGCGGTCAGGACATCGAAACGCGCGACGAATAAGCTGCTCCACAAGCTGTACACACGAAAAAGCCCCGGAGGTTTTCACCTTCGGGGCTCTTTTTATCGGTCTTCGATATGTTTCAATCGCTTTCCGATACAGTCATAACGGCTCGGGGCCGACATAGTTCCCCAAGCCGACGTTTTTATACGGCCCAGCCTTCAAACTTGCCGGTGAAAAAGTCGATCTTGTCGAAGCCCAGAAGCGTCAGCACCGTAAAGCTGTGTGACAATTGCAGCCCGCCACGTGTGAACAGCACGACATGCTTGTCCGGCGTCACGCCGGCTTCCGCATATTTTGCGCGAAGCGCATCGGCGTCGAGCAGCACGCGGGCCGTGTCCAGAGTGTCATCCCAATAGACATTGACCGCCCCCGGAATATGACCAACGCGGTAGTCGTCAGTATTGCGCACATCGACCACCACCACATTCGGATCGGTCTGCAACAGCGCCAGCTCGTCCTGGCTCAGAAAGGCTGGCCCCTTTTCAGCCCCGGCGGAAAAGCCCTCGCCAAAGCTGTAATTGCCCAGCGCAACCTGCTGCCCCGCCTCAGGATCGCGGCTCCACTCGTCCCAGCTACCGTCGTAAAGCACCACATTTTCGTAGCCGAGGTTTTTGAGCGACAAATAGTTGATCGCCGCTGCCGCGCCGCTCCCGCAATATGAAACGATCTCGCGATCCGCAGTCAGCCCTTTATTGACCAGCGTATCGAGAATGGCTGGACGCCCCGCTTCAGACTGGTCGGCACGAATGAAATTCACCGCCGAAAACGAGATGGCGCCAGGAATATGACCGTCATTGAAAGAGAGTTCGCTGCGGCCATCGACGATAATGGCATTGGCCTCAGATTGCTTGGCGGCAACATAGTCCTGCGATACGCGAATCTCATTCTTGTCTGAAAGACTGAATGTACCCGGAGCCACCTGTGCCAGTTCGGTCGTGAGCTCGCCCGTATAGGATGCAATCCCGCCGTTCAGCACATGCAGATTGTCAAAGCCGGAATATTCGAGCGCAATGAACGCGCGCCCCGGCAGGGCCGGACCATCGACAATAACCAGGTCGTCGCCGTCATTGAGCCCGGCGGCGCGAAGCACCTCGATCAAAACCGCATCGGCGGGAATCTCATTCCTGATGCCATCCACTTCCCCCACGTTGAGAAGGCTGGTCGGAACATTCACTGCCCCTGGAATGTGCCCTTCAGCGAATTGGGCCGCCGGGCGCGTATCCACAATACGGATACCCTTGGCAACCAGCTCGTCGAACTGCGCGCCATCGACGATAATTGGATACCCCTCAACTTCAGCCATAGCAGGCGCAGCAGTCACCGCCAAACCACTGGCGGACACTAGAAGAGCAGACAGAAGCGCCTTGCGGCGATTGAAGAGAGAGGCAGCTGAGATGCGCATAGTCGAGAACCCGTCATGGAAACTTAAAACACGATAATTCTCTATAAGATTGGTCGTGTTTTCGAGAAACGGGGGTGCAAATTACAGCGAGCCGGCCAACTTTCTTGCCAAGCTGAACCTTTCTCACGCAACAAAGTTTTGCCCGCCGCAATCGCTTCCATCCGAGCCGCTGCTTGCGGTTCAGAGATGACAGACATGACAAAACAGCACAAAAGTGCCGCGCTAAACTTAATGCTGATTTTTAGAAACTGAGCCTAAGGCCTTGAATACTTTGGTGGGTGCACAAGGGCTCGAACCTTGGACCCGCTGATTAAGAGTCAGCTGCTCTACCATCTGAGCTATGCACCCGAGGGCGGTTCGTGAACCGCCGTCACCAAAGTGCGGCTTCTCTATCAAGCCGATTCCGGCCTGTCTACCCACCCACCGAAAGAATATTGGGAAAAGTGCAATGTGCCCGGTCCGATGCCGACCGGGCGCCATTGAATCTACTGGCGCAGGTGCCGGTAGTCGTTCAGTTCGACCACATTCGTGATCGTCTGCTTTGGCTCTGGGCGAAAATCGTCCATGAGCCCGATTGTGCGCTCGATAATGTGGCGCAGCTGCCGAGAACGCTGATCCGCCCCCTGAAGAATGGTGGCGGCGCGCTGAAGGTGGTCACGCGCAAGCACGTAAGTGGGAGGCACTCGGAAGTCTCCTTTAATATATCGAAGTCGTGAAACGCCGGGAGAAGGCGCATGTTCAGGGTGGACCTGAGCGGTTCGCGAGACCTTGCCTGATTGCATCGCTTTTTATTCAAATTGGCAGCGTCGCACGCTCGCCACAAAAATCATCGGGCTGACGGGCGTTTCCAAAAACCACATGTTTTTTTCTTCATGTGAATAAGCGGGATATAGCGGCTCGCCTGCGGTGGCGTCGGTGTTTCCTGCACCGCCAAACACCGAATCGCGCGCATTTCACCCTGTAGCGGGCAGAACCATTGCGTTTAGAATGCCCAAGGATTCGTCAGTCAGGTTATTACCGTGCCCAAGCCAGCCTTCACAGCCGTTATCGATGCCTTGCCCGAAACAATTCCATTTGTTGGTCCCGAAGCGTTGGAACGGCGCTCAGGGACGGCTTTTCGGGCAAGAATTGGCGCCAATGAATCGGGATTTGGCCCGAGCCCCAAGGTCATTGCTGCAATCGCCGAAGCGGCACAGCAAATCTGGTGTTATCCCGACCCCGAAAATCATGACCTGAAATCGGCGCTGGCGGCTCATCTAGGGGTGGACGCTGACGAAGTGACAGTGGGCGAAGGCATTGATGGCCTGCTTGGCCTTGCAGTGCATCTTTTCATCAGCCCCGGCGACGTGGTCGTCAGTTCACTTGGCGCCTATCCAACCTTCAATTATCACGTCGCGGCCTTTGGCGGCGACTTGCAGCTCGTGCCCTATGCCGGCACGCAGGAAGACCCGATAGCATTGGCGGCCAAAGCGCGCGAGGCCAATGCTCGCATCGTCTATCTGGCCAATCCCGACAACCCGATGGGCTCCTATTGGCCCGCCGAAGCGATCAATGCATTCATCCAGTCCGTGCCGGAAACCTGCCTTGTCATCCTCGACGAAGCCTACGGCGAGACCGCACCAGCGGGCACCCTGCCCGCGATAGACACGACACAATCCAATCTGCTGCGCTTCCGCACCTTCTCGAAGGCCTATGGCATGGCCGGAATGCGCGTCGGTTACGCCTTCGGCAATACCCGGCTCGTGAATGCCTTCAATCGCGTGCGCAATCATTTTGGCGTCAATCGGCTGGCGCAGGCCGCCGCATTGGCAGCCCTCTCCGATCAGGATTACCTTGCCGCCACCGTCAGCGCGATGGCCGAAGCGCGCGACCGTATTGCAACCATTGCTCAGACCAATGGGCTTCGCGCCCTGCCCTCCGCCACCAATTTCGTTGCGGTCGATTGTGGCCGCGATGGCGACTATGCCGCCCTCGTCCTCGCCGAACTGGCCCAACGCGGCGTCTTCATTCGCAAGCCGATGACCAGGGGACTAGACCATCATATCCGCATCAGCGCGGCTCCGCAGGCGGAGCTGGACATTCTGGCCAAAACCCTGCCTGAAGCGCTGCGCGCTGCCTATGGCGCAGGATAAATCGCTACATCGGCCCATAATGGCCGATGGTTCGAGCCAAGATTGTCCCCCGCTTCCAGCGTCAACAGCCGCGCATTGCCGCGCGTAAAGACATTGTCGATAGGGACGCCCAGTGGCCCAAGCCGCACCGGCCACGTCGCTGCGGGCCACGGCCCCGGAATCAGCGATTGCCGCTTGCCCAGATATTCGAGAGGCTCACTCCAGAATGCCGAATTGAAATCACCCGCCAGCACAAGCGGCCCCTCTATACGGCTCAGTACCGAATTAATATCGAAGATTTCGCGCCAGGAGGCCCTGTCGAAATAGGGTTTTGACAGGTGCACGCCAGCAATGGTCACGTCCTGGCCGTTTACATTGATACGCCCCGTCACCATCCTCTCAAAGTGGAACGGCTGTAGGCGGGTTATTTTTCCGTCGGCAATTGGCACCCTGGAGAACAGGGAAATATCGCAAGTCGCGGAATTATCGCACCCGACCCGATACGGGAACACCGTCGCGAGTTTCGACAGGTAAGGCTCGATGCCCGGCGTCTCCATCACCAGCATCACATCCGGCGGATCGGCAAGCACGGCATCGACCAGCTCGGCCGCCCGGCGGTTTTCGTTCAACACATTAAAGCTCAGGAAGCGAAACTCAGCCAAAGGCTGATCGGCGACAGGCGGGCGCCGCGCATAAAATTCCCAGACAGAAAGAGCGCCCTGCGCACCAGCGCCAAGCACCACGAGCAGCACCAGCAGCCCGCGCCAACGCGCCCCAAAAAGTATCGCTAAAAAGGCCAGCCCCAATCCCACAACGACCAGATGGAACCGCAGACTTTGCAAGAGCAATTCACCCGGCAGCCCGGGTGTAACCGCAATAACGGCAAGGACGATGATCAGAATGCCTGACACGGCAAGCAGACCGCCACGAAACTCCGCCTTGCTCAGCATATTGCCCCCTGCACTCTATGCGGCACGCTAGAGCAGCTTCCGCATCGCGATGCAAGCTATGGCAACATTCACAAGTTCGGCAGCCCCTGCAGAGAGAGGCTGCCATTTGCTCATGTCATAGAGGAAGACGTCAGCGCCTAGCCCGCCAAAGCGCCCTGCGCCGAAGCGCCACGTTCGATCATTACGCGATTGAGCGCGTTGAGATAGGCACGAGCCGAGGCCACCAGCGTATCGGGTTCCGCTGCATTGCCGGAGGCAATACGCCCATCCATTTCCAGCCGCACATGGGCGCTTGCCTGCGCATCGGTGCCGCCGGTCACGCCATCCACGGCGTAAAGCACCAGATGCGGATTCTGCCCCGAGGCTTCCTTGATGGCGTTGAAAATCGCGTCCACCGAGCCCGTGCCCTCATAGGACACGGCAGTTTCCGTCCCATCAATGGTCACAACCAGATTGCACTTATGCACGCCGCCGGTCTTGGACACGACTTCCATGTCCACCAGCTTGATCCGATCACCGACCGAACCAACTTCGTCATCGACCAGCGCAATAATATCGGCGTCGTAAACATGCTTCTTGCGGTCAGCCAGATCCTTGAAACGCACAAACGCTTCCTGAAAAGCATTGTCGCCCAGCTCGTAACCCAGTTCCTTGAGCTTGTCCTTGAAGGCGGCGCGGCCGGAATGCTTGCCCATGACCAGGGTGGTTTCCTTGATACCCACGCTGGCCGGGGTCATGATTTCATACGTCTCGGCATTCTTGAGCATGCCATCCTGATGGATGCCGCTTTCATGCGCGAATGCATTCTTGCCCACGATGGCCTTGTTATACTGCACCGGGAAATTCGATGCCGCCGACACGATCTTGCTGGCGCGGCTGAGCTGGGTCGATTCGATCCCGGTGTAATAAGGCATGGCATCGCCGCGTGTGCGCAGCGCCATCACCACTTCTTCGAGCGCCGCATTACCGGCGCGCTCGCCCAGACCATTGATCGTGCACTCGATCTGCCGCGCTCCACCAGCCACACCAGCCAGCGAATTGGCGACCGCCATGCCCAGATCATCATGGCAATGCACCGAGAAGATCGCCTTGTCCGCGCCCGGCACGCCCTCGATGATGTCCTTGAACATCCTGAAATGCTCTTCCGGCACGGCATAACCGACCGTATCGGGCAGGTTGATCGTCGTCGCACCGGCCCTGATCGCCGTATCGACGCAGCGCTTCAAAAACTCGATCGGCGTGCGGGTCGCGTCCATCGCCGACCATTCCACATCGTCGATCAGGTTGCGCGCCTGCGCCACGGTACGAGCGATGATCTCGATCACCTCGTCCTCGGTTTTCTTCATTTGGTGCGCCAGATGGATCGGCGAGGTCGAAACGAAGGTATGGATACGCCCTTTCTGGGCATGGCGCACGGCTTCCCCGGCCCTATCGATATCGGCGGTGATGGCGCGAGCCAGCCCGGCCACCGTCGCGTTCTTCACCTGCTTGGCCACCGCCACCACGGCTTCGAAGTCACCAACCGAGGCAATCGGGAAACCAGCTTCGATAATGTCGACGCCCATTTCATCGAGCGCGTCGGCAACTTGCAGCTTTTCTTCCAAAGTCATCGTCGCGCCGGGCGATTGCTCGCCATCGCGCAGAGTGGTGTCGAAAATGAAGACGCGTTCTTTATTGGAATTGGACGCAGATGCAGACATTTCAGGCTCTTTTCCTATCGGCCCCGAGGCAATGGCTCGCTGGACCGGACATTTGGGTGTTCGGTTTATGGCGCATTCCCCTGACGACCCGCTCGACTATTCGAGCTGCCGGTGATCAGGGGCTGATAAGAAGGAGGAGAAGAGCGGGAAGCAGCAACAGGCCAGCAGCAATCGCCAGCTTGGTCATCTGGACCTGCTGCTGTGCGATGGCAATGGCTTTGGCGCGACGGCGCTGCATAGGACTACGCTCTGATAGGCTTGTCTATTGCAGCGACAATGCGACAATCGCAGCGACGTTGCAAGGCCGACAACGGAAAACATGCATTTTTTCTGGAGCATCCATCACGGCCATTGCGCCGCGACAATGCCGGGCAGCAGCCGCTCGACGAAATCGCGCTGCGGATCGGCGGGATCAAGCAACGCCGCCATCTTCTCCTCCAGCGCCAGATGCGCAATGCCATGCGCTGTGGCCCAGGCCGCCAGAACCGGCGCAAAATCCTTCTTCGCCTGCAAATCCGCGACGCTCACGCCAGCCCGCGCCGCTGCGGCGTCGGCAAAACTCATCAGCGCCACCTGACTGGCCTGCCTGTAGCGTTCATCGGTGCGATTGATCAGGTCCTTGCGAAACATCAGGCCAAATCGCCCCGGCTGATCAAGTGCAAACAACACATATTGCGTCGCCAGCGCCCGCAATCGTTCGGAGGGAGAGCCCTGCTGCCCCGCCCGGTCGAGATAGGTTTTGAGATCTTCGTATCCCAACACCGCCACTTCAGTGAGAAGCCCGGACGCATTGCCGAAATGATGCGCCGGCGCGCCGGGCGACACGCCTGCCCGCCGCGCCGCATCGCGTAGCGAAAAGCCGGTTACCCCACTTTCGACAAGAATAGCATCCGTCGCCGCGATCAGTGCCTGCCGCAGCTCCCCATGATGATAGGCGCGCGCCTTGCTTTCGCCCGCAGCCGCTTTTTTCTCACCGGACATCTATACACCGTTCAAATAACACCCTATATGGCAATCTATTCACTGTTCAAATTCTATGCAAGGAATGGATATCGAAATGACCAGGACATGGCTTATCACCGGCACCTCCTCTGGAATTGGCCGCCAATTGGTAGAGCAATTGCTGGCTCGCGGCGACCGTGTTGCGGCCACGCTGCGCAAGCCCGGCGTTTTGGATGATCTCAAGGCACAATATGGTGACACTCTGTGGATCGGCTATGCTGACCTGACCGACACTCCAGCCCTGCGCGCCACTGTCGATGCCGCCTTCGCCGCCATGGGTCGTATTGATGTCGTGATCAGCAATGCCGGTTACGGCGCTGTGGGCGCATTGGAAGAATTCACCGATGAGCAGATCGACCGCCAGATCGCCACCAATTTCACAGGCTCGGTGCAGTTTGCCCGCGCCGTCACCCCACACCTGCGCGCTCAGGGCGGCGGCCATTATCTACAGGTCTCCAGCGCCCTCGGCCAGACCGCCTCGCCCACCACCGCACTCTATTCAGCCACCAAATGGGCCGTCGAAGGCATGGCTGAAGGTCTTGCCATGGAAGTCGGCGCCTTTGGCATCCACGTCACCATTGTCGAGCCGGGCGCAGCAAAGACCGACTTCGCCAGCCGCAGCGTCGATACAGCGGCCCCCATGGAAGTCTACGAGAACTCCACCGTTGGCCAGGTTCGCAAGATGATGGCCACCTATGAGATCAAGGGTGATCCAGCCAAGATGGCCAAGGCCATTATCGATACGATCGACAGCGAGACTTATCCGCTGCGCCTCTTGCTCGGCACCGATGCTTGGCCCCGCGTCACCAGCGTGGTTCAGGCCCGGCTCGACGCTTATCACGCTCAGAAAGATATCGCGCTGTCCACCGATCTCTAGCCACAAGTCGGCGTGTTCAATCGCCCAGATCGAGCACGCCTTCTGCCACCACCACTGCATGGCCACCAATGGCACCATGGGTCAGAGCATCGTTGTTCTTTCGGAATTGCAGATGGATGTGGCACGGCCTCCCCATCTCGACGCCCTGCCGCAGCACAAAGTCCGTCTGCCCCGCCGGTGCTTCCTGCTCCGCCAAAAGGCCGATCAGCGCCGCCGCTGCCGAACCCGTGCCAGGGTCTTCGCCCAGACCCATGCCAAACATGCGGGCCGCAATGTCGTTTTCCGGCTCGTCTGGCGTCAAGGTAAAGACATACGCGGAATTATGGTCGTGGTGAAAGACTTCGTCCCAGGCCGTCCGATTGAGCGAAATCTTCGGAAGCACCTCGGCATTGCGCACTGGGATCAGGTGGAAGGTGACACCAGCCGAGAACACAGCCGGCTTGAACATGCCGCAGCCAATATCCTCGACCTCGATGCCCAGCGCCTGCGCAATACCCAGCCGGTTTGGTAGATCGGCTATACGCACTGGCAGCTTGGGCAGCGTGAAGCGCGCCTCGCCCGTCCGCCGGTCGACCCGCTCGAACAGCGCCGTCACCAGCCCCACCTTCTCTTCGATCCGCAGCGCCGAGGCCTTGCTCTGCAAGCCCAGCACCACAGCCGCGCCCACAGTCGGGTGTCCGGCGAAAGGAAGCTCCTGATAGGGCGTAAAGATGCGTACCGAAGCGCTGTTGCGTTCGCTCTGCGGCTTACACAGAAACACCGTCTCGCTGAGATTGAACTCGCGCGCGATGGCCTGCATCTCGTCGTCCAGCAATCCATCGGCCTTGGGCACAACGGCGAGGCCATTGCCCTTGAGCGCGGTTTTGGTGAAGACGTCGAGGATCAGATAAGGCAGCTTCAATTATTGCTCTCCGGCAATGCGAATTCGGCACGGTCTCTACCCAGGTGATCGCAAAGCGCGTCCACCGCGACACCATGGTCTGCCCGTCCGGGCAGTCCCGAAATGGTCAGCGCACCAACAATGCCTGCACCCGGCACGCGAATTGGAAAGCCACCGCCCGCAATAACGAAATCGGCAGGATCAGCGCCAGACTGCGGGCTAAACGGATTTTCACCGCGCTCCAGCACAAGTCGATAGCTCGCGCGCTGAAACCGGCGCACCGAATTGACTTTGCGGCGAACCCATTCAGCATTGTCGGCACTGGTGCCGGGCGTTGCCGAAAAGAACAATTGCCGGTCCCACGTCCGCAGGTCCACCACGAGCGACAGCCTTTCAGCGAGGGCACGAGCACGGATGGCAGAACCGATCTCAAATGCCACTGCCTCATCAAAAGCAGGCAGAACCAGCTCGTTTTCTTGCCGAACCACGCGGGCGATGTCGTCTTGGTTGCTCATGTCAGTCCTGTTAAGGCGTCCGAATCGAAAATACGGTGGCCACTTTTCTAATTCTAGGCGGCATTCACCGGGCCCGCCTCAGTATTCTAAAGCGCGACCTGCCCCGAAGAAACGGCGTCGAGCAAGGCCGCTGCGTAAGCCGCCAGGTCACCGGCAGCATGGCCCTCGCCGGAAGTTCGACAAGCCACAACATCGGCCAGTTCACGCTCCTCCTGCATGTCGAGATTGGCGCGGATCACCTTGAGCAACTCGTCGGCCGTTTCGGCAAATCGGAAGACTCGCGCAAGCGAAAGCGTTTGCCCTTCGAATATCGCCAGCAAAGCACCCTGCTCTGCCGCACCCGGATCGAGCCCTGTTTCCTCCACCAGCTCCGTCCTGATGCAAAAATCGACATCGACCGTCCCATCCGCCCGCACATCGCGCGGTTCCAGCGATCCACCCGGAGCATAGACTCGACCGGCATTAACCGTGTCGCCACCCATCACTCCAAGGATCACAGCTCCGTCAGAAGACAGGATCAGCGCTGAGCCAAAAACGTGAAACATGCCGACATCGGGAAAGCCTGCGGCCCGCCAGGTAAGAAATACCGAATAGGCATCCTCCCGCGCCTCGCTCCGCAAAATGCCGTCTGCACCGATAATCGGCGGGGAAAAGCCAAGAATGCGTCCATCCCAGATATGAGGCTTGCCGGCCTTGAGCCGCGCCCATGTCTCAGCCACCTCCGCCCGCATCGCATCAGGCAAAGGCCATTCACCCGGCACGAAGCGAATATCAGTTCCGGCGATGGGGATGATTTCAGCGCTCATAAAGAAAACGGGGGCTTTCGCCCCCGCTCCGTGTTCTTTTAGTTCTTGGCCTTGTCGACCAGCGCACCGGCCTTGATCCATGGCATCATGTCGCGCAGCTTGCTGCCGACTTCTTCGATCTGGTGCTCGTCATGCAGGCGACGGGTCGCCTTGAAGCGCGAACCACCAGCCTTGATTTCCTGCATCCAGTCCGAGGTAAACTTGCCCGACTGAATGTCGTGCAGAACGCGCTTCATCTCGGCCTTGGTTTCCGAGGTGATGATGCGCGGGCCGGTGACATACTCGCCCCACTCGGCGGTGTTGGAGATCGAGTAGTTCATGTTGGCGATACCGCCCTGATAGATCAGGTCGACGATCAGCTTCACTTCATGCAGGCACTCGAAATACGCCATTTCCGGTGCGTAGCCGGCTTCAACCAGCGTTTCGAAACCGGCACGGATCAGCTCGACCAGACCGCCGCAGAGCACAGCCTGCTCACCGAACAGATCGGTTTCGCATTCTTCGCGGAAATTGGTTTCGATGACGCCCGAACGGCCGCCGCCAACACCCGAAGCATAGGCCAGCGCGATGTCATGGGCATTGCCCGAAGCATCCTGATGGACAGCGATCAGGCACGGCACGCCGCCACCCTTCTGGTACTCGCCGCGAACGGTGTGGCCCGGGCCCTTCGGCGCGATCATGATCACGTCGACAGTGGACTTGGGCTCGATCAGGTTGAAATGCACGTTGAGACCGTGTGCGAAGGCAAGCGCAGCGCCGTCACGGATATTGGGCTCGATGTGTTCCTTGTAGATGTCGGCCTGCAGTTCGTCAGGCGTCAGCATCATGATGACGTCTGCCCATTTGGAGGCGTCGGCAACCGACATCACCTTGAGACCTTCACCCTCGGCCTTCTTGGCCGATGGCGAACCAGGACGCAGGGCGACGACCACATCGGTCACGCCCGAGTCGCGAAGGTTCAGCACATGGGCGTGGCCCTGGCTGCCATAGCCGACGATGGCGACCTTCTTGGACTTGATGATGTTGAGATCGGCATCACGATCGTAATAGACGCGCATTGGGGTGCTCCCTGCTTTTTGCGATTGTTTTAGGTGTGTGGAGATTCATGTCAGGGCGTAGCGAAAATGCCGATTTTCGAGAACCGGAGCGCAGCGTACATTTGGTACGTGAGCACCGGAAGCGCAGAAAATCGACGTTTGCAGCCAGCCATCACATGAATATCCACACACCTATGGGTTTGCCTTGGCGCCGTAGAGAGCCAGGAACTGGTCCGTCGCAATCTTCACATCGGCTTCGATGTTGGATTCGACATTGGATTGGGTGAGGTTCTTGTCGCCGAGCAGCAGACGGATCTGCACGTCACGCACGACAAGACCGAAAAAAGTGCGATAGGCCTCTTCGCTGGAGGTGAACCGCAACAAGCGGGTGTCGCGCGCCGCCTCTAGAATAGGCTTAAGCCGACGACGCACTGCCATAGGACCATTCTCCAGCACGATATGGCCGAGATCGTCCTTTTCCTGCGCTGCATGGGTAATCGCCGTACGGTTCAGCGTGATCGAAACTTCACCGATAATGGTCGTCAGCAGATCGCGCGCAAATTGCTCAAGGCTGGTGCGCAACGCCTTGGCGCTGAGATGGGAGCGATCAACGAACGGCATGCGCACCTTGGCGGCCTGCCATTGCACCGTCGCCGTGAGAAGCCCTTCACGGTCGCCAAACCACTTATAGAGTGTTTCCTTGGAGCAAGAGGCGCGCCGCGCCACCGCCGTCATCGTCAGCCCGTCGCCATTTTCGACGAGCAGGTCCAGCGCCGCCGTCAGCACAGCCTGCTGGCGGGGGGTGAACGTCTCTTCGTTGACCTTGATGGCCAGGGCCACGGCACATCCTCCGAACGAAACGGACAGGCGAACGCTTCGCTCTGTATTCGTCCATTGCCGTACCGTACGGTACGGTTCGAAGCAAGCACTTTGTTTTGTCATCCCGTGGTTTGACATAAGCAATGTGACCCGACCAACTGCGCTATAACTAAGGTCTGCAACAAAGGCCGCTTGGCGGGCCGGACAATAAAGCGCTGCGATGAGCACTACGTCTCGGCGCGGAAACGCTCGCGATAAACGCTTGCGCCAAGCCCTGTAATTTTCTGGAACACGCGCCGGAAGGCGGCCGGATCGCGGTATCCGACCTCCCAGGCAATCTGCTCGACGCTGTCGCGGCTGAATTCCAGCCGTTCGCGCGCATGAGCAATGCGCAGATCCTGCACATATTCGGTGGGCCGCAACCCGGTGGCGCGCTGAAAACGCCGCAGGAAGGTTCGCGTTTCCATGCCTGCCTGCTCAGCCATATCCGCTATGGATACATCCCTGCCGCGTCGCCCCTGCAGCCAGTGCTGCACCCGCAGAATAGCAGAATCGCCATGATTAAGGCGCGGTGCAAACCTGCTGTAATGTCGCTGCTCTCGCCCCGACGGATCAACAAGCAGGAATTTCGCCGTATCGGCCATGATTGTGGGGCCGAGAAGACGGTGGACCAGCCGCAGCGCCAGATCGGTCCAGGCCATCATGCCCGCCGCTGTCACGATATCGCCATCCTCGATCAGAATGTCGCCCGCCGCCAGTTCCGCATCTGGAAAGGCCGCGCGAAACGCGTCGCCGTAAAACCAGTGCGTCGTCACCCGTCGCCCGTCCAGCAATCCGCTATGGCCCAGAAGAAACGCACCGACACAGACCGAGGCCAGAACTGCGCCCTCTCCGTGACACGCCCGCAGCCAGTCGCCGTAAACCTGCGCCTCCTCCCGCCCGATCGGTGGCGTCAACCGTCCCGGAACAACCACAAACGAAGGTGCGCCGCCCTGCCCCGGATGCGTATCAAAAACGCGCTCGGGACTGCCGCCATCGACGCGCCAATGTGACACCCTTATCCGCACGTCACCACCGTGATCGACGGCATAGCTATTGGCCACGGCAAAAGCATCGCCCAGCCCATGCACCGACGCCAACTGACACTCTGGATAAAGCAACAGGCCGATTTCGACATAGTCCATCTCACGCCACCCCATTTGTCACTTTTGGACCCAACAATGTCATATACGCCAATCGCGGTCGCGACAAACCAAGCCTAATCTCTTCTCATCAATGGCGAACAAGGGGTTCGCCAAACATAGAGGAGACTAAAATGACCAAGACAATCGTTCTCATCCATGGCGCCTGGCTCAATGCCCGCTCGTGGGAAAAGGTCAAGGCCCGCTATGAAGCCAAAGGCTTCAATGTCATCGCCGCCGACTGGCCTTTCGATGATCGCAGCCCTGCCGACCTGCGCGCCAATCCCCGCGCCGAACTCGCCACCCTCGGCCAGAGCCAGATCATCGCCCATTACGAAAACATCATCCGCGCCCTGCCGGAAAAGCCAATCCTTATCGGCCACTCGCTGGGCGGTGTCTTTGTGCAGCATCTTCTGGCACGCGGTCTGGGCGCAGCAGGTGTCGCCATCAATCCGGCACCAACGCCTGGTGTGGCTCTTGGCCCCCAAGCCATTGTCTCTGCCCTGCCCGTTTTTGGCGACCTCTTCTCATGGCGCAAGGCCAAGGTGATGAGCCGCGATTTCTTTGCCGCCCGTTTCGCCCAGACCCAGCCTGCCCACCAGGTCGACGAAAACTATGACCGCTACATCGTCCCAACACCCGGCCGGGTCTATTGGAACGGTGTGGTCAACCCGATCAAAATCGACTTCGCCAATCAGAAGCGCGCTCCGCTCCTGCTGATCGGCGGCGGCAAGGATCTGATCGCCGATGCCAGCATGACCCGCGCCATCTACAAAAAGCAGAAGCGCGCCGCCGCGCTCACCGAGCTCGAAATCTTCGAGGATCGCTCGCACTGGACGCTGATGGATGCAGGCTGGGAAAAGGTCGCCGACAAGGCGCTCGATTGGGCCATTGCCCATGCAGAAACCGCTCCGGCCCTGCATCTGGTCGCCGCCTGACATGACTGCTCCGAACCAGAAGGCCACGCATTATCGGCGCGGCCTTTTTTTCGCTGGCGAAACAGCCTAAGCCTCGGTCAAACCATTCTTGCGGAATTGCCTTCCATGACCGACACCGTTCTCGACCGTTTCCTGCGCTATGTTGCAATCGACACCCAGTCTGACCCCAATTCGCAGACCCAGCCCTCTACCGAAAAACAGAAAAATCTCGGTCGCCTGGTGGTCGAGGAGCTTCTGGCCATCGGCATCGAAGACGCCTATCTCGATGAACACGGCTATGTCTATGCCACAGTGCCGGCAAACACCGACAAGCCAGACGTTCCTGTGATCTGCTTCTGCTCGCACATGGACACTGCGCCAGATTTTACCGGCAAGGACGTCCGCCCCAAAATCCATCAGAACTATGCTGGCGGGGACATTACGCTGGGCAATTCGGGCCGCACCATCCGCGTCGCCGAGCATCCCGAACTGAACAACCAGATCGGCAACACCGTGATCACCACCGACGGCACAACCCTGCTCGGCGCCGACGACAAGGCCGGCATCGCTGAGATTATCACCGCCGCCGAAATCCTCATCCTCGACCCATCCATCAAGCACGGCAAAATCCGTCTCCTCTTCACCACCGACGAGGAAATTGGTCGCGGCGTCGATAAGGTCGATCTCGAAAAGCTCGGCGCCCGCTTCGCCTATACGCTCGATGGCGAAACTGCTGGCACCATCGAGGATGAAACCTTCTCCGCCGATGCCCTGATCCTTGAAATCACGGGCGTCGCGATGCATCCCGGCTTCGCCAAGGATCGGATGGAAAACGCCATCAAGATCGCATCCGCCATCGTCGCCCGCCTGCCGCGCAATGTGTCGCCCGAAGGCACCGAAGACCGCGACGGCTTCGTGCATCCGGTCGATATTTCCGGCTCGATGGATCATGCCACGCTCAGCCTCATCGTCCGCGACTTCACCGAAACCGGCCTCGCCGAAAAGCATGAAATGGTTGAAGACATCGCCCGCGCCGTGCTGGCAGATTTCCCCGGCTCGTCCTTCACGGCCACGCGCAAGGCACAATATCGCAATATGAAGGAAGTGCTCGATCAGCACCCCGAAATCGTCGACAACGCCGTCGAAGCGATCCGCCGCGCCGGCATGGAGCCCATCCTCGGCTCCATTCGCGGCGGCACCGATGGCTCGCGCCTGTCGTTCATGGGCCTGCCCTGCCCCAATATTTTTGCTGGCGGCCACGCCTTCCATTCGCCACTCGAATGGATCAGCAGCGAGGATATGGAAAAGGCCGTTCGCACTGTCGTCGAACTCGCAAAGGTCTGGGAAGAACGCGCCTGATCAGTTCAGCCCTGAACGGATCGCGCCAGCACCTGCACCAGCGCGCTCTCCACCTTGCCAGCCGACGCCATGCTTTCAAGAATGGCAAGCGCGTCGGTCGGCTTCATTTCAGGCTTGTACGAGCGTTTTTCCACCAATGCGCCATAGATGTCGCAGACCGTGGCAATCCGAACCAGATCGTCGATTGCCTTGCCGGAAAGCGCATAGGGATAGCCGCTGCCGTCGAGATATTCGTGGTGCCCCACCACTGCCGAAAGAATATCCGCAGAAACACCACCATGCTTGGCCAGAAACTTGAAGCCCTGATAGGGATGAGTCTTGATGACAGCAAACTCGTCCGCCGTCAGCTTGCCGGGCTTGTCGAGCACGCTGGTGGGGATCACCGCCTTGCCGACATCATGCAATAGCCCCACTTGCGTCAGCGTTCGAATATCGGCGTCGCTCATTCCTGCAGTTTGACCAAACCGCGTCAAAACGCCGGAAACAATCAGACAATGCTGCATTGTGCCTTGATGATGGGAGCGCACCGCTTCAAGCCATGGATGCAGTCCATCCTGCTTCAGCGCATCGGAAACCTCATCGCAAGCGGCATAAATAGCCGCATGATCCGGCGCCGCGCCAGACGTTACCGCCATAAACAGGTCTTCCAGCGATCCCGAGGCCGATTTGATCGAACTGAGTGAGGCGCCTAACGCGGATACGGGAGCCGCTGCAACGGGTGTATGCATCTGTTGTAGGCTATCGCTCAGGAACCTGTAGAGCTCATGCACGCCGACCCGCCGACTGCAAAGCGAGGTTGCACCAACAACGCCTGCATGCACCACTTCGACGCGTTGGTTTTTATCGATGGCAAACAGTCTGGGCACGCCGGGCTTCACATCGGTCAATACGTGCCGGACATTCTTTGCAGCCTCTACCGTGCCGAGCGGCAAATCCACCACGACGGCGCTGGCCGCGGCAAGTTTGCGGGGTTCATCCCGCCGCGCATCGAACCACTCGACGCCGCTGTCCTTGAGCAAACCGTCGTAGCTTTGCCGATCCTCTGCTACGCCCACGAAATAAACAACAGAACTATCTATCGACGCCATACTGGCGACCTCCATCCCGTATCCATGCTAGCGAGCAATCGCCAACAATTTACAAAGAAGAAGAGGCCAGTCTTCACGGGTCGTCGTGCACTGCTCTGACATAGTTTTGCTTTCAAAATCAGCTCGAACTGAGCTAACAGAGCCGCCTTCCTCCCCACGAGACCCAGCCATGCCCAATGACCCTCAAACCCTGATCGGCCTTGCTGTCGGCGCCGTCATCGTGCTGTGGCTGGTCTTTTCCGTCCTCAAGAAGCTCTTCGGCTTGGCACTTGTCGCCGGTATCGTGGCTCTCGTCGCCTTCTTCTGGTTCAATCCCGAAATCGCTGCCCAGCTCTGGTCGCAGGCACAGATCATGCTCGGCATGCGTTGACGACCACCATGCCTATGCAGACACCCCAGCCAGCGCCTTCTGCCAAGCATCAACCGGCGCTGCGCCAGATTGCACTCTGGGCCGTCCAATACGCTAAGCGCGCCCTACCGATCTTTGAATCCCAAGTTCCCGACGATAGCCGTCCGCGCGACGCCATCACAGCCAGCGAGAGCTTCGCCAATGGCGCAGCGCGCGACAAAGCCCTTCGTGCTGCCGCATGGGCCGCTCATAAAGCGGCTGCGCAGGCTGAACCGATTTCTGCAAAGCACGCCGCCCGCGCCGCTATGCTGACCGCAGCCGTCGCCTATACGCACACGGACCTAACCACCGGGACACAGGGCGTAAACCAGGCGCAGCATCTGCTCGGCCCGATTGTCTACACGGCTCTCGCCATTGGCGCTGCCGACGACCTGTTCGCGGAAGCAGCACAGACCGCGCCATCCGAACTCATCGACCTGCTGCGGCAATTTCCGCCCCAGCCTGGCGGCAAAACTGCGCTCAAACAGCTCTATCAACAGCTGGACACCGCCCTGCGTGATCGCTCCACGCCCTGAAGCCTATCCCAGCGACTGCCCAAAAAACGCCAGCACCCGCTCCCGCATCTGCTTGGTTTCCCAATGCCCGACGCCGGGCTCGCTGAAAAATTCCAGCCGCTCCTCGGCCCCAACATATGCTGGACGAAGCTCCGCCAGAGCCCGCTCCACCGCAGGCATCGGGCTCAGCGCATCCTCTTCACCAACGCAGATCAATTGCGGGCGCGGCGCAATCAAACCGGCGATACTGCCATTATCCGTTTCCGCTAACAGGCCCGGCACCGTCAGATAAATGCCATGCCCATCATGGGCACCAAGCGCGATCATCGTGCGGAAATCGGCGAAACAGCAGAGATGAGCCACCGCCGCAATTCGATCGTCCAGTGCCGCCAGCCAAAAGCTCAGCACACAGCCCATCGAGAGCCCGAATGCACCAATCCGGTTTGCATCCACATCGTCTCGTCCAGCAAGATAAGTCAGCGCCGCCGCATGGTCGCTCAACATGTGCCCGAACAGCGACTTGCCCCGCCAAAGCAAAGCCTTGGCCGCAAAACTTTCGCTGACATTTGCCCGTTCGCCAAACACCGGCATATCAATGCAAAGCGTCACATAGCCCGCCCGGGCAAAGACTGGTCCCAGCGGATCAAGCAGATATTCGCGCCCATCCAGCAACTCACGTGCGCCAACGGCGTAACCGCCACCATGAGAATGCCCGTAGAGAATGGCAGGCCGTTTTTCTGTCATCACGGCAGGTCTGGTCAGAATCCCGCGCACGTCCTCATTGCCGATTTGCAAGTACAGATGCTCGATCACATAGTCGCCCATCGCTTCTTCTCTGGCCGAGATCAGGGCAATCTCTCGTTCCTCAAACGCCAGCAACTCGCGGAAACGGCTTCGGGTAATACTCATAAGCGACTCCGGCAAAACAGCAATTGCCGGAAACATACCCACTTCCATACAAGACCAGCAACACACCAACCAATCATCGGCACTTGCCGATGAAGCGGAAATACCCCATTTAGATGGCGTCTCGTTCCGCCAAGGAAATTCTCGTGTCCAAACTGATGTCTCCCGTTCGCCTGCGCGGCCTCACCCTGCGCAACCGCACAATCGTTGCGCCTATGTGCCAATATTCGGCCATCGATGGCTTCGTGAATGATTGGCACATGGTCCATCTTGGCCGTTTCGGCATTGGCGGCTTCGGTCTGGTCATCCTCGAAGCAACCGGCGTTCTGCCCGAAGCGCGCATTTCCTTTGCCGATCTCGGCCTTTGGAAAGACGAACATATCGCCCCACTCGCCCGCATCGTCGATTTCCTGCATAGCCAGGGTTCTGCCGCTGGCATCCAGCTCGCCCATGCCGGACGTAAGGCCTCGACGCCCGTCTCGTGGCTTGGCCCTGATGATCTGGCCACCGAAGACCAGCGCAAGGCCGTCGGCTACGAACATTGGCAGCCTGTCGCGCCCAGCGCCATTTCGCACGATCCCGCCAATCCCGATTTTCAAGTGCCGACCGAACTCGATAAAGCTGGCATTGCTCGCGTGATCGACGGCTTCGTCGCTGCTGCCCAGCGCGCACTCAAAGCCGGTTTCGACACAGTCGAAATCCACGCCGCGCATGGCTACCTGCTCAATCAATTCCTCTCGCCGCTCTCCAATCATCGCACCGACGAATATGGCGGCAGCCGGGAAAACCGCATGAGGCTAGTGCTCGAAGTGGTCGAAGCCGTGCGCGCCGTCTGGCCCGAAGACAAACCGCTCCTCGCCCGCCTCTCGGTCAGCGACAATGCCGAAGGCGGCTGGACTGTCGAAGACAGCGTGGCCCTTGCCATCGAACTCAAGGCGCGCGGCGTCGACGCTATCGATTGCTCCAGCGGCGGACTGGCACAGGGCCGCATCACCGCAGCCCCATCCTATCAGGTGCCCTTCGCCCATGCGGTCAAAACCGGCGCGGGGATCCCCACCATGGCCGTCGGCGTACTGGGCGACGTCCTCGCCGCCGAAGCCATCCTGCAAAATAACGAAGCCGATTTCATCGCCCTCGCCCGCGGCGCGCTAGCCGATCCCAATTGGCCACTCCATGCCAATACCGAGCTGGGCGGCGACTACACGATCTGGCCGATCCAGACCCAGCGCGTCGACGCCTATGATCGCCTGATGGCATCGGCGAAGGGTTAAACGAATACCTAACTGCCACAGACACCGTGCTGCCCTCGGGCTTGACCCGAGGGCCACTGGCAAAAGCCAAGATATAAAATGATGTGCGCTAACGGACAGACCCTCGGATCAAGTCCGAGGGCAGCGACGTGCATTGGGTTAGTGTGTTGAACTTCTGCCCCCTCACCCTAATTCCGCCCCACTGCCAGCGTCTCCTCCTTGCCCACACAACGAGGAGACTCGTCATGGACAAAAAGGCTGCAATACTTGCCCTGATGACTGCATGGGGCGTTGGTGCTTGCGCCACCCTGCCCGCAATGGCGCAGGATACAGAAGCCCCACCTGCCGAAGAGGCGGTTGCCGAATCCGATAGCGATAGCCCGCTGCTCAACCGCGTCTGGGTGCGTTCCGACGACACATCCGGCATGCCGGGCAGCATGCAGATTTTCCTCGCCGACGGCACACTGGTCTCAGACTCATGCTGGGAGACATATCGTCTCTCCAACTGGCAACAGGTTTCGCCGACCGAAATCTCCTGGGATGAAGACGGCATGACCATCAACGCCGAAATCTTTTCCCTCACCCCCGACGAGCTGGTTTTGAACCTCAAACTCATCGGCGGCGATGTGGAACAGCACTTCACTCCCGCAACCGTGCCCTATCTTTGCCCGGACATGCCCAAGTGAGAAAGTGAACGCTAACAGTCTGCTAGCGAATTCGCCTCAGATGACAACCTGCGTCCCAATTTCGACGACACGTCCCGTAGGAATGTGGAAATACTCTGTCGCATCGCTGGCATTGCGCGCCATTCGGATGAAAAGCCGATCCTGCCAAAAGGCTACTAAGCCCTTGCGTTCGCCCAGCTTCAGCGACCGGCGCGACAGGAAGAATGAAGTCGACATAATGTCGAACTTCCAGCCCAATTTCCGCGCCAATCCCAAGGCTTTAGGGATATTCGGGCTCTCCATGAAGCCGAACGTCACCACGACACGGAAGAACAATTCGTTATAGGCGTCGATAGTGATCTTCTCATTGTCCGGCACGCGCGGCGATGTCGATGTCCGCACGGTCAGGATCACATTCTGCTCGTGCAAGACCTTGTAATGCTTAAGAGAATGCAGCAGCGCCGTGGGCGCACCCTCGACATCCGACGTCAGAAAAATAGCCGTCCCCGGCACCGTGGTCGGCTTCTTCTTTGCAAGATTGTTGACCAGAAATTCCAGCGGAACCTCGTCCCGCCGCGTCTTGTCCGACAGCCGCTTCCGACCCGCCATCCAGCTCCACATTACAAGGGCAACCACCCCGGCTACGACCGCCGGAACCCAGCCGCCCTGAAACAATTTCGCCGCATTGGCCGCAAAGAATGACCCGTCGATCACCGCAAAAACAATGCCGAATGCGATGACGATTGCCGGATGCCACTTCCAGTTCCGCCACATCACAACCACCAGTAGCGCCAGCGTCACAATCATCACGCCCGAAACGGCAATGCCGTAAGCATTTGAAAGTGCAGCCGAACTTCCAAAACTCAACACAAGGACCAGCACACCAATCATCAACATCGTGTTGATTTGCGGCATGTAGATCTGCCCGCTCTGGGTGGCAGACGTATGCTGGACCACCATGCGCGGCAGCATGTTCAAGGCGATGGCCTGCTGGGTCAGGCTATAAGTACCTGTAATCACAGCCTGGCTGGCAATGATGGTGGCAACCGTCGCCAGAATAACAAAGGGCAACAGCGCCCATTCCGGTTGCATCTGGAAGAATGGGCTCGCAACGTTCTCGATACCCACATCGAGCACAAACGCCCCCTGCCCGAAGTAATTGAGCAGCAGACATGGGAAAACCAGCCCGAACCAGGCCAGCACAATCGGTTTACGCCCGAAGTGACCAAGATCGACATAAAGCGCCTCAGCACCCGTCACCGCAAGAAAAATTGCGCCCATCACCACAAAGGCAATGCCAAAATGGGTGAAGAGAAAACCAAAGCCCAGCAATGGATTAAGCGCCGCCAGCACCGCCGGGTAAGCGATTATATGCATAAGACCCGAAAAGCCGAGGACCAGAAACCAGATGGCAGTTATAGGCCCGAAAACAATGGCAACCTTGGCCGTACCAAACCGCTGAACAGCAAACACGCCCACAATAATCAGCATTGTGATCGGCACCACCCACCGCTCCATGCCCGGAGCGACAAGCTCAATTCCCTCGACAGCAGATAGCACTGACATTGCGGGCGTCAGCAGAGCATCGCCATAAAACATGGCAGCACCCAACACGCCCAAAACCGTGATCCAAACCGGCGGATTGGTGAAGGTCTTGCGGGCCAGCGCCATCAGGCTCAGCGTTCCACCTTCACCGTTATTATCGGCGCGGGTTACGAAGAACACATATTTGATGGCGACCGTCAGCGTCAGCGCCCAGACGATGAGCGAAAGCAGGCCGAGAATTTCGATATCGGTCGAAGCCGCACCGGGCCGCACATGGGTGGCCTGTCGAAAGGCATAGATTGGGCTCGTGCCGATATCGCCATAGACGACACCAATGGCCCCCAACGTGAGAAGGGGCAGACTACTTTTTTCGTGGCTGGCCTGGTGGGTCGCTACGTCACCGGTCTTTTGACCGGGGTTATCCGTGCGCGTCATGAGCGTCGGGGCTCTCGCTGTTTCAGGGCGGGCGCCGCTATACACCCGCCGCCCGACACACACAATGGACGAAAATAGGAATAGTTCAAAACCAGCAGGGGCCGCTCCTTCCGGAACGGCCCCTGCCAGGTAAGCGATGACCAGGAGGTCTTCGCAAGGATTATTCAGCGGCGCGAGCCGCCTTGGCAGCGTTGCCCCACCAGATCAACTGATCCAGAGTATCCTTGGCGGAAGCGCCGATGGAAGCTTCGAGATCGTTCAGGCTCTTTGTGCCACCGAAACCGGGGTGCACGGCAAAGAAGTCACCGCCAGCAATATGAACGGCCGAGCGGGTCGAAACCATCTGCAGCTCGACACCGATGGTGCGCAGGTTTTCGATAGCGCGAGCGCCGCCCACAGTACCGTAACCGACGGCTGCGAAAGCCTTCTTGTTCCAATTTGTGTAAGCCTGATCGATGGCGTTCTTCAGCGCGCCGGTGATGGCGCGGTTATATTCAGCAACGACGAAGATATAGCCGTCGAATTCGGAAACCTTGTTCTGCCAGCGAACAGCTTCAGCGTTCTGGCTGGGGACCCATGCGTTCGAGGCGACTTCGTCGAAGAATGGCAGGTTGAAATCGCGCAGGTCGACGATTTCGGCGTCGATTTCAGGGCGTTCATTGGCCTTATCCAGAATCCACTTGGCAGGGATTTCGCCGAAGCGGGTCGGACGGGTGGACGAGATGATGACGCCGATCTTGAGTTTGGACATTTGGCTGCCCTCCTTGGTAACAAATCGTAACTGAGGCGATATATGTGCCTGCCACCGATTTGCTCAAGAGGGCACCTTCCTGTCGGGTGGGTACAAACATGTACCCTGGTTACATTAGTGTAAGCATTTGATAGGCAAGGCATTACATACAATTTTGCTACGCACGGCCTTGCCGCGAGCTCGACGAGTACCGTTCGGCAAACGCATTGTTCTCTCAATGCGAACGAAGTTGGAAAACTTATTCCGCCAAAACCGCAATATAACGTCGCGTCGCTTCGGCAAAACCCATCAGCAGCGCATCTGCCGTAATGCCGTGGCCGATGGACGCCTCTGCCACTCCCGGAACCGCAGCCTGAAATGCTGGAAGATTGCCCAACGTCAGATCATGCCCCGCATTGACGCCAAGCCCCAAGGAAAGCGCCGCCCGGCAAGTTTCTGCAAGGTCCACCAACGCCCTACCCGCCGCCTCGGAATCATCGAAGCAGGCGCCATAAGGGCCGGTAAACAATTCGATCCGATCTGCGCCACTCGCCTTTGCCGCCAGAATTCCGGCCTCACCGGCGTCTGGGTCGCAGAACAGGGAGATGCGGCGATCGGGCCGCTTGATCTGCTGAACGACCGAGCGCAGGAAATTGCCCTGCCCCACAAAATCCCAGCCATGATCGGATGTCGCCTGCGCCGGGTCATCCGGCACCAGTGTCACCTGCTGCGGATTGACTTCTTCGACTAGTTCGAAAAAATCCTGGCTCGGATAGCCTTCGATATTAAACTCGGCTGCCGGATAATCGGCCCGCAACAGGGCCGAAAGCTCGAACACGTCAGTCCTGCGGATATGCCGTTCATCCGGGCGGGGATGCACCGTAATCCCGCTTGCGCCCGCATCTAGCACGACGCGCGCCATGCCAGTTACACTGGGCCACGGCAGATCACGCCGATTGCGAAGCTGGGCGACGGCATTGAGATTGACGGAAAGAAGGGTCATGGCAGAACTCGAATAATTCTTGTCCTGCCATATACCAGAGATTGCGATAGGCCCAATCGAACCTTGTGATAGGCCCTATCAGCTTTTGCGTTACATGCCTTCCGGCCCACGGCTGATGGCAGCGAGCCCGGTGCGGACAACCTCGACCAGCCCCAGCGGCGCCATAAGCGCGATGAAGCTGTCGACCTTTTCCGGCTTGCCGGTCACCTCGAACACAAAGCTTTCGACCGTCGCATCCACGATATGCGCCCGGAAGGCGTCGGCCAGTCGCAACGTCTCAGCGCGATGCTCGCCCGCCCCCTTGACCTTGATCAACGCCAACTCGCGTTCAAGATAAGCGCCCTCAGCAGTCAGATCATGCACCTTGTGCACGGGCACCAGACGCTCCAGCTGCGTCTTGATCTGCACCAGCACTTTCGGCGTGGCGATGACAACAACGGTGATGCGACTAAGTCGCCGGTCGTGTTCGGTCTCGCTGACGGTCAGGCTCTCGATATTATAGCCGCGCGCCGAAAAGAGGCTAACCACGCGGGCCAGAATACCTGGCTCGTTATCGACCAGAACCGACAGGGTATGGCGCTCGGATGCCTGCGTTTCCTGTGTGAGAAAATAGGCCGAACCAGTGGGCTGCAAATGTGCGTTCATGTCTGTTTACCTCCGCAACTGGCCTAAACCAGCGCACGTCCCTTCTCGTCGATGATGTCGCCGATATCGGCCGTATCGGGCAGGATGATTTCGTTATGCGGCTTGCCCGATGGGATCATGGGCAGGCAGTTTTCGTCCTTTTCAACCAGAACGTCGAACAGCACCGGGCCGTCATAATCGATCATCTCGGCAATGGCTGCGTCGAGTTCCGCTGGCGTGTCGCACTTAATGCCCTTGGCACCATAGGCCTCGGCAAGCTTGACGAAATCGGGCAGCGACTCCGAATAGGAATGCGCGTAGCGCGAACCATGCAGAAGGTCCTGCCACTGGCGCACCATGCCCATACGCTCGTTATTGAGGATGAAAATCTTGATCGGCAGACGGTATTGAACCGCAGTCGAGATTTCCTGCATGGTCATCTGAACCGAGGCTTCCCCGGCAATGTCGATCACCAGCGCATCGGGATGGGCAACCTGCACACCGACGGCGGCGGGCAGGCCATAGCCCATAGTCCCCAGACCGCCGGACGTCATCCAATGGTTCGGCTGGTCGAAGTGGAAATGCTGAGCGGCCCACATCTGATGCTGGCCGACTTCGGTGGTGATGAAGACTTCCTTGGCCTGCTTCTTGGTCGCTTCATAAAGCCGCTGGATAGCCCATTGCGGCTTGATGACGGTGTCCGAATTCTTGAACCCCAGCGAGTTGACCGAACGCCACTTTTCGATCTGGCTCCACCACGGCGCGATGGCCTCGGTGCGTGGCTGGTTGGTGCGGCTGCGCCAGATGCGGATCATCTCTTCGAGCACACGATTACAATCGCCAACAATCGGCACATCCACGCGGATGATCTTGTTGATCGAGCTTGGGTCGATATCGACGTGGATCTTGCGGCTATTGGGCGAGAACGCATCGACGCGGCCGGTGATACGGTCGTCGAAACGCGCGCCGATATTGATCATGACGTCGCAATCATGCATCGCCATATTGGCTTCGTAAGTGCCGTGCATGCCCAGCATGCCCATCCATTGCGGATTGGAGGCGGGGAACGAGCCCAATCCCATTAGCGTCGAGGTCACCGGAAAGCCGGTCAGCTCCGCCAGCTCGCGCAGGTTCTCAGACGCTTCCGGGCCCGCATTGATCACGCCGCCGCCAGTATAAAAAATCGGACGCTCGGCCTTGAGCATCAGATCAACCGCCGCCTCTATAGCCGCCAGATCGCCATCAACCTTCGGGCGGTAGGACTTGTGGCGGAGCGTGCCGGGCTCGGGCTTATAGTAGTCGCCGACAGCAAACTGCACATCCTTGGGAATATCGATGACGACCGGGCCGGGACGGCCAGTGGTGGCGATGTGGAAGGCCTCGTGCAGCACGCGCGGCAGGTCGGCAACGTTCTTCACGAGATAATTGTGCTTAGTGCAGGAACGGGTAATGCCAACCGTATCGCATTCCTGAAAACCATCGGTGCCAATAAGCGACGTCGGCACCTGCGCGGTGATGCAAACGAGCGGGATGGAGTCGAGAAGAGCGTCGGTGAGGCCTGTAACGGCATTGGTCGCGCCGGGACCTGAGGTCACCAGAACCACGCCTGGCTTGCCGGTCGAGCGCGCATAGCCCTCGGCCATATGGGTCGCACCCTGCTCGTGGCGCACCAGAATGTGCTTGACGAAATCCTGCTGGAACATCGCGTCATAGATCGGCAGAGCCGCACCACCGGGATAGCCGAAGATATGTTCGACCCCCTGATCGGTCAGCGCCTGGATCACCATTTCAGCGCCGGTCATTTTCTCGGCCATTGTCAGCCCTTCCTAAAACTTGCCCCTCCCGGGGTCTGTTCGTCATTTTCCGCCCCTCCCCGCGCGGCGGAAAAAAGGCAATAAAAAAGGCCCCGTTTGGGACCTTGTGTTCGGCGCACCAGCTATCGCGCGGGATCTTACCCCACGTTGCCGATGCGCCTGCGTACTACGAGAATGAGTGCCCGCACTGGACCGCTCCAAATTCTAGACGCGGCATTGATAAGAGTATTGCCGCGATAAAGTCAAGCCGACGCTACGTCAGTTTGGTTATTCCACGATACAGAACTGCTCCCGAACTCATGGGAAAGCGACACTGGTGGATCGTTTAAGGGGTTGCAGGGCCTTCAAGGAATGCTAAAGCGCCCGCATAAGCCATTTATGACAGTAAGATGACATGAGCAAAAGCGCGCTGGACAAGGATTTGCAGCGAGTCTCCGGCCTGGAGACCGCGACACATGACCTGAGCCGGTCGCTTGCCGCCCCCGGCATCGCGCTGGTCTTTTTGCTTGTAGCAGCGGTTTGGGCAAGCTTCGCCGTCGAGCAAGGTCCATCGACCTATATCGTGGTCATTGGCGCAGCAATCGCCGGATATATGGCGCTCAATGTGGGCGCCAATGACGTGGCCAATAACATGGGGCCTGCTGTTGGCTCTCGCGCACTCACAATGGTTGGCGCACTGATTATCGCGGCTATTTTCGAGGCCGCTGGCGCCCTGTTGGCAGGTGGCGACGTGGTCAACACCGTCGCGCGAGACCTGCTGCTTACCCCCGAAATCGAACCAACGACCTTCATTCTTGTGATGATGGCGGCGCTTTTAGCGTCAGCGCTTTGGGTAAATCTGGCAACCTATATTGGCGCCCCCGTATCGACCACCCATGCCGTTGTGGGTGGTGTCGTCGGCTCGGGCATTGCCTCTGCCGGTTTTGCAGTGGTCAACTGGCCGACTATTGGTGCCATCGCCAGCTCATGGGTGATTTCTCCCATTCTGGGGGGGATATTTGCTGCGGCCTTCCTGCTGATAATAGAAGCCACGATTACCAGTCGCCTCGACAAGATTTCTGCGGCACGAATCTGGGTTCCCATTTTCGTTTCTGCCATGACCGGCATCTTCGCCATGTATCTGGCGACGAAGGGCCTTAACCGTATCTGGAAACCCGACCTGATCAGCACGATTGCGCTCGGCATTGGCTTTGCGGCTCTAGGTTGGATTTTGGCCATGCCATGGGTTCGCGCTCAATCACGAAGCATGGAAAACCGCAAGAAGCATGTGGCGACGCTTTTCCGTCTGCCACTAATCGTAGCCGCCGCCCTGCTTTCTTTCGCTCATGGCGCCAATGACGTTGCCAATGCCATTGGCCCCTTTGCTGCAATCGTCGAGGCCGTGCAGACCGGCCATGGCGACGTTGCAGGCATCACGCTGCCCTTCTGGGTGCTTGCCATCGGAGCCATCGGTATCTCTTTGGGGCTCGCCCTATTTGGCCCCCGCCTTATTCGCACCGTGGGCGAGCAGATCACCAAACTGAACGAAATCCGCGCCTATTGCGCCGCCCTCTCGGCAGCGATCACGGTGCTCGTCGCATCGGCACTCGGCATGCCGGTTTCATCGACACACATTGCCGTCGGCGCCGTATTCGGTGTGGGCTTCCTGCGTGAATATCAATCGCGCCGCGAAGCTCATGGTAGCGCCGTCCCGGTCAACGCTCGCTTTGTAGACCCAACCCAGCTGAACGCAACGCCAGAGGATGCTCTAGCCAATGCACGCCAGGTTGAGGGCCGACTGCTGGTACGTCGGCAACACGTTTATAGCATTTTCGCAGCCTGGATCGTGACGGTCCCCGCTTCGGCGTTGCTTTCAGCTGTTCTCTTCTTCGTTCTCGATCTGGTTATTTAGGTTTTGCCGAAATGGCGGTCGTGCAGCACCGCTGCCAGCCGCCCCAGCGAGCGGTCAGCCAGCAGCCGCTTGGCTTCAGACAGCGTCACCCAGTGACGCATGCGCTGCTGATCTTCGCGCCAGTGCTCATGCTGTTGCGTCACCAGAAGTGGGTAGAGATCGACATCAACCAACGTCACCCCGTCATTGCCGATGCTGGCGCGATAGCTGCCGACCGGGCTCTGCTCAATTTCACCGGAGACGCCAGCCTCCTCTAGCGCCTCATTTGCCGCGCTATCCCACGGGGTAAAGCCAGGTTCGATTGCCCCTTTGGGAAAAATCCATTTACCGCTGCGTCGCGAGGTGACCAGCAGGAATGCCATACGGCCATCGACCAAGGCATAAGGCAGGGCACCCGCCTGTCTCAACGCAGAAGGTGTCTCGACCGCCGGACTCCAGTTCCTGAGAAATTCACGCATAGCACTCGCCAAGTCTTGTTTGATCGCCCTGTGACACAGGCAGGGCCGCGCTGTCCATGCCGCCAATGCAAATGGGCCCCGAAGGGCCCATTCAAATTCGATTAGTCCAGAATTTTTGGTGCAAGACCAAAAATCTTAGCTCAGCAGGGTCAGCTCAGTCGCCGAAACCTTGCCGTCACGGCCGGTCTGCAGCTCGTAGCTAACCTTGTCACCCTCGTACAGACCCTGAAGGCCGGAACGCTGAACGGCCGAGATATGCACGAAAGCGTCCTTCTCACCGTTGTCTGGCGAGATGAAGCCAAAGCCCTTGGTGGTGTTGAAAAACTTCACGGTCCCAGTAATGGCGGCCATGTAAAAAACCTCTTGGTCTGTTGTACCGCAAAATGCGGCGAAGGGTTTGTTTTGTGCACAAGCACAAAACTTACGATTCACGAGATCAGGAGGTAGCCGAGTTTCCCGGATATCCGGCAGTTCAGGTAACGCAAGACAAGTGGCACGTTACATGAGTATCTCTTGGCGCATTGATTTTTTCAAGATCGATATAGAGCCCAAGAAAAACACCCGACTGGGGGGCCAGTCGGGTGCTTGCGCCTTGTGGCGCAGGCCGCAGGGGGCGCTGCGGCTTGGGAGAACGCTTAGCCGCGCGGGCAAACGTCGATGTATTCGCGGCCATTGCGGTCGCGATAGACACACTGGTTGTTTGCGCGATTGTGTACGCGGATGTAGTCGCCCACTGCGGCACCGGCGACTGCGCCAATACCCGCGCCGACTGCAGTACCAACGACGCTACCGCCGGTAGCAGCAGCACCGACCACGCCGCCACCGATGGCGCCGACAGTTGCGCCCTGCTGGGTGGTGGTGCAGGCAGCCAGGGAAAGGGCAGTGGCAGCAATGATCAGAATTTTGTGCATGGAATCCTCCAACGAGATGCTCGCGTCAGAAATGCACGGCATCGTGAAAAGGTTCCGGCGGATTTTTAGTCAATTTTGAACTTTTGCATCGGCGCAAACGCGCCACACAATGCGAGACCCAGCCAGGAAAGGATCATCGCGCCGCCCCCAAAGGGGGCAGCACCTGGGAATAGGGCGTGCCCGCCCCATTGCCGCAGAGCAATATCCGCCCCAAAAATGATTGTGCCTATTGCCATCAGAACGCCAGCCATCCGCACTGGGCGCGTAGCGCCCGCAAGGCCAATCGCCAGCAGCGCTGGACCATGCGACAGGCATATGGCCGCCAACGCAATCATGTTGCGAGCTTCTGCCTGATGGGATGCCGCAGCAGCCGAGGCCACCCCCACCGCACCGACAAGCCCCGCACAGATCAACAACAACCGCTGCATAACGAAAAACCTCTCCCCCGCTTTCCTGTCCGACTGGTTTCAAATACAGCATGGCCTGCGAGTGTGAGAAATGACTATGAGTGAGAACGTCGCGCCGGTCCAACCAGCGCAATTGGGCCACGCCTCCGGCTGGGGCGAGGAATTGCGACAAACATTTCGGCTGGCCTGGCCGCTTGTGATTGCTCAGGTCGCCCAGAACGCCCTGCACATGACCGACGTCATTCTGCTCGGCTGGCTAGGTCCAACCTATCTGGCAGCTGGCACGCTCGGCACGACCTTCTTCATGCCTTTTCTACTGTTCGGTGTCGGTGTAGTGGGCGCCGTCGCGCCGCTGGTGGCGCAGGCGAGAGGCGCTCGCAACATCAAGGCCGTGCGCCGCATTGTCCGGCAGGGCTTCTGGGTTGCTATTTTACTGGCCGCCCTGCTCCTGCCCGTCGTCTGGCAAATACAGCCGATATACCAGTTCCTTGGGCAAGACCCGCTGATAACCGAGATGGCCGAGCAATTCGTGCACATCGTGGCATTTTCGCTATTCCCGGCTGTCGGCATAATTGCTCTGCGTTCATTCCTGTCGGCGTTCGACGCAACGCGCGCCATTCTCGTCATCACCGTGCTCGGCGTCCTGGTGAATGCGCTGATAGCCTATGTGCTGATTTTCGGGCATTTCGGCTTTCCACGTCTGGAACTGCGCGGCGCGGCGACTGCTACGTTGATCACCAACATCGTCATGTTTCTGGCCATGCTCACCTATGTCCTGAGGCATAGACGCTTTAAGCGCTTTAATATCCTGATGCGCTTCTGGAAGCCGGATTGGGGACATTTCCGTGCAATTTTCGCCGTTGGCACCCCGATAGCGCTGACCATTCTGGCCGAGGTTGGCATGTTCACTGCCGCCGCCTTGCTGATGGGCCGCATCGGCATCGACGAAGTGGCGGCGCACGCCATTGCCCTGCAATGTGCCTCCATGGCCTTTATGGTGCCAATGGGGCTGGGCATTGCAGCAACCGTCCGGGTCGGCACTGCCTATGGTCGCAAGGATCGCGAAGGCATACGAAAGGCCGGATGGATGGCGCTCATGCTGGGCACCGGCTTCATGGTCGTTTCCTGCCTGGCTTTCCTGCTTCTTGGCGGACCCATCGTCTCGATCTTCCTCAACCCAGACGTCGAGGCCAATGCCAATGCCATCGGGCTGGCTGTGTCATTCCTGGCCGTGGCGGGCATTTTCCAGCTTGTCGATGGTGCACAGGTGACTGCGGCCCATGCTCTGCGCGGACTGAGCGACACCAAAATCCCAATGGTTCTGGCAATTGTGGGCTATTGGATGATCGGACTGCCAATCAGTTATATTCTGGGCTTTGTTCTGGATTGGCGCGGCATAGGCATCTGGAGCGGCCTCGCAGTCGGCCTTGCCTTCGTGGCCATTGTGCTCGTCACGCGCTTCGCCATGCGAGAACGGCTGGGACTACTGGAAAAGATCAGCACGCCACAAAGCTAGTTCGGCACAAAACGCGGCCAGTCGCCCATTCGGTTGCGGAACCATGTCCGCTGCCGTTTGGCATATTGCTGGGTGGCGATAATCGCCCTCTCGATCGCTTCCTGCTGACTCAGGGTGCCATCTAGCCAGCCGGAAATTTCGGGCACGCCAATGGCCTTCATCGCCGGCAGCGCCGGGTCGAGCCCCTGCGCAAGGAGCGCTTCGACCTCGGCAACCGCGCCGGTGTCGAACATTGTCGAAAACCGCTTGGCAATGCGCGCCCGCAAAACGTCCCGCTCAGGCCACAGAACCATGCGCTCCAAGGCCCATGCGCTCAAAACACCCATTTGCTGATCGTCCTGAAATGACGACAGTGCCCTCCCCGTCGCGCGCTTTACCGCCAGCGCCCGCGTCACCCGCTGTGGGTCGGCCACCTTGAGCCGCGCGGCGATCACCGGGTCTTCGACCACCAGAAGCGCCATCCGCCCTTCTTCATCAAGCGCTTGAATCTCTTGTTGAACTTCAAGCGTCACTGCGTCCGAAACTTCCGGTACATTGGCGAATCCCTTTGTCAGCGCATCGAAGTACAAGCCCGTGCCGCCAACAAAAATCAGTTCCCGCTCAGGGTTAGTGTCCGAAATAACCTGCTCCACCGCACGGACCCATTGCCCGGTCGAGAACCGCTGCGATGCTGGAATGATACCATAAAGTCGGTGCTCGGCCCGCTCTTCGTCCTCCGCGCTCGGCCGGGCCGTAACCACCCGCAAAGTATCGTAAACCTGCATGGAATCGGCATTGATGATCAGCCCGCCTGAGGATCGGGCACGTGCCAGCGCCAGCGCTGACTTGCCGCTGGCAGTCGGACCCGCTATCAGCACAGCGCGCCTCTGGTCCATCACCACACGTCTCCGAAAGTTGCTGCTGCCATGCCGGTTCTATCCCTGATCGCCAATCCTGCCGATTCCGAACTGAGCGCGGCTTTGGCTGCTGCTGTGGTCGCAAAAACCGGCGGCGAACTCAACTGGCTAAACCACGGCGTCGCGTGCGACATCATTGAGCCGGACCTGCCGGACGCGCTTGAGATTGCTCGCAAAATGCTGGCGGGCAAGGCTGTAGACGCCAATCTGGTGCCTACAGAAGGCCGCCGGAAACTGCTTCTCGTAGCCGACATGGACTCCACTATGATCGAGCAGGAATGCATCGATGAACTGGCCGCAGCGCTAAACCTCAAGCCGCAGGTTGCCGAAATTACCGAGCGCGCCATGCGTGGCGAATTGGACTTCGGCGAGGCGCTGGATACTCGTGTAGCTCTGCTTAAAGGCTTGGAGCGTAAGGTCATTGAGGAAATTCGTCGCGAAGCGATTACGCTGGCGCCGGGCGGTCGGGCGCTGGTGCAGACCATGAAAAATTATGGCGCTTATACCTCGCTCGTTTCAGGCGGTTTCACCTTCTTTGCCGACTATTTCGCCAAGCGGATCGGCTTTGATGAGGCGATAGCCAATGTGCTGGAGTTTGATGGCGACGTGCTGACGGGCACCGTTGCAAAGCCCATCGTCGACAAGAATACCAAGCGCGAACGGCTCCTGGCACTCGTTGATGAACGCGGTCTGAACAAAAGTCAGACCATTGCCGTGGGCGATGGCGCCAACGACCTCGACATGATCGATGTCGCCGGTTTCGGTGTGGCGCTTCACGCCAAGCCCGCCGTGGCGGAAGCAGCCGGCATCCGCATCGACCATGGCGACCTCACTGCCCTGCTCTATTTGCAGGGCTATGAAGATCACGAATTCGTCCGCTGACCCAGCGGCTGGACAAGCACCACACTTTCCCGATTAGGTGATTTCGGGAGAGACGCGACGGGAGGTGCGTCAGGTGTCGATGACATTGATCGAGGAAAGAAGCTGCGGCACCTGCACCGCCTGCTGCTCCTTTGCGCCCATCCGCGTTGAAACCCTGCAGAAGCCCGCCAATACGCTTTGCACACATTGCGCGGAAGGCAAGGGCTGCACAGTCTATGACGTGCGTCCACAAGTCTGCCGTGGCTTTTACTGCGGCTGGTTCTACCTGCCCGAATTAACGCCAGCCTGGCATCCGGAATTGAGCGGCGTCGTCATCCGCTCCGAGAGTTTCAATAACGACACCATCACTATCCTCGTCCTGAAATTGTCGGAATTTCTTCTCTCGGAGGACTTTGCTGGCCTCGTCGGCGCGTGGATCGAAGCTGGGATTTCGGTCGAGTTCGAGCGCGTCGGCCCCGAAGGCCACCTGCCGGCCAAGATGCGGGTCAATGAAGTGCTCGAAGAGGCCATTGCGGCCCGCGACTTGCGCGAAATGCAGAAGATGTTCGCGTGGTCACTGGCCCATATCGACCAGTCCCACACCTGGGAGCGCGACGAAACTGAGTTTTATAGCGCGCTGGTCTAGCCGTTCCACGCCATCCGCATATATACGCCGCCACTTTTGAGCTCTTCGAGCATCTGCGCCAGCCGCTTCTGCTTTGTTGCCTCACGCTGCGCCTTGTTGATCCAAAGCAGGTAATCGTTTCGCTGGTAGGGTGGCCGCGCTTCGTATTGCGCCATCAGCCGATGCGCCTCCAAGGCATCGCGGACAAAATCTGGCATGGCTTCGCGCGGGCGAAGCGGACGCAATTTCGGGCTCATGGCTTTTCACTCCTCATCGCGCAGCAAATTACCCTGCACCCAGCCGGTTCCTGACAGCAATCATTCCGGTATTAGCATACCGCATTGGGTCGCTCGAACCTTCTGCGCTAATCTGATCGCAATCAAGATCGGTGCAAGTGAGCCCAATATGCCAAATGACGATATCGACAAGCTCATCCACGCCGCCGATCGTTATCTCGGCAAGAATGCGGATGCGTTGACGGCGCAGGAACGCAGCATTATCGAGCAAGCCATCGGCAAGCGCGCCGTGTCTCGCGACCCAGCCGCAGAGTTCGACGATAAGCTGACCATTGGACAGCGCCTTGCGGACGGCGTCGCCGCCTTTGGTGGATCGTGGAATTTCATCATCGGTTTCGGACTGGCGCTCATCGTCTGGACCGGCGCAAACCTGCTGCTTGCCGGCAGCGCATTCGACCCCTATCCCTTCATCTTCCTCAATCTCATGCTCTCCATGCTCGCCGCCATTCAGGCGCCCGTCATCATGATGAGCCAGAACCGGCAGGCCGCGAAGGACCGTGAGGTGTCGGCACATGATTATGAGGTGAACCTCAAGGCGGAGATCGAAATCATGGCGCTGCACGAAAAGCTCGACAGGCTGCGCGAGGACGATATTCGCAACCTCATCATCAAGCAGCAGGATCAGATCGAACGGCTGACACGGCTCGTGGAGAAGCATATCGAAGCGGGCGCGGACAAAGGCGAATCGGCGTAGTCTTTCGCCCATGCAGCCCTATCTTCAGCTTCTCTCCGACATTCTCGAAAATGGCGCCGACAAGTCGGACCGCACCGGCACCGGCACGCGCAGCCTTTTCGGCTATCAGATGCGCTTCGATCTTTCGAAGGGCTTCCCGCTGCTGACCACCAAGAAGCTGCATCTTAAATCGATCATTTATGAGCTGCTCTGGTTCATTCGTGGCGAAACCAATGTGCGCTGGCTTCAGGAGCACGGCGTCAAAATCTGGGACGAATGGGCCGACGAGAATGGCGACCTCGGCCCGGTCTATGGCAGCCAATGGCGGAGCTGGCCTGCGCCAGATGGCCGGCATATCGACCAGATCTCAAACCTCATCCACTCGATCAAGACCAAGCCCGACAGCCGCCGTCATATCGTTTCGGCCTGGAATCCGGCCGAAGTCGACGACATGGCGCTGCCGCCCTGCCATTGCCTGTTCCAGTTCTATGTCGCCAACGGCAAGCTGAGCTGCCAGCTTTACCAGCGCTCTGCCGACACCTTCCTCGGCGTGCCGTTCAACATCGCATCCTATGCGCTGCTCACCCACATGGTAGCGCAGGTCTGCGATCTGAAAGTCGGCGATTTCGTCCATTCTTTCGGCGACGTACACCTTTACTCCAACCATTTCGAGCAGGCCCGCCTGCAATTGACGCGCGAGCCGCGCCCCCTGCCGCGCCTCATCATCAATCCGGAACGCAAAAGCCTGGAAGACTTCGTGTTCGAAGATTTCGCCTTCGGGGGCTACGATCCGCATCCCCATATCAAGGCCGCCGTTTCGGTATGAGCCGCTCGCTCTCCCAGCTGACCGATCTGGTTTCGGAAGTCTCCGACACCTATGCCTCGCGCAATGACATTGCCCGCGACAACGACTGGTATTTGCTCAAGGTGCAGGAAGAACTGGGCGAACTGGTCGCGGAATATTTGAAGAGCACTGGACGGGGCCGGCTCAAGGGCGCTGACGCCGGGGCTATCCGGCATGCGTTGGAAGACGAAGCGGCCGATGTCCTGGCCATGCTGCTGCTGTTTGCGCGCAACAATGACATCGATCTTGAAGCAGCGCTGGAGCGAAAGTGGTTTCAGTATCTCGGGCGCGGGGCGTGAAATATAAGGGCCCCTTCCGCGTTTTCTAATCACCGCGCTGCCCTCGGGCTTGACCCGAGGGCCTCTAGCAGCGGCACATAATCGTGAAATCTTATCGTGATTTGACCGGCCCTCGGGTCGAGCCCGAGGGCAGCGCGGTGTAAAGCAACACACCGTAGCCTGCGGCGTATCACCCTCCAAGCAAACACAGACGCTTCCCTCCAAAACTGAAACCCTCTAGATCATGAGCAGGACCTGAGGAGACCCGGATGAGAGCTGTAACGATCGCCGCATTGATGCTGGCCACCGCACCGGCCTTCGCCAACGACACCGCCGTCGAACTGACCACGGGCGGGCTGGAATTTGTCAGCCACGGCGAAATCGCCATGGAAAGCGAAGACCTCTACATTTCCCGCGAGGAAATCCGCGTCACCTATGTTTTCCGCAATGACAGTGCCGAGGACATCGACCTGCTAGTGGCGTTTCCGATGCCCGATATTGTGCCGGACCATTTTTCGCCAACCGCCTTCCCTACCGGCCCGGCAGACAATCTCTTCGAGTTCGAAACCACCTTCAACGGTCAGCCGGTCAGTGCCACCCTGCATGAATATGCCTATGCCGCCGGTGTTGACCGCACTGAGCTGGTCCGCGAACTGAACCTGCCCATCGTGTCAATGAGCGACGAAGCGGTCGCTGCCGTCGATGCACTGGATGCCGAAGCCACGGCGCAATTGTTGCATCTGGGTATGGCCATTCCGGACATTTACGATGTCGGCGAAGGCATGGAAACGCATCACTGGCCCAACTGGACCTACCGCGCCACCTATACTTGGGAGGCAACCTTCCCGGCGGGCGAGCGCGTCACCGTCGAGCATCGTTACAAGCCCAGCGTCGGCGGCACCACCGGGGTCAGCTTCCTGTCCGAACCCTATGAGGATTACGATCCGGCCGCTGACTACAAGCGCAAATACTGCACCGATGACGCCTTTATCTCTGCCGTGCGCAAGACGCTGAAGAACCCGGACGAATCCTGGTCTGCGCCGTTCATGGAAAATTGGATTTCCTACATTCTGACCACGGGCGGCAATTGGGCAGGCGGCGGCATCGAAAAATTCCGTCTCGTCGTCGACAAGGGCGATGAAGACAATCTGGTCTCGTTCTGCGGCAGCAACGTTAAAAAGATTGGGCCAACCACGTTCGAGATGGTCGAGGAGAATTTCTGGCCCGAACAGGAGCTGGAAATCCTCATCCTTGAGCGCCACGACATGGAGTATTGAGGGGCCGGGTGGTTTTAGCACTAGCGTGCCACATACACGAATGTCACCCCGGCGAAGGCCGGGATGACAGCGGTGGACATACGAGATCGCGGCTCAACCAAGCACTTGGACTTATCTATATGGAGATGTCCGCACAAAGGCGGATAAAAACGCCATTGACCAATCTGACCATACGCCCCGCCAATCCTGACGACGCGCCACTGATCGTCGATCTCATCTACGCCCTGGCTGAATACGAAAAACTGGCGCACGAGGCCAAGGCCGACGCAGCCGACATCACCCGCGACCTCTTTGGCGCCGATCCAAAAGTATTCTGCGAAATCGCCGAATGGGAAGGCAAGCCCGTCGGCTTCACACTCTGGTTCTATACCTACTCCACCTTCCAGGGCCGTCACGGCATCTGGCTCGAAGACCTTTATGTCGACCTCGCCATGCGCGGCAAAGGTATCGGCAAGGCGCTACTGGCCAATCTGGCACAGCGCTGCGTGCGCGAGGGTCTGGGCCGTTTTGAATGGTGGGTGCTCGACTGGAACGAGCCCAGCATCGAGTTTTATAAAAGTCAGGGCGGCGTGATGCAGGACGAGTGGACCAAGGTCCGCGTCGATGGCGAAGCTCTTTTGAAACTGGGCCAGCCATGAGCACCATTATTTCCCTCATCGCCGCCGTAGCCAGCAACAATGTCATCGGGTCCAACCAGACAATACCCTGGCGCATACCCTCGGACTTCGCCTGGTTCAAGCAGCAGACCATGGGCAAGCCCATGGTCATGGGCCGTAAGCAGTTCGAGACCTTTCCCAAGCCCCTGCCCGGTCGCCCGCATATCGTGGTGACGCGACAGCATGACTATGCGCCCGAAGGGGTGATCGTGCGGCGCAACCTGCCCGAAGCCTTGGCAGCGGCGCGACGGCTGGCCGAAGCCAGCGAACAAAACGAAATTATGGTGATTGGCGGCGGCGACATATACGCGCAGGCTTTGCCCCTCGCCAACCGGCTCTATATCAGCCATGTCGATTTGGCACCCGAAGGCGATGTGCATTTTCCCGAGATTGACCCGGCAGACTGGCGCATTGTGGCCGAACCGGACATGCCGCGCTCCGAAAAAGACGACGCACGCTATACAATTCGCATCTATGAGCGCGTTCACGCCCCCGCGCATTGATCGCGCGCGCGCCTTGCTTATATATGGCAGCACAGTTTTCTCTTAGACACCGAAAGGAATGCGATGCCTTGGGAGAATAATGGAGGCGGAGGTGGCCGCAATAATGGCGGCCCCTGGGGTCAGGCTCCGGGCGGAGGCGGCGGTGGCCCACGTCGTCCAGGCGGGAACAATACTCCCAATCTAGAAGACATCCTCAATCGTGGGCGCGACCAGTTCAAGGGCGGCGTGCCCGGCGGTCGCTGGGCGATTGTTGGCGGCGTGCTTGCGCTGCTCGCCTTCTGGGGCGTCAATTCGGTCTATCAGATCAGCCCACAGGAAGTCGGCGTCGAGTTGCGCTTCGGTAAGCCGAAGCCAGAATTGTCCGGCCCGGGTCTGCACTTCATGATCTGGCCCATTGATACGGTCGAGCGCGTGGTCACCACCGTCAATCAGACCCAGATCGGCGTGGCAAACACGACAGGCTCCCGCGCTGCGGCGAGCGACGGCCTGATGCTCTCGGGCGATCAGAACATCGTCAATGTCCAGTTCTCGGTCTTCTGGTTCATCTCCAACCCGACCGACTACATCTTCAACGTGCGCGATCAGGATTCCCTGGTGCGTTACGCCGCCGAAAGCGCCATGCGCGAAGTCGTCGGCCGCCGCCCGGCTCAGGAAGTCTATTCGGACGACCGCGCCGGTATTCAGGCAGACGTGCTGCGCATCACGCAGAATACGCTCGAAAACTATGGTCTCGGCGTCACCGTCAGCCAGATCCTGATTGAAAACGCCAGCCCACCGTCCGAAGTCATCGACGCCTTCAACGAAGTGCAGCGTGCCCGTCAGGACGAAACCCGTCTGCAGGAAGAAGCTCGTTCCTACGCCAATACCCTTCTGGGTAATGCGCGTGGTGAAGCTGCTGCTGCCCGCGAAGACGCCGCCGCTTACACCAATCGCGTGGTGCAGGAAGCAACCGGTGAAGCAGAGCGCTTCAACTCCATCTATGCCGAATATGTCAATTCGCCGGACGTGACCCGCAAGCGCCTCTTCCTTGAAACCATGGAACAGGTGTTGGGCGGATCGGAAAAGGTCCTGATCGAGAATGGTGCCGGAGGTTCGGGCGTCGTCCCGTATCTGCCGCTGCCTGAACTGCGTTCGCGCGCAACCAGCTCGACGGGGAACTGACCATGACGAATCGTCTTTTCATCATTGGTGCCGTCATCGTCGGCGCACTCTACGTCCTGTTCTCCTCGATCTATATCGTGGACGAACGCGAGCAAGCCATCGTCATGCGCTTTGGCCAGATCACCGATGTCCGCACCGAGCCGGGCCTCTATTTCAAAATCCCGACCGACGTCGTCGATAGCGTGCAGATCGTCGATGATCGTCTGTTGCGCTACGACATCGCCAATATGCGCGTGCAGGTTTCGGGCAACGCCTTCTATCAGGTCGACGCCTTCCTGACCTATCGCATCGCCGATGCGCGTCTCTTCCGTGAACGCGCCACCGGCCAGCTTTCGGTTGCTGAAGCCCGTATCGGCGCCAGCCTCGATGCTGCTCTGCGTCAGGTCTATGGTCTGCGTGAATTCACCGACGCCCTGTCGGACGAACGCGCGCAGATGATGCAAGAAACCCGCAACCTGATCCGCCCGGATCTGGCTGAACTGGGTCTCGACATTGTCGATGTGCGTATCCTGCGCACCGATCTCGATGCCGACGTTTCGGCCACGACCTTCGAGCGTATGCGTGCCGAACGTCTCGCCGAAGCCGCCCTCCTCCGCGCCCGCGGTCAGGAACAGGCCCAGAGCCTGCGCGCTATCGCTGATCGTCAGGCCGTTGAAATCGTCGCTGCGGCCACCCGCGATGCCGAAATCATCCGCGGTCAGGGCGACGCCGAACGCAACCGCATCTATGCTGCGGCCTATGGTCAGGACCCGGAATTCTTCGAGTTCTACCGCTCGATGGAAGCCTATCGCACCGCGATGGTCAATTCCGGCACCACCATGGTTCTCTCGCCCGATAGCGCCTTCTTCCGTTATTTCGGCTCGGACGGTGAAATCCCCGCTGCAAGCACGACCTTTGCAGCGCCGCTGCCCCCGGCCTCGTCAGTCGAAATCCCTGCTACCACCGACGCTCCTGCGCTCGACGGTCTGGGTATCGAGGAAAGTGTCGCTCCCAGCCTGACGCTGGAAGACGGCTCTGAACTCGTGCCGACGCAGGGCACCGAAGCCCCGGCACCGGTCGAGGAGGCCCCTGCGGCAGAACCCACCCCGGCGCCAGCTCAGTAACAAGAGCGTAACGCTAAAAAAGTAAGGCCGGCGCACTGCGCCGGCCTTTTCTTTTGAGGTAGCACAACACGGCACAGCTCCAGGATTCCTTCGCTCTATTTGCTCTATAAGAATCTTTGACAAAGGCCAAAGAAACCGATGATCGTCTCCCCATCGACGTTGGGGGCGAGGATGTCAGGGGGACATTTTGTCAGAGAATAAAGAACCGGGATTTTCGTGGATCGTACCGTTCTGGTCTGAGGTTTTTCTGTACCTACAGCATGTCTCGATCATAGAAATTTTGCGGACCGCCTTCCCGCGTCTTCGCATGAACCATGCCTTTATTGAGGCCTATGTTACCGTAAACACTATCGCCGCGTTCGTCGCACTTGCCGTTGCGGCCAACCGCTGGGATTCAGGCGTCAGCAATCTTTTGGTGATTGCAACAGTTTATGGCTCATTTCGTATCTTCGAGATCACGGTGTTCCAGCTTAACGTGCTGATGTTCCACCAGTATCGCGCGAAAATTGCCGGCGAAGTACACACCCTGAGAAGCTTTCGTCGAACGGTGATCCTGCTGGTTCACAACTATTTCGAGATTGTCTGCTGGTTCGGGGTCATAAACGTCTTCCTTTACCGAGATGGCCAGATAACATCATTAGGCTCGGAGCCGTCGTTCTTTTCCATATTCAGGGAAAGCATGCTTATGATGTTCACCTTCACGCCGGAAATATACGAGCCTGCCAAGGACCCCGCGATTATTGCCTTTTCGATACAGGCTGTCGTTGGCCTGTTCATGTCGGTCATCGTGTTGGCCCGTTTCCTTGCGCTGCTGCCACCGCCAAGGTCGGCGGACAAGCATGAGCAGGATTGATCGCAGGAAGGTTTGCATCCGCGCAGCGGGTCACCTATATAGGTCTTGCCCGCAAGGGCTATGGCGATAAACGGTCATTGTAATAAACCCATCGGACCCGGGGGCAGTACCCGGCGTCTCCACCATCTCCCCTCTTTTGGGAGGAGCCAATGGGGACGAAACAGGATCGACGAGGGCGTAAAGAGTGTGCTTTTGCTCGGTGAGGTACCACCGTTATCGGTCCGAAACTTATAGTTGCTAATGACAACAATAAGGCTCCGGTCGCTCTCGCCGCTTAAGCGGTGCTAGCACTGGGAATTAAAGTCCTCCGCTCCTAGCCGGGCGGCAGGCGGGGTTCGCAGGCACCTGGCAACAGAAGCCTGCACTTTCATTGCCATTTCTGTTCACCTTTGCCCCCTTTGTCCTTGAAATATCTTGGAACGTAGGGCTGATATGGGCCGTTCGGATTCTAGACCAATATACGGAGCAGCGGGCATCATGGCCGAAGACCACATGCGATACGACATTCTCGCCCAGGAAGCCCTGCGCGGCGTCGTGCGTAAGGTTTTGGCCGAAGTTTCGCGCACCGGCCTGCCGGGCGAGCATCACTTCTTCATCTCATTCGCCACCCGTGCGCCGGGCGTGCGTATTTCCGAGGAATTGCTCAAGCAGTACGACAAGGAAATGACCATCGTGCTGCAGAACCAGTATTGGGATCTGAAGGTCTCGGAAAACTCTTTTGAAGTCGGCCTGAGCTTCAACGGCAATCCCGAACTGCTCGTCGTGCCGTTCTCGGCCATCAAAGGTTTCTTCGACCCCTCCGTGCAGTTCGGCCTGCAATTCGACCCGGCCACCGCCCCGCGCGAGGATGGCTCCGAAGAGGAAGCTGCAGCAGACGCAGCAGCAGAAGCCGAAGAAGCGGGTGAGCCTGAAGCCAGCGGCGAAAAGGTCGTCAGCCTAGACGCATTCCGCAAGAAGCCCTGATCCGATCTGGGACCATGGAAAAACGGTCCTTCTCCATCACCGGCCACCGCACCTCGATTGCGCTTGAACCCCAATTCTGGGCCGGGCTTGAAGCCATGGCATCAGCACGGGCGCTGAGCCTTGCTGGTGTTGTGCGCGAAATCGACGAGAACCGGGAAACGACCAACCTGTCTTCTGCCGTCAGATTGGCGGTACTCGCCTACTACCGCGATCAGGCGACGATCAAATCTGCGGATTGACCCCCGGCTGAAAGCCGAGATCAAGCGGAGTGACCGGTTCTGGTATCGGCAAGGCGTCATTCTGCTCCTGCAACAGCCGCTCTTGCTCCAGCCTTAGCGCTTCTTCCTCCGCTGCACGACGGGCGGCTTCCTCGGCAGCGCGACGCCGCTGCTCTTCGGCCAGCCGATTACGTTCTTCCGCCGCAGCACGCTGACGGGCTTCATCTTCGAGCCGCAACGTATCCAACCGTTCCAGTTCAAGCTCATTGGCGCGGACCTGAATGGCGGCAACCATCTCCGCCAGATCGAGCGTAACCAATGGCGCAAGCAGCCTACCGCCGATCCGCGCCACGATCCGCGCCGTTTCTGTTTCGATCAGCCCACCCGCATCAACATAATTTCGTGGGCTGAGGACAAAACCGCCATCGAGCCCCAGCCGGTTCAACGCAAGATTGACGCCTCCAGACAGACGCCCCCCATCGCCGTCAATGATCAGATTGGCGATGCGCATGGTTCCAGCGGCAATAGTAAACGCACCGCGCGCTTCATCCGCCGTGAACGAGCCCTGCGAAAGCCCAAGTGCTATAAGCGTTTCAAGCGCGTCATCGTCTGTATTGAGCGGATCATCCAGCCCGGCAAGGGTCGGGAAGACGCTGGCACTCAAGCCACTGGCGGCAAATTCGGCAATCGCGAAATTGCCCTCACCGGTCATGTTGCGCATAACTTCAGCCAGGCTTGGTCCACTCCCCTCAAACTGTAGTCCACCATCGACAATGCCGCCCAATCCAATAGGCCACCAAACGAGTGCATCCAGATCGACGCCAGACAGCGAGGCGCGCCCAGAAAGGCTGCGTTCCGCAAGGGCACCCGAGCAGCACCGAACAAGGCTCATCGACAGGATACCGCTCCCGGTCTTGGCCTCAAACCGCTCGATCGAGACGCTGCTTGGCGTCCAGACATACGAGAACTGCGTTTCGTCCAACACCCCCGTGCCATTGGCCGTCACACCTTCGGCGGCAATAGCGATGTCACCACGCGTCTGGCGGGGAATAGTATCGACGGCCAGCGGCCCATCTGGCCAAACTTCATCACCTGGAACGCCGATGCCCGTACTGCCAAAGAACGCCAGGGCAAGGCCCGCCGCATCGACATTATCGGTGCGCAATCTGCCAGAAAATGACGGCAGTTGCCCAAGCATCTGCATCGACACATCGCCGGAAAAAGTGGTGTCACCGCTAATTCCGGCAATATTGGTCAGCGCCATCTGCCGCCAGCCGGCAAAATCAAGCGCGGCGGAGGCATCCAGTTCCGGCAAAGCCGCTTCGCTGATACCAGCAAGAGTTGAGAGCCCGCTACCGGCACCAAGAACCAGATCAATCGTGCCCTGCCCGCTGACTTCGCCGCTTGGGGCAATTGAAAGCCCGCCAAAATAGCTTGCCAATTCTCCATCCTGGCTGATAGACGCGCGCGCCTCAAACCCATCAACTCCATTGCCGTCCGCGAACAGGCTGGCGAGCACCGCCCCATCGCCCTCAAAGAGCGATATGTCGACCGGCCAAAACTGGTCTTGAACAGCAGTGCCGTCCTCAGCTTCCAGCGAGACAACCAATCTCAGATGATCGTTGGCAAGAGCAGCAAGGCCCCCTGCCATCTCAGCGCGCAGATCGAGGCTTGCTGCACCAAGTTCACCGGCCAGCGTCAAAACCTGGGCAGGGCTATCGTCCGGGCTGGACACAATGAATTGCAGATCGGCGGGCCAGACATTTGCCAGTCCCTCCTGCCAGCCATAGGGCAATCCGGCCATCTCATAGAGAGCCGCAAGACCTGCGGCATCACCATTTTCCACCACCACCTGCCCCGACCCGGTGACGACGGGCTGTGTCAAAGCACCGGCAAAACGAAGCGCGCCATTGAATGCCACGCCGCCCCAATCGCTGGTTGAAAGCTTGGCAAAACGCAGGTCGCCCTGCCCCCATTGCCCCTCCGCCACCAGATCGCTCGCCGTCAATCCCGCGACATCAAGCGCCTGCGCGGTCAGGAAAAAACTGCCATAGGGAAAGCTGACAGCAAAGGGACCGTCATTAGCCGCATCAGGCAGAAGCGCCATAAAAGCATCGGTCTGCGCCGCATTCAACGCGCCAAGATGCACCACGCTATCGAGCCGCTTTTCATCACCAAAGCCCAGGCGGATTTCGACGCTGTGCATCTGCCCGGCAAACTCGAACCGGCCATTGCTGAGGCCAAAGGCATCGCCCGCCAGAAGCAGTTTGCCAGAAAGGGCCCCCGGCCGGTTGAAAAGCGGATTATTCTCGCTCGCCCGCCGCCAGAGTGAAGCCAGACCATCGAGACGGCGCGTCGAAAGCGAGAAATCACCCGTGAGGCCTGGCTCTCCCGCATCATTCGTCACTTTGCCCGAAAACCGAACTTCGCTTTCGCCCGGCAAATTCGCCACGGCCTGCTCAATTTGCCAGCTCTGCCCGTCTGTACTCGCATCGAGCCGCAGTTCGCGCAGCGAAAAGCCGCGCAGGCCGACTTCGGCCAGATCGATATCCAGCGTGCCGGGCATGGGCGGCAGAGGCGGCGCAGGAAGCTCGGACAGCAAGCGCACCAGTTCATAGGGCAGTTCCGCCTGCACTTCGGTGGCCGGGCGCGGAGGCAGTGAAAAGACGCCGCCCGAGAGCACCGCATCAAAACTGCGCCTTGCGCCAAGCTGGATATTGGCCGATCCGGTCAAGCGCATTCCCGCGCGGTTTTCGTCCGGGTTGAGCGTATAGCCGGACAGAACGACCCTATCGGTCGAAATGGTGACGGCACTTTCCAGCACCAGCGCCCCGCGAATATCGTCCGCGACATCGGCGGGCGGCGGGGCCTGTTTATAGGTAACCGTGCCCTCGAACCGGGGTGCCATGCCGGGCGTGATCATGCCCTCACCGGTCAGCGAATAGGCCCCGCCCGCTTCGCGCAGGAAGGCCGAAATCCGGTTTGCCCCCACCGCGTCGCTGGCGCCCGCATTGAACCGGACATCATAGCGCTGATCGCCATAGTCAGCCGCGCCCTGAAACTGGAAGGGCCCGGTAAAACTGGACAGCCGCAGATCACCATCGATGCGGCTGACGGAAAACGCCTCATCAGCGCGCAGATCGGTCAGCCTCATCGAGCCGTTGGAAATGCGGGCATGGCCAAGCACAACGCTATTTGCCGCCCCGGTCAGGTCAACGCCCGAGCTGAACAGGCCATTTTCGTCCAGCACCAGATCGATATCAGGCTGCACCAGTGTCAGTGCCGTGACGGTGTAATTGTCACGCAGGAAATCGAAAAGCGCGAACTCGGCCTCAACCTCTCTCACGCGCGCCGAGGGAGATTCCAGATCGCCCACCACCACATCGGAAAATTCAAGGCGCGGGCTGGGCAGGAAGGAAAAGGAAATATCGCCGCGGATCGTTACATCCGCGCCCAGCACGTTGCTGGCCAGCGCTTCCATACGGTCGCGATAATCGCTCCATTGAATGAACGACGGCGCGATGAAGGCGCCAGCCAACACCACAATGGCAAAGATGCCGACCACGATATAGATGCGATTGAGCACTGTGCGCGTTCTGTCCCGGCTGAAATCGGATGGGAGTGTAGGCACTTGCGCCCGGCGCGCAAGCCGGATGAGGCCGATTTGAGCAGGACAAATGCACCTTATCGGACGCTGCTTAAAACGCGATGCCAAAAAGCCGCGCTTCTATACAGGCAGGCCCATAATCCCTATATTGCCATGAGAACAAAATGAGATTCGTCAAGCTGGGTTGTCGAGCGCGTTTCTCCGCCCGAACCACTGGAACATCAAGCAAGCATGGCCGACTTCGCTCCCCCACCCCGCCCTATGGGCGGGCCGATCACCAGTCAGTTGAAACGGCAGCAGGGACCGGACTATCTGGCTGGGCTCAATCCGGAGCAAAGCGACGCCGTGCTCTCGACCGAAGGGCCGCTTCTGGTTCTAGCGGGTGCTGGTACAGGCAAGACGCGGGTTTTGACAACCCGCATCGCACACATTCTGACGCAGCGGCTGGCATGGGGCAGTCAGATTCTCGCAGTGACCTTCACCAATAAGGCTGCTGCCGAGATGAAGAAACGCATTCACGAACAGGTGCCCAGCCTCGATGGCCTCCCATGGATGGGCACCTTCCACTCCATTTCCGCCCGCATCCTGCGTCAGCATGCCGAACTGGTCGACCTAAAACCCACCTTCACCATTCTCGATACCGATGATCAGATCCGCCTGATCAAACAGCTTCTCGCGGCTGAAAATATCGACGAAAAACGTTGGCCCGCCCGCCAATTCGCCGGAATGCTCGACGCCTGGAAAAACCGTGGCCTCCTGCCCAAGGATGTGCCCGCATCGGACAGCGGTTATTTTGCCAATGGCAAGGGCGGCAAGCTCTATTACGACTATCAGGCACGCCTGAAGACGCTCAACGCCGCCGATTTTGGCGATCTGCTGCTCGAATGCATTCGCCTGTTCCGTGAAAACCCGGGCGTACTCGCCGAATATCACCGCAAGTTCAAGTACATGCTTGTGGACGAATATCAGGATAGCAATACCGCGCAATATCTCTGGCTACGCCTGCTTGCGCAGGGCAAGCCAGCTTCGGAAGCCAATATCTGCGTGGTGGGCGACGATGACCAGTCCATCTATGGCTGGCGCGGCGCCGAGGTGGACAATATCCTGCGCTTCGAGAGCGATTTCCCCGGCGCCAAGGTGATCAAACTGGAGCGCAATTACCGCTCCACCGCCAATATCCTCAAAGCTGCATCGACCGTCATCGCCCACAATGAAGGCCGGCTGGGCAAGACGCTCTTCACCGACATTGCCGAGCCGGGCGAGCCAATTTCTTTCACGCAGGTCTATGACAGCGAGGAAGAAGCCCGCACGATCGGCGAGGAAGTTGAGCAATATCAGCGCGCTGGCGAGCCACTCAATTCCATGGCCGTTCTTGTCCGCGCCTCGTTCCAGATGCGCGAACTGGAAGAGCGCTTCATCACGCTCGGTCTAAATTACCGCGTCGTCGGCGGCCCGCGCTTTTATGAGCGCAAGGAAATCCGCGACGCGCTGGCCTATCTGCGCCTCGTCGCCCAGCCCGCGGATGATCTGGCCTTCGAGCGCATCATCAACGTGCCCAAGCGCGGCCTCGGCGATTCCACGGTAAAAATGCTCATGGAAGCCGCACGGCACCAGAACGTGCCCCTGCTCAGCGCCACCCGCATGCTGATCGAGACCGAAGAACTGAAGCCCAAGCAGCGCACGACACTGCGTAGTCTGGTGTCGCAATTCGACAATTGGGCCTATCGCGGCGAAAACCTGCCGCCCTACCAGCTTGTCGAGCAAATCCTCGAAGAGAGCGGCTATATGGATATGCTGGCCGCCGAAAAGTCGGTGGAGTCGCAAGGCCGCAAGGAAAACCTCAAGGAACTCAGCCGCTCGATGGAAGAGTTCGAGACACTGGGCGGTTTCCTCGAACACATCTCGCTAGTCATGGACCGCGACAGTGCTGATGCAAGCGACGCGGTCACCATCATGACATTGCATTCGGCCAAAGGTTTGGAATTCAACACCGTTTTCCTACCGGGCTGGGAGGATGGCACCTTCCCCAGCCAGCGCTCGATGGACGAAAGCGGCCGAGCGGGCCTCGAAGAAGAGCGCCGCCTCGCCTATGTCGGCATCACGCGCGGGCGCAAGCGCGTGCGCATTTCAGCTGCGCAAAACCGTCGCATCCACGGCCTCTGGCAGTCGGCTATCCCCTCGCGCTTCGTCGATGAATTACCGCCCGATGCGGTTGAGGTGACCGACCGTGGTTCGGCCTATGGCGGCTACGGCTATGGTGGTGGCGCGGCAAGCCGCTTCAACAAGGCTGATCCGTTTGAAAGCGTGTACGAAACGCCGGGCTGGCAACGCGCCCGCGCCAATCAGGCTAACCGCAAGGGTGGCGGCCCACTGACCATCGAAGGCGAACTCGTTGCCCGCTCGGTCGACCTAGGTAGCCAATCGAGCGGCTACGCGCTAGGCGACCGCGTGTTCCACCAAAAATTCGGCTACGGCGCGATCAGCTCTATCGAAGGCAACAAACTCAGCATCGACTTCGAAAAGGCTGGCCCCAAGAAGGTACTGGAAAGCTTTATCAGCAAGGGCTAGGAAGCTAAAGAGAGCTGTTTACCGACATTCGTGACCTTCCCGGCGCGCGCCGAATGGGTGCTGACGCGTTGGTGGGCGTGGACATAGATTATGAAGTTGTCGGCCAGGGCGGCTCAATGCTGATGGTTTCGGTTTCCGGCACGGCGTTAAAGCTTTAGGCCGCCATTGACTGGCGGCCCACGCTGCCGCATTGAAGGCCCCGATCCAGTCGAGGTTTTATCATGTCAGTTGACCAGCTTTCCGTGTCCCTCACCAAGGACCAGGCCTATGCTCTGGTCGATGCCGTGTCCGAGCGCGACGATCTGGCCCTGACCGCCTCTGCGCATGAGAATGAAGAGACCGGCGAATGGATTTTCGAGGCCACTTGCGAAAGCCCGCCTGACCTTGAGGCTTTTTCCCAGCTGGCTCAGCAAGTGCTCGGCGGCGATGTAACTTTCGCCGTTGAAGCAATCGACCCCGAGGTGAACTGGGTCGCTAAATCGCTTGAAGGTCTCGCCCCCGTAATTGCTGGTGGCTTTTATGTCTATGGCAGTCATTCGAGCGAGCAGATCCCCGAGGGTCTGACCCCGATGAAGATAGAGGCCGCACAGGCCTTCGGCACTGGTCACCACGAAACCACCACAGGCTGCCTTGAAGCCATCGAAATGATTCTGCGCAAGCGCACGCCCAGCCGGATGATCGACATTGGCACGGGTACGGGCGTTTTGGCGATTGCGCTCGCCAAGCGCGTCGATGCAAGAATTCTGGCTACAGACATCGACCCCATCGCGGTCACCACCACGATTGAAAATGCCAATGACAACGGCGTCGGCGAACAGATCGATACGATTGAAGCCACTGGCCTCGACCATGACGACATTACTGCGCGCGCGCCCTACGACATGATCGTTGCCAATATCCTCGCTGGTCCGCTGACCGAGCTGGCACCGGGCATGGGCAAAATCGCACAAACAGGTGGCACAGCCATTCTTTCTGGCATTTTGAACACTCAGGCGGATGGTGTTATCGCCGCCTATCAAGCTGCTGGCTTTGAGCTGGTCGACCACCTCAAGCGCAAAGACTGGACGACACTGGTTTTGCGGAAGCAGTAGGCCGTTCACCGCCGAGTAGACTTCCCACTCTTCGTCTCACCCCTTTTTAGGGGCAGGGTTTGCTTTAGGTGTCCGCGTGCGGATTACCCGCCCACGGCGCTGCCCTCGGGCCTGACCCGAGGGCCATTCACTTCATGCAAGGTCCTTAAAACTTGGGCTCTCTGACAGGCCCCCGGGTCAGGGCCGAGGGCAGCGCAGCGTTTGGGGTGAGGAACGACAAAAGCCCAAAGTAACCAACCCCAAAAAAGCAAAATCCCCGAAGCGGGCTTCGGGGATCGGTGCATGATCGTCAGCGTTGCGTGTGCAGCAGCCTTACGGGCGCTTGGTAACCGCGCCGATCAGCTGGTGCTGCATGCGATAGCTGACCTGGCGTGTAGCTTCACGACCGCGGACGTCGATAAGACCTCCCAATGCAGTGCGGAAACCATTCTTGCTCTCAGTCATCTTCATCTCCATGCGACGGCGCGTCTATTGCTTGCCGTCATCCTCTGTTTAGGCTGTTTGCGCTGCCTTGGTTAGGGCCTCGCCGGCAAGTCAGCCATGCCGTTTCTGCAAGGCGCAGTTAATTCCCGTTCACCTTGTTGCGCTCGCCATATTCACGCTCGAAACGAGCCACATAGCGCTCCGCCTGCCTGGTGCGGCCTTCAACCAGGGCATCCACAGCGCGCTGCAGGAAATTGCGGTTCTTGTTCATTTCTCTCTCCTTACTTCACATATGTAAGATAGGATTCGCCGAGCCGGTGAAAACCGCCAGAAAATCAAGCCAGCCATGACCGGAGCGCACTCCGGCACAGGACACTCGATGAACGCCTCCCCTTTTCCGCCTACAAAATTCCAGTCCTTTGACGCAAAGACAGATGCCTCGCAGGTCGCGCCGCGCCTCGCCGCCCTGCGCGCAGCGATGAAAAAGGCCGATATCGACGCTTTCCTCGTTCCCCGAGCCGACGCCCATCGCGGCGAATCCGTGCCCGCCAGCGAGGCGCGCCTCGCCTATATGACCAGCTTTACCGGTTCTGCGGGTCTTGCCATTATTGGCACCAAAAAGGCCGGGCTATTCGTCGATAGCCGCTACACTCTGCAAGCCCCCGCCGAAACCGATACCGACAAGATCGACATCCACGAATTTCAGGGCGGCATCAGCCCCGACATCAAGCTCTACGTACCCCAGGGCGGCACGCTGGCCTACGACCCCTGGCTGCACACGCCCGGCGAAGTGCGCGACCTCACCGAAAAACTGGATGGCCACGCAAAGCTGGTTGCCCACGCCAATCTGGTCGACGCGATCTGGGAGGACCGCCCCTCGGCCCCTGTCAGTCCAATCGAATTTCTGGGCCATAATCGCGCTGGCCAGACGGCAGAGGATAAAATCGCCTCTCTCCGCGAAATACTGGCCGCTGAAAAAGCCGATGCCGCTGTTCTGACCCTGCCCGAATCCATCTGCTGGCTATTCAATATGCGCGGGCGCGATGTGCCGAACACGCCATTCGTGCTCGGCTTTGCCATCGTACCAAACACCGGCCTGCCCACGCTTTATCTCGATAAAGCCAAGATCAGCCCGGAAATCGAAGCCGCGCTCGACGGCATTGCCGAAATCGCAAAAGCCACCAAACTCACCAAAGCCCTTGAAAAGCTGGGCGAGGCCAAAAAGGCAGTGATTGTTGACCCGCAAACCGCTCCTGCGGCCATCGCAGACGCACTGCGCGACGCTGGCGCGACGCTGATCGAAAAACGCGATCCGGTGTTGGGGCCCAAATCACGCAAGAACGAGGTCGAGCTTGCGGGCATGCGCGAAGCGCACCGGCTCGACGGCGTGGCCTTGGCCAAGTTTCTGCACTGGTTCGATAGCGAGGCCCCCAAGGGTGAACTCACTGAAATCGGCATTGTCACCGCGCTTGAAGCCTTCAGACGCGAGGAAGAAACCTGCATCGACGCCAGTTTCGACACCATTTCCGGTGCCGGGCCCAATGGCGCCATCGTACATTATCGCGTCAATGAAAAGACCGATCGCAGGCTCAATGCCGGAGAACTCATGCTCCTCGACAGTGGGGCGCAGTATCTCTCGGGCACGACCGACATCACCCGCACGCTCTCGACCGGCCCCGCCACGGCGGAGCAGAAGGATCGCTATACCCGCGTTCTCAAGGGCATGATCGCCATTTCAATGGCGCGCTTCCCCAAAGGCACGACCGGCGCTCAGCTTGATATTCTGGCCCGCCAATTCCTCTGGCAGGAGGGCGTCACCTATAACCACGGCACCGGCCACGGCGTCGGCGCATTTCTCGCCGTGCATGAAGGCCCTGTCGGCATCTCCCCCCGCGCAGTCGCGCCGCTGGAGGCAGGTAATATCCTCTCCAACGAGCCGGGCTACTACAAGGCCGGGGAATATGGCATCCGCATCGAGAACCTGATCGCCATCGTCGAATCCGGGGATTTTCAGGGCTATCTCGAATCCGAGACCATCACCCTCGCCCCTATCGACACCCGGCTTATCGATTTGTCCCTGCTAACCGCCGCCGAAACCGAATGGCTCAATGGCTTCCACGCCAAGGTCTGGGCTGAAATCGGTCCAAGGGTTGATGGGCCGGTGAAGGATTGGCTGCAACAGGCAACGGGAGCGCTTTAACGCCAAGTCATCGTCGCAAAATCAACAGGGGCGCCAAGCGCCCCTTTTTTTACTCGCCCAGCGCGGACAGAAAAATCTCGCTCAGCCGATAGGGAAATTCGCTCTCTTCTGAAACGACATCATCGATCTTCCAGCCGCCGTCCTCAAACACCAGTTCATAGGTTAGCGAGACCGGCTGGTCGAAATTGTCAAAACTGACTTCCACCGCAGCGTCATCGCCCGAAATCTCGGCATCGCCAATGATCAGATTGGATAGCTGATAATCCTGCCCATCGACATAGGGGTCAAAGCCCAGCGCGCCCAATTCGCCCGCAGGCGTATTTGTTTCATCGGTCGCGTAAAGCGCATTCAGCGCTTCTGAGCGAAAGGCGCTCTCATCATCAGCAAAGTCGTCGGTGAAATAGGGCTGATAAAACGCTTCGAGCAGCGCCTCAGGCGTCTCGAAAGGCTGCGCAGAGACGATGCCGGTCATTGCGACAAACAGGCCCGCAGCCAGAACATTCAGACGCAATTGCGCCTCCTTGATCAATTGAACCAGATCGCGAAATTCGGCCAGTTGTCGCCAAAAACCGCATTGCCCTCGGCAAAGCTATCAGCATCGGCAATTGTACCATCTCGCAGGAATGGCAAAGCGCCCTGCCCGGTCAACAGCATCACCAAATCTGTTTCGGTCGCCGTGGTGAAATAGGCATTGAGATCGAAACCTTGGCTGAACCGCCAGTGCGGCAGCAGCAGGTCGCCCGCAAGAATTTCATCCACCGTGTCGAGTGTCGCCATCCACGCATCGACCACTTCTTCGGTCACCTCGTGCCCCGGCACGATGGAGGTCTGGCGCGGAGACGGCACCAATTCGCGATTGTCATCGGTTTCGGCAAGGATCGCCTCCCAATTCTGGCGCGAATAGGCCGTCACCGCCTGCCAACGCTCCAATACGCCTTTCAGCCGCTCAGCATCGACCACCGGAAACCGCGCGGTATGCAGAAAAGCGATCGCGTCGGCCAGGAATGTATCGGTGTCTGGATCCATCACCAGCGTGCCGCCGCGCGAATAATCCTGCATGGGCAAACCGGCCTTGGGAAATACCCGGTGTCCCACAGCATCAAACAACTGGGAGAAATCATGCGCCAGCAGAAAATCGAGAGGCGAGGCCGTCACCTGTGTATAACCGGCAAACCAATAGGCATCGGCACGGTCAAAGCCAATTGTCGTATCTATCTTCGCCGTTTTGTCACCCTTGCTCTTACCCTGCGGCAGCTCGAGCATATCCCCAAGCAGTACGGCCAGCGTCTCTCCCTCGCTGGCCTCTCCATCACCATTGATGTCCACCCGGACCATCAGCGGATCGATGATGATTGAAAATTCATCGCCGGGTTCGGCAGCAAGCACGAAGCCCTGCTGAGCCTGATCAAGCCCGGCGACAAAATTATCAAGAATGGAGCGGAGCCCGTCATAGGTTAGCGGCTCCGGGGTGGGGTTGGCAGGCCCATTTGTCAGGTCATTGGGCACACCGAGAAACATGGCGGCAGCCGCCATGTCAGGCGCAGTCGCACCATGCCGGTAAAGCGCCTGAGACAGCCCCTCGGCAGCAAGGATAACGTCAATAAGCCCGACGCCAAAACAGGCATCTGCGTGCCCTTCATCGCAGGCCGTAGCGTATTGGTCGCGTTGACCAGTCGCCTCGCCCGAATACAGCAGCTCCGGCAATTGCTCACCAAGCGGACTGGCCATTACCATACCCGGCATCAAAGCTGCCAGCGTCAGACCGTAAAAAATCCGCACGGCAATTCTCCCTCTATCGTCCGACGCGTTCGAACCACTCATCCTCGGTGAGCACTTCAACGCCATGTTCCTGCGCGGTCTTGAGCTTTGACCCCGCGCCCGGCCCAGCCACCAGAATATCGGTCTTGGCCGAAACCGACCCGGCTACCTTGGCACCAAGCCGTTCGGCCATAGCCTTGGCCTCCGATCGTGTCATTTTTTCGAGGGAGCCAGTGAAGACCACAGTCTTCCCAGCAATCTGGCTATCGGCGGAAATGGTGATGACATAGGGCTTTGGCTTGACCTGATCGAGCAGCGCGTAAAGCGCAGCGTCATTACGCTCGTTGCCAAAGAAACCAGTCAGAGCCTCGACAACCGTGCTGCCGATACCATCGATTGACGGAAAAACCGTCATCGGGTCATCCGCAGCCGCTGCCTCTTTGCCGACACGGATCAGCTCTTCCATGGTCCCAAAATTACGCGCCAAAGCCGATGCTGTCGTTTCTCCAATCCGACGAATGCCGAGTGCAAAAATGAACCGGTCAAGCTCCGGCTCCCGCCGCGCATCCACGGCAGCAAAGAGCTTGTCGAGACCCCCGAAATTACGGTCCTCGACATTGCGCACATTCTTGCGTGCATTGCCCGAAGCAAGCTCGCGCTGCCGCGCCTGCTCCTCGCGTTTCTCGGCCAGGACCTCCTGCACCTCGGGGCGACGGTCGCGCAGGGTAAAAATATCCGCAGGCGTGCGGATCAGGCCTTTGGCGAAAAACAACTCAATATTTTCGGCACCCAGGCCTTCAATATCGAGAGCGCCACGCGAGACGAAATGGCGAAGGTTCTCGACAGCCTGCGCGGCACAGATCAATTCACCGGTACAGCGGCGGCGCGAATCGAGCTTGCCAGTTTTCTCGTTATGCTCGCGTGTCGCTGGCGAACCACAGACCGGACAGGTATCCGGCATCTCATAAGGCTTGGCATCCGCCGGGCGCTTTTCAAGCACGACGTCGACGATCTGCGGAATGACATCACCGGCCCGCTGGATGATGACGCTATCGCCGACACGGATATCCTTTCCTTCACGAATGGGCTCGCCATTGCTGTCACGGCCAGCGATATAGTCCTCATTATGAAGCGTCACATTGACCACGGTAACGCCGCCGACACTAACCGGATCGAGCCGGGCGACCGGCGCCAGCGTTCCCGTCCGCCCCACCTGAATATCAATGGCGCGCACAATGCTGCTGGCCCGTTCAGCGGGGAATTTGTGGGCAATGGCCCAGCGCGGTTCGCCGGTCACAAAACCCCAGCGCTTTTGCAGCTCGATCTGGTCGACCTTGTAAACCACCCCATCAATATCGTAGCCCAGCGAGGCGCGTTGCTCTTCGATGGCACGATAATGGGCGATCAACTCTTCAGCCGAACTGGCGCGCTTCATCAGCGGGCTGACGGCAAAGCCCCATTGGGCAAATTTCTGTACGGCGTCGTACTGTCTGTCTGCCGGTTCGCTGCTCGCATAGCCCCAGGCATAGGCGAAGAATTTCAGATTACGACTGGCCGTAATTGATGGGTCTTTCTGGCGTAAAGATCCTGCCGCCGTATTACGCGGATTGACATAGTCCTGTCCGCCCGATGCCGCTGACCGTTCCTTCAGCGCCTGAAACTCGGCATAGGTCATGTAGACCTCGCCACGAATTTCGATTTCCTCCGGCCAGTCTCCATCAGCAGGCAGCTCGGCTGGAATATCCTTTATAGTGCGCAGATTTGCTGTGATGTCTTCGCCGACCGTCCCATCGCCACGCGTCGCACCGCGCACAAACTTTCCGCCTACATAAAGAAGCGAGGCGGAAAGCCCGTCGATCTTGGGCTCGGCGGTGAAGGCAATGTTGAGATCTTTGTCGCGCTCGAAAAAACGCCGTCCGCGCTCGATGAAGTCGATCACGTCCTGATCGGTATAGGCCTTTGCCAGACTGAGCATGGGTACGCCGTGGCGCACTTTTTCAAAGCCTTCTGCTGGTGCGGCACCCACTTTGCCTGTCGGACTATCCATGCGCACAAGTGCAGGAAAGGCCTCTTCAATCGCGTCATTGCGCCGTTTAAGCGCGTCATAGTCCGCGTCGCTAATCTCGGGCGCATCGTTTTGATGATAGGCAATATCCGCCACTGCGATAGCTGAAGCCAAACGCTCCAGCTCAATGCGGGCCTCGTCTTCAGAAAGATCAGCAACATCTTTAAGGGGCAAGTCGGACATAAGGGGCACTCGAAAATTCATCTTACACCGGGTAACCCATCTCCCCTTGTGGAAGAGCGTGCCCGAAAGTCAGCTGAGGGTGCATTCCACTCACACGGAACGTTGCAGCGTTAACCCTCATCCGTCGCTGCATGCCACCTTCTCCCACAGGGGGAGAAGGGATGAAAGAGCGAACCTATCCCACCGCGCCAAGCAGTTTTTTGGCAGCAGCGCGCGCTTCGTTGGTGATTTCTGCACCAGCAAGCATGCGCGCCACTTCCTCCTGCCGCGCTTGCTTATCCAGCGGACGAACATGGGTGCGCATGAAGGCCCCCTCCTCCACCATCTGTTTCTCGATAAGCAGATGACGATTAGCGCGGGCAGCAACCTGCGGGGCATGCGTCACCGTCAACACCTGCACACCCTGAGCCAATCGCGCCAAACGCCGCCCGATTGCATCCGCTACAGCCCCACCAACTCCAGTGTCGATTTCGTCGAAGATAAGCACCGGCGCCGAACCACGATCCGCCAGTACCACTTTGAGCGCCAACAGGAAGCGGCTCAATTCACCGCCCGAAGCAACCTTCAGCAACGGCCCCGCTGCAGTTCCCGGATTTGTCTGCACATGAAAAGCAATTTGATCTATCCCGGCAGCAGTGACCCGATTAGCCTCGACCTGATGGTCGACAATAAACTTCGCCGCGCCCAGTTTGAGATCAGGTAGTTCGGCCTCTACAGCCACACTTAACGCTCTGCCCGCTGCCCTGCGACCGGCGCTCAAAATCTCGGCGGCTTCTCTATATCGCGCGCGCGCTGCCGCTTCCTCGGCCTCAAGCGTGCTGAGACGAACCTCACCACCCTGCAAAGTATCAAGGTCGCCCTGATATTTTCCGAGCACCTCAACCAGCCCATCGCAACTGGTCTGGTGCTTCCTTGCGGCTGCACGCAGAGCGAACAGTCTCTCTTCCACCCCTTCCAGCTCCGCTGGATCAAAGGCCATTTCACGTTTCAGATCGTCGAGCGCATCGCTAGTCCGATCCAGCACTTCCAACGAAGCATCAAGCGCATCGACAATCGGCTGAAACAGATTTGCGCCACCATCTATCTTGCGCATCAGGCGCCGCATCAGCGAGGCCAGCGCGGGCGATGGCGCGTTAGGGCCATTGAGAATTTCCTCAATCTCGACCACGTCCGACGCAGCCTTTTCGGCTTGCTGCAATTGCTGGCGGCGCTCGGCCAGCTCCTCTTCTTCCCCGAGCACGGGCTTGAGCTTTTCTAGCTCCTCCACGCTATGGCGAGCATAATCTTCCGCCGCCAGCGCTTCAGCCACCAAAGCCCGTTGTTCCTCGACCGCCTGCTGAGCCTCCACCAGAACTGCCCAGTTGTCGCGTACAGCAGCAACTTCGGCGCTCAGTTCTCCAAATGCGTCCAGTGCCGCGCGATGGGTCGCCATATCGACCAGCGCCCGGTCATCATGCTGACCATGAATTTCGACAATCTGGCTGCCGACCTTTTGTAAAAGAGAGGCAGAAACCGGCTGATCGTTGATGAAAGCCCGCGTCTTGCCATCAGCAAACTGAACGCGGCGCAGGATGACATCTTCGTCGTCAGGAATGGCATTGTCGCGCAGAATTGCTCGTGCGGGATGGTCCGCTGCCAGCTCCAGCACCGCAACAACCTGCCCGCTAGTCTGCCCCTGCCGCACAAGCGCCGCGTCTCCACGCCCGCCCAGGGCGAGAGCCAGCGCATCGAGCAGGATTGACTTACCCGCCCCCGTCTCACCGGTAAGGACAGTCATGCCTTTATCCAGAGCCAGGTCTAGCTGGTCGATAAGAACGATATTGCGGACCGACAGCGCGTTGAGCATGCGCAAATTCCCGAAAGTGGACCGATAGCCCAATATAGCATCGCCCTGGCCATTGGGCGGGCCAGCTCACGCGCCATCCACAGCAAAGACCGATAAACGAGACCGTAGCAGAAAAGAACAAAAAGGCAACATGCTGCCACGTGCTAGAAAAAGAAAAGGCCCCATAAGGGGCCTCTTCAGGATTAAATCACAGATCAGTTCCTGACTGCAGCAAGCCAGCTACCGGAGTTAAGCTGTGGCGCCAGTCCCTGCTTGCCCAGCAATTCGAAGGCACGCTTGTACCAGTCGCTGGACGGGTAATTGTGACCCAACACAGCCGCCGCCGACATAGCCTCATTAGTGAGACCCAGCAGCAGATAGCTTTCAGTCAGGCGATAAAGCGCTTCTTCGATATGCGTCGACGTCTGCCACTTCTCAACCACTTCACGGAACCGGTTAATGGCGGCCGCATACTGGCCATTGCCGAGATAGTAACGACCGACCGACATTTCCTTGCCCGCAAGCTGATCAAAGGCCACCAGCAGCTTTTCCTTGGCGTCGATGGCATGTTCGGACTTAGGATAATTATTGATCAGCAGCTGATAAGTGTCGATCGCATCGCGCGACAATTGCTGGTCGCGGGTAATGTCCTTGATCTGAGCAAAATATGCAGTGCCCTTGAGCCACAGGACATAGGGCACGTCCTTGCCGCGCGGGTAGAGCGCGAGGAAACGATCAGCAGCCAGAATCGCCTCATCGAGCTTGCCGCTGCGATAATTGGCGTAAACGAGCATCAACTTGCCCTGCTCCGTCAGCGGATCGCGCGGATGCTGGCGCTCAAGCTGTTCGAGCTTCTTGATAGCGGTCTGGAAATATTGCCGGTCCATATCGTCCAGCGCGCCCTGATAGAGCGACGCAGCAGGAACGATGGGCTCTTCCTTGACCTTGGGCGGCCCAAAAAGACTGCAGCCGGCAAGTACAGCTGTCAGCAGCCCAATGGTAATAATCCGGGCGGCCCGGCTGGAAAACTGGCTCAAAACGTCAAGCTTCACGAACTGCCCCGTTCCTGGATATTCCGCATAAGGGGTGCGGCGTAGTTGGCAAATGGATCAAAACTGTGGCGTGGCAGGATCGGACAGGTCCGGATCAGCGCACGGATCGCAGGTAATGATGGACCTCCAAACCCTCAGGCTGGTCATCGAAAGATTCGAATTCCAGCGGCAGGTCTTCGGCACCCACTATCTCATAATTGGCTTCGCTCGAAAAGAGACCGGACAAAACATGCGCATTGAGCGCATGACCGCCTTTATAGGAACGGAAGCGCCCCCAGATTGGCAGACCGCCCAGCGACAGATCGCCAATCGCATCCAGCAATTTATGACGAACGAATTCATCCTCATAGCGCAGGCCGCCCGGATTGAGGATCTTGTCCTCATGCACGGTTATGGAATTGTCGAGGCTGGAGCCCAGCGCGTAACCGGCCTGGCGCAAGATTTTTGCGTCGCGCACGAAGCCGAACGTGCGGGCACGCGAGACATCCTCGAAATAACGGCGAGGGGTCCAGTCGAAAATCATCCGCTGCCGACCAATGACCTTTGAATCAAAATCGATTTCAAGGTCCAGAGCACGACCATTATAGGGTTCGAGCGCCGCAAAAGCGTCGTTGTTGCGCACAGTGACGGCGCGCAGAATTTTGAGAAACTTGCGCTGCGCGGGCTGGATTTCTACGCCCCGGTTCAGAATTGCCTCAGCGAAGGGATAGGCTGATCCATCCATGATCGGGCATTCAGGACCATCAAGTGTGATGAGGGCGTTGTCGACGCCCATGCCCGAGAGCGCGGACACCACATGCTCGACAGTCGCGACACTGACGCTGTCACCCAGATCGAGCGTGGTGCAAAGGGTGGTGCGGCTGACACGGGAATAGTGAACAGATACCGGATTGGTCATTTGACCGTCACCGACGATGCGACGGATAAGATAACCGCTATCGATTGCAGCCGGGCCTATGGTGAGCGTTACCGGCTGCGCGCCATGCACACCATACCCGGCAAAACTAATCTCACCAGCGAGTGTGCGCTGGCGCGTCGATAGTCTGTTCATGCTTGGGAATACTCCGCGACAACTTCACGCTCAAAAATACTGTTAGCCAAAAAAAACTCGGCGCGGAAGCCGCACCGAGTATGCTTTTTACAAAACAGTCAGATCGATTATCCGTGCTTGCGCAGGAAAGCGGGAATCTCCAGATGCTCCTTGGCGGGAGCGGCTGCGGCAGGACGGCCCTGCGCATCCAGATTACCGCGCGCGCCATCGACCGGAGCCGAAACGCGGGAAGTCCTTGCGCCACCAGCCTCAATAGCACTGCGTGCAGCGGCATCATCCGCCATGGACGGCCGCGGCTCATTGCGCTGCTGTGGCTGAGGCTGGCTCAGATTGAGACCAACATTGGACGCCAGGCGCTTGAACAGGGCACGCGCATTACGTGGTTCTGCGGGTTGCTGTTCCTGCGCTTCCTGTGTCCGGCGAGCAACAGCAGGAAGCTCTTCCGTACGCGGCATGCGGCGCTGTCCATCAGGGCGCGCGGCATGCGACGGCACGTAAACGCTTGGAATCGGCTGTTCCTGAACAGCAACAGCCTCTTCCGGCTCTGCAATAGCTTCTGCGGCAGGCGTGTATGGCTCAACAAACACACCATCATCTTCATGTGCATAGCTCGGCGCGGACTGCTGCCCGGCAAAAGCCTCGGCTACAGCAGCTTCGACCTGAAAGCCAATATCTTCAACCTGCTCCATGACCGGCTCAGGCGCCGGCGGAACGACAGAACGTTCAGCCGGAACATGACGCTTCACTGAAAGCGGCGTGCGCGATGCATGCGGCTTGGCAGGTTCAAGAGCCTGAACCATGGCGGCATCGGTGCCGGTAGCAACGACGGACACACGGATCGTACCATTAAGGTTCGGATCGTAGGTCGCACCAAGAATGATGTTTGCGTCGGTGTCGACTTCTTCGCGAATACGCGAAGCAGCTTCGTCGACTTCGTAAAGGGTCAGATCTGGACCGCCAGTGATGGAGATCAACAGGCCCCGTGCGCCGTGCATGGAAACATCATCCAGCAGCGGATTGGCAATTGCGGCCTCTGCAGCGTGACGCGCGCGATCTTCGCCCGAAGCCTCGCCCGTACCCATCATCGCCTTGCCCATACCGCGCATGACAGCGCGCACGTCGGCAAAGTCGAGGTTGATCAGGCCTTCCTTGACCATCAGATCGGTGATGCAGGCCACGCCGGAGAACAGCACCTGATCAGCCATCGCAAACGCATCGGCAAAGGTGGTTTTTTCGTTGGCGACGCGGAAAAGATTTTGGTTCGGAATAACGATCAGCGTGTCGACATGGCGATGCAGCTCATCAATACCGTCGTCAGCCAGACGCGTACGGCGATTGCCTTCAAAGTTGAACGGCTTGGTGACCACGCCAACCGTCAGAATACCCTGCTCACGAGCAGCGCGCGCCACCACAGGCGCAGCACCCGTACCCGTACCACCACCCATACCGGCAGTGATGAACACCATATGAGAGCCTGAGAGATGATCATTGATTTCATCCCAGCTTTCTTCGGCAGCAGCGCGACCGACCTCTGGATGCGAACCAGCACCAAGACCCTCGGTAACGCCCACACCAAGCTGAATGATCCGCTGCGCTTTTGAGAGCGCAAGAGCCTGGGCATCGGTATTGGCAACCACGAAATCCACGCCATCAAGGCCGGATTCGATCATGTTGTTAACAGCGTTACCGCCGCCGCCACCAACACCGAAAACGGTGATGCGGGGCTTGAGTTCTTGAATGTCCGGGATGGTCAGATTGATGGTCATAGGTGGCCCCATAGTGGCGTGGTTCGTTAAGATTTACCCGCCAATTCGTTAACCCCACCCTAACAAGTGAGTCGTGCGCGTTAACTTCTGCGCAAATTGCGAGAAATCCCGATCACAAATTGAGCTCGCGTTAACCATGGGTACGGCGTGCCTCTCGGCATCCCGTTGCTAGGTCAACATCACCCAGACATTCTCGGGCCTTGACCAAGGGCTCTTGCAAATCCGACGTAAAAAGAACCCTCGGGGCAAACCCGAGGGTGACCATCTGTGGCAACACACTTGACGGAATGTCTTAAAAACTGCTGCGCAGCCAGTTCCCGACGCGAGCGATATAGCCATCGGTACCGGTGAGCTTCCCCCTACCCCGCGGCTCGACATATTCCTGCGCGCAGACCTGCGGGTAAACAAGCATACCAGCCATGGTGGCAAAAGCCGCGCCCTTGGCAATTTCTGGCAGGCCAGCAATGCCCATGGGACGGCCATTACGCACATTGCGCGCTAAGGTGCGGCGCGCCACTTCCGGCAGTCCTGTCATTTCGCTGGCCCCGCCGGTCAGCACAAAGCGGCGTCCACAGACGTCCATCATCCCGGTTGCCTGCATCCGATCACGGATGGCAGTGAGAATTTCCTCGATACGCGGACGCATGATGCGCGTAAGCACGGCGCGCGGAATTTGCCCCGGCGCCTCATCATGCGACGCACCCACCGGCTGAATTGCAATCATTTCGCGTTCGTCGGCCTGCCCCGGCAGCACCGAACCATGCAGCGTCTTGAGCCGCTCGGCATCGGCCACGCTTACCGACAGCTGGCGCGCAATGTCGAGAGTCAAATGATGCCCGCCAATAGCGATGGCGTCGGAGTAAACCATATGCCCATCATTGAAGACCGAAACCGTCGTCGTCGCACCACCAAAGTCGATGCAGGCCACACCCAATTGCGCTTCATCATCGACCAGCGTCGCCAGCCCTGAAGCATAGGGGGTCGCGACAATTGCTTCGATCTGCAAATGGCAGCGATGCAGCACCAGTTCGAGATTGCGCATGGCCAGCGTTTCAGCGCTCACTACAGCAACATCAACACCTAGCTTCTCGCCCACCATCCCCTTCGGATCGCGGATGCCCTTTTGCCCATCGAGCGAATAGCCGATTGGCAAGGCATGGATAATCGAGCGTTCTGGCCGCACCGAGCGCGAATTGACGGCCTTGAGAACGCGCACGATATCGGCCTTTTCGACTTCCTGACCGTCAAGTGAAACAGCAGCAGAAAAGGTTTCAGAGCCAAGCCGGCCAGCAGTCACATTGACCAGCACGCTTTCCAGCGTCAGGCCAGCAGCGCGCTCGGCCATACCCACCACATTGCGAATAGCGTGCTCGGCCTTTTCGATTTCGACGACAACACCACTCTTGATGCCGGAGGACGGCCCGTAGCCAAAGCCGATGACTTCCGCCTGATGGGTGCGCCCACGTAAAGACTTGCCTTCAGGGCGCGGCGCCAGGCGCGCGATAACGCAACAGATCTTGGTGGAGCCAATATCGAGCACGGCCACCAGCGTTGTTTTGCCGGGCTGAACCGGCCGCAGCCGGGATGTCATCGCATCGCTCATCATGATGGTGTGGATTCTTCGGTCTTGTTGGGACGAATAGCGACGATGTTATCGAGCCGGAGATCGATGATGGATACGTCGCGATCAAGCAGCTGATAATCGTTCTGGTAGCCAACAAGGCGGCGCAATGCCTGCGCCACGCCCTGTTCGGGGAGTTGCACGCGCAGCCCGGTATCATAGATCAAATCCCAGCGGCGGTCGGCAATACGCGATATGGCAATCAATCCATCCTGCAGGCTCGGCACAGCATCGAGAGCACGGATCATGACCAGCGCGTCATCGGCTGCACCGTCCCCAATCACCAGCGGCAGATCACTATAGGCCCCACCATCCTCACCGATCTGATCACCGCGACCATCGATCAGAAACGTGACGCCATCGACGCGCCAGCGTGCGACAGCCACCTTTTCGGCAATGACTACATTCACATCGCCCGGATAAGTCTTGCGCACCGTCACACTGGCGACGGCAGGCAGTTCGGCAATGCGCTGACGAGCCTCTTCAACGTCGAAGCCCAGCGTGGACGTATGAGGCACGATGCCAAGTGCATCGAATATGGCCTGCTCGGAGGTCAATGTCTGGCCGCTAATGGAGATTTCGCCAATAGCGAGCCCGGCCTGAGCAAAGTTGCCTTGGGCAACTTCGCCGAGCGTGTTGGCCAGCATGCCAATCGGTTCGCGCACCTGGTAAACGCCTATTGCCGCAGCAAGCAATGCTACGGCCAGAACGCTGCGTCGGATAAGTCGGCCATGCAGGACAAATGCACGGTTAAATCTGTTGGCGATCCGTTTGCGCGAGGAACGGACAGGCACAGGCAGCGAGCGCGGGTGAACCACCTGCGCTCCGGCGAGAAAAGCCTCGCTTTTTACCTGTTGCAACTCGCGTCCTCCACCATCCAGGAGACCAGATCTTCAAAACTGTGCCCCACATGGGCGGCTTGCTCGGGCGCAAGAGAGGTCGGCGTCATGCCCGGCTGGGTATTGATTTCCAGACAGACCAGTTCGCCATCCTCGCCCGCCGCATCATTGTAACGGAAGTCCGTTCTCGTGATGCCGCGACAGCCGAGCGCCATATGGGCAGCAAGGCTAAGCTTTTGCACTTTGTCGTAAATTTTGGGTTTAATCTCAGCCGGGATCACATGACGTGATCCACCGGCGGCATATTTGGCTTCGTAATTGTAGAAGCTGAGATCGGTGACGATTTCGGTCACCGGAAGCGCAACGTCGCCCATAACGGCGCAGGTCAGTTCGCGCCCCGGAATATAGCGCTCCACCATCAATTCCTCGCCGCCAGTCCAGTCTTCGCCCAGAATTTCCTGCGGCGGATGCGACTGATCGGCCTTGACGATTATAACGCCAAAGCTTGACCCGTCAGAGATGGGCTTGACCACATAAGGCGGCGCCATCACATGGGCGCGGCCCACCTCTCCGCGGCTCGCGATAACGTGATCGGTCACCGGAATACCGGCAGCCTTCAGCATCATCTTGGCCTGATGCTTGTCCATGGCCAGCGCCGAGGCCAGCACGCCAGAATGTGTATAGGGAATGCGCAGGAATTCGAGCACGCCCTGAATGGTGCCATCCTCGCCAAACCGGCCATGCAGCGCATTGAATGCCACATCGGGCGCAACTTCCCGCAGCCGCTCGGCAATGTCATAACCGACATCGACTTCAGTGACGCGATAACCAGCATTGCGCAGGGCCTGTGCGCAGCCTTTGCCGGTGCTCAGCGAAACGGGGCGCTCATTGGAAAGGCCACCCATAAGAACGGCAACATGTTTGGTCATTTCGGCTCCGTCCCCATCAGCGCACCCAATTCACCCGGCAAAGCCGCGGCCCATTGGGTGATATTGCCGGCGCCGAGGCACACGACATAATCGCCATCCTCGACCCGGCCCGCCAGCACGCCCGCCAATGCCTCCGGTCCCTCAAGCACCCGAGCATCACGATGACCGCGCGCCATGATGCGATTGACCAGCTCCTCATGCGTAACGCCGGGAATAGGCTGCTCACCAGCAGCATAGATCGGGGCCACTAGCACGGTGTCGGCATCATTGAAGCAAGCCGCAAAATCGTCGAACAGATCGTTGACGCGGCTATAGCGGTGCGGCTGCACCACAGCGACCACCTCACGACGCGCCGATTGCCGCGCCGCCTTGAGCACTGCCGCGATTTCCACCGGGTGGTGTCCATAATCGTCGATGACAGTTACGCCGCCGACTTCGCCGGTCTTGGTGAAACGGCGCTTGACCCCGGTAAAACCCTTGAGCCCACGGCGGATTGCATCGGCAGGCACATGCAACTGGTCTGCCACCGCAATGGCGGCAAGTGCGTTGAGCGCGTTGTGAATACCCGGCATGGGCAATTCCAGCCCATCGATACGAAGCTGCGTCTGTCGGATGCGGTCGCGAATTTCGACCGAAAAATGCTGCACGCCGTCCCTATTCTCAAGGTCGATCAGGCGCACATCGGCCTGCGGGTTGCGCCCATAAGTGATCACGCGCCGATCGCGAATATCGCCTACCAGCGCCTGCACTTCAGGATGATCAAGGCACATGACGGCAAAGCCATAGAACGGCACATTCTCAACGAACTGGAGGAAGGCCTTCTTTACGCCCTCGAAATCGCCGTAGTGATCCAGATGCTCGGGGTCGATATTGGTGACCACCGCAACGTCGGCGGGCAGCTTGATGAAGGTGCCATCACTTTCGTCGGCCTCCACCACCATCCATTCACCCCCACCCAATCGCGCATTGGTGCCATAGGCATTGATGATGCCGCCATTGATGACGGTGGGGTCCAGATTGCCTGCATCGAGCAAGGTCGCCACCAGCGTCGTCGTGGTCGTCTTGCCATGGGTGCCGCCAATGGCAATTGCAGTCTTGAACCGCATGATCTCGGCCAGCATTTCAGCGCGCCGGACAATCGGCAACGCCTTGGCCCGCGCCGCCATCAGCTCGGGATTGTCCTTCTTGATCGCCGACGACACGACCACCACTTCGGCCTTGCCAAGATTGTCGCCACTCTGGCCGATCTCGACCTTGATGCCCATGTCGCGCAGACGCTGCACATTGGGATTGAGAGAAGCATCGGAGCCCTGCACCTCGTAACCCTGATTGTGCAGGATCTCGGCGATACCACTCATGCCTATGCCGCCGATGCCGATAAAATGAACCGGCCCGATATTCCGCGGCATCTTCATGATTTTTGTCCTTCTTTATTCGGGGCATTCTTTCCCGCAACAGCTTCGGCCAGATCAGCCAGCGTCTCGACCGCCCTCGCCTGCCCCAGTCCCCGCGCTGCATGCGCGGCGTTGATCAGGGTGGTTGGGTCGGTCAACAGATCGTGAAGCCGAGTGGCAAGCGATTGCGGTGAAAGCGTGGCCTGCTCCATCACCCAGCCGCCGCCACCATTTTCCAGAAACTGGGCGTTGTGCTTCTGGTCCGCATCGAGCGCACCAGGCAGCGGCACCAGAATGGCCGGGCGACCTAAAACGGCCAATTCGGTCACTGTCGAAGCACCGGCCCGAGCGATGACCAGATGGCCATTGGAAATACGTTCGGGCAGGTCTGGTATGAAACTGGCAATTTCGACGCTGACACGCGCCCGACGGTAACAGTCTGTTACCCTGTCCACGTCTTCAGGTCGTGCCTGTTGCACGATTTGCAGTCGTTTGCGCAACTCTTGCGGTAAAAGTGCAATGGCTTCAGGCACCACGTCAGACAGCACCCGTGCGCCCTGACTACCGCCGGTGACCACCAGCCGAATAGGGCTATTGTCGTCCAGCACCGGATAGGCCTTGCCGACCAGCACCCGCACCCGATCCCGCACCGGATTGCCCGTCAGCACCTTTTCAAGCCGATGCTGGTCAGCAAATTTCGTCTCGGGAAAGCTCATGGCGAGCACGTCGGCAAAACGCGCCAAAGCACGGTTTGCCCGCCCCATCACCGCATTCTGTTCATGCAAAATGCCAGGAATTCCAAGTACATTGGCCGCAATGAAGGGCGGAAACGTCGGGTATCCGCCAAAGCCAACAACCGCATCTGGCCTTGCCTTGCGCAGCTTGCCGTGCGCGACGGCCATGCCGCGCAGAATGGTCAGGCCCGCCGAAATCAACTTGAGCGGGTTGCCACCCGACGGGGTTGCAGATGGCACGATATGGACCTGCCGGGCCGGAAAATCCCCACCATAGCTTTCAGCCCGATGATCGGTCATCAGCTCGACCGCATGGCCGCGCCGCACCAGTTCCTGAGCCAGAGCCATGGCGGGAAAGAGGTGGCCACCGGTGCCACCGGCAATAAGTACAAAGGTTTTCATTCGGCGGGGGCTACCACGGCACTGCGATAGGAGGGAAGCCCGGTCGCCATACGCTCTTCCGGCTTGGTGCGGGTCAGGGCTAGCATCAACCCCATACCAAAGGCCACCGCGATCATAGACGTACCGCCATAAGAAACGAACGGCAGCGTCATGCCCTTGGGCGGAATGAGATTGAGGTTCACGGCAAGATTAATGCCGGACTGCATTGCGAACTGTACAGCGATGGTCGATGCCGCAAGCCGCGCGAAAAGACTGGTCTGACGCTGCGCAGCAACCATGGCACGCACCACGATGAAGCCGATCAGCCCAACCAGACCCATGCAGAACAGGATTCCGAATTCGCCTGCCGCTGCCGAAAAAACATAGTCGGCATGAGCATCAGGGATCAGCTTCTTGGCCAGAGATTCGCCCGGCCCGCGACCGAACCAGCCGCCCTCGCTCAACGACTGCAAGGCGCGGTCGATCTGATATGTGTTGCCGCCGCCATCGGGATTGAGGAACGTATCGATGCGGCGCGCAAAGTGCGGGAAGAACACATAGGCGCCCACCAGAAGGCCACCACCTGCTCCGGCAAGGCCTATGATGATCCACCAGGAAATACCCGAGAAAAACAACAGCACAGCCCACGTAGCCAGCACCAGCGCAGTCTGCCCAATATCGGGCTGCAACAGCAGCGCACCAACGATACTTGCCATAATACCGGTCGCCAGCAGGCGGCCCGGCACATTGCGGTGGATCATATATTCCGAAAACAGCCACGCCCCGATAACGGCAAAGGCGGGTTTCACAAACTCTGAAGGCTGCAGGGACTGACCGGCCAACGAAAGCCAGCGCCGCGCGCCCTTCACTTCCGTACCGAAACGCAGCGTAGCCCAGAGCATGATGACCATAACAATCAGCACACCAAGCGCCGCAAAGCGCGCCTGTCTTTGGCTTAAAAGAGACGTCGCCAGCATGACTGGTACAGCCAGCGCCGCGAACATGGCATGACGAATAACGAAGTGCCATTCATCAAGGCCAATACGTTCGGCAACGGCGGGGCTGGCGCCAAAACTGAGCACCACACCGACCGCAAGGAGCATAACCAACGCCCCCAGCAATTCCTTGTCAATCGACCACCACCATTCGGCCAGCGGGGTCTTGTCGGCGCGGGAAAACATCATCTCTGCAAGCCGGTACTCGATACAAACTGCCTATAATTGTAGGCAGCTTTGGTTACCGATTTGCCAAGGTTTTCGCGTTTTGCGAGTCGGACGCGGACGAATATGCTGATCGGTGGAAAACGAAAGGCCCCGGCGAACCGGAGCCTCTCGTCAAAGCGTTGCTGGAGCGACAACGCCTTATTGAAGGATCGCAATATCGGAAATCATGCCATCGATGCCCGCGATTTCACCCCATGCTTCGGCAGCGCCGGTTTCGAGATCGACCGTGTGAAGCACATTGTCGACCACGAGATAGGCCGTATTGTCCCACTCAGCGGTCGAAGAAATATCGAAGGCGTATGTTGAACCGCCATCGACGCCCAGTTCACCAATGGCCTTGAGCGTACCGTCATTGGGCGCGACCTGCTGGAGCAGCGCGACGATGGTCGCATCGATGTCGAACATCTTGGTTTCTTCGGGCGTGCCGAGCGAATTGGTATAGGCCGCAGCAACCACGGCTGGCGTTTCACCTTCATGCATGTCGCCAGCTTCGAAAGCCAGCGAGCCATCCACTGTCACCATGCCGTCGTCGACATTGACGCGATGATTTGTGCCATCCGTGCCCATCAGGCGTAGGCGATCGGCGACCGGGTTAAAGTCGACAATCGCGCCCTCATAGCTAGGCAGCTTTTCGGACAGCGTCGACTTGACGGTCGCTTCACCTGACGAAGTGTCGATCGTGACGACTTCACCTGAAAGGGTAACGCCATAAAGCATCTTGTCGGCTGGGCGAACATCGATGCCAGCAAGGCCGTCAGTGCCCGTTACATCCATCGTGCCGGAGACTTCTCGGGTTTCGGTGTCGAACATGACAAGAGTTGACCCATTGACGAGTCCCACCGCAGGGGCGGCCTGCGCCGCGCCTGCAAAAGCGGTCGAACCAGCAAGAAGGGCGGCCAGAAGGGAAAGGCGGCTTGTTTTGGTCACGTATAGTCTCCTCAGATCAATGGCCGCTCTTGAAATGGCGGCGGGGATGGCTTCGGACGAACTACCTGTCGTCTCAAAGGCAGGTACGGCCTGTCGTGAGGAGCAGATTGCGAAAAGCACAAAAGCCCGGGACACAAAAGAGTGTCTCGGGCTCATGCAACCAAATGCCGAATTAGGCTTAGCGGAGCTTGAGGCTCGACAGGCCGATCAGTGCCAGAACAAAGGAAATAATCCAGAACCGGATCACCACCTGGCTCTCAGTCCACCCTAAATGCTCGAAATGGTGGTGAATCGGCGCCATCCTGAACACCCGTTTGCCAGTCAATTTGAATGACGCCACCTGCACGATCACCGACACGGTTTCGAGCACAAAAAGGCCGCCAATAATGGCAAGAACGATCTCATGTTTGGTCGCCACAGCGATAGCGCCGAGTGCACCACCAAGCGCAAGAGAGCCTGTGTCACCCATGAAAATCTGTGCAGGCGGGGCATTGAACCACAGGAAACCGAGGCCAGCTCCGATCAGTGCGCCACACACAACCGAGAGTTCGGCGGTACCCGGCACGGCATTCAGCAGCAGGTAATCGGCATAATTTTGCGAGCCGACAAGGTAGGCGATCAGGCCGAAACAGGCTGCGGCGACCATGACCGGAACAATGGCCAGACCATCCAGACCATCGGTGAGGTTCACTGAATTGCCCGCAGCGACGACGACGAAGCCACCGAACAGGATATAGAAATAGCCAAGATTGACGGCCAGATCCTTGACGAATGGGAAGAGCAGCGAGGTGCCGTAAGCCCCTTGCGCGAGCTGGGAAATGGCAAAGGCCGCAATGCCGCCGATCAGCGCTTCAAGCAGCAGACGCTGCTTGGAACCAAAGCCGGTATGGCTCATACGCTTGACCTTGAGATAGTCGTCGTAAAAGCCAATGGCGCCGAAACCGACCGTCACGAACAAAACCACCCAGACGTAGCCATTGGTAAGGTTCGACCAGAGCAGCGTGGAAATCACCGCGCCAGACAGGATCATCAACCCGCCCATGGTCGGCGTACCCTTCTTGGTCAGAAGGTGTCCTGCCGGACCATCCTCCCGGATCGGCTGACCGCGTCCCTGCTTGACGCGCAGCATGGCAATCATGCCCGGGCCGAACAGGAACACGAAGAACAGGGCTGTCACCACCGCGCCAGCAGTGCGGAAGGTGATGTACCGGAAGACGTTAAAGGCGGCGAATTGTTCGCCCAGTTGGCCGAGGAAATAGAGCATTCTGTTCCGCTGTTTCGCTTGGTGTTTCAGCTCATCTCGAAGCGCGCGACAATCGCATTTACAATGCGCGCCAGCCCGACACCGTTGGACCCTTTGATCATAAGAGCATCGCCATAGGCAAGATCGGCGACGATAACGTCTTGTGCTTGTTCGGCGGTTTTTGAGTGGCTGGCCACCAGTTCTTTCGGTAATGCCGAAGCCAAAGCGGCCATGCTTGAGCCGACCAGATGCACGCGGTCAGCGCCGCTGGCGCGCACGGCGTTGGCAAGGCTGGCATGTAAGACATCGGCCTGTTCGCCCAGTTCGAGCATATCGCCAAGCACCAGAACCTTGCGGCCAGGTACGGAAACCGAGGCGAAAACATCAAGGGCCGCGGCCATCGATGCCGTATTAGCATTGTAGCTTTCGTCTATAAGAAGCAATGGCTTAGCCGAAGGGCCGAGTGCCCGACGCTGCCCCCTGCCCGGTTGCGCGCCGAAGCCCGCAAGTGCCCGCAGGGCGACGGACGGCTCAATTCCCGCGAGATGCGCAACGGCCAGTGCGGCGGTGGCATTGGAGAGCATATGACGCCCGGGAACGCCAAGTGCCAACTCATATTGCTGGTCACCGTGCACGACCTTGGCAAAGCTATGATCAGCGGCGGATTGCGGATCAAGAATTTGCCAATCAGCGCCCCTCGAGAAGCCAAAAGTTAGCACACTGTTGACGTTGACCTTAGCGGCAAGGTCCAAAAGGAGATTTATATGCGGATGATCGGCGTTAATAATGGCCGTGCCGCCTGCTTCGAGTCCTTCGAAAATTTCTGCCTTGGCCCGAGCGATATTTTCGAGGCTGCCCATGTTTTCGAGATGCGCCGGGGCAATCGAGGTGATGACAGCCACATGCGGGCGCACCAACTGGCTCAAAGGGCGGATTTCATCCGGCGCGCTCATGCCCATTTCGAAAACGCCGAACTGGGCGCTTTCGGGCATGCGCGCCAGCATCAGCGGCACGCCCCAGTGATTGTTGAAGCTCTTGATTGAGGCATGGGTTTCTCCAGCCGCCTCGAAGATCAGACGAAGAGCTTCCTTTGTCGTCGTCTTACCGACGCTGCCGGTGACGCCGACGATGAAACCGCGGTTGCGGGCACGGGAAGCACGGGCCAGATCGCGAAGACCACCAAGCGCATCGGCAACCACAACCCTGCCGGGCCCTGAACTGTGCCCTTCGCTGACCAGTGCAGCGGCAGCACCATTGGCAAGCGCGGTATCGACGAAATCATGGCCATCGAAGCGGTCACCTTTTATGGCGACGAACAGCGCGTCGGGACCGAGTTCGCGACTATCGATGGAGATGGAATTGATTGCCTCGGCAGCAACGGCTTCGGCGCTTCCGCCGGTTGCAGCAAGAATGGCATCGAGAGTGAAGAGAGGTTTGGTCATGGGGCGCTCGGTCCGCTGGTGTCGCCGAAAACTCGATGCAACACCTCCCCCTTGACGGGAGAGGATGGGAGGGGGGATTGCCCGCCCAGATCGTTCGGCGCTCGCCATACCCCCACCCCGTCCCTCCCCGCAAGGGGGAGGGTGAAGGGAAGAGCTCGTGAAAGCAGCTTACCCCTTGATCGTAGCCTCGACGACTTCGTGGTCGGAGAAGTGATGCTTGGTGCTGCCGATGATCTGGTAGGTCTCGTGGCCCTTGCCGGCGACAAGGAGGACATCACCCTTTTTAAGCGAGCGGATGGCAGTTTCGATCGCTTCCTTGCGGTCGGCAATTTCGCTGGCCCCTTTTGCCCCGGCGAGAACCTCAGCCCGAATGGCGGCTGCGTCCTCGGTGCGCGGATTATCGTCGGTGACGATCACCACATCGGCAAGCTGGCTGGCAATTTCGCCCATTTGAGGGCGCTTACCCTTATCGCGGTCGCCACCGCAGCCGAAAACCACATGCAGTTTGTTCTTTGCATAGGGGCGAAGAGTATGCAGCGCCGTACGCAGGGCCTCCGGCTTGTGAGAATAGTCGACGAAAATCGCCGCGCCATTATATTCGCCCACCAGCTCCAGCCGTCCGCGCGCACCGACCAATTCGGACAAGGCCGCGAAGGCATCGGCCTTGTCGACGCCCGAAGACATGGCCAGAGCCGCCGCAATCAGTGCATTGGAAACCTGAAACTCGCCGGGAATCTGGAGATGGAAACTGACCTTCTCACCGATATGGCGGATTTCGACGCGCTGACCATAGCCTTCCGGTTCGATGGACAGGATTTCTATATAGGCGCCCTCGCGTCCGACTGTCAGCAACGTTGCGCTGGCTGACAAAGCCGCGAACATGAACTGCTCGTGTTCGGGATCATCCACATTGACGATGGCCGCGCCACCATCGACCAGGAGGTCGGTAAAAAGCCGCAGCTTGGCGTTGCGGTATTCGTCCATGTCGGCGTGGTAGTCGAGGTGGTCGCGGCTGAGATTGGTGAAAGCAACCGCCTCGAAATGAATGCCGTCCATCCGGTGCTGATCAAGCCCATGGCTGGAGGCTTCCAGCGCCACATGATTGATACCCTGCGCCTTGAGTGCACGCATGGCCTGATGCAGCGTGCGGGAGTCGGGGGTTGTCAGCGCGCCTTCGATGGTGCGGTTGGCGGTTTCGATACCCAGCGTACCGATGCTCGCCCCCCCAAGACCGGCATAATCCCAGATTTGTCGCACAAAAGAGGCCACCGATGTCTTGCCATTGGTGCCCGTAACCGCAACCAGAATTTCCGGCTGCGGCTCGAACACGCGGGAGGCAGCGCGGGCATAGGCAGCGCGCACATCCTTGACCACAATGACCGGCACACCCAGATCGCCGGGCGGCGCAATATCGGTGACGACAGCGAGCGCACCGCGCGCCACAGCGTCGGTGACAAATTGATTGCCGTGCACCTTTGCACCGGGCAGCGCAAAGAAGATGTCGCCCGGCTCGATCCGTCGGCTATCCGAATTCAACCCGAAAACTGCGCCAAGGCCCTTTTTGGGGCGGGCGCCAGAACCTTCGAGTAGTTGGGTAACGCTGATTGACACCAATCAATATCCTTCTGGAAAAATCCGCCTGACTTCTGGCGGTACGATCTGCTGATCAAGCAACTTGCTAAAGTCTGGCGCAATGCCGAGCATCGGGGCAACACGCTGAACCACACGTCCGGTCAACGTGCCAGCGTTCCAGCCTGCAGTGGTGCCCGATTGCGGGTTTTCCGCCTTGGGCTCATCCACCATGATGACCATGGCATAACGCGGATTGTCGAGGGGGAAAGCCGACGCGAAGAAGTTGGTGACCTTGCTGGACGAATAGCGCCCGTCCACCACCTTTTCCGCCGTGCCAGTCTTGCCACCAACACGATAGCCCTGTGCCGCGCGGTTCATCTGCGACCCGGACCCACCTGTCGAAATGGCATTGAGACGCATCAGATAGCGCATTTGGGCGCTGGTCTGCTCGGAGATAACACGTTCGTAGAGCGGCTCGGATTCAGCAACGCTGCGTTTGTAAAGCGTCGGGGCGATGTAATTGCCGCCATTCACGAAAGACGCATAAGCGGTCAACATATGCAGCGGCGATACCGATAGGCCATGGCCGAATGAGGCCGTCGCGGCCCCCACTTCCGAAAGCGTGTTCGGAACGGTGGGCACGCGCATTTCGGGCAGCTCGAACTCGACGCGCTTATCGAACTTCAGGCGACTAAGAAATTCGCGGAAATTATCTTTCCCCATCGCCTGCATGATGCGAATCGTGCCGATATTGGACGAGTATTTATAGACTTCAGGCAGGCTTAGAATGCGGTTTTTGCCATGGAAGTCGCTGATCGTGTAGCGGCCAAAGCGAACGCCATAGCGCGCGTCGAACTCATCGGTCATACGCACGGCGCCAGCGTCAAGCGCCCCCGCCAGCGTGACCGTCTTGAAGATCGAGCCAGGCTCGAAAATACCCGACGTGATACGGTTGAACGTATCCTTGACCAGCGCCGAAGCGGGCTCATTGGGGTTAAAGTCGGGCAATGAGGCCAGCGCGATAATTTCGCCGGTATAAATGTCCATCATTACGCCAGCGGCAGCGATGGCCTGATAGCGCACCATCGCATCGGCAAGCTGCTCGTGCATGACATGCTGCACGCGCATGTCGACGCTCAGCTCCACAGGCGTCAGCGCATTACCCCGCGCCAGACCAAGCTCCTGCAACAGAGCAAGAGAGTCGTTGTCCATATGCCGCTCGATGCCGGCAATGCCCTGATTGTCGACATTGGTGGAGCCCAGAATATGGGAGGCTTCATTCATGCCCGGATAGAAGCGCTTGGATTCGGTGATGAAGTCGATGCCGGGAATGCCCAGCCGCATCACCTGTTCCTGAATGGCCGGGGTCAGTTCGCGCTGCACCCAGACAAAGCCCCGGTCGCCGCTCAACCTGTTGCGCAGCCAGTCCTCGCTGAGATTGGGCAGCACAGTGCGCAACTTCTGCACCGCTTCTTCAACATCAATGATACGGCGCGGCTCTGCGTAAAGTGAGGGCACCCGAATATCGAGGGCCATTTCTAGCCCGTTGCGGTCGAGAATGGGGGGGCGACTGGCCTGAATGGCGTCGCGCGTCTGCCCCTCAATGGTCTGGTCGGTTTCGACCATACCCAGCTGCACAAGGCGCCCACCGACCAGCGCAAAGCCGATCAACACGCCAAGGATCATCCAGCGGATACGGGCCTGGGTAAGATTGCCCCGCTGCTTGCGGGCACCGTCGAGCGCGATCGTTGGGGACATGCCTTCAGCAATGGCAGCCATTATTCAATGCCTTCCAGCTCAAGAATAGCGTCGATGGGATCGATACCTTGGGAAATCGCGGCGAAAAGTGCATCCATAGCAGCACTATCGGGCCGGGCTGGCCGCATGGGCAGGGCCGTGAAGGAACCGAACTGCTCCTGCTTGACTTGCGCGATGGCCAGCTCCGCCTCATGACGGCGCACGATGGGGTCGATATGACCCGGCTGGTTCAACACAGCCCAGTCGGCCTTGAGGAGCGACAATTGCCCCTCCTGTTCGGAGATCAGATTGATCAGCGCGGTCCGCTCAGCCGCAGTCCCCTCGATGGAGAATTTGAGCGCATAGACGCTGGCCAGCATAACGATGGAGGCGACAATCAGAAAAATATTGATGTTGCGGATCATGCGTCGCCCTCAAAAGAGGGAACACCAAGGCCCTTTGCGCTCAATGGACGCGCTGCCACATCGGAGCGCATAGCACTGCGCAGGACTGCCGAACGCGAGCGCGGATTGCGGGCCAGTTCAGTTGCTCCCGCCTTGATCGCTTTGGACACTTTCTCCCACCGCCGGGGCTCCGCTTTGGTCTGCGGCAAGTGTCGGGACTGTGCCGCGCCCCCCTTTTCAGGATCAAAGAAGCGTTTGACGATACGATCTTCCAGCGAGTGGAAGCTGACGACAGCAAGTTTACCGCCTTCGGGCAATAGCCGTTCAGCGGCAAACAGGCCTTCGACCAATTGATCGAACTCGCCATTGACGGCAATACGCAGCGCCTGAAATGAGCGCGTGGCGGGATGAGCATCGCCGGGCTTGCGGCCAATGGCTTTTTCGATGATCCGGGCAAGCTGCAGCGTCGTGGTAATCGGCGCGTCCTGCCGAGCGGCAACAATGAACTGCGCAATGCGACGAGACTTCCGTTCTTCGCCAAACGCGTAAAGCAAATTGGCGAGATTCTCGGCGTCGAGATCATTGACCAGATCAGCAGCACAGGTGCCAGACTGGCTCATGCGCATGTCGAGCGGGCCATCGCGCATGAAAGAAAAGCCACGTTCGGCTTCATCAAGCTGCATGGACGACACGCCAATATCGAGCACCACGCCATCGATCTGTCCGTAATCGGCAGCAAGGCTGTCGAGATCGGAAAAGGTGCCCGCGATAAAGGTAAAGGTGGTGGGAAACTCTGCCTTCAACGCCTCAACATGCGGCGCAACGGAGGGATCACGATCAATGCCGATCACCTGTGCGCCAGCATTGAGCAGGGCACGCGAATAGCCCCCTGCCCCAAACGTTCCGTCAACAATGCGGCTACCCGCTTCTGGCGACAGCGCCGCCAGCACCTCGTCTAGCAGAACCGGAACGTGAGGTCCGTCCGCCGCCTCGGCTTCGGGCAGGGAAGGCTTGCCCATATCCGCCACTACTCCACTCCCGGCAAAAGCCGGTTACATAAAATCGTAGCGAACTTGCCATGCCGACGCTTAACATTCTGTTTCCCATTCGCGCGCAGCGATAAATCTGGGCGCAATCACGGGAAATCCGCGCGACTTAACATATGCATATTGCCCGGGAGCGCGGTTCGGGTCATGAAGGCATAAGGAACCGGGGACACCATGCCGATCACAAGCAAGACATTCGTCCGATCGACCGCGCTTCTCCTGTTGGTCGGACTGCTGACGCTGCTGGGTATTGTCGGCACGAATGTGTGGCTGGTGGAGCGCGCCCAGGTCTATTTCGACGAAGTGCTGGAGGGCCGCATTGCCCGTCGCGCCGCCATCGATCTGCGCACCACCATGCAGGACGCCGAAACAGGCCAGCGCGGCTATCTGATTACCCTCGAGGAAGAATATCTCGAGCCATACAATGACGCCGTAGCGCTGATCGATGGCGAACTCGAGGAATTGCGCCGTGTTCTGGCACCCTACCCGGAAGCCCAGGCGCCGCTTGCCCGGCTTGAAGCAGACATAGACCTCAAACTGAACGAGCTCAGCGAAACCATCGCGCTCGCGCAGGCTGGTGATGTGCAAGGCGCTTTTGAGCAGGTGCGCACCGATCGCGGCAAGGAAGCGATGGATGCGACGCGGCTTTTCATAAATGGGCTGATCGAGGCCATCGACAACCGCCTGATCGAAGGCATCGCTAATCAACGAAACACCACAACAGCAATGCGCTGGGTGTCCATCGGCGGCGGGTTCATCATCCTGCTGGTCGTCGGGGGCGCCATATGGGCCGTGTTCAGCTACATGCAGGAACTGGGCAATGCCCGCAGAGCCGTCGAGGACGCCAATGCGAGCCTGGAAGACCGGGTAAAGGAACGCACCTCCGATCTGGGCCGCGCCAACGAAGAAATCCAGCGCTTCGCCTATATCGTGACGCATGACCTGCGCGCGCCTCTGGTCAATATTATGGGCTTTACCAGCGAGCTTGAGACGAGCGTTGCTTCGGTGAAGACCTATATGGAAGGCCAGCCCGAAAGCGCCGACCCGGTGGCGTCCGAGGCGCGGCTCGCTGCGACCGAAGACTTGCCCGAGGCGATCACCTTCATCCGCGCCGCGACGCGCAAAATGGATGGGCTGATCAACGCCATCCTCAAGATTTCACGCGAAGGCCGCCGCCAGCTCAAGCCCGAGCCCGTCGACATTCGCGAAATTGCCGAGAACAGCGCGGCGGCGATCCATCACCAGATTGTCGACAGTGGCGGTGAAATCAAAACCGATATCCGCATCGGCAAGGTCGTCACAGACAAACTCTCCATCGAGCAGGTTCTGGGCAATATGCTGGACAATGCGGTCAAGTATCAGCAGCCTGACCGTCCGCTGCATGTGGACATCAGCGCTCGCCACGTGCCGGGCAACAGGGTCGTCATTGAAGTGGCGGACAATGGGCGTGGTATCGCTGACACCGATCATGAGCGCGTTTTCGAACTCTTCCGCCGCTCGGGAACACAGAACCATCCTGGAGAAGGCATCGGCCTTGCCCATGTCCGCACCATGGTCCGTAGCCTTGGCGGCGATGTCACCTTGACCTCCAAGCTGGGGCAAGGCACCACCTTCATAATCACACTGCCGCGCGATTTGCGCCTTTACCTCGGGAATAACGGCAAATGAACACTGCACGGCCAGTCACCATCATCATGATCGAAGACGATGAGGGTCATGCCCGCCTCATCGAAAAGAACATCCGGCGCGCCGGTGTTGCCAACGAAATCGTACCGTTCACCAATGGCACCGATGCGCTGACCTACCTTTTCGGCGCGGACGGCAGCGGCGCGGTCAATAGCGGTCGCCAACTTCTCGTATTGCTTGATCTCAACCTGCCGGACATGACCGGCGTGGATATTCTTGAAAAGATCAAAGCCAACGATCATATCCGCCGTTCGCCCGTTGTGGTTCTGACCACCACCGACGATCAGCGTGAAATCCAGCGCTGTTATGATCTTGGCGCCAACGTATACATCACCAAGCCGGTCGACTATGATGGTTTCGCCAATGCTATCAAGCAATTGGGCCTGTTCTTTTCTGTGATGCAGATTCCCGAGGCCGAATAGAAGCGCTATGCCGCACCGCACGCCACATGTTCTGTATATCGACGACGATCCGGGCATTGTCCGTCTCGTCGAAAAAGCCATGCAGCGGCGCGGCTATACGTTTGAACACGCCGATACCGGCGAAAAATGCCTTGAGATAGTACGGCGCGGCGGTATCGATGTGGTCGCGCTCGACCATAACCTGCCCACCGGCACTGGCCTTGATGTCCTCAAGGCTATGGAAGACATTCCCGACAGGCCAGCCGTGGTCTATGTCACCGGCTCGGCTGAGATGTCGGTTGCTGTGGCCGCGCTGAAATCGGGGGCAAGCGATTTCGTGCCGAAGTCCGGCACCGAAGAATTTATGGAATTGCTTCTGGCAGCGATCGACCAGGCAATCCGCCATGTTCGACTGGACCGCGCCAAGGTTCAGGCCGAGCGCGAAACCCAGGCCGCACGCGAACGCGCCGAAATGCTGTTGGGTGAGGTCAACCATCGTGTCGCAAATTCGCTGGCCATGGTGGCGGCGCTCGTCGGCCTTCAATCCAATGCTGTGGAAGACCCGGAAGCCAAGCGAGCCCTGAGCGAAACACAGGTTCGCATTCAGGCAATCGCGGGCGTTCACCGCCACCTCTACACCTCCGACGACGCCCGCTGGGTGCAGGTTTCGGACTATCTCAATAGTCTTGTCGGTGAACTGGAAAACTCCGTGCAGGATCAGGGCCGTACGCCCTCGATCCGCCTGACCGCCGACAATCTGCCGCTGGCGACAGACAAGGTGGCGTCGCTCGGCGTGATCGTGACCGAGCTTGTCACCAATGCGCTCAAATATGCCTATGCCGACCGCGAGGCCGGTGAGGTGCGTATTGTGGTGGCCCGCAACGGCGATGAAGTGCATCTGAGCGTCGAAGATGATGGCATCGGCTGGACAGGCACCGGCAAACCGCAGGGCACCGGCCTTGGCAGCCGCATCGTCAAAGCGATGGCGCATAGCCTCGACGCCAAGGTGAGCTATGGTAACGGCCCTGGCACACGGGTTCTCGTCACGTTCAACACGTGACAAGCCTTTATTTTTGCAGGAATTTCCCCACGAATGAGCTTTCCGGCACTGTGTGTTTCGGATTGCTCAACCGGCTGACAATCGCACGCCATTCCCAGCCGCGAAGCTTGGTAATTGTGCTCTGCGGCAAGGTGGAAATATCGAGATCACACAGGGCGTGACGGATGCGGCGCCGGCGCCAGCCGAGGAAGTGGTGAATGCTGTAAGGGCCAGCTTCTGCCTTGAGCATGGCGATCCGATAGCCATGTGCGCGCATCAGAATTTTCTGTGCCGCCAGATGGATATTGAGATAGGCCGGTGCGGAAATTCCCTGCCGCAAAAGCCCGAAATTCCCTTCTCGTTTCAATGACCTGACATAATCATTGGCGCCGAGGCGGATGGCGTTTTCAAACTCGACCTTCCAGTCATTCATGTAAGCGGAATTTGGCCGCGCTGCGAGCATCCAGCTCTCGATGACCGGGCGGGATGAATCCCGGGTCCAGCGATTGAGATAATAGCCGAAAGCTTCGGACCGGGAGGACTCCAGGAGGTCGTTGATGAACGAAATATCGCCTGCCACCACGATGGTCGCATCCATATAGATGCCGCCATGTTTGGCCAGCAGCGCCAAACGCGCCCAATCGGACTGCCGCTGCGGTGTCTGGGCCGCAAAACTGGCCGGAACGTCATCAAGGTAACCGGCGATGTTATCTGGCGTAACCAGCACGACCTCATAATCAGGATTATGCAGTGTCCATGTTGCGACACAGGCCGACACCAGCGTGGGCAGATTGCCGCTCGACCAATAGGCCCAGATGCGCTTGGGCATGGGCGCCTGGTTTTGGTCTCGGTAAAGCTCGCCGGTGATTGTGGTGCTGGAATTCAACGATCTGCCGCCCCAAAAGATGATGACGTGGTTTTAGTGCAGACCGGCGAAAGATCAATGGCGCGCAGAGAAGCGCAAACAAAAACGGCCGGGAAGCATCCCGGCCGTTTTTATTTAATGGTCCCAATCAGGCGCCACGAACCGCCTTGCGGCGCTCTTCGCGGAATTCGACCGGATTGAAGTCGCGGTCGCCCTTGGCATCGCGAATACGGGTCGGCAGGCCAATCTTGCCCAATAGGTCGATGAACGGCACAGGCGGCAGCTCTTCGACATTGGCCATGTGGTGGCAATCCCATTCGCCTTTGGCGATCAGCATGGCAGCGGCAATGGCGGGCACGCCTGCCGTATAGGAAATGGCCTGACTATTAGTCTCGGCGAAAGCCTCTTCGTGGTCGCTGATATTATAGACCAGCAATTCCGCCTCGACGCCGTCGCGGACACCCTTCACCAGATCGCCGATAAAGGTCTTGCCCTTGTAATTGGGAGCAAGCGACATCGGATCAGGCAGGACGGCCTTGACCACTTTGAGCGGCACGACTTCAACCCCCTCGGCAGTGACGACCGGCTTCTCGGAAAGAAGGCCAAGATTGTTCAGCACCGTGAAAACATTGATGTAGTGATCGCCAAAGCCCATCCAGAAGCGAATGTCGGGCACATCGAGATTGGCCGAGAGCGAATGCACTTCGTCATGGCCAGTAAGATAGGTGGTCTGTTCACCCACCAGTGGCAGATCGTCAGTCCGCTTGACCTCGAACATCTTGTTCTGCGTCCACTGGCTTTCCTGCCAGCTCCATACCGTGCCGGTAAATTCGCGGAAATTGATCTCTGGATCAAAATTGGTCGCGAAATAACGGCCATGGCTGCCCGCATTCACATCGATTATGTCGATGCTGTCGATCCGGTCAAAATAGGCATTGGCGGCAAGAGCGGCATAGGCATTAACGACACCGGGATCAAATCCTGCGCCCAGAATGGCCGTCACGCCCTTGCGCTCGCATTCCTCGCGGTGCTTCCACTCGTAATTGCCATACCAGGGCGGCGTCTCGCAGACCTTTTTCGGGTCTTCGTGAATGGCCGTGTCGATATAGGCCACGCCCATGTCGATACAGGCGCGCAACACGCTCATATTGAGGAAGGAGGAACCGGCATTAAGGACGATCTGGCTCTTGGTCTGCCGGATCATGGCCTTTGTGGCCTCGATATCCATGGCATCGAGTTGATGGGCAGCCAGAATGCCCGGACGCTTCAGCGCCTTTTTGTCGAGTATAGAGCCAATAATGGCTTCACATTTCGACAGCGTGCGGGAGGCAATGTGAATGTCTCCGAGCACATCGTTGTGCATTGCTGCCTTAAACGCAGCGACCTGCGCGACACCTCCGGCGCCGATGATCAAAAGATTCTTTTTCAATTGGCACGAAACACCTTTTCACGGGGTAACGGGATCAGCCTGTCTTACGACAGGCTGGCGACATAGTCGGCATAACCGAACTCTTTCACAAGATCGATTGCGCCATTTTTCCTGCGAATGGCTATAGCGGGCATTGCCACGCCATTGAACCAGTTTTTCTTCACCATGGTATATCCGCCCGCATTGAGCAGCGAAATCGTGTCCCCAATGGCCAGCTTTTCCGGGAAGTCGAACTCCCCGAACACGTCGCCGGCAAGGCAGGATTTGCCGGCAATCACATAGTGGTGAGGCCCGGAATTGGGGGCGACCGAGCCGCTCTCGCGATAAACGAGCAGGTCCAGCATATGGGCTTCCACGGCGGAATCGACAATGGCGATGGCCTTGCCGTTTTCCACAATATCGAGCACCGAGACTTCCAGCGTGGTCGTATCGGTGACAACAGTATCGCCGGGCTCCAGATAGACCTGCACTCCAAACTTTTCGGCAAACGCCTTGAGTCGGACGGCAAGCGCGTCGATGTCGTAGCCCGGCTTGGCAAAGTGGATGCCACCGCCAAGGCTGACCCATTCGAGCTGCATCAACAGATCGCCAATGCGGCTTTCGATCGTGTCGAGCAGGGAAGAAAACGCCTCGACCGAGTCATTTTCGCAATTGCAATGCAGCATGAAACCGGAAATTTGGTCCATTACCGCCTCGACCTTGGCGCGGTCGCTTTCGCCCAAGCGGCTGAACGGGCGCGCTGGATCGGCCAGATCGAAATGGGAATGGCTGACGCCGGGATTAACCCGCAGACCGATGGGCAAGTGCTTGGCCTTATCCCCAAAGCGTTCCAACTGGCTCACCGAGTTGAAAATCATCTTGTCGGCATTGGTGATAGCTTCATCGATCTCGCCATCGGACCATGCCACCGAATAGGCATGAGTTTCGCCGCCGAACTTTTCGCGGCCCAGCTTCAACTCATTGAGCGAGGACGAGGTCGTGCCATCCATATGCGGCGCGATCTGCGCAAAGGTCGACCATGTGGCAAAGCACTTGAGCGCCAGTAAGCACTTTGCGCCCGAGGCGGCACGCAGGCGGTCGACCCGCTCAAGATTGGCTTCAAGCGCGGTTTCGTCGATGAGATAATAGGGGGTGGCCAGGGGCATCGCGCCGCAACTCCAACAAGCGTGTGCCCGCCGGATGAATACGGCGGAAGAAAGGGGCACGGTTTAGCGGGAGCGGCGCAGGATCGCAAGGGTTAGGCTCATAATTGCCCCACGCTCCAGCGCTGTCCTCGGACTTGATCCCACCACTCGCCATAAAGCAGACCGCTCCAACTGGCCCTCGGATCAAGTCCGAGGGCAGCACGGCCCATTTCGGACCATCGAGCCAAAAAGGAGGATCAACGCCAGTTGACCTATAAGCCGGGTTCTGTAGGGCCGCGTTGCCGCGACGTGGTGACCATTCATCTATGGCGGCCATTGCTGGACGCGCTCGTGCAACCAACCCGGATGATCTGGCCTCGAAACAGGCTGGGCCGAAGCCCGCGTCATCCCTATTTGGTCTTGCTCCCGGTGGGGTTTACCGTGCGGCTTCTGTTGCCAGACGCCCGGTGCGCTCTTACCGCACCCTTTCATCCTTGCCCCTCTGAAGAGAGGCGGTTTGCTTTCTGTGGCACTTTCCCTGGGGTCGCCCCCGGCGGCTGTTAGCCGTCACCGTGTTTCGATGGAGCCCGGACTTTCCTCCAGCATGGGGTTACCCCCATGCCAGCGGCCACCCGGTCAACTGGCCGCGCCTATGTGCGTGAGCCCGTTGCTGCCGTCAAGTGAGCAGTGGCTGCAGTCTTCAAGTCAGGAGAGGCTGCGCCTTGGGCTTGGTAATCGCCTGATAAGCCAGATTGATGGCCGACATGCGCGCCGTGGCCATATCGATCAGGTCTTCGGGCACACCACGGGCAATCAGCCGGTCGGGATGATGCTCAGCCACGAGCAGACGGTAGACCCGGCGCACTTCCTCGGGCGGCGCATCATGGCTGAGGCCCAGAACCTTATAGGGATCGACGCCCTCTTCCAGCACGACATGCTGGGAAGCGATCTGCTCAAAACGCGCTTCATCGAAACCGAAAATAGCACTGACATCGCGCAGATAATCGAGCTCCGCTTCGTGCACGAGGCCGTCTGCAGTGGCGATGAAGAACAGGCCATCGAGAACGTGTTCCAGCGTTTCGGGCGTATCGGCAAAGAAGCGGGCGACCTTGCGGGCATAGGCCTCGTAGCCAGCCACATCCTGCTTGGCGAGGTTGAAAATCTTTTCGACCTGTGGCGCATTGCCATCAGCAATATCTACGGTCGCATTGAAGGCGCGCACTTCCGAGGCGGTCACAGCGCCATCGGCAACGGCCATTTTAGCCGACAGTGCGATAAGGGCCAGCGTGAAAGCCGCATCGCGACCGCCAGGCAGCCAATTGTCAGGATCAAGCAGATCGGCAATGCGGCCCGCAAAGCCAGTGCGATCCGAAAACGAGCCAAGAAAATGCGTGAACCTGTGCCACACATCCTGGTTCTCTTCGGCTTTGCGCACACAGCACAGCATTGCGGACCCTTTTCAAATCGGCAGCAGATTAAACCCTGCAGTTGGCGAGGTCCATGCCCGGTGCGGCATGGCCGCCCTGCCTATTGGCCATAGGGATAATAATAATCGTCGTAAGCCTGCGGGAATTGATTATTGCGGCCCGAATTAGGCCCCTGATCCAGCCAGAAGCCATTGCCGTCATAATTGGCCGGAGGCTGCGCCTGACCTTGCCCGCCACGATTGGCAAGAAAGTCGGATAGCGGGCCGGTTTCCCAGTCTTCGAGATCCTGCGCGGTCACAACCGGGCCGGGATTGTCGATGATCAGCGGCGGCGCAGAAGGCTGCACCACCGGGGCGGGATTAACAGGAACAGGCGCCGTCGCGATGCGGGGACGCTCGGATGCCGGGGTCGGAAATCCGGTGACGGCGCGCGGTGTCGTGATCTGTGGGCGCGCAGGCTGAGTGGCGGCTGGCTGGGCGGGTTGCGTTTGCTGCGGGGGCACAGAAGCCGTTTGGGTGGGCGCGGTCCGAACTGGCTGGGTGGCTGGTGCCGCCGTAGTGGCTGGCGTCGCCGGCCTTGGATTAGCAGCCACCGATCCGGAGCCACCGCTGATATAGCTTGGCAATTCGCGTCCCGATTGCAGGAAGCTATCCACGGCGTCACCATTGGTATTGGTGGCCGTGGTCGCCGGTGTTTGTGTCGCTGGCTGCGGCGCACTTGTATTCGTGGCTGGAGCCGGTGTGGCTGTCGCGGGGCGCTCGGTAAGGGCTGTCGGCTGGGTCGGCGCCTCCTGCTCGACCACGGCAACCTGCTGAACCGGCTCGGACGAAAACTGGCGCGCGATCAGATCGGCGGCGGGAATGGCCACGATGAGCGCGGCACCGGCCCAGGCCAGTCCATTGGTGATTTTGCGACGATCGAACTGCATTGGCTTGGTATCCGACAGGCTAGTGCCCCTTGGGGCGAACATGCCCTTGTTCATGGCCAGAATATGGAAAGGGCGGCATTCTATCGTGCCGCCCTCTGCCTGAACTGATGATGAACGGCGCCGCTCAGGGCCGGCGACCGAGCAATCGCGCCAGCGCCAGCACCAGATTGGAGCGGTTGAGCGTATAGAAATGGAATTCGGTGACGCCCTCATCCAACAATTCCGTGACCTGCTCGGCGGCGACGGCAGCAGCCACCAGCGCATGGGTTTCCGGATCATCGTCCAGTCCCTCGAAACGCTCGGCCATCCAGCCGGGAATGGACGAGCCGCAACGCGCCGCAAAGCCGGAAATCTGCTTGAATGAATGGATCGGCTGGATGCCTGGCACGATGGGCGCGGTAACACCCGCCTTGCGGGCGCGTTCGACATAGCGAAGATAATCGGCATTGGAGAAGAACATCTGCGTGATGGCGCGGTTGGCACCGGCATCAAGCTTACGCTTCAGATTATCGATGTCGGCATCCCAATCGACGCTTTGCGGATGCTTTTCCGGGTAGGCCGCGACGGAAATGTCGAAATCGCCAATCTTGCGAATACCGGCGACGAGGTCGGCGGCGTTCTGATAGCCCTCTGGATGTGGCGTGAAAGGCTGGCCGACACCCTCCGGAGGGTCGCCGCGTAGAGCGACAATACTTGCAACACCTGCTGCCTTGTAGCCACGCACGACCTCATCCACCTCATCGCGCGTGGCGCCGACGCAGGTGAGATGCGCTGCGGCGGGAACGCCGGTGTCGGACTTAATGCGGCTGACCATGCGCAGGGTGCGTTCGCGCGTGGAGCCGCCAGCGCCATAGGTCACTGAAACAAAGCGCGGATTGAGCGGGGCGAGCTTGTGGATGCTCTCCCAGAAACGCTCTTCCATGGCGTCGGTCTTGGGCGGAAAGAACTCGAAGGAAAGCTGAAGCTCGGGCCGCTGGTCGGAGGTTTTGCGGCTGGCGCGCAGATTGTCGTCGATCATTTTGGTCTAGTCCGTTTTGCTGCGGTCGCCGAGGCGCCAGAGGCACACATTCAGCCCGCGATCCTTGGATTCGCTTGGAAATTCACGCATGGCGAGCACGTCGAGCCCGGCTAGCGAAGCCCAGCCATTCATCTGCTCCGGCGACAGGCCGAGGCGGCGATGGGCGTGCTCGGCACGCAGAAATTCGAGATCGTGCGGCGCAAAATCGACAATGAGGATTTCACCACCCGGCCTGAGCAGACGACGCGCCTGCGCCAGCATACGGCCCGGATCGTCGAAATAATGCAGCACTTGATGGATCACCACCACATCGGCGGGGCCGATAGCCTTGTCAAGCGCACTGATATCGCCCTGCCGCACATGGGCGTGGGTCAGTCCGGCAGCAGCAAGCCGCGAGCGGGCAACGGCCAGCATTTCGCGGCTTGAATCGACACCAATGCCATTCTTGTAGGCAGGGGCCAGCACTTCGAGCATGCGCCCGGTGCCAGTGCCCAGATCGACCAGCAGATCAACCTGACGCCCGCCAAGCTCGGCCAGAACAGCAGCCTCCACGGCGGCTTCCGGCACATGCAGGGTCTTGAGCAAATCCCAGCTCTCGGCGACATGAGCAAAATAATCGGCAGCAAGCGCTTGCTGGGCAGCGCGGATTTCGGCCTGCCGCGCGCGGTCAAGGCGACGCTCGGGATCATTGGCATCGACGCGAGCGGTCAGCCAGCGGGCGAGATCCGCCCCCTGCCCGTTCGGTGCCAACCGATAATAGGCCCAGGCGCCCTCGGCGTGACGCTCGATGAGACCCGCATCGGCAAGCAATTTGAGATGGCGCGACACACGCGGCTGGCTCTGATCAAGGATTTCGGTCAAATCCTTGACCGAATGATCCCCGTCGGCCAGAAGCGCGAGCAAGCGCAGCCGCGTGCTTTCGCCCGCTGCCTTCAACACCCCGACAAGTGTGCTCAAATCGCTCATCACGCCCTCTGATATAAAGATGTCTTTATATCTATCCGATGGCGCAGGTCTAGCCCGGATTTGAGCCTTGTCGCAAATCGTGTTACGCGGCAAAACCTGTCGCCCTTCCCGCCACCAGACAATTCCCACATCGCCATAACCTTGAGCTGCATCATCCGATGCGCTGCCAGAGAGGTTTTGACAGCAGGGAGCAAGTGAGAAAATGCCCACCGATTTACTCGAAACCTATCCCCTGATCGGTACAGCCATCGCCCTTATTGCGCTCGCCGCTGCGGCATTGTTCGCCAATTTCGTCATCAAGGTCATTCTGCTGCGCGTCGTGCACCGGCTGCTGTCCTACACGCCCTATGGCCGGGATGAAGAGCTGAAGAAACACGGTGTGATTGAGCGGCTGGCAAACATCATGCCGGCATTGGTGATTGCAATTGGCATCGCCTTCGTGCCCAATCTGCCGCTCTTTGTTGTGGTCGTGGTGCGCAACGTAGCCAATGCCACCATTATCCTCACCCTCGCCATGGCCATCAGCGCGATCTTCAACATCGCTGACGTCATCTATCACCGCCGCCCGCAGGCACGGCTGCGGCCCATCAAGGGCTATGTGCAGGTTTTCAAAATCGCCGTTTACGTGATCGCGGCATTGCTGATGATTGCAACCTTGCTGGATCAATCGCCGCTGATCCTGTTGTCGGGCCTTGGTGCCATGGCCGCCGTTCTCATTCTTGTCTTTCAGGACACCATTCTCGGTCTCGTCGCAGGTGTGCAGATTTCCTCGACAGACATGGTGCGTGTGGGTGACTGGATCGAAATGCCCGGCCAGCAGGCCGACGGCACCGTGACAGCCATCGAGCTGCACACGATCAAGATTCAGAACTTCGACAATACCGTAACCACAGTGCCGATCCGCAAGCTGGTGACGGAGTCGTTCAAAAACTGGCGCGGCATGCAGGAATCCGGCGGACGACGGATCATGCGCGCCATCAATATCGACCAGAGCAGCATTCGTTTCCTTGAGCCACAAGAGCTGGATCAACTGGAGTCCATTGGTGTGCTCGAGCCGTACCTGCAAAAAAAGCGACAGGAAATTTCCGACTGGAATGGAAAACTGGGCGAGCGCGCCAAGGTAGCGGCCAATACAAGGCGCTCCACCAATATTGGCACATTCCGCGCCTATGCCGAGGCCTATCTGCGCAGCCACCCGCATATTCATAAGGGCATGAGCCTGATGGTACGCCAGCTGGCGCCTGGCCCCGAGGGCCTGCCCATTCAGCTCTACGCTTTCACCACCACCATTGTGTGGGCGGAGTATGAAGGTATCCAGGCCGATATATTCGACCACCTTTATGCGGTGCTTGCCGAATTCGACCTGCGGATTTTCCAGAGCCCTGCTGGTCACGACATGCAGTTGATCGGGCGCACGGCGGAGGTGGAGCCCTCCGCCCTGCCCCAGTCTGCCTGAAGCCTAAGCGCTCTGACGATCTTCCGTCATGGCGCGCTTGCGGAAAGAGTGAGCGCGCCACAACTCAAAAATGTGCCGCGCATCGTCGGCGTCAAGCGCCTCAAAGCGTGACAGCACCATGCGCTTGTCGTTCTCGCTTGGCAGATCGCGCCACGGCAAAGTCGCAACGATTGCTTCAAAGAGCTCAGGGCTAAGCCGTCCGGCGCGCAGCGCAACCGTAACAGCGACATAATCCTGGCTCGCCAGCCATTTCACCACGACTTCGGGCGAAACGCTGAGCAAAACGGCAATCGCAGCTGCGGCATGGTGGCCATAGCCGAAGCGGGCAAACCGGGCCAGAGCACGATCATTGAGCTGCTTGCGGTCAGCAAGGCCGCGCACCTGATTATAGGCAACCTTCCATTCCTGCGCATTGAAACCAGCACGGTTGCGGATGCGGTTGTAAACGACGGTATTGACCTTGCCCGCGGCAACCGGATCGAAACGGCGCTGAATTTCGCCAACAGCTTCAAGCACCTTGCCAGCGACTTCGTCGATTTCGCCGCGCAGCGACTTCCAGTCGATGTCGGTGCGTCCACGCAAATCTGCCGCGATCTCAGCATCCTTAGTGGCGCGCTCGACCAGCTTTTCAACCGTCGCACGATCCAGCTCGGCACTGTTGTTGCGCACCAGCCGAACCACCGAAGCGGTCTCGCCATGTTCGGCAATGGCTCCGCCGACACGCTCATTGAGGCCGAGACGACCCGCAATGACCACACGATGGTCTTCGGATTGATTGTTGATGATGTCGATCAGATCGTCATCGCTGAGCACTGTCGAAAATTCGAGCAGCGGGCGAGCGACCTCGATATCGTCGTTAGCGAGCTTGAGCACAACCGTGCCGGGAACGCGTTCGAGCGGCGCCAGCAGCTTGGCCACATGCGCCCGCGCTTCTACTTCGACCAGTTCAGCAAGCTGGCACAGAACTTCGTCATATTGGGCGACCTGCTCATCATCGCATCGGTCCGAAACGAAGCTGAACAACCGCGCCATGTTACGGAACAATTGCTCGCGCTCCGCACTATTGGCTTCACCGTTGAGCACGCGGAAATTGGCGAATGCGCGTTGGCTATCGTCCAGTTCGGTGGTCACGTCGGTCATACTCGTATCTCCCGGCTTCTGCCGCTTACCCAGAGGCCAGAATGAAGCCGACGTGCTTTCGGGGGCTGAAAGCGGCTAGGAGGATTTGAATCAAATTGCACCTATCGACTCGCAAGGCCAACACAATGTCATCCCGGCGCAGGCCGGGATCCATGTCCGAAAAGACTAATTGGCACGAGCGCGCGGGGAGCACTGAGCCTGGATTCCGGCCTCCGCCGGAATGACTCTGTGATAATCAGAAAGCTCTGCGGAAAACAAAAAGCCCCGGACACTGCCCGGGGCTCCAATCGGTGAAAATGGACGCTTAGCGCAGATCGAAGCGATCTGCGTTCATCACCTTCACCCAGGTAGCGACGAAGTCGCGGGTGAATTTGGGCAGGGAATCGGCCTGACCATAAACCTCGGCATAGGCGCGCAGATGGGAGTGGGAGCCAAAGATCAGGTCAACGCGGGTGCCCGTCCACTTAATCTCGCCGCTCTTGCGGTCGCGACCTTCGTAAACGCCCTTTTCACCGGCCTTAGGCTGCCAGACGACATCCATGGTGAGGAGGTTGGTGAAGAAGTCATTGGTCAGCGTTTCCGGGCGATCGGTGAACACGCCATGCTCGTTGACGCCGATCTTGAGAACACGCAGCCCCCCCAGAAGCACGGTCAATTCAGGACCGGTCAGGCCCAGCAATTGTGCGCGGTCGACCATCGCCTCTTCGGGCTGCATGAACTGACGACCGCTCAGATAATTGCGGAACGCATCGGCACGCGGTTCAAGCGCCGCAAAGGATTCTACGTCGGTCTGCTCAATCGAGGCATCCATACGGCCCGGCGTGAAGGGCACGGTAACGTCCTGGCCCGCTTCCCGTGCGGCCTTTTCGATACCGGCACCACCGGCCAGCACGATCAGATCGGCCAGTGACACCTTCTTGCCGCCAGCGGCAGAGGCGTTGAACTCGCTCTGGATCGCTTCGAGCGCTGCGAGCACCTTGGCAAGCTGCTCGGGATTGTTGACGGCCCAATCCTTTTGCGGGGCAAGACGAATACGCGCGCCATTGGCGCCACCGCGCTTGTCGGACTTGCGGAATGTAGCGGCGGAAGCCCATGCGGTCCCGACCAATTCAGACACGGACAGACCGGATGCGAGAAGCTTGTCCTTCAGCCCTGCAATGTCGGCATCATCCACCAGCGGGTGATCGACGGCAGGGATAATATCCTGCCAAATCAGGTCTTCGGCGGGCACTTCAGGGCCGAGATAGCGAGCCTTGGGACCCATATCGCGGTGAGTCAGCTTGAACCAGGCGCGGGCAAACGCGTCTGCAAACTGGTCCGGGTTTTCCATGAAGCGGCGGGAGATCGGGCCATAGATCGGATCGAACCGCAGCGCCAGATCGGAGGTGAGCATACGCGGAATATGCTTCTTTTCTGGATCGAACGCATCGGGAATGGTCGCGCCAGCGCCCTTGGCGCGCCACTGCTTGGCACCAGCCGGGCTCTGTTCCAGCTCCCATTCATAGCCGAACAGGTTCCAGAAGAAATTGGTGCTCCACTTGGTCGGCGTCGTCGTCCAGGTGACTTCGAGGCCCGAGCCCGTTGTGTCGGCACCAAAGCCGGTATTGTGGCCATTGTGCCAGCCCAGCCCCTGGCTTTCAATCTCAGCAGCTTCGGGCGCTGCAGCGATGAGCGAAGGGTCACCCGCACCATGGGTCTTGCCGAAGGTGTGACCGCCAGCGATCAGCGCCACCGTTTCTTCGTCATTCATCGCCATGCGGCGGAAAGTTTCGCGAATATCGCGGGCCGACGCCAGCGGATCGGGGTCGCCGTTCGGACCTTCCGGATTGACGTAGATGAGGCCCATCTGCACAGCGGCCAGCGGCTCTTCCAGCTGGCGCTCGCCGCTATAGCGTGAATCACCGAGCCAGGTACCTTCTGGCCCCCAATACAGCTCTTCGGGCTCCCACACATCAGCGCGGCCACCAGCGAAACCAAACGTTTTGAAGCCCATGGATTCGAGCGCGACATTGCCGGTGAGGATCATCAGATCGGCCCAGGAAATGGCATTGCCGTATTTCTGCTTGATCGGCCAGATCAGGCGACGGGCCTTATCCAGATTGACATTGTCCGGCCAGGAATTGAGCGGCGCGAAACGCTGCTGGCCCATGCCAGCGCCACCACGGCCATCGGTGATGCGATAGGTGCCGGCGCTGTGCCAGGCCATGCGGATGAACAGGCCACCATAATGGCCAAAGTCGGCGGGCCACCACTCCTGAGAATCGGTCATCAGCGCCCGCAGGTCAGCCTTGACGGCATCCAGATCGAGCTTGCTGAACGCCTCGGCATAATCGAAATCCGGACCCATCGGGTCGGATAGCGTGGAATTGGTGTGCAGCACCTGCACATCCAGCGTTTCGGGCCACCAGCTGCTGTTGCTCGGCTTGCTCTTGCCATGGCCCATCGGGCATTCGCCAGCGGGCTTCTGATTGGGGTCTGTCATTTGGGGCTCCTGTCGTTGAGGCGCGTTATAAAGCGCTGGCGTCGATTAGGCCAATCGATTAATCTTCATTCCACCATAGGAAAAAATTATTGTGACAATCACGCTCAGACAGATGCGATACGCCTTGGCCCTGGCCCGCACCGGGCATTTCGGGCGCGCAGCGGAAGCCTGCGCCGTCTCGCAACCAGCGTTGTCGCAACAGATTCAGGCGCTGGAAGACTTTTGCGGCGTAGCTTTATTCGACCGGCTAAAAGGCGGCGCGCGGCTCACCCCATTTGGCCGAGATTTCATCGAGCTGGCCACTGAAGCGGTACGCAACGCCGATGCGCTCGAAAGCTTTGCGCTGCACCATGCGGGCACACCTAAGCGGCCAATTCGCTTCGGCCTCATACCCACCGTCGCGCCCTATCTTTTGCCAACCATTTTTCCGGCTTTGACCAAAAACCTTGCTGATCTGGCCTTCACCATCAGCGAAAACCGTACCGAAGCCCTGTTGACCCAGTTGCAGGATGGGCGGCTCGATATTGCGCTTATCGCAACCGACCTTCCCACAGGCGGGCCACGATTGGCGTCTGCGCCGCTTTTTGACGACCATTTCGTTCTCGCCACGCCGAGCAGCGAGGTCACGTCAGAGCCAGTGTCGCTGGCCTCACTGGCACCAGAACGCATTCTGCTGCTGGATGAAGGTCACTGCTTTCGCGACCAGACCATATCGGCCTGCCATCTCGATACCGAGCACACCGCCCGCACTTTTGCGGCGACGTCACTGTCGACCATCGTAGAGTTCGTTGCCAATGGTCAGGGGGTGACGCTGCTGCCCCAGATCGCGCTGCGCAAAGAAGCCAACGATCCGCGCATTGCAGTTCACATGCTCAACGAGCCCGAAGCGGGGCGGTCATTGCGCCTGGTCTGGCGAGAGGCGACGCCTTTTGCCAAGGCTTTTCAGCAGATCGCAGAAGTGATCCGCGCAACCCGCCAATCAGGCTAGGCGGGCACGTCGCTGGCGGAAGCTGTCATAGGAAAACACCACCAGCGACAGCCAGATCAGCGCAAAGCTCAATAATCTCATGCCGCTAAGGTGTTCGCCGAACATGAGGATGGCGACGAGAAACTGGATGGACGGCGCAAGATATTGGAACATGCCGATCGTGGTCAGCCGCAACCGCCGCACGCCATAGGCGAAAAGCAAAAGTGGGATGGCAGTGGCCGGGCCAGTCAGCACCATGAGCGCCATCAGTCCCGGATCTGCATGAACGCCCGGGCCGTTGGTTGCCAGATCAAACAGCACAAAGCTCATGGCGAAGGGGGCGACGACCAGCGTTTCGGCAAAGAGACCCGTGGCAGGACCAGCCTGCGCGGTCTTGCGGATAAAGCCATAAAAACCAAAGGAAAAAGCCAGACCCAACGCGATGAAGGGAATATTGCCCAGCCCGGCGGCCTGAATGAGAATGGCAATAAAAGCGATAGCAATGGCAATGGTTTGCAGCCGGTTCTGCCGCTCACCGAGGAAAATCATGCCGATGGCGACATTGACCAGCGGATTGATGAAATAGCCAAAACTGGCTTCCAGCAATTGCCCGGTTTCCACTGCCCACACATAGAGTAGCCAATTGCCGACCAGTAGGACTGCGGACAGCGCAATCACACGCATTCTGCGCCAATCGGTCAGCAGACTGTGAACGTCGGCAATGCCCTTTGTGACGATAATGACAATTGTCAGCAGAACCAGCGACCAAAGCGTCCGCTCGGCCACAATGAGCACCGCTCCCGCATCTTCGAGCAAACGGAACAGGATCGGAAGAAAACCCCAGAGCAGATAAGCCGACAGGGCGGCGATGACGCCGTTCCGCGTTTCGTCGGCATTGGCCAGTGGCGCGGCTGGTGCCGGACTGGCAACTTCGGGAGATTGCTCGGGAAGGGTCATCCAAAAATACTCCGCGCCGCGTCGGGCGCTTCACCCCCGTCTAGCAGCGCCTCTCTCCTGCGACAAATCAGTCTTTGTGATCGGCCTGCCTTGTATTGGTGATGAGCCTCGCCAACCTTTCACCTTAGTCGGACGTTTGGCTTGGAGAGCCGCGACCGGATTGTCGCGCTCAAGCCCGTCCCAACGTGAGGAGCAGCAGATGAAGAAGACCGTAACCTGGATCCTGATCGCCGATGGCACACAGGCCCGCGTGCTGGAACATGCAGGCCCGGGCAAAGGGCTGACCGGTATAAAGGGTCTCGACTGGTCCATTCCTCCACTGCAAAAACAGGACATCGAAACAGACAAGCCCGGACGCGGTGGAGCGGGTGGCGTGATGGAGCCCAAGACCGACGCGGCACAACATCGGGAGGCGGAGTTCGTTCGCTCGGTGGCCACCGTGCTGGATGAAAAAGCCAAGTCCGGCGCTTATGACCGGCTTGTCATCGCCGCCGCCCCGATCGCGCTTGGCAATCTGCGCAAGGCCATTTCCGAGCATGTGAAGAAAACCGTTTTGGCCGAATTGGACAAGGATTTGACCAACGTACCAACGCCGCAGCTCAGCAAACACTTTGACGGAATTATTGCGGTTTAACGAGCGCTGACACTTTCTAATATACCGACTGTTATCCCGGCGAAGGCCGGGGTGACAGTCGGTGTGAGGCGAGTTCAATCCACACGCCTCCGGCACGCATATTCCGATTCAAATACAATGCGCTAGACACCGAACCTGACTCATTCAGCGAAACACCTGAATCACATCGGCAGGCAATTGAATCATTATGTGAGACACCGCAATGTGCCCGACCGCACCCGCTGCTAGTCCTCTGAATCGTCATCGCTTTCATCATCATCGAAAGCGTCGAGGAACTGCATCAGCAGCGTATTGACCAGTTCGGGTTGCTCGATGCTGGGGATGTGAGCGACACCTTCCAGCAGCACCGCAAAGGCGTTTGGCATTGTCTCGGAGAGCGTTTCGTGCCGGTCGATAATGGCAGTAAAATCCTCATCGCCAACAATCAGCAGGCTGGGCGCGTTGACGCTATCCATCCGCTGCCAGGCATTGGACGCGGAGCGCTCTTCGGCTGAAAGTGCGGGCTTATTGAGAACCACGCTGTTCATGTCAAGAAACAGCTCACGCGCCGCACCGCCAACACGCCCACTGGCCGAACGCGGACCATCGAGCCAGGCATGCGCGTCGACCTTGTTGATCAACTCAGGATCACCGCGCTCATCGGCATCGTCCATCGCCATTTCCATGGCCGTTTCGGACTCCGCCGTCGCCCATGGCGCACCGTTTACCGCCGTGCCGATCAGCACAAGCCCGATCACCCTACCAGGATGGGCGAGCGCAAAATCGATAGCCAGCCCACCACCCATGGAGCAGCCAACAAACACCGCAGCGTGAATATCATGCGCAGCGAGCACCGCTTCGAGATCGGCTATATGGCTGAAGGACTCATCGGGCGAGCTGGTCTCGCCAAAGCCGCGGCGGTCATAGGCAATAGCCTGCCAACCCTCGTCTGCGACCTCCTGCATCTGGCTGAGCCACATGCGCTTGTCGCAAACCCCGGCATGCAGGAATACGACCGGCAAGCCGTCGCCCTGCTTGAGACCGGCAATGACGGCATTGCCAACGTTGACCGAAAAGGGTTCGGCGACCACCAGATCGTCAGTCACTGCAACAGCGCCGCGCAGAAGGTGATGTCATCCTTGGCGCCATACCAGCAGCCATCCTGCCCCTCGACGGGAACAAAAGTCCCCAATTCTTCAGGATAGGTGCCGGGCCGCGGATCGGCAGCACCGAGATAGCCGAGCCCCTGCCCATCCGCGACATGTGCAAACACGAATGTCTGGCCATCCGGCAAGGTAAAGGTGATACCGCCGCCATCGACGGCCACGTCACAATCGAACTCACCAAAGCCGGTTACCGAACATTGCCCCTCTGCCGCTTGGGCCGGGACGGCGAAGGCAAGGCCGGCCAGCAGCACTGCCCCCGTCACAAACTTCTTCATGCATTCCCCCAGAACGCGCACCCATCGGGCCATTGGCCCGTTCTGCACAGCTTAATGCAGAAAGTCCAGCGAACCCAAAGGCTTTTCGCATGCGGGTCTAGACTTGGTAAAGGCAGGAATGCCTTAGCCCTGCCCCAATGCCATGGCATCAAGCGCTATGGCGACGTCACGCTGGCTATAGGGTTTGACGATGACAGGCCGATCCTGCCATTCGGGCGGCAATCCATCGCGACCGTAACCCGTGGCAAAAAGAACGGGAACGCCACGCTCCACGAGGATAGACGCAGCTGAAAACACCTTCTGCCCGCCGATATTGACATCGAGTATGGCGATATCGGGCAACTCGACCGAGGCCGCCATCTTCTCGGCCTGCGCAAGCGACATGGCCTGCCCGACCAGTGTCCAGCCCAGCTCACTCAGAATGTCCTGCAGGTTGAAAAGCACCAGCGTTTCGTCTTCAACCACGAAGACTCGTTTTTTCGGCAGCTCAAGCAAGATGATGCACCCGGGCACAATAGGCCGATGGCGGAATGACCATCTGCGCTACAAGCCCCTGTTTTCCATAGTCGAGCTTCAGCACACCGCCCAATTCGCCGGTAACGACCGTGCGCAACAGGCGCGAACCGAAGCCGGTCCGGCTCGGCTGCTGCGTAGGCGGGCCGTCGCTTTCCTGCCAGTCGATGACAAGATTTTCGTCTTCATCGGTAAACCAGTTCACACTCAGCTTTCCATCTGGCGCAGAGAGCGCACCATGCTTTGCAGCATTAGTCGCCATCTCATGCAGCACCAGCGCCAGAGCGACCGTCGCTTTGGAATTGATCTGTAGCGCAGGGCCACCAAGCTGAACATGAGAGCTGTCGTAGGCACTCAATTCCTGACGCACCAAATGGCCAAATTCGGTATCATGCCACTGCCTTTCGCTCAGCATATTGTGGGCTTTGGATAGAGCAATGATCCGCGCCTCGAAAGCCTGCTTTGCGGTTGCAAGGTCACCGCTACCGCGCAGCGTCTGGCTGGCGATGGACTGCACAGTCGCAAGGGTGTTCTTCACACGATGATTGAGTTCGTCGATCAGAAGCCGCTGCCTGTTGGCGGCGCGCACCGCTTCGGTTCGATCCATGCCCTGAACGAACACGCCGGTAATCTTCCCATCGGCATCGCGAATGGGATCATAGGAAAAATCGAGGAACGTTTCCTCCGGTTCTCGGCCAACCTCGCGGGTCAACATGATCCGCGCTGCCTCAGCCTGATGCGCCTTGCCCTTGCGGTAAACACCGTCCAGCAGGTCAATAAATCCCTGCTCGACAATTTCCGGAAGTGCCTCACGCACCGAACGGCCAATGACATTACGGTCCCCCACCAGACGCAAATAGGAATCGGAGGCGAAGGTGAAGACGTGGTCGGGGCCAGAGAGTACAGCAAAGAAGCCCGGAGCCTGCTGGAACAGCCGCCGGAACTCCGCGCTCGCCGCTTCGGCTTCGCGCGTGCGTTCAATCAACCGCGTTGCCGCAGACAAGGAATGGAACGGCAAAGTGGCCGCTTCTCGCAAACGGGCAAATTCGGTGACATCCACCGTATTCTGCATAACAAAGGCCACCCGGCCCTGTTCGTCGCGGATAGGGATGTGCACGCAGGTCCAGTAGCGATTGGTGAAAGAACCATCGTCATTTGGAATAGGGTAAGGGAGATAGGCCAGAGTATCGGTTTCGCCGGACCGCAAGACAGTTTCAAACGACGCAAGCAATCGTGCGCCGCTCTCATCAGAATTGGGAAACATGTCCATAACATGCTGACCAACAAGTTCGGACAGACTGCGCCCTGTCGTCTCAAGATATGCGGCATTTGCCGACACGTAGCGCAGCTCGTGATCCAGAATCATGAATGGGCTAGGCAGCACCTCAAAAATTGCTGCGTAGTCCACGGCCGTCCTGTTCACGATGCCCCCAAAGATAAATCTGGCCAGCGGTTTAGTTCCGGCGCGCCCCTGAAACGTTTCAAACGGAAAAGCGTTCCATAAAATCGAGATTTCCTGATCTGTGGAGCGTGCGGATAAGTTTATGCCTGGGCGGCAAAGCACACAAAAAGAAAGAGCACGCCAGGATGTCCCTTGGCGTGCTCTGTGTCTGTCAGGAGTTTACCAGCAGATCGGGTGCCTCTTCGCCCTCGGGCTTACTGAGCGGCGCGGACGGTGGAGCCTGTAGCGGTGATGCGGCGGGCTCGGCCGCAGGTCTGGATGCTGGTGGCGGCGGCGGAGCCAGCTTTTCCGTGCTTTCGGCGGGGCGCTGCGCAGGCGGCGGGGGCGGCGCGGCCTTTGCCGGGGCACCAGCCGCGCAGGGGGCAACAGGCGCACCCGCTGCAGATGGCGCGACGGGAGCGCCTGCGGCGCATGGCGAACCGGCGGCACAAGGGGACCCTGTGGCAGCACTGCTCGTCTGCCCATAGACAGGACGCGGCGGCACAGGCTTGCTCAGGTGATCCGCGGCAATGGCGGCAGTGGTGACGGCCAGCGCAGCGCCGAAAAGGAGTGTGTTTCGACCGCTCATTTCCTGAACCCATCCAGACCAAATACGGGGCGGAGCCAGACGCCACCAATCGAGCCGACAAACGCTGCTGCGAACCACAGCCAGCCATGCAGGCTCCCAGTCGCGATACCGGAGAACAAAGCCCCGATATTGCAGCCAAACGAGAGTCGCGCGCCATAACCCATCAAGAGGCCTCCCAAGATGGCGGCCAGCAGCGAACCCAGCGGCAGTTTGGCCTTGGGAGCAAACTTGCCGGCCAGGGCAGCAGCAAGCGCTGCACCAAGCACGAGACCGAAATCCATAACCGAGACGCTATCGGCCAGAACACTGGAATTGAGGGCCTGCGCCTGAGCGGGCCAGGTCCAGAATTCCCAACTCGCAACGTCGATGCCGACCGCCTGCGCGATTTTTGCGCCCCAAAGGCCAAAGCCATAGGTGATCGACCAGGGGTGACCGGCAAGCAGAAGCGTGCCGATATTGAGCAGCGCCAGAACCAGACCGGCGCCGACGAGCGGCCATGGACCATACAGCAGCCAGCTCCAACCTTGCCGCGCCGGAGCAGGCTCGGGCTCGATATTGCCATGCACGCGCTTTTCGATCAGCGCAGTGATGAGCGCCACCAGCGCCAGCCCGGCAATGGTGACGGCAATCGCAAAACCAACGCCGAGTTCAGCGCCGATACTGATGGCCGGAAGCGCGGGCTGTTCGAGCCAGAATGGCAGGTGCAACGTACCGATGACCGCGCCGATGATGAAAAAGGCAAGGGTTACGAGCATGCGGGCGGAGCCGCCGCCAACAGTGAACAAAGTGCCGGAGCCGCAGCCGCCGCCCAATTGCATGCCGAGCCCGAAAATCGCTGCGCCGAGCAGCACGGAAACACCGACCGGCGCCATCGCCCCGACCATGGGCTGACCGCCAATATTACCAGCAGCAACCAGCGGGATCATCGCAAGCGCTGCAACGCCAATGGTCAGCATCTGCGCCCGCATGCCGCGACCACGTTTCTCAACCACCATGCGCTTCCAGCCGCCGGTGAAACCGAACGAGCCATGATAGAGCGCGACGCCGAGGCCGCCGCCGATCAGAAACAGGCTGCCCTGCCTAAGATCAACCTGCCAGGTGATGAAGAAAAAGCCAGCCACAAGGAAAAAGGCGGCGACGAAAAGCGGCACACGATCCAAAGCCGCAGGCGGCAGGAAGGTGGGCGCTGGTGCGGAAATATCGCTCATGATTCTGAAATGCCCCGTTCAGAAAGGGTTTTGGATGCTGCAACCCCGAGGCGCAACATCCAATTTTAGCAGCACTCTTCGCTCGTTACCTCGGGCTTGGCCCGAAGGCATATAATTGCGGGTAGCGCCTGGAAGTGAAGAACCCTCGGGACAGGCCCGAGGGTGACGACTTGTGGGGTGACGACGTCCCGTGCCCTTACTGGATCGGACGAGCCGGATCGGCGGCCCATTCGGCCATGGAGCCGTCATACATGGCGGTGTTCTTGTTGCCGCCCACTTCGCTCAGCGCAAACCAAGCGATGGATGCCCAATGGCCGGTATTGCAGAAGGCGATATTCTTTTCGTCCGCCCCAAGGCCGACAGCTGCGCTCAGCGCAGCGACGGTTTCAGGCAGTGCGAAGCTGGCATAATCTGCGCTGTAGAAGCTCGAATGCGGAATATTGAGCGCGCCGGGAATGGTGCCTTCAATGCGCACGACCGGGCTCTTGGACTGGCCGAGGAACTGGGCCTCCGGGCGACCGTCGATCAGCTTGGTGCCATTGGCAAGCGCGGCTTCGACATCAGCCGTCGTGGCGCGCAGTTCAGGGCGGACGTTGATCGGGAAGGTAACTGCGGTGGGCACAACGGCCTCCGCAACGCGCTCACCACCGGCAGCATCATACTGACGCCAGCCGCCATCGAGGATCGAGACGGCGTCGTGGCCGAGATATTTGAAGGTCCAGTAGACGCGGGTGGCGCCACCGAATTCGGACGAATCCGTGCCCCAAGGCACGATCACCACATGGTCGTCGCCATCGATACCGAGACCGCCGATCAGCGCAGCGATTTGCTCGTCGCCCGGAATCTGTGCAGGAACACCCTGCACTTCGGTGCGCCAGCCGTAAGAGGCGTAAGGGGCAACAACGGCATTGGCGATATAGGGCAGATCGCCCAGATCCGTGTCGGCAATATTATCGCGAATGTCGATGATCTTGACGTTCTCGTCTCCAGCATGAGCCTTGACCCATTCGGCCGTGACCAGCGGGGTCACATCCTGCGCCTGAACGATAACGGGAGCCGCAACGACAAAGGTGGCGGCAGCGATGAGCGATGCAAAACGCATAACTGGCACTCCAGATTTAGAAACTTTTCAGTTTCTACACCGGATCAGTCAGGTATGCATGGGCAGATGGCCTAAAATGCGTTCGCCGGGGAGCAAAATCACCCCAAGACGAGGCGACAAAAGAAAAGAGCGGACCTTTCGGCCCGCCCCTTAAGCTGTTTAGCGTGTCAGCGGCTTGTAAGTCGCGCGCTTGGGATTGACTGCGTCGGCGCCGAGACGGCGGACCTTGTCGGCCTCGTAGTCCTGAAAATTGCCTTCGAACCATTCGACATGGCTGTCGCCTTCAAAGGCCAGCATGTGGGTGGCGAGACGATCGAGGAACATACGATCGTGGCTGATGATCACGGCGCAACCGGCGAATTCCTCCAGCGCTTCTTCCAAAGCGGCGAGGGTTTCGGTGTCGAGATCGTTGGTCGGTTCGTCGAGGAGCAGGACGTTTGCGCCGCTCTTCAGCATCTTGGCGAGGTGAACGCGGTTGCGCTGACCACCCGAGAGATTGCCGACCTTCTGCTGCTGATCGCCGCCCTTGAAATTGAAGGCTGAGGTATAGGCGCGCGAATTCATTTCGCGCTTGCCCAACAACAGGACTTCATCGCCCTCGGAAATTTCCTGCCAGACGGTTTTGTTCGGATCGAGCGCATCGCGGCTCTGATCGACATAGCCCATATTGACGTTTTCAGCGACGGTCACCGTACCGCTATCGGGCTGTTCCTGCCCCGTCAGCATCTTGAACAGGGTCGACTTGCCGGCGCCGTTCGGGCCGATAATGCCGACAATGCCGCCGGGCGGTAGCTTGAAGGTCAGGTTGTCGATCAACATGCGGTCGCCAAACGACTTGGACAGACCTTCAACGTTGATGACGTTCTGGCCTAGGCGTTCGCCTGGCGGAATGATGATCTGGGCAGTCTGGGACTGCGTGCGAGCCTCGTTGATCTTGACCAGTTCGTCATAGGCCTTGAGACGGGCCTTCGACTTGGACTGGCGCGCCTGAGGGCTTTGGCCCATCCATTCCTTTTCACGCTCCAGCACCTTGGCGCGGGCTGCGTCTTCGCTCTTTTCCTGCGCAAAGCGCTTGGCCTTGGCGTCGAGATAGGCGGAGTAATTGCCTTCGTAGGGCACGCCACGACCACGGTCGAGTTCGAGAATCCAGCCCGTGACATTGTCGAGGAAGTAGCGGTCGTGGGTGATGATCAGCACCGCGCCTTCAAACTCGCGCAGATGGCGTTCGAGCCAGGCGGTGGTTTCGGCGTCGAGGTGGTTGGTCGGTTCGTCAAGCAGCAGCAGGTCGGGCTTGGACAGCAGCAGCGCGCAGAGCGCAACGCGGCGGCGCTCACCACCCGACAGATTGTCTACCGAAGCATCGCCGGGAGGGCAGCCAAGGGCTTCCATGGCCACTTCCACCTGCGACTCCAGATCCCACAGGTTCTGCGCGTCAATCTGATCCTGAAGCTGGGTCGCTTCGTCGGCGGTCTCGTCGGAATAGTTCATCATCAACTCGTTGTAACGGTCGACAATGTCCTTCTTTTCCTTGACGCCCATCATGACGTTGCCGAGCACGTTGAGCTGAGGATCAAGCTGTGGCTCCTGCGCCAGATAGCCGATCTTGGCGCCGTCGGCCGCCCACGCCTCGCCGGTAAATTCGGTGTCGATACCGGCCATGATCTTGAGCAGGGTCGATTTACCCGAACCGTTCGGGCCCAAAATGCCGATCTTGGCATCGGGGTAGAAGGAGAGGTGGATATTATCCAATACCTTCTTGCCGCCGGCATAGGCCTTGGACATTCCGTGCATGTGATAGATGAACTGGCGCGCCATGGCGTCATGACCTCTTCAAAGGGATTCTGCGTGAATTGGCGCCTATGTAGGCCAAGCAGACAGAAGGGGCAACGGGCAGGCGATTTTTCGCGTCAGGCCCGACCGAGGCCAAGTGTTTCGCGGATGGCCTCATCGGATTCGGCGCGCTGCACGATGATACCCCACCAGCCCAGGCCATCATATTCCTGATAACCCAGCGTGCGGGCGAAGGCGACGATATTGCCGCTCATATCCATATAGGAGCCACGCTGATCGCCACCATGCTGCAGTGAAAATTGCTGGAAGCGCCGCTCTGGACGTGTCGTCGCAATGATGCGGCCACTGGCATCAAGCAGCATGACTTCGGTGCGTTCGGCTATTTGCGGCGGCAGCGCCGCTTCTGTCTCAACGATTGAGCGGCCCTGCTCCTGCCAGTCGAAATAGACGCCCAATGCGCCAAGCACCGCGCCATCATTGCGGCCACCAGCCCGCACGGCAGTGGAATAGACAAGCACTTCGCGTTTGTCGTGGTGCAGGCTTTCCATCACCTGCCCCACCGCATAGTCATCACCGGACCGTGTCGCCACGGCCTGTCGAAACCAGCCTTCACGGGAAAAATCTGCGCCGAGCAACTGGCGGGCGTTGGACGGATTGGCACTGGCGATGACCCTGCCCCGCATATCGGTCAGCACCAGATCAAAATAGACGGTGTAGAAGCGATTTATGGTGGCCAGCCGCTCGGCGGCGAAGGCATGTAACGACGCTTCGTCACTTTCCAAAGCTTGCCAGAAGGCAGTATCTGTCGCCCACCAGCGCACATCCGCTGTGCGCTCATAGAGATTGCGCACGATGAGCTGCACCAGCGTCTGCGCCAGATCGGTCAGACGCGCGCCCTCCATTTCCTCGACCAGCGAGCCGGACATGGAGCGCCCAAGGCTGATCCGCCCCATCAGCACGTCCTGAAAACGCGCGGCGATGTCGGCAGCGCTATCGGCCAGCCGCTGCACTTCATTGGCAACGACCGCGAACCCCTTGCCCGCATCCCCTGCCCGCGCCGCCTCGATAATAGCGTTTACAGCCAGCAACTTTGTCTGTTTGACGATCTGCTGATTGCCCACCGAATATGAGTGCAGTTCAGTGCCAATGCCGTCCATGACGATGCGCATTGCGCGGGGCGATACGGCAATCGAAGGCTTGCTCTTGTCATTCATCATCGCGTATCCGGGTGGCTAACGTCGACGAAACTGACCAGCATTAATCAGCACAGGATAGGGCCAATGCTTCAAAATAGTGGCAGGTTCAGAAAAGAACGTTAGAATCCCATGGTAAGCAAGACGTAAATATCAAAACAAGACGTGTTCTTTATTTTCGCCCACACCAAACAACAACAACAATGGATCACAAAATAGGCAACAGGCCTTTAGTTTATGCAAAATCCAATAGAGCAGTCCCTTTAATGAAAGGCGATAGCGCAATTTGATATAAAAAAGAGCATTCAGGCGCGGGCGCGGCGGCGCAGGGCCATCTCGTTTGGTCCCACAACACAATTGCGACCACTATCCTTGGCTGCATAGAGGCGCTGGTCCGCCTCCTCCATGACAGAGACGCCCGTATCCTCGGACGAGTCCACAATGCCCAGGCTTGCGGTAACGCTAAGGCCTATGCCCAGATCGGACCAATGTGCGCTGGAAAATGCGCCGCGCAGGGCATCAAAAATACGGATCGCCTGCGCTGCATGCATATCCGGCAGGATCAGTGCAAATTCTTCCCCACCCAAACGATAAGCCCGCATATTCTGGTGCCAGTTCTGCAGCATCATTCCAGTTCGCGTCAGCACAGCGTCGCCGACAATATGCGAATAGCGGTCATTGACCAGTTTGAAATGGTCGAGATCAAGAATGGCCAGTGAAAACAGCTTGCCCTGCAAAGCCTTGATGGCACTATCGAAAGCACGGCGATTGGGTAGGCCCGTCAAAGCGTCCTGATGCGCCTCTGCTTCGAGGCGGACCGTTTGCGCGCGCAAACGCTGGTTCTGCAGCTGCATCTCCACCACCACCGCGCGGCGGCGCGTAAGGTCGCCCATCTGGCGAACGAAGGTTTCGTGAAAACTGCGGTAGTGCTCCAACGCCGAGCGATGATCGCCCAACGCAGCTTCAACCTCCGACAGTCGGCGCAATGTGCTGGCCTTGTGATCGAGCTGGGCGCTTGTCTCGGCCAGCTTGGCGGCCTCGCGGCAAACGTCCAGCGCCTGATCCAACTGTCCTCGACGGGTCAGAAATTCGCCGAGCGTATAGAGATAATGTATCCGCTCGCGCAGCCCGGCCTCTCCGTCAAGCCTCGCCCATTGATCAAGATAGGCTTCGGCCACGGCGAAGTCGTCGAGCAGGAAATAGTATTCAGCGCCATTGCACAAAGCGATGCGCAGGTTCCATAGATCGCCATAACCACGCGCCAGGTCAATCGCGCGGTCGTTGGCCATAGCAGATCGTTCACGCAGCCGCCGCCCGAGATCGACATCACCCTCACTTTCAGCCGCCTCCGCCTGACTGACAAGCGAATAGCCGATATTGATCAGATTGAGGGCGATTGTGCAGGGATCACCAGCCTCATCGGCCAGTTCCAATGCATCCTCAAGGATCGGAGTTGCCAACTGGTCCTGACGGCACATCATCAGCGTCATACCCTTGCACCCCATCACAAAGGCCCGCAGGTTTAGATCCTCTGTACGGTCGGCAACCTCAAGGGCGAGACCTGCCTCCTCAAAGCCGAGATCGCTGAGCCCAAGCTCCAGCATGATCCATGAGTAAACGGCACTGGACAGCGCCAAGCCGAAATCATCGCCGATAGAGGCATAGATAGTCTTGGCCTCGATGGCGCAATCTATACCCTCGTCGGCATAACCCAATTGCAGGGAAAGCCAGGCGATACAGGTAAGGGCAAAGGCGATTGCGCCCTGGTCGCCGGACTTGCGCGCCTCCACATGCAGCTTGTTCGCCTCAACGAGCCCCTCTGGACTACGCCCGGTGCGCGCCATCTCCCAGCATTGTTCCAAACGGGCCTTAAGATACTTGCTCACTCTGCCAGCCAATCAGCTCAGGAGAAGCAAGTGTGCGGCCATCGCGTAAACAAAGCAGAAATTTAACCGGCAAACACCGACTTATACAGCCGATATAGTTACTCCTACGGACTTGAACGCAGGCGTTTTGCTACGCGGATCGACCGCAGTGCCCACCAGAACATTGGCCTCGGGGTAATAGGCGAGCACCGACCCTTCGGGCAGGTCAAACCGTGTGGCAAAGCCCTCCATCCGTCCTGCCTCGGACACAACAGCGATCTTCTGCCCCTCAGCCAAACCGCGCTGCGCCATATCCTCTGCGTTAAGGAAGATCGAATAGCGCCCCGCCTTGCCGCGATAACTATCCGTTTCCTCGTAGATGATGGAGTTGAACTGCCCCTCGCTGCGCACAGTCGCAAGCGTGAGCCGGTCGCTCGCCTTGGCCGGAATGGAGGTGACGACAAAATGCGCCTTGCCATCTGCCGTGCCGAACTCGGGCACGTGCATGACGCGGCTGCGAATATGAAATTCGCGCTTAGCCACGTCGATATCCGCAATCTCTTCCATGCCAGGCACAATGGCGGCGATGGCGTCGCGAATGCGCGCATGGCCCGAGAAGGCCTCAAAATCCACGGGTGAACCGGGCAGCATCCTTTTGCCGAGCTGCCCCAGAATCCAGCTTTCCGGGCGGACGGTGTCGATGCGGGTGATGCCCCCATCAGACAAGCGCACGAAATTGAACATGGATTCCTGCGTCGTCGGCTCCCATTCCTCATCCCGCGCCGTCACCGGCAGGATCATCACTTCGCCGTTCCCCAAGCCATGGACATGGCCCTGATTGAGCGTGGTGGTCAAAAACAGCTTGAAGCCTATGCCGTCCATGGCGCGCGTGGAAAACGCCGTGTCGGGTGTGGCGGCCCAAAGATTACCCCCCATGATCACGGCGGCGTCTATCTCTCCCGCTTCTGCGCGCTTGAGGCAGGCCATGGTGTCCAGCCCCTTCTCCTCGGGGAAGGTGACACCGAAAGCCTGTTCCATTTTCGCCAATACGTCACGCGCCAGCACTGGCTTGACGCCAATCGTGCCTATGCCCTGCACATTGGAATGCCCACGCAGCGGCAGAAGCCCGGCAAAGCGTTTGCCGATCATGCCGCGCAGCAGCGCCAGATTGGCGATGGCCTCGACATTTTCCGTGCCATGGACATGGTGCGTCATGCCCATGCCCCAGGCAAAGACCGCGTTCTTTGCGCGTCCATAGGCGGCGGCAACGCGCACGATTTCTTCGCGGGAAAGACCGCAATTTGCGGTAATCTCGTCCCAGCTCAGCGCATCAAGATCGGCAAGGAATGTCTCAAAGCCGGTGCTATGCGCAGAAATGAAATCGCGATCCTCCCTGCCCTCTTCGAGCACCGCCTTGGCAAGCCCTTTAAACAGGGCAATATCCGAACCGATCCGAGGCTGGAGATAGTCGGAGGCAATTTCACTGCCACCCTTGAGCATTGAGGCAGGCGATTTTGGTACCGCGAATTTGACGAGGCCCGGCTCTTTGGCCGGATTGATGACGATGACTTGTCCACCCCGCTCGCGGCAATTTTTGAGCATGTGGATGAAGCGGGGATGGTTTGAGCTTGGATTGGCGCCGATCACGAAGATCAGGTCAGCGCCAGTCAGGTCTTCAAGCTCAACAGTCGCCGTGCCCTTACCGATTGTGGTGGCCAGCCCTTCGCTGGTCGCCTGATGGCAGTAATAGGAGCAATTATTGACATTGTTGGTGCCATAGGCCCGCGCCAGCAACTGGAACAGAAAGCCAGCTTCGTTGGAGGAGCGGCCCGAAGAATAAAAGAATGTCCGCTGCGGATCGGTTTCCGCTAGTCGATGCGCGGCGTGCTCTAGTGCGCTGTCCCAATCAATCGGCTCGAAATGCTGTGAGCCGGCACGGCGAAACAGCGGCGTGCCCAGCCGACCAAGCCGCTCCATTTCTCGGCCCGTCAATTCGGCGAGCTCGGCAATGGAATGCTCAAAGATTGGATGCGGAATGGGCGGCTGGATGTCGGTAGACTGAGCCTGCACGCTCTTATTGCAGACCGAAGGAAACTCATCGAGTTCGTTGGTCATGCCGCCGCGCTGCCCGCCCATGCCATAAGCGCAGGCCTTGCAGGTATTTTTGGCCGTCAGCGCCTTGGCGGCCTTGCCAACGCCCATCTGCCCGATCGTGGCGAGGGTATAGAGCACCTTTTTGGGGCCGCCCCCGACAATATGGCTGGTATCGGCCATGCTTTTCCTCCCGTCGCGAAGCAGCAATTGTCGCGCCGGGAGAAGGGACTGGCAAGTCTGCCGCTTAGTAAACCGCCTTCACGTACATCTCGTCGGGCACCGGACCACGGTGATAATCGGGGTGCCGGATACGCTCGGGCAGCACAATTTCAGCTTTGGGCACTTCGCCATAGGGGATGGCTGCAAGCAGATGGGCGATGCAATTTAGCCGTGCGCGTTTCTTGTCATCGGCCTCGACCACCCACCAGGGCGATTCCCTGGTGTGGGTCAAAGCCAGCATGTCTTCCTTGGCCTTGGTATAGTCCTCCCAGTGACGGCGGGATTCCATATCCATGGGCGATAGCTTCCACTGCTTGAGCGGGTCCTGAATACGCATACGGAAGCGAAATTCCTGTTCTTCATTGGTGATGGAGAACCAGAATTTGATCAGGATAATGCCAGACCCGATCAGCATGCGCTCAAAGTCCGGCGTGGTGCGGTAAAATTCCTGCAATTCCTCGGGAGAGCAGAACCCCATAACGCGCTCCACCCCGGCACGATTATACCAGGAGCGGTCGAAGAGAACCATTTCGCCAGCGGCTGGCAAATGGGGCACATAGCGCTGGAAATACCACTGTGTCTTTTCGCGATCAGATGGCGCGGGCAACGCCACAACGCGGCAGACGCGCGGGTTGAGCCGCTGGGTGATGCGCTTGATCGCCCCGCCCTTACCGGCGGAATCGCGACCCTCGAAGATCACCGCAACCTTGAGCTTGTTGTGAACGATCCAGTCCTGCAGGCGGACGAGTTCATGCTGAAGGCGGAACAGTTCGCGGAAGTAGACTTTGCGGTCGATCGACTGCCGCCCGGCACTTTCCGTCTCGTCGGCCAGCGCTTCGAGCTGGTCGTCCTCAAATTGCAGCTCAAGTTCTTCATCGAAACTATCGGCAATCTCGTCGCGGATCCGGTCCAGCTCACTGGTCAATTGATCAAGGCGAATGAGGTTGTCTGCGGTCACGTCGGGGCACTCCGGGGTCTGGCACCATTGGCCACACCCCGATTGCAGTTTTGTGACAGATCAGTTCGCCATCGTGCTCCGATGCGCCCAGCCGGTCATGCGCTTCTCGACCCAGGCCATCAGCGCATACATGGCAATGCCTTCCACGGCGAGCATAAGCAGCCCCGCGAAAACCAGCGGCACATTGAACTGGCTCTGCGCCGACGCCATCATCTGCCCAAGCCCGTTATTGGAGGCGACGGTTTCGCTGACCACCGAACCGACGAAAGCCAGAGTAATCGCTACTTTCAGCGAGCCGAAGAAATAGGGCATGGACCGCGGAATGCCGACCTTGAGCATGATGTCCATTTTCTTCGCACCCAGCGCCCGCAGCACATCTTCGGTTTCCGGTTCGATAGTGGCGAGCCCCGTCGCAACATTGACGACGATGGGGAAGAAGGAAATGAGGAACGCTGTCAAAACGGCGGGTACTGTGCCGATGCCGAACCAGATGACCAGAATAGGCACCAGCGCGACTTTGGGGATAGCATTGAACCCCACCATGATCGGGTAAAGCCCGGCATAGATGGTTTTGGACCAGCCGATGAAGAGGCCGATGCCCAGCCCGCCGACCACCGCCAGCAAGAAGCCCAGCACAGTCGTATACAGCGTCTGCATCGAGTTCTTCCAGATGGGCGACCAATACTGGACGATGGCCTCGAAAATGCGGGATGGCGCGGGCAGGATCGTATGCGGAAGCCCCGAAATGCGAACGCCAATTTCCCAGATGGCGAAGAGGCCGACAGTATAAAGGACAGGCGCGAGCCGAACCCAATTCACCTTGAAGGCAGGCTTGGGCGGCGCGGCAACCGGGGTGACGGCAATCGTTTCGCTCGTGCTCATGCGGCGGCCCTCGCAGTGGCGATTTCGCCGTGCAGTTTCTGCACCATGTCGTTGAACGCTGGCTCGTAAAGCAGCTCAAGCTGACGCGGGCGCTCGAAAGGCACGACATGTTCGGAGATAACCCGCCCCGGACGCGCACTCATCACCACAACCTTGTCGGCCAGAAACACGCTTTCGCGTAAGTCGTGCGTGACCAGCACGATGGTGACGCCCTGCGCCGCGTGGAGGTCACGAATGACGCACCACAGCTCTTCGCGTGTAAAGGCATCGAGCGCCCCAAATGGCTCGTCGAGCATCAACAATTCAGGCTCGTGGATGAGCGCACGGCACAAATTGGCGCGCTGCTGCATCCCGCCCGACAACTGCCAGGGAAATTTCTGGCCAAAACCCTTGAGCCCGACCGTTTCGAGCAGCTTTTCGGCCTTCTCGACATATTCCGCCTTGTGCTTGCGCAGGCGATGGCGGTGGCGCTCGACGATTTCGAGGGGAAGCAGAATGTTTTCGAGCGTCGTGCGCCAAGGCAGCATGGTCGGATTCTGAAACGCCATGCCGACAATAGACACAGGCTTGGTCACTTCCTCATTGGCAACAATAACGGTACCGCCCTGAGGAATATGCAGCCCCGTCGTCAGCTTCATCAGCGTGGACTTGCCACATCCTGATGGGCCAACCACGGCAACGAATTCGCCACGTTCGATTTTGAGATTGAGCCCGCTGACCGCAAGCGTGCCACCGGGCCCGCCATAACGCATGTCGACATTCTCGATGGACACCAGTGGAGAGGTCACGCGCGACTCCATTTTTGTGGCGGCAAAAACCCACCCCGATCTGTTCCCGTTCCCTCGGTACGAACAGATCGGGGATTAAGCCCGGGCTCCCTTAAAACCCGGACCGGGTAGCTCTCGAAGCGTCTCCGGCAAAATATGAGTGGTTTTGCCGGAAACGCGACTTACCTCAGGGCAACTGACGGTTTTCGACCGGCGGCAGATATTGCGCGTCGAAAACCTCGTCGGCCGTGACATTACCCTTGAGCCCCATCGAAATTTTCAGCGTTTCGATGGATGCAGCAAGCCGCTCCGGGTCGACATTGCCAAAGCCGTTTTTGACCACATAGGGCGTCTTGATATTCATCTCGTTCGCCATGGTGAGGCGGGCAGTTTCGGTTTCGAGATTGAGCGTTTCGTTGCGTGCCAGTACGGCGGCTGCGCCAGCTGCCGGATCGGCGACGGCATCGGCAAAGCCCTTGGCCAGAGCGCGTAGCACACCCTTGACGGCTTCAGGGTTTTCTTCGGCAAAAGCCTCGTTGACCATAACGGCGTTGCCATAAAGGTTGAGGCCGTGATCGGCAAAGAGAATGGTGGCAATGTCCTCGTCCGGCACGCCATTGGCCTTGAGGTTGAGGATCACCGAGAAGGCAAAGCCGAAGACGCCATCGACATCGCCCGACGCCAGCATCGGCTCGCGTACCGGAAAGCCGATGGATTCAATGGTGATGGCCGATGTGTCAATGCCCGCCGCTTCAACGAAAGCGGGCCATTGAGCAAAAGCACCATCCGGCGGCGGCGCACCGAGCTTCTTGCCTTCCAGCGATTTCGGATCATCGGTAATGCCAAGCGACTTGCGGCCGACGACCGAGAACACTGGCTTATCATAGACCATCATCACCGCCTCGATGGGCTGCGAGGCGTCTTCATCGAGAAACTTGATCAGCGAATTGATGTCGCCAAAGCCCATCTGGTAAGCGCCGGTTGCGACGCGCGGAATGACTTCCACCGAGCCATTGCCGATGTCGAAAGTGATGTTGAGGCCTTCTTCTTCAAAATAGCCATTGTCCTGTGCCAGAAGGAAACCTGCCGCAGGACCTTCGAAACGCCAGTCCAGAGTGAATTTGATGTCCGTCTGCGCGAAAGCTGGCAAGGTCATGCCAGTCAGCACCAGCCCTGCACCCAGCGCGACGGAATTGAACAAGCGGCGAGAAAGCATTTTTGAAGTCCCCAAATTCGTTTTCGAGGGAAATCAAGCGCAGCCTCGCATCGGGCGCAAGCATATTTTGTCTATTATGACGCCACAAAATAAAAGTGACGAAATTGTAGGCATAGTGGCGAATTTTTGACTGCTATTATATGGGCAAACCCGCGCTCACTTTGACAGTTCGGATGCTCATATTGGAGTGAATGCGCGCCACGCCGGGCAGTCGCGCACTAAGGCGACGATGCAGCCGCTCAAAATCTTCGTGATCACGACACACCACCCGCAGAATATAATCCGATTGGCCTGCCATAAGGTGGCATTCAAGCACTTCTGGAATATCCTGAACCGTGGCTTCGAAGGCCTCCAGCGCCGTTTCACTCTGACTGGTCAGGCCCACCTCGATGAAAAATTGCATTGAATAGCCCAGACGGGCCGCATCCAGCCGCGCCGAGTATCCGCGCACCAGCCCCGCATCTTCCAGCGCCTTGATCCTCCGATGGCAAGCGGACGCGGAAAGACCCACAGCATCGCCAAGCACTTGTACGCTGCGACGGGAATCTGCCTGCAATTCTCGCAGCAATTTTCTGTCGGTAACATCAAGTTGCAAAATCATTGCGCGCTACCCTGATCAGTTCGGACAATCTCCGACATAATCAGGATAACGCGCAACCTTGCAAGCAGCGCTTGGAGCGGCTTAGTATACGTAAACCGTCAGCTCACTGCCCCGCTGCTGAACAGCAAAGACACGATCAGCAGAATAGGACGACCGGCTCAGCGATGCCTGCAACAAGGCGTCACCAGCAATAGCCGACCTCAGACCGGGGCCAAGATTGGTGCTGGAAAGTGCCGCAGCCAGCCAGCTTCGCTGTTCAGGACAAAGCTGCACCGGACGGATTTGCACATTGCTGGCACGCTGCCATGAACCGTCAAAGCGGGTCGTCCCCAGCAAGCGCTCGAGCTCACGATGGGAGATTCCCGTGCAGGCTGCACTGCCCGATCCGGTACTGGCAATGCCCGCGCCGGGCCCGGGATTAGGTCCGGGGCCAGGTCCGGGACCCGGTCCAGGCCCATTGCCATCACCCGGGCCACCAATACCAACATCAACGTCGACAAGATTGTCGCCGCCCACGCCGACGCCCGCACGAACATTGTTATTAAGCAATCGAACATCGGCATCAAGAATGCCAGAAGAACCACCCGAACCTACAGTGGCTGAACCAATATTTCCGTTCCCAACCTTGGCATCTAAAACCTGATTTTTGCCACCGAGACCGAGATTGACGAGACCATTCTTACCGGCATCACCGGACCCGATGGTCACAAGGGCCTTATCGTCTTTACCGCCAATGATTCCGAGCAATGATTGAGACTGTGCTGGAATCACGGTGCCTGCTAGTAGGGCGGCGGAAAGCACTGTTGCTGTAAACAGTTTCATTATCCATCTCCTATTCGCGCGAAAACGTGTCGCAAGATCGAAATAGATGGACAGCCATCAATGTTCCCAGGTCAGCCGATCACAATTTCTCCATATATTAGGCAGGTATATTCACAAGTAACGCCCGGTTATCCCAACTTGATCAGATGTATTCACGAAATTGAGAGCAACCGGGTAAAAAAATAGGGTGCGAAACCGAAGTTTCGCACCCCTTCGGGGACGAATAACAAAGGAGCGTCAACCTTTGCGTCCATCCGCCGTTCGGATGACGGAGGCTCTGTTGGCTATCCGTCATGTCTCTTCCGGGCATCACGCTCCGGTCGCAGAACAAACGGCACAGGGCAAACCCGGTTCCCGCTAAAGTGTTGAGACCCTCATTTGTGATCGGCATATGTGGCGCGAAAGGCCGTATTAAAGCTCGAACGGGGCCTGAACGGCCTGTATGGCCTTGATCGCCGCCGAAGCCCGGTTCTCCACGCCGAGCTTGGTATAAACCTGCTCAAGATGTTTATTCACCGTGCGGGGCGACAGGCCCAGAATATCGCCAATATCACGGTTCGATTTGCCGCGCGCGATCCAGATCAGCACTTCACTTTCCCGCTGCGTCAGTCCGAACGCGTGGCGCAGGGCATCCTCCTGCCCCTCTTCCTGCATTCGGCTGAGACGGAACAGATATTCGTCACCGCCCACCATACCAAGATAGGAAAATTGCAGACCAAATGCACTTTGTGCGGCGAGCGAAAAGGCGTCGCCGGGCTGCGCCTGCGCACCGTTCAGCAGATGCCAGGCGGCGAATTTGGCGGACATCTCGGCCTGTAGCCGCGCATCCATGCCCGACCGCTCCAGCAGACGATTGGCCTGCGGCGTTGACCAGAGCACCGTACCATAGGTCGCAAAGGCAACGAGATGACGACCCGCAGCATCAAGCGCGATCCGCGCGCTCTGGGCACGGCGGGCATTGGCGAGATGCACCCTTATGCGGGCGCGCAGTTCATCTACGTTGATGGGTTTGCTGAGGTAATCCACCCCGCCGCTTTCCAGCGCATGCACGATATGTTCGGTCTCGGTCAGCCCGGTCATGAAGATGATCGGCACATGCGTGAGTTGCGCATTTCCCTTCATGCGCCGGCAGGTTTCAAACCCATCGAGGCCGGGCATCACCGCATCCATCAGCACAACGTCGGGTTGCACGCGCTCGACAATATTGAGCGCAGCTTCGCCCGAACGCGCCACCAGAACAGTAACGCCGGCATCTTCCAGAGCCGAGGTGAGAAAGCCGAGCGATTCAGGGGAATCGTCGACCAGCAGCACAATGTCCTGCTCTTTCTCAATCCTGCTCATGGTTCACCCGCTCCAGCGTTTCGGCATAGGCGTCAAAATCGAAATCGGCCATATGCTGGCGCAGAATGTCTACCAGCGGACGATTGGCAGGATCATTGGCCAGTGCCGCCAACTTGGCTTCGATCCCGCGCACATGGCCGATTTGTCCCAGATTGGCCAGATCGCGCAAGTGCTCGGCGCCGGGCGACACCATCCTTCCGACAGGAACGGCACTCGGCGCGTGATCGGCATAGGTCCATTCGAGCGCCAGATGCATGCCTAGCTTATCGATCAACTGCCCCAGATCGAACGGCTTGGCCAGCGTGTCAGAATGCCCCGCATCGGCGGAGGTGGGATTAGCCCCGTCGCCAATATTGGCCGAGAGCATGATGATCGGTGCGGGAATGCCGCGCTCGCGCAGGGCAGTGACAAGTTCCCAGCCACTCGTTCCGGGCATGCGGATGTCGATGAAGAAGATGTGGGGAGGCGCAGGAACCGATAATTCCAGTTTGGACAGGCACAACGCGCCGCTCTCGGCCACCATCACCGCAAACCCAAGTGGCTCCAGCATGTCGCGCATCATCTGGCGGTGGTCCGCATTGTCGTCCACCACCATGATCGTCCGCGCCGGCCCCACATAGCCCGTCACCGCCTTGGCCGCCGAAACCCGCTTGGTCGGCCGCTCCACCTTGGCCAGCATCAGCCGTGCCTGAAATCGGGTGCCGAGACCGGGCTCGCTAGTCACCGTAATTTCTCCACCGAGCGTTTCGGTCAGCAGTTTGGTGATTGTCAGACCCAACCCAAGGCCCGGCGTGAACCGGTTCTTCTCCGCCTCGCCGCGTACGAAGGGCTCGAAAATATGCGGCAGGTCATCCGCGCCAATCCCACTACCGCTATCGTCCACCGTGAATGTCGCAACCTGCATGCGATAGCCCACGTCAAAATGCACATGACCAGCAACAGTGAATTTGATGGCGTTAGAGAGCAGATTGACCAATATCTGCCGCAAACGCTTTTCGTCGGTTCGGACATAGACAGGCAGCGCAGCGGCCCGTTCATGATGGAACTCCAGGCCTTTGGCCGCCGCCTGCAAATGGAACATGTCGACGATCTGATCGAGAAAATCCTGAATATTGATTTCGTTGGAATAGACCTGCAGCCGCCCTGCCTCGATCTTGGAAATATCGAGCAACCCATCGATCAGACCTGATAAATGCTCGGCACTGCGCCGGATAACCTGCGCCGAACCCCTGCGGTTCTCCGGCACATTGGCGTCGCGCTCGAGGATTTGCGCATAACCCATCACGGCATTAAGCGGGGTGCGTAATTCATGGCTGAGGCCCACGACATAGCGCGATTTGGCCTGATTGGCGGCTTCGGCCTTTTCCTTGGCGCGCTGCAATTCGGCATCGGTCTTGCCATGCGCATCGATTTCCTTGAGCAGCAAAGTGTTCTGACGCGAGCTTTCTTCCTCGGCCACCAGCCGACTGTCATGGGCGAGAACAAGGAACCACGTCATCACCCCCGCCGCCACGGCGAAAACGAAGAACACGACCAGCAGGGTGCCCCCCACGACATCGGCTGTATGCGGAGCCGAACCGATGGCAAAGTAGTAGATCAGCCCCAATATACCGCCCAGAATTGCAGTAGCGATTGCCATGGACACGCCGTAGCGTCCCAGCCGGGTCTGCAATTTTTCAAGGGCCCATTGCGGCAAAACGCTCGACGCGACCGCATGTGTTTGCGCCCGGAAATGGGCATGCGGCTTGCACATGTCATGGCAGCGGGCATCCAGTGAACAGCAGAGCGAACAGATTGGAGCCGCATAGGCCGGGCACCACGCCATATCCTCCGGCTCGAATGGATGTTCGCAGATCGAACAGGTGACGGACGATCTGTTGGCCCAGTCCTTACGTGGCTTGCGGGCCAGGTAATACTTGCCCCCGGTGGCCCAAGCGATTGTGGGCGAAGCAATGAAGCAGACCATGAGCGCGATGTAGGGCGCGAGGGCGGCGGCCATTTCCCCGAACGCGCCAAAATGGGCGGCAAGCGCGATGGACGCCGACAGCAGCATCGAGCCGACACCCACCGGATTGATGTCATAAAGGTGCGCGCGCTTGAACTCGATGCCCTGCGGAGCCAGCCCCAGCGGCTTATTGACAAAGAGGTCGGCCGAAATCGAGCACAGCCACGCCATGGCGATGATCGAGAAAATACCCAGCGTTTCTTCGAGAAGCCGGTAAATACCCAGCTCCATCAGCAGCAAGGCGATGGCGACGTTGAACAGCAGCCAGACGACACGCCCGGGATGGCTATGGGTCAGCCGCGAAAAGAAATTGGACCACGCCAATGACCCGGCATAGGCGTTCATCACATTGATCTTGAGCTGGCTGATAACCACGAAGACCGCCATCAGCATCAGCGCCAGAAATTCATTGGGAATCATGTAGCCGAAGGCGACGGCGAACATATAGCCCGGCTCAGACGCATGTTCCGGTGATACCCCTGCCGACAGCGCGAGGAACGCCAGAAACGACCCGGCGATAAGCTTGGGTGCGCCAACCACGACCCAGCCTGCTCCGGCGAGAAAAATGCCGATCTTCTGCCGCCATTTCGGCGCGCCCTCCGCTGGCAGAAAGCGCAGGAAGTCCACCTGCTCGCCGATCTGCGTCATCAGCGCCAGAATGACGGCGGAAGCCGCGCCGAACTTGGCGACCTCGAACGCGGCAATCGTGCCCGCCTCGCCTTGTGGCTGGCCGAGGCCGTTAAAAGCCCTCCACAGGTCGAACTTCTCCCAGTCCATGAAAGCGATAAAGACAAAGGGCAGGATGTTGAGCACGATCCAGACCGGCTGAGTCCAGAGCTGGAAGCGGCTGATCATGGCAATGCCATGGGTCACAAGCGGAATGACCGCAACCGCCGAGATAATGTAGCCCATCCAGAGCGGCAGGCCGAACGCCAGCAGCAGCGCACTGGCCATGATCGAGGCTTCGATGGCGAAGAGGATGAAAGTGAAACTGGCATAGATCAGCGAAGTGATCGTGGAGCCGATATAGCCAAAGCTGGCGCCGCGGGTCAGCAGGTCCACATCGACACCATGGCGGCTGGCATAGCGGGCGATCGGTACGCCGACGAGCAGGATGGCGATGGAGGCGACGAGAATGGCGATCAGCGCATTTGTGGTGCCATAGCTAAGCGTAATCGCGCCGCCGATGGCTTCGAGCGCCAGGAACGAAATCGCGCCGATCGCCGTCTGCGAGATCCGGTCATTGGAAAAGCGCCGCGCCGACTTGGCGGTGAAGCGCAGGGCATAGTCTTCCAGCGTCTGGTTCGCGACCCAACGGTTATATTCACGCCTGATGGGAATAATCCGCTGCCGCGCCATTAGCCTATTTCTTAACCCGAAAAACTGAGTGCTTAAAAATTCGCCAAAGCCTGAATAGCAGTTTTTAGAGCAAAATCACGCGGTTTTTCAGGGCGTTCCGCGCAATAACGGAATCTGGCTCGCAGGCGCTTACGTCAATCGACGTATAGGGCTGCCGTTAAGAATGGTCCCACTGTGCCCCTAGACGCCTCCCTTGGTGTCTCGGGGAACAAAACTTCAGAGGGACTTCAGAATGAAAAAATTCAGCGCCAAGAGCGCTCTGCTCGCCGCCGCCTTCGCTGGCAGCGCTTTCTTGCCCATGACGCCGGTTCTGGCGCAGGACGACACTATCAAGGTCGGCATTCTGCATTCGCTGTCCGGCACCATGGCCATTTCCGAAACCACGCTCAAGGACACGATGCTGTTCCTGATCGAAAAGCAGAATGCTGCTGGTGGCGTGCTCGGCAAGCAGCTCGAACCCGTCGTGGTCGACATTGCTTCGGACTGGCCGCTGGCCGCCGAACTGGCCCGTCAGCTCATTGAAGTCGATAATGTCGATGCCGTTTTCGGCTGCTGGACCTCGGTGTGCCGCAAGTCAGTTCTGCCGGTCTTTGAAGAACTGAACTCGCTGCTCTTCTATCCCGTTCAGTATGAAGGCGAAGAATCCCAGCGCAACGTGTTCTATACCGGCGCTTCGCCGAACCAGCAGGCCATTCCCGCCGTCGATTACCTGATGGACGAAGAAGGCGTGGAGCGCTGGGTTCTGGCTGGCACAGACTATGTCTATCCACAGACCACCAACAAGATCCTTGAGCAGTATCTGCTCGATGCCGGTGTGGCACCTGAAGACATCATGATCAACTACACGCCTTTCGGCCATTCCGATTGGCAGACCATCGTCTCCGACATCAAGGCCTTCGGCTCGGCTGGCAAGAAGACTGCAGTGGTCTCGACGATCAATGGCGACGCCAACGTGCCGTTCTATCGTGAACTGGGCAATCAGGGCATCAAGGCCGAAGACATTCCGGTCGTTGCTTTCTCGGTGGGCGAAGAAGAACTCTCCGGCTTCGACACCACCCCGCTGGTCGGCCACTTGGCTGCGTGGAACTACTTCATGAGCGTGGATACGCCTGAAAACGCCGCCTTCATCGAAGAATGGCAAACCTTTATCGGCGACGAAAACCGCGTCACCAACGACCCGATGGAAGCCCACATGATCGGCTTCAATCTCTGGGTCAAAGCCGTGGAAGCCGCTGGCACCACCGACGCCGATGCCGTGATTGACGCCATTGTCGGCCTTGAAACCCCGAACCTGACCGGCGGCACCGCCACCATGCTTCCTAACCACCACATCACCAAGCCCGTGTTGATCGGTGAAATTCAGGACGACGGCCAGTTCTTCGTTGTCTGGGAAACTGAAGATCTCGTCCCCGGCGATGCCTGGTCCGACTTCCTGCCGGAAAGCGCCATGCTCGAAGCTGATTGGACCGCCCCGATCAACTGCGGCAACTACAATACCCAGACCGAAACCTGCGGCGCGGCGCAGTAAGGCTCACCCCCACCTAACCTCCCCCTTGAACAGGGGGAGGAACAGGCTGGGAACTTGGCGAAATATTGCCCCACGCACAAATCTTCTCCTCCCCCTCCTTAAGGGGGAGGCCGGGTGGGGGTTCTCTCCACACCACACCAAAAACCACAAGGACGCCAAAGCCATGACCACCCTCCGCACCTTCCGCCTGGTGCTTATGGCCCTGCCGTTCCTGCTGATGCACATGAACACAGCACGTGCACAGGACGCAGATATTCCGACCCTTGTTCAATCCATGGGCGAAGCCAGCCTGCGCGAACTCGGCCAGATCGTCACCGACCTTGCGGCAACCGGCGACAATGCGGTGGTGCCCGCACTGACTGCGCTTGCCGACGGCAATCTCTATGTCGATGAAACCTCCGGCGCGGTCGTTATCCAGCGCGGCACCGCCCTTACCGATCCGGTATCGGGCGAAAGCATCGAACTGGGCGCCGATGCCGATCTTTCGCGAATTCGCGTCAACAATGGCCTGCGCCGCGACATCGCCACCGCGCTCGCGGGCATGACGCTGATGAGCGACAATCCATCGACGCGCCTCGCCGCCGCCAACGGCTTCATGGCGCGGCCCGACCCGGCCAATACCCCCCTGCTGGACGAAGCCATTGCCGAAGAAACCAATGCCAATGTGCTGCGCGCCATGCAGGCCGCGCGCGCCGTCACCATTCTCGGCGACGATGAATTCAGTCTCGAGGACCGACGCGCCGCAATCCCCGTCATCGCGACAAGCGCGGGTCGTGCGGCCATCACCATTCTCACCGGGGCTATCAACAGCGTGCCCGAAGAGCTGCATCCCGCCATCCAGTCTTCTCTAGCCGGGCTGGAGCAGGAACGAGCTGTCTGGGGAGCATTACAAAATGTCTGGTTCGGCGTCTCGCTCGGCTCGGTCCTGCTGCTCGCCGCCATCGGCCTCGCCATCACCTTTGGTGTCATGGGTGTCATCAACATGGCCCACGGCGAAATGGTCATGCTGGGTGCCTATACGACCTTCATCGTCCAGCTCATTATCCGCCAGAATTTTCCGGGTCTGCTCGACTATTCCCTGCTTATCGCACTACCCGCCGCTTTCTTCGTCACCGGGGCGATCGGCGTCGGCATCGAGCGCGGCGTCATCCGCTGGCTTTATGGCCGCCCGCTGGAAACCCTGCTCGCTACCTGGGGCATTTCGCTGATCCTGCAACAGTCGGTGCGCTCGATTTTTGGGCCGACCAACCAGATGGTCATAGCCCCGACCTGGATGAGCGGCTCGTTCGAATTCTATGGCCTTTCCATCACCTATGGCCGCTTCTGGATCGTCATCTTCGCCGCAATCGTATTCGCTATGCTGCTGATCGTGCTCCACCGCACCGCGCTGGGACTGCAAATGCGCGCCGTGACACAGAACCGGCGCATGGCTTCTTCCATGGGCATCCGCACACCATTCGTCGACGCCATGACCTTCGGCCTCGGCTCAGGCATTGCCGGGCTCGCCGGCGTAGCTCTGACCCAGATCGACAATATCTCGCCCAATCTGGGTCAGAACTACATCATCGACAGTTTCATGGTGGTGGTCTTCGGCGGCGTCGGCAATCTCTGGGGCACGCTGGTTGGCGCGCTGACACTCGGCATCGCCAACAAATTCCTCGAGCCCTATGCCGGTGCGGTTCTAGGCAAAATCCTGATCCTCGTACTGATCATCCTCTTCATCCAGCGCCGCCCTAGAGGCCTGTTCGCGCTCAAGGGCCGGGCGGTGGAGCAGTGACAGCTTTACGCAAAACCATCCGCTCTTTCGTCCCCCTCTCCCTTGAGGGGAGGGCCGGGGTGGGGGTTCTGCGACCCCGGCAAACTCGGCGTTGGAGCATGGTTCAGAACCCCCACCCTCATTCCCTCCCCTCAAGGGGGAGGGATGCACAGGAGCCGCAACGTTTTTGCGCAACTGAAATACCGCGGAGTATCCCCCTATGCTGACCCAAGCCCTGTTCCGCGCGCTCGACAAAAAGGCCATATGGGTCGTCTCGATCTTCCTCGCCGTGGCCGTGCTCGTGCCCATGGCCAATCTACTGATCCCGCCGGGCCAGTTCGGGCATGTACCGACCTATATGGTCTCGCTGATGGGCAAGTATCTCAGCTACGCCATTCTGGCCCTCGCGCTCGATCTGGTCTGGGGCTATTGCGGCATTCTCTCGCTGGGCCACGGCGCGTTCTTCGCGCTCGGCGGCTATGCCATGGGCATGTATCTCATGCGCCAGATCGGCAGCCGTGGCGTTTACGGCAATCCTAACCTCCCCGATTTCATGGTGTTCCTCAATTGGAAGGAATTGCCCTGGTATTGGCAGGGATTCGACAATTTCTGGTTCGCCACGGCCATGGTGGTGTTCGTGCCGGGTCTGTTGGCGTTCATCTTCGGATTCTTTGCCTTCCGCAGCCGGGTCACCGGCGTCTACCTCTCGATCATCACGCAGGCCATGACCTTCGCGCTGCTGCTCGCCTTCTTCCGCAATGACATGGGCTTTGGCGGCAATAATGGCCTCACCGATTTCAAGGATATTCTGGGCTCGCCCGTGCAGGCGCAGACGACCCGCGTAACGCTGTTTGCTGCCACGGCAATCGTGCTGGCCATCTCGGTTCTGATCTGCTCGGGAATCGTCAATTCCAAGCTCGGCAAAGTGATGGTGGCCGTGCGCGACGCCGAAAGCCGCACCCGCTTTATCGGCTATCGCGTTGAATATGTGAAACTCTTCGCTTTCACCGTCTCGGCCATCATGGCCGGTGTGGCGGGCGCACTCTATGTGCCGCAGGTTGGCATCATCAATCCTGGCGAATTCGATCCGGCCAATTCCATCGAAGTGGTCATCTGGACCGCCGTTGGCGGGCGTGGCACCCTGATCGGGCCGATCATCGGCGCCATCGTAGTCAATCTGGGCAAATCCTGGTTCACCACCACCCTGCCCGAGCTTTGGCTCTTTGCTCTGGGTGCGCTCTTCGTCTTCTCAACCCTGTTCCTGCCCAAAGGCATTGTCGGGCTGTGGAACCAGTTTTTCGGTCGCCGCCGCACGGTGCACGTTGCCCCGCCCTCAACGCCCGAGCAATCAGACGACATGGCCAAGGGCGAAGACCCGGCCACCTTCGATAATCCCCAAATCAAGCCTGCGGAGTAAGCGCCATGAAAACCTCGCAGGACACCATGCTCTATCTTGATGGCGTCGCCGTCGCCTTCGACGGGTTCAAGGCCATCAACGGTCTCTCGATCATTGTGCGACCTGCTGAAATGCTGGCCATTATCGGCCCCAATGGCGCGGGCAAGACAACGATGATGGATATTATCACCGGCAAGACGAGGCCTGATGCGGGCGAAGTGCTGTTCGACGGGCAGACGGACCTCACCAAGCTAGACGAGGCCGCCATCGCTAATCTGGGCATTGGTCGCAAATTCCAGAAGCCGACCGTCTTCGAGAGCCATACGGTTTGGGACAATCTCGAAATGGCGCTCAAAAAGCCGCGCGGGATTTTCTCGGCGCTGTTCTACACCGCAAGCGAAGTAGACATCGCGCGCATCACCGAAATTCTCGAGACGGTGCGCCTCCTCCACCGCAAGCACGAGTTCGCCGCCAATTTGAGCCACGGCCAGAAGCAATGGCTCGAAATTGGCATGCTGCTTGCACAAGATCCGAAGTTGCTGCTGGTCGATGAGCCAGTGGCAGGCATGACCGATAGCGAGACTGAGGAAACCGCCAAATTGCTGCGTGAGATCGCCCAGACCCGCTCTGTCGTCGTCGTTGAACACGACATGAGCTTCGTGCGCGAACTCGGCTCCCGCGTCATCTGCCTCGCAGAAGGTGCCGTTCTGGCAGAAGGCTCGCTTGATGAAGTCAGCGCCAATCCCATCGTGATCGAAAGGTATCTCGGACGATGAGCACAGCCATTTCCGTCAAGACAATCGACCTGCATTATGGTGCCGCACAGGCACTCAAGGGCATTTCGCTCGATTGCCAGCCGGGACGCATTACTGCCGTTCTCGGTCGCAACGGCGTCGGCAAGTCTTCGACTCTCCGTGCCATTACCGGCATCAATCACATCTCCGCCGGTGATATAAATTTCGGCAACGAGGCGCTCAAAAAGGCACCGCCGTACAAAAGGGCTCGAATGGGCATCGGCTATGTACCGCAGGGCCGCGAGATTTTCCCGCTACTGACGGTGAAGGAAAACCTCGAAACCGGCTATGCGGGTCTCCCGCGCAGCGAGCGCAACATTCCAAACTACATTTTCGCGCTGTTCCCCGTGCTCAAATCCATGCTTGGGCGGCGGGGCGGCGATCTCTCGGGTGGTCAGCAACAGCAACTCGCAATCGGACGCGCTCTGGTCACTCGACCCAAAGTTTTGGTTCTGGATGAACCGACTGAAGGCATCCAGCCCTCAATTATCAAGGACATTGGCCGCGCCCTGCAATTTCTGCGCGACGAAAAGGGCATGACCATTCTGCTGGTTGAACAGTTTCTCGATTTCTGCCGCGAAATCGCTGACGACATCTATGTGATGGATCGCGGCGAGATCATGCATTCCGGCCCGGCCAGCGATCTCGATCTGCCCGAAGTACGTCGTCACCTAATGGTGTAAAGCAAAACGCCCGGCGATGTGCCGGGCGTTTGGATAATGGATGATGACCCTATTAGCCCTCAACCAGACCTGCAGCGACACAGTCTTCGAGCGTGATCGTATCCAGATCAACGGTCGTGGAGGTGTTGCGAGCATCGGTGTCAGCCTGAGTAGCCTCATCCTTTTCGCTCTGGTTGGCAGGATCGGTGCCGGCAATATCCGAGTTCATGTTAGCAAGATGCAGGGCATCGCAATGCTGCTGAACATAGGGCAGGTCAGCGTCAGACACATCGTTGTTGCCAACCTGGGTCTGGGCATAAGCTGCGCCACTAAGGGCAATACCGGACAGAAGGGCAACAACACTAAGGGTGGTTTTAATGGTCATTTTAATAACCTCTTGAAAATTCTAAATGAAAGAGCGCTTGCTCGCATGAAGAACGAGCGATGCGGCAGATCGTTGCAATGAATTTTGCTCTCGCGAATAATTTAAGTACGCAGCCTCTGCAAAGAGCGCGCGGCCACGCCCGCATTTCAACCAAACAGCGCGACGGTAAAACCCGCCTCGACACCCTTTTTCAGGACGGCTGCGGCAAGATTCGCCTGCCGAACACCCATTCGCCAGCGCTGGAAGCCGTTTTCATCAACACAGCAGGTGGCATTACCGGTGGCGACCATCTGCAATGGGATGCCGAAGTCGCCGACAATGGCCATCTCGTCGTCACCACCCAGGCTTGTGAGCGCAGCTATCGCTCGACCGGAGAAGTCGCTCGGGTCGAAACCCGACTGAGCGTGGGTGTGAATGCCCATCTTGATTGGCTACCACAGGAAACCATTCTTTATGACGGCAGCAAGCTGAACAGGCGGCTCGACGTCGATCTGGCAGATGGCGCTACTCTAACCGCAATAGAATCCGTGCTGCTGGGCCGGGATGCTATGGGCGAAGACGCCCGAGATGCCTTGCTGCGGGATAATTGGCGCATAAGACGAAATGGCCGCTTGCTGCACGCCGAAGCCACGACGCTTTCGGCCAGAGCGGCGGAACGCGACGGTATTTCGCTACTCGGCGGAAACAAAGCCTTTGCTACAATCCTGCATATTGCTGCGGACGAAGACCGCGCCGATGCTTTGCTGCGCAAAGTGCGCAATGCATTCCCGCAAGATCGCGCCATAGCGGCCAGCGTCAATGGCCAGCGCCTTGTCATAAGAGCCATGGCCGAGAGTGGGCTTGCCTTGCGCCGCATGATCGTACCGACTTTGATCGAACTCACCGGCGCAGGCAGCTTGCCGCGCCTCTGGCACCTTTAGGAATTCGACGCCAATGAACCTGACCCCACGCGAAAAAGACAAGCTGCTCATCGCCATGGCCGCCATAGTGGCCCGCAAGCGCCTTGAGCGCGGCGTCAAGCTCAATCACCCCGAAGCTATCGCCCTCATCACCGACTTTGTGGTGGAGGGGGCACGCGATGGCCGCCCAGTCGCAGAACTTATGGAAGCTGGGGCCCATGTCATCACTCGAGATCAGGTGATGGATGGCATCGCCGAGATGATCCACGACGTACAGGTCGAAGCCACTTTCCCGGATGGCACCAAGCTCGTCACCGTCCACCAGCCTATTCGATAAGAGGAAATGTTATGATCAAGCGTGCACTTCTGGTTCTGGCTATTTCCGCCGCTGCAACTCTTCCTGCCTTCGCCCATCTCGATCCGGGCGAGCATGGTTCCTTTGCAGCCGGTTTCAGCCATCCCCTGTTCGGGCTCGATCATATCCTGGCGATGATAGCAGTTGGCCTCTGGGCTGCCCAGCCAGGCGGTCGCGCCATCTGGCTGGTGCCTAGTGCCTTTGTCGGCACAATGGCCGTGGGCTTCGCCCTTGCCATTGGCGGGGTCCCCCTGCCCTTTGTCGAGCCGGTCATCCTTGCATCAGTTATCTTCATCGGCATCGCCATTGCGCTCGCTCTGCCCATCCCCACGCCCGCCGTCGCCGCGATGGTCGGATTTTTTGCCTTCTTCCACGGCCATGCTCATGGCGGGGAACTCGGCGACGCAGGCGCATGGGAATTCGCCATCGGCTTCATCCTTGCCACCGGCCTGTTACACGCAGTCGGCATCGTGGCCGGGCTTATGCTTGCCCGCTTCAGCGGCAAGGTTCTGACGCGCATGGCCGGTGCAGCGACCGCACTGGGCGGCCTGTGGCTAGCCTTCGGCGCCTGAGGGAGACGCAACCATGATCCCCGGCGAAGTTATTCCGGCGCAAGGCGATATCGAACTCAATGTGGGCGCAAGCCAGATCGTGCTCGAAGTCGCCAATACCGGCGACCGCCCCATTCAGGTCGGCTCACACTACCACTTCTACGAAACCAATGCCGGCCTGCACTTCGACCGCGAACAAGCTCGCGGCATGCGGCTCGATATTGCTGCGGGAACAGCGGTGCGCTTCGAGCCCGGCCAAACGCGAGAAGTGCGCCTTGTGCCAATCGCTGGCGACCGCCGGATTTTCGGCTTCCGCCAATTGGTCATGGGCAATCTGTGAGCCGGTTGCGTCACATAAGCAAAACTGACCCGCTGCAATGGCGCAATGGGTCAAAAGCTGCTTTAAGGGCGCGAACGCTCTCGATATGGCTGTACTCCCATGACGACCAACGCAAACCAACTCGAACAATACCGGCACCGCCTTGCGACCTTGTTGCGCGACCTGCAGACAACGGCTGCCGAGGACGGCGAGGCGGTTGCAATGATTGGAAGCCTGGCCGCGCAATTGGCAGACAAGGTGCAGCGCCAGAAATGGGGCGATGCCAAGGAAGCCATGTCGCCGGCCAACCGCGCCGAATTGCTCAAATCCTTCGAAACGCGCGGCAATGCCATGCATCAGGCAGGCCAAACCAAACAGGCCTATGCCATTCAGGCACTGGCGATCTCGCTCTTGGCTGGCACCATGCGTCAGGATCGCAATATCGCCGAGGGCGAAGGCCTGCTGGACGCCCTGATCGATCGTGCCGTGGTTCTGTATCGGCGCCATCAGGCCAGCCTCAACTAACCACTACTTCTCTTTTCAACCTCCGCCAAAGCGGCGGTGTGAACCCGGCTTCCTTCAGAGGCCGGGCCAAACGTCATGCTTTGACCCAAACCGTTTCTTCTTTCCGCAGGACTGGAGCCTGAACATGCCCGCCCGCATTTCCCGCGCTACCTATGCAGACATGTACGGTCCCACAACAGGGGACAAGGTTCGGCTGGCCGATACCGAACTCTTCATCGAGGTTGAAAAGGACTTCACCATCTATGGTGAAGAGGTCAAATTCGGCGGTGGCAAAGTCATTCGTGACGGCATGGGGCAGTCTCAGCGCACCCGGGCCCAAGGTGCAGTCGACACTGTCATCACCAATGCGCTGATCGTCGACTATACAGGCATTTATAAGGCCGATATCGGCCTCAAGAACGGGCTGATCGCGGGGATCGGCAAGGCTGGAAATCCCGATACCCAGCCGGGCGTCGACATTATTATCGGACCATCCACCGAAGCTATTGCCGGGGAAGGCAAGATCATCACTGCTGGCGGCATGGATGCCCATATCCACTTCATCTGCCCGCAGCAGATCGAAGAGGCCCTGATGAGCGGTGTAACCACCATGCTCGGCGGCGGCTCCGGCCCCGCTCACGGCACGCTGGCCACGACATGCACTGGCGCCTGGCATATCGAGCGCATGATCGAAAGCTTCGATGCCTTTCCAATGAATCTTGCGCTCGCGGGCAAGGGCAATGCCGCCCTGCCCGCTCCGCTCGAAGAAATGATCCTGGCTGGTGCGTCCTGCCTCAAGCTGCATGAGGATTGGGGCACAACACCCGCGACCATCGACAATTGCCTGACCGTCGCCGACGAATATGACGTGCAGGTCATGATCCATACCGACACGCTCAACGAAAGCGGTTTCGTCGAAGACACCGTTGGCGCGTTCAAGGGCCGCACCATCCACGCCTTCCACACCGAGGGCGCGGGTGGTGGTCATGCCCCCGACATTCTCAAGGTCGCGGGCCTGCCCAATGTCATACCCTCTTCGACCAATCCAACCCGCCCCTACACCCAGAACACCATCGCCGAGCATCTCGACATGCTCATGGTCTGCCACCATCTCGATCAGTCCATCCCTGAAGACGTGGCCTTCGCAGAAAGCCGCATCCGCAAAGAAACCATCGCCGCGGAAGATATTCTGCACGACATGGGCGCGCTCTCGGTCATTTCCTCCGATAGCCAGGCCATGGGCCGCGTCGGCGAAGTGCTGATCCGCACTTGGCAAACCGCCGACAAGATGAAGCGCCAGCGCGGCGCCCTGCCGGAAGAAACCGGCGACAACGACAATTTCCGCGTTCGCCGCTACATTGCTAAATACACCATCAACCCCGCCATTGCTCACGGCATGAGCCAGCACATCGGCTCGGTCGAAGTGGGCAAGCGCGCCGATCTCGTGCTCTGGAATCCCGCCTTCTTCGGCGTGAAGCCCGAAATGGTGCTGCTCGGCGGCTCCATCGCCGCTGCGCCTATGGGCGATCCGAATGCCTCGATCCCCACACCCCAGCCCATGCATTACCGGCCGATGTTCGGCGCTTATGGCAAGCTGGTCAGCCGCTCGTCAGTCGTCTTCATCTCGCAGGCTGCCCATGATGCGGGCCTTCGGAGCCGTCTTGGGGTCGACAAGCAATTGCTGCCAGTTTCCAACACGCGCGGCGGCATCGGCAAGGCCGCCATGAAGCTCAATAGTGCGACACCCCATATCGAGGTTCACCCCGAGACTTACGAAGTGCGGGCCGATGGCGTTCTGTTGACGTGCGAACCAGCTACGGTTCTACCTATGGCGCAGCGCTACTTCCTGTTCTAACGATCAGGCATACCCGATCTCGCAATCGTCACGATTTTGGTTGAACATGGTCATGACTGCTTCGCAGCCTATTTGGAGAAAACGCATGACCAAGACCAGACACTTCGCTTTTATCACGCTGGCGCTGCTCATGACGCCAACCGTTCTGGCGCAGGAAGAAACACCGGCGCCAGCAACGACACTGGCTGCGGCCAGCGCAACGCTGTCCATTACCTTGGAAAGCACGGGCGATATCGAGCGCAACATTGCGACCTATCAATGCGACAACGAAGAAACACTCGCCGTCCAGTACATCAACGCGGCCCCTAATTTTCTGGCCATCGTGCCGGTTGATGGGGTCAATCATGTCTTTGCCACGACGATCTCAGCGTCTGGTGCCCGCTATGTTTCAGGCCCCTATGAGTGGTGGAGCCATCAGGGCGAAGCCACTCTGCGCGATCTGATGCAGGATGAAGACGCAGCACCGCTCGCAACCTGCACGTCCGCCAGCAACACTCCCTGATCGGCAAAAATGGATCCTGCGCTCGCCCACGAACTCTTCCCCCATGTTCGCATCGTTATGGGCACCGTCATTGGCCTTGGCATAACCCGGCTGTTGATGACGGTAGCAGGCATTATTCAGCACCCGATGCGAGCGAAGGTCTCTGCCCTGCATATGTTGTGGGTGGTGTCCATGCTGCTGGAGCTTCTGCTGTTCTGGTGGTGGGAATTTGCCCTTCGAAATGTTGAAGTCTGGAGCTTTGGCATTGTCCTGTTCCTCATGGGCTATGCCATTACGCTGTTTTTAATGGTCGCCCTGCTGTCGGCGGACAACATCTCGGAATACAAGGGCTACGAAGACTTTTTCATCAAACGACGCCATTGGTTTTTCGGCCTGATGGCGACCACATTCGCCTTCGACACCATCGACACTCTGATCAAAGGTCACGCACACTGGGCGCAATTCGACTGGAGCTATTTCATTCAGGTTCCATTTGGACTGGTCCTATGCCTGCTTGCATGGCGCAGCGAGGATCGCCGCGTCCATCTCGGTATCGTCGTGGTCCATATTCTCTACCAGACCTTCCTGATGGTCCGGTTCTTCAATGCTTTTGGATAGTCCTGCCATGCTTCGTGTTTCCACCATCCTGCCGCCCGACCATGGAATGGGTACTCCGTTCGACCTTGTCGTGCTCGAACATGACGAGCGCCGCATCCGTCGCAAAATGTTGCGTCTGGTGCATGGCGATGAAGTGCTGGTCGATTTTCCGCAGACCATCACGCTCGACAATCGCGACGTTCTGCAACTTGAAGACGGCCGCCTGGTGGAAGTGATCGCCGCCGAGGAATTGCTCTACGAAATACGCGCCACCGATGCTGGCCACCTTCTGCGCCTCGCCTGGCATATTGGCAATCGACATACACCGGCACAGCTTGAGCCGGATCGTATCCTGATCAAACGCGACCACGTACTCAAGACCATGCTGGAGGGGCTGGGCGCAACGGTGGTCAATGTCAGCGAGCCCTTCTTTGCCGAACACGGCGCCTATCACAACCACGCCCATGCAGATGCCGGGCACGCCTTACTCAACAAGCGTTGAGCGCCGATCTGCAAAAACTGCTGACCTGGCTGTCACCGGCCTTTCCGGTGGGCGCTTTCGCATGGTCCGCAGGTCTGGAGTCGGCCATCGTCGATGGACGGGTAAAGGATCGCGCTACAACGCAGGACTGGGTCGAGGGCGCCCTCTTCCATGGCGGTATCAAGACCGATGCTATTCTGCTGGCGCATGCCCATGCCGGACATCGCAAGGCCACCGAGCTCATAGATCTGGCTGATCTCTGCCTTGCACTCACACCCGCGCGCGAACGCCACGCCGAAACCACGATCACCGGCCATGCCTTTATCGAGGCGGCCAATGCATGGCCGTTGGCGAATGAGCCGCCCCTCCCCCATCCCTGCCCTTATCCAATCGCGGTGGGCGCTTTTGCTGGAGCACATGGAATAGATCGGCGCGACACACTTGTCGCCTTTCTGACCGCCGGTATTCATGCGCAGGTATCGGTGGCGGTCCGTCTTGTACCAATCGGACAAAGCGATGGCCTCGCCATCATGGCGGCACTGGAGCCCACCATCGCGGAACAGGCCAAACTGTGCCAGCATGCCACACTGGACGACATCGGGACAATTGCATATGGCGCGGATATTGCTCAAATGAAGCACGAAACGCTGCGCACGAGGATTTTCCGCTCATGAACATGTTCATCGCCTCCTTCATGTTCATCGGCCTGTTCGCCGTCTCGCTGGCCCATCTGCTGTGGGCCTTCGGGCGCACATGGCCGATCCGCAACGAAAAGCTGCTGGCGCAGACAGTCGTGGGCTTCCGCGATATCGACCGCATGCCGCCCAGGCTTGCGTCCCTCGGCGTTGCAATCGCCACATTCACAGCGGGCGTCTTTGCGCTGGCGCTGGCCGATCACGATAGCGGTGGCTTTTGGCTCAATGCTGTTGGCGTCCTGCTGGCGCTGGTGTTTCTCGCCCGGGGTATCGCTGGGTACACCCCCTGGTGGGCGTCGATAACGCCCGAACCCAATTTCCGGCTGAATGACCGCCGCGTCTATTCCCCGCTTTGCCTGTTCCTCGGGCTGGGCTTCCTGCTTCTTATCTATTTTCGCTTCACCTGAGCCCGGAGTTCATCATGTCCAAAAGCCTCAACGGTCCCCTGCGCATCGGCATCGGTGGTCCTGTAGGCTCTGGCAAGACGACACTGTGCGAAATGCTGCTCAAGGCCATGCGCGACCGCTATTCCATGGCCGTGGTCACCAATGACATTTACACGCAGGAAGACGCACTGATCCTCGCGCGCGTTCAGGCCATTTCCGAAGATCGCATCGTGGGGGTGGAAACCGGCGGTTGCCCACACACGGCCATCCGCGAAGATGCCTCGCTTAACCTCGCGGCCATCGACGATCTCAACCGGAAATTCCCTGATCTCGACATCATCCTGATCGAAAGTGGCGGTGACAATCTGGCGGCCACCTTCTCCCCCGATCTGGCGGACCTCACCATTTATGTGATTTCGGTCGCGCAAGGCGAAAAAGTGCCCCGCAAGGGCGGCCCCGCCATTTCCCGCTCCGACCTGCTGGTCATCACCCACACCGATCTGGCCCCCTATGTCGGCGCCAGCCTTGAGGTGATGGACAGCGACACACAGAAGGTCCGTGAAGGTCGCCCCTATGTCTTCACCGACCTCCTGCGCCGCGAAAGCCTAGATCAGATTATCGGCTTCATAGAAAAACACGGCGGCTTCACCGCACAAGCTGCGGAATAGCCGCCACTATTCGAACCTGACGCCGGTCAATTCCTCTGAAAGCGTCCAAAGGCGCTTTGCGGCTTTATCGTCCAGTGCCTGCGCCGGAACCTTTGACGGTCCGGGATAGCCACGAATTTCAGCCAGGCCATCAGGGCCATAATAGGCGCCGCCCTGCGCTGCTGGCGCCGTAGCCGCATAGAGCGTCGGCAACGCACCCTGCGCGACCGGTTGGAACAGGAACCATAAATAGGTTCGCGACAATCCCATCAGGCTCATGCGTCCGGGCGCATTGTGCAGGAGGTCCGTGCGCGACACGCCTGGATGTGCGGCAATGCTGGTAATGCCCCAACCCGCCGCCAAACTGCGCCGCTGCAATTCCAGCGCGAACATGAGACAGGCGATCTTGGACTGACTATAGGCCGCCATCGGCACATAGCTCGCGGCAAATTGCGGATCATTGAAATTGATCTTGCCATTGCGCGCCGCGACGCTGGAGAGGTTCACGACACGCGCGCCGGGCGTTTGTCGGAGCAATGGCAGCAACCCCGCCGTCAGCGCAAAATGACCGAGATAATTGGTGCCAAACTGCAGTTCGAACCCGTCTTCGGTCACCTGACGCTGCGGCGGCACCATAACGCCCGCATTATTGATGAGAATGTCGAGCCGGTCATGGGCTGTGTTGATCCGTTCAGAAAAAGCGCGCACGGATTTGAGGCTGGCCAGATCAAGCTGCTCGAACCGGATTTTGGCAGCAGGCACTTCACGACGGATATTGCCAATCGCCTCCTCACCTTTCGTCGCGTTGCGTCCAGCCAGAACAACCTCGGCCCCGGCATGCGCCAATGCCAAAGCATCTTCGTATCCAAGTCCACCAGTTCCGGTCACCACGGCCAGTTTGCCCTGTTGCGACGGCATATCCGCCAACGTCCACTTAACCATCGATACCAAACCTATTTTTGCACTCGGTGCATATTTAAATATTACACTCAGTGCATAATTGCAAGTGTGTGATTTCGGACGTATGCAGAGGCCATGGGCATTCGCGAACAGAAGCGGGAAGAAACATTGAGGCGCATCACGCAATGCGCCATGACGCTCTTTGCCCGCGACGGATATGAAGCGACCACTATCGACGCTGTGGCCGCCGCCGCTGGCATCTCGCGGCGTACCTTCTTTCACTATTTCAAATCCAAGGACGACATCCTGCTGTCCCAGCAGGCCGGCATGGGGGAGCAATTGATTGCGGCTCTGACGGGAGAGCCAACACGGGCAACGCCTTGGGAAACGCTGGCGTCGGCCATGCGCAAAATCGCTGCCTCTTACCCGGTTGAGGAGTTGATAGCGATTGACCGCATGATGACGTCCATTGAAGCGGTACAACAGCGCAAACAGGCCAATTATGTGCGCGATGAAAAACTGCTGCTTGAAGCATTGCGCGCACGCTGGCCGGACGCTGGCGACATAGAGCTGCGGAACGCCGCAATGCTCGCCATTGGCCTTACGCGCCTCTCACTCGACGCATGGCGCAGCGAAGGCGCAATACGGCCAATCGTGGACTATCTCGACCTGGCCCTTGCTGCGCTGACGACCGAGTTCGCAAAAAAGTAAGCCCGCCCGGCGCTTCAGACACCGGACGGGCTCGAATAATTCTGGAAATTGGCTAGTCGGCCTGCGGCCGCACCAGCGCCACCACCGAGCGGGGCGGCAATGTGGCCGTACCCTCGGTAAACGGCACCTCGGCGCTGTCGTCCGACTGAATACCGATTGTCCAGTCTCCTTCGGGCAGACGCGCCACGACGGGCTCGACACGCCGGTTAAACCAGACAAGAACCTCATCGTCCTTGTGCCACAAATGCATCCCGAGCACCGACGCGCCGGTATCGTTCCAGTCGCCCTCGTTCATCTCGCGCCCATCAGGGTGCAGCCAGACCACATCGCGCAGGCCATTGCGCTCTTGCCCTGTTAGCCAATGATCGTGGCTAATCGCCAGATGCGCCTTACGGAAGCCATTGATGGCCGAAACGAAATCGACCAGAGCACCATCGGCATTATCCCAGTCGACCCAGGTAATCTCGTTGTCCTGCGCATAGGCGTTATTATTGCCATGCTGGGTGCGATAAAGCTCGTCGCCTTGCTGGATTAGCGGCGTGCCGCGCGACAGAAATAGCGTGGCCAACATGGCCCGCACGTCACGCTTGCGGGCAGCGTTAATGTTTTCGTCGTCGGTCTCGCCTTCGACGCCGCAATTCCAGGACTGGTTATTGTTGTGGCCGTCCTTGTTGTTCTCGCCATTCGCCTCATTGTGCTTGTCGTGATAACTCACGAGATCGCGCAGCGTGAACCCGTCATGCACAGCCAGCATGTTGACGCCATGATGCGGCTTGCGTCCCGCCACGTCGAACAATTCGGCAGAACCTGACACCTTGCCAGCCAAAGCGCCGATTTTCGCCGGCTCGCCCTTCCAGAACGCACGCACTTCATCGCGATAAGTGTCGTTGTGCTCCTGGAACTCCTGCCCGAACTTGCCCACAGCATAACCGCCCGGGCCCGGATCCCATGGCTCGGCGACGAGGATGACCTGGCTCAGCACCGGGTCTTCCTTGATCTTTTTGAGCATTTCAGCTTCTGGATTGAACGCCGGATCGCGTCCCAGAACTGTAGCCAAGTCGAAGCGGAAGCCAGAAACACCAAGCTCTTCGACGTAATAGCGCAGACTTTCGATCACCAGCCGCTGAACTGCCGGATGATCGCAACGCAGCGTATTGCCGGTGCCCGTATCGTTGACGAGGTACTTTTTTCCATCCACATCGACCCAGCGATAATAGGTCTGCGGATCGAGCCCCATCATGGACAGGATCGGCCCCTGCTGATCGCCTTCGCCGGTGTGGTTGTAAACGACGTCGAGAATGACGTTGATACCTGCCTTGCGGTAGGCGTCCGTCATCACGCGCAATTCCTGCGGCCCACGCGGCACAAGGCGCGGATCAACCGCGAAATAGGCGACAGGATTATAGCCCCAGGCATTGGTGAGCCCAAGCGCGGGCAGATGCCCCTCATCGATCCAGGCGGCAGTCGGCATCAACTGTACCGTGTCAACGCCCAGATACTTGAAATGATCGATTACGCGCTTTGTCGTTAGTGCCGCCACGGTTCCACGGAGCGGCCCCTGCACACTGGGATGGCGCATGGTAAAGCCGCGCACATTCAGTTCATAAAAGAGGTTCGGCGACTTCTTCTTGCGCGGCTTGGCAATATCTTCGGCAACACCGCGAACAATGGCCTTCGGAACCAGTGGCGCTGTGTCCACGGCGTCCTCACGCGCCAGTCGCAAACGCGGTGAGCGAACGAAAACGCGGTCCAGATGGCGCGCATAGGGATCGACCAAGAGCTTGTTCGGATCGAAGAAAAAGCCCTGATCAGGGTCGTAGGGACCATCGGCCCGCAGCCCATAGCGCGCGCCAGCACCGACATTGGCAATCAAGCCGGCGCGAATATGGTCTTGATGCACATCGAGCTCGAAACGCTCGATTTCTTGATCCGCCTCGTCGAACAGGCACACCCAGATAGTGGTGGCGCTTTCGGAATAGACGGCAAAGTTCACCCCTTCGGGGGTGATAGAGGCGCCAAGCGTCTGTGTCTGCCCGGCGCCGGGCACCAACTCTGGTTTCATAGATAAGGCCGATCTAGGTAATGACGCTGGGCTCTGTCCGTCCTGTGCGCTCTTTGATCCCGGCCAATTGCTCTGCGATCCCGATAAGCGGTTCGAGGGCGAGTTGGGTGTCGAGATCGTGGCGTCCATCGGCTGCCTCGTAACGTTCAAGGTAGACCCGCAACGTGGCGCCCACCGTCCCGGTTCCGGAGAGGCGCAGGACTATTCGCGATCCGTCGGTAAAGCCGATGCGAATGCCCTGCTTGGCGCTCGTCGAACCGTCGACCGGATCGTGATAGGTAAAGTCGTCGGCATAGGCCACTTGCAGATCATCGCCGAAAGTCTTGCCGGGCAGCGACGGCAATTGCTCGCGCAGAGCATCGACCAGCGTATTAGCGATGGCCGCATCGACCTCTTCATAATCGTGGCGCGTATAGTAATTGCGCCCATAGGTCTTCCAGTGCTCGCGCACGATCTCATCAACGCCCTGCTTGCGCACGGCCAGAATATTGAGCCAGAGCAGGACAGCCCACAGCCCGTCCTTTTCGCGTACATGGCTCGAGCCCGTTCCCGCGCTCTCCTCGCCGCAAATGGTTACGCGGCCCGCGTCGAGCAGATTGCCGAAGAACTTCCATCCGGTCGGGGTCTCGTGCATCTCGATGCCGAGTTTTTCGGCCACCCTGTCCGCAGCAGCGCTTGTCGGCATGGAGCGGGCAATCCCGGCAATGCCGTCCTTATAACCGGGCGCCAGATGCGCATTGGCAGCGAGCAGCGCCAGCGAATCCGAAGGCGTTACAAAGCGGTTCTTACCGATGATCAGGTTACGGTCCCCGTCGCCATCCGAAGCGGCGCCGAAATCGGGGCCATCTTCGGTCATCAGCAGATCATACATATCCTTGCAATAGACCAGGTTGGGATCGGGATGCCCGTCATTGAAAGAAGGCGATGGCGTTCCGTTCATCACGGTACCCCTGGGTGCCCCGAGCATGCCTTCCAGAATGGCGTGAGCATAGGGTCCGGTCACCGCATGCATGGCGTCAAACGTCATCCGGAAACCAGTGCGGAACAGCGCACGAATGGCTTCAAAATCGAACAGCGTCTGCATTAGCGCCGCATAATCGGCAACCGGATCAATGACTTCCACCACCATGCCACCCACCTGCTGGGTGCCGATGGCATTGAGGTCGATATCCGGCGTTTCGAGCGTCTTGTAACTGTCGATCACCTTGCTACGCGCAAAAACCGCGTCGGTAATCTTCTCAGGTGCTGGACCGCCATTTCCAATATTATACTTGATCCCGAAATCGCCATCAGGCCCGCCCGGATTATGACTGGCAGACAGCACGAGGCCACCAAAAGCCTTGTAATGTCTGATAACATTACTGGCCGCCGGGGTAGAGAGAAGACCGCCCTGCCCCACCATCACCTTGCCGAAACCATTGGCAGCGGCGATGCGAATGGCCTTTTGAATGGCGACGTCGTTATAAAAACGGCCATCGCCACCAATCACCAGCGTCTGGCCTTCAAACCCGTCCAGACTATCGAAGATAGACTGGATGAAGTTCTCGACATAATTCGGCTGGCTGAACACCGGCACACGCTTGCGCAGGCCCGACGTGCCCGGCTTCTGGTCGGAATAAGATGTTGTTTTAACGGTCAGAATTGTCATTGATCGGCATTCCGGTGAGCGAGGCGTAGAGCTGGGCATAGCGGGCGGCGCTGGTTGCCCAGCTCACATCCGATTTCATCCCGCGCCTCTGCAATTTCTTCCAGGATTTCTCGTCAGCATAGAGGGCAAAGGTCCGACGGATAGCATCAGCGAGAGCAGTTTCGCTGGGCGGCGCAAACTGCACACCCGTTGACACCTCTGCCGCTAATGCTGCCACATTGCTATCGATGACAGTGTCATTAAGCCCGCCAACGCGACTAACGAGCGGCACGCAGCCATAGCGCAGGGCATAGAGCTGGGTCAGTCCGCAGGGCTCGAAGCGCGACGGAACCATGAGCACATCCGCACCACCCTGAATAAGATGGCTCAACGGCTCGTTATAACCTGTAATCAGCCCCACCCGACCTGGATGGCGCATAGAGGCGGCGCGGATGGCGTTTTCCAGTTCCGCATCACCCGAACCAAGCACAGCGAGCTGGCCGCCCATTTCCACCAGCATGTCGATATTGGCGGCGATCAGGTCGATACCCTTCTGCCAGGTCAAGCGACTGACCACGGCAAACAGCGGACCATCAAGCACATCAAGCCCGAAGGCTTCCATGACAGCCCATTTGTTGGCGAGACGGCTTTGGATCGTGCTGGAGGTGAAGGTCTGCTTCAAAGCGAGATCGGTGGCGGGATTCCAAGCGTCCATGTCGATACCGTTGAGGACCCCGGATACCGTCGAAGACCGATTGTTGAGCAAACCGTCGAGGCCCATGCCGAAATCAGGCGTGCGGATTTCGGCAGCATACGTTGGCGACACGGTGGTGACGAAATCGGCGCACTCGACACCGGCTTTGAGATAGCCGACGCCACCGTAATATTCGACGCCCTCCACCGAGAAAGCGTGCTGAGGCAGACGCAATTGCGGAAAAATTTCAGCGCCGAACGTCCCCTGAAACGCCATATTGTGGACGGTCATAACGGTCTTCAGCGTCGATGACGGGCCATATTTCACATAGGCGGGCACAAGGCCAGCTTGCCAGTCATGAGCATGGATCACCTGTGGGCGATAGCCATCAACGAGACCCAAGCCCAGTTCGGACGCCACCCAGCTCAAAGCTGCAAACCGCTTCCAGTTATCCGGCCAGTCCCAGCCCTCCGGGCCCATATAGGGGTTGCCGGGCCGGTCATAGAGCGCAGGCGCATCGAGAACGATGAGATCGAGACCCTCGGCACGACCGGCAATCAATCGCCCGGGCACACCGAACAGATCATCGAAGCGCGCAACCTCGCGGCCACCCTTCATTTTGGAGAGAACGGCGGGGTAGCCGGGAACCAGCGTCCGCATCGTGACACCCGAGCCGTTCAGCGCACCCGGAAGTGCACCGGCGACATCGGCTAGCCCCCCGGTTTTGATCAGCGGATAGACTTCCGACGTAACGGAAAGAACTTCAATCATCGATCCGCCAAATACCTGTTGACCATCGCCTGCGTAATCAGCGTAACGCCCTCTTCGGTGCGACGGAACCACTTGGCGTCAAATTCAGGGTCCTCACCAACCACAAGGCCCTCGGGAATATTCACACCACGGTCAATGACCACCTTTTTCAGCCGCGCATTGCGACCGATATCGCAATACGGCAGCACTACAGCCTCTTCCAACGCTGAATAAGAATGCACCCGGCTGCCCGTGGAAAGCAGCGTGCGCTGCAAGTGGCCACCGGAAATGATGCAGTCGCCCGACACGAGCGAGTTAACCGCCGAACCGCGCCGACCGTCAAAATCGTGTACGAACTTGGCTGGCGGCGTGATTTCCGCATGCGTCCAGATCGGCCAGTCGCGGTCATAAAGATCGAGCTGCGGATTGATGTCGGTGAGGTCGATATTGGCCTTCCAATAGGCATCGACCGTGCCGACATCGCGCCAATAGGCGACTTTTTCATTGCTGGATCTCACGCAAGAGCGGTTGAAGCGATGCGCCCAGGCCGTGCCGTTCTTGACGATATAGGGAATGATGTCCTTGCCGAAATCGCGGCTCGAACCCTCGGTCGCCGCGTCGCGCTTGAGCTGTTCCATCAGGAACCGGGTCTCGAAAATATAGATGCCCATGGAAGCGAGCGCCATGTCCGGCCGGTCAGGAATGCCCGGCGGGTCCTTCGGCTTTTCAACGAAATCGACGACGCGGTCGCGCCCATCCACACGCATGACGCCAAAACCTGTCGCTTCCATGCGCGGCACTTCAAGACACCCGATGGTCACGTCCGCGCCCGTATCCACATGCTGGCGCAGCATGATTTCGTAGTCCATCTTGTAGATGTGGTCGCCCGCCAGAATGACGATATAGCGCGCTCCATAATCCTCAATGATGTCCATGTTCTGATAAACGGCGTCGGCGGTGCCTTCATACCATTGCGTTTCCGACACACGCTGGGAGGCAGGCAACACATCAAAGCTCTCATTGCGCTCAGTGCGCAGGAAGTTCCAGCCGCGCGACAGGTGACGGATAAGGCTGTGGGCCTGATATTGCGTGGCCACCGAGATGCGGCGAATGCCCGAATTGATGGCATTGGACAGCGCAAAGTCGATGATGCGCGACTTGCCGCCGAAATAGACCGCGGGCTTGGCGCGCCGGTCGGTCAATTCCATCAGGCGCGTACCGCGCCCTCCGGCCAGAACATAGGCCATGGCTTCACGCGCCAGAGATGAGGGAACCCGATAATCTGCCATTTTACTCTCCTCCTGCCCGGATTGAACCGGGTCTTGTCCCTAAGAAACCGCGCCCTCAGGACGGTTCATATTTGATGAAAAGGGTAGCAAGTGGCGGCAGATAAAGCTCTGCCTCCGCAGCCCAATGCCGCCCCTCAACGGGATAGGCTTCGATTGCCCCCTGGTTGCCCGTATTGCCGCCAGCGTACCAGCCAGCGTCAGAATTGATACGCTCCACCCAGCGCCCAGCCACCGGCAGAGGCACTTTGTACCCGCTGCGCGGAACGGGGGTGAGATTGGTGATCACCAGAACCGGATCGGCATCCGGCGCCTTGCGAATCCATGCCAGAACCGAATTGGCGTGATCATTGGCGATCACCCATTCAAAGCCCTCCGGCTCGCAATCGCGCTCATGCAGCGACGGCAGACTGCGATAGGCTGCATTGAGGTCGGCAATCAGTCGGCGCATGCCCTCATGAGCTGGCGCATCGAGCAGATACCAGTCCAGCGCCTTGCTTTCGGACCATTCTTCGCGCTGGGCGAATTCCTGGCCCATGAACAACAGCTTCTTGCCGGGATAACCCCACATCAGCGCGAGATAGGCGCGCAGATTGGCAAACTGCTGCCAGTCGTCGCCCGGCATTTTGTTGAGCAACGATCCCTTGCCATGCACCACTTCGTCATGGCTGAGCGGCAAAACGAAATTCTCGCTAAAGGCATACATCATGCCGAAGGTCAGATCGTTATGGTGGAAGCGTCGATGAATTGGCGTGCGGCTCATGTAACGCAGCGTGTCGTTCATGAAGCCCATATTCCACTTGAAGCCGAAGCCAAGCCCATTGGCATAGGTGGGCGCGCTGACGCCCGGCCAGGACGTGGACTCCTCGGCGATCATGAAAGCGCCGGGGAAGTTCTTGTAGACTTCGGAATTGACCCGCTGCAGGAACGCGACAGCCTCAAGGTTCTGGTTGCCGCCATGCTTATTGGGCACCCATTCGCCCGGCTGGCGGGAGTAATCGAGATAAAGCATGGACGCGACCGCATCTACGCGCAGGCCGTCAATGTGGAATTTCTCGAACCAATAAAGCGCGTTATTGGTCAGAAAGGACGACACTTCCTTGCGACCAAAATTGTAGATCGCCGTGTTCCAGTCCGGGTGAAAACCCTGACGCGGATCTTCATGCTCATAGAGCGCCGTGCCATCGAACCGAGCCAGCCCGAAATCATCGGTTGGGAAATGCGCGGGCACCCAATCGAGGATGACGCCAAGCCCAGCCTCATGCGCCGCATTGACCAGACGGGCAAAGCCTGCCGGATCGCCGAAACGCGATGTCGGCGCGTAAAGCCCCGTCGGCTGATAGCCCCAACTCGGGTCGAACGGATGCTCTGAGATCGGCAAGAATTCGAGATGGGTATAACCCATATCTGCCGCGTAGGGCACCAATTGATCGGCCAACTGATCATAGGACATGAAGCTGCCATCTGGCCGACGCCGCCATGACCCAAGATGGACTTCATAAATTGACATGGGCGTGCGTCGCCAATCCCGAGTGGCGCGCTCTTCCATATATTTGTCGTCCGACCAGGTGAACGGGGTCGGGTCGGGGACGACTGAAGCGTTACGCGGGCGCAGTTCGGCCTGTCGCGCATAGGGATCGGCTTTCAGCGGCAGCACTTTGCCATCGGGGCCGACGATTTCATATTTATAGATTGTGCCGGTGCCGAGCACGGGAATGAACACTTCCCATATGCCCTTGCGATTGCGCATCGGGTGACGGCGACCATCCCACTCATTCCATGGACCAACAACAGAGACCCGTTGGGCATTTGGGGCCCAGACAGCGAAATGAGTGCCGTGAATACCCTCGAACTCCATTTCGTGGGCACCCAGCTTGTCAAACAGCCGGAGGTGGCTGCCCTCGCCGATATAATAGTCGTCCATAGGGCCGAGCACTGGACCAAAGGAATAGGCGTCGAAAACAATCCAGCTACCGCCGCCATTTTTCGCCTCGTAGCGAATGGGCTGACGAGCTTTGAGGTCGACCTTAGCCTCAAAAAAACCCGCCGCGTGGCGCGGAATCATATGGCCTAAAGGCATGCCATCGAGCGTGTAGGCATTGAGCGTTTCGGCATGCGGCACGAAAGCCCGCAGAACCCAATCACTGCCGACCTGATGCAGCCCCAGAAATGCAAAGGCATCGGCATGGCGCCCCGCTACGATAGCCTCGACCTCGCGCCCGTCCGCCTGCCAGTTTTCCTTGGTTGAACTCACGCCCACTTTCCCCCACTCACTTCCCGGCTTGCCGCGGGAAGGATTTCAGTAACGCGCGCGAACTCATTGTTGTTCATCGGAAAATGTCCGCGCGCGCAATTCATTTCAGGCCGTCTGCACGTTCCAGATATCCGCCGCATATTGCCGGATCGTCCGGTCGGACGAGAAGAAGCCGACAGAGGCCGTGTTGCGAATGGCCATGGCGTTCCAACGCGCTGGATCGCTCCAGATTTTGTCCACCTTTTCCTGCGCCGCCGCATAAGCATCGAAGTCGCGGGCGACCATGAACCAGTCATGGTCATAAAGCCCGCCGATCAGATCACGGTAGCGGTTCGGATCATCGGGCGAAAACACGCCAGAGGAAATGGATTCGAGCGCCTCGCGCAGACGCGGCGATGCGTCGATGGATGCACGCGGCACTTCCGAACGACCGCGTTTGTCTTCCACCTCGTCGGTGGTGAGACCAAAAATCACGATATTGTCCGAACCGACTTCCTTGTGCATTTCGACATTGGCGCCATCCATCGTACCAATGGTAATCGCGCCATTGGCCATAAATTTCATATTGCCGGTGCCCGAGGCTTCCATGCCCGCCGTCGAAATCTGCTCGGAGAGATTTGCGGCAGGAACAATGACTTCGGCCAGGCTCACATTGTAGTTTGGCAGGAACACCACCTTGAGCAGCCCACGCACCGCCGGATCATTATTGATGACCCGCGCCACGTCATTGATCAGCTTGATGATCAGCTTGGCATTCCAATAGCTCGGCGCTGCCTTGCCAGCGAAAATCTTGACGCGCGGCACCCAGTTCCGCTCAGGATGAGCCCGAATTTCAGCATAGAGCGCCACCGCATGAATGATGTTGAGAAGCTGGCGCTTGTACTCGTGGATGCGCTTGATCTGCACATCGAACAGAGCATCGGGCGAAACGACAATGCCGGTTCTGTCCTTGATCAGCTTGGCCAGCCGCTTCTTGTTTTCCAGCTTCACGGCTGCGAACTGCTGCTGGAAACCGGGGTCTTCGGCGTGGGCCAACAGCCCTTTGAGCTTGTCGATATCGTCGAGAAAGTCCGGGCCGATCCGCTCGCTGATCAGCTTGGTCAAGCCGGGATTGCACTGCATCAGCCAGCGGCGCGGCGTGATACCGTTAGTCTTGTTGTTGATGCGCTCGGGATAAAGATTGTGCAGGTCCGAAAACACGGTCTGCTTCATCAACTCGGTATGAAGCGCAGAAACGCCGTTGATCGAGTGTGAACCGACAAAGGCCAGTTGGCCCATGCGGACACGCCGCCCGCCATGCTCGTCGATCAGCGACACCGCAGCAATCTGCTGATCGGTAAAGCCCTTCTTGTTGCGCGCTTCGGTCAACACATCGGCATTGATCTGATAGACAATCTGCATATGGCGCGGCAGCAGCCGTTCCAAAAGCGCCACTGGCCAGCTTTCCAGTGCCTCGGGCAAGAGCGTGTGGTTGGTGTAACCAAATGTGCCCTTGGTCAGTTTCCATGCATCGGCCCATTTGAGGCCGTTATCGTCGATCAGAATCCGCATCAGTTCGGCCACCGAAATGGCCGGGTGCGTGTCGTTAAGCTGGATGGCCACCTTGTCCGGTAGCGAACCGAGATCGCCATATTGCTGCAGGTGTCGACGCACGATGTCCTGCAACGACGCGGAGGAGAAGAAAAACTCCTGTCGCAGCCGCAATTCCTGGCCCGCCGCCGTCGAGTCCGCCGGGTAAAGCACCCGCGTAATCGCTTCCGCTTTGGCGCTTTCTTCCAGCGCTCCGATATGGTCACCCGAATTGAACTTGTCGAGCAGGATCGGATCAATCGGCTGCGCACTCCAGAGGCGCAACGTGTTCACCCGGCTCCCGCGCCAACCCACGATCGGCGTATCATAGGCCACCGCCAGCAGATGCTGATTGGGCCGCCATTCCTGGCGGATCGTTCCATCGGGATCGGTGACGGGCTCAACATGACCGCCGAAGCCGACCTCATAAGCGCTTTCGCGGCGCTCGAATTCCCACGGATTGCCATGGGCGAGCCAGTCCTCCGGCAATTCAACCTGCCAGCCTTCGCTCATTTCCTGCCGGAACAGGCCATGCACATAACGAATGCCATAGCCATAGGCGGGGATTTTGACCGAGGACATGGATTCAAGGAAACACGCGGCCAGACGGCCGAGGCCGCCATTACCAAGCGCGGCATCGGGCTCAAGGTTGAGCAGATCGCCCAGATCGACATTGAGGTTCTTGAGCGCTTCCTGCACCGGCTCCATCAGCCCGACATTGCTCATCGCGTCGCGCATGAGCCGGCCAATCAGGAATTCGAGGCTGAGATAATAGACGCGCTTGTTCGATGTCCGCCACGTCTCGCGGGACGATTCCATCCAGCGATCCATAATGCGGTCACGCACCGTCAGGATAGTGGCGCGCAACCAGTCATGCGGACGGGCAACGATGGGGTCTTTGCCAACCGAATAGATCAGCCGTTCGAGAATTTCGGCCTGAATGGCCTCAACGGTAGAGACGCGGGGTTCGGGCGTGGGGGCATCGTAGACGATCGGCTTTTGCGGCATCACGCGGTCCAATGTTCATGACGATATTCCCCTCAGAATAAAGGCAGTCTTGCACTTAATTTGTGCATCGAAAAGCCCCCTTGCGTGAGTCAGCGGTCTAGCTGCCCTGCGATGAAGGCAGGACCTGATCGACAACCACGCCACCCTCGCGGCCCTGCTCCCGGGCATTGGAGAGCAGCAATTGCCCACCCGTCCGCCAGTCATCGCCATTGAGTTGCAGCTCGAAACGCTGTCGGTCCCGCTCACGGACATTGTCCAGCACTTCTTCGATGGTTTGCTCGTCTTCGCCGAGCACCCGGATGGCCTCTCCGCCAAACACAAATGCCGACTCAAGCAATTCGCGCTGCTGGTAGGCTGCGCCTGCCTGCACCAGTTCGATGGCATGCACGCGATCAAAAGCCCGCGCCATCACCCGCGCCAGCGGGAATTCATGGTGCAATAGCTCGACGATTTTAGTGGTCTGCTCTTTCTTGTCGGTGCACACCAGAATGAGGTCGGCGTTGCCCGCGCCCGCCGCATGGAGAATGTCGAGCCGGGTGCCATCGCCATAATGCACCTTGAACCCGATCTGCGCTGCCGCGCGAACCATTTCGGTGTCATTGTCGATGATCGAAACTGAATGCCGCAAAGCGAGCAGCGGCTGGCTGGCGATCTGACCGAAACGGCCAAATCCAATGATCAACACCTTGGCCGAAAGGCCATTGGCCTCTTCCACGCCATCCATCGACTGCACTTTTTTGGGCATCAGATACCGCAAACCGATCATGGCGAACGGCGTTAGCACCATGGAGATGATCACCGTAGCAGTGAAAATCGCATTGGTCGGCGCGTCGATCAGTCCGGCAGAAGCAGCGGTCGTATAGAGCACGAAGGCAAATTCACCGCCCTGCCCCATCAGCACGGCCCGCTCCAGCGCTTCCCCATGGCTCGACTTCAAAAGCCGCGCAATGACATAGATTGCCGCCGCTTTAACCAGCATATAGGCCAAAACGCTGACGGCGATGATTTGCCAGTTCTGGCCAACCACGGCGAGGTCGAGCGACATGCCGACCGCAAGGAAAAACAGACCGAGCAGCAGTCCACGGAACGGCTCGACATCGGCCTCCATCTGGTGGCGGAAAGACGAGGTGGAGAGCAGTACACCTGCGAGGAATGCGCCCATGGCCATGGAAAGACCGGACACCTCGAACAGCAATGCCGCGCCAAGCACGACCAGCAGCGCCCCGGCGGTCATCACTTCGCGAACCTTCGAGCGCGCCAGAACACCAAAGAATGGGTTCATGATGTTTCGCCCGAGGAAAATCAGGAGAGCAATCGCGCCGAGAGCAATGCCTATCCCCACAAAACGGGTCACCAGGCTTTCGTCAGCACCGGAAGGCGCGAGGAGCGCCACTACCGCCAGAAGCGGCACGATGGCAAGGTCTTCCAGCAATAGGATCGACACCATTTTCTGCCCGCTATCGGTCGATAATTCCCCGCGCTCACTCAAAATCTGCATGACGATTGCCGTTGATGTCAGAACGAAGCCCATGCCGAAGACGAATGCCACGGCGGGGGCAAACCCGAGCAGAATGCCAATGCCCGTCAGCAGCGCACCACAGATCGCCACCTGAATGACGCCCAGCCCGAATATCTGTCGTCGCAGCGCCCAGAGCTTGGTCGGCTCCATTTCGAGCCCGATAATAAAGAGAAAGAGAACGACGCCCAGTTCGGCGGCGGCCAGTATATTGGCCGGATCGGGGATCAGCCCGATACCGGATGGCCCCAGCAGCAGTCCGGCTGCGAGATAGCCGAGCACGGCGCCGAGCCCCAGACGCTTGAACAGCGGCACAGCAATGGCGCCCGCCGCCAGCAGCGCGACAATAGGCACCAGATCCACGCCGTGATGCGCGGCCTCCGCCGCGTGCGCAACAACTTCGCCTGCCATGTGGGGTAACTCCGGTGCCTTAGGGGCACTGAAATTGGAACTGCGCCGCCCCTGTCGTCAAGCCGCAGAAATGCAGACGCGTCTTGCTCAGCCCGCCGAAGGCTCTATCCCTGTCGGCGCCGTGCCGCGCGGCGGCTCCAGCCGCTCCTGCTTGCGCTGCTCTTCTTCTGTGCCTTCATCGGAGCGCTGCTCGCGAATAACCTGCGCGGCATTGGCCAGCAGAACGTCGCGATCCGTCATATTGCGCGTACGTCGCACCGGGCGCTTCGGCTTGACCGGTTTACTGGGCAGCGCATGCATAATGATCGATTGTGCAATCAGGAGCGATGGCACGGCCACCAGCGCCCCTACCGGTCCCCAGGCCCAAATCCAAAACGTAATGGACAGAAAAATGATGAACGGGTTGAGCGTTAGCGTGCGGCCGATCAGATGCGGTGTGAAGAGCTGACCTTCGAGGAAGTTGATACTGGCATAACAGATCACCGGCAGAAGAATAGGCAAAAGCTCGGTCTGCGTTCCGAGGCCGACAGCGAGCAGAACCGTGATCATGATCGCCTGTCCCACATAGGGCACATAATTGAGCACAGCAGCCATCGCGCCCCAGAGCAGCGGCGACGGCATGCCGATCGCCCACATTGCCAACGTCACCGCGGTGCCGACGCAAATATTGATCGTGGTGACAGTCAGCAGAAAACGGCTGACTTTAAACTCGACATCACGGAAAACATGCGCAGTGCGCCAGCGCATCCGGCGGGTGACGCACATGGACAGCACCGACATACGGATATGGTCCCGCGTAGCGACGAAGAAATACAGACTGGCCAGAAAAATGGCGACCTGCGCCAGAATTGCCGGAGCCAACATGGCCACGCCAGTCACCGCGCTGCCATCCTCGACTGTAACAGCCATGGCGCTGCCCGACCCCAATACCGATCCGATCTGTGCCTGAAATTCACCAATTGATTCCAATGGCTCGCGGAGATTGGACAATTGCTCCTGCAATTTGCTCCAGATCACCGGGGCACGCGCCACCCATTCGCTCAGCGGCACAGCAAAAAGCGTCGCAAACCCTGCAATGACGCCGAGCAGCAATAGAACGACAATCCCAGCCGACAATGCCGGCGGAACACGCCAGCTTTCGAGCTTGTCTGCCACTGGTCCAAACATCAGGCCAATGACAATGGCGAGTGTGACGGGGGCGAGAAACACCTGTCCCGCTTGCAGTACCGCTAGCAGGACAGCAAAGCCGATGCCCACAATGGCGAGGCGCGCAACATTGTTCAGCACGCGCTCAAACTGGCTTTCGTTCATGTCGGGTGACACAGCAGCCTTGGCGCGGGGTTGGAGCATTTTGCGATCCATGTTGCGGGATAGGCTGAAAACGTTTCTTCCTGCGCTTTCGTTCCTGCGTCAGAAGGGTCATCGACCACCTGGAAACGCTCCGATAAGCTCGCCCTCGAATCCTTTTCGTATTCGCCAGAAGAAACACCATGTCTCGCAAGATCATAATCGATACCGACCCCGGCCAGGACGATGCCGTCGCCATTCTGCTCGCTCTGGCTTCGCCTGAGGAATTGGACGTGCTGGGTATCGTCGCCGTGGCCGGAAATGTCGGGCTCGCTCAGAACGCCATCAATGCACGCAAGGTGGTCGAGCTTTCGGGGCGCCGGGACATCCCCGTCTATGCTGGCAGCGTCCGTCCCATGCGCCGCCATCTGGTCACTGCCGAGCATGTGCATGGCGACACCGGCCTCAATGGCCCAGACCTGCCGGAACCCACCATTCCGCTCCAGCCTCAGCATGGCGTCGACTACATCATCGAAACTCTGATGAATGCCGAGCCCAAGACCATCACGCTCTGCACGCTTGGACCATTGACCAATATCGCCATGGCGCTGGTGAAAGAGCCCCGGATCGCCGAGCGTATCCAGGAAATCGTCATGATGGGCGGCGCCTATTTCGAGGTCGGCAACATCACGCCTGCCGCCGAATTCAACATCTATGTCGATCCGGAAGCCGCCGATGTGGTGATGCGCTGCGGCGCGCCCATCACCATTCAGCCCCTCGACGTCACCCACATGATCCAGTCTACCCCTGCCCGCCTCGATGCCATCAAGGCGCTGGGCAATAAAAGCGGTCAGGCTGTCTATGACATGCTCACCTTCTCGGAAGGCTTCGACCTCAAGAAATATGGCTGGGAAGGCGCACCGCTCCACGATCCAACAGTTATTGCATATCTGCTTCAGCCAGACCTGTTCGACGGCCGCCATTGCAATGTCACAATCGAGACGGCAAGCGAGCTCACCGTTGGCATGACCGTGGTGGATTACTGGCACGTCACCGGCCGCGCCTATAACGCCACCTATCTGCGCTCGGGCAATGCAGAGCGCTTTTACAAGCTACTCACCGAACGGCTGGCACGACTGCCGTAAAATCTCTCATCCTCTTGCCCGAGGGTAAATCGCGCAAGCGCGGGGATAGGTGACGCTTTGTTCACCTATCCCCTCCCAGCCGAACCTCGCGACTCACGCCGATATTGTCGAGAAACGCGCGATCGTGGCTAACGACGAGCAGCGCTCCGTCGAAGGCGCGCAGACCCGCCTCCACTACCTCTACCGCGCTAACATCAAGATGATTGGTCGGCTCGTCCAATACGATCAGCATGGGTGGCACCTTGCCCCCAAGCACACAGGCGAGGCCCGCGCGCAGCATTTCGCCGCCGCTCAGCGTGCTCACCTTTTGCAGTGCCGCGTCATTGCGGAATTGGAAAGCGGCCAGCACCGAACGACAATCCTGCACTGAACTCTCGGGGTTGAGCCTGCGAAAATTCTCCACAATCGTTTCATCCCGCTCCAGCAACGCCACCTGCTGATCGAGCATCGCAATCTTGCCGCCGATCTGCACAGAGCCCGATAGCGGTTCCAATCCTCCTGTGAGGAGTTTGAGAAGGGTGGTCTTACCCACACCATTGGGTCCGGTGATGGCGACACGCTCGGCCCCAATGATATCCATGGCGAAATCCCGGATCACTGGATGCTGAGGATCATGCCCGCCAGTTAGCCCGTTCGCGCGCAGCAGAACCTTGCCCGAAGGCACGCCGCTGGGCATCAGTTTGACCGCAAAGGGGGTCAGCACCTCGATCCTGGCGCGAGCCGCCTCGGCCTGCATTTCAGCTGCGTCGGCTTGTTTGTCCGCCAATCGGTTGAGACTACCCGCAGTTGTTTCGGCGCGGCGCTTTAGCCCACCAGCCAGAATTTTGGGCATATCGCCCTTGGCCCCTTTTTTGCGGCCTCCAGCATCGCGTTTGTCCTGCTTTTCCTTCGCAGCCTGCGCTGCCTTTGCAGCATCTCGCACCTGACGCTCGGCAACATCGAGTTCGCGCTGCGCCGAAGCCAGCTCCAGCGCTTTGCGTTCGCGATAAAAGCTCCAGTTGCCGCCATAAACACTCGCGCCAAGACTGGTCAGCTCAACGATATTGTCCATAGTTTCGAGCAATTGCCGATCGTGGCTGATAACGATAACCGAACCGCGCCACCGCGACAGCATATCGGTCACCGCCGCACGCCCATCGGCATCAAGATTATTGGTCGGCTCGTCGAGCAGGATCAGATCCGGCGCATCGAACAACAAGGCCGCCAGCGCAGCGCGCGTTCGCTGCCCGCCTGACAAATGCGTCAGCAAGGTCTGCGGCGTCACTTCAAGCCGAACTGCAGCGAGCGCCTCATCCAGCCGCGATTCCAGTGTCCAGTCTGCTTCAGCCAGCTCGTCGGAATCCGCACTGCCGCTCATGGCGCGCTCAAGCAGCGCAAGACCATCTCGCACACCAAAAAGGTCGGCTATGGTTTCATCGGGTCCGGGCTGGACCTGCTGACGCAGCATGCCGATGCGGCCCGAAATGCTGACACCGCCGCCTGATGGCGCAAGACTTCCCGCAATAAGACGAAACAAAGTCGTCTTACCGACGCCATTGCGTCCGACAAGACCGGTTCGCCCGGTGCCGAAGCTTAGATCAAGGTTGGAGAAAAGAGTGCGACAGTCAGGGCCGGAATAAGTCAGACGCGAAATCGTAACGGTGGAAGGCATGGATCGACAGGTTCCCAAGGGCAGAGCAGGTTGGCTTTGCGATTGGGTTGCGATCCATTGGGTACCGTCCGGTCGGGTTGCGATGGCTAAAACATAATGGTCTTCGCCGCCACGTCAACCGCTCTGGAAAATTCGGTGGCACAGGCGTAGTGTCCGCCCGCTCTAGACCGGACGTGACCAGATGGACCTTTTCACCCTCACCACCTTCACCATTGCCTATGCCATTGCCGTGCTCGTGCCCGGCCCCGGCGTTGCCGCCGTCGTCGCGCGCGCTCTTGGCGGTGGATTCAGGGGGGCGTTTCCCATGGTGCTAGGCATTCTGGCGGGCGATCTGGTCTATTTCCTGTTCGCCGTTTTCGGCCTTGCTACCATTGCCACCCATTTCGGGCCGATCTTCACCATCATCCGCTGGGCAGGCGCCGCCTATCTTCTCTACATCGCCTATAAGTTCTGGACGGCCAGACCCGGGGCGGAGCAGATGAAGCCCAAAAATGAGTCCGGCTGGAAAACCTTTTTCGCCGGTTTCTCGCTGACCATGGGCAATCCGAAGACCATCGTCTTCTATCTCGCCATCCTGCCCACAGTCGTCCCGCTGGGCGAGATGAACCCGCTCGCGTTCATCGAGCTGACTGCAATAGTGGTCATCGTCCTTTTGATCATCGGCTGCGGCTATGCCTGGCTTGCCTCTGCGGCGCGCGAAATGTTCAAGAGCGAAAAGGCACTTGGCCGTCTCAACAAAACCGCCGGGGCCATGATGGCGGGCGCAGCCGGTCTTGTCGTGATGCAGCATTAACTGGTCATTAACTCCTCTCGCCCATGCTTTTAGCATGTCGGTATCGGGCAAAATCACGCGTTGGAATGCTTATCAGCTCTCATCATATGAGCAGATTCAGTATTATCGTGAGCGTCGCGCGGCCGTACGCGAGGAAGTCGCCAAAATGAATGCGCAGGCCAGTGGCCTTGTGAACATTCAGGTGCAGAACTCGATTGGCATGGGCGACATCATATCGCGCGTTGCCATGTCGCGAATGGCGGCGGCCAAGAAGGCTTAACAAACGCCTAGTTCAATAAGAAACACTTCATTGTTCCGCTTAGCCAGCGGTTCAGATAGCGCTGTCATTCTGACGACATGATCGATACTGCACCACAAATCACCATTGATCAGGTCGATCGTGAGCTCAGGAGGCGAAGCCGCGGCATGCGCTTTGCCCCCGAACTTGAGGCTGCTTTTCTAAAGTCCTATCTGGCCGACCGCACACCGATGGTGCCGCTTTGGGCTACGCTTGGGACCGTTTTCTATTGCCTCGCTTTTCTCGGCGATCAGAGCATGCTGAGCGAAAACGCAGACCGGCTCTTCATCTATAGGTTTTTCATCTTCGTGCCCTACGCGGTCGCAGTGATCGTCAGCATGCGATTTTGGCCAAGCGCGCGGCTCTACGAATATCTCTCGATAGGCGTCGGCATTCTTGGCGCCTACCTGCCGATGAGCGTACTTGCGGTGACGCCGAGCCCCTATGCCTACATTTACCAGACTGGCACGGTCAGCACTCTGCTATTTCTGGTGGTTCTGCTGCGTCCACGCTTTTACGCGTCAGCCATTGGTGTGCTCGCCATTCTAACTATCCAATTGGTGGCTTCGCGCCTCAATGGAGGTTTCGACGATGTCGTCTACGGCGGCATCGCGACATTTTATGTGACCTTCAGCGCCTTCCTGCTCCTGGCCGCACATTCCTTCGAACAAACGGAGCGCCGCGCTTTTCTGCATAGAACCCGCGCGGAGCTTTTGACCGAAATGCTGCGGTTCGAAAGCGAGCATGACGAACTGAGCACGCTTCGCAATCGCCGCGCGCTTTCCGCCTTGCTCGACAGTCTCTGGACCGGACGGACCAGCCGGCGCATCGCCGCCATTATGCTCGATATCGATCATTTCAAGCTCTACAACGACGTGCATGGCCATCTGTCTGGCGACAATTGCATCCGCATTGTCAGCACCATAGTCGCCGAAACAATTGGGGAGCAGGGTTATGCCTTCCGGTATGGCGGCGAGGAACTTCTGGCTATCCTGCCGGACGTCGACCTCGAAACAGCTATCGAATTGGCGGAAAGCATTCGCGCCCGTATCGCTGATACCGCCCTGCCCCATCATGGGCTCGACAATCGCGAAACCACCATCGTGACCGCGAGCCTTGGGGCTGCGGGCATCACAACCAACCAGACAACACCAGGCCAATTGCTGGCAGAAGCCGACGCCGCGCTTTACGAAGCCAAGCGGACAGGCCGCAACAAGGTGGCGCCTGCGCCAACAATAATCGGCGCATCACGCAGGGACTGACTAACCGGCGTCGTCCTTGACCGCCTCCATGGAAACATGGGTGGATGTATGAGCAACATGCGGCAATGCAGAAATCTTTTCCCCCAGAACCTCGCGATAGGCCGCGATGTCCTTGGTCCGCACCTGCAAAAGGTAGTCGAAGTTCGAGGCAATCATATGCGCCCGCTCAACTTCCGGCAGGGCACGCACTGCCTTGTTAAACGCCTCAAGCGCCGCTTTGCGCGTATCGCTCAACCGCACCTCGACGAAGGCAACATGCGCCCGCCCCATCCGTTCCGGATTGATCACCGCACGATAGCCCAGAATGTAGCCTGCTTGCTCCAGCCGTTTAATCCGAGCCTGGCATGGCGTCTTCGACAGATTGACCCTTCGGCTCAACTCCGCAACGCTGATCCGACCATCTTTTTCCAGCTCGGCCAGAATACGGCGATCAAGCTGGTCCAAATCACTATCAATAGCCATATTCATAGCCACTTCGCCTGTAGGTAGAGCAACTGACGATCTATATAGCTTCATATTATCCTGAAATCAGACGAAACGCCTAACGCATTTCTGGCATTCTCCCTCGATCATCCCTCCCCGAGCCCGATCATGGACCAGACCAGCGCCCGAACTGCCCTTCGCGACAATCTCTATGCTGATGAGACCGATCTCATCAGAGACCTGATCGCTCAAACGGGTTTAGACGAAGTGGAAAGGCGGGCAGTCAGCGCCAAGGCGGCAGAACTGATCGAAGCCGTGCGCAAGCAGGGTCGCCCGGGGCTGATGGAGAGTTTTCTCGCGGAATATGGCCTTGACACAGATGAGGGCCTCGCACTCATGTCGCTCGCCGAGGCTTTGCTGCGTGTGCCCGATAGCGCCACGGTCGACGCGCTGATTCAGGATAAGGTCGGCGGCGCCGACTGGGCGCGCCACGCTGGTGGCTCGGCTGATCCGCTGGTCAACTTCTCCTCCTGGGCCCTCAATCTCACAGCAGGCGTGGTTGGAACGCCCGAAGTTGGCCTGAAGAACGCGCTGCACCGCGCTATTGCCCGCCTTGGCGAACCAGTCATCCGCGCCGCCGTTGGCCAAGCCATGCGCATTCTGGGCGGCCAGTTCGTTTTCGGCCGCTCCATCGAAGAAGCCATCTCAAACGCCAAAAAGCCGGAAGCGCTTGGCTATCGCTATTCCTATGACATGCTGGGCGAGGCCGCCCGCACAAAGGAGGATGCTGAACGCTATTTCGACGCCTATCTTCACGCCATCAATAGCCTCGCTCCGCATTGCACCAATGCGGCGGTGCGCGACAATCCCGGCATTTCCATCAAGCTGAGCGCCCTGCATCCCCGCTACGAGGTCGCCCAGCGTGACCGCGTGATGACCGAGCTTGTCGACGTCACCCGCAAGCTGGCCCTCGCCGCTGCCAAGTCCAATATGGGTTTCAACATCGACGCTGAAGAAGCCGACCGGCTCGATCTGTCGCTCGACATCATCGAAGCTGTGCTGCAAACACCCGAACTGGCCGATTGGACCGGCTTCGGCGTCGTGGTGCAAGCCTATGGCAAGCGTGTTTTGCCCTTGATCGACTGGCTCGACGCCACTGCCGCAAAGCTCAATCGCAAGATCATGGTGCGGCTGGTCAAGGGTGCCTATTGGGACGCCGAAATCAAGCGTACGCAAGTGCTCGGCCTGCCCGGATTTCCGGTCTATACCCGCAAGGCGGCCACCGATGTCAGCTACATAGCCGCTGCTCGCAAGCTGCTCGCCGCCGAAAATATCTATCCACAATTTGCCAGCCACAACGCCCACACGGCGGCCGCCATATTGCATTTGGCCGCCATTTCGGGCCGTGCGAAAGACACGTTCGAATTCCAGCGCCTGCATGGCATGGGCGAGCAGTTGCACGAACTTCTGCGCCGCGATAACGGCACCACGACGCGCATCTATGCGCCGGTCGGCCCGCATAAGGATCTGCTCGCCTATCTGGTGCGACGCCTGCTCGAAAACGGCGCCAATGGCTCCTTCGTCAACCAGATCGCCGACATGGAAATCCCTGCCGCGCAGGTGGCTGAAGACCCAATGGGCAAACTCCTCAGCCTTGGCGATGCGCTGGCCAACCCGGCAATTCCAGCATCGTCGGCCATTTTTGGCAAGCGTATCAACTCCGCCGGTCTCGACCTCACCGATCCGCTCGCTTTTGGCACGATGGAGAAGATGCGCGATAGCTTCCGCCTGACACAATGGAACGCTGCCCCCCTTTGCTCCGGCAATTCTGGCAATGCGCCCAAAGATGTGCGCAATCCGGCATTATTGTCGGACATTGTTGGCAGCGTCGTCGAAGCCGATGCTGAACAGGTTGAAAGCGCCATCGCTGCGGCCAAAGCCTGCAACTGGAGCGGCATTCCAACAGCGACGCGTGCCGACCTTCTGCGCAAGGTGGCAGACCTCTACGAAGCCAATAGCGCCGAAATCTTCGCCCTGCTCACACGCGAAGCAGGAAAGTCATGGTCCGATGCTGTCGCCGAGTTGCGCGAAGCCAACGATTTCCTCCGCTACTACGCCGACGAAGCGGCCAACCTTTCTGCCGCACCAATCGGCCCTGTGGTGTGCATTTCGCCTTGGAATTTCCCCCTCGCCATCTTTACCGGCCAAATTGCGGCAGCACTTGTCGCCGGCAATCCTGTGCTGGCAAAGCCAGCGCCTCAAACCCCGCTGATCGCCTTCCGCGCCGTGCAGATGATGCATGAGGCCGGCATTCCAGCCGACGCCATCCAGCTTCTGCCGGGTGGCCCGGAAGTGGGCACATTGCTCACCTCAAACCCAGCCGTTGCGGGCATTGCGTTCACCGGCTCTCTACCTACGGCCCGTCGCATCGAGCAGGCCATGGCCGCCAATCTTGATCCTAAAGCGCCACTGATCGCCGAAACTGGCGGCCTCAACGCTATGATTGTCGATTCCACCGCCCTGACCGAACAGGCGGTGCGCGACATTATCGCTTCGGCCTTCCAGTCGGCGGGACAGCGCTGTTCGGCCCTGCGTATTCTCTATGTGCAGGAGGATGTCGCCGAACGCACGCTCACCATGCTCAAGGGCGCGATGGACGAACTGACACTGGGCGATCCATGGCTGTTATCCAATGATATTGGCCCGGTGATCGACCAACCAGCGCGCGACAAGATTGAGGCCTATATCGGCCAGCGGCGGAGCGCGATCATGCATCAGACGACCAAGCCCGAAGGCGGCCATTTCATCGCGCCAACACTGCTTCGCGTGAGCGGCATCGAGGATATGCCCGGCGAGATCTTCGGGCCGGTTCTGCATGTCGCAACCTACAAGGCCGACGCGCTGGACGCGGTGATCAGGGCAATCAACACCTCCGGCTATGGCCTCACCTTCGGCATGCATAGTCGCATTTCCGCGCGTATCGACAAGATTACCAAGGCCATTCACGCGGGCAATATCTATATCAACCGCAATCAGATCGGCGCCGTGGTCGGCTCCCAACCCTTTGGCGGCGAAGGCCTTTCCGGCACCGGACCCAAGGCAGGCGGCCCGAATTATCTGCCGCGCTTCACTTGCGCTGCTGCCCCGCTTCCCGCGAACAAAACCAGCCTGCCGGGCCCGACGGGAGAGACCAATACGCTGGTGACTGTGCCACGTGGCACCCTGCTTTGCCTTGGGCCAGATGCTGCCGACATCGAGGCGCAGCAGCAGATGGCGCGGCATGCGGGCGTAACGGCAAAGGTGGCCGAGCTTGATCTGGAAATGCTCGAAAATGGCGATGGCTTCGGGGCCGTTGCATGGTTCGGTGACGCCGAAAAACTCAAGGAAATTAGGCTTTCGCTGAGCCGCCGCACTGGTGCTTTGCTGCCCATTCTGACCAGCGCCGACGACATTGCCCGGCTGGTACACGAGCGGCATATCTGCATCGACACGACTGCGGCGGGGGGTAATGCCACCTTGCTGGCCAGCTCGGTCTAGTCACGAAAAAGGGCGTTCCGCGAGGAACGCCCTTTTTGTTTCAAACCGTCAATAAAGGGTCCAGGACCTCAATAATGAACGGACTTTGCGTCGATCGGCGTCGTCTGGGGCGGCGCGAACTTGGTCAGGTCGATTCCCTCGACTGCAGACTTGTATTCGTCAGCGCTCGGCGTCCGGCCAAGGATAGCCGACAGCACCACGACCGGAGTTGAGGCCAACAGGGACTCGCCCTTTTTCTCGGCGCTATCTTCCACAACACGGCCCTGGAACAGGCGGGTTGAGGTCGCGAGAACCGTGTCGCCCTTTTCCGCCTTTTCCTGATTGCCCATGCACAGGTTACAGCCGGGGCGTTCGAGATAGAGAATGTTCTCGTATTCGGTGCGGTTGGTGGTCTTGGGATTCAGGTCGTCGAACTCAAAGCCAGAATACTTCTGGAGAATTTCCCAGTCGCCTTCTTCCTTGAGCTCGTCGATGATGTTGTAGGTCGGTGCAGCGACAACCAGCGGCGCCTTGAACTCGACCTTGCCCTCGGCCTTTTCGATGTTCTTGAGCATCTGCGCGACGATCTTCATATCGCCCTTGTGCACCATGCACGAACCCACAAAGCCCAGGTCGACCTTCTTGGTGCCGCCATAATAGGAGACGGGGCGGATGGTGTCGTGCGTATAGCGGCGCGACACGTCCGAATTGTTGACGTCCGGATCGGCAATCATCGGCTCGTCGATCAGATCGAGATCGACCACCACCTCAGCGAAATACTTAGCATTGGCATCGGGCTTGAGCGCTGGCTTTTCGCCCGACCGAATTTCGGCAATGCGGCGATCTGCCTTGTCGATCAGGCCCTGCAGGGTCTGGGCAGCATTGTCCATGCCCTTGTCGATCATGATCTGCATGCGCGACTTGGCGATCTCCAGCGATTCAATCAGCGTCTCGTCCTGGCTGATACAAATCGAGGCCTTGGCCTTCATCTCGGCTGTCCAGTCGGTGAAGGTGAAGGCCTGATCGGCGAGCAGTGTGCCGATATGCACTTCGATGATGCGCCCCTGGAACACGTTGTCGCCATGCTGCTTGAGCATCTGCGCCTGCGTCGCGTGCACAACATCGCGGAAGTCCATATGCGGCTGCATCTGGCCCTTGAACGTCACCTTGACCGATTGTGGAATTGGCATCGTGGCTTCGCCGGTGGCGAGTGCCAGGGCGACGGTGCCCGAGTCAGCACCGAACGCTACGCCCTTGGACATGCGCGTGTGCGAGTCGCCACCGATGATGATGTCCCAATCATCCACGGTGATGTCGTTGAGCACCTTGTGGATCACGTCGGTCATGGCGTGATACTTGCCGATCGGATCGCGGGCCGTGATCACACCGAAATTGTTCATGAACGCCATGAGCTTCGGGATATTGGCCTGAGCCTTCTTGTCCCAGACCGAAGCCGTATGACAGCCCGACTGATAGGCGCCATCGACCAGCGGCGAAATGACGGTGGCCGCCATCGCTTCCAGTTCCTGCGCCGTCATCAGGCCGGTCGTATCCTGCGAACCGACAATATTGACCTTCACACGGACGTCCGAACCGGCATGCAGCACCTTGCCCGGCGTGACGCCAACCGCATTGCGGTTGAAGATTTTCTCGACGGCAGTGAGGCCCTGACCTTCGACGGAGATTTCCTTGTTCGGGGCAAAAACCGGTGTCGCTTCGACGCCCAGCGTTTCGGCGGCAAACGTCTGCAGCTTCTTGCCAAACACGATGGCATAGGATGAGCCCGCCTTCATGAACTCCGCCTTCTGTGGCGTGAAGGCCGCAGCAATGTCGACCAGCTCATTACCGGCTTCGTCGCGCAGCTTCTTCGTCTTGGCGTCGATGGTCAGAACTGTGCCGGTCTCGACAGAATATTTCTGTTCGAGAACAGGGTTGCCCTCATTGTTGAGGATTGGCTTGCCCTCGTCGTCGAGCTTTTTCACCCAATTCTTGAGATTGAGGCCAATGCCGCCGGTCACGTCCACGGTGGTGGCGAAAATCGGCGAGATGCCATTGGTCCCGGCCACGATGGGCGCATAGTTGACGAAAGGCACATAGGGGCTGGACTGCTTTCCGGTCCACAGGGCCACATTGTTGACGCCGGACATGCGCGACGAACCAACGCCCATCGTGCCCTTTTCTGCAATCATCATCACGCGCTTGTCGGGATGCTGCCGCTGCAATGCGACGATTTCAGCCTGCCCCTGCGGAGAGATCATGCACTTGCCATGCAATTCGCGGTCGGAACGGGAGTGAGCCTGATTGCCGGGCGAGAGCAGATCGGTCGAAATATCGCCTTCGGCGGCGATATAGGTGACGACCTTGATCTCGTCCTCGACATCGGGAAGTTTGGTGAAAAATTCAGCCTTGGCATAGCTTTCCAGCACACCCTTGGCGACGGCATTGCCGGCCTTATAGGCATCGCGCAGCCGGAACATATCGGCGTCGTAGAGAAAAACCTGCGTCTTGAGGACATCGCCGGCCTTTGCGGCGAGATCGGCATTGTCGCCCAGTGCGATATCGAGCAGCACCTGAACCGAGGGGCCACCCTTCATGTGCGAGAGCAGTTCGAGGGCGAAATCGGGGCTGATTTCGGCAACGACCGATTCACCCAGAATGATCTGCTTGAGGAAGGCCGCCTTGACGCCAGCGGCGCTCGTGGTGCCAGGCAGCGTATTATAGATGAAAAATTTGAGCGCATCGGCGCGCTGCGCGTTGCCCGCATCGTTGATGATGGCAATGATTTCGCCCAGCAAAGCGCCGGAATCGATCGGCTTGGGTGCGAGGCCCTGCTCTTTTCTGCTTTCGATTTCAGCCAGGTAATCCGAATAGAGGGTCATCGCGTTCTCAACATCATCAGGTCTGCAACGTTACGGGGGCAACGCACAAACGTTCTTGTTCATCGACAGTCGGCAAAAGCCAAGCCGTCAGACAGGGCCGATTGAGCAGTTAGCGCATTTTGGCAAAAAATGTACTCCCCATTTCAGCAAGGACAGGTCGAGAATTGGCAATGCCCGCAGTTCGCAGATAGGAAATGGACTAAGGGGAGCGGTCGCAGAGCAGTGCTGCACAACCAAACCGGCACCCAGGCGAAAACCTGGATGCCGGTTCCATGCCGGGAGGAGCTGAGACCCGACTTAGTAGATATAGACTTGAAGTCTGCTACCCGACTGCGCCACGCCAAGAACGCGGTCAATCTTGTATGACGTGCGGCTGAGGGCCGCCTGGATCAGCGCATCCTGCTGGATGGCATTTTGCAGTTGATACGTCTTCTGTGCATTGCGCAGAAGCTGCGCAATTTTCTGCCGGTCACTTGGGCAAAGCTGGATCGGAATGATCTCAATATTGGAGGCGCGGTTCCAGCCCGAGAACGTGGTGCGATCGAACAGATGCAACGCTTTGTTCGGGTCAAAGCCAGCACAGGCAGGGTCGCCACTGCCGAGGCTCGCAAAACCGGCACCACCGCCATTATTGCCGCCGCCGCCATTGTTACCGCCACCACCACCACCGCCGCCTCCACCTCCGCCACCGCCACCGCCGCCGCCTCCGCCGCCGCCGCCGCCAACATTGACGGAAACATTGGTACCGAGAAGATTCACATTGGCATCGATGAGGCCATTCTTGCCGCCGACACTCGCATTGGCTCCGACCGCATTGCCCACTTTGGCATCAACAGAAACTAGGCCTTTGTCGCCGCCAGAACTGACATTGGCATTGATATTGTTACTGCCGCGTCCGACACCAGCATCGACAATATTGCCGCCACCGCCGCCAAGGCCAACATTGACCAGCCCAGAATCGCCTGATTTGCCTGAGCCAACGGTGACGAGCGCTCCGCTATCCTTGCCGCCGATAATGCCAAGCAGACCAGAGGCAAAAACCGGCGTCACCAGAACGCTGGACGCAAGCAAAACTCCAAGAAACGTCTTTTGCATCTTCAACATCGGTTTCCTCCGAACGTTGGGTTGAAGAAAATTACTGCGCAACACTGGAAATACATTCCCGAGGCACCGGGCCTCAGCACACCCACGATTCAAAATTCAAGATGAAACAAGAGAGACACCCGCAGGAAGAATGCAATCACGTTGCCATTCAAATCTATAATCAGGAGATTTATTCAAAGTTGATTGCAATAATTAATTTTCATAATATTGATTCAATTATATAAGTCGAAATACTTATTACGTAGTTATCGAATTAATGGCGGGAAAATATCAGGCCAATAGGCATTTTCATCTATAATTACTTTCACAACGCATTCTGCCTTTGCAAGCTGAGGCAATTCTTTCAGTGCAAGAATGACCGAGCCTTCGGCATAGATGGCGCGCTCCTCAAATCGACCGTCAGGTTTTTTTCGGACAACACCGCCAACCAGATTGCCGTCGATCATCGCCAGCAAAAGTGCTGGCTCATTTGCGATGAGTGAGCTTCGGGTCGCTGTTTCAAACCGCATAAAATCCTCCTGTCAGCTTTTGAGCGTAGGGGCAGAGCAGGTCACACCATGGACCGTCACATCGGCCAGCCCGACAGAAACGCCGAGCACCTTCATCAAGCCGTTGATCATCCCATCGAGAACTGGAGCCACCGGCGTCAGCAGGCCACCGATTGTCGCCAAAGCGGTCGATTCCGAGAGCAACGGTATTCGCAAAAGGTCCAGCCAGATTCTGGTTTGACCAAACAGGCTCGCGCTGAGCGAGCCGACAATCGTCCGCGTCGACGCGGTTTTGACCACCCGTTGCCGAATGTCGTTTGAACTGAACGGCACGGTGACCACACTGGTCTGCGACACCTGAATATCGGCAATGGCATAGGCCATGATGAGATTGAGCACATTCAGGATTCTGGCTGGCGTTGCCGCGGGCGTCGCAGAAAAATCGGCCAGACTATTGGGCAAAACATGACCGATCCGAACTCTCGTCAGACCCGGCATCACCTGCAATGTCGCTGCGCCATAAGGCGATGCGGCACTGGGACATGTGAGCGCCGCCAATCGGGCTTCAGACTGCGCCACCTCAATATAAATAGGCAAATCCAGACTGATCGGCACAAGCCCGAGAATGCCCGGTATAGTCGCCTTGACCAGAACCCGCACCTGGGCAGACCTGACACTTGCCCCCACTTCGCCAAGCGCAAACCAGCCCGAGCCCTGCATAGGCTCTCCAATCGCTACTTCCGCCGTAAAGGCTGCAACCCCTGGAAAAGAAATGCTGACAGGCAGCGAGACATATTTCTTACCATCCGCCAGGATAGCGCTCGCCCGGACCACATCCAGCGCGCTCACGACGGCCTCGACCTGCCCCCGCGCTGAACCGAGCCGATTGTCTGCCAATCCGCCCACGCTCATCAGGTTGCCCACGCGAACAGGCTTATTGCCCAGCTGCTGCAAAACCCCTTGAACAGCAAGCAGGTCGGCCGCATTGATGACGTCGGCGAGCGCACCGCCAATCTGTGACTGGGTCGCCTGGGCGTTGAGCACATCCGAATACGTACCTGCGGCAAGGTCCATCCGCACCGCCAGAGCGTCAAGAAATCGAAACGCATCCAGCCTGACCGAAGCGAGCGCATTATAGTCCAATGCGCGAAGCTGAATATTTGCGCCCAGCAGCCTATTCAAAAGCGCATTGGGCAGCCCCTCACTCAATGCAGCCGCGCCAGTGCCAAGCGAAAAGGCAGCGCGCCCCTCTGCCGATGCAACAGCCTGAGCAAATATGACTGGCGGCGGGGCCCAAGGAGCTGCGAAGTATAGTTCCCCGCGCGTGCGATAGGAGACACGCACCGCATTGCGCAGGCCCGAATTCGGTATAAACCGTTCGTTCAGCGGAATGGCCAGATCCCGGCTGTAGGTGCCAACCTCGGCCGAAATCTGCACCGAGCTCTCGGGCAGCGCCAAAGCCTCCACAGACAGACCGGCAGGAATCAGCCCCTGATCGCGAATAACCTCCGCAGCGATATTAAAGGCGTCGTCAGGACTTCGCGCCGCGCTGATCGCGGCAAGATCGACAGCACCCTGGATCTTGCGTCTCTCAAGGTAAAGTGCGGCGCTATCTACGGCCATTGCCGCAGCCATCGACATGACCCCGAACAGGATCGCAAACAGAATTGCGATATTGCCATTGGTGTCCTCCGCGAAGCGCCGCCACATAAATCACCTGCCGCCCTTACGGATGGTCGCCGCTGCAACAATGATTTTGGATGGCATTGGAATGGGCGGATAAAGGTTCCAGATGGGCAGAGCGGTTGCGTCATAGCGGACCTGGACGACAAACTTGTCCGGGTCACTCCCATCCTCTTCGGCCTTGTAAGTCAGGCGGTCAGGATCAAGGAAATAGCCCTGCGCGCTGCCGGAAACATAGCGGCGCACGATGTCCTCGCGCTCAAGGTCGTCCAGCCCCGCAATCGAGGCACGCGCGGCATCTGCCGTTATCTGCTGAATGTAATGAGCGGTGCCAAAATAGATCGCATAGGCCGTCATACCGAAAACAAGCAGAAGAAAGACCGGCGCTAGAAGCGCAAACTCAACCGCAGACGAACCCTTATCACTCGAAAAACGCATCGCACTGCCTTCTCAGCAGTCCCTCGAAAACTCAAAGGCTGCACGAGAAGTGCTAACAAGACCAACCCCAACGGAATGCGTGTTTCCGCAATCAGCAAAAGCACTGACCGAGCAAATACAAACTATACGTGATTTAAGAAAACTGGTGCTGCCGGACAGGATTGAACTCTGCTGTCTAGCGGCAAAAACGCCGGATTTGCTGGGGTTTCAGAACCCGCCAACTGCGGTCTGAGTACCAATGGTGAGTGCCTGCGTCAAGTGACGAAAGTCACCAATCTCTGGGTCTATGCGAGAGCCCAACACACACAAGAACCATTCGCCCAACGCGCTTATACAGTAGCGCCGTTCCTCTACCTCCCCATGCTTTCCTCGTTTCCACTTCCTGGGCTCGTCAACATAGGGGCGGTAGTCGGAGGCCCGATTGCAGGGAGCCTCCGGTACGACGCCTTCAAGAAGCTCTCCTGTGGCCCGAACTCCATCAGGGCCATGGCTATACATAGTGGGTGGCTGCAGCGCATGGAGAGTTGTCGCTGGTGACGGCCAAAGCCCACGGCTCTTAGGGCAAACAAGCACACCACTGTCTTGAGTGACGCTCCAAGCGAGTCGTTGACACGGGAGGAAAATCCCCACACCATGCCAGCCAAGGAAAATGAAAAAACCAGAACTACTGAGGGCAATTTATAGCGAACTACGAACGACTGTCGGGTCGGAAGTCTCGGCTGGCGATTTATTGCGGCTTGCTCATCATATTCTCCGAGCATACACAGACGAAACGGCGGGTCTTGCGGAACACGCAGAGAGTAGGCCCGAACAATCTTTGTTTGGCATGCCAGTGGATAGGGCTATGCGCGATGCCGGTTGGCGGCTCTACAAACAAGAAGTTCCACCAGAGGGAAGAGACGGCTACAATTCCGGTGAAAGCAATCTACTCCGCGCAAAAATTGAAAAATACTTGGGGCCAGAATGGCGGCATCTAATTCCAACGGACCAGCTCTAGCTGCACGTGAACACATGGCTTCCGGCCAGCCCCTAACACGGCTTGAGGCAATTGTGCTGTTTGGATTGTCCAATCTTCCTGAACTAGTTTACGAGTTGAGGGGGCAAGGATTCAAAATAGAGAAGCGCAATGTAACCTATGCGGCCGCCATGGTGCGAATAAACAAGTTCGCGGTTTTAAAACCTCCTGCAAATCTGCCTATTAGAGAGATATTGCTTACGGAGTATTGGATCGCCAAGTGAGGCGCTTCTTCAATGTTCGCCAAAGATTTGCACTGCTTCTGGTCAGTGGCGGAAAGTGTTCTAACTGCGGTGCCCGCCTAGATCGTGGATTTCACGCAGATCACAAGGTGCCCTTCTCGAAGAGGGGCAAGACGGTTCTGAGCAACGGGCAAGCGCTCTGTGCTAGGTGCAATTTGGCTAAGGGGGCCAAAACAATGCAACTGCGACCATGGCAATCCGAAGCGCTGCAGAAGTCGCTCAAGTGGCTGGTAGAGAAGCGCGAGGACAAGCACTTCTTGATCAATGCCGCGCCAGGGGCGGGCAAGACTATAGCTGCCTGCACAATCGCAAAAACCCTCATAGACTTGGGAGAGATCGACAGAGTTTTGGTAATCGCGCCCCGCATCGAAGTTGTGAAGCAATGGGCAACCGACTTTAAGGAAGTGACCGGTCGATTTATGGGCCGTGTTGTAGGGGCTGATGACAAAATAGAGACGGATGTCTGTGCCACTTGGGCGGCCATTGAGGGGCTACAAGATGCATTTCAAGCGGTCTGCCGCTCCTCAAATGTTCTAGTTATCTGTGACGAACACCACCATGCCGCTGTAGAGGCGGCCTGGGGCACAGGCGCCGAAGGGGCCTTCGCGGATTCAAAGTTCGTAGTGGTTCTTACCGGTACGCCAATTCGTTCTGACCGCAAGAAATCTGTATGGATGGCGTACGACGATGCCGGGCAAATCGATCACCCGGAAGAGGGCACGTACAACTTGAGCTACGGGGAAGCCGTAGACCTAGACTATTGCCGCCCAGCGACTTTTCATCGTCACGAGGGCCACTTCACAGTGGATTTGGAAGACGGTGAAACCGTGCATGTTTCTGGCCAGACCCCGGCTAACATGACTCCCGCCCTAAAGCGTATTCCGGGACTCCAGCGGGCCCTCAATTTCTATCGCCTAGCCTGCACCCCCCAATATGAAGCTGACAACACTACCCCAAGGGTGGACGGCTATCAGGGGACCATGATCGATTGGGCGACTGCAAAGCTGAACGATCTCCGATACCGGATGCCTAATGCCGGGGGCCTAGTTATAGCCCCAACGATTGAAATGGCAGAGTACATGGCTAGGCTAATTGAACTCATGGAGGGAGAAGCGCCAGCAATCGTCCATAGCCAGATGGCCAACGTGGATGGCAAGATTGACGCTTTTAGACACACCGACAAGAGGTGGATTGTCTCAGTCGCAATGATTTCGGAAGGCGTCGACATCAAGCGCCTCCGTGTTTTGATATACCTACCTAACGCCCTTACCGAACTTGCGTTTAGGCAGGCCATTGGCCGGGTTGTCCGAAGCGCGGGGCCTTGGGACGATACCCGTGCCTATGTGGTGATGCCTTCGTTTGATATCCTCGAAGCTTTTGCTAGGCGCGTGGAAGATGAAATGTCAGCCATTGCGCGAAAAGACGAAGGACCCGCAAAGGCGAAGCGCTGCCCAGTCTGCGAATCCGAGGTGCCACTAGCAGCCAAAGAGTGCGACACTTGTGGACACGAATTCCCGGCAGTCACCACAAAGTTCAAACCGTGTGGAAGCTGTGGAGGTCTCAACCCAATATCAGCGAAGACTTGCCAGCACTGCGGAGAAAGCTTCGCAACGTCTTTCGTCCTAACATTGGATGAAGCGCTGCGTGCGGGGGCAATTGTTAGAGGGATGGACGTTGAAGAGGATGAAGTCCAAGAGGGCGAGGCCATGTCGAGTAGCCTCCGAAAAGTGGTGCTAGATAGTGGCGACGCTAAGCTACTAAAAGTTATCCGACAGCTGCCCGAAGAAAGTTGGGCACGCCTCAAACGAATGATGAGCGAAGAGAAGTAGCCTTTCCGATCAACTTGACTGGAGCGACTTGCCGTGTGTCCGTCGACGGGTCCAGCGCAACATTTGCCGTTTCTGCAAGCAGAAGCCCAGCCAATATAACGGCCGAATTTCGCAGCAATTTCTCGATGCCGGTCTTATGCCTACGACCACAGGTCGCCTCTAGCACTTTGGCAAGAACGAGCGTTGTTTGATCATCGCGTGCCAAGGACTCGTGCATCTGTCGCCCGACAAGGTCCAATTCATCCAAGAGCATAAACGGCCGTGTGGCCCCCGCCCCCCTATGGGCCCATACCTTCTGCAAGTTTTCCAGATCAGCCGAAGAAATGTATTCGGTCAAATGATCTATTAGGGCGGAAATTTCTGCTCGGGACCTAGGAGAGAGCCAACGCAATACATCGCTAGCCATGGCGCGCCCAAGCTCCATTTGCTCTATCTTTTTGGAAGTCCCAAAATAAAAGTTTACCCGCCACCGGATGTCGTTGAGCTGTCTATTTACAAGCTCAAACCTCACGCCGCTTTTCAGACGCAGACTGGGGATTGCGAAGCGAAAATTTCGCGTCTCTGGGTAGCGTGCACCTGCGTTCTCAGGCTTGGCGTCGGTCGATTTTGGGGCTGCTAGGGGTGTTTTCTCGACGGCCCTAGCCAAGGGCACTACACTGTCCTTGGGCGTACCCAGCAGCGCGTTCGCCACCAGATACGAGAAGAGGGGGGGAACCGCGTTCCCAATCATCTTCATTTTTTGCCCGTAACTTTTTCCATGGAACTGATAGGATATCGGAAAGCCTTGCAGCGTAGCCCGCTCCCTAAGTGTGAGCCGTCGAAACCTAGAGCGGTCGCATGGGTCTGCGACTATGATGCTTTCACGAGATACGCGGGTACATGTTGCCGTAACAGTACGTGCTGGCCTGTCCATTCGATCTGGGAAAGACATCGAATTGTAGATCGGGTGACACTCTTTCGAAGCTGAGTTGATGCGAACTTCTTCGGTGTTCAACGGCGCTTCCAAAATATGATCGGCAATCAAATGCCGTGGAGTGCTCAGCCCATAGAGCGGGTCACGAACTGGGTCTGCCTGCAACGCATGGACAACCTCACCTAGCGTCCTTCTGCTGCTCAGCTTATACTGATCAAGCAACAAAAAATCTAGATTACCAACAATACTTCTGCGTCGTTTTTGAGGTAAGCCGAATTCCTCCATATTGTAGACGTGAACCTGAAACTTCAGATGAGAAAATCTCTCAAGTGCACCACCAGGCTTTATTTCCGATAGAATAATTTTTGCTACCCGAGGGACATTTTCCATCGCCCAACCCGCTGGTCGAATGTAATCAACGATCTCCAAGAATTTGACGATGTCTTTCAGGCCATCATCAATGTCCCCTTTTCCTCCGCGATTAGAATAGGAGAATTGCGTGCATGGCGGGCTTCCGACTACCAAATCAATGTCACTTGGCAGCTCAGCCAATTTCAACGCACGAATATCGGCTGTTACCGTATTATGGTCGTTGTTGAGACGGTTCGTCTCGTTGGCCGGGTGCCAACGCTCGTAGGAGGCCACGACATCTATTCCGGCCATTCTAAGCCCAAGCGACCAACCACCGATGCCGGAATACAAATCTATGGCTCGAAGTTTCGACATCTGTGGCCCTCAAAACGCAAATTAGCTTACGCTTAGCGGGTCTGACCGACAAGATCCAGAGTTTTGCCTACCACTTGCGAAAAAACAGATACACCCTGACGCATGAAGGGTCTGACGTGAGCGCGCCCTTCTTCTCTGCAAGTCGGGATTCGACACTGGTCATGTGGACTTAGGCACGCCGGGAGCCTGATAGACTACTGCGGTCGAGATTTTTTGCAAGGTAACCAGCGGCATGGTGTCCCGCCAACTGGAGGTTGCCCAACTTGCGTCCCCAAGGGTTAATCATCTCTTGTAGCTTAGGACAAATACACGTCCACCGTCACAGGCGCTGGAAACCAGCAAAGGCCCCTTTGGTCATGCGCAGGCTACGCTTTCGCGACTTCTTCACCCATCACACGGTACACGGTGGAACGGGCCACATTGAACCGCTTGGCAACGGCCATAGGCTTGTCACCAGCGTCCAAAGCGGCCCGGATGGCATCAGCGTCCACGGTCACAGGACGGCCCTTGTAGCGGCCTTCCTCCTTCGCCTTGGCAATGCCTTCGAGCTGGCGTTCCTTCCTCAGGTCCGTCTCGAACTCGGCAATGGCTGCCAGCATATTGAACATGAGCCTCCCGGTGGGCGTGGTGGTGTCGATGCTCTGCTCTGTGACGATAAGGTCCACGCCCTTGGCGTCCAGCTCACGGGAGATGGCGTGCAGGTCGATTACCGAACGCGCCAGTCGGTCCAGTCGGGTTACCATCAGCACGTCGCCCTTCCGAGCGAAGCGGATGGCTTCAGCGGGTTTGGGGCGACCGTCACGGGACGTTCCGCTGGCCTTGTCGATGAACAACTCATCAGCGCCGTTTCGGTTGAGGATGTCCACCTGGGCAGCTTCGTTCTGGCCGGTGGAAGAGACGCGGGCATAGCCGATTTTCATAGCGAGAATCTGTGTCCGAAAATGTCTAAGGCATAATCGGAATAGTGTTCGATAAATGTGAAGTCAATCCATATCGGACAAAAAGTATGGCTGTGATCACTGTCCTGTCAGGGTATACCTTTCGAGACAGCCGATGCTGAGAGGCTTGGACTGCTCGCTGACCGCACCTCCTTCGTGACGCTCAAGCGAGGGGGCCTTCTGCCTAGAAAAAGCTGTCGGGCAGGAATGTCCGGCCAAGACCCCGGCAGAGGGGGTAATGCGCTGGCTGTTCTTTTGATCTTGGCGGCTTACATTTTCGGCCAAAATTATTCCGGGGTCGGCTCTGATTTCAGCACACCGCCCTCAGGCAGCTTGCGGCCATATCGAAGTGTCAGCTCACCAGCCTCATACAGTTCCCGCAGCTTGGCCTTACCGGCCTCTGTGGGGAAAATCTCAATCTTGCCGGTGCGCGCCCACACGCGCTCTTCAAACAGGTGCTTGGCGGTGGACTTGCGCACCTTCCATGCGGTGCGAACGCTGGTGCGGCGCAGAAAGTTAAGCCGTCCAAGGTCCAGCTTGATTTTGCTGAGGCTGACACCGGGCAGCGTTGCTGCAAATCGCTGGAGTGGCAGTGGCTCGGATGATTGGCGATCGGGGGTTAAGGTCATGATGGGTAATAGTTCTCCATCGGGGAGGGGTAGTAAAATAGGAATATTTTCAGGGGCTTATAGCGGGTGTTTTGGCCGCTAATGACATGGGAACTACACATGGGGAAATTCCCCACTCAAAATGGCTTATCTGGTGACGGTGAGACCACTTCGCTATGGCGCTTTTCATCGTCATGCATCCACGCTGTCGTTTGACCCTGCGCCTCTTTGAACTGCGCTAGAAGGCTTTCCATCCCTGCGATTACGTGGTTGCGTTCTGCCGAGTAACCGTCTTCAAAAAGTTCGCGCAGCTTCAATAGCTGTGCGTCAATGGTATGAGTAACCAATGTTCCGGGAGTAGGCGGCGGCCCGTCTCTGCCTTCTGTTGTCGGCTCTTGATCTCCGATCATGACGGCAATGGCTTTGTACTCAGCGTTCATCCATTTGCTGATGGTCTTATGGTCTCGCCCCATTTCCCTGCCGATTTGGCGATACGATTTCGGCTCACCATCTGCGCCCAGATATTGGTTTGCCCCCATATAGGCTCTAAACAAACGTTTGCCTTCTTCCCGTGTAAGCGGTTGTCCATGGGTGTTGTTGGCGATGGCCGCCTGGTAGCGGGCCTGTTCCTTCGTCAGCCTGATCAGCTTTGCTCTAATGGCCTTAACAGGCTTGTCGTCAGCCTTTGTGCCATGCGCCTGTAACGCTTCAAGCACTGCGAAACGATGGTGCCCATCAACGACCACGGGAAAGCTGGACCCTCCTTCGATGAACGCGACCAAGATTGGCGGCACATCGGCTCCGCTGCGGTAGGCCGCACGGATGCGTGCCAAATTATCCTTGTTCAGTCCGTTCCTGATTTGCATGGTTGGGTCAGTCCGTATGAGGTGTAAATCAATGTCATACGGCCCCAAAACCTCCCCCAATGCTGCCTTTTGCGCTCGCCTCTGTAGCGTTTCGATTTTCAAGGTTCTTGCCGCCTCACCTAAACCACTCTGGATGCTGCTTCTTAACGGTCTTCGGGCCTGCCAGATACATGCCTTTAGCGGCGTTGCTGGCGAGCGTGTCTGCCATCTCGTTGATGGGATGGCCGTTATGCGCCTTGACCCAATGCCAGCTAATGTCCTTCCCGGTGCTGAGCTGGTCGAGCCGCTCCCACAGCTCCCGGTTCTCCACCGGGCCTTTTGAACCCTTCCAGTTTTTGGCCTTCCATCCTTCTAGCCATTCGGTCATGCCTTTCACGACGATCTGGCTATCGCTCAAAACGATGACGGGAATATCCTCAACCACCGCCTCTAGCCCGCTTATCGCGGCCATCATCTCCATCTTGTTATTGGTGCTGATCATTACCTCGCCTTGGGCCGCTAAAGCCCGCTGGCGCAATACCTCAGCCCCACCTCGAAGCTGGATGACAACGCCCCAGCCACCAGTGCCGGGGTTGCCCTTGCACGCCCCGTCTGTGGCGATGAGGTAGTGCCTGCCCTCGGCATATTGTTCCGGCGTCTCTTTAGTCATGCTGTTTCCTGATAGGCTCAGACTTGAGCCGGTCGCTGAAATGAATTGAAGAAGGCCCCGCCATCAGCTTCCCACGCACATGATGCTGGGCGGGTGATGGCGAGGGTTATGAATGTCAGTTTCGGCAGGGCCGTTAGGCCAGCGCCTCCCATACGCTCAATGCCGCCCACACACACCCGAACCAAGTCACCAGCTTGATTGGCCATGCAAAATACGAGAACCGCAATAACATGGTCATGAACTGGCTGGTGCCACAGGCAATGCCATATAGGGTCATCGCAATCACATTGAGGCCGATGAGGGTGCCCAGCCCAGTAATGACGGCCAACATCAAGCCACCTGTCCTGTATGGGCGCGAAGAATATGCAGGGGATATGCGCGAGCAGTGAATACGCCATTGCGGACCAGCCATGAGCCCGCAGGAACATCCTTAGGCGTCACTCCGGCGCGTTTGCAGCGCTCTTCAAGCTGGGCTTCGTCGGTATTTGCGCTTTCCGGTTCTTGGTCCATGAAAGCCAGAACATCCGGCTCAGTGGCTGCAAGGAACGACCAGAAAGTGTCCCAGCCTTTTGGGCATGCAGGGCTTTCATAGTCTGCGAGGTGGACGACCATTCCTATCGTGGTCATATACCCTTCACCCAACTTTCCCGCCGCAAACGCCTCTTCGCTTCTTTTGGCGTAAAATCGTGCATGAGCGCTGGGGCCATAAAAAGACAGTTTGCCAATCTTGGCCCGTGACCTGTCGCTACGCGCTTTCGCTATGGCTTTTGTGAGCCCCTGTTCTCTGGCCTCGCTGATGATTGAACTGCCCACAGAAAGAATACCGCGCATGGAGTGCCCCGTTGTTTCGTGGTGTCACTGCCCGTCATCAGGCAGCGGGAGGGAAAGCCTCCAGAGGGACGCACAGGGGACATGCGGCAGCGAGCCGGGGGTAAACGGCCAGCCGCGCCAAGAACCGCCCTATGCGCCCGTCAAGAGGCTCTAGCGGGTTGCGTGCACAGGGTATGGTTTGACCTTGGCGACTTCATCCCAGAGGCCGGGAAGACGCGCTATGGACCTGCCGTAGCTATCCTCAGAAGTGCCGCTATCACGGCCTTGAATATACAGCCTCGCCGCATCACTCACGCCATCGCGGATGCAAAGGTCCACGAATAGGTGACGCCATCCATGATTGGGTGAAAGCTCTTCGCGTTTGACGCCTACTGTCTCTCGTACCCAACGGCGAATAGCAGTGTCCGCTCCCGACGTGAAAAGCGCTTCTTGCTTGGCTTCCTGCACGAATTTGACAAAGCCTTCATGCTCAAGCGCAGGGTGGATGGGCAATCGCCTATGCGCACTGAGCGTCTTTAGGCTCCGTTTTCCTGAGCTATCAACATCAAGAAACCACTGCCCGCCAGCCTTGAACAGATCGACCTTTCTAATGGCTGATGCTTCAGCGATGCGTAGTCCAGTGTATGCACAGACCCAAGGCAACCAGCGCAGGCGGGCATCATCTTCTTTCCGCGCCGCACGAAGAATAAGTATGGCCTCTTCTGGCCAGACCGAAGACAGGAAGGATGGCTTGCGGGTAAAGTCGGGGGCCTTCACGTCTTCGATATTACGGGCAATCTCTCTCAGCTTTTCGCGCTGATTACCCTTGAAGCGCTCACGGCCCCAACCGATGACCGTCTTGATTGTGATGAGCTTGTTGGCAATCGTCCTATTCTTCAGCTCACCAGCCGAAAGCAATGCCTGCCGCCAGTCATCAAGGTCGGCATCGGTCATCGTTAGTGCGTCATCACCACCAACCCCACGGTGCTTGGCAAATTCCGCTACGATGGTTTTGAACTTGCGCTCGGTTTCCTTCCGAAGCGGCTTGGCTTCCTTTCCGGGCGCTCTATGGGCTACCTCGGCTTCAATAATTTGGTTGAACGTCAAAGCGATGGGCTGAATTTTCAGCTCATTGGTCGGTGCCCCATAAACCGGGAAGCGTCCACCAGACAGGTCAGGACCAAAATCCCCCTTTCCTCGCCGCTCCAGCAGTAGCGCAATATCGCCAGCAGCACGGTCAAACTCCACGAGGCAGCGCTGGCGCGTTTCGGCGTCCACACGTATATGCTTCTGTGCAAGCGCACCGTCTACCCACGTTCCCAACCGAGTTTCAAGAGACGTTGTGCCGATCATCAGGGCCGCTCTGGGGGAAGCTCGTTTCTGCGCTTCTTGCGCTTCACGATCACGCCTATGCTGTGCCCATTGCGCTGCTTGGCCGGGGTCATCTTCCAGAACGGCACGAATGGTGTGATACATTTCACCGGCCAGCGCCGTGATTTGCTTCAGCGTGAGCCGTGCGGGCTCGTCATCAAAGGTCTGCCAAACACGGTTAAACTCGGCCTCAACCTCGCTCCGCAACAACCTTGCCGTGGCCATGTCTTTCGTCCGAAGCGAGACCTTAATGTATTCGCCCAACTTCACCATCGACGGTACGCCGTCCACAGTGACCACCACAGCTTTGCCTGTGGCCACAGACTTCAGCCGTGCAGGGACACGCTGCTTGAGCCAGTAAACGCCTGTGACTTTGTGCTTGTACGGGGAAGGCATAGGCAAGACCATGAGAACCACCTCTGAGTACCAAAGGCGAGGCTAGAAAGTCCAGCAAATCCAGATTATTAAGCTCCATCAATGAGATGGAATGGTGCTGCCGGACAGGATTGAACTGTCGGCCTCTCCCTTACCAAGGGAGTGCTCTACCACTGAGCTACGGCAGCATCTGGAGCGTTCTCAGAAAAAGTGTGAACCACCTTTTCGCTTCGAGAGCGCAACCACTATTTTCCGCGGGGGAAGATTTGAAACCTTCGCGGCGACGGGGGCTCCTTTGCCATAGCGTATCACTCGACGCAAGACCAAAAACACCCTATCTACAGTCGCGATTGAATCGTTGGACAAAAGGCAAGAATGAGCAAGGCCGATCAGGCAGCAGTGCGTGAGCAAAGATTAGCCGCAAAGTTGCGGGAAAATCTCAAACGCCGCAAGGATCAGGCTCGGGCTCGCTTTTCCGAACCCGACGTCGATTCTGCCCTAGCGGCACCCGAAGTGGACACGGACAAGAAACCGTAAACCAATTTCGGGCGACATATCGCAGTCACCCTTTTCCAGAGTGCGGCTGGTCTGGCCTACGCGGCAACGAAGACCTCGCCTACCTCCCACCAGGTAGCTGGCCGAACAGGCCTATATTGAGGACTTCTAATGGATCGTATTCGTTTGATCGGCGGCAATGAGCTCAATGGCGACATCGCCATTTCCGGTGCCAAGAACGCCGCTTTGCCGCTGATGATCGCTTCCCTGCTTTCCGATGAGCCGCTGGTTCTGCACAATGTACCGCGCCTGGCCGACGTGAAGCAGCTGGAGCGTATTCTCGAGAATCATGGCGTCGACATCGCCGTGCATGGCCGTCGCCGTGGGGAAGATGAAGGCGTCGGCCAGCGCATGACCTTTCATGCCGCGGATATCGTAGACACCACTGCCCCCTATGACCTTGTCTCCAAGATGCGCGCCAGTTTCTGGGTCATCGGCCCGCTTCTGGCCCGTTGCCATGAAGCTCGTGTTTCCCTGCCCGGCGGTTGCGCCATTGGTACGCGCCCTGTCGACCTGTTCCTCTTTGGTTTGAAGGCGCTGGGTGCCGAGATCGACATTGACGAGGGCTATGTCGTGGCCCGCGCGCCTAAGGGTGGCCTTGTTGGCGCTACTGTCGCCTTCCCCAAGGTTTCTGTGGGCGCAACACATACGATCCTGATGGCCGCGACGCTCGCCAAGGGCACGACGATTATCGAAAATGCCGCGCAGGAACCGGAAATCACCAATGTCGCTGAATGCCTCGTCGCCATGGGCGCGAAAATTTCCGGCATTGGCACCCGCACACTGACCGTCGAAGGCGTGGAAAAGCTGCATGGCGCGACGGTGGAGGTCATTCCCGACCGCATCGAAACCGGCACTTTTGCAATGGCCGCAGCCATGACTGGCGGCAATGTTCTTCTCAAGGGTGCCCGCGCTGATCACCTGCAAGCTGCGCTTGATATTCTTGCCCAGACCGGCGCTGATCTGACCGTGGAAGCCAATGGCATTCGCGTCAGCCGAAACGGCAATGGCATTCAGCCTGTGGATGTGGAAACCGACCCATTCCCCGGCTTCCCGACCGATTTGCAGGCCCAGTTCATGGCTTTGATGACCATGAGCGAGGGCACGAGCCATATCCGCGAAACCATTTTCGAGAATCGCTACATGCATGTGGCCGAACTTGCTCGCTTTGGCGCCGATATTTCGGTCAATGGCCAGCTCGCCACGATTACCGGCAAGCCCCAGCTCAAGGGGGCTCAGGTGATGGCGACCGATCTACGCGCTTCGGTGTCGTTGGTCATCGCCGGTCTGGCGGCCAAGGGCGAAACCGTGGTCAACCGCATCTATCACCTCGATCGCGGTTTTGAACGGCTCGAAGACAAGCTGAGCCGCTGCGGCGCAGAGATCGAGCGGGTGGCCGGATAAAAATTGATGGGAGGGCATCTGATCCTGCTTTTGGTGCTTTACGCCCTCCCATTTGCTCTCGTGGCTTTCTGGCCTGATTGGAAGAGCTTCGGGATCGTCATTACGCTGGCGGCTGCCCTTTTTGTCTTGCTGTTCATGGCGTTGCAGGCCGCGCCGTGGGATGAGCGAGGGCCGGGCTTTGTGGTAACTCAGGCGCTGTTTCTGGTTGTGGCGATGGGAATGATTTCGGGGGCGCTCGCCGGGGCTGTGCGTCTCGCTGATCATGAGCATCGCGTCGCTTTGAATCTTGCAGCATTCTTCGCAGGGCCAGCTCTCTGGCTGTTGCTGGTTCGGTAAGGGACCTGCTTCGTCAACAAGAACCGTGACGCGTTGAGTTGGACATCTGAGGAATCCCTCCAGTTGAAACCAACCACATTGCCCCCTGCCCCCAAAACCTTGTAGATCGATCACGCTGCAACCAGATAGGTTGCACCGCATCAACAGGGCCTGCTCATGACCGATCTCAAGCTCCTCGCGCTCGACACTGAAGACCTCGAGGTCGTCTCCGCCCATGTGCAGGACGCCGTGATCCGCGTTGCCGATATGGGCTACGCCAAAGGCGACAAGCGCTTTGCCCTTTTGATGAACCGCTTCGACTGGTCCAGCGACAAGCCGCGCAGCAAAGGCCTGCGTAAGCGCGCAGCTTTGCATTTCGATGGCGTCACCCACGCCGCCTATGCTGGTTTCGATCCCGCCGCGCTAGAAGGTGTTCTCAACCTTCTCGCAATTGTCTTCGAGCCGAACGACGCCCCTTCCGGCATTGTAGAACTGCGTTTTGCTGGTGGCGGAACGGTGCGGCTCAGTGTTGAATATCTCGAAGCGCGCCTCGCTGATCTGGGCGCCACCTGGGCCGCTGCGGCCAAGCCCACTCACGCTCTGGACTGAAAGTTTTCCATGCCTCTTCGCCTCGATAGCGCCCAAGCCGATTTTGAACAGCGTTTCTCCGATCTGCTTGGTGGAAAACGCGAATCCAGCAAGGACGTCAACGATGCAGTCGCCGCAATTATTGCCGACATTCGCTCGCGAGGTGATGCTGCCGTTGTCGAACTGACCAATAAATTCGACAAGGCCAATGTGTCGGAAACAACCTTGGCCTTTACTGCGGAAGAGATCGCCAGCGCAGCGGCAAAAGTGCCAGACAATGTTCGCGCCGCGATGCAAACAGCGCATGATCGTATCATGGCGCATCACGAAAAGCAGAAACCGTCCGATCACGTCTATACCGATGCTCTGGGCGTAACGCTCGGCACACGCTGGACCGCCGTGGACGCCGTCGGCATTTATGTGCCCGGCGGTCTCGCGTCCTATCCTTCCTCGGTTCTGATGAACGCCGTTCCGGCCAAGGTAGCCGGTGTCGAGCGCATCGCCATGGTCGTGCCAACGCCCAATGGTGAGATCAATCCGGCCATTCTCGCCGCAGCTGAAATCGCGGGCGTCACAGAGATTTACCGTATCGGTGGCGCCCAGGCTGTGGCCGCCCTCGCCTATGGCACAGCCTCAATTCCGCGTGTCGATAAGGTCGTGGGCCCCGGCAATGCCTATGTCGCCACTGCCAAGCGGCAGGTTTTCGGACAGGTCGGCATCGACATGATCGCCGGACCATCCGAAGTGCTGGTCATTGCCGACCACTCCGCCAATCCGGCATGGGTCGCTGCAGACCTCATCGCGCAGGCCGAGCATGGCGCTGGTGCGCAATCGATCCTTGTCACCACCGACGCCAAGCTGGCAGATGCCGTAGAGGCCGAAGTGGACCGCCAGCTTTCCCTGCTCCCCAAGCAATCCATCGCCCGCGAAGGCTGGGATGAATTTGGAGCCATCATTCTCGTCGCCTCGCTGGATGAGGCGGCACAACTGGCCAATCGCATTGCGTCAGAACATGTCGAACTGGCAATCGACGATCCGCAATCCCTGCTAGGTGCCATTCGCCATGCCGGCGCAATTTTTCTCGGTCACCACACACCGGAGGCCATTGGCGATTATGTCGGCGGCTCCAACCACGTCCTGCCCACGGCCCGCTCGGCCCGCTTCGCATCGGGCCTCGGCGTGCTCGACTTCGTCAAGCGCACCTCGCTGCTCGGCTGCACACCATCCTCACTTTCCGCGCTGGCCGATGCGGCGGTGACCATCGCCAATGTCGAAGACCTCGACGGGCATGGCCGCTCGATTTCTATCCGGCTCAATCGGTGAGCATAGCCATGGGGGCAGACAAGGAAACGACCAGCAAGGACCGGCTCGTTACCGTCACGCTCGACCCCAATACCATCACCTCGATCAATCCCGACGAGGTGCATGAATGGCGCATCGCCATCTACGATCTGCTCGAAGACAATAGCTTCAAGCCCGCCCGAGTCTCCGCCAAGGGCCCATACGCGCTACATATGTCCATCGTCGGCAATTATATCCTGCTCGACGTGCGCAATCCCGAAACCTTCCAGCCCATCGCGGCGCACTATCTCTCATTGACCCCGTTCCGCCGCCTGATCCGCGACTATTTCCGCATCCGCGACGCCTATTACGAGGCCATCCGCTCGGCGCAGCCCTTCCAGATCGAAACCGTCGACATGGCGCGGCGCGGCATGCACAACGAGGCTGCCGAACTGCTGCGCACGCGCCTCACCAACAAAATCATCATTGATCTCAACACTGCCCGGCGGCTGTTCACGTTGATCTGCGCCGTCCAGCCCTATGCCAGCCGCATCGATGAAGCGACCAGCGAGCTGCCCACCGTGCTTTTTGTTTGCTCCATGAACTCCGTGCGCTCGCCAATCGCCGCCGCCCTTGCCCGCCAGATGTTCCCGGGACGGATCATCACCCGTTCTGTCGGCGTCAATGGCGGCAAGGCCGATGCTTTCGTGCATCAGGTGATGGAAGAGGTTGGTATTGATATGAGCGTGCACACGCCCCATATCCTTGACGAATTGGTCGCCAACCATTTCGATCTTGTCATCACGCTGTCCGACGACGCCCCCGACGCAGTGCGCCGCAAAGGGCTTGAGGCAGGCGCCATCGAAGACTGGAAAGTCGCAGACCCCTCACTGGTCGAGGGAAGCCGCGATGTGGTACTCAATGCCTATCGGGAATTAAGAGACGGCCTGAAACGTAAAGTCCGGGACCGTTTGGAACCTCTAGTTTCCTGATTGCTTTCAGCAAAAGTGATCGTAGTTTCAACGTTCCGAAACGCGACCAAAAAGACAAGTTGCACACCCGTTTGGCCCTGCGGCGGCGGACAGTTGAGCAAGTGGTTCACAAAACAATTGAATTGAAGTAGGTTCCGCCCGATTTTGCGGCCCCGGCCAGCCAACAATGGCGCATGGGGGCCTTCTCAGGAGAAAGTATGGCCAAGGAAGAAGTGCTCGAATTTCCGGGCGTGGTCACCGAATTGCTTCCCAACGCGACATTCCGCGTGAAGCTTGAAAACGAACATGAAATCATCGCTCACACCGCTGGGCGCATGCGCAAGAACCGCATTCGCGTTCTCGCCGGCGACAAGGTTCTGTGCGAGATGACCCCTTACGACCTCACCAAGGGTCGCATCACTTACCGCTTCAAGTGATCTGATGTCCGGCCGTCCCGACCTGATTCTGGCCTCCGCCTCGCCGCGTCGGTTGGCTTTGCTGAACCAGATCGGCATCGAGCCTGAGCATCTGGTGCCAGCCGATGTTGATGAAACGCCGGAAAAGGGCGAATTGCCACGCAAGCTCGCCCAGCGCCTCGCTGATCTCAAAGCCATTACCGCTCAGCACAAGGCCAAGGTCGCCGGTTTCGGCTCCAATTCACTGGTGATGGCCGCCGATACGGTCGTGGCCGTTGGCCGCCGCGTTCTGCCCAAGGCGGAAACCACGGAGGAGGCCAGCGAATGCCTGCGCCTGCTCTCCGGCCGCGCCCATCGCGTCTATACCGGTCTCACGCTGATCACCCCCTCCGGGGCCAAGCGCCAACGGCTGGTTGAAACGCGCATCCGCTTCAAGCGCCTATCCGCCAAGGACATGGAAGCCTATCTCGCCAGCGCTGAATGGCGTGGCAAGGCCGGTGGCTATGCCATTCAGGGCATAGCCGGAGCTTTCGTGGTCAAGCTCTCCGGGTCCTATTCGGGCGTCGTTGGCCTGCCCTTGCATGAAACCACCCAGCTTCTGGCTGGCGAAGGCTATCCGGTCCATTTCAACTGGCTCAACCAGTCCAGCCTGTCCGGCGTCTGATGAGCGAACAGTCCCCAAAGAAATGCCCGGTCTGCGGCAAGCCCACAGTCGAAGAGTACAAGCCCTTCTGCTCCAAACGCTGCGCTGACGTGGACCTCAATCGCTGGCTCTCCGGCTCCTATGTCATCCCCGCACGCGATGACGAGCCCGTCGAGGACGATGACAGCGAGGTTTAGCCACTCCGCGGCTTGACAGGTCCCAACCTCCACCCCAATAACATGATCACCACAATCATGTTATGTGGGCTTGGAGTTTTCTATCATGTTCGCTTCCCGCAACCGGATGCGCCTCACTCTGGCGGCCCTGCTTGGCCTTGCCAGCCTCACCCTTCCCGCAACGGCTCAAGTCGCTCAGGTGGTTTCCTCCGCCGACGCAACGCGCCTTGTCGAACACGCTGCCGGCCAAACAGAAATCCCCGCCAATCCTGTGCGGATCGTCACCCTTCGCCGAAGCGCTTGCAAGCATGGGCCTGACACCCATCGGCTCGGTCGATCGCCCGTCCGGCATGCCCAGCCAATTGGCTGAAACCCTCAAAGACACCGAAACGGTCGGCAATCATTCCGAACCCGATTTCGAGCGCGTCCTCACGCTCGAGCCCGATCTGATTCTGGCGCAGGAGAAGCAGCAGGGCGACAATTACGAGCGCCTCAGCGCAATCGCTCCCACCCTTCTGCTCAATGAGCCGGAAAAAGAATGGCGTGACTGGTATCGCGGCATCGGCGCCGCCCTCGGCCACGAAGCGGAAGTTGAGGCCACCATTGCCGCCTACGAGGCCAAGGCCGCCGAAACCAAAGCCGAACTCGCCGAAAAGCGCGCCGGTGAAACCGTGCTGCTACTACGCGTTCGCGAAAAGGACCTGCGCGTCTATGGCGGCGCCCGCCGCTCCGGCCCGGTCCTATATGGCGATCTCGGCCTCACCCCACACGAAACCGTCCCGCTGGAAGAAGACCACCAGGAAATCTCGCTGGAAAACCTCACGCAGCTCACCGCCGACCACATCTTCCTGATGATCGAAGATGAGGACAAGATGACGGCAATCGAGCAGTCCGACCTCTGGCAGCGCCTGCCCGCAGTTCAGTCCGGACATGTCTATCGCATCAATATCGAGCCTTGGAATCAGTCGGTAGGCCCGATCAGCTTCAGCGTCATCATCGACGACGTCCGCGCCGCCCTGCTGGCCGAATAATCATATGGCCGCCCGAGCATGAAGTCGGGCGGCCAAGCCCCTGTGCCCACGCACTTTCTGGGGAAATCTCCAAGGGAGCAAAATTCTTCACCGCCCTTGCTGGACAGAGCCTCCCAAAGCCACTATACACCGCCCGTCCGCACACAAAGCGCGCGACACTAGGATGCCCAGATAGCTCAGTTGGTAGAGCAGCGGATTGAAAATCCGCGTGTCGCTGGTTCGATTCCGGCTCTGGGCACCATTTCCTTTTTCATCATAAAATCTCCTAAAAGTTCAAATGGCGCAGACACTTGCGCGGTTCGATAACCGTGTCCGCGCTGGTATGCGAGCTTCTGCGAAAAGACCAGTTTAAGCACTGCGCGGCGGTCTTCAGCGCGCGGCGAACGCCATAGTTTCTGCGGGTTTGAGAGAAATTCAAATGCGGTTCGATAAGTTTCGCTAAAGCCTCTCACAGGCTTGCCTGTTCGCGTCGCTTTATCGCTCAACATCGCTTTATGAATCTCAAGGTCTTTGATCTTACACTCATAGGCTGCGACGACCGACGCACTCGTTGCATCCACGATACGTTCAAGAAGCTTATCGACCTTGCGGCCAGTTTCTGCAATCTCTTTGCGCAACTGCACGACCTGCTCACGTGCTTGCGCCGCCTTCGCGTCCCACAAATCTCGGAAAATCTGCGACGCCAGTTCGATCATTCCCTCAGCCGGTCGAAGCTGCGCTAGTAGCTTTTCAAAGTCGCCTTCGATGATCTCCTTGCGAACAGATTTGCGAGCAGACGCGCAGCCCCGGGTGTCGCAGAGGTAACACGGATAGGACGCGCTACGCCCTTTTGACCAACATGAAGTCAGCGGCTCGGCGGGCGGGGACAACCACGACCGGTGCTAACGACTCTTGTCTTTTGTTCGCCGTCACAGTGAACGTTTGACAAGCGCCGTGACCCTGCTAAGACCCGCTTGAGGGCCTGTAGCTCAATTGGTTAGAGCCGTCCGCTCATAACGGACTGGTTCCCGGTTCAAGTCCGGGCGGGCCCACCATCCTCATATTGCCCCGATGCAATTGATGTACCGCAAAGGCCCATGTGGGCCGGGCTCACACCCAGATCCTACGCATCTTTGCTCAGTGCTTTCCCAACCTCAGCCCCCGCACTATTATGCGCCCAGCGCACAAAATTCGGGGACCGCACATGCGTCAGGGCGATATCATTCACGGACTGGTCCGAGGGCTCTCCGTCGTCGAATGTTTCGATGAGCAGCATGCGCGCATGTCCATCACCGATGTGGCCCACCGGACAGGGCTCGAACGGGCGACGGCAAGGCGCTGCCTGCTTACCCTGGTGCATCTCGGCTATGCCACTTATGACGGCAAGTTTTTCGAACTGACCCCGCGCATTCTCAATCTGGGCCATTCCTATCTTGCTGCGACCCCCCTCCCCCGGCTGATCCAGCCTTTTCTCGAAGAACTGGCGCGGGTTACCGGCGAAAGTACATCGGCGGCAATCCTTGAAGGCACGGACATTCTCTATGTGGCTCGCGCGTCAAATCGGCGGGTTATGTCGATCAATCTGGCGCCCGGCGCGCGCCTGCCCGCTTATTGCACGTCGATGGGGCGCACATTGCTCGCGGCCCTTCCTGAGGGGGAAGCCATCGCCGTTCTCGAACGCTCTGATCTCATCGCCTATACGGATCGAACCAAGGCCGACATGGCAGGCATCACCACCGAACTCGCAGTCATTGCCGCACAGGGCTTTGCAGTGATCGATCAGGAGCTCGAACTCGGCCTCTGCTCCATCGCTGTGCCTCTCAACAATTCCGCCGGTCGCGTCGTCGCCGCCATCAATATCGGCGCGCAAACAGCTCGCTCCCCGACCTCACGCATGATTGCGCAATTCCTGCCCTTGATGCGCAAGGTTCAGTCCGAGGTGCGCCCGCTTCTTCGCTGAAACAGATGGCGTGGCCAGCTGGCCCAGAAGCTGTCGGCCCACTGTCACAATTGGACGTTAGTCTGGCCGAAATGCTGACCGGCCTCACGGGCAAATAGCCCAACCGCCGCAGGTTTTGATATGTCACAAAACCCCTGGCCACCGGCTTATTCCAAAAATTATTGTTATACTTCAAATGCATGAGCTGTCACAAACCAGTCATGCAACTGCAATAAAACTGTCGCTACGCACTCCTATGGTCTGCCGCGTCACAGGGCGGCCCCAAGAAATGGCTGGCCATGTTTGCAATGAATTCCGAAAGGGAACTTTCCATGAAGACCGCACTCTACGCCAGCGCCGCTGTCATCGCGCTTGCCGCCTTCGGCACCACCTCGGCTTTTGCCCAGTCGCGCGACACCATCCAGATCGCCGGCTCGTCCACGGTCCTGCCCTTCTCCTCCATCGTTGCTGAAGAGTTCGGCGCTACTTTCCCCGAGTTCAAGACCCCGGTTGTGGGTTCGGGCGGCACGGGCGGCGGGTTCCGCCAGTTCTGTGAAGGCGTCGGCGACAACACCATCGACATCGCCAATGCTTCGCGTCCGATGCGCGACAGCGAGCGCGAAGCCTGTGTCGCCAATGGCGTCACCGACATCCGTCAGGTTCAGTTCGGTTTTGACGGCATCGTCTTTGCCTCGTCCGCTGCAGGCGCCGACTTCGCCCTGACCCCGGTTCAGGTGTTCAAGGCTATCGCCGCCAAGGTTGCTGTCGATGGCGAACTCGTCGACAACCCCTACACCACCTGGGACCAGATCGACGCTTCGCTCCCGGCCCAGCCAATCGCTCTGGCGATTCCCGCCTCCAACCACGGCACTCGTGAAGTCTTCCAGGAGAAGGTTGTCACCCCCGGCGCGCTGGCTGCTGAACTGCCGGAAAGCCTGACCGAGGAAGAACTCGAAGCTGTTGAAACCACCTTCCGTCAGGACGTTGTGGTGGAAATCGCTGGTGACTACACCGAGACCCTGGCTCGCCTGACTGCCGATCCTAACACTGTTGGCGTCTTCGGCCTGTCCTTCTACGACCAGAACCGCGACACCCTCAAGGTTGCCACCGTTGATGGCGTTGTTCCCTCGCTCGAAACCGTCGCCGCTGGCGAATACCCGGTTTCGCGCCCGCTGTTCTTCTACGTCAAGGGCCAGCATATCGGCGTTATTCCCGGCCTCGCCGAATTCACCGAATACTTCCTCTCCGAAGGCATGTCTGGCAATGGTGGCACGCTGGAATCTGCCGGCCTGATCCCGCAGCCTGCTGACAAGACTGCCGAAGTTCTCGCCGCCTTCCAGGCTGGCCAATAATCGAACCCAGCGGGCCGTCGGATTTCCGGCGGCCCGCTTCTACATCCAGGATCAGCCAGGAAAGCGCGTCAAGTGAACACCTTCATCGTCGCCGGACTTCTTCTTGTCCTGCTTGGCATCGCCTATCAGCTAGGCTGGTCCAAGAGCCGCGCCCTTGCCACGCCGCAAGGCATCCGCGTCCATTCCCGTGGCCAATATCATGGCACGCTGGTTGCGCTCTGGACGCTCATCCCCGCCGTTCTGATCCTTGCGATCTGGGCCTTCTTCTCCCCCGGCGTCACCCATTGGTACACCGTCTCGCAGATCCCCGCCGATGTGCTGCAAAGCCTCGATCAGGTCGGCCTCAATCAGCAGATGCAGCGCATCCGCGATCTGGCGTCCGGCTTCGGCGTCACCGGTGAACTCCGCCCCTTCGAGCAGGCCGCCGGTGAAAACCTCGCCCGCTTCCAGCTTCTGTCCTTCCTCATCATGATTGCTTCGGCCGCCGGGCTCGGCGTGCTTGGCCTGCTGTTCGCACAGCGCCGCATCAATCCTCGCCTGCGCGCCCGCAATGAAGTTGAGCGCGCCATTTCGCTGCTGCTGATCGCCTGTTCCGCCGTCGCCATTCTGACCACGGTGGGCATTGTCGCCTCGCTGGTCACCGAAGCCCTGCGCTTTTTCACCTACATCAACCCGCTCGACTTCTTCTTCGGCACCGTCTGGGCGCCCAAGTTCAGCTCCACCAATACGGGCGATGCTGGCCAATACGGCATTCTGCCGCTGCTGACCGGCACACTGATGATCTCGGCCATCGCCATGCTGATCGCCGTGCCGGTCGGGCTAATGACCGCGATCTATCTCAACCAGTATGCCCACGCCAATGTGCGCAAGATCGTCAAGCCGATCATCGAAATCCTCGCCGGCATTCCCACCATCGTCTACGGCTTCTTCGCCTTGGTCACGGTCGGTCCTTTCCTCCGCGATTTTGGCAATGCCATCGGCCTCCCGATCAGCGCCACTTCGGCGCTCACCGCTGGCCTTGTCATGGGCGTGATGATCATCCCGTTCATCTCCTCGCTCTCCGACGATATTCTCAATCAGGTGCCGCGCACCCTGCGCGACGGCGCTTATGGTCTGGGCGCAACGCAGTCCGAAACCATCCGCAATGTGCTGCTGCCCGCCGCTTTGCCCGGCATTGTCGGCGCGTTCCTGCTCGCCGTCAGCCGTGCCATTGGCGAAACCATGATCGTGGTGCTCGCCGCCGGTAACGCCCCGATCCTCCGCGGCAATCCGCTGGAGCCGGTCTCCACCATCACCGTATCGATTGTGAACCAGCTCACCGGCGACACCGATTTCACCGGTCCGCAATCCCTCGTCGCCTTCGCGCTGGGCCTGACGCTCTTCATCATGACGCTCTGCCTCAACATCGTCGCCCTCTACATTGTCCGCCGCTTCCGGGAGCAGTACGAATAATGACCGACACCACGCTCGCTTCCGCCGCCGAACGCCGCAAACTGGTGCGCGCGGGCCTCACCCGCCGCCACCTTAATGAACGGCTGTTCCGCATCTTCGGCATCGTCGCCATCTGCCTGGCACTTGGTTTTGTGGCGCTGCTGTTCACCGATGTACTGCGCAAGGGCATTCCAGCCTTCACTCAGTCCAACCTGCACCTCGAAGTCAGCTTCGATCCCGAGCTGATCAAGGTTGACCCTGCGCCCATCCGCGCTGCCGGTCAGTCCGACGCCGACTTCCGCTCCGCTCGTCTGGGCTGGGAACGCCAGGTGGCCATGCTCAACTGGAACAATGTCATCGAAGCCGCCCTGCGCAATGCTGCACCCGCCGGTTTTGAAATCGACAGCCGCCAGATCCTGACTATTGCCGAAAGCGATGCCCGCCACCGCGTCCGTCAGCTCTTCGTTGAAAATCCGGCTTTGCTCGGCAGCAGCGCCTTCGTAGATGTGCTGGCCTCGGCCAATACCGACAATTGGGTCAAGGGCAATATCAACCGCGATCTGGGCGACGCCCAGCAGCAGCTCTCCGCCTCGGCCCGCTCCCTCATCGACATTTTCGAGGAAAACGGCACCATCACGCAGGGCTTTGCCTGGTCGTTGTTCACCAATGTGGACTCGCGCTCGGCGCCCGCCTCCGCCGGTCTCCTCGGCGCGCTCATGGGCACGTTCTGGATGATGTTGATCGTCATCGTGCTAGCCGTGCCGCTCGGGGTGGGCAGCGCCATCTACCTTGAAGAGTTCGCGCCAAAATCGCGGCTGACCGATCTCATTGAGGTGAACATCAACAACCTCGCCGCCGTGCCGTCCATCGTCTTCGGCCTGCTCGGCGCGGCTGTGTTCATCAACTGGTTCCGCCTGCCCCTTTCGGCCCCGCTGGCCGGTGGTCTGGTGCTGACCCTGATGACCCTGCCCACGATCATCATCGCTACCCGCGCCGCGCTCAAGGGCGTGTCTCCCGCACTCCGCCAGGCGGCGCTCGGCATGGGGGCGTCCAAGACGCAGATGGTGTTCCACCACGTCCTGCCGGTCACCTTCCCATCCATTCTCACCGCCACCATTATCGGCGTGGCGCAGGCCATGGGCGAAACCGCGCCGCTCCTGCTCATCGGCATGAATGCCTTTGTGGCGTCCGTGCCCGGCACACCCATCGAGCAGGCCACCGCCCTCCCCGTCCAGATCTATCTCTGGCAGGGCAACGAAAACCGCAACTTCTTCGAGCCGCGCACCTCCGCTGCCATCATGGTGCTGCTGGCTTTCATGATCACCCTCAACGCCATCGCAATCTTCCTGCGATCCCGCCTTGAAAAGCGCGCTTAAGGAGCCTCAAATGGACTTGCTTGCTGGAAAAGTTAAGCCAACCACGACCAAGGCCCTGAGCGCCAATCTGGACCCCATGGACATGATCGAGCCCAATATCCGCCTCACTGCCCGCGACGTCACTGTTCACTACGGCACCAAGCAGGCCCTGCATGGCATCTCCATCGACATTCCCGACCGCGCCGTTACCGCTTTTATCGGACCATCGGGCTGCGGCAAGTCGACCTTCCTCCGCTGCATCAACCGCATGAACGACACGATCGAAGGCGCCAAGGTCGGCGGCAAGATCGAACTCGATGGTCAGGACATCTACGCCAACGACCTCGACGTCGTTGAACTGCGCGCCCGCGTCGGCATGGTCTTCCAGAAGCCGAACCCCTTCCCCAAGTCGATCTACGACAACGTGGCCTATGGCCCCCGCATTCATGGCCTTGCGAAAAACAAGACCGACCTCGACGAAATCGTCACCTCCTCGCTCCGCAAGGCCGGTCTTTTCGAGGAAGTGAAGGACCGGCTCAACGAGCCCGGCACCGGCCTGTCCGGTGGTCAGCAGCAGCGCCTCTGCATTGCCCGCGCCATCGCTGTCGGTCCAGAAGTCATTCTCATGGACGAGCCCTGCTCTGCTCTCGACCCCATCGCCACCGCGATCATCGAAGAACTGATCGACGAGCTGCGCGCCAATTACACCATCGTCATCGTCACCCACTCGATGCAGCAGGCGGCCCGCGTTTCCCAGAAAACCGCCTTCTTCCACCTCGGCAACCTGATCGAAAAGGGCGACACCGAGGAAATCTTCACCAACCCGGTGAACAAGCAGACCCAGGACTACATCATGGGCCGCATCGGCTAAGCGCGGGAAAGGATAGAAAAATGCCAAATACTGGCGCCGAACACATCGTCACCTCTTACAATGAAGAGCTTGCCGCGCTCGCCCAGGCCATTGCCGAAATGGGCGGTCAGGTCGAGGTTGCCATCGAAAATGGCACCCGCGCTCTGCTCAAGCTCGATCGCGAACTGGCCGATGTCACCATCATCGCCGATCAGCGCATCGACGACATGCAGCGCAAGATCGACGATATGGCCGTCTCCATGATCGCCCGTCGCCAGCCCATGGCCAGCGATCTGCGCTCGATCATCACAGCAATCCACGTCGCCAACGATCTCGAACGTATCGGTGATATGGCCAAGCAGCTCGCCCGCCGTTCGCTCAAGCTCGAAGGCATCAACCTGCAGCCCACCTTCTACAATGGCGTCAAGAACATGACCGCCCTTGTGCTGCGTCAGGTCAAGGACAGCCTGGACGCCTACGCCAATCGCGAAGCCGCCGCCTCGGTGGAAGTCTGCAACCGCGACGACGAAGTCGACGCCATGCACACTTCGCTCTTCCGCGAACTGCTGACCTACATGCTCGAAGACCCGCGCAACATCACCACCTGCACCCATCTTCTGTTCTGCGCCAAAAACCTCGAACGCATCGGCGACCACGCCACCAATATCGCCGAGCGCGCCTATTATCTGGCCACCGGCAAGCAGTTGACCGCTGAAGAACAGCAATTGCAGCGCCAGCAGATCAAGGCGTGATGGCACATCTCGGGACAAGAAGTTGGCGCCTCCCTCCCCCTTGAGGGGAGGGACAGAGGGTGGAGGTTCCGACCTATCCATCCTGCCGGAACGTCCAGTCTGGCGCGACGCTTGAACCCCCACCCCTAGCCCCTCCCCTCAAGGGGGAGGGGAACAAGAACAATCATCGGCCTCCGCGCCGACCGACGGAGCACGTCCATATGCCCGCGACCATCCTCATCGTCGAAGACGAGTCCGATATCGCTCTCCTGCTTCGCTACAATCTCGAAGCCGAAGGCTTTCGCGTGGTCACCGCCGAAACCGGCGACGAAGCCACCCATGCCATCGCCGAAAAGCTCCCCGATCTGATCCTGCTCGATTGGATGCTGCCCGAGATTTCCGGCATCGAACTTTGCCGTCGCCTGCGCGCCCGTGAGGAAACCAGCCGCGTGCCGATCATCATGCTGACCGCGCGGGGCGAAGAAGAAGAGCGCGTGCGCGGCCTCACCACCGGCGCCGACGACTATATGGTCAAGCCCTTCTCGGTCCCCGAATTGCTGGCACGTATCCACTCTCTTCTCCGCCGCGCCAATCCCAATCTAGTGACGGCAGCGCTCAAGGTCGGCGACCTCGAACTCGACCGCACCACCCACCGCGTCCGCCGCGCCGCCCGCGACATCCATCTCGGCCCGACCGAATACCGCCTGCTTGAATATCTCATGCGTCATCCCGGCCGCGTCTATTCGCGCGAACAACTACTCGATGGCGTTTGGGGCAATGACGTCTATGTCGACGAACGCACCGTCGACGTCCACATTGGTCGCCTCCGCCGCGCCATCAATCGCGGCAAGGAATCCGACCCCATCCGCACAGTCCGCGGTGCGGGTTATGCGTTCGACGAAAGGTTCGCGCAAACCGCCTAGGCCGAAGGGTCGATTGGAGTGTGGCCGAGGGTCAGCAATGTCGGCCCGAGAAACTCCGTCCAGTCATTGACGATATGCGCCCCCGCTGAAACCCAGAGATTACGCGTCACCAGAAACGCTGCCGTGAGAACCAGCCGCGCGATGCCGATACCGCCGAAACACTGGATGATGTTCCAGTTATAGGTCGGCAGATGCACCGCCGCAAAAATCAGAGTCGAGATGATGACCGCGATCACCAGCGCAAGCCGCCGCGACAGACCGAGCTTGCGCACGCAGAACCACAACACGGCCAATAGCGGCAAAATGGTCAGCAATTCCTCGCCCACCAACTGAATGCCGGTGCGCAAAAGGAAAACGGCGATATCGACGGCAGTGACATCGTCCAGCGTCGCAGCCGTGGGATTGGCCGACATCGGCACAAGTTGAATCAGCACGAACGCAGTGGCAAACGACACGACAATAGTCAGCAGGCCAAACCCGATCGCCAGCGCAACGTCCTTGAAACCAAGGCGCCCAAACAACGCTCCATGATTTCCGCCTGACACCACCGCAAGGGTTAGGAGCGGGATAACGGTAAAGGTCATGGTGGGCAGCAAATTCAGCGGAAAATCAGGAAATGGCAGTGTGATCAGCAGCGCTAAGGCAAGGGCCACAGAAGCCACCAAAGCCAGCCACCCTATTGTGCTGATCTCGACCGGCTGCCCGTCATAATAGGGAAAGTCTCTTGCCGCCATCGCATCCCCCGATGCACCGATTGGCCAATGCTATCACCGCCCCAAACAAAACAGAACACGCCAAATAAAAAGGCCCGCTCACAGCGAGCCTTTACGACAAAGCGGGCGTATTACTTCTGCAGAAACGCGATTAAGGCCCGGTTGAATTCTTCGGCATGGCTCACATTGAAACCATGCGGCGCTCCGGGCACCACGACCAACTCGCTTCCGGCAATGGCCTTGTGCGTCCGCGCGCCGGACCCCTCCAGCGGCACGATGCCGTCCGCATCGCCGTGGATCACGAGTGTCGGCACGCTCACGGTCTTGAGGTCATCTCGGAAATCAGTTGTGCCGAACGCTTCCATGCAGCCGAGTGCAGCCGTCTGGTCCGACTGATGACACAGCGCAATCGCCTTCTGCCGTTCCTCTTCGGACACTTTCAACGCACCATTGGCCGAAAAGAAATCCTTGGTGAACTGGTCGAAGAAAGCCGTGCGGTCGGCCTTGATACCGGCTTCCATCTCTTCGGCCTTTTCCTTGGTCAGTGGCCCTTCGGGATTATCCGGCGTCTTCATCATATAGGGCGGCACAGCGGCAGCAAAAACGATGGAGTGCAGCCTGCTCTCGCCATGCTCGGCAACATATTTGGCGACTTCGCCGCCCCCCATGGAGAAGCCCACGAGTGTAATGTCATCAAGACCCTTGGCCGCAATGACATCGGCAAGATCGTTGGCCAGCGTTCCATAGTCGAAACCGCTATCCGGCTTTTCGGATTCACCAAAACCACGTCGGTCATAGGTAATCACCCGGAACCCCGCGCCAGACAGCGCCTGTACCTGATGCTCCCAGGCTTTGCCCGAAAGAGGCCAGCCATGAATTAGGATAACGGGCCGACCAGCGCCGCCAGTATCTTCGACATGCAGGCTGATGGATTGGTTCGCCATGGAAAAACTCCTCACTGGCGTCGAGACGGAATTGTCGGCTGGCCAACGGTGGCGGGTGATCAAATGTTCCGCTCTGGCGAGAAAGTGTATTTCGCCCGATGGATGGCGCTAGTCGCCATCCCGCGCGCAACATGCTGCCGCCGAACCTCACTTGGCCCAGCGCCTGCGCCACAATACCTCCACAGCTGCTTCCGCCGCCTCCGCGCAAGCCACCAGACCTTGTGCAAAAGGATAGCGGTGCATCATCAGCGGAATGGACAGGCAGAAAATATCGCTGTTCAAGGGCTTTTCGAGCGGCAGTCGGAATTGGTCCGCCTCGCCCACCGATCCGCTGCGGCTGAAGAAATCCGTCTTCTCGAGCGCGCGGTCGAGTTTATCAAAGCCCAAGCTGGCCATCGTCTCGGTCTGCTGTCCGCGTGCATCCACCAACACGCCGAAATTCTGCTCGTCGCCGCAGCCGACCAGCGTGAACGTTCCATTTCCGTACCGGATCGCCCCGCTTTCACCCATGGCAGCAATATCCAGGCATCCTGCGCGATGCAGCGCCAAAAGCCTCTCGATGGAGATATGAGGCACGCAGCCATAGGCGTCGCTGAACACCGGGGCCAGATGGGTCCGAAAGCGTGCCAGATCCTCGCGGTCAAGAAAGGGAATGATCCCCGCGAAAGCTTCATGTGCGCGCATCAGCGTATAACGCCACATGACGGTATGTTTGCGTCGGTGATTGGTCTTTGCCTCCGCCAGATTGGCGGCCACCGGGTCAAATCCGTGACGCGTCTGACGCATGCGAAAATAGGCTTTTGCAAAACCTTCCGGCGTAAAACGGGTCAGATCAAGCCGTTGCACGAATTCAGGGTCGTCCGCGATAAGTTGCTGGCGGAACAGCGCTATGGCGCGCGAGAGCAGGCCCGTCTTGCGCTCTGTTGCCATGACCTCGAGCCTTGATGGGGAGAAAATGAACAGCGGCTCTTCGGGTATGGGGTAGTAAAAATCGGCCTCTGGCAGAATACCCTTGCGAGAGGCCATAACCAGTCGCAGAGATTTATCTGAACGTGCGACATATTCCATGGCCTTGCCGCTGCCGCGAAACGCCCCATAGCGCGTGGCCAGCGCAATGACCGCGTCGATAGCGCTCAGCGAGGTGCCGAGCACCAGAGCGGCCCGATCGGGCCCCAATACAAGGTCCCGCGTTGGATAGGGCGATCGATAGAGCTTTTCTACCGTCCGGCGGCTTTTCATTTCTGTTAAATGCCCGGTTGCCATGAATACGGCGTCGAACCGCATGCTTTGCGTCCTACCGTTCCTATGCACGCGCAGAGAAAAGCCATCAGCTCTGGGCTCGATGTCGAGGACCGAACTGTGCGCTTCCAAATCCACCTTGTGGCCCGCCGCCTCGCCCGCCTGTTTGAGCCGGCTCAATTGGTCCACGTAGTAAGCGCCGATCAGGATGCGCGGATAAAAATCGCGTTCCCCTATGCGCTCCCGCTCCAGCGCAAACCGCCGTAGCAGCTCCCCATCGGCAGAGCGCAGCCAATCCGCCAGTGAAACCAGCACAGGGGGAATTTCGACCGAAGTGATGTTTGCCATCATCTGAGGGCCGTTCTGGTCTTCGGCGTAAGGTATGCCGCTACCGACCACTTGCCCGGCCTCGAAGACGGTGATCTGGAAAAGTCCTGCCTTTTTCAGCAGGTTTCTGACGATATAGACCGCTGTGGGACCACCCCCCACAATAGCGATGCGCCTCGATATTTTAGGCATGTAACCGTCCCCTTGTCACAGCAGGGCGATAACGCGCCGCGCGCCGATTGGTGCCAAATACCGCGCAGAAGCTGCCCCATCTCTCCTGTGCCGCATCGACACATGAGATACGCTGCGAAGGCCACCGCGAATCGAGTTGTTCATGACCAGTTTCTCCCCGCAGCGCCCCAAACCGGTGCATCTGCTAGCCGCCTTTGCCTCTGGCTGCCTCCTCACCTTCGCCGTCTTCATCAATGCCGAAGCCGGGCGCTATGGCGGGGCGCTCTATTCCTCCTGGCTCGCCCATGGCACCGGCACGGTCGCGGCTATCATCGTGCTCGCCTTGCTCTGGTTCCGCGACAAGCCAGCCGTCACCGCCATTCGCAACAAAGCCCCACTGTGGGCTTATCTCGGTGGCATTTCCGGCGCGGCAACGGTTATGCTGACCTCCACCACCGTCAACACCCCCCTCGCCCTTGCTGGCACATTGGCTCTGGGTCTTGCCGGTCAGGTGGCGTTCAGCCTTGCAGCCGACCAATGGGGCCTCTTCGGTCTTCCCAAACGCCCCCTCACCTTGCGCGACGCCGCAGCCGTAGCCCTGATCGTCTCTGGCAGCCTTCTCATCATCTTCATCGGCATGGGGAGCTGAAGCATGACGCTCTTTATCGCCTATGCCATCGCCGCCGGTTTACTGGTCGGCCTCAGCCGTCAGCTCAATGGCCGGCTGGCCATGTCCACCACCCCGCTCATTGCGTCATTCTTCAACCACATCGTTGGTTTTGTTTTCCTGACCGTCCTCGGCCTTATACTCGGCAACCTCATTCTACCGGGCGCAGCAGAGGCGCCTTGGTGGGTCTATCTTGGCGGTCCGCTCGGCGTAATTTTCGTCACCGCCGGATCGTGGCTGATCCCGCGCATCGGCGCCGTCAATTCCGCACTCCTCGTTATTGGTGGCCAGATGGTGTCGGGTGTCATTTTCGATTTCGTGCGCGGTGCACCGATGACATTTTGGGCCAGCGCCCTTGGCGTTAGCCTGATCCTGGCCGGAGTAGCACTGACGCAACGCTCAAAGTGAACAGTCTGCTAACGAAAACGGGGCCCGCGTGGGCCCCGTGATAACATTTGTCAAAATTCTGCGCCTTAGCCAGCAGCGGTATAGGCGGTTTTGACGATTGTGAAGAATTCCGCCGCATACTTGCCCTGCTCGCGCGGACCATAGCTCGAACCCTTGCGGCCACCGAACGGCACGTGGAAATCCACACCCGCAGTCGGGACGTTGACCATGACCATCCCGGCTTCCGAATTGCGCTTGAAATGTGTCGCATATTTCAGAGAAGTCGTGACAATACCGGCACTTAGGCCGAATTCGGTATCGTTGGCCGTAGCCAGCGCTTCCTCGTAATCCTTGACCTTGATCACCGCAGCGACCGGCCCGAAGATCTCTTCACGGGCAATCCGCATCTGATTGGTCGCGCCGGTAAACAGCGTCGGCTGCAGGAAGTACCCTTCGGTATCCTTCTTAACCCGCTCACCGCCAGCGGCCAGCGTTGCGCCCTCGCCCTTGCCGATCTCGATATAGTCGGTGTCCTGCTTAAGCTGGCCGGGATCAACCACCGGACCAATTTCCGTATCCTTTTCAAGGGCATGACCAACACGCAGCCCTGCTGTACGCTCCGCCAGAGCGGCCACGAACCTGTCGTGAATACCCTCTGTGACGATCACCCGGCTCGACGCGGTGCAGCGCTGGCCGGTGGAGAAAAATGCAGACTGGGCAACGCTTTCCACTGCAACCTTAAGGTCCGCGTCATCGAGCACGATGGTCGGGTTCTTGCCGCCCATTTCGAGCTGGAACTTACGGCCAACCTTGATAGATGCCTCGGCCACACGCTTGCCCGTGCCGACAGAGCCGGTGAAGGAAACCGCAGCAACATCAGGGCTGTCGAGCATTGTCTGGCCGACGACCGAGCCTTTGCCCATAACCAGGTTCAGCACACCTTTGGGCAGGCCGGCACGCACCAGAATGTCGACAATGGCCCAGGTAGAGCCCGGCACCAGATCAGCCGGCTTGATCACCACCGTATTGCCATAAGCCAAAGCCGGAGCGATCTTCCATGCCGGGATGGCAATGGGGAAGTTCCACGGCGTGATGATACCGATGACACCGACAGGCTCGCGAGTGATTTCAACGCCAACGCCGGGGCGAACCGACGCCAGAACTTCGCCACTGAGGCGCAGCGTCTCACCAGCGAAAAAGTCGAAAATCTGCGCAGCGCGAGTGACTTCGCCAATGCCCTCGGCCAGCGTCTTGCCCTCTTCCCGGCTTAACAGCTCGCCCAGTTCCTGCTTGCGGGCAAGGATTTCCTGAGCTGTCTTAGAGAGGATAGCGTTGCGCTCAAGAATGCCAGAGCGCGACCAACCCGGAAACGCAGCTTTGGCAGCGGCAATCGCTTGCTTGGTTTCCTCGGCGGTAGCGCGGGCGTAAACGCCAACAACTTCGCTGATATTGGACGGGTTGATGTTCTCGACCCCATCCGAGCCAACCCATTCGCCGTCGATCAGGTTCTTATGCAATTCGGTCATGTCGATGCCTTTCGGTAAAGCGCAGGAAGAAAAGCGCTGGAATTAGAGCAGATTAGCCCGCGCCAGATCACGCAGGAGATGGCTCGCCCCATAGGTCCAGGGCGCACATTTTGTGGAGAGATTGACGCGGTTGGTAAGGGTACCCAGGCTCGGTGTCGAAATGGAGACGACATCGCCGATTTTGTGCGTGAAGCCCTTGCCTGCGCCATCGCGATCCTGAACCGGCGCAAACATGGTGCCAAGATAAAGCACCAACCCATCGGGATATTGATGATGATCGCCAATGGTCGCAGCGACCAGCGACTCGGGTGTCCGCGAAATCTCAGCCATATTGGAGCGGCCTTCAAGCACGAAGCCGTCTTCGCCTTCCACCCGTAGCGCAATCTCGGACTGCTTGATCGTTTCGAGAGTGAAATCACCATCGAACAGCCGCACGAACGGCCCGAGCGATGCCGAAGCGTTATTGTCCTTGGCCTTGCCAAGCAGCAGCGCCGAGCGGCCTTCCACGTCGCGTAGATTGACGTCATTTCCCAGCGTTGCACCGATAATGGAACCCTTGCTGGTCACCAACAGCGCCACTTCCGGCTCTGGGTTATTCCAGGTCGAAATCGGATGCAGGCCCACATCGGCGCCATGACCAACCGCGCTCATCGGCTGGCTTTTCGTGAAAATTTCGGCATCGGGGCCAATACCCACCTCGAGATACTGGCTCCACACGCCCTTTTCGATCAGGGCCGCCTTGACCTTCATCGCCGCATCCGAACCTGGCACCAATTGCGACAGGTCAGTGCCGATCAGATCGAGAATTTCGCTGCGCAGAGCATCGGCACGCGATTTGTCGCCGCGCGCCTGTTCCTCGATCACCCGTTCGAGCAGAGACACAACAAAAGTAACACCTGACGCTTTGATGGCCTGCAAATCAATTGGCGCCAGAAGCTGAGGCAGGTCGCTTCGCTTTTCACCGGACAGCGCGTTGTTCAGCACTTCGGCAACATCACCGACATCTTGCCCGGGCACATTCCGCACATGCTCTGCAGCATGTCCACTTTCGGCAATGTCACGCACAGTTGCAAAGCCGGGAGCAGTAATATCCACCAGCCTGCCATCTCGCACTGTAACCACACGAGGGTGCTCAAAGCCGGAAACGAGGGCCCTGCCGATGAGAAGGCCGTTCGGAATATGGTGTGCGGTCATCTTTAACCCTTGATATTTCTGGGCCTGTGACTAGCCCAGAGCACCCTGCCAAGGCAAGCCGCGAAGGGTATAAATCATACTTTATGACAATGCATTATCGCCGCTACTCACCGGGTGCCTTGCAGCCAGATACTCAAGATAAGCGACGAATTCGGGATCTTCTCCCGGCAGGTGCACCTTCATTGCAGACCGAAAATCGGCCCGCCGACACCATTCACCCATCCAGTCCTCCCATGAGCGCCAACGCCTTAGCTCGGCGCCACGCATACCTTCGCGATAAGTCAGGATATAGGCGCGCTCGAACAGGGAGATCAGAATGCCGAGCAGCGCGAACTTACGCATCTTTTGCTCGGCATCGAGCCCCGGGGTTGCGTCGGGGTCAAGCAGCCGTAGATCGGCGTGTTCAAGCGCCAGCTTCAGGAAAGCGACATACTCGTCCGAGAGATGAAGATACGTCTCTTCCTCCTCCTGCGCGCGCTGCTTGGAACGGTCGAGCATGTAGAAGGCAATCGCCATGGGCAGGCCAATGACGGTGACGACATAGCTGGCTGTTTCCCACATGTGCAATTCCATCCTTTCCCCAACCATAACATGGCTTGTTCAAGTCTGGTTCATCTACGCCGCATTAAGACCGCAATAACTCGAGAAACTTCTTCCGAGACCGACACTTAATGGAGTCCCTAATGCGCGTCCTCGCCGCTCTTGCCCCCATCGCCCTGCTTGCCACAGCCCTGCCCGCCTTTGCTGGCGACGTCACCATTCAAGGCCGTGGCGAAGTGCGCGCGGCTCCAGACATGGCCACCATCATGTCCGGCGTCACCACCCAGGGCGCAACGGCCCGCGAAGCTCTGGACGCGAATACCGCCGCCATGAGCGAACTGATCACGGCCCTCAAGGAAGCAGGCATTGAAGCCCGCGACATCCAGACTTCGGGTTTCTCGGTCAATCCTAACTATGTCTATTCCGACGCCCGCGATGAGCTTGGCTACACCCTGCCCCCCAAGATCAACGGCTACCAGGTCGCCAATTCGGTCACTGTGGTCGTCCGCGATCTCGAAGATCTCGGCTCCATTCTCGACCAGTCGGTCACTGTGGGCGCAAATACCGTCAACGGCGTTTCTTTCTCGGTCGCAGACCCATCCGAACTGCTGAACGAGGCCCGCAAGGCCGCATTCGCGGATGCTCGCTCCAAGGCAGAGCTTTATGCCGGTGTGGCTGGCGCAACGCTCGGCTCGCTGGAATCCATTAATGAAACTCAGGACTATGGCAGCCCTCAGCCCTACGCCATGTATGCCCGCGCCGAACTTCAATCTGGCGCCGATGTGCCTGTAGAAGCTGGTGAATTGACCTTTGCAATCACCGTCAATGTCGCGTGGGATTTGGACAACAAAGCCGAGTAATCCACAACGCGCTTCAAAAACGCCATGTTTTGGCCAAACCCAAGAGGCCAAACGCACGTTGTTACATCGGCGGCAGAGCGAGTCCTCCCTCTGTCGCCATGTTCCCGGTTCCCCTCGTTGAGGGGGCTTGGGCGGTGGGGGCGGTTCCACCGTAGTCAACTCCGCCCCCACCAACCCCTTCAAATGGGCTGGTGCACCGTAAAACCACTTCGGTGGGATACTTTAGATTTGAAGGCCATGAGAGCTAAGAGCAAATAGCGGCGTGTGAGCCACACCCCCCTCTACCCCAGCACAACCGTCCAGAGCATGTTGAGACCGACCGCGACGAGAAATGCGGCGAACACATATTTCAGCATCTGCTGATCCAGCCGATGGGCCAATGCCGCTCCGACAGGCGCAAAAATGGCAGCCAGAACACCGACCAGCGCCAATGCAGGCAGATTGATAAAGCCAAGGCTCGCAGGCGGCAGCCCCACAGCGTTCCAGCCGGACATAATAAATCCCGCAGTACCCGACACGGCAATCGCCACGCCGATTGCTGCCGACGTACCGACAGCGCCATGCATATTGCGCCCAAACGCGACCAAGGTCGGCACGGTCAGCGCGCCGCCGCCCGTGCCCATCAATGATGACAGGTAGCCCACACTGAAAGCAGAAAACCGGTGCGCAAGCGCTGAATCCTTCAGGTGTCCCATAAGTTTCGTCTGAAACGAGAAGAGGATGTTTGCCGCAATCAGAAAGGCGAGCGCGGCGAAGACGATACGCAACACATTACCCGAGAACAGCCCGGCCATAAGCCCGCCGATAAACGTGCCTGCAACGATAAACGGCACCCAGAGTTTGAGGACGCTTTTGTCGAGCGACCCGCGCTTGTAATGAGCCCGCGCACTCGCAATGCCTGTTGGAATGATGATCGCCAACGACGTGCCGACAGCGACATGCTGCACCACATCGCCATCATAGCCCATGAGCAACAGGCTATTTGCAAGCGCCGGAACGATCACAGCGCCGCCACCAATGCCCAGCAGTCCGGCAGCAACACCCGACACAATACCGGCAAACCCCAGCGCCAGCACAAACGGCCAATAGCTTGCCAGCACTGTCCAATCCATCTCAGTCCCCGATGATATGCAGCACGATCTCACGCCGATGCGGCTGGCGGCGGTGCTCGAAAAGATAGAGGCCCTGCCACGTGCCCAACACGGCCCGGCCATCACTGACAGGTATACCGATCGATGTCTGGGTCAACGCTGCCTTGATATGGGCTGGCATATCATCCGGACCTTCTGTGGTGTGAACCAGCCAGTCCATGCCCTCAGGCACCAGACGACGAAAGAAACCCATCATATCGGTCTGGACGTCCGGATCGGCATTTTCCTGAATCAGCAGCGAGCAGGACGTGTGCCGCACATAGGCAGTAAGGAGGCCGGTCCCGATGCCCGACTGCGCCACAAATCGCCTCAGCGCATGGCTCGTTTCGTACAGCCCCTGCCCCCGCGTCTCGATGGTGATTGAATCGATAGCTTGTCGCATGGGGATCAATTAGCACGTTTGAAACAGAAATGGTGCAGCCGTCCCCACTCTGTTGGGTCCATTGCCGCAATGCCGCCCCAATGCCTATGCCTGCTCTGCCTGCGCAAACGCTGGGGGAACCATGAGAAGCCCCCCGCGTTGCGGGTTTTGCGGGGCTGCCGCGCCTCATGACGCTCGCCTATGCTCATTCAGGGTGGGTTCAGGAAACAACAACGATGCTCGGCAGACGTGTGCCAAACACAAAAGGAATAAGAATATGAGCCTCAAGACCTGGCTGCTCGCCGGAACCAGCATCGGCTTCATGGCCTTTGCGCCGCTTTCAGTATTGGCTCAGGACGCCGAACTGCGTGCTGCCTATGATGCCTATCTGAGCGCCCAATCCTCCGGCGATGCCGCAGCGCTCGATGCCGCGCGCGCCGAACTGACCGAGCTTTGCATCGTTGGCGGTTTCTCCAGCGTGGATGAATGTATCGCAGCCATGAACGCTGCAACCAGCCCGGCCCCCGTGCCAGAGGCAGAGCCTCAGGCTGAGCCGGAACCCCAGCCAGAACCCGAGCCGGTTATCGAAGAACCAGCACCCCAGCCTGAACCTGCGCCGGAACCCGCACCACAGCCAGAGCCCGCTCCGCAGCCAGAACCGGCCCCTGCACCAGAACCGGCTCCTGCACCCGCACCAGAACCTGTGGAAGAGCCGGCTCAGCAGCCACAGCCCGAACCTGTTATCGAAGAGCCAGCTCCGGTCATCGAAGAACCCGCTCCTGCGGTCGAACAGCCTGCCCCGGCACCTGCTGCCGAACAGCCGGTTGTCGAACAGCCTGCTGCACAGCCAGCAGAATCTGGCACTGACTACGGTGCGCTGCTTGCTGAGCAGGTTGCAACCTATGAAGACGCCGTTTTCGACCTGCTATCCGGTGGCGATGCTGCTGAAGCTCAGGCCAAGATCGATGGCGCGCGCGCCGAAATCTCGGCAATCTGTGTGGAAGCCGGTCAGCCGGACGTCAATGCATGTCTTGCACAATATGGCCTCGAACTGCCTGCTGTCCCGGCTCTTGATCAGCCATCTACGCCGATGGAGCAACCTGCAGCCGAGCAGCCTGAGGTGGAGCAGCCAGCCGCTGAACAGCCAGTGGTCGAACAACCCGAGCCGGTCGAAGACACGACTGCCGATGGCGAAGTCGCCGAACCGGTTGTTGATCTGCCTGAAGGCGTGACCGCCGAACAGATCGCGCCAGTTCTGGACAGCGCCAAGGATCTCGACTTTGCCGTTGAATCCGGTGCTGAAACCGAAGCCGAAGCCGAAGTGACCGTCACTGAGATGGAAACTGAGCCCGCCGCGCCCCCTCCGGCCAATGACCAGGAATCCCAGTCCGAAGTCATCCGCACCTTCGCGGCTGAACCTATGGCTGCTGTAAATGCCGAGGAAGGCACGGTAATCGAGGCCACCAACAACACGACGGTCAACCAGACGGTGGTGAACAACTACATCACCAATATCACCAACAACATTACGAATGTGAATGTCGACAATTCGACCAACATCGATAACTCGACCAATGTGACGCAGAACAACGTTAACGTTCAGCAGAACAATGTCACTATCGTCGAAGCACCGGTCATTCAGCAGACCAGCACTGGCGATGCCATTGCACAGGTCATCCTGCAGATCGGCACCCAGCTTGTGGTGAACTCCATCGGTCAGGACACAGATCGTTTCTACAATCCGCAACAGGACGAGATTTTCTACGAAAACCTCTCCAATGGCCGCGTGCGTGAAGTAATCACCCGTCCCGATGGCACCCAGATCGTTACTGTTCGCAATGCCAATGGCGACATTCTGCGCCGCTCGCGCATCGACCCGAATGGTCAGGAATATGTGCTGGCTTATTTCGACGATCGCTACAGCAACCAGCTCGACACCTGGTACGATCCGGGTCGCGACTTGCCTCCGCTGCGGCTGAACATTCCAGTGCGCGATTATGTGCTGGATGCACGTTACGCCAACGACCGCCAGTTGGAGCAGTTCTTTGCCCAGCCGCCGGTTGAACAGATTGCTCGCATCTATTCCATCGACGAAGTGAAGCGTTCAGCCCGCCTGCGGGACAGCGTACGTAAGCTAGAAGTGGGGAATCTCACCTTCGATACGGGTGCGGCAACTATCGGTCGTGATCAGGTTCGCTCGCTTTCCGGCATTGCCAACGCCATGTTGGCGCTGCTGCAGCGCAACCCCAACGAAACATTCCTGATCGAAGGCCACACCGATGCTGTAGGGTCGGACATTTCTAACCTGCGCCTTTCGGATAATCGCGCCGCCACTGTGGCCCGTGTTCTGACTGACTTCTATGGCGTGCCGCCAGAAAACCTGGCGACCCAGGGCTATGGCGAACGCTACCTCAAGATCCGCACCGAGGCAGCTGAGCGCGAAAACCGTCGCGTCACCATTCGCCGCATCACGCCGCTAATCACTATTGCCAGCAACTAAACGCTGATAAACGACCAAGACGAAGGCCGGGCTCATAGCCCGGCCTTTTGCTTTTCTGGTCGAAAATTCAAATTCCTTGAAAAAGCCGCAATCCAGACGCGCCAAACAAAGCAGCAGGAACCAATCAAGCAATTGGAAATAAAAGCGAAAATCAACCTTTCCTTTGCTTGATCGCACGATTCACATTTTCGGGAACGATCCTTTGTTCCTCGCGTTTTTCTGCCAGCGTGAAACAAAGGAGCAAATGATGGCTACCCCCGAACGCGATACTGTTTACACCAATGACGGTAACCGCACCGTCTATACCCGTGAGAGCAATGGTACCGGCTGGTTCGTCGGCATCATTGTGGCCCTGGCCCTTCTGGCCATCGGCTATCTTGTCTTCTCGGCCAATTCCGGCCCGGCAACGACTGTTGATGTGAATGGCGTTCCCGCCGTGACCACCACAGACCCCGCCCTGGCTCCGGCCCCGATGACAGAAACGACTCCGGCCATTCCTGAAGCCGCACCGATGACTGAAGCACCAGCGGTTGAAACCGCTCCAGTCCCGGCTGAAACTCCGGCTGGTACGGAAACCACTCCCGCCGCCCCGGCAGCCCCTGCTGCTGAATCGGCTGCCCCCGGTGCTTAATATATAGCCCGTTGGCCTTGGCCCCTCCCTCCAAGGCCCTTGAAGACCCCGGCTTCCCCCGGGGTCTTTCTTTACGTGCAGACATTGCGAAACACTTCCAACATTCCCATCTTTCGGCAAAGCCACAGGGAGCAAAAATGTTCAATATCGATCAGATCCTTAAAACCCTTCAGACCGACGAGAACGTCAAGCGGAACGCCATGAGCGGCGCTGCAGGTCTTGCTGCGGGAATGCTGCTCTCCGGTGGCAAACCGGGCAAATTTCTGGGTAATGCCGTCAAAGTTGGTGCCATGGCAGCCGTTGGCGGCCTCGCCTATAAGGCATGGCAGAATTATCAGCAGGGTCAGCCAGGCAATGCACCTGCACCCGCCGAAGATGCTTTCATCCCTGCACCCACCAGCGCGGAACACGAAGAACTCGGCAAAACACTGGTGCGCGCCATGATCGCCGCCGCCAAAGCCGATGGCCGCATCGACGCTGGCGAAAAGGATGCGATTTTCGAGCGCCTGAAGACAATGAACCTGTCGGCAGAAGAAAAGGCCTGGGTCTTTGACGAGCTGTCCAGCCCGCTCGACATCAATGCCGTCGTCGCCCGCGCCGACACGCCTGAACATGCCGCTGAAATCTACGCGGCTTCGCTCGTGGCCATCAGCGCGGACACCCCGGCTGAGCAAGCGTATCTCGAAGCGCTGGCCGCTCGGCTGAAGCTGGCGCCAGCTCTCGTCGCAGAAATTCACAAGACCGCAGGGGAAAAAGCGCCCCAGCCAGCGGCCACGCCGCCCGCCCCGTACGCCTACACGCCCAGCGGCACTAACGTCTGATCAGGCAAACCGCGCGGACAAAAGGTCCGCGCGGTAACACCCATGTGCGTTCTTGAAGCGATACCGGGTCCGGTCCACATCTCCGCACAAGGAGATTTGCCATGGAACTTGGACTTTATTCTTTCGCCGAGAACACCCCGGACCCGTTGAACGGCAATCGCGTCCAGTCACCTGCCGAACGCCTGCACGACCTTATTGAAGAGATTGAACTTGCCGACCAGCTCGGTCTGGCTTTCTACGGTCTCGGTGAACATCACCGCGCCGATTACGTCGCCTCATCGCCGGTGACCATTCTCGCCGCTGCAGCAGCCCGCACCAAATCTATCCGCCTGTCGACCGCCGTGACCGTTCTCAGTTCCGAGGATCCGGTTCGCACCTATCAGCAATTTGCTACGCTCGACCTGATCAGTAATGGCCGCGCCGAAATCATGGCCGGTCGCGGCTCGTTCATCGAGAGCTTCCCGCTCTTTGGTCTCGACCTCAACGATTACGACGATCTGTTCGAGGAAAAGCTGGCCATGCTGCTGAAAATCCGCGAAGGCGGCAAGGTCAACTGGCCGGGCAGCGAACATACCAAGCCCATTCCGGGCCTCGAAATTTTCCCTAAGCCTATTCAAGACCCGCTTCCGCTCTGGATCGCCGTTGGCGGCACACCCAATTCAGTTGCCCGCGCCGCCTATTACGGCCTGCCACTGATGATCGCCATCATCGGCGGTCGCCCACGCCAGTTCCAGCCTCTAACCGAACTCTACCGTGAGACCGGTGCAAAGGCCGGTCACGATGCTGCAAAGCTGAAGCTGGGCGTGTCCGGCCACGGCTTCATCGCCGAAGATAGCCAGACAGCGCTCGACATCGCCTTCCCCGCCCATAATGCCGTCATGAGCAAGATCGGCGCAGAGCGCGGCTGGCCCCCGGGCACCCGTTCCCAATTTGAGGCAGGTGCCGCGCCAGAGGGCGCCTACTATATGGGCTCTCCCCAGCAGGTGATCGACAAAATTCTGATGCAACACGAGTGGTTCGGCCACGACCGCTTCGGCTTGCAACTGAGCGTCGGCACCCTGCCGCACGACAAGGTAATGAAGGCGATTGAACTCTACGGAACAGTAGTGAAACCAGCCGTCGACAAGGCGCTGAAGCAATAAACGGGTAAATTCAGTGCATGTTATTCCCGGGTGCGACACTATCGCATCCGGGATGCCCTAATCATTTTGCATTGATCTGCATCAAGCGATGAGCCGTGCTGCTGCCTAGTCTGTGCCCGAAAGGGGACGACTATGCGCAAACTTCTATTGACGATCTGTGCCGCTACCATGCTTACGGCGCCAGCTTCTGCCGATGCACTTCGAGAGGCCGCTCTCGAACTGTTCGAGCCGATTCCATCCGTTGTGCCGGCGGTCAACAACAATGCCATTACGAGGGCCAAGGTCGATCTGGGTAAAGCCCTGTTCTTTGATCCGCGCCTGTCGGCAAGCGGCGTCTTCAGCTGCAATTCCTGCCACAATCTCGGCACGGGGGGCGACGACAACCTCGAAACCTCGATTGGCCACGGCTGGCAGAAGGGTCCGCGCAATTCGCCGACCGTCTATAATGCCGTCTTCAATGCTGCGCAGTTCTGGGATGGTCGCGCAGAAGACCTCAAGGCTCAGGCCACCGGCCCCATTCAGGCTGGCGTCGAAATGGCCAATACGCCAGTTCAGGTTATAGCCACACTGAAATCAATGCCGGACTACGTGACCTGGTTCAAAGATGCCTTTCCGGGTGAAGATGATCCTGTAACTTTTGAAAACGTCGCCAAGGCCATCGAAGCCTTCGAAGCCACACTCATCACGCCCGGTTCTCGCTTCGATCAGTATCTGGAAGGCAACGACAACATTCTGACCGAGATCGAATTGGCTGGCCTGCAGCAATTCATCGACAAGGGCTGCGCATCCTGCCATGGCGGCGTCAATCTGGGCGGTCAGGATTACTACCCGTTCGGCGTCGTCGAGCGTCCGGGTGCAGAAGTTCTGCCCGAAAATGACAAAGGCCGCTTCGAAGTCACCAAGACCGCCGACGACGAATATGTGTTCCGCGCAGCCCCGCTGCGCAACATTTCGCTGACAGCACCATATTTTCACTCCGGCAAGGTGTGGAGCTTGCGCCAGGCCGTAGAAATTATGGGCACCTCACAGCTCGGCGCCACGCTCACGGATAGTGAAGTGGACGAAATCGTCGCCTATCTCGGCACACTGACGGGCGAAATGCCGCGCGTGGAATATCCAATCATGCCCCCGGAAACGGACACCACACCACGTCCAACAGCCGAAATTTTCGGGAACTGACCCGTACCAAAAACAATGGCCGCCCACGGGCGGCCATTTTCATTCAGCTATGCGGCCCGAGCTTACTTGCCGGATCGCTTGATCGACTTGATCGCCAAAGGCGGAACGCCGGATTTTTCAGAAATTGCGCGATCCTGATCCATGATCGAAGTCTTTGCAGGCTCATCACCATCAAGGCCACCCAGCAGGTTGGCATCCACCTTTCGATTGGAGCGCTGGCTACCGTCTTCATAGACGACGTCGAACATCACGAATTCTGTGCGGGCGGTTGGTTTCTTGGCCATTTGGATGGTCCTTTCAAAACATAACCGCGAGCCGGTAGGCCCGCGGTCGTCACATACAAAAATACTGAACTTTTAGCGGTAGATACCTTCACCCTGCTCATCGACAATCTGCCGACCCTTGCTGAGTGCCAGCGGAACCAGATCATCCAGCGAGCTCATGCGGTCGGCGCGGATATAGCGATAGGTTTTCACTTCGCCGCCAATTTCCTTTTCGATAATACCGGCAAGCTGCAATTCGCTACCCGCCTTCATCTCGATGGCCTTGATCGCAAAGCCTTTGTAGCTTTCTTCGCCCAGAACCTTGTCGCCCTGCGGCGCGGCATCGTCTCGGCCACCACCAAACAGCTTCTTGAAAAACGACATGGTTCGCCTCCCTCTAATCCTATTACCTGCGCGCGGGGCGGGGTCGCTCCAGCGCGCCATTCCTGTCCATCTCCTCCTGCAGCCAAAGCGGGGAGATGTCAAAATAGTTCGGCCAGATCGGCACACCGTTGGCCAACGAAACCTTGCCGAAATACGCTCGATCCCTCAGCGGCTCAGTGCCCTCCCCACGCTGCGCCAGCATGGGTGCCGCGTTGAAAGTGCCGGAGGTGCCGTCCGTAAACGTCACCACCAGCTTAAATGGAATAGCCGCACGGATCGATGCGACCTTAAGAGGAGCAGCCATTGGGCCACTCCTAATTGTCGAGGAAGCTCCGCAGCTTCCGGCTCCGGCTGGGATGCTTGAGCTTGCGCAGCGCCTTGGCTTCGATCTGACGAATACGTTCGCGCGTCACCGAGAACTGCTGGCCGACTTCTTCGAGCGTATGATCGGTGTTCATGCCGATACCAAAACGCATGCGCAGCACGCGCTCTTCACGCGGGGTGAGTGAGGCCAGAACCCGGGTCGTGGTTTCCCGCAGATTGGACTGGATCGCTGCATCGATTGGCTGGATCGCATTCACGTCCTGAATGAAATCGCCGAGGTTGGAATCCTCTTCGTCGCCAATAGGCGTTTCAAGCGAAATCGGTTCCTTGGCGATCTTGAGCACCTTGCGGACCTTGTCGAGCGGCATTTGCAGCTTCTCGGACAATTCCTCCGGCGTTGGCTCACGACCAATTTCATGCAGCATCTGGCGGCTGGTGCGAACGATCTTGTTGATCGTTTCGATCATATGCACCGGAATACGGATCGTGCGCGCCTGGTCCGCAATCGAGCGGGTAATCGCCTGCCTGATCCACCAGGTCGCATAGGTCGAGAACTTGTAGCCGCGGCGATATTCGAACTTATCGACCGCCTTCATCAAGCCGATATTGCCTTCCTGAATGAGATCGAGGAACTGCAAGCCACGGTTGGTGTACTTCTTGGCGATGGAGATCACGAGACGCAGATTGGCCTCGACCATTTCCTTCTTGGCGATAGCAGCTTCGCGCTCGCCCTTCTGCACCTTGTGCACAAGACGGCGATATTCGCCAATATCGAGCCCGGCTTCGGTCGCCAGCGTCGCGATTTCACGGCGCAGATCGGCAATGGTGTCGGTCTCGCGGCGGGCAAATTCCGCCCAGCCCTTGCCCGAGAAACTTTCAAGCGACCATTCCCAACTCGGGTCCAGTTCACGACCATAATAGTTTTCGAGGAAGGCTTCGCGCTTGACGCCATAGCTCTCGGCCAAACGCAGCAACCGGCCCTCAAGACGCACAAGGCGCTTGTTGATGTCGTAAAGCTGCTCGACAAGGCTTTCGATACGGCCATTGTTCAGCGACAGCGACTTCACATCGGCAATGACTTCGCCGCGCAGTGCGCTGAGCTTTTCGGTTTCAGCATCAGAAACTGTCGCGGTGCGGTCTTCGGCGTGCCGATCCTGCATCGCGCGCATCTTGCCATAAGCTTCGGCGATGCGGTCGAAGGTCTCCACCACCTGCGGCTTCAGTTCGGCTTCCATCGCCGAAAGCGACAGGGCATTGTCAAATTCGTCGTCATCGTCGTCGACGGGATCCTGGGGTGCCTCGGGTTCTTCGGGCACATAATCATCGTCGTCGTCGCCCGACGAGGCCTTTTTCGGTGCAGGCTTGGCCTTTGCAGCTTCCGGTTCCGGCTTGGCAGTAGGCGTCGGAACGTGAATTTCCGGTGCCGCCTGTTTGGCGTCGGGACCGGCATACGTGGCTTCAAGATCGATAATGTCGCGCAGCAGGATTTCGCCCTGCGCCAACTGATCGCGCCAGATGATAATGGCCTGGAAGGTCAGCGGCGATTCACAAAGGCCCTCGATCATGGTCTCGCGACCAGCCTCGATGCGCTTCGCAATGGCGATTTCGCCTTCGCGGCTCAGCAGTTCCACCGAGCCCATTTCGCGCAGATACATGCGCACGGGGTCGTCAGTGCGATCAGAGCCGGATTTGGCATTGGAGGTGCTGGCAACTGCGGTGCCGGTGGCCGTGGCGACCTCGGTGCCGCCCTCTTCCTCGTCCTTTTCGACTTCGGTCTCTTCGACCTCGTCTTCATCGACGACATTGATGCCCATTTCCGAAAACATGGACATGAAGTCTTCGATCTGCTCGGAGCTGGTCTCGTCCGAAGGCAGAACGGCATTCAATTCTTCATAGGTCACATAGCCGCGCTTCTTGGCGACTTTGATGAGCTTTTTTACGGCAGCATCGTTCTGATCGATCAACGGACCGTCATTGGACGTCTCAGGCGCGCCGGATTCCGGCTTTTCGGTATCCTTGGAAACTTTGTTCGCTGCCTTAGTGGCCATCATGTACTCCTCGAGACCCGTGGGCGAGTGGTCCCGGCTGTGTCTTTAGGTGGTGACAACTCAAGACAAGGTAAAGGTCTGGTCACTGGACCGTTAACGATCCATCCCAGTTTTGGTCGCATCGGTCGCATGACGAAGTGATTCGCCATAACGCAAAATCGCGCATCATCGCCGCCCTTAGGGTAACTCCCCTAGAAACTGCGAGTTGCGCGTCCCGATAGCGAACCAAATCCTTCGATCAATGCCTCTGTGCCATCGACAGTGGTAATCTGGTTCTTGATGTCACGCAGCCTTTCAAAGGTTTCTTCGCTCGGGTCTTCGCCCAGCGCGGCTTCGGCTGCTTTCAGTTCTCTATTTAGCTGAACTTTCTTGTTATGCAAGGCCAGCGCATGGCCTAATCCTGTTTCAGCATCAACGCGCGCTGTCTCAGGCCCCACCTGCCACACGCCCTGCCGGGTCAGCGTATCGGCCATGCGGTCCAGCGCTGGGCCATGTCCGCGCACACCGAGCGCCGAACGCAGGTCTTCGGCAGAAATATCGTGATGCCGCACGACCAGCGCCAGAATGTCGCCCAATACCTTCTGTGCCACAACGGTTTCACAGTCGAGCGCGGCCAAAGCCTCGAAACTATCTTCAACGACCGCAGGATGGTTGACCAGCGTCAGAATGATCGTCGCTTCGCGCGGCGAGGCATCGGCCACCGCACTTGGGCGCAGCAGCCGCGAATTCTTGAGCGTATCGGACACCACCAGCCGGGGTGTACCGCGCGCAGGATAGCCATAAGCGCCGCTCTGCCCATAGGCCGGTTTGCCGCCACCGCGCCAGTTTTGCTGCGCACCCTGACGCAGCGGCGCGAAGAAGGCCTTGATCTTCTCGTCAAACGCCTGCTGGTAGTGGAAGCGAACATTGGAATCCTGAATGGAGTTAGCTCGCTCCCGCAATCGCGCCTGCAAAGCGGCCCGCTCTTCCGGCGCTTCGGGCACCAGCCCACCGCCGGTCTCAAAACTCCACACCATGTCCGAAAGGCTCCGCGCCTTTTCGATCACATCGGTAAAAGCAGCCTTGCCCTGCGCCTTTATCAGATCATCGGGGTCCTGCCCCTCAGGCAGGGTTGCAATCTTGACGCTCTTTCCGGGTTTCAAATGCGGCAAGATCAGATCAGCAGCGCGCTCCGCTGCTTTCAAACCAGCCTTATCGCCATCGAAGCACAGCACCGGATTGTCACTCATCCGCCAGAGCAATTGCACATGCTCTTCGGTAAGCGCTGTGCCCAACGGTGCCACCGCCCCCTCAAAACCCGCCGATACCGCCGCAATCACATCGAGATAGCCTTCGACGACAATCACCGTCGCCCCGTCCCGCGCGGCCGCCCTGGCGGATTGCCCGTTATAAAGCGTTTGCCGCTTGGAAAAGAGCTGCGTCTCAGGGGAATTGAGGTACTTGGCCGGCACGTCAGGCGACATCGCCCGCCCGCCAAAGGCGATCACCCGCCCGCGAAAATCGCTGATTGGAAACATGACGCGATTGCGAAACCGGTCATAGGTCAGCGGATCATCGTCGCGGCTGGTCACCAGCCCGGTGTCGATCATGGCCTGCGCCGAAACGCCATTGGCGGCCAGGTGCTCCTTGAGCCCATTGCGGCTCTCCGGCGCAAAGCCGATGCGGAACCGACTCTGGCTCGTGGCGGAAACGCCCCGCTCGAAGAGATAGCCCCGCGCCCGCGCGCCAACATTATGGGCCAGCGCGGCCTCGAAATATTTCGTCGCCAGCTCCATCACGTCGACAAGCGAACGCTGCTCAGCTTCGCGCCGCTCCGTGCGTTCGTCCCGCGCCGGCATTGGCACCCCAGCCATGCCCGCCAGTTTCTCGACGGCTTCGGGAAAGCTCATCCCGGCCTTTTCGGTCAAAAACCGGAAATGATCGCCCGACGCCCCGCAGCCAAAGCAATGATAAATGCCGCGCCTATCATCAGCGTGAAAGCTCGGGCTCTTTTCGGCATGAAACGGGCAACATGCCCACATATCGCCCTTGCCCGGCTGGCTCTTGCGCTTGTCCCAAAGGACGTGCTCGCCCACCACCTGAGTTATTGGCAGGCGCTGACGGATTTCCTCCAGAAACTGATCGGTAAAGCGCATATGTGTTATCTAGGTGCTCGGCGGCCCAGTGTCATCAACAAGGAGCTTATCCACAGCCATGCCCAAAGCGAAAATGCCCTCTGCAGTTTTTATGGCCCTGACCCTTGGCCCGGCAATCGCTATCGGCGCGACGATCTGGTTTGTGAATGACTTGTTCCCCGAATGCTTGGTGGGGGAAAGCCAGCGTCTTGCAGCTCCAGACGGTCAGTTCGACCTTGTTACCTTCTCGCGCAATTGCGGCGCTACCACCACTGCAAACACTCAAGCCGCCCTTGTCCCGTCGGGAGAAGTTCTACCAGCCGATATAGCCAGCTTCGTCTCAGTCGGCTCCGAGGCAGATCTGCAGCCGCGCTGGGATGCTTATGGCAATATCGAGCTTAGCTTGCCCCCAGGCGCTGAAATCTTTCTTCAGAACGACACAGTGGCCGGTATCAGCGTAATTTATCGCTGACTTGCCCTGTTCCTGCTCACCCCGCTTTGCTATGCGACCCTATGACCGATTTGAAGCCGCCGGAAGCCGCTCCCTCCACCCCGGCTAAACCCTACAGATTTCTATGGCGCCGCGTTATCTGGCGAACCATCACCTCCATGGCGCGCATGGAAACGGCCATGAACTGTGCCGGCATTGCCTATTTTGGCTTCCTCTCGCTATTCCCCGCTGCCGCCGCACTGATCGTATTGGTTGGGCTGATGATGCCGGTCGAATTCATAGCAGAGATGGTGGAGCGCCTTGAAGGCATCTTGCCCGATATGGTGCGACAAACCATTGCCGATCAGCTGGGCAAACTGGCAGCCCAGCCGCGCGCCGGTCTGGGGATCGGTCTAGCCATCTCACTCGTCATTGCGGCATGGAGCGGATCGCGCGGCGTCGCCGCGCTGATGTTCGCCATTTCCCGCACCCGGTCGCACGACGAAAAGCGCAGCATATTCGCTGCCATCGGCATGTCTGTGCTGGTGACCTTCATCGCCGGCATAAGCATGGTCATTGTTCTGGCGCTTGTGGCGGGCTTACCTGCCTTCTTTGCCGCACTTCCATGGTTCAGCGCCGATCAGGCATGGATCCTCACGCTACGCTGGCCATTGCTTTTGATTATGGGCGCGGGCGCCATCGCCGCCTTTTATCGTTTCGCGCCCGACAGAAAACTCAAGCAAGGCAAATGGATTTGGCCCGGCGCGGTTCTGGCCACTTTGCTATGGCTGGCCGTCTGTGTCGTCTTCTCGTTTTATGTCGAGCAGATCGGCAATTTTGAAGCCACCTTCGGATCGCTGACGACCGCAATCGTCTTGCTGCTCTGGATGTACAATTCGGCATTGATCGTGGTGCTGGGCGCCACGTTCAATACCGAGATGCATCGCGAGGCCATGAAGAAGCTGGCCTCTATGCAGTCACCGACCGAATAAAGGCCACCTCTTCCTCACGATATGGCGTGCCATCGGTGTGGAAGACATCGTGGAACCACGGGTCCGGCATAGCCTCAACATAAGGCTTGGCCCAACTGTCCCAAGGATAAAGCGTCTGCGATCGTCCCGCGACAAGCCCCCAGCAATAGGAGGCGATCTTTTCGCGTTTGGCGATGGGCAGAATGCCTTCAAACGTACTACCCGGGGTGCGCGCCATGAATTCGGTCAGGAACAATGGCCGTTCGCGCGGCAGATCAAGCAGCTTTTGCTCAAACAGCTCAGGCGTCTGGTAATCGTGAAAACTGATGACGTCCGAATTTCCGATCTGAATGCGCGCATGCGGATCATCATAAAGCGTCTTTCCCGCCCAGACGCCCGATGTCAGCGGCTGGCTGGGATCAGCATTGCGCGCCCACTGGAAAACCTGCGGCAATAAATCGGTGATCAGCGCGTGCTTATTCTCCAACTCGGCAAAGCGCCCGCCATTGAGATTACTCGGCTCATTCCACACATCCCAGACGATTACCCGCTCGTCCTGTCCGAAGCTGGAAACAACGTCCTCGACATAGGCCTGCAACCGCCCATATTGCGATGGATCGGCCAGCGCCCTGCCCGGCCCCTGCACCCATCGCGAATTGTGCACGCCCGGCCTCGGCTCCGGCTGCTTGCCCAATGCAACATCGGGATTCCAGACAGAATCGAACAGCACCAGCATGGTGCTGATACCCTTGCCGTCCGCAATATCGAGATAGCGCGCGATCCGCTCCTTGAACCCTTTCGGGTCTTCCGCCCAGAGCAGGTCGTGCAGGAACACACGCATGGTGTTCATGCCGAGATCAGCGGCCCAACCCAGTTCCTTCCCGATCAGCGCCGGATTGAAACTGTCCTTCTGCCACATTTCCAATTGGTTGGAAGCGTTGGAAGGCACAAAGTTGGCGCCAACCAGCCAGGGCTGCTTGGCGTACCATTCATTCGCCCGGGCCGAAGACCAACGCCCCGGTGCCGATATGTCCGTCATGATTTCCCCTCGAAATCCAGTTTCAGACCTTGCTAGCCTGATAGAGACGCCACGCCCAGCCGAAGAGACCCACCGCAAAAACGATGAGCAGAATACCGCCAATGATCATGCCGATAGACGCGCTAAGTAGCGGGAAGATCAGGAAGACCAGACCAAGCAGCACATAAGATACGCCCGAAAGCACCACAGGCCAGATTCGGGCATAGCTTTGGCGCTCACGCACAACCACCACAATCTGCATCACACCGACGATAATCGCAGCAATGCCAACCAACGAAGACATGAATGTAACGGTGAAAATCGTCGCCAGAAGCGGGCTGATGAGGATAAGAATACCGAGGATCAGCGATGCGGCATTGGCCACCACGTCAAACCAGTAATTGCCACTCTTGCCACCGCCGAAAGTCAGGCTCCAGAGCCCGATCGCCCCGTCGATGATCAGCAGAATACCGCCAAACAGCACCAGCACTGCAAGCGCCTCGATCGGCCAGATCACGGCATAAATACCGGCCAGCAGCATCAACGCGCCACGCAGCGCTGTCGCCAGCGCAAAACGCCGTTTGGTTTGAGAAGAAACAGCCATTTTCCTTGCCTCCATGCGGTCCTGCCGCAGCCACTCACAAAGTGAGCCTACGCCCTTCGGGGAGTCGCGCCAACTGCTCTGGCTCTATAGTTTTTCTAAACACAAAACTGCAAATTGTGCATTGCCCCGCACTCCGGGGCGTGGAATGAGGCCTTTCCGTCCGCCTCTGCTGGTCAAACCATGTCTCTGCCGCTGCTTGCGCTTTTTCTTGCCGCCTTTGCTTTCGGCACAGCCGAATTTGTCATCGCCGGTGTCCTGCCCGATGTGGCCTTGGGCCTCGGCGTATCTATTCCCGTCGCGGGCTTTCTGGTTTCAGGCTACGCACTTGGCATCGCCGTTGGCGGACCGCTCCTGACTCTGGCCAGCAAGAGTATGAACCGTAAAAGCCTGGTGCTGCTTCTGGGTGTTGGCTTCACACTTGGACAGGCGCTGTGCGCGATCGCTCCAACCTTCGAACTGCTCATGGTGGCTCGCGTTTTCGTCTCGGTTCTGCACGGCTCCTATTTCGGTATTGCCTTCATTCTCGCCACCTCCATCGTACCGCCTGAACGGCGGGGATTTGCGATGGCGCTGATCCTCGCCGGGCTCACCGTCTCCAATATTCTTGGCGTTCCGGGCGGCACAGCCATCGGCAATGCCTTTGACTGGCGCGCAACATTCTGGGCTGTAGGGGCACTTGGCTTTGCCGCGACCCTCATTATTGCAGCCGCCTTACCGGCCAATGCGGGCGGTGCAACAGGCAAGGGTAACTTCAGTCGCGAATTCGCCGTTCTGGGCCGCCAACAGGTCGCCACCAGCCTCGCCATCTCCATTCTGGTGATGATCGGCCAATACAGCATGTTCACCTATATCACACCGCTCCTGCTCAACGTGACTGGGCTTGAACAGGAGATGATCCCGCTTATCCTCCTGCTCTATGGCGTTGGCTCAACCATCGGTGTCTTCATCGGCGGGCGGCTGGCCGATTGGCGGCTGGTGCCCTCGCTGATCGCCATTCTGTCAATTCAGGTCTTTCTGTTTCTCGCGCTTTATTTTGCCAGCCCCAATCCCTGGCTCATGCCCGTTGTGGTTGTGTTGTGGGGCGGCGCCAACTTCGCCTTCGGTTCGCCACTACAATCGCGCATGCTGATGTGGGCTGCCGACGCACCCAATCTGACCTCGGCACTCATTCCCACCGGCTTCAACATCGGCATTGCCATCGGTGCAGTGCTCGGCGCGAGCGTGATCGACGCCGGTCTCGGCTATCGTGCATTGCCGTTTATCGGCGCAATTGCTCTTGCAACATCAGTGGTCATCGCAATCACCTCCGCTATTCTCGAACGGCAAAGCGGCGCTATTGCACCCTCCCCAATCGCACAGCCAGCCGAGTAACGTCCTGATTACTATTCTTGAATTTCGGTTCCATTCGTAAAGAACCGTTCGCACTTTCCCGCGTATGACTGATCTCGCCGACTAACGTCGACCGGGACCTTCGCATGATCGACAATACCTCACTGCTGATAGGCATTGCCTTTTCCAGCGCCGCATTGATGGCAGCACTGTTGATCGGCTGGCTGAATTCCCGGCAGGAGCGTTATCTGGTTCATGGCGCCGTCGGCATTGGCCTTGTCATGATCGGCGTCGGTATTCTCGGTTTCCGCTCGGGCCGCTTCGATCTCATCGTCACCCTCCTGCCCTATTCGCTGATCCTCACCGGCTTTGCTCTCATCTATTCGGGCTCGCGCCTGTTCCACCGCGAAAACCCCGGCATGGTTGCACCCATGATTGCGGGCGCGCTCGCGCTTTTGGGCATAACCGTACCCTTCCTCACCGGCTATACGGGCGTCGGCACTATTGCGCTGAACGTAGCGGCAGGCGCACTCATGCTGCTTTGCGCCCGCGAATACTGGATTGCGCGAAGCGAGGCACGGGTGGCCATGGTCGCTAATGTGCTGGTTTACACGGTCACTGCCCTGTCTTTCCTCGCCTGCGCCGCCATTCTGATATGGGACCAGGCTTGGATCATCCCGGGTCCCGCCGACAATTGGGCAGAAGACTTCAATTCCATCATGTCGCTGGTGGGCCTTACTGGCATTGGTGCCATTACGCTCACCCTGCACCATGCCCGCGCCGCGCGTCGTCATCGCAATGAAGCCAACACAGATTCCCTGACCGGTGTGCTAAACCGTCGGGCACTCTTTGACCGCTTCGGCGAAACCGACAAGGCGTCTGGCCTGCCGGTTATCATGTTCGATCTGGACCGATTCAAGTTGATCAATGATCGGCTGGGGCACGCTCAGGGCGATCTGGTCCTGCAGAAATTCGCCAATGTTCTGAAAGAAAATCTACGCAGCGCTGACGTTATTGCGCGGCTGGGTGGCGAAGAGTTTTGCGTGATCCTGCCGGGTCTGGATGGGGAAAAGTCGCGCGAGGCTGCAGAAACTGCGCGCAAGGCGTTTGCTGATCTGCAAATCCCAGTGAATTCCGAAGGTGAAATCGCCACCGTCAGCGCCGGCCTTGCCATTGGCGGAAAGGACGAAACCTTCTCGTCGGTCATGCGCCGCGCCGATGCATCGCTTTACAAAGCCAAGCAGGCCGGGCGCAACCAGGTTCATCTGGCCGCGCTCCGGCTCGTTGCTTGATGATCAGGCGCTGAGCGCGGAGCGTACCTGCCCGCTCACCTTGCCGAAATCGATCCGGCCCGGATAGTCCGCCTTGAGCTGAGCAATCACCTTGCCCATGTCCTTGGGTTCCGCCGCGCCAGTCGTCGCAATGGCCGCAACAATAGCCGCCGCAACTTCTTCCTCGCTCAGTCCTTTGGGCAGGAACTCGTTGAGAATGTCGATCTCTTCCTTCTCAACGGTAGCGAGGTCCGCTCGGCCAGCCTGCGCATAGATGGCAAAGCTTTCTTCGCGCTGCTTCACCATCTTCTGGATGATGGACAAAATCTCGTCATTGGTCGCAGGGCCCTTGCCGTCACCACGATTGGCAATATCGCGATCCTTGATGGCAGCATTGATCGAGCGCAACGTCCCTGTGCGCCGCTGATCGCGGGCCTTGAGCGCCAGCTTGAGCCCTTCACTAATGTCTTCACGCATGTCTTTCTGGCTCCTTGCCATGCAAATTGTTGCCCCCATATAGGCAACAAACGCGGCTTAAGCCACTTGCGCTATGCGTTCCGGCCTTCTAAGGAAAGGCCTCAACCGACATCATCGCAGTGACAAAAAGGCAGGCACCCGCCACCTTTCTTGCCGCGCGGCCCCATGAAACCGAGCTTGGAGAAGCAAAGTGACCTTCTGGCAGCAGAAACCCGCGACCGCCGTTCTGATTCTGGCGGACGGCACGCGCCTTGAAGGCCATGGCATCGGTGCCGAAGGCCATTCGGCTGGCGAAGTGTGTTTCAACACAGCCATGACCGGCTATCAGGAAGTGCTCACCGACCCGTCCTATGCCGGGCAGATCATCACCTTCACCTTCCCCCATATCGGCAATGTCGGCGCCAATGACGAAGACATCGAAACGGTTAACATGGCAGCGCTTTCGGGCGTGCGCGGCGTCGTCCTCAAGGCCGACATCACCAACCCATCCAATTATCGCGCCGCAGAAAAGCTTGATGCCTGGCTCAAGAAGCGCAACATCATCGGTATTGCCGGCATCGACACCCGCGCGCTAACCGCCCTCATCCGCGAAAAGGGCATGCCCAACGGCGTCATCGCCCATGAACCGACCGGCCAGTTCGATACCGGCTCGATCGAGGCAGAGCTGAAAGCCTTCCCCGGCCTCGAAGGTCTCGATCTCGCCAAGGAAGTCACCACCGCCCAGACCTATCACTGGGACCAGACCTCATGGGAATGGAACAAGGGCTACGGCACTGCTGAAAATCCTGAATTCCATGTCGTCGCCATCGACTACGGCGCCAAACGCAACATCCTGCGCTGCCTCGCCGATCAGGGCGCCAAGGTAACGGTCGTTCCGGCGACAGCCACCGCCTCCGACGTGCTGTCGCACAATCCCGACGCCATCTTCCTGTCCAACGGCCCCGGCGATCCGGCCGCGACCGGCCAGTATGCCGTCCCGACCATTCAGAAGCTGATGGAAACCGACAAGCCGATCTTTGGTATCTGCCTCGGCCACCAGTTGCTGGGCCGCGCCCTCGGCGCCACCACGTCCAAAATGCATCAGGGCCATCACGGCGCCAATCACCCGGTCAAAGACCTGACTACCGGCAAGGTTGAAATCACCTCGATGAACCATGGCTTTGCCGTGGACGCCGAGAGCCTGCCCACTGGCGTCACACAAACCCACATTTCGCTTTTTGATGGGTCGAATGCCGGTCTCGCCGTAGACGGCAAGCCAATCTTCTCGGTGCAATACCACCCCGAAGCCAGCCCCGGCCCCAAGGATAGCCATTACCTGTTTACGCGCTTCCTCAATCACGTGCGCAAGCAGAAGGGCCTGCCCGAAAAGCCCGAATATGTGGCGCCCGGCGAAGCAGCCTGAAAATCAAAACCCCGGCCACAAGCCGGGGTTTTCTCTTAACTAAACATTCCCAGAGAAGGTGTCGCAATCACCCGGTTTGCCGGACTGATAGCCACGCTCGAACCAGGCTTTACGCTGTGCGGAAGTGCCATGGTTAAACGTCTTTGGCACGGCAAAACCCTGCATGCGCTTTTGCAGCGTGTCGTCGCCAATCTGCTCGGCCGCGTTCAGCGCTTCTTCGATGTCACCATCTTCGAGCAGGTTCTGCTGGCCCGCATAATTGGCCCAGACCCCCGCATAGCAATCGGCCTGCAATTCCACCCGCACCGAATAGGCGTTCGCCTCTTCCTGGCTCATTGATTGGCGGCGCTGATTGAATTCGGGTAGTACACCGGTCAGGTTCTGCACATGGTGTCCAACTTCATGCGCCAGCACATAGGCCTGCGCCAGATCGCCCGGCGCACCGAGTTGACGGTGCAGCTGGTCATAGAAAGCAAGGTCGATATAAACCTTGCTGTCGCCCGGACAATAAAATGGACCAACGGACGAATCCGCCATGCCGCACGCTGAATTCACCTGATCGGTGAACAACACCACATTCGGCTCGGGATAGTCTTCGCCGATTGCAGCGAATTGTTCGTTCCAGAGGTCTTCGGTTTCCCGCACCACTACGGCGACAAAATCCGCCAACTCATCTTCACCCTGCGCCGGTAATTGCCTTGAGCTTGCAGAGGCCGACTGCGTAGTTGATGAGCCGCCCCCGGTTAAAATCTCAAGCGGGTTCATGCCCGTGGCAAACCAGATGATTCCGAGCACCACGACGACGCCAAGCAGGCCCGAAATCCCGCCGCGCGAGCCGCCACCACCACCGGTCGGAATACGAAAGCCGCCACGGTTACCGCCAAGACCACCGAGCCCACCTAGACCGCCGCCGCTACGCTGCCCACGCCGATCTTCGATATTGGAGCTACGCTGCCGACCCTGCCACTTCATGATGACGCCTTCCTGATAGTCCCTTGGACGCTACCAGTAAGTGTCAGGCAAGGAAACGGGTTCCAAATGAGATGCACCAGCCTTCCTTCTCCCCTTGTGGGAGAAGGTGGATCGCGCAAAGCGCGAGACGGATGAGGGGTCCGGGCCGACCAAACCGCTCGGTGGACAGATAGCTCTTAACCCCTCATCCGCCCCCTTCGGGGCAGCTTCTCCCACAAGGGGAGAAGGCAAGAAACGCTATCCAACAAATTTCGCCACACAGGCCCGCGCGCCCTCGTCGAACAGGCTTTCCAGATGGCCCAGCACCGCCTTGCGGAAAATATCATTGCCAGCCAGATCGTCGCCGAACACTTCGCTCATCGCCACCAGCCCATCGAACAGGGCTTCGGCATCATCCCCGGCATCGGCTGCAATGGCGTGCATCTTGAGCGCATGGGGATCGCGCACGTCGATTTCACTACCATCCTCAGCCACGCCGGTAACGTAACGCATCCATGCGGCCACGCCCAAGGCTAGCCGCTCGATGCCCTGCCCGGCTTTCAGCCGATCGCGGATCGTTCCGAGCAAACGCTGCGGCAACTTCTGCGTGCCGTCCATGGCAATCTGCCAGGTGCGGTGCTTGAGCGCGGGATTGCGGAACCGCTCCAGCAATTCGTCGCGGTAAGCGCCCAGATCAACGCCCGGCATATCCAGCGTCGGCATCACTTCTTCTGTCATGAGCCCATGGATTAACTTCACATAGGCGGCGTCACCCATAACCTCGGCGATATATTCGTAACCACCCATATAACCCGAATAGGCCATGGTCGAGTGCGAGCCATTGAGCATCCGCAGCTTCATATGCTCGAACGGCTCAACATCCTTCACCAATTGCGCCCCAACCTTTTCAAAGGCCGGGCGACCATTGGGGAAATTGTCTTCGATCACCCATTGGGTGAACGGCTCTGTCATGATCGGCCATGCATCCTCTGCCCCGATCAGCCCCGCCACTTCTTCGCGGTCGGCATCAGTGGTGGACGGCACGATGCGATCTACCATTGTCGACGGGAAAGCGACGTCATTGACCCACCGGCCCAGTTCCGCATCGCGCAAGGTGGCCAGAGCCGTCACGATCCGCTTGGCCGTGTGCCCATTATTCGGCAGGTTATCGCAGCTCATTACAGCAAAGGGCGACACACCCGCCGCCTTACGCCGGGCCAACGCTTCCACCAGCATACCGGGAGCCGACTTCGGCGTGGCAGGATTGGCGAGGTCATGCACAATATCGGGATGGTTGCGGTCCAGCTCGCCGGTGGCGGGATCGTGACAATAGCCCTTCTCCGTCACAGTCAGCGACACGATGCGAATGGCCGGATCAGCCATCAACCTCAGCAAGTCCTCACGCTGCGTATTGGCATCCATGACCGACAGAATAGAGCCAATGACGCGCGGATGCGTTCCCGCCGCGTCCCGCACGGCAATTGTATAAAGCCCATCCTGCGGCTCCAGCGCGTCCTTGGTGTCCGGGCGGCGCAGGCTAGCCCCGACAATGCCCCAGCTCGGATCGCCAGCCAGCAGGTCATCGACATAGACCGCCATATGCGCGCGGTGAAAAGCCCCGACCCCCAGATGTACAATGCCTGCCGTCACGCTCGTGCGGTTGTAATCCGGCACACGAATAGTCTTGGGTGCAGAATTGAGGAAGGCGGCGCTAAGGCGCGTCATGGCAGTCTCCGGCTGTAATTTGAGCGCACCATAGTCATCTTCCCTCTTGTATGGAAGTTGCAATGATGCTTTTGGCTATGTGTCTATGGCTTGCCTACCAGCCACTCGCTGGCTAAGCAAAACGGCATCGCGGAGAACCAGAGTGACCAGCAAGCGCATCGTCTCTATCGGGGAATGCATGATCGAGATGAGCGGCGGCGAAGACCGCAGCTATCGCCTCGGCTATGCTGGCGACACGCTCAATACGGCATGGTATCTGCGCGCCCTGCTCGGCAAGGACTGGTCTGTCGATTACGTCACCGCTCTGGGCGAGGACCGTTACTCGGGCGACATCCGCGCCTTCCTCGACGACAATGGCATTGGCACCGGCCACATCCAGACCATTCATAATCGCCGTCCTGGCCTCTATATGATCCATCAGGAAAAGGGTGATCGCCACTTCACCTATTGGCGTGACAACTCCGCCGCTAAACTCCTGGCTGACGATAAGGACGTGCTCGCAAAGGCCGTCGAAAAGGCAGAACTCGTTTATTTCTCGGGCATTACGCTGGCCATTCTCGCCCCCCGCGCCCGTGGCCGCCTCCTCGGCGCCATCGTCAAAGCCCGCGACAACGGCGCCAAAATCGCCTTCGACACCAATATCCGCCCCGCCCTTTGGACCAGCCCGCGCGTGATGACCAGCGTCCTCACCGCCGCCGCCAGCCTTTGCGACATCGTGCTGCCCACCCATACCGACGAAGCCCCCCTATTCGGCGACAAATCGGTGGACGACACCGCTGACCGCTATCTCGAACTCGGCGTCGAAGAAGTGGTGGTCAAGGACGGCAGCAAAGAGGCTCTGATCGCCACTGCCAGCGAACGCGTCCGCATCGCCCCGCCTTCCGGCGCAAACGTAGTCGATGCAACCGGAGCCGGAGATAGCTTCAACGGCGCCTATCTGACCTCCCGCCTCAACGGCAAAAGCCTGCAAGACGCGGCCGAAGCCGCACACCGCACCGCAGGCATCGTTATCGGCCACAAGGGCGCATTGGTCGATCCCAAACTGGTTCAATAGGCCATCAGAGCCAGATTGCGAGACCGTCCCCCTCGGGCCTGACCCCGAGGGCTCATCCCGCATGCCGCACCACTCGCCTTGATTTGACCACATGGTCAAATCTTCATAGCCTTTCCACATCGTCGTCATGCCAGCGTCACCTCCATTGGGCATGAGCGAGCCCGCACCGGCCTGTCCGGCGCGCACGAACCGGCTTCAACCGGCAACCATGGGAGCGCGGCCCCCATGGCCAAGGCGTTTCACATGGAGAAAATCGATGAACTTCCTTCCCCGGATATCCCGGCGCAGCTTCCTTGCCGGTTCGGCCAGTGTCGGCGCGCTGACCGCCATGCATCCCTTCGCAGTTCTCGCGCAGTCCAATCAGGCGCATCTGCGCATCATCGAAACCACCGACATCCACGTCGCCATCCTGCCCTACGATTACTATGCCGACGCTCCCAATGACACGATGGGTCTGGCCCGCACCGCCTCGATCATCGAGGAGATTCGCGCCGAAGCTGGCAATGCCGTCCTGTTCGACAATGGCGACCTGATCCAGGGCAATCCGATGGGCGATTACTATGCCTATGAAAAAGGCCTCAATCAGAGTGATGTTCACCCCTCTGTCGCTGCGCTCAACGCCCTCGGCTATGATGCCGCCACGCTTGGCAATCACGAGTTCAATTACGGTCTCGACTTCCTTGACCGCGCACTCGAAGGCGCCGAATTCCCCTTCGTTTCCGCCAATCTCGTGCGAGGGCCTGAACTGGGGGCCGATGCGCTGTCCGATGACACCTATATCGAGCCGTACCGCATCTTTGAAAAAGAGCTGATCGACGGTTCGGGCGCCACCCACACCATCAAGATCGGCGTCATCGGCTTCCTGCCGCCACAAATCCTCACCTGGGACGCAGCACATCTGACCGGCAAGGTTGCGGTGCGCGACATCGTCGAAACGGCAAAAGCCTATGTCCCGAAAATGCGTGAGGAAGGTGCCGACATCATTGTCGCCCTTTCCCATTCGGGCATCGATACCTCCGAATATGTGCAGGGCATGGAAAACGCATCCTTCCACCTTGCCGGTGTGGAAGGTATCGATGTTGTGCTCACCGGCCACAGCCACCTGGTCTTCCCCAGCGAAACCTATGACGGCCTCGAAGGCGTCGATGTTGCCAATGGAACACTCAACGGCACACCAGCCGTCATGGCGGGATTCTGGGGCTCGCATATGGGCCTCGTCGACCTGCTGCTTGAAGTCGATGCAGACGGCAAATGGAGCGTCGTTTCCCACACCGTCGAAGCCCGCCCCATCGTCGAGCGCGTCGACAACCAAAATGTCCCTACGGTTGAGTCTCTGCCCGCTGTGGAGGGCGTTGTTGCAGAATCCCATGCGGAAACGCTCGACTATATCCGTCGCCCAGTGGGCGAAACTGCAGCTCCACTCTATTCCTATTTCGCGCTCGTGGCAGACGATCCGTCCGTGCAGATCGTCTCGCAGGCGCAGTCTTGGTATATCGAACAGATGATGCGCGGCACCGAATGGGAAGGCCTGCCGATCCTCTCCGCCGCCGCCCCGTTCAAGGCCGGTGGCCGTGGTGGTCCTGATTACTATACCGACGTCCCCGTCGGCCCAGTGGCCATCAAGAACGTGGCCGATCTTTACCTCTACCCAAACACCATCCAGGCAGTTCTGATCACCGGCGAAGATGTGAAGAACTGGCTCGAACGCTCTGCTGGCATCTTCAATCAGGTCGAAGCAGGAGCGACAGACGCAGCCCTTATCAATCCCGATTTCCCGTCTTACAATTTCGACGTGATCGATGGGGTGACCTACAAAATCGACATCACCCAGCCTTCGAAATATTCGAGCGATGGCAAGGAAGTGCTCGACGCCGAGGCCAGCCGCATCGTCGATCTGGCCTATAACGGTGAGCCTATCGATCCAGCCCAGCAATTCGTCGTCGCCACCAACAATTACCGCGCCGGTGGCGGTGGCTCCTTCCCGGGCATTAATTCCGAAAAGATCATCTTTGTCGGCCCCGATACTAACCGCGACCTCATTGTTCGCTACATCATCGAAAACGGCACAATTGATCCCAAGGCCGACAGCAATTGGTCGCTCGCCCCCATCGGGGAAACCAGCGTCCTCTTCGCCACCGGACCAAAAGCCGCCGAGCATGTCGATGACGTGACCGCAATTGCCATCGAGCCAACTGGCGAAACCGACGAATCTGGCTTCGGCATCTACCGCATCGCACTTTAGCTATCGACTTTTGCAATCCAAGAGGGGAGCCGCTAAGGCTCCCCTATCTGTTTTGGGGGAAGTTTATGTTGCGAAAAATCGTGATCCTTGCCGCCGCGCTTTTCGCGACGCCAGCTCTCGCCGAAACACCGCTCTCAGGCACATTCACCGCAACAGAAGCCTGCCCCGCCTATCAGTCGATCAGCCGGCAAACCAATCCCGGCAATTTCGAGATTCAACCCGGCCAGAGCTACAACCTGCTGGCCGCCAACAAGACGCCACCAACGCATCTCCGCATTGAAGTCCCCGGTGCCAGTCCAGCCCAGCGCTGGGTGGACCTTAACTGCGGCACTAGCCCCGCGCTTGCGTCGAACACCTCTGCCCCATCGCCAAGCCAGCCCACCTATCGCGACACCCAATACATTCTCGCCGTGAATTGGCAGCCCGCCTTCTGCGAACTGAATTCTCGCGTCCGCGAGTGTCGCGACCAGCGCCCCAATTCGTTTGGGGCCACCAACTTCACCCTGCACGGTCTCTGGCCCCAGCCCCGGGGCAATGAATATTGCGATGTGTCCAATCGTGACCTCATCGCCAGCCAGGATCGCCGCTGGCGCGACCTGCCCCTGCTCGATCTGACCATCGCTCAGCGCCGGGAACTCGATCAGGTCATGCCCGGCAGCGTTTCAGGTCTAGACCGTCACGAATGGGTCAAGCATGGCTCCTGTTACGACGGTGATCAGCGCGACTATTACGCCGCCTCGCTCGATCTGATGCTGGCGCTGAACGCGTCCGAAGTAGCAGAACTCTTCGCCTCAAATATCGGTAGGCGCATCACGCTCAGCGACATTCGCTCCGCCTTTGACCGCACCTTTGGCCCGGGCACGGGTGATCGCGTTGCACTGGAATGCGCCCAGGACGGCAACCGCACCCTGATCACCGAATTACGCATTGCCCTCACAGGCCGGATCAATAGCCCGGACGACTTTGCGCGCCTGCTGCTGGCCGCCGAGCCGCAAGAGAGCCGCTGTCGCTCCGGTCAGGTCGATGCCGTGGGTTTTCGCTAAACGGGCTTTTCAGATAAAGCCGCATCGAGCCGCGCCCTGAGTGCCAGCAATTCGGCCTGCAACGCGCCTGCCTCATCAAGCGACAGCCCCGTGCCCTTCATTGCAGCGAGCGGCACAGCCATAGCCCTTTGCCTGAGTGCCTTGCCCTCTGGCGTCAACGTAATCCGCACCTGCCGTTCATCGTCCTCGTCCCGGCGGCGTTGCACGAGCCCCCGCCCTTCAAGCCGCTTGATCAGCGGCGTAATCGTTCCTGAATCAAGGAACAATTTGTCCCCCAATGCTTTGACCGTAATGTCATCCCGTTCCCACAAAACGAGGAACACCAAATATTGCGGATAGGTCAGGTCGAGCGCGTCCAGTCGCGGCTTGTAGAAGCGCGTGAAAGCGTGCCCTGCCGAGTAAACGGCAAAACACAGCATCTGGTCGATTGTCTGCATAGGCGTGTTGGCCATGATCGGTCCTTGAAAAGCACGACACAAACTAACACACAAAATTCTATTGCACGCAATTTAATTGTGCGATATTAAAATCCCCTCAACCAAGGAGCACGTGCCATGAGCATCAAATCCGCAGTCTATACAGCCCACGCCCACACAACTGGTGGCCGCACCGGCACCAGCAAGACAGATGACGGGCGTCTCGAAGTTACGCTCGATACCCCAAAGGCGATGGGCGGCAACGATGGCCCGGGTACCAATCCTGAGCAGCTTTTCGCGGCAGGCTATTCCGCCTGCTTCCTCGGCGCGCTCAAGGCCGTCGCTCGCGGCGAAAAGGTCAAAATTCCTGATGAAGCCACGATCGATGCTGCCGTTTCCTTCGGTGAAAACGCCAATGAAGGCGCCAAGGGCTTCAATATCGCCGTTGAGCTCAAGGTAACTCTGCCCGGCTTTGACAAGGCACAGGCAGAAGACCTCGTCCACAAAGCCCACGAGGTCTGCCCCTACTCCAATGCCACACGCGGCAATGTCGACGTGAAGCTTTCCGTCGCCTGATTACTCAAAGGCGCAATTCGTTAACGATTGCCCTTCACACGCCTGAAAGGGCGGCAAGACTAGTTTGGCCATCAGCAATGGAGCCAACATGCCTGCCGCCCTTCAGCTTTCCGGCCTGACCAAATCCTTTGACCGCCCGGTGGTGAACGGCGTCGACCTCACCATCAATGAAGGCGAATTTTACGCCCTTCTTGGTCCTAACGGCGCCGGTAAGACCACCATTCTTCGTATGGTTGCTGGTCTGCTCAAACCAGATGCAGGTTCCATTTCCATCTTCGGCGTCGACGCGCTTACGGATCCTGTAGCAGCCAAACGGCTCATGGCCTGGGTCTCCGACGAACCCATGGTTTATGATCGGCTGACCCCGCTTGAGTATCTCGAATTCGTCGCCGGTCTCTGGCAGGTCGAACCGACCCTCGCCCGCAAATCCGCGCATGAATTGATCGACTGGCTCGGCCTGGCCCCGCACGCCAATGAACTTTGTGGCGGCTTTTCCAAAGGCATGTTGCAAAAGGTGGCGCTGGCCGGTGCACTGGTTCACGATCCGCGCCTGATCATTCTTGATGAACCGCTCACAGGCCTCGACGCAGGCTCAGCACGGCAGGTCAAGGACGTGCTCCGACAGAAGACGGCGTCCGGCGTTACCGTCATCATGACGACCCACATTCTGGAAGTTGCCGAGCGCATGGCCGAACGTATCGGCGTCATCGCGAGCGGACGTCTCATCGCCGAAGGCACATTGGAACAATTGCGCGCGCGCACCGGACGGGAAAGCACGCTGGAAGAGATCTTTCTCGACCTCGTCGCACAAAGCGATCAGGAAGCATGAGCACAGCCCCAGCCCGCCTCATGTGGTTTGCCCGCCACGAATTCCGACTCGCCTGGCGCGACTGGATGGCAATGATGACCGGCGGCAAACGTGTTCGGCTTGTCGGCTGGATCATTGGCGGGCTCGGCGTATATAGTGTCATCACAGCAATCGCATGGTTCGCGATTAGGCCATGGGTCGAAGCAGGCGCTACCATCGACAAGCAGACCCTGTTGGTCGTGTCAGGCATGGGCCTGCTCTTTTGGGCAGTAACGCTATCTCAGGCGCTCGAAGCGGTTACCCGCGTCTATTATTCCCGATCCGACCTCGATCTCATCCTGTCCTCCCCTACCCCGAGCAACGGTGTCTTCGCCGTTAGAGCAATCGCAGTTTTCGCTACGACATTTACCCTTGGCACACTGTTGATCAGCCCCCTGATCCTGTCACTTGCCCTGCAATCAGGCTGGCAATGGCTTTCCGCCTACCTGCTGCTTGCCGCACTCGCAGCGCTCTCAGTCGCAATTGCAATGGCCATAACCCGGTTGCTGTTCCAACTCGCCGGACCAAGGCGCACCCGCCTTCTCGCTCAAATCGTTGCGGGCATTGTAGGCGCAGGCTTTGTCATCGGCATTCAGGCCGCGGCCATTCTGTCCCACGAAGGCTTTTCGCGCTTTGCCTTCTTTCAGTCTGATGAAATGCGCGCCGTGGCGCCCGATGCTTCAAGTCTGCTCTGGCTCCCTGCCCGCGCCGCCATGGGCGACATTGGCGCAGCGGTGCCGATTCTGATCCTTGCCTTCGCCATTTTCACCCTGACTATTGGCCTTGTGGCTCCAAGCTATGCGCGACTGGCTACCTCTGCCGCCGGGCTCACGCATATCCGCAGCCAACGCCGTGCCTCTTTTCACACTTTTGCCCCCGCAAGCCAAAGACAGGCCCTGCGTCGTAAAGAATGGAAACTGCTGCAACGCGATCCATGGCTGCTATCGCAAACGCTGATGCAATTGCTTTATCTGGTGCCGCCAGCATTACTACTCTGGGTCAATTTTGGCTCTGATAATTCCAGCTTTTTCATTGTCGTGCCGGTTCTTGTCATGGCCTCTGGACAGCTCGCCGGGGGACTGGCATGGCTCGCCATTTCCGGCGAAGACGCCCACGACCTTGTCACCACTGCGCCCCTGTCGTCCGCGATTATCCTGCGCGCCAAGGTCGAATCCGTCCTCGCCGTCATCGCCATAGTCATGGCGCCCATTCTGCTGCTTCTGGCCTTGGCATCGTGGCAGATGGCCTTTGTCACCGCTCTTTTTGCAGCGCTGGCCTCGGGCACCGCAACGGCCATTCAACTCTGGTTCCGTGTTGTCGCAAAACGCTCAATGTTCCGTCGCCGTCAAACAGCGTCGCGCGCCGCGACACTATCGGAAGCATTTTCCTCCATCCTGTGGGCGGGCACGGGGGCGCTTGCCGCTACCGGCTCGCTCTTCGCTATCCTTCCAGCCTTTTGTGCAGTCGCCGTGTTAGGCTTGGCACGACTCATTGCTCCCAAGCCCAGCTGATATGACCGACCTTATCTTCCGCGACGCCACACCCGCCGACATCGAGACGATTCTAACTTTGGGCCATGCTGGCGACGCACGCGGCGCTGATACGCCGCCACTGGACCCTGCAACACTGGCGGACCCGCGCTATCGTGCAGCCTTTGACGCCATCGATGCCGATCCCAATCATCGGCTGATTGTGGTGGAACAGGCTGGCGAAGTGATCGGCACTTTGCAGATCAGTTTCGTGCCCGGCCTTTCTCGGTTCGGCGCAACCCGAGGCATGCTGGAAAACGTGCACATCCGCCCCGATCAACGCGGCAACGGCCTCGGCTCTGAGATGGTGCAATGGGCAATCGAGCGCTGCAGGGAGGCTGGCTGCGGCATGGTGCAGCTGACCTCAAATAAGCTACGCCTAGACGCCCATCGTTTTTACAAAAAGCTCGGCTTCGAACAGAGCCACGAGGGCTTCAAGCTCTATTTCTAGAATAGGATGACGAGCCCCATAACGGCCAGAACAAGCATGAGCGCAATGCTGATCAGCATGATTGCCAGCACGATTTTTGCCAATGTGGCGGCGGTTCCTGCAACACCCGTAAAGCCCATCGCCCCGGCGATAAAAGCCACGAGGACCAGAATAATCAGCAATTGTAACATGACGCTTTTCCGTAAAGGCAGTTAGGCCTCAGAAAACGTCGATACCGGCTACAGCGTTCCAATGCGCTAAGGACGAAGCCCCATGGGCACCGGAGGCGGCGTCTGCAAGACCGTGATCCGCACACGCTCATTGGCTGCCATATAGGGATCATTGGGGAAGAACGGATCATCGGTTGATCGTCCAATCACCGATTTCACGCGGTCATTGCTCAGCCCGAATTCACCCAGCGTGGAGCGCACAACATTGGCGCGGTCGGCGGACAGTTCCCACGACCCATAGCGCGGATTGTCATAACGCCCACCTGCCGCCGTATGGCCGGAAATGCTCACCTGCGAATTCAACTGCTGCAGGATTGGACCGATGGCAGCAAGAGCCAAGCGTGTCGCTTCCGTGGGATATTTCGACCCCTCGGGGAACATCGCGCGGCCCTGCTGGTCCACGATCTGGATATCGAGGCCCTCGTCGGTTTTCTCGACCAGCAGGTTATCCATAAAGGGGGTCAGTTCAGGCAGCGCCTGCCATGCCTGCTTGATACTGGCCGCAGCACTATGGAAGGCGCGATCCTGTTCTGCTTTGACATTGGCGTCGCTGTCATTGGTGGCCGCTTGTTCGGCGTTCTTCTGCAGCATTTCGGACTTTTCTCCCTCCTGACCCGGCGATGCCGGTTTGTCGGAGAGAACGCTTGCGGACGACCCGGACATTCGGTTGCCGCTATCATCCATGGCCGTGCCGCCCAGAACCCCGCCTGAGCCAGAAACCGAGGTGCTCGACGAGGTGGGTGCAAAATAATCCGCCAGCCCTTCCTTCTGTTCGGGCGTGGTCATGCTGATCAGCCACATGAGCAGGAAGAAGGCCATCATTGCCGTCACAAAGTCGGCATAGGCGATCTTCCACGCCCCACCGTGATGGGCATGGCCCTTCTTCTTGACCTTCTTGATGATGATGGGCTGGTCGTAGTTCGCCATTCTGGCTCACTCTTTCAGAAGAATTTATGCGGTGGCAGGCAGGTTGGCTGTCGCGGCTTCAACTTCGTTGAAGGTTGGGCGCACTTCGCTCATCAGCGCCTTACGCGCGAATTCGATGGCCATAACCGGCGGCTGTCCGCCGATATGTGCCAGCAGACCAACCTTGAGCGAGAGGTAATATTTGGATTCTGACTCGTAGATATTCTTCATCGACTGCGCCATCGGCCCAAAAAAGCCATAGGCCACGAACACGCCGAAGAATGTACCCACCAGAGCGCCGCCGATGAGATGCCCCAGCACTTCTGGGGGTTCGGTAATGGCACCCATGGTCTTGATCACGCCAAGCACGGCGGCCACGATGCCCAGAGCTGGCGTGCCGTCGGCAAGAGCCTGCATCGCCGAAACCAGGCGTTCCTGCTCCTGATGATGGGTTTCCAGTTCTTCATCCATGAGCGCTTCCATCTCATGCACATTGTTGGACCCCATGGTCACCATGCGCATGTAGTCGCACACGAACTCCACCGCGTGGTGGTTCTTGGCGAACGTCGGGAAAGCATTGAACAGCGACGAATTATGCGGATCTTCGATATGGGGCTCGATGCCGAGAATGCCCTTTTGCTGGATCAGCTTGTACATCGAATATTGCAGGCCCAGCAATTCGACATAGGCCTGCTTGTTGTATTTCGGCCCCTTGAACATCGTGCCGAACATCGACGGAACCGCTTTGAGCACCGGCGCGCCATTGGCGATGATGAAAGCACCGATTGCCGCGCCCAGAATGATCACGAACTCGAAGGGCTGCCAGAGCACTTCCACATGCCCGCCCATGGCCGAATAGCCACCAAAAACGCAGGCAAAGACAGTGATGATACCAATGATCAGACGCATGGACGCAATACTCGCACTCGAACGCATTCTGCGTTTTTGGGGCAGTCTGGCCCCACGGACGCAATGTGCATAGTGCAATTGGCAGGCTTAACAGCGCGTGTATGGAACAGTACCCATTGCGGTAAATCTTGCTTTCGCCATTCTCATCGGCCACCCCTTGAGCAAGACAACTCAAGGAACAAGCAATGCCACGTATCCCGCTTATTGCCTCTGCCATTGTCGTAGCAGCGATGATCCAGCCAACCTTCGCACAGGACGACCAGCCGGTATGGAACAATATCGAGGCCATCCACGGCGATGCGGATGGCCTGTTCGATCTCCTCGAAGAACTGCAGGATGCCGTCATCGCTGAAGACGCAGAGACAATCGCCCAGCACGCGCTCTATCCGCTGGCAGTAAATGACAGCGACGGCAATTATGATGTGGCTGACGTCGATGAATTCCTCGACAGTTTCGACATCATTTTTACGCCGGAAACCCAGCAGGCATTGCTCGACCAGACCGCCGGAGACCTGATCGTCACCAGCGAAGGCATCGGTGTGGGCAATGGTGCAATCTGGTTGACCAATGTGTGCCTGGACGATGCATGCGCTGAAACCCAATGGGGTATTCTCAGCATCAACAATTAGGGCTGATCAGGCTCCCACACGCGCCAAAGCCTCTGTAATAGCCTCCCGCAGCCGGGCAAAGCGTTCTCGATCCTGCCCAGGCGCAATAAGACCCTCAGCCTCGCTGGCAATCGCTCTGACCAGCGCGGCCGGTCCGTCCCGCAATGGGTGATAGAACAGCGTGTGAACCAGCCGCACATCCGGGTCAGCGCGGCCAAGCTCTTCCAGCCCCAGCCCAGCAAGGGCCGCCAGCCAGACCGGCATTGGCTTCTCCCGCCACCGCGCGATCAGGGCCTCGCGCAATGTGCTGACAGGCACATCGGGCAGAATGATGCGCAGTTCCGCCAGCGCCACTGCCGGCTCGATTGCGGCAGTCACCTCACACAGCGTTCCGACACCTTCAAAAATGCTCTGCTGAACTGCCGCCTCGACAATATCGAGCTTTTCCGAGGTGACTTCGGGCGGGTCGAGTTCCTTGGCTAGCCACTCATGGCTTGGCGTAAAGGGATGAAGAACAGCAGCCTCGGCCAGCGACAGGCGCAGCCGCGCATAATAATCCTCACGATCGAAAAAGTAGTCGCTCAACAAATCCGCCGCCTGCTCAGCCGCGAACCGCGACGTCTCCGCGTCGACAGACACGAGCCCTGCGCACAACCGGCCTAACGCAGCGTCGAAATCAAAATGATCAAGCGCACCCGGTCGATCGTAGAAGCGGTGCAACACCGCCTTGTCGAACCAGATATGCGCCCGCCCCCATTCCACTCCCTCATGTCGCCCCAAAGCCGCATGCACCTCTGCCGCCAATTCAGGAAAACGCGGCAGGCAGTAGGGCGCCAAATCGCCCGCCATTTTTTCCGGCCAAGCTGCCTCATCCTCCAGTGTTTCGATCTGAAAGCGCACATTGGACAGCATCAATTCTCGGCAGCGCGGCTCAAGAGCGAGCGCCATCGCCCGAAGGTGGGCCGCAACTTCGGGCGCTTGAGTTTCGATACGACCAGCCGCCAGCTCCAGGCTGACGATCAGTCCACCCGTACTCAACCAGTTATCGAGCTGGTCTCTGTGCTCACCCAGAACCGATGCGATTTGTTCCAACAGCACGGGTCCACCCTCGTTAAGGGCCCGCCAGAACGTTGAACGCGCAATATTGGGGGGATTTTCGAGATCGACCAGCGCCATGCCAGCCAGCGCCGCAAGCGCCTGCGGTCGCTTCTGCACTTCCCAGGCATGCAACATCAGCGCATGCCGGTCATAAATCGAACTGGTCGGCATTGCAGCCCGCAATATGGCCTCCGCTTCCAGCGGACCGACGGTCTCAGGCAGCACCGCTACAGAATGGATCGCGTCTTTCTCCGCTTTAACATAGGCGGAAACGGTCGCATTGGCCTGCTGCAACTGCTCCAGCAGCATATCGCCCGTTGCCCTGCGAAAGGCCGCTCTCTTTCTGTCGCGCTTGGAGACCCAAGCCACAAGCAGAAATGTGACCAAAAGCGGTAGAGTAAGCAGCAGCCAGAGCGGCAGAGCAGGCGGAATGGGTGCAAGGTTCATCCCCGCACCCTAATCGTGGCCAGAGGCCCTGCCAGCCCCTGTTCATGGTGATCTTAAAAGGATCAGACCGTCCCGCGTTCCTTGCGAATTGCCAGTACCTTATCGACATCCGCCGCCGAATGGCGTTCGTAAAGGTGCTCGTCCTCCGGCCCACCCGCAGCATTGACGCAACGACCGCGCTTTACCGCATCGCGCGCATCCACCTGCTTGGCCCAGCGCAGGACATTCTTGTACTCCTGGACCTGCAGAAACTCGGCAGCATTGTAAGCCCGACCAAGAACCAGCCCACCATACCACGGAAAAATCGCCATATCGGCGATGCTGTATTCATTTCCCGCCACATATTCATGCTCTGCAAGCTGGCGATCCAGCACGTCGAGCTGCCGCTTGGCTTCCATGGCATAGCGGTTGATCGGATATTCGAGCTTGACCGGCGCATAGGCATAAAAATGCCCGAAACCACCGCCGACAAATGGCGCACTGCCCATCTGCCAGAACAGCCAGTTCATGGTCTCCGCCCGCTTGGCGACATCCTTGGAGAGGAAAGCGTCAAACTTATCGGCCAGATAGACGAGGATCGAGCCACTTTCAAACAAACGGATCGGCTCCTTGGGGCCAAGGTCGATCATTGCCGGAATTTTGGAATTAGGATTGATTTCGACAAAGCCCGAACCAAACTGATCGCCCTTGCCGATATTGATCAGATAAGCGTCATATTCGGCATCCTTGCCAGCGGCCAGCAGCTCTTCGAGCATTATGGTGACCTTCTGCCCGTTCGGCGTCGCCAGTGAATGCAGCTGCAAGGCGTGCTCACCGCGCGGCAAAACCGCCTCATGAGTCGCGCCGGCTATGGGCCGGTTGGTGCTGGCAAAAGCGCCCCCATTTTCCTTGTCCCAGGTCCAGATTTTGGGCGGCACATAGTCACTCATGGCAACGGCTCTCTGCTTGATTTTGATAATGGCGCATATTCATCGCCTTGTGCCGATATAAGCACACTTTATGCCCAAGGTAACCCCGCTCTTGTAACCGTCTGCGCCCACCGCTAAGCCACACACATGACATCCGCCCCATTCGACATTTTCCTCGTTGCCACGCCCGGTCTCGAAGTGCCTCTGGCCCAGGAAGCCCGCGACGCCGGTTTCTCAGGCACGAAGATCATCGACGGCGGTGTCACTTTTTCTGGCACGTGGAGCGATGTCTGGCGTGCCAATCTCGTCCTGCGTGGCGCCACCCGCATTCTGGCGCGCATGGCCAGCTTCCGCGCCCTCCATCTGGCCCAACTGGACAAGCGCGCTCACAAGGTCGAATGGGCCTCATTCCTGCGCCCGGACATTCCCGTCCACGTCGAAGCCTCCTGCAAGCGCTCACGCATTTATCACGACGGCGCTGCCGCCCAGCGCGTCGCAAAGGCGATAAGCCAGACCATCGGCACACCCATCGACGAAAATGCCGCCCTGCGCGTCATGGTTCGCATCGAGGACGATCTGGTCACCATCAGTCTCGATACGACTGGCGAGTCACTGCACAAGCGCGGCTTCAAGGAAGCCGTCAACAAAGCCCCTATGCGCGAAACCATGGCGGCCATGTTCCTGCGCCAGTGCGGTTATGAGGGCAGCGAGCCGATACTCGACCCCATGTGCGGCTCGGGCACTTTTCCCATAGAGGCCGCCGAGATCGCCCTTGGCCTCCATCCGGGCCGCGAGCGCAACTTTGCCTTTGAGCAGCTTCCCAGCTTTGATCGCCGCGCATGGACTGACCTGCGAGCAGGTCATACGGCGCGGCCAAGCGAACTGCTCTTTTATGGCTCCGACCGTGACGCAGGCGCCATCCGAATGGCCGAAGAGAACGCCACCCGGGCTGGCGTCGCTGTCCTCACCCGCTTCAGCCAACAATCCATAGAAGACCTCACACCGCCAGAAGGCCGGCCGGGGCTGGTCATTGTGAATCCGCCCTATGGCACGCGTATCGGCAGCAAGGGGCCGCTCATCACCGTCCACAAGACGCTCGGCACGGTCCTCAAAACCCGTTTCAAAGGCTGGCGCGTCGGCATTATCACCGCCGACAAGCAACTCGTGCAGGCGACCGGCCTCGCCTTCGAGCCCATGCTACCGCCCGTCCTGCATGGCGGCATCCGTGTGGCGCTCTATCGTGCCCACCTCTAGCTCACGCCCACGGCTGGTCGTTAAAATTTGAACCAAATGGTAACCATGTTGCCAGCCATGCATCTGCCGCATGCAACAAACAGGCTGCACAAAGCCTTTCCCCGTCAGTACAGCGTAATGAGGGGAAGCCACATGTCCGCCAGACCACGCATACTCGTCGTCGAAGACCAGCCGCTGCTCCTTCTTGATCTCATCGACCAGCTTGCCGAACTCGACTTCGACGCCGTTCCCGCCAGCAATGCCCGCACCGCCGCCAATATGCTTGACCAAAGCATTGACGCGCTGATCACCGATATCGAGCTGGGCCATGGTCCAAGCGGGCTGACGCTGGCGCGCCTTGTCGCCAACCGCCGTCCCGGCTTGCCAATCGTCGTCGTATCCGGCGGCGTTACGCCCAGCGGCCGCGACCTGCCACACGGCGCAGTGTTTGTGCCCAAACCCTACACCATTGAAACCATCCTGGACGCTCTTGAACAACAGGCAATCGCCCGCGCCGCGTGATGCGACGCAAGCGAGATCGTTTTAGGCGTTCACGGCTCGTCGCCGAAATGATGTCCTTCTTAGTTCAGAACGTCGGCAATGGCCGGAACCAAGGTTTCGAGCGCATAAGGAATGGCCAGCGGCGACGGTGCCGATGTGGCCATAACGAAACTGCGATCGATCAACGCCACGAAATGGCCCTCGGCCACCGGGCGATACCGCGACATCAAGGGATTGTCCTTGACGAAGTCGAAACCGGTTTCATCGTTGAGCCAGGCGATGAAGATGTCGGCATCAACGCTAGATAAATTTTCAAGGCTGACAGGGAAGCTGAAGCCCTGATCGACTGGCAGCGCCCTAACGCCCTCAGCCAGCGTCAAACCGATATCCTCCACCAATTGCACGCGCGGATCGGTCGAAACATAAAGGCCCAGCGCATTGGCTTCCCCGCTCAACCCACCCGCAAACGAGAATGTCTTACCCTCAAATTCAGGATGCGCATCACGCGCTTCGGCGATTTTCGCTTCCGTATCGACAATCAGCGCTTCAGCATCGGCAGATCGTCCCATAGCCTTGCCATTGGTCCGCACGATATCGCGCCACTCGCCCGACCATGGCTGACCGTCATAAGCAACAACGGGGGCAATCGTGCTCAGCCGGTCATACTCTTCCTGCGTAATGCCAGAATACCGCGCCAGGATCAGGTCCGGGTCGGTGGCCAGAATATCCTCGAACGGAATGCCATCATTATAGTTCAGCATAGCCGGGTCGCCCTGCCCCAGCTCATCGAGCTTGGCGCGCACCCACGGATAGAACCCATTCTCGTCGCCGCCCCACGCCGAAAATGGAATCCCGACCGGCACAACGCCAAGCGCCAGCACACTGTCCTGGCTCATCCAGCCGATAGTCACGATCCGCTGCGGTTGCGCCTCGATGACGGTCTCGCCAAAAGCATGCTCGATGGTGACGGGAAAGGCGTCCTGCGCAAAAGCCGGCACAGCAAATCCAGCCAATGCGACAAACGTAGCGCCGAATGGGCGAAGAGAGAAATTCATGCTCGATCCTGAACAGTTCCGTAAAGAAATATAAATATGACAATGTTTATCATAAATGACAATGTGATTGCGACATAACGCAACCCCACCCCGCTCCCGGCGTTGGTTTCTCACAGTCTTTTCAGAGGAGATGAAAATGGATTGGAACCGTATCGAAGGCAGCTGGAAGCAGTTCGCAGGCAAGGCCAAGGAACAATGGGGCAAGCTCACGGACGATGATATTGCCCAGATCAACGGCAATCGCGAGCAGCTTGAAGGCAAGCTCCAGGAGCGTTACGGCAAGGCCAAGGACGAGGTCCGTAAAGAAATCGACGACTGGTCCGGCCGCATGCACTAAACTGCAGGTCCTCTGCTAAAAAGCCCGGTGCAAAACCGGGCTTTTTGCTGTTTGGTTTGGGATGCTAGATTTGAACTAGCAAACGTGAGGACCGTGCATGGCAGGCCACCGCATTTACGCAATGAGCGTTGCCAGCGTCTATAAGCTCTACATCACCAAGGTGGAGAGGAAGGGGCGCACGAAGGCGGAGGTCGATGAGGTCATTTTCTGGCTGACCGGCCATGACCAAAAGTCGCTGCAAGCAGAATTGGACAACCTGACCAATTTCGAGGATTTCTTCGCCAAGGCACCGCGTCTCAACCCAGCACGCTCACTCATAAAGGGCACGATCTGCGGCGTTCGCATCGAGGAAATCGAGGAGGATACGATGCGCGAAATCCGTTACCTCGACAAACTCGTTGACGAGATCGCCAAGGGCAAGGCGATGGAAAAAATCCTGCGCGCCTGACCGCTACCCCATGCCATAGAAGAAATAGATCGCTGCACAGGTAGCCAACCCCACCACCACGTTCATCGGGATGCCGACTTTCACAAAATCGGTAAACCGATAATTGGCGGCACCATAAACCAGCGTATTGGTCTGATAGCCAATAGGCGTCGCAAAGCTGGCGCTCGCCGCAAACATCACCGCCACCACCAGTGGCCGCGCGTCCACGCCAAGCTCTGCGCTGAGCGCGATGACAATGGGCGTCATCACCACCGCCACCGCATTATTGGTAATCAGCTCGGTCAAGATCGACGTCAGCATATAGATCGTGATGAGCAAGAGTAGCGGCGACAGATCCGCCAGATGCGGTGCAATCGCCCCGACGATGAGATCGACCGATCCCGCATTCTGCAGGCCAAGCCCGACGATCAGCATCGCAAAGATCAGCACAAGAATGCCGCCATCTATGGCGCCCCATGCTTCCTCGCTGTCGATGCAGCGCAGTGCCAGAATAGCCACGACGGCCAGCATAGCGAGAATACCAATATCCATCACCCCAAACGCCGCCAGCGCGACCACCCCGGCCAAAGCCGCCAGCGCAATCGGCGCCTTGGATTGTCGATAGGCCCGCCCGCTGGTTCGCGTCACCGAAACCAGCACCCCGCGCTGCGTCAGCGCATCAAGACCAGCCGTCGGACCTTCGATCAACAGCCGGTCCGCCGCCCGCAATTGCGCGCTTCGCAAATCCTGCCCTGCAATGTGATTGTGCCGGTTGACGCCCAGCACCCGCACACCAAACTGGTTGCTGATGGCAAGCTGGTCGATCCGTCGCCCGACGATAGACTGGTTCGGCCCCAGCACCGCCTCGACAACCGCCATTTCGGTCTTGGCCGGGCGAGCGCCGCCGCCTGTTCCAACGCGGATGCCCTCAATATCCTGCAGGGTCAGCAGCTCCGAAGCCGCAGCCGAAATCACCAACCGGTCGCCGCGCTTGAGCTGGATGGACTTGAAATCCTTGCGCGTCACCGTCCCGCTTTGGTTCACCGCTCGCACACTCAGATTGGGCAGTTTCAGCGCAGCAATGTCACCGATGGGGCTTTCGGTAAAATCACCGTCGTCGACAATAGAGATTTCGGACAAAAATTGTGCATTGTCGCCATCGAGATCGCCACCCTCGTCCTTGCGATCAGGCAACAGAAACCGCCCAAACAGGCCCAGCAGCAGCAAGCCTGAAGCTGCGGTTACCATGCCGATAGGCGTAATCTCGAAGATCGAAAACGGCTCTAGTCCCCGCTCGCGCGCCACGCCATCCACAAGCAGGTTTGTCGACGTGCCGATGAGCGTCAGCGTTCCCGCCAGAATGGTGAAATAGGAAATCGGGATGAGAATACGCGTGGCCGCAAAGCCAAACCGCTCCGCAATCCGCACGCCAATGGGAATGAGGATCAACACCAGCGGCGTGTTGTTGATAAACCCGCCGAGGAGCATGATCCCCGCGACAAGGCAGATCACCGCGCGCGATGCATTGTCACCGGCAATATCGAGAACAAATCCCACCACCCGTTCGAGCACACCGGTCCGCACCAGCGCCCCGGTCAGAACGAACATGGCCGCGATGGTCAGCGGCGCGGGATTGGAAAAAACATTGAACGTCTGGGCTGGCGTCACGTAGCCGAACAGCACGAACGACGCCGCGCCGATGGCCGCCGTCACTTCAGGCGGCAATTTCTCGAACATGAAGCCGATAAAGGTGAGCGCCATAAGACCAAGCGCGATATAGGCTTGGTAGGTAACAAGAAAATCCAGCAAAACGCCCCCTTGCATCCCCGGCAAAGATGCTCACACCATCACGCTTAACACGCACCATCCGGTGATCGCCACAACGGCGGCGGCGCAAATTGGCTCCAATAAAATGCAGTCGGCGCAATAACCGACGTCAGCCGGACTTGCGTGTGAACATCATATGCACAACCCCGCTGGGCGATGGCGTCAACTCAACATCATAATTGGCTTCAATACCCTCAAGCCCATCCCAAAGTCGCTGTCCACGCCCCAGTACGATGGGCACCTGCACCAGATGCATATGGTCGATCAGCCCTTCCTTGAGAAAGGCCCGCAGCGTCCGCACCCCGCCGCCGATCCTGACATCACGACCACCTGCCGCCTCACGCGCCATTGCGAGCACTTCAATAGGCGGGGCATCGGTGAAATGGAAAACATTGCCACCCTCCAATTCGAGCGGCGCGCGCTTATGCTGCGTCATAACAAAGACCGGCGTATGAAATGGCGGATTGGGTCCCCACCAGCCCGTCCAGTCCTTGTCCTCCTGCCAGCCGGGATAACCGAACTTGTTCGACCCCATGATCTCGGCACCAATCCCCACGTCAAACGTGCGCAGGATCGCGTCATCCACCCCACGCGTTCCACCCTCCTGTCCGAACATGATCTTGCCGAAGCGTGTGGCAAACATCCACTTATGCAGCCGCTGCCCCGCATGCCCAAACGGCGCCTCCCGGCTCAGCCCCTCCCCGGTGCCAAAACCATCCAGCGAAATCGAAAAATGCTGCACGCGCGTCTGAGACATAACGGCCTCCATGATCGGGCCCAAATAGCCCGGAAAATTACGCTCACGAGACTAGTTTAGGCGGTCAACTATCTCGTTAGCGGTATATGTGACCAATGCTGCCCTATCATCATCGAAGTGGTACCGGTAAAGGGTCCTTGCATGCTCGCTCAGTTTTTCAGGAAGCTGCTCAGAAAGGCAGTAAGTCCACCATTCGACCTGCCATTCACTGCTTCGATCAGTATTTTCGCCCAAAGGCTCCAAATACAGCGCAGACAAAACCTCGCTTAGCTTAATTCTCCCGGTTTTCGCCTTTAAAAATAGTTCAGGCTCTAGAATTTTCAGGACCACCAGACCACCGATGATCGGCCCCAACCTCAACTGGTCTTTTGGTGTGAAAGCGATGGCCATCGAAAGTACAGTGAATGCTCTTTCCAGTGTCCGAAGGCTGCCATTTCGGCGTTCCAGAACACGAACAATTGCTTGGCTAGCTGCACTCAGGGGGCCGTCGATGTCCTGCGGAATAGATAACGCACGCTTCAAATGCTCTGCGTATTTGCTAAGGCGGCGAGACTCTGCCCTTTCCACAGTGTCTACAAAGGAAACGCTCAAATTTAGGAATTTTTGAAGATAGGCCGGAGCATCAATATCCGACCCGTAGACAGCTCGAACGGAGGCTTCTAGCTGTCTCGTATGTACTCCAAGAACAAAATGTACATTTGGCACCGACATGAAATGCTTCACACGCTCAAGAATGGACAGCGCGAAACTTGGCTTACATCTATCCAATTCATCAATAACGAAAACAAGCGGCTTAACTACATCAACGCCCTGGTCTAAAGCAAATTTCTCAGGAAACGAAGATAACTCAAGGCGAAATGCTTCGACAGTCAATTTTTGTTCATTCGGCTTGTCCAGAAGGCTTTCCATATATTTCTCCGCAACGGAAGAAACTTCTTTTTCTAGATCCTTCTGAATTGACTCCAAATCTGAAGATCCGACTAAACCAGCTGTCGCCGCGCGGACTCCCACATTGATGGCGATTCGGCTTGCACCCCGTAGAAGTAGGCCACCAAGCTCAACAGACCGGTCTCGGAGAGACGCTGTAGCTTTGGCTGGTAGGGAGGCCATTTTATCGGATAATGCGACTAACTCCCTCGCAAGTGCCCCAAATGCCTCGTCTACGTAATCATTCTCAAAGGCATCAAAGACGATCACGGGAAAGTTCGCCTTCTTTAGCTCTCCCGCCCACATTCGTAAAAAAGTAGATTTGCCAGAGCCCCAAACACCATCAAGTGCAATGACCATTGGGTCTTCAATACGCGTAACTAGGTTAGTCAGCCCATCACCCAACCTCCTGCCATCAAATAAGTCTTTGGTTGCGTCAAACCCGTCATTGTCACTAACATCTAGAGCAGTGGGATACACTTTCATCGGTTAACCTCTGTAGAGCCTCGACTTTGTGCAGTGTCGAACAGAGATCGACGATAGGCGAGTCTTGATTGCGCCTCACGTGTGGGCTTGGCATGGCTGCTTAGTTCCGCTACACCGCCCGCTTAACCACCATGTTCGGACTTTTCCCCTGCGCTGCTGTGCTCAACGGCCACGCGGGTTTCGCGCGGACAGGTGTGTTCGGGCGATTCTCCCCCCTCGCCCGCCCTAGTATGAATTAGAGCAGAGCGAGCCCCGAATGCCGAAGCGTACCGACATCAAATCGATCCTCATCATCGGCGCGGGCCCCATCATCATCGGGCAGGCTTGCGAATTCGACTATTCGGGCACTCAGGCCTGTAAGGCGCTCAAGGAAGAGGGCTACCGGATCATTCTGGTGAACTCGAACCCGGCCACGATCATGACCGATCCCGATCTGGCGGACGCGACTTATATGGAGCCGATCACCCCCGAAGTCGTCGCCAAGATCATCGAAAAGGAGCGCCCCGACGCGCTGCTTCCCACCATGGGCGGCCAGACGGCGCTCAATTGCGCCCTCTCGCTGCGCAAGATGGGTGTGCTCGATAAGTATAATGTCGAAATGATCGGCGCGACCGCCGAAGCCATCGACAAGGCCGAAGACCGCGAGCTGTTCCGCGACGCCATGAAGAAGATCGGGCTCGATACCCCGCGCTCCATGCTCGCCCACAACACCATCGAAGCCCTGCAGGCGCTCGAAGTCATTGGCCTGCCCTGCATCATCCGCCCCAGCTTTACCCTGGGCGGCACCGGCGGCGGCATTGCCTATAACCGCGAAGAATATCTCGCCATCTGCGAGAGCGGCATCGACGCTTCGCCCACCAATGAAGTTCTGGTCGAGGAAAGCGTTCTCGGCTGGAAGGAATACGAGATGGAGGTTGTCCGCGATAAAAAGGACAATTGCATCATCATCTGTTCCATCGAAAATATCGACCCGATGGGCGTCCATACCGGCGACAGCATCACCGTGGCCCCGGCCCTCACGCTGACCGACAAGGAATACCAGATCATGCGCGACGCCTCGCTGGCGGTCCTGCGCGAGATCGGCGTCGAAACCGGCGGCTCCAACGTGCAGTTCGGCATCAACCCTGCCGATGGCCGCATGGTCGTCATCGAAATGAACCCGCGCGTCTCGCGCTCCTCGGCTTTGGCATCGAAAGCCACCGGTTTCCCCATCGCCAAGGTCGCCGCCCGCCTCGCCGTCGGCTACACGCTCGATGAACTCGAAAACGACATCACCGGCGGCGCCACCCCGGCTTCGTTCGAGCCCACCATCGACTATGTCGTCACCAAAATTCCGCGTTTCGCCTTCGAAAAATTCCCCGGTGCTGACAACCGCCTGACCACCGCCATGAAGTCAGTCGGCGAAGCCATGGCCATTGGCCGCACCTTCCAGGAATCGCTGCAAAAGGCCCTGCGCTCGCTCGAAACCGGCCTCACTGGTCTTAACGAAGTGGGCATTCCCGGCCTCGGCGAAGGCGACGACAAGAACGCCATCAAGGCCGCCCTCGGCACCCCGACGCCCCAGCGTCTGCTGCACGTTGCCGAAGCCATGCGTCTTGGCGTCTCCAACGAAGACATTTTCGAAGCCTGCAAGATCGATCCGTGGTTCCTCGAACAGATGCGCGGCATTGTCGATATGGAAGCTAAGGTCCGCGAACACGGTCTGCCGCAGGACGCAGCCAATCTGCGCCTGCTGAAGTCCATGGGGTTCTCCGACGCCCGCCTTGCCCAGCTCGCCGGCCTCAAGACCGCTGACGTGCGCAAGCTGCGCCACAGCCTCGCAGTGCGCCCCGCCTATAAGCGCATTGACACGTCCGCTGCCGAATTCGCTTCGCCCACAGCCTATATGTACTCGACCTACGAAGCCCCCTTCGCGGGCAGGGTCGATGACGAAGCGCGTCCGTCCGACCGCAAGAAGGTCGTCATTCTCGGCGGCGGCCCCAACCGTATCGGTCAGGGCATCGAGTTCGACTACTGCTGCTGCCACGCCGCATTCGCGCTGGCCGATGCCGGTTACGAAACCATCATGGTCAATTGTAATCCGGAAACCGTCTCGACCGATTACGACACTTCGGACCGCCTCTATTTCGAGCCACTGACCGAAGAAGACGTCATCGAAATCCTGCTCACCGAAAAGCAGAACGGGACCCTCCATGGCGTCATCGTCCAGTTTGGTGGCCAGACCCCGCTGAACCTGGCCGAAGCTGTTCAAAAGGCTGGCGTGCCGATCCTCGGTACTCAGCCCGACGCCATCGATCTGGCCGAAGACCGCGATCTGTTCATGAAGCTGCTCAACCGTCTTGAGCTGACCCAGCCCAAGAACGGCATTGCCTATAGCCTCGAACAGTCCCGCCTCGTCGCCGAGCGTCTGGGCTATCCGCTGGTCATCCGCCCGTCCTACGTTCTAGGCGGCCGCGCCATGGCCATCGTCCATTCCGCCAAGGAATTCGAAGCGTATGTGCAGGACACTCTGACCGGCCTCGTCCCGCCCGATATTCTGCTGCGTTATCCCAACGACAAGACCGGCCAGATCAATTCGGTCCTCTCCGACAATCCGCTTCTGTTCGACGCATATCTCTCCGGGGCCACCGAAATCGACGTCGATGCGCTTTGCGATGGCGAAGACGTTTTCGTCGCTGGCATCATGGAGCATATCGAAGAGGCCGGCATTCACTCCGGCGACTCGGCCTGCTCCCTGCCCCCGCGCACCCTGCCGCCCGCCATCATCGACGAACTCAAGCGCCAGACCCGCGAGCTTGCCTTCGCGCTCAAGGTCGGCGGCCTCATGAACGTGCAGTTCGCCTATAAGGACGACACGATCTATCTCATCGAAGTGAACCCGCGCGCTTCGCGCACCGTGCCCTTCGTCGCCAAGGTCATCGGCGAACCCATCGCCAAGATCGCCTCGCGCGTCATGGCCGGCGAAAAGCTGTCGAGCTTCGGCCTTGTCGAAAAGAAGCTGGAACACATCGCCGTCAAGGAAGCCGTGTTCCCCTTCAACCGCTTCCCCGGCGTCGATACGGTGCTTGGTCCTGAAATGAAGTCGACCGGCGAAGTCATCGGCCTCGACACCAATTTCGCCATCGCCTTCGCCAAGTCGCAAATGGGCGCTGGTCAGAAGGTGCCGACCTCGGGCAAAGCCTTCATCTCGGTCCGCGATGCCGACAAGGAATATATCGTCGACATGGCCCGCCATCTCGTTGACTGCGGTTTCGAGATTTTGGCCACTGGCGGCACCGCGCGTTATCTCAACGACAACAGTGTGCCAGCAACAAAGATCAATAAGGTACTCGAAGGTCGTCCGCACATTGTCGATTCAATGAAGAATGGCGGCGTGCAGCTGGTGATTAACACCACCGATGGCCTGAAATCGATCAGCGACAGCCGCGACATACGCCGCACGGCCCTCCTCGCCAAAATCCCCTATTACACGACCATCGACGGCGCCCTCGCCGCCGTGGAAGGCATCGTCGCCCTTCACAACGGCTCCCTCCAGGTCCGCCCGCTCCAGGACTATTTCGCAGCCTGACCTGTCCCGGTAGCCCCAAACCCGAAAATCCCCGCGAAAGCGGGGATTTTGCTTTGTGCCGCAATGCGTGAATAGCGGGGAGATGGCGCAATTGGTCTGCCCATCCACTCAGCTTCCGTTCATGTTGGCCCCAATAACAAGGACCCACAAACCTATCGGGGGCCGATATGAAACACGTTGCCATTCTTCTCGCCGCGCTGCTCGGCTCCACTGGCATTGCGCAGGCGCAGAGCATCGACGAGCAAATCCAGAGCTTTATCCATGCCGACGGCTTCGAGCAGTCCGACTGGACAGAGCTGGAAATCGCTCTGTCCAATCTCTGGACCGACACGACCAGCATTTCGCCCGGCGGCATGGTCGGCCCCATTGAAAAGGCCATGCTGATTGCCGATGGCGCCACCGATGCGCACCACACCCGAACCCTGATTTCCTATGGCGAAATCATCGAGGAAGAAGACGGCGCGCCCCTGCCCTATAGTTTCGTCGAAGTCCGCCACTACAATCTCGGCCAGGTTCTCCGCGCCGAAGCCATTGCTGCCTATGGCGAGGGCGACGTGGCCGATGAAGCCGCTTTCGGCCTCGGCGATCACATGGCCTGGCGTTTCGTCTTCCGCCCGATGATGGGCAATGCGGCCCTGTTGATGGATGCCAGCAGCCGCATCATTTCCGACAAGGACGCCGCCAAGCATGATTGCGATGGCCGCCTCTGCCTTGATCCCTATGCCAGTATTGACGACACCGCACGCTGGACCGAAATCGAGGGCAAAATCCCGACATGGCCGCCGCTCTATCCCACCCATAATGGCGAAATCAGCGCCCCAGCTTATGCGATTTCACGGCTGGCGGTCTTTGGCTATTGGGCCAACGCCGAGGACGGGCATTATCAATGGACAGGCGGCGAGCATCCCGAAGCAGCGCGCGGATATGAGCCCTATCGATTCATCTCTATCGACCGTGATCTGGGCCAGGAAAGCGCCATCGACACCGTCTGGCGCGAAACCAAGCTGAATGATGACGAGCTTTATGCCATCTCCTTCCGCCAGCTCGACATCGCGGGCCAGATCAGCCTGATGCGCGCCCGCGAAACCCGCTAATGCTCAGTGGAAAAAGCGGTCGACCAGATCAAGCGCTCGCTCCACGTCACCATCGCCAATATCGAGATGTGTCACCCAGCGCTGCTGCCCATAGCACCCGGTAATGCCAATGCCATTCTCGGCAAGATAGGCGGTCAGTCGTCCTTCAATGGCCCTGTCCATATCGACCCAGACGATATTGGTGTCCGGCGCAACGATCCGCAATTCCGAATGCTGCGCTAGGCCATCAGCCAATTGTCGGGCCCGACGATGATCGTCGGCAAGCCGCTCGATATTGTGCTCCAACGCATAAAGTCCCGCCGCGGCCAGAATCCCCGCCTGCCGCATCCCGCCGCCCAGCATTTTGCGATTGCGCCGCGCCGTTTCGATCAGATCGTCCCGCCCAACCAGCACCGAGCCAACCGGCGCCCCCAGTCCCTTGGAGAGGCAAATGGAAACGCTGTCGAACCGCTCGACAAAATGCTTGATCCCGACATTCAGCGCGGTCACGGCATTAAAAGCCCGCGCCCCGTCCAGATGCAGCCCCAGCCCATGCCGAGCCGCAATATCGGCCACGGCCCGCATATAGCTGAGCGGCAATGCCCGCCCGCCAAAAGTGTTTTCAAGCGCGATTACCCGCGTCGTGGCGAAATGGCTATCGCCCAATTTGATCGCCGCCTCGATGTCACCCAGCGCCATTATGCCATCGGCCTGATGGGCAATCGGCTGTGGCTGGATCGAGCCCAACACCGCCGCGCCGCCCGCCTCATATTTATAGAGATGTGCATTCTGGCCGGCGATAAATTCATCCCCGCGCCCGCAATGGCTCATCAGGGCAAGCAGGTTCGATTGCGTGCCCGAAGGCACGAACAACGCAGCATCCTTGCCCAATAGCCCCGCCATATACTGTTCGAGACGGTTGACGCTGGGGTCATCTCCGAACACGTCATCGCCCACCTCCGCCTCCGCCATGGCAGCACGCATACCCGCGCTGGGTCTGGTCACGGTATCGGAGCGGAAATCGTGGCGGATTATGTTCATGAGCAGTCCTCGGCAATGACCGCCTCTTGTGCCAAGCACTGACGGCTTTGGCTAGGCCGCAACATCCCCGCCCGCATCGCCATCATTGGCCGCGCTCAGCTCCAGCGCCGGTTTGCGCGCAAGAACCAGAATACCGGTGATCGGTGCACCGCGATCCATGCGCAGCACCGCCGTTTCAAACTGCAGCACTTCAAGCCCCGCCACGATCAGCGCATCGCGGGTCGCCTCAATGCCATGGGCATAGCGCAGGCTGGGCCGCAGGAACACAGCCTCTTCGCCATCATGGGCTTCCAGCGAAAAGGCCACCAATCCACCAGCCTTGAGCGCCGGAACCAGTGCTGCCAGCACCGGCGGCAGCGCCCCGCAATAGATCAGCACATCAGCGGCGGTCACAAGGTCCGCATCGGCGCGCCGCGCATTGAGCGCCGCCACCAGCTCGGCCTTTTGCAGATTGTCGTAAATGCCCTTGCGCGCCGTTTCCGCAATCATCGCCGCCGAAATATCGATGCCTTCGAGATAGCCAACTTTGTCGCGCAGCCGCGCACCCATCAGCCCCGTGCCACAACCAAGATCAAGCGCTTTTTCAAAACCGGCAATGTCCAGCCGCGCCATTTCCGCTTCAACCAATTGGTCGAGCATTTCCGGCACCTTGTAGCCAAGCTTGCCGATCAGGGAATCCTCGAATTTGGGCGCATACTGGTCGAACAGGGCTTCCACATACCCAACCGCGGTCCCTTCCCCCGCAGGACCGGCATTGTGCGAAGCAAGCTTTAGTCGCGCACCAAACAGCCCTTCGTCGTCGAGCGCTTCAACGCGCCGCCAGGCGGAAATAGCAGAAGAAACGTTGCCGGCCTTTTCCTGGTAGGTGCCCAAAAGGTCCCAGGCTGCCGCCCAGTCCGGCACCAGCTCAAGCGCCTGCTCCATCAATTCCGCCGCCGCGGCATGGTCACCAGACTCGGCCAGCATGCGGGCATAATCCGCGCGCCGGTCGGCGACGACATCGCCGGAAGAAAAATGCGCCTTGCTCAAGACGATTGGCTTTCCAGAAGACCGGCCCTTTTGGCGCGGCGCGCGGGATTTGACGCAAGAGCGGCCAAAACGCAAGCGAAATGCAATCGAGGCGCCATCACGATGATTTACACCCTTCCAATACAACCAGACTCAACTAAAATGTTAGTTGTTCGCCTTGTCTCCCGCATAGCCGAACCAGGTTCTGTCGGCACCTCTACAGTCCAGCCTGATACGGACTGGAATTTTTTTGTTCAATCGATTGTTTTTCCGCAAAACCCTTGTTTCTGCGGCGTGTTGTCGTGAACATGCGGCATATTGATGACTTGGAATTTTCAGGCTACGTTCCCTAAATCGAATATTGCGGCCGACCGATCTGAAAACGCGAATTGCATTCGCCATTGCTGACGTCATCTTCCGATATTTCGATATCAACTAGGCTCCACCGGGTGCACGGATGGGGCCGCTACCAGCAGCGACTGCACGAGGGAACGCGCATTATGGCAACTGGCACCGTTAAATGGTTCAACGGCCAAAAGGGTTATGGCTTCATTCAGCCGGACGAGGGTGGTGCGGACGTATTCGTCCACATTTCTGCCGTTCAGCGCTCGGGCCTCAACGGCCTGGATGAAGGTCAGAAGGTGAATTACGAGATCGTCAAGGACAAGCGAACCGGCAAATCCGCCGCCGACAATCTCACTGCCTCCTGACTTCCGGACGTTAATCTAAACGCGGGTGTGCTTCGCAAGAAGCGCACCCTTTAATTCACCCGCAAGCCAATACATCTGGCAGCAGCATAGTGTGGCCGTATTGGGTCGAGCCCGTCTCAAATACGACTTGGCTCACAGCTTGTTTTGCGGTGTGGACACACCCATTTGCCAGACAGACATATGCTTGACCGGCGCGAAACAGCGGGGCAAGCTGAGCCATCTTCCTAAAAACCTGTCGTGACGCATGCGCCGAACGAAGTTTGGCAGGGAGAAACCATGCCGGCGGGATAATCCCGATCCGGCACTCAACGTTAAACCTCGTGCCGCGACCAGAGAATACTGGCCGCGCATGATTGCTTTTTTCCGAGCCGATTGGAGGCAGGACAATTATGGATAAGGTCCCGATGACGGTCCAGGGTCACAAGGCCCTCACCGCAGAGTTTGAGCACCGCACCAGCAATGAGCGTCGCCGCATCATCGACGCTATCGCTGAAGCGCGCGCCCACGGCGATCTCTCCGAAAACGCCGAATATTCAGCTGCCAAGGAGCAGCAGAGTCTCAACGAGGGCCGTATCAAGGAACTCGAAACCATGCTCGCCCTTGCCGACATCATCGATGTCACCAAGCTGAGCGGCGACAAGGTCAAGTTCGGCGCCACCGTCACCTTCCTCGATGAAGATACCGAGGAAGAGAAAACCTATCAGATCGTAGGCGATCCAGAGGCCGATGCGTCGGCGGGCCGCATCTCGATTTCCTCGCCCATTGCCCGCGCGATGATTGGCAAGGAAGAAGGCGATTCGTTCGAGGTCGCCGCGCCCGGCGGCGCGCGTAGCTACGAGATCGTCAAGGTCGCCTATATCTAACGCCTAAAATTCAGGCGTTCCCGCACTATCCTGTGTCTTTCCTGTTCACTCCCGCGAGCATCTGCTTTGCGGGAGTGACTTTGCCTTGAAACATTCCCGGTTCGCCCCTTAACTATAGGGGAGGGAGTATTCCTGTATTTTTCGGAGAAGCCTCGCGATGCACGCGAAAGTCATCATCATTGGCTCTGGCCCGGCCGGCTACACCGCCGCCATTTACGCCGCGCGCGCCATGCTTGAACCTTTGATGATTCAGGGCCTCCAGCCCGGCGGCCAGCTCACCATCACCACCGATGTCGAAAACTATCCCGGTTTCGCCGACGTCATTCAGGGCCCCTGGCTCATGGACCAGATGAAGGCACAGGCCGAACATGTCGGCACGCGCATCGTTAACGACATCATCACCGCCGTCGATTTCGACAAGCGCCCCTTCGTGCTGACCAGCGATAGCGGCGACACCTACACCGCTGACTCACTCATCATTGCCACCGGCGCGCAGGCAAAGTGGCTTGGCCTGCCCTCCGAGCAGAAATTCCAGGGTTTTGGCGTCTCCGCCTGCGCCACATGCGATGGCTTTTTCTATCGCGGCAAAGAGGTGCTCGTCGTCGGCGGCGGCAACACAGCTGTCGAAGAGGCTTTGTTCCTTACCAATTTCGCTGAAAAGGTCATCGTCGTACATCGTCGCGACGAATTCCGCGCCGAACGCATCCTTCAGGACCGCCTGTTCAAGAATCCGAAGATCGAAGTGCGTTGGAATACCGAGATCGTCGAGATTGACGGCGCACCGATGCCCCCATCGGTCAACAAAGTCATGCTGCGCAATCACAGCACGGGCGAGGTCTATGAGCAGAAGATCGACGGCGTTTTCGTCGCCATCGGCCACGCCCCTGCCACCTCGATTTTTGCCGGAAAGCTCGACATGAAGCCTGGCGGCTATCTGCAGGTAAAACCCGGCACGACAGAAACCAATATTCCCGGCGTTTTCGCTGCTGGCGACGTTACCGATGATGTCTATCGTCAGGCCGTTACCGCTGCGGGCATGGGCTGCATGGCCGCGCTCGATGCCGAGCGCTATCTGGCCGAACACGAACTTGCCGAAGCGGCGGAGTGAGCTGCGACAGCATGGCACGAGAAAAAGTCTTCTTTGTCACAATTCTTGCGCTGATCTCATCTAGGTCGGCGCGCACGGTACGACCTGGCTGAACAGCAACGAAGAAAGCGTCATGAAAATGCTCGACTGGGACAAGCTCCGGATTTTCCACACCGCCGCCGAGTCGGGCTCTTTCACCCACGCCGCCGAAAAGCTTGGCATGAGCCAGTCGGCCGTCTCCCGCCAGATTTCTGCGCTTGAAGACGATCTTGGACTGAAACTCTTCATCCGCCATGCGCGCGGTCTGGTCCTCACCGAAGTCGGCGAACAGCTATTCCGCACCGCCCATCGCATGCATTGGGAACTCCAGCAGGTCGAAACCCAGATGTCCGAAAGTCAGGACGTCCCCACCGGCCCGCTAATCGTCACCACCACCGTGGGTATCGGCTCGACCTGGCTATCGTCGCGCCTCGACGAATTCCTCAAGCTCTATCCGCTGATTCAGCTCGAAATCCGCCTCAATGACGCCGAGCTTGATCTTGCTATGCGTGAGGCCGACGTGGCCATTCGCCTGCACCGCCCCAATCAGTCGGAAATGATCCAGCGCAAGCTCTTCACTGTGCACAATCATTTCTACGCGTCCAACGCCTATATAGATGAGAACGGTATGCCCTCCTCGCCCGAGGATCTGGACAATCACCGCATCATTTCTTTCGGTGAACCCGTGCCCTCCTATCTGGGCGACATCAATTATCTTGAACGCATGGGCCGTTCAGACTCCAGCCCGCGCCGCGCGGCGCTACGCGTCAATGCCATCAATGGCATGATGCAGGCCTGCCGAGCGGGTATCGGCATCGCCATGCTGCCCGCTTATGTGACAGAAAAGGAAGACGGCCTCGTTCAGGTTCTGCCCGAGATCGAGCTGCCCGCTTACGAGGCCTATTTCGTTTATCCGCCTGCCTTGAAGAATTCCAAGCGCGTCGGTGTCTTCCGCGACTTTCTGGTATCCAAGGCACGGGAGTGGTCATTCTAAGACCCTGCCATGCCGCGCATCACCACCATCGCTCTCGATGCCGACGATACACTCTGGCAGAACGAGCAATTCTTCCGCCTGACAGAGCAGCGCTTCACCTCGCTTCTGCGCGACTATACCGACGCGCCGGACCTCACTGAGCGCCTTATTGCAGCAACCGCCCGCAACCTGGCCTTTTACGGATTCGGCGCAAAGGGCTTTACTCTCTCCATGGTTGAAACCGCGCTGGACATTACCGATCACCGTGTCCCTGGCCAGGTCATTGCAGAAATCATGGCGGCGGGCCGCGAATTGCTCAATTTTCCCATCGAAACCCTGCCCTATGTCGATCAGACGCTGGATCTCCTGCAGCCGCATTACCGGCTGATCCTGATCACGAAAGGCGACCTCTTTGATCAGGAGCGCAAGCTGGCCGCCTCCGGTCTGGCCGATTATTTCGCGGCAATTGAAGTCGTGTCCGACAAGAACGAAGCCACCTACCGGCGCATTTTCGAGCGGCACACAGAGGGGGCGGAGCACACCATGATGGTGGGCAACTCGCTAAAATCAGACATCTTGCCTGCGCTGGCCGCTGGCGCCTATGCTATCTACGTGCCTCATGATCTGACATGGTCATATGAGCACGCGGAAGAGCCGGCAAAAGAACCGCGCTATCAGCGTATCGAGCATATCGGACAATTACCGGCACAATTGACGCGCCTGCAGGCAGAGTCTTGAGGGAAATCAGTAACTGCGCGCAAATTGAACGAAACCTTTATGATTCTGTACATCGACTCGCCCCAAACTGTATCAATGGATCAAGGTGGCTAGAAAAATGGACAAGACGATCACCGACGCCCAATCGGCCAGAAAAGAACTCGAAGACGCCCTGCGCTCCCTTTCGGAGCGCGGCATCGACTCCCCTGGCCTGCGCCAGCAGCTCGAACAGGCAATGGAAGCTGTTTGGGAAGTAGAAATGGCCCATAGTGGCGATCCATCCGCTACCGCGCAGCCGAGCGAGACGGCAAGACCGGAACGCCGCGCCTATCCACGCGAAGCCGTCGGCGGCCCCGGCACAATCATTCTCGCCGATGCCACAAGGCTTGATGTGACAGTGGTCAACAATTCCCGCACAGGCATCATGCTCGAACTATCGGACAATGTAGAACTGCCCCAAAGCTTCAACCTGCTCTTCAAGAACATTCTCGATCCCTGCGACCTAGTCTGGCAAAACGGCATTTTCGTCGGCGCTAAATACGCCAACTAATTCAGTTTGCACGGCCGATAGACACTGCTTCTTGGTCTTTCCACCGGGCCCTACAAGGTGCCGCCTCTGGGCATGGCCGCTTCGGCCCATCACTACGTTCCCTCTGATACGTTCCGAGAGAGCCCTCGTTTTTCGCTCGAAACGCCCATAAGTCGGACGCCTCAGAACTCCTGTCGTCAACCAGGCGACGGGAGCGAAGGCTTTTTCTACCACAGGGATCGCGCCCGGCAAAACCCGCCGCTTCCGCAGGCAACCGCCGGATGAAAATCCACGCACAGCGCCCAACTTGTCAGCAAATCTAAATTTTTTTACTGATCACAAGTTTGAGAAATTCAAGCAATTGATTTTATTGATTTTTTTCTGATGCCATGCGCAGATCGCATAGCTGGCATGTTAGTCACGGCCTTGGCCGTGATCTGCCATGCCCATATATAGAGCAAATCACAGCGGGGTTTCTCCTCCCTCCCTTGCTCCGCTGCGTTCCCTCCTGACAGGCCTTGAGCCTGTCTCCCTTGGGCTCCGCTCTCCCCTCGAGCGGGGCCTTTCTTTTTTCTCCTATCTTAGCAACTTGCTATGGTGCCGAAACGCCAGCCATGCGCTGACACGCGCGCGCCACCGAGCCTTGCAAAAATGCATGGCTGACATGTCAGCTTCGGGATTGTCTATCAGATCAGTAGAGTTCATATATGCACCCGTTGCTGAGGCGCGCTTCGATCTCCTCCTCCCTTCGAAGCAAGTATCGCAACACCGAGCTGCGGATCATTTCCTCCTCCCTTGATCCAAAGCTCACTGGCAGAGCGCATATCCTCCTCCCTTGCTCTCTGCCCCACTTTCGATTTGGCTCAGGCCCAGTCATCAGGCCCTATCTTCGGATAGGGCCTTTTTTTTCTTCACAAAACCTGTCACCAACCTGTCGCGATGCCCATAAAATGGACAGGTTGTCGCTGTGCCTAATGCATAGCTGTTATGACGAGCTATGCATTGCTGACCAAACGGTCAAAACCTATATTGGCCTTGTCGCTGCGACGCCGCTCCGTAACCTCCTCCCTCGGACCCGCGTTGCCGACACCCGGATTGAAACCGAATCCTCCTCCCTCGGTTTTGGTCAACCCGGTCAGGCGCTTATCCTCCTCCCTAGCGCAGGGCCAAAACTTGCGATTTGGCTTCGGCCCTATCATCAGGCTCCAACTTCGGTTGGAGCCTCTTTTTTTGCCATTCATTGCGCGCGATTCTGCATGGCAGCACTTCCCATTGAGCGTTTGCGATCCAAGCTGCGGCGCGGGATATTGATAACAACGACGGCGCTCGTGGTGCCCCGTCCCCTCCAAGGTCAGCGGCCCCGGCCAAAGACCTACGGCCCCGCCCATCCCCTCGGGCGGGGCTTTTTTATTGTCATCCAGTGCAGTTTCTGCCCGGCACATTTTGCCGGAGCCCATTTCGAGCACAACTAAGGCGCTGAATTTAAACGACTTATCTTCGGCACGTCGATTGCTTCACCTCTCCCAACTCCGGGAGACACGTCATGGTCGCCATCACATCAAATTCCTACTACGCCGCCTATCAGAACTATGCCACGGCAGGGTCAACGGCGAGCCAGAACACGTCCAAAAACAGCACGACCAGCCAGCAGACGCAGGCAGAAACCCAAAGCGCCGCCACCTCGGTTACACTATCAGAGGCCGCCAAGGCTGCTTTGGCTGAACGCGATTTCGTGACCGTATTGGCTGATACGCGCGCCAAACTGACAGCGCTCCTCACAGATGCAGTCCGCACCTCCCCCATCAAGGACAACAAGCTAGCCCTCGACCTCTCAACGCTTGATCAGCGCGAACTTTACGCAATGTCGAGCGATGACAGCTTTACGTCAGACGAGCGCACGGCCGCGGGACTGGAAATGCAGCGCCGCTTTGAGTCGGCCCTGTCTGGCCCGGCCTCCATCGCCAAGGTTACCGGCAATTATACAGGCCTCTACAAGGCGGCTGCCGCCTATCTGGACTCCCTGGGCACCGAAGAGCGCAACAGTGCGGACTGGAAAGCTGGACGCGACGCTGTGACCGAGGGGCTCAAGCAACTTCAGTCCAAACCGGGCACCCTGCCCAACCTTGGCGCCGACGACCCGGTAGCCCTTTATCTGGCTCTGAGCGAATCTGGCGACATCATCGAGCCATCGATGCCTGATCTGGCCTCCAATGCCCGCTCGACACTCAACCGGCTCTATGCGGAAGCTGAGGCGAACGGCAAGCCACCCACTTTCAACCGTCAGTCTAAGACGGGCCAATATATCGACGTCTCAAACTTCTCCAGTCGCGCGCTGTCATCTATCGTTCTCGATAAGGACGGCACTTTCAGCGCTGAAGAAGCCCGCGCCGCCAAATCTGTTTTGCAGGCGCGCAGCGGCGCAACCCTGCTGACCGGTTTCCAGAGCGCAAGCAAATCCAGCGATCCCACCGCCTTCAGCCAGAACATCATCAGCGCCTTCTCTTCCATGTCGGCAGAAGAGCGCCAGGCCGTGGGTTGGTCAGACCAGCTCTATCAGGCGGCCATGCAGTCTTACGTCACGACATCCAAACTGATGAACATGTTCACCGACGCCACCGGCGGCAACGGCACGCAAAGCCTGGCGATGCTGCTGGTCAAATAACACGCAACCATCACCCTCGGGTCTGACCCCAGGGTGCTTCACTTGGGTTCAGCGAATGCCCGCACAAAAATTCTGGATCCGCCGCACGGCTTCTTCCAGTTCCGCATTGCTCGCCGCATAGCTCAAGCGGAAATGCCCCGGCAGACCGAAAGCCGCGCCATGCACCAATGCCACTCCGGTCTCTTCGAGCAAAGCCATGACGAAATCTTCGTCGGTCTTCAGCATCGTGCCAGCCCCACTGGTCTTGCCCAATAGGCGCTGGCAGGACGGAAACACATAGAACGCGCCTTCCGGGGTGAGGCAATCGAGCCCGGTATTGGCGTTGAGCCCCGCCACCACCATGTCGCGCCGCTGCTGAAACACTTGCCGCCACTCAGAAAGGAAATCCTGCGGCCCGTTCAACGCCTCCACCGCCGCCCATTGAGAAATGGAGCTGGCATTGGTGGTCGACTGCCCTTGCAGCTTGGTCATCGCCGCCAGAAGCGGCTTTGGCCCCGTGCAATAGCCAATGCGCCAGCCTGTCATGGCATGGGACTTGGAAACCCCATTCATCGTGAGGGTCCTGGCCTGCAATTGGGGCTCAACCTGCGCGATCGTCGCAAAGGTCTTGCCGTCATAAACCAGCACTTCGTAGATGTCGTCGGTCAAAATATGCACATGCGGATGCCGCATCAAAACCGCCGCCAAACCCTTCAATTCCTCGGCAGAATAGGCAGCACCTGTCGGATTGGATGGCGTATTGAGGATCAGCCACTTGGTCTTGGGCGTAATCGCCGCTTCCAGCACCTCCGGCTTGAGCTTGAACCCGGTCGACGCATCGGCAACAGCAAACACCGGTTCGGCCCCGCAAAGCCGCACGATTTCGGGATAGCTGACCCAATAGGGCACCGGCACCACAACCTCGTCGCCGGGATTGAGCGTTGCCAGCAGCGCATTGAAAATGATCTGCTTGCCGCCAGAGCCGACAAAGCAATCCGCCGCCGTCACATCGAGCCCATTGTCCCTTCGGAACTTGGCCGCCACCGCTTCCTTGAGCTCAGCGATCCCGTCCACATTGGTATAGCGTGTCTTGCCCTCATCCATGGCCCGCTTGGCCGCATCGCGAACATTTTTGGGCGTATTGAAATCAGGCTCCCCCGCCGACAGCGCGATGATGTCTCTTCCCTCCTGGGCCATTACGCGCGCCTTCTGGCTGATCGCCACAGTCGCCGATGGCGCTACGCGCCCCAAAGCCTCGGAAAGAAAAGTCATCGCCACCTCCCAGAAAATGCGGCTCCGGTTTAGTGCAAGCCGGTCCGCCCGTGAAGGTCCAATCGCCACACTTCCGCCGCCAAATCACCCCGGCAGCTTCATAAAGCCCGCGCATTGGCGTGGTTCAAATAGTCCTATCGAAGCTAGGATAGCGACCTCGACCCCATGCACACTTCTACCTCATCCAAACGAGCTAAGGTCGGCTTCTTCGCCTTTTTCGGCCTTCTTGCCCTCGCGGCAATTCCAGTGGCGCTACTTGCCGGTGTCACTCCCGCCCGCGCAGCCAACATAGCGCAGCAGGCCGATACGCAGGTTGCCGTTTTCATGGTGCCCCTAACCCTGCTCGTTCTGGGCCTGCTCTTTGAAGCCGCCCGTTTTGTGCGGCGCGGTAACCTTCCCGCTCAGCTCGCCGATCTTCCCGCCCGGCCGCTGCAATGGCCACGCGATCCAAACGGCAAATAGTCCCCTCCCTTACCTCCTGACCAACTGGCCGACTTCAAAGTCGGCCTTTTTTTTTGTGACTTTCGGCCTATTGCCCAGACGTCGACACAGGTTCAAACTTCCATTTTGCCGGGAGGATTGACCATGCATGTCGACACGATCCTGCAGACCAAGGGCACACTGGTTTACACCCTGCCCGAAACAGCCAGTCTTGCGGAGGCTGTTGCCGTACTCAACACGCACAATATTGGCGCCATCGTCATCACGGCGGATAAAGACCACATCGTCGGCATCCTCTCCGAACGCGACATTGTCCGACAACTCGGCAAGCACCCATCCTCAGCACTTGGCCTCTCCATCGGCGCCTGCATGACGCGTGATGTGGTCACCAGCGATCGCATGACACCAATTTCCGAGGTTATGGAACGCATGACGCGCCGCCGCATTCGACATATGCCAATCGCCGAAAATGGCAGGCTGATCGGCATCATTTCCATCGGTGATGTGGTCAAACTCAAGATCGAAGAGGTCGAGCGGGAAGCCGAAGCGCTGCGCGATTACATCGCGAGCTGACGCAGCCCATCCACCCGACATTACCAATCTCTCCAAGTCTTCATCCTGTCGCAAGGTCGTGCACAGGTCGGCTTGCCTATGGTCCTTTTGTGCCGGTTTCACGGCCAATCCCATGCAAAGGATCAATGAATATGAAGACCATTTCCAGCACTGCTATCGCAGCCCTGATGACTGCAACGCTCGGTCTGTCTGCTGTGGCACCCGCCATGGCGCAGAGTGCGGCGGCGGCTCCCACCGCCGAGGCCAGTCAGAGCCAGACCACCGCGCCGCATGCAGGAGACCGTGCATTCCGTCCGGGCCAGAACGACCCGCGCCACAATGGCAATGCGGACCTGCTCAACTTTGAACGCGGCGGCGAAGCCATTGAGGTCGCTCTCGTCCGCCTCGCCCACAGGCTCGATCTGACCGATGCCCAAAAGTCTCTGCTCGAAACACTCAAGGCCGATGCTCTCGCCGCAGCCGACAGCCTCAAGACAACCACCGACACGCTGCGTCCCGCGGCGCCGACTGAAAGTGAAACCACGACAGCGCCTAATCTGGCTGACCGTCTTGAAACCCGCATTGCAATCGACACAGCGCGTCTTGACGCCCTCAAATCCGTTCAGCCCGCGCTGACGGCCTTCTTCGACAGCCTCACCGACGAGCAGAAGGCCGATCTTATGCCGCAACGAGGCCCCAATGGTGATCAGGCCCCACACGCAGGCAAGCAGGGCAACGGTCCTGACCGGCGCGATGATCAGCGTTCTAATGGCCAGCGCCCCGGTGGCCCCGGCCAGCCCAACGGCCCTGCCTCAACCAATAACGGCTGACCACAAATCCGGCCTGCTGCGCTCCTTCGGAGCAGGCCGTTCCCCTGCAGTGTCTTGTCCCCCTCAAACTTGGGCACTGCACAAACCCCGGCTCTCAACAGCCGGGGTTTGCTTTTTGATGCGCCTCGAATACCAATCAGGTAACGTTCCAAAGAGCCATCCATGACCAACCTGCCCCTCGACCCAACCCGTATTCGTGCCCTGTTCCCCGCTTTCACCGAGCCAAGTCTTGCCGGGCAGGCCTTTTTCGAGAATGCAGGCGGCTCATACACGTCCAAGCATGTACTGGATAAGCTCGAGCATTTTTATCGCGCCACCAAGGTCCAGCCCTATGGCGTTTATGCGGCGTCTATCGAAGCTGGCGAGGCCATGAACCTGGCATTCGAGCGAATGGCGCAGGCCTTCAATGTCAGCGCTGACTGGATTCATTTTGGCCCCTCAACCTCGGCCAACACCTACATCCTCGCCCATGCCTTTAGCGGCTGGCTCAAGCCCGGCGACGCCGTCATCGTCACCAATCAGGATCATGAGGCCAATGGCGGTAATTGGCGCCGTCTGGCAAAGCACGGCATAGAAATCCGCGAATGGGCCATCGATAAACAGACTGGCCGCCTCTCGCTCGCCGCGCTCGATGCCCTCCTCGACGATAAGGTCAAACTCGTTACCGCACCGCATTGCTCTAATGTAGTTGGCGAGATCAATCCCATCACTGACATCGCCGCCCGCGCCCATGCGGTTGGCGCGGTCCTAGCCGTCGATGGCGTATCCTATGCGCCCCACGGCATTCCCGATCTGCAGGCCCTTGGCGCCGATATCTACATGTTCTCGGCCTATAAGGTTTATGGTCCCCATCAGGGCGTTATGGCCATCCGGCCCAGCCTTGCCGAAGCCCTGCCCAATCAAGGCCACTACTTCAACGACATCAAGCCGCGCTATCGCCTGACCCCGGCTGGCCCCGATCACGCCCAGATCGCCGCCAGCGCGGGCATTGCCGACTATCTCGAAGAAGTCGCCGAGATCGCTGGCGACAGCGTATCCGGCGCTGATCCTTTCCGCCGGGCACATGCAGCCATGCGCGCGCAGGAAATCGCCCTTGCCCGGCCGCTCATGGACTTCCTGCGCACCCGCAATGACGTTCAGATTATCGGGCCAGATGATCCTGAACTGCGCGCCCCCACCATCGCCCTGCGCCACCGCGAACCTGGTATCGAGGTGGCAAAACGCCTTGCCAAGCACGGCATCATGGCCTCTGGCGGAAATTTCTACGCCGTACGACTGCTCGAAGCTCTTGGCATCGACCCCGACAATCACGGCGTTCTGCGTCTCTCCTTCGTGCATTACACTTCGCCCGAAGAAATCGAGAGCCTCATCAAAGCGCTGGACGCCGAACTTTAGGCCTCCCACTGTCATTTTCCCGACAAGGGGAAGGTCTATTTTCTATGCCCGATCCCCGCCTTGGCGAGGATCGCCGCTCAACGTCCGAGCTCTCTATGTCCCGCCCTTTTGCTACTGCCCTACTGCTGTTCTGCACCATCCTGTGGGGCTTTGCCTTCATCGCCCAGAAATCAGCGATGGACTCCATGGGACCGCTCACCTTTGCCGGCGTACGCTATCTTATCGGCGGCCTGCTCGTTCTGCCTCTGGCGCTCCATGAGCGTCGCCGTCGTCCGGTGCAATTGACCAGCAAGCACTGGGGTCTGATCATAGCCCTCAGCATCGTGTTTCTCATGGGGTCGTGGCTGCAACAGGCGGGTTTGACACTCACCACTGTCACCAATGCCGGCTTTCTCACCGGACTCTACGTCTTCTTCGTTCCGGTTCTGGGTTATGTGCTTTATCGCACGCGCCCGCACCCGATCATTTTCGTGGGTGTGCCGCTGGCGCTGGTTGGCATCTATTTCCTGAATGGCGGCGGCTTTGCCAGCTTCAATTTTGGGGATCTTCTGGTCGTCGGTGGGGCCGTATTCTGGGCGCTGCACGTCATCCTGCTCAGCGAAGCGGCCCGGGCGACCAACCTGCCGATCTTCGTGTCCGCCTTCAGCTTTCTGTTTGGCGGCATCGCCGCAAGCGGGCTGGCGCTGGGTCTCGAAGCCCCGACCCTCGACGCGATCATGGGCGGCTGGGTTGAAATCGCCTATGCCGCTGTGCTCTCAACCGCCGTGGCGTTCACCTTTCAAGCCATTGGCCAGCAGCATGTCCCGCCCGCCAATGCCGCAATCATTCTGTCGGCAGAAAGTCTTTTTGCTGCGCTGGGCGGCTTCGTCATCCTTGGCGAAAGGCTGCCCCTGATCGGCTATGCCGGGGCGACGCTTATCTTCGCCGCCATCGTCATGGTCGAAGTCGTTCCGCCATTATGGGCCCGTCGAAGGGCGCATGCCCCACGCATCACCAATTGACCTCTATTTGTCGTAGCGGTGCATCTGATAGGTCTTGCACAGGATCAGCGCAACGCAGCCGCGCAGCGTGATCCGGTCAGGGCCAACCTGGCTGATTGTACCGTCTGCCGTCTGGCCGAAGAGATGCAATTTACCCTTCCATTCCCCCGGTCTGGTGGGTTTCGCACGATCAATCAGCAACGTATTGAGATAGGGCATATTGGTCGGATTATCCGCGCCGCGCCCCAGCCAGACCAGCTCGGCACAAAGCTGCGTGCCATCGCCACAAAATGTGACATCATAGCGGGAATCTCTGGATTCAATTTCCCAAAGGCCCACCGGCGACGCCATGGCGGGTACGACACTTGCAAAAGCGAGGGTCGATGCGAGAACCAGACGGGACAATTTGAACATAAAACACTCCTGAAACCGCTGCAAAGTCTGCCTGCATTGAGATGAACGCCAACTGAACATCAATGTCACGCGCGCGTCATAGAGATTGATTAGTCTACGTTCATCCCGGCTTCCCCAAAGCCCGGATTGGCCGCCTTTTGCTTCCCCAGCATCGCGGCCCACCGGATTTCCCGGCCCCCAGCCCGGCGATCCGTAACCGAACCTTCGGTTCTTGGCCGCCCCCGGGCGGTCTCTTTTTTGACTAGAGCCTTTCCATCGCAATAGTGCGCACACTCTCGCCCATTTCGAGGTCTTCATACTCGTTCATTTCAACCCAACCACGAGCACGGTAAAAATCGCGCGCCCGAACATTGAACGCCCGCACCTCAAGTTTGCGCGCACCCTCGGCTTCCGCTGCATCCATCAGAGTCCTGCCGACCCCGGAACCGATCGCCCAGGTATCGACGTGAATAGCATGCAGATGATCGTCTTCGAGGTGATACAGACCAACCACGACGCCACCGCGTTCAGCAACCCGGAAGCGTTCTAGATAGGCGCTGACATAGCCATCCACAGGCCGCGCTGCATCATAACGGGCTAGCGCGCCGAATTGCAGATGCGGTGCCCAATGCGTCCGCCAGGACCGGTCGAGCAGGTTTCTGATGTCGTCACCATCGCTTTGGCGCGCCCACCGGATCACAATATCGGACATTGCCGCCTCACAATGAACTGTTGAACGTTGCGACCACCCCTTCATAGGCGACCGCTTCGGGTCTATTGCCTATCTGGTTCCAATGCTCAACCCGCGAGTGTCGCGCGCCATGGCCAAGCTCTATTTTTCCTATGCGGCGATGAATGCGGGCAAATCCACCCTGCTGCTTCAGGCTGCCTACAATTACCGCGAGCGCGGTATGCGAGTGCTGCTCTTCACCTGCGCGGCCTATGCCGGTGGCAAGCCGGGCATCATTTCCTCGCGTCTGGGCATTTCCGAGGAAGCCGAGCTTTATGACGACGATCTCGACCTCTATCAGCGCATCCGCGACTATGCAGAGGAATCCAAGGTCGATTGCGTCTTTCTCGATGAGGTCCAGTGCCTGACGCGCGACCACGTCTGGCAATTGGCGCGCGTTGCCGACCGGCTCAATATTCCCGTCATGTGCTATGGCCTGCGCACCGACTTTCTGGGCAATCCCTTCCCAGGCTCAATCGCCTTGCTTTCGCTCGCCGACACACTGCGCGAAATCCGCACCATCTGCCATTGTGGAGCCAAGGCCACCATGGTCGTGCGCCGAAATAAGCATGGCCGCGTGCAAACAGATGGCGATACAGTTGCCCCCGAAAAGGCTGATTATGTTTCTCTCTGCCGCAAGCATTGGGAAGAAGCGTTTGGCCGCTGGCCGGTGAAAGGACCCCGATGATGAAAACCGATGCGACCGAACCCAAAGGCGCGCTGACCATTCGCACACTTGCAATGCCCGCGGATACAAATCCGGCGGGTGACATTTTCGGCGGCTGGGTTCTTAGCCAAATGGATATTGCGGGCTCAATTGCGGCCCATGAACGGGTCAAGGGTCGCACCGTAACCGTGGCTGTCGAGGCGATGACATTCATCGCTCCGGTTAAGGTCGGCGATGTCCTGTGCGTCTACACCACCATTGAGCGGGTGGGCACCACATCGATCACCGTAAGCATGGAAGCCTGGGCCCGTCGCAACCGGCAGGATGATCGAGTGAAGGTCACCGAAGGTCGTTTCGTCTATGTATCTCTGGATGAAAATGGCCAGAAGAGTCCGATTCCGCCCGCCTGAAATTCTGTTCAGCCTGCGTTCAGCCTGCAAATGCTTTTCTTCTGCCCAAGACACCAATCGGTGTCACAGCGAAGCGGAGCCGCTTGGAACTAAGCGCCCTGAAGGAACTCTTTTCAGTCGGCCTCCGTTTCTGAGATCATAATTATGGCATGGCAGCCGCACAGCGTTGCTCTGGACTTCCAGGGCCGGCAAGCCAGAGCCAATAGGGAGCAAGCTATGCACCGTCAGACTCGTAAGAAACTGCTCAATCTGGTCACCGGCATTGCCGTGGCTGCTGCTGCTGCTGTGGTTTTCCTGCCCGCCGCACAGGCCGCACCCGGCACCGCCACCCAAAATGTGAATGTTCGCCAGGGCCCCGGCACCAGCTATGCCGTCACCAATACGCTTCGTCGTGGCGACGTTGTCGACGTCCAGCGTTGCCAGGGCTCCTGGTGCTACGTGCAGGGCCGCGGCTTTGCTGGCTGGGTTTCCGCCAGCTATCTTGCTGCCAGCGGCACTCCGGTGAACCCGGCCAATCCCGGCCTGTCCTTCGGCTTCACCATTGGTGGTCCGAACGGCCCCAATATCAGCATCGGCGTCGGCAACCAGCCACAGCCGCCGCGCCCCGGTCCGGGCCCACGCCCGCCGGTTGTTGAGCCAACTGCTGAAGTCTGTTTCTTCGACCGCACAAATTATCGCGGCCAGAGCTTCTGTCTCGAACAGGGTGACAATGTGCGCGATCTCGGCAACTGGACCGACCGTATCTCGTCTATCCAGAACACCTCCCGCGTGCGCGTCGAGGTATGTTCGGAAGTCGCCTATCGCAATTGCCGCACCTATACCACCAATGCGGCCACGCTTGGCGATTTTGACAAATACATCGCCTCGATCCGCATCCGCTGATCTGTTCAGCACTGCCGATTACACAGCGCCGCCCCAAAAGGGCGGCGCTTTTGCATGGAATGGCGCCTATCGCGTCAGAGGAAATACGCTGCGCACTTTTTCCTCGCGCAGCCACAAGGCGACCCATACCCCAATGCCCAGATAGAGGCTGAACAGCGTATGGCTGAACATCGGGTTATCGACCCGCAGATTGGCCGCAAGCGCTGCGCCCAAGAGGCCGGTAAACAGCGCCGCGCCCAACAGGGCCGTACGCGGAATAAGAAACAGGACAACACAGACCAGTTCGATCAGGCCGATAAGCAGCAGATATTTCGCTGGCCAGCCGACAACCTCCATTGGCTGCAGCGCCACATCCAACTGCAACAGCTTCGGCGCGACCGACGCCGCGAGCATGAACACAGCGATCAACCCACTCAGCACCCAACCGACAATTTTCATCTTATTCCTCCAATGGCGGCCCTGTGCCACCCTCACTCCCACGACGATTGATGCCATGTCCTTTCGACATGCAAAAGCCGGTCAATTCGAGCTTTTGTGAACGCTGGTGATGCAACGTTTAGGGCGTTCTTCGACTTTGCCCATGAGCCCGACGCTGATCCCGCGTCCAATTTACCCAGATTTGACAGGACCCTAAATGTTCAGACCCGCACAATTGCTGGCCGGCACGGCCCTCTCCTTTGCCTTGATCACAGCTCCGGCTCTCGCACAGAGCAGTGAACCAGTTGAGACCGCCCCACCCAATGCGCCAGACCAGCAGCCCGCCTTTGCAGATCAGGTCCGCGCACCACAGCCCGACAATCCGGTCGAGGTGAAGACAGAAACTGTTGCAGAAAACCTGCCTCATCTCTGGGCCATGGAATTCCTGCCCGATGGCCGTATGCTCGTGACCGCCAAGCAGGGCGCCATGCATATCGTCGACGAAAATGGCGAAGCTGGCCCTGAACTCACCGGCCTCCCCGAAGTCGATGCCCGCGGTCAAGGCGGCCTGCTCGATGTAGCGCTCGCCTCCGATTTTGCCGACACCAACCGCATCTTCTTCTCCTATGCAGAGCCCCGCGAAGGTGGCAACGGGACAACTCTGGCCTCGGCTACGCTTGTCTTGGACGACAATGGCGGCGGCGCACTCGAGGACGTCGAAGTCATATTCCGTCAGGAACCCACCTATGACGGCGACAAGCATTTCGGCTCCCGCATCGTACCGGTTGGTGATGGCACCCTTTACCTCACGGTCGGCGAACGCTCCGACGCGCCGGTCCGCACCCAGGCCCAGGAACTGGCATCCGGTTATGGAAAGGTGTTCCGCATCGACTACGAAGGCAATGCAGTTGACGGCAATCCATTTGCCGACACAGCAGATGCGCTGCCCGAAATCTGGAGCCTGGGCCACCGCAACACGCAGTCCGCCGCCCTTGATGGTGAAGGTCGGCTCTGGATCGTCGAGCATGGGGCGCGCGGCGGCGACGAACTGAACCTGCCCGCGGCCGGTCTCAATTACGGATGGCCAGACGTCGCCTATGGCATTGAATATAGCGGCGACCCGATCGGTGGTGGCATCACCGCAGATGCCGAAACCGAGCAGCCAGTCTATTACTGGGACCCGGTAATCGCGCCTTCGGGCATGGCCTTCTATGAAGGCGATGAATTTCCCGATTGGAACAATACCTTCCTCATAGGCGGCCTTGTAACCGGCGGTGTCGTGGTCGTTCATCTCGACAATGACCGCGTTGCCTTCGAAGAGCGCATTCCCCTCGATGCGCGCACCCGCGACGTTCGCGTCAGCCCCGACGGTGCGATTTACGCCGTGACGGAAAACCCCGATACAGGAACGTCCAACATCATCCGAATAACGAACGCGAGCTAAGCGCCCTCATCCTCCCCCTTCATAAGGGGGAGGCATGCCTCAACAACCGTCAGCAAACGACCCCATTGCGGCAGTATACCTGACTGCCTCGCGCGCCCGATAACAGACATCCATCACGCACGATTACTCCTAGTCAGCTGCCCGCCTAACTTTGCAGATGGCTAAAACCGAAAATCGTTGCTGAGAAATTGAGAGGGCTGGCTACGACCTCATCGAATGCGAGTGGCCAACAGTTTTCCGCTGACCTTAGACTATCAAATTTCGCCAGTGGAGCAAGGTGCCCCGGGTTGGACCTGCTATGCCTAATTCGCTCTGGTTTGGATGGCCCCGTTTCCTCATTTTCTGGATTGAAAAGGAGGACGCCTTGAATACCGCTTCCATGAGAAAACTGGTCCGAGTTTTGGGAATGCTCGGTTCAGAACACGGAGGCGAACGCGCTTCCGCAGCGCTTGCGGCGCATCGCGTTGTTACAAGTCACGGCACCACATGGTGGGCGCTACTCAACCAGGAAGAGACTCCCGGCAAAGTGGTTGAGGTCCACAGAGTGTATACCTACGGCATCGACGAGCATGCGGCTGCAGAAGCGCGAATTAGGCAAATTCGCATGACGTGCGACGCCTTAACGAAGGAGAACGAGACCCTGAGACGTCGGATTGCAAATACGGCTGAGCAAGCGCGGAAGGCGCGCATGCAAGGTGGGTAACTGCGATGAAAACTACAGGCTCACGTTTTCAACGCTTCGATCGCTGAAGGTCTGTATGCCACCCCGGAGAGGTCGGGCCGCCTTCGACGCCAAGATAGCGGCTGGCTAGGGGCACACACTGACCCCATTCTCGACATTCGATATCGTTTCGAAGTTGTCCAGAAGCGGACATAACTGGTAAATCGGGCACGTAGGGGTGAACTCGTTCTGTCGGTTCCTCCGAGCCGGTGAATGGGCGTATGTGATGGTTACAATTTCAATTTGTGGATCGATGGTTTTTGCGGATCAGATGGAGGCGATGGCCCGTTCCTTAAGGGAACTCGGTTTCGACGCACTGACCCCAGCTAAGGAAGAGCGCGACCAGGACTGGTCGGATTTTTCAGATGCCAGCCTGATCGCACTTAAGAGGTCATATATCGATCAGCACCTCACAAAAATTCGCCGTTCGAGCGCGGTGCTCGTCGCGAATTTTCGCAAGCATGAAACAGAAGGCTACCTTGGACCCAACACGCTGATGGAAGCGGCATTTGCTTATACGCTGTCTATTCCGGTCTTGTTTTTATACGACCCTTCTCAGCAGCCATGTGGATTAGAGTGCTTGGCAATTTCTAGCGGAGTGCTGGAAGGCGAACCCACGAAGGCCCTGTGTTTCCTGAAGCAAACCTAAGCGAATGAGCTGGGTCTGATTCAAGCTCGAAGTTCACCAAAACCTGACTGTCGGGAAACCACCCCAAAGCCGACGATCTTCCCCATTTCTCCACTGCCCTTTCATCTCCCGACGCCCTGCAGCATTCGCCTTTTTCTTGCTGCTGGACTAAAAGCCGAAATCCCGACGCAACCCAAAGCTGACCGTCCCCATGATCGCCTGGCAAAAACTCGACGAAACCACCATGCCCGGCGGCGGCAAGCTGACGCTGATGCAGCGCGGCACCGAATTCTCGATCATGTCCGGCACGATTGGGCTGATGAACAGCCGCATGAGCGGGTCCGAAGAACAACTCGCCACGCTCTCCGCCGCTCGTGTCGGCAAACGTCCCAATGCACGTATCCTGATCGGCGGTTTGGGCATGGGTTTCACCCTGCGCGCCGCTCTTGCCGCTTTCGGCCCGGACAGTCAGATCGTTATTGCCGAACTTGTGCCCGCCGTCATCGCCTGGGCCCGCGGACCGCTCGCCCCCATCCACGGCGACAGTCTCAATGATCCCCGCGTCACCATCCACGAAGGCGATGTCCGCACCGCAATCAGCGTCGGCCAACCCTTCGACGCCATCCTGCTTGACGTCGATAACGGTCCCGATGGCCTGTTCCGCCCCGAAAACGACCGCCTCTACAGCGCCACCGGCCTCGGCAATACCAAGGTTGCATTGAAGCCGGGCGGGCATCTGGCCGTCTGGTCGGCATATCCCGATGCCGCCTTTGCCAAACGCCTTGGACAATCCGGCATGGCAATCGAAAAAGTCCGTGTTCGCGAGCGCAGCAATGGCAAGGGTGCCCGCCACCTCATCTGGTTCGCCACTAAAAGCGGCAGGAGCCCCTGAAGCCTTCACATGCTTTGATCTGATACCCAGCATCCGGGTTCACTTGCCAACAAGAGCCCGCGCCAATCAGGCCTTGAAACGGTTCTCCCGATGCCAGGAGAGAAAAACAGGATGCGGCCAGTCTCTCTGATTTTCGGGCATTAGCAGCCGCCCGCTTCTGTTGATCAGGCTCTCAATCGAGTCACGGTCGTTCACATGCCGAGACACCAGAATGCTGAAGTCATCTTCGACCGAAATCAGGCCCCTATCAAACATCCAGTGGACCGTGCCTGACAGAGCAAGGCCGTTCTGGACCCGGTCGGGCCCTTTCGATTCGACAGGACGAATGTGAGCGGCCTCGACTTCGGCTCGCCCCCCGCCATTGATCAATTTGAGACCCGTCACGCAGCAGCGCTCATTATACGCCTTCAGCACCAGCCTGCGGAAAACGCGATCGCGCACAAGTCGGGATGTCAGTCCTTCAATACGTGGGCGATCGACCTCGAATATCGCCTGCTCGGCCTCGTCAAATTGTCCCCACTCGTGAGTGTCTGTCTCTTTGGCGCCGGTTCGCGGCAGCAAATCTTCTGAATCACCCAGGCCGAGCGTCACGATACGATTGAAGTCCTCAGCTGAGAGCGGCCGTACGGCAGACTGAGCCCGCCCAGAATTCCGTCCGGCCGCATTGAGCAGCCCCCTCTCGACCACTGCACCATCATGCACGTAGGAGACGCAGGTGGGAAACTCGAGATATGTCCCTTCAGCGATCAGCGCCAGGAACATACCGTCCGAAGTCGGATCGGGCACAATGCCCTCGACCTTGGCGACAGCATAATAACCCTTTGAGGCTTTGACCTTGGTCGGCTCATAGTACACGATCCAGTCGCCCACAAACTTGGCCGCGCGCGAGTAATACATTGCCGGGAACTGATAGCGCCGCGCCGGGTCGTCCTCATAAATCGAGTCTGCCCGATGCACGAATATCCCGAAACCCATGTCGCCCCCGTATTTTCCCTAAGGTAGAATGCCTGATCGACGCTGACGAGCCTCTTTGTAGTAAAGCTCAGCAATGCTACGTTTCGTGATCTGTTCTGCTGCTGACATTGAGTGGCAGTGCACCCATCTATGGGTTCTCCACCCCTCGCTTCCAATTTGACTGAAAGTCCGCCATGCCCCCCAAATCCACACGCCCCGGCAAGGCCGAGTTTTCCATCGACGACTTCTTCGCCGAGATTGAAAAAGCCGAGGATATTCAGGCGAGCAAGCCGCTCTATGCCGAGCGGATGAAGAACAAGCGCGCCCTCGACCGCGCGGACGCCGCCGAGAAAGAAGCAGCCGCGCCAAAGACCGCTCTCGAAAAGCGCCGCACCACGAAATCCAGCCACGACACCGCCACCGGCATGGCGAAAAAGACCGGTAAGACCAAGATCAACTCTGTCGACCGTGTCGATTTGGATGGCATGGGTGAAGCCCCGCAGGCCGGTTTCAACCACATGCCCTCCGCCAAGGCCCTGTCCCGCGCCGCCGCCACCGATCCCGAAGCCATCGCCAAGGTGCGTGAAGCCCTCGACGCCTCGGTCAAGAAAAACAAGGCGCGCAACAACGAGGACGTGTCTGGCGCCACCACGGTTGGCGTCACCGCCACGGTGAAGGCCCTCGAACAGATCATCCTCCACGGCCGCAAGGAGGTGGAAGGCTCCGCCCCCTGGATGCCGCACCGTCCCGAGCGCCCGGCCAAGCGCGGCGCGAGCAAACCCTTCCGCCTCGACACTAGCTATGTCCCCGCCGGCGATCAGCCCACCGCCATTGCCGAGCTGGTTGAAGGCGTCGAAAACGGCGAAACCGATCAGGTCCTGCTCGGCGTCACCGGCTCGGGCAAAACCTTCACCGCCGCCCAGGTCATCGCCCGCACCCAGCGCCCGGCCCTGATCCTCGCGCCCAACAAGACCCTCGCCGCCCAGCTCTATTCCGAGTTCAAGGGCTTCTTCCCCGACAATGCGGTCGAGTACTTCGTTTCCTACTACGACTATTACCAGCCCGAGGCCTACGTCCCGCGCACCGATACCTATATCGAGAAGGAATCCACCATCAACGAGCAGATCGACCGCATGCGCCACTCGGCCACGCGCGCGATCCTCGAACGCGACGACGTCATCATCGTCGCCTCGGTCTCCTGCATTTACGGTATCGGCTCGGTGGAAGACTACACCGCCATGACCATCGACGTGCAAAAGGGCGAAAAGATCGACCAGCGCCAGCTGCTCGCAAAGCTCGTCGCCCTGCAATACAAACGAGGCGATACCGGCTTCGTCCGCGGCACATTCCGCGTACGCGGCGATACCGTCGAAATCTTCCCCGCCCACTATGAAGCCGCCGCTTGGCGCGTCACCCTTTTCGGCAATGAAGTGGAAGCGATCACCGAATTCGATCCGCTGACCGGCAAGAAGAGCGCCGACCTCACCTTCATCCGCGTCTATGCGAACAGCCACCACGTGACGCCGCGCACGACGATGAACCAGGCGATCAAGCAGATCCGCGCCGAACTCGCCGCGCGCCTTCAGGAACTCAACGGCGCCGGCCGCTTCCTCGAAGCCCAGCGCCTGGAACAGCGCACCCTGTTCGATCTCGAAATGATGGAAGCCACTGGCTCCTGCGCCGGCATCGAGAACTATTCGCGCTACTTCTCCGGCCGCAAACCCGGCGAGCCGCCCCCGACCCTGTTCGAATACCTGCCCGACAATGCGCTTGTTTTCGTCGACGAAAGCCACGTCACCATCGGCCAGCTCGGCGCCATGTATCGCGGCGACCTGCGCCGCAAGGCGACCCTGGCCGAATACGGCTTCCGCCTCCCGAGCTGCATGGATAACCGCCCCCTCCGCTTCGAGGAGTGGAACGCCATGCGCCCGCAATCGGTCTATGTCTCGGCCACCCCCGGCTCCTGGGAAATGGAACAGACCGGCGGCGTTTTCGCCGAACAGGTCATCCGCCCCACCGGCCTCATCGATCCCCCGGTCGAAATCCGCCCGGCCACCCATCAGGTCGATGACGTCATCGACGAGATCCGCCAGACCATCAAGGCCGGCTACCGGACCCTGTGCACCGTCCTCACCAAGAAAATGGCCGAGGACCTCACAGAATACATGCACGAACAGGGCATTCGCGTGCGCTACATGCACTCGGACGTCGACACCATCGAGCGCATCGAGATCATCCGCGACCTGCGCCTCGGCGCCTTCGACGTGCTGGTGGGCATCAACCTCCTCCGCGAAGGCCTCGACATCCCCGAATGCGGCCTCGTCGCCATTCTCGACGCCGACAAGGAAGGTTTCCTCCGCTCCGAAACCTCCCTCATCCAGACCATCGGCCGCGCCGCGCGTAACGTCGACGGCAAAGTGATCCTCTATGCCGACAAGGAAACCGGCTCGATGGAACGCGCCTTGGCCGAAACCAACCGCCGCCGCGAAAAACAGATCGCCTACAACCTCGCCAACGGCATCACCCCCCAATCGGTGAAAGCCCGCATCAACGACATCATCGACTCCAGCGCCGAACGCGACCACGTCACGATCTCCATCGGCAAGGGCAAGGACGGCAAGGAAAAGACGGTCACCGGCGACAATCTGGCCACGGTCATCAAGGACCTGGAACGCGAAATGCGCGAGGCGGCGACAAACCTTGAGTTTGAAAAGGCGGCAAGGTTGAGGGACGAGGTGAAGAGGTTGAGGGAGATGGAATTGGATACGCTTGAAGGCGAGGTGTCCTGACCGAGCACACCAAACGTGACCAAAGGGCGGACGAATCTCTGCTATGGAGATAGAGACGTGAAAACCGAGTCCAAGTTATCCAAGCAAAGCTGTGGACGAGGCAAGCGAGGCGGCGAATACGTCAGGCAACACTTGGAGGATGGAGCGAAATGGCAAAGAGATTTGTAATGACTCCGGCCGGGACATATGTAGCCGGCGACCGATATACAATGGCGCCCGATTCCACCTTCGTCGGTGGGGACCGTTGGACAATGGCGCCGGATGGCACATTCGTCGGCGGAGATAGGTGGACTATGACACCAGACGGAAATTTCGTTGGCGGAGATAGGTGGACTATGGCCCCGGATGGAACATATGTGGGTGGTGATGGGTGGGTACTAACGCCCGACGGCAAATACGTTTGAGACCGTCGTCACTTTTTGGCTGTGGTGAGGCCCTTTCGCTTTAGCGACTCCATCACAGTGTTATAATTCACATCCCTTGCCGGTGTTGGCGTGGCAGCGGGTGCCGGAATAGGTGGGCGTGGCGCCTTTGCCACATTTATCGGGAGCAGGAAACTCATCTGACTGCCTCTCACTGGCTGCCTAGACATTTTCAACCTCCTTCAAAAGATGAACCACTTCTAGCTCTTCGCGAGTTACCAAAGATTCAACGGATTGCGCTGCCAGCGGTTTCGCATCACCTCTCGATTTCATCAAGGCTTGACCTGCCGCTTTCCGCACAGGATTCTGCGGAAACAATCTCGCGAAACTACGGGGAGCAACTCCTTGGTACTGCAAGAACAATACTTTCTTGCCCGCATCGTTTTCCGACGTACCAATGGCATCGTTATGCAGCTTTAGAGCCAAACTTTTGGGGTAAGGCTCAATGTAGAATACCGTTCGTATCCCAGCGGCCACAATATGACGCGCGCAGTTATGGCACGGAAACGTCGTGCTATAGAGAGTGCTGCCTTGAACGGCCCCGTGCCCGTCTCTAGCCACGGAAACAATTGCCGCCATTTCAGCGTGTACTGACCTAGAAAACTCAATTAAACCCTTTAGTCTTGAAGTGCTTTTCAGTTTAGATATGAACTCAGCTCGTTGAGCTACAGAAGAATCCGCAAACGATTTTTCAGCGATGGAAAGAATCTGATTGAATATCGCGTCTTTCTCGTTGTCATTGTGGCAAACCTTGCCACCCCAATTGTAACACCGGTGATCTAAAGAAGCCTCGAGATCGGATGAATACAACCCACCCCCGAAACGCGGTACATCGTTCGCTCCCGACCCTAAAATTTCTCCATCTGAGCTCTGGATGACAGCCCCAACTTGGCGGGAAAGGCAGGCGGATCTAGCCGCAACGTTCGCAGCCGCGAACATGGCGCTTTCATGCGAGTTGGGCGTGCTCACCCCAACCTGAAATAGCCTATCAAGGAAGGAAATCACCTCTTTGTCCAACCGAATAGTGTTTTGCTCATCATTCCTGATGAACACGTCGGCCAAAGTCATGGTATCCTTCACGGACTGACCGTAGTCGGTCCCCTCGTCGTAATCTTGATCGTTAATTAGATGCAGATAAGAACTATTCGGGTTGTCCTTATTTATTCTAGAAACACGCACATCCTCTGGCGCAAAAACTCCCACTAACCAGAACAAATTTCCATAAACCAAGCGCAGACGATCCGCTTCCGCAGGGTTTTTTAGAGAGTCAACAATTGTACAATGACGGCGTACAAGCTTACTGGCGTCCTCACTTCGCGAGGCATGTATCGACTGAATTGCGAACTCGGAAAGAACGGCTTCACCAAACTTTTCGCGCAGAGAGCTACCGATTTTTTGAAGCTTGGCGACCCTTTCGATGTCGTCTGCATCCACTTCGGACAGGTTTACCAGTGGCGCCTTGCTATTGATTAGTCCGCTCAGCTTTACGACATCAACACTATAGCCAAATTGTTGAGTCAGCGCCTTTTGCAGTGAGGCGGCCGTGGTGGAAACTCCCGCACCTACCGGCCCGACAAGGCCGATTACCAACTCAGACGTAATGCGGTCCTCGTTGGTATACGGAACATCTTGTTCGTTCCCATCGGTCGCCTGAGCATCGACCATTGCGACGTGAGCCATTCCCCCTCCGACTCTATCTGTTCTGACGCAGTATTAATGCAAGAAATAAATTCTACAACATTCAAGGTTATTGAGGACTACTAGGTCGTAGAAGGCAATGAGGGAATGGCGATAACCCCACCCTATCCCCCCAATAAAAACCCTTCATTGGACACTCTGCCCGTCCAGCGCCACACCCCCGCATGACCACCGCGCTCCTCTCCAACGGCGGCCCGCCGCTTGATGATGACGACACCTACACCCCGCCCTGGGGCAGGAACGGAATTGGCCGCTATTTCGAATGGGCGGCGGCGAAGAAAAAGGCCTTCGATGCGCCGTTCGATATTGCAAAACTCCGCGCCCAGCGCGCCGCGCTGATCGGGCTGACCTATGAGGAATATGTGCTCGAAATCCTCGAACGCGGGCGGTATCTCAACGCTGGCGACGCCGAGCGGATTGCCGAGATCGTGGCCAAGCGCGGGGTGCGGTATTGAGGCACTACGCTTAAGCACCCACCAGCTGTCACCCTTCGAGACGATCCGGAGGGCAAATCTCTCCAGCGGAGAGATTTGAGTCGAGAAGGCCATGAGAGCTATGCTCGAATGGCGCCGGGCTTGACCCGAGGGCTCTGGACTTTCCGTCAGTTGCATCACCAAGAGGCGATAAGTGAAACACCCTCGGGTCAAGCCCGAGGGTGACAACCTGTGTTTGAACCGCCCGAGGGTGACGACCGGTCTATATGGCGCCAGAAGGATAACGAGTGGACGTGCGAAACACCCCACGATGACAATGGGCTCCTACAGCGCAATGTCGTCCCACAGGTCGCGCCATTCCGGGTTGCTTTCTTCGATCAGCGCAATTTTCCACTGTCGGTACCAGCGCTTGAGCGATGTTTCGCGCTGAATGGCCGACCCTATCAACTGGTGCTCTTCGAACCAGACGAGGCGTTTGATTCCCTTGGCTTTTGTGTAACCAGCAACAAGGCCTTCGCGGTGTTCGTAGACACGGCGCACCAGATCATTGGTCACACCGATATAGGTCTGGCCATGGCGCATATCAGCAAGGATATAGACGAAGGCGCGCATGCCAATATCTTCAAGTGAAACGCCCTCGGGTCAAGCCGAGGGTGACGGCCGGTGTGTGTGGCGCCAGCCTCCAAAAAGTTATCCCCGCCCCCAATACCCTCCCCTATTCTCCACCCATCCCCGCCAGTTACGCGGTTCCGACGCAGGGCCGGGTGGGGAGGCCGGGAAGAGGGGCGCCTCTTTACGCGGGTAGAAGCTCGGCAGCCGGACCTGCAAGATGGTTTCGCCTGATACCGGACCCGTGAAAAATCCGTCTCCGTGACAGGCGGCCTTTGGCTTGCTCTAAAAAGTCCAGAAGGGCCAAAGGCCGCCTGTTACCGTATCAGCGCAAGCCGCAAGGCCGGGCGCTTATCCCCGCTGGTGGCGCCTGTGCCTACACTGCCTCGACTGCATCATCAGGAGGCAAGCATGTCCATCCCACAACCACTCGGCCCCCGCGCCCTCGACAGTTATCGCCGCCTGCATCTCGAAGTGGAAGCGCTCCGCTCCACCATCACTCTACGCAAGCCTTCGGGCACTATGGGCGAGGACATGATCCGGGGGCTCAACAGCATGCACCAGCGGATCAACAAACTGTTCTGCCGCCATGCCAGCCTGCCGCGCTTTCCCGGCCTCACTCAGACCACGCTGAGCCAGGCCGATTTCACCTGTCTCGTCGCCCGTCTTTCCGACAGTCTGCGCGAGTATCAGGCACTGCATGCCGATCAGCTCGCAGATTGGAACGACGATGATGATTTCGGTGACGGCCTGCCCTCGCCGCATATCTAGGCGGAAGCGACCTTCCGCCTTGAACCCGCCACGGGGCTCGCGCATTTAAAGGGCAACAGCTCAGGAGAGCCCCATGCGCGCCCTCATTCCCCTGGCCCTCGCGGCCCTTGCCCTCGGCAGCGCCGTTCTGCCCGTCCAGGCCATGACCGTCACCGCCCGCGTCTCGGGCGGCAATATCGCCGTCCATACCGGCCCCGACGATCGCTTCCCCATCATTGGCCGCATTGCCGACGGCACCGAAATCCCCATCGACCAGTGTACCCAGACCGATAGCGACAGCCGCCGCGGCAGCTGGATCGGCGATGCCGGCCACACGCTCTGGCCCGCCGGCGCCAAGACCTTCTGCCGCATTCCCGATTACGGCTGGGTCGCGAGAAACCAGATCGTCGGCCGCGGCCTCGTCAACGTCACCCCGCCCGATTTCGCCGGGCCGGGCTGGTAAGGCCACCAAATGCAGTGTTCATCGTCACAACCCGACTTGATCGGGTGGTCCATGCCTCCGCCAACTGGATTGCCTGAGAAAACGCGGCGCTAAGCCTTAAAGCCAGCCCGCCAGTTCGCGGCGCACCATGCGCTCAACAAAATCCATCCCCCCGGGGGAGGCATTGAGGCAGGGTATATAGGCAAAGTGTTCGCCCCCAGCTTCCATGAAGCTTTCGCGCACCCCGATATTGATTTCTTCCAGCGTCTCGATGCAATCGGCGTGGAAGGCCGGGGCCAGAATAGCCACCTTCTTCACGCCCTTGCCCGGCAGCGCTTCCAGCGTCTTGTCGGTATAGGGCTGCAGCCACTCCGTCGGCCCGAACCGGCTCTGGAACGTCACCATCAGCTTGTCCTTGTCCCAGCCCAGATATTCCCGCACCAGCCGCGTCGTCTTGTAACACTGGCAATGGTACGGATCGCCCTTTTGCAGATATTCGACAGGCATGCCGTGATAGGAGGTCACAACCAGGTCCGGCTCGAAATCGAGCGCCGCCACGCCATCGCGGATCGAGTCGCCCAAAGCCTTGATATAGTCCGGGCTGTCGAAATAGGCCGGTGCCGTCCGCACCGCCGGCTGCCAGCGCATGGTCTTCAGCGCGTCGAACGCCTTGTCATTGGCCGTGGCCGTCGTCGTCGCCGAATATTGCGGATAGAGCGGCACCAGCAGAATACGCTGACAGCCCGCCTTTTGCATCTTGTCCAGCACCGAGGCCGTCGATGGATTGCCATAGCGCATGGCGTATTCGACCATGATGTCCTCGCCGGCAAGGCGCTGCGCTAAATTCTCTGTCTGCTCACGGGTAATGACCCGCAGCGGGCTCTCATTGGTCCGCTTGTCCCATATCTGCGCATAAGCATGCCCGCTTTTTTGCGGCCGGAACGAGAGAATGACGAGGTTGAGGATCGGCCACCACAAGAACTTGTTGGTCTCGATCACCCGCGGATCAGACAGGAATTCCTTAAGATAGCGGCGTACGCTCCAGTAATCTGTAGCGTCCGGCGTTCCGAGATTAAGCAGCAGCACCCCGATTTTCTGCTTGGGCACGGCGGGATGGTTCGGGGGCATGTGGTCGGACATCGGGGCCTGTTTGGAAGCGTTCCAGTGTGCGGCGCACCTTACTCACTTCCGCCCTTATCGCAAGGCGGCGATGGGTCGCGCTGTCGATTGATCCAGATCAGCGACTAAACACTGGCAATCAGCAGCAATATCCCGAACGCCAACACAGCAATAGCGCCAAGTAGTTCCGCCCACCATACGATATGGCCCGCCAGCGCGCTATCAGCTCCGCCAATGCGCGACGCGAGGCCCTTTGCCATCACAGCCAGCGTAGCCAGACTCGCGACGGTAATCGCCGTACCAAGGCTCATCAGCAGCACGGAAACTATCCCCGCCGCCAGCAATCCCTGCGACAATGCAAAAACCAGCACTACCAGCGCACCGGAACAGGGCCGCAGCCCCACTGCAAGGACCACACCCAATTGTTCGCGCCAGTTACCTCTAATGTCCGATGGTCCGACAGCATGGTGCATATGGTCGTGCTCATCATGATGGTGATCGTGACCATGATGGGCGTGTTCGCGATGCACGTGGCCATGGTTATGGCCCAGCCCAAACACCTTGCGGATCACAAGCCAAAGCCCGAGCAGGGCCACAAGGGCATAAGACACTACGCCCACCCAATGCGCCGCTTCGCCCATTGCCGTACTGGTCAGGTTGAGCACACCGGCCAGAACCAGCACGAACGCAATTGCCACAAAGGCCTGCATCAGAGCCGAAATCCCGCTCAACATGATGCCCTGCCGCAATTGCCGCTCATTGGCGACCACGTAAGACGAGATGACCACCTTACCATGGCCTGGCCCTGCAGCGTGGAACACGCCATAGAGAAAGCTCAAGCCACCCAGCACCCAGAAGGCATTTCCGTCGGTGCGCAGCCCATCGAGCGCTCCGGTCATCGCAGCGTAGAAGGTGCGCTGCTGCTCCTGCAACCAACCAAAAAATCCAGTGCGCGGCAAGTTGAGACCGACTTCCGGCGGCGGCCCGCCAAACGGCGTGGCGCGGCTTTGCCCAACCTGATTAACGGCCTCGACGGCGGTGGTAGCGATAGGCATCGCGCCGCAGTTCAGCACGATCATACCCTGCGTGCCACGCATTGCGGCAGCAAGGTCCGGCGGCAATTCAGTTACCTCAGGCCCCAGCGCAAAGAGACGTTCTTCTACTTCGCGCGCCATGGGTTTTGGCGGCTCCAGATGCACGGCGCAATCGTCGCCTGCATTGATCAGCGTCACATCGGAAACGTCATCGAATGCTATCGCGACGTAATATTCCGCATCATAAACACCCAGTTCAAACCGCCCATTTATAGGCTGTGGCTCAATGGCAGCGAGCGAGAAATCCAGAGTAACCCGATTGTTTTCGTAGCGCATGCGCTGGTCGCCAACGGCATTGAAATCCATGCCGTCGCCAGCAACGGTGTAAAAGCCATAATCGGCCAGCCCGAGCATGTTTTCATCGGCCAGCTCCTGCATTTCCTCAGGCTCGACGACACCGTTTCCGTTGGTATCAAGCCCCTGCACCATCCAGACAGAGAAGGCCGTATCGAACGTCCAACTGTGATGCAGCGTCGCGATACGTCCTGCATCGTCCAGCCCGATTTCCACCGTGGCATCGATGAAAATGTGCGGATGCGCCAATGCTGGCCCGCTCATACCGAGCAGCAGCAGCCCGGTTGCCGCAATCCATTTCGGCCAGCCGTAAAAATGCAAGTTGATTTGCCCCTATGTAATCGGGTGCGTGGCGAACCAATCCACCAGATGGTCGATCAGCGCCCGCACCTTGCCCGCCAGATGCCGCCGGTGCGGATAAACCGCCTGCAGCGTTTGCCCGGTGGGCAGGAAATCGGTCAGTACCGGCACGAGTTCACCCCGCGCCACCACCGGATCAGCCAGATAGGATGGCAACATGACAAAACCGAGGCCCTGAATCGAGGCGGTTCGCGCGGCAAGCGGCGAATTGACCCGCACAGGCCCATTCACAGGCACCGAAATAGTCTTGCCGTCCTCGGTGAAGCGCCAGTTGGATTGACCCTGCAAATTGACGTCGATGATGCAGGGCAAATGCCGCAAATCTTCGGGATGCTTGGGTGTACCGATTTTTTTGAGCAGATCGGGCGATACACCGGCCACCACATGCATATCGGCAATTTTACGGGCGATCAGCGAGGAATCGGCCAGCGTCGAAATGCGCAGAGCAACGTCGATGCCCTCATCGACCAGATCGACATAACGATCCTCAAGCCTCAGATCGAGCGTCACCTTGGGATACTTTTTGAGATACTCAAAAATCGCCGGCGCCAGCGTCGATTCACCGAAATTGCGCGGGGCCGAAACCCGCAGCAGTCCACGCGGTTCGCTGGTCTGGTCGCTGATCGTGGCGTCGAGGTCATCCAATTGCTGAAGCAGGCCCGACGCTTCACGGTAATAGGCCTCACCCGCTTCCGTCAGGCTCAGCTTGCGCGTCGTGCGGTTCATCAGCCGAACGCCGAGGTAATCCTCAAGGTCGGTCACATATTTGCTGAGCAGCGCCTTGGACCGCCCATGCTGACGCGCCGCAGCCGAAAAACCGCCGGAGTCGAACACCTGAACGAAAGCACGGATACGGGCAATGTCCTGCGTCATGATCTTCCGTTCGCTGCAAGATGGTCAATCCACGCATAACTCATCTGCATTGGGTGAACAATAACGCCCCTTGGTCGTTGGAGGATTAACGATAGACTGGTATCTCAATCGACGCCGACCAGGAGTTCGGACTATTTTCCCGCCTATGTCCAAGCCCTCATCACGTTCAGCGCTGTACCGGCTCATCGAAGCTGGCCAATTGGCGCACAAGGCTCTGCTGGTGCCGCTCCTCGAAAAAGGTCTCGAGCCGGGCGATGATGCCGTTCTGTTCGTGCTGGGGCGTTCGGGCACCACCGAGACTGCACTTGCTGAAGAGCTGGGCCTTCCCATAGATCATCTAACCGCCCGGCTTGAGCGCCTCGCTGGACGCGATCTGATAACCCGCCAGGCGGTGGGCCCTGAGCTAGAGCCCGGCATCGCGCTCACCGAGCGCGGTCTGCGCATCCGCAACAATCTGGCCGATCATTGGACGCAGTTGGAAGAAGCGCTGCTTGGCGAACTCAAGACTAAGCATCGCAAGCGCTTTTCCGAAACGCTCGGCCGCTTCGTGGAACTCCTGCGCCTATAGTCAAAGGGAACCGTCCAATTGCGTCAGCCGTTTTCGGCTTAACGCTTCGTTCAGGTTAGGTTCATGCGCGTCGCTGTTAAGTGGCACCAAGGCATGAACGCCAGAATGTTTTGGAAAAGGAGCCCATTATGGCCCTCAGCAGGAAACTCCTCACCGCCGGATTGGCCACGATTGGCATTCTGGTGACTACGATTGCAGCCTCCGCGGCGCCCGCCGTTGCGACCAGCAATGTCAATGTCCGCTCTGGCCCGGGAACGGGCTACGCTATTGTCGATAGCCTGCGCCGCGGCGAACAGGTCGACGTGCAATCGTGCCGAGGCTCTTGGTGCTACGTTGAGAAGCGCGGTGCCGATGGCTGGGTTTCGGCTAATTACCTGAGCTATGGTGGCGGCTGGGATCGTCCTCCCTCGCCCCCGCCGGTCTGGACACCTCCGCGTCCACAGCCTCCTGTCTGGACGCCACCGCGCCCACAACCACCCTATTGGGGCAATCCGCGCCCACCACGCCCGCAGCCGCCATACTGGAATAACCCACGACCCCCCGCCTACCCGGTCTATCCCGGCAATCCGGGTTCGAGCGTCTGCTTTAACGGCCCCAACGGCTATTTCTGCGTCAATAGCTAACCCAAATTCAGCTGCGCCGCCTGATCAGGCGGCGCAGCCATTTCTCCCAAAAGGGCTCGGCGCGCTCCAGCTTCTCACAGGCAATATGCAGCCAGCGCCGCGTCTCCTCACCCGCACCCAAAAAAGCACTTTCAGGATCCAGCTCGAATTTGCGGACGAGCAACACCAGCAAACGCGCCAGTTCCAGCTGAGCCTTGGAAATATCGTCGCTGGTATCCCCGTCCCAGTCAGGCAAGTCCACCTTTTCAGCAGAAAGCCGTTCCATCCACGCCAGAACATCAGTGATGTCAGAGACAGGTCGAGACGCCGCAAACGCTTTTAGTTGTCTCTCGGTCAGCGGCGCACCGGTAGTTTTGACGAGTCTCAGTGCCTCCTGAAATCTGAACAGGCCACCGCTATTCATGGCCCGGCAGCGCCTCTTCCGTGCTGACCGGCACCTTGCGCGTCCGCTCCCGCCACATCACCACGAGGCCCGCCGCTACTATGACGGATGCGCCAAACAGCGCAATCGGATCGATCCAGTGCCCAAAAATCACAATGGACAGAATGATCGCCCAGGGCAGCGAGAAATAATTGAACGGCTGCAACACGCTGGCCGGAGCCATCGTCAACGCATAGACCATGACGCCGTGACCTGCGCAGGTGGTACCCATGATGACGACCACCAGCGCAAAATCACCCCACGCCATCGGCTCCCAGAAGAACACGCCCACAACAGACGATAAAACCAGTCCCACCAGAGCGATATAGGTCAAGCTCGTCGCGGCACTATCAACCCTGCTCACCTTGCGGGTAATCACAATATAGATCGCATAAATTGTCGCGGAAGCCAGCGCATAGGCGACGCCCCAATCCATGGGAATGCCACCCGGCCGCATGATGATGAGCGCGCCCAAAAATCCCGCGGCCACCGCTGCGAACCGGAAGACTCCCACCTTTTCACCCAGAATGGGAATGGCGAACAACGTCACCAGCAATGGATAAACGATGACAATGGCCTGCAATTCGCCCAGCGGCACACTTTGCAGCGCCAGCGCAAAGAACCAGATGTCGGCAATCAGCAGGACACCGCGCAGGACCTGCCAGCCCGGCGCACGCGAGGTCAGTGCCTGCCGCAGCGGTGCCTGTCGCGCCACCATCACCAGCGCAAAGATCGCAAAGCCCCAATAACGCATCATGGTGATGAGAAAGGGCGAATAGGTCTGCACCAAAATCTTTGAGACAGCGTCCTGAATGCCGAACACGCCGATGGTGATGATGGTGAGAATGATGGCTCGCCCGATCTGGTCGGAGCGCAAAGAGGTTTCAGCGGCTGACATGGCGGAAAATGCTCAAAACAAACGAATGCCCCGCAACCTGACGGTACGGGGCATTTCTATTTCTAATACAAGCCTCAAGACTTCGCCATTGCCGACTTTACAATCCCGGCAATTGCCGTCAGCAGACCGCCGCCGACCAGCCCTGTCACACCTTGTCCGGCTAGGGCGCCAATATCCAGGCCACCAGCACTCCCGGCAGCGGCACCAACCAGTCCATCAAGGCCTGGAATCATTCCGGCAAGCCACGTCCCGGCAAGCCCGCCAATAGCACCAACAATCGAATTCCCTGCCGTGCCCAGATTGAGCTGCTTTGCCAATTGGCCGATGATATTGCCACCGGCACCGCCGGCAACCAGTTGCACCAAAATAGCGACAACGACTTCCATAAACCCCCTCCTCTATTGCGCCGGATCCTCCATCCCGCGACAACTGGAACGCTACGCCTGTTTTAGGACAATTCAAAAGAAAAACACTGCTGACAACCATTGTCGGGGTTGGTGCGTAGTGCCATCGCGCGGTAGCACGACGATTGAAGATGAAGTCGCTCCGGCATAAGGTTCAAAGGATGCACATGACCATCCAGACATCTCAGAATCAGGTTGCCCTCGTCACCGGCGCAGCCGACAGGATCGGCGCCGCCATTGCCTTCGCGCTGGCCATGGAAGGTCATGCCGTCGTCATTCATTATCGCTCTGGAGCCGAAGGGGCTAAAGCAGTGCGCACGCGCATCCGGGCCGAAGGCGGTCACGCTGAAATCATCAAAGCCGATCTCGGAAAACGCGCCCAGCGTAAGATGTTGATCGAGCGCGCTGCCAAATTCTTCGGCCCCCTAACCACCCTCATCAATAATGCTTCGATCTTCGAGCCCGATTCCGCCCGCGACGTTGACGAAACTCTCTGGGATTCCCACTTCGCCATTCATGCCGAAGCCCCCGTTTTTCTCTCCCGCGACTTCGCCGCCCAGCTTCCAGAGGGCATAGAAGGCAATATCATCAACATGATCGACGAGCGCGTCCTGCATCCGACGCCGGCGTTTTTTAGCTATTATCTGTCCAAATCCGTGCTCTGGACAGCCACCCGCACGCTGGCCCAGTCGCTCGCCCCCCAAATCCGCGTCAATGCCATCGGCCCCGGCCCGGTGCTGCCAAATTCGCGCCAGACACAGGCAGAGTTCGACGCCTCCGTTGAAGCACTGCCTCTCCAACGCCATGCTGGCCCCGACGCCATCGCGCGTGGTATCCTCAACATCCTCTCCATGCCGTCTTACACCGGCCAGATGCTGGCCCTCGATGGCGGCGAGCATCTCGAATATCTGCCCAAGAGCGGCCCGACGCCCCGGCTATGAGTGAAGACCAAACCTCGCCCAAATCCGGCCCGGACGTGATCCGGGCCTTCGTCCGCACTCTTCCCGCTGCTCCGGGCGTGTATCGCATGCTCGATGTTGCAGGCGAGGTCATGTATGTGGGCAAGGCACGCAGCCTCAAGGCGCGCGTCACCAATTATACCCGGCCGGAAGGGCTCGAACTGCGCCTTCAGCGCATGATCGCTGCGACCGTCAGCATGGAATTCGTCCGCACTGAGACGGAATCCGAAGCGCTTCTGCTCGAAGCCAACATGATCAAGCGTTTGAAGCCGCGCTACAATGTGTTGCTACGCGACGACAAGAGCTTCCCCTACATCCTGATCGCCACCGATCATGAAGCGCCCGAGCTGACCAAGCATCGTGGCACGCGCCGTCGCCCGGGCCATTATTTCGGCCCCTTCGCCTCGGCCACTGCCGTTGGCCGCACCATTGCGAGCCTGCAAAAAGCATTCCTGCTCCGCAATTGCTCGGACAGTTTCTACGCCGCCCGTACCCGCCCCTGCCTGCAATACCAGATCAAGCGCTGCGCCGGCCCCTGCACTCGTGAAATCAGCCTAGAAGCCTATGGCGAACTGGTCGAAGACGCGCGCCAGTTCCTCTCGGGCAAATCGCGGTCCGTGCAGGACCATCTTCAGGCCGACATGAACAAGGCCGCCGAAGACCTCGATTTCGAACGCGCCGCGCTCATTCGCGATCGCCTTTCGGCTCTGGCCCTGATCCAGTCACAAGGCGACGCCACGGCCCGCTCGGTGGAAGAGGCCGATGTGTTTGCCATCCACCACGAAGGCGGCCAGTTCTGCGTGCAGGTCTTCTTCTTCCGCGCCTATCAGAACTGGGGCAATTACCCCTATCGCCCGCGCGCCGATGCTTCGCTCACCGATGCCGAAGTGCTCGAAGCCTTCATCGGCCAATTCTACGAAAACCGCACTCCGGCCCGCCTCGTTCTCATTTCCCATGAATTGAGCGAACACGCTCTGATGGAAGAGGCGCTGACATCCCGCGCCGGTCGCCGTGTCTACATCGAACAGCCCCAGCGCGGCGAAAAGCGAGATCTGGTCAATCACGCACTCAACAATGCTCGCGAGGCCCTTAGCCGCCAGCTTGCCGAAGGCGCATCACACCGCACCTTGCTCGAAGGCGTGGCCGAAACCTTCGGCCTCGAAGACGTGCCACGTCGCATCGAAACCTACGACAACTCCCACATTTCAGGCACTAACATGGTCGGCGCTATGGTGGTCGCGGGCGAGGAGGGCTTTTCCAAGAAGCATTATCGCACGTTCAACATCAAATCCGACATCACCGCTGGCGACGACTTCGGCATGATGCGCGAGGTGCTGACGCGCCGCTTTACTCGCCTTGCCAATGACAGCGAAACCGACGCGGAAGACGAAAACACCGGCATGCCTGATTGGCCCGATGTCGTCTTCATTGATGGCGGCGCGGGCCAGATGAGCGCCGTGCGTGGCGTCATCGCTGAGCTCAACCTGCCCAAGGAAGTGACCTTCATCGGCATTGCCAAGGGCGAGGACCGCGACGCGGGCCGGGAGAAGTTCTTCATGGAAGGTCGCGAGGCATTCATGCTGCCCCATCGTGATCCGGTGCTCTACTACGTCCAGCGCCTGCGCGACGAAGCCCACCGGTTCGCCATCGGCACCCACCGCGCCAAGCGCAAGAAAGACGCGATCAAGAACCCACTGGACGAAATCGAAGGCATCGGCCCTGCCAGAAAGCGCGCGTTGCTGAACCATTTCGGCTCGGCCAAGGCAGTCGGGCGCGCGAGCCTAACCGATCTTGAATCCGTACCGACAATTTCAAAAGCCATGGCGCAACTGATCTACGACCATTTCAACCGCGCTTGAGTAGCCGCCGGCCTGCTCTAAAACGGAAATATCTGCTGCCAACTGGTGCCGTTGTCGAAATCGTCAAATCTCGTTCGTCTTCCTTGTACCAACTCGGAGTCTGCAAATGAAATTCCTCACCATGGTCAAGACCCTCAACCCGGACACCATCGGCGCCGCGCCACCGGCATTAATGGGCGCCATCGTTCAGCTTGGCATGGAGGCCGGTGCGAAAATGACCGAAACCGGCGGTATGGCACTTGCGGGAACAGTTACCACGCGCAAAGGCGAAATGATCACGGACGGCCCATTCGCCGAAGCCAAGGAACAGCTTGGCGGTTACGCAATTTACGAGCTGGAAACCGAGGCCGAAATTGTCCGTTGGACAGAGCGTTTTGTCGACCTTCACCGCCAGCACTGGCCCGAATGGGACGGCGAGGTCAGCATCATTCAATTGCAAAACTTCAGCATGGGCGGATGATTGCCCGCCCAAATGATGCCGAAGTCTGCGGCGATTGAACCTTGTCCGTAACAACAAGGTGATTGCCTCATGCGCTCCATTCTCGTCCTGACCGCTCTTCTCGCACTGCCCATGGTCGCCCATGCGGAAAGCCCCGAAGCTCCAGAAGAGGACGAACTTGTCATCGAAGGCATCAGCCTGTCGCGCGACATTCCGTGCGACGGCCAGAATGTTGGGATCTATGGCGCCGGCAACAAGATCAATCTGACTGGCGATTGCGGCACGGTGATAGTCCATGGCAGCACACATGAAGTCCGCCTCGAGCACGCCAAAGAGATCATGATTTCCGGCGCGGATCACACCGTATTTGCGGACGCCACACCCACCCTTTTGGTTGAAACCACGGGTCATGTGGTGACTGCAAACATGGTTGCGGACGCGGGCTCTGCTCAGGTGCGCGTCAATGGCGCCGAACAGACGCTTAACCTCAGCTTGTCTTCCGAGACCGACATTTCCATTGAAGGCACCGAACAGGTCGTCAATTACAAACTGACGGACGGTGCACCCGAGCCGAAGATCAATGTCGGCGGCATAGACAACACGGTCAATCACATCGATTAGTCCCCGAGGGTCGACCAAAAGCTGGCCCTTCCACCACCAGTCAGTTCTCCCCGGCAGAGAATCGGCTAGCCTCGGATCTGGGGGATAGTACGATGTCTGCAATCATTTCAGCCGCTGGCGTGGATAAAACGTTTCACCAGCTCAAGCGCCGTCCCGGCTTTGCCGGTGCCGTGAGAAACCTGTTTTCTCGTGACTACACGGACATCCGTGCGGTTGACGGCATCAGCTTCTCCATCGCGCCTGGCGAGGCGGTGGGTTATCTCGGCCCCAATGGGGCTGGCAAATCCACCATGATCAAAATGATGACCGGCATTCTCAGCCCAAGCGCCGGTCAGCTCAGCGTGCTCGGCCGCGAACCTCATGCAAATCGCATGATAAACGCGGGAGAGATCGGTGTCGTCTTCGGTCAGCGTAGTCAGTTGTGGTGGGACCTGCCGGTCCACGACAGTTTCGCGCTCAACCGGCACATCTACGACATTCCCGAAGCCCGCTTTGCCGACAATCTGGCCTTCCTGAAGAAGATGCTGGATATGTCCGGCTTCATCGACCGCCCTGTGCGCCAACTCAGCCTCGGTCAGCGCATGCGCGCCGAAATCGCGCTCTCCCTGTTGCACGATCCCAAAATCCTTTTCCTCGATGAACCAACCATCGGGCTCGATGTGGTTGCCAAGGACGTCGTTCGAAAGTTCCTTGCCCAGATCAATCGCGAACGCGGCACCACCATCATTCTCACCACACATGACCTAGTCGATATCGAGGAAATCTGCCCGCGCCTCATCATGGTGGATGATGGCAAACTGCTCTTCGATGGTGAGTTGAAGCAATTGCGCGCCAGTCTCGGTTCTCGCCGCCGCCTGACGCTGGAATTCGCCACCGATCCGGGGCCTATTTCCCTCACGACCGCCACGCTCGCGCGCGACGAAGGCGCAGCCAAGCATTACCTTCTTGAAGACGAGACCGTGTCGATCATTGACGTTCTCAACGAAGTTGGTCGCGGCCATGGACTTAAGGACGTCAAGCTCGATGAGCCCGACATTGAAGAGGTGATCCGCACCTTCTACCAGAACAAGGCCCTTATTGCCGGAGGGCAGCGATGAAAGCCTCAGCCTATCCTGCCTTTACGGCTACGGCCTTCCTGTCACGCATGGCCTATCGCAATGAAGTGTGGTCCGGTCTTTTTGGCGAACTTGTCACCACCTTTGCCTATATCGCTGTCTGGACAGCGGGCTTTGCAGCCATCGGCAGCGTCGATGGTGTCACCCTGCCCGAAATGATCACCTACGTGCTCATTGCGGGGCCGCTGCTCAACTGGAACACCACCCGTTTCATTCGCGAAGTCGGCGGCGCGGTGCGTACGGGCGATGTCACCGTGTTCCTCCTTAAGCCGCTGCACTACCCGGCTTTGCTCCTGTCCAACCAGCTTGGCCGTTACACGTTCGATCTTCTGGCTATCACCCTGCCCGTTTCTCTTATCGTAGCCTTCACCTTCGGCCTGCTGCCGCCCGCCAGTCTCGAACACGGCCTGCTCTTTCTCGCCTATTGGGCCGTCTCCTGGCTGATGCTCTTCCTGATCGCGACATGCGTCAGCCTGCTTGCTTTCTGGATTCTGACGGCTTTCGCTCTAGACTGGTTCCTGCGCGGTATTATGGCACTGGCATCTGGTGGCGTCATTCCACTCTGGTTCATGCCATCTGCGATCGCCAGTGTGCTCGGTTATCTGCCCTTTGCCTGGGTCAGTTACTATCCGGCCGCTGTTTACCTCGGCAAACTGGATCTGCTGTCAGCAATCCTGCACCTGTTTATAGGCCTCGGTTGGCTCGCGGCATTGGGCGCCTTCGTCTATTGGCTCTGGTCGCGCGCGCGCCATCGCCTCATCGTGCAGGGCGGGTAGGACAATGCTTGCAACGCTCAAAATCCTGCCTCACCTCGTCTCCATCCATATCCGCACCCACATGGAATATCGCGGCGCTCTGTTCTTGGCATGGTTTGCGCAAGCGGTCGGCTATGCTGGCACCTATGCCGCGATTGCGCTGATCATAACGCGGTTCGAAAATCTTGGTGGCTGGACCTGGCCTCAAATGGCCCTGCTGCTGGCTGTGCATCTGCTCGCCTATGCCCTCGGCGCCTCGCTCAGCTTCGTGCAGTTCCGAGACATGGAAGAAAAGGTCCGTCTGGGCACTTTCGATGCCATTCTCACCAAGCCGATCAGTCCTTGGGTTTTCCTGGCCTTTTCCGGTCTTAATATTGAATATGGTGGCCATATCGCGCTTGCCATCGGCCTCATGATCTGGTCGCTTAGCAACCTGCCAATCGATTGGACCATCGGCACGGCGCTCTATCTTGGCGCCGCCATCATCAGTGCCGCCATGCTGACCGCCTCCATCCTCACTCTGATCGGCGCGACGGCAATCGTCTGGGTGCGCTCGCGCCACCTCTTCGCTATCTATTTCGGCTTTTGGGAGCTGGCACGCTACCCGCTCAACATCTTCCCCCTGCCCCTGCAGGTGCTGATGCTGACCTTCGCGCCGCTTGCCTTCCTCGCCTATATCCCGGCGGCAGTACTGCTCGGCAAACCAGTGCCGATATTGGGGGATTTTGCGCTCATCGCTTCCCTCCTCGCCGGACCGGTGGCGGCGCTCATCGCGGCTGCTCATTGGCGTTGGAGTCTCAGGAACTACCAGGGAGCAGGCGGCTGACACATAATGTGATCAGTCCGGGCGGAGGGAACCGGCAACCTAGGCACCCTCCTCCTCGTTGGGCACCAGCAATGGAGCCCCGCATGACCGAAGAAAACAACCATACCCTGCCCGCTGGCGAAGCTATCGACCGGATTTGGGAGCTGGCAGAGAAAATCGACATCTGCATGTTCACGACATGGGACGGGCAGCAGCAGCGCAGCCGCCCAATGTCCGCCCGCGTTCGTCGAGAGGAAGATGCGATCTATTTCCTCACCGATCTCGAGGGCCATAAGCTGACCGAGATCGAAAAATATCCACATGTCTCTCTCGCCTGGGCCGATAATGGTGGCCACAAATATGCGGTTATCGCCGGGGAGGCAGTGGTCCTCAATGATCGCGCCAAGATCGCCGAGCTTTGGGAAAAATTCGACAAAGCCTGGTGGGACGACGAAAACGATCCGCGCATCCGTCTCCTCCGCGTAACGCCAGACGATGGTGAAGTATGGGACAGCCCAAACATGGTCGTCGCTACCACAAAAATGCTGGTCGCTGCTGCCACGGGCGCCAAACCCGACATGGGCGCCAATGCCAAGGTCGATCTTTAAACCGCCGTTGTCGGGTCAAAGGGGCAATTACTTTCCCGTCCCCGCAAAATATGGAATTTGAAGTCATATCCCCGCTTCGGCGGGGATATTTTTGCGCTGCATCTCATCCAAAAGTCTGGACTCGACAAGCGGCGAACTCCTAGCTAGCTTCCGTCTCATGATCAACGCAGCGACCTTTTATTGGTACTTTAGCTATCCGCTCCCGGCGGAGGCTATTGCGCGCGCGTTCTGATCCAGACAAGACCAGACCCAAATCGCAAGCCAGCCGCCCGACCTTCGAGGCGGCTTTTTTGTTGGCCCCTCGCGTCACACACCCGAGAAACCATCAAATGCTTAAATCCACTGACGACCTGCGCATTACCGAAATCAAACCACTGACCACGCCGATAGAGGTGATGCGCCAACATCCACGTACCGATACTGCCACGCGCACCGTGCTCTCGGCTCGTCACGCCTTTCATAATATCCTCACCGGCCAAGATGATCGTTTGGCCGTTGTCGTCGGTCCCTGCTCAATCCACGATCCCAAAGCGGCGATGGACTACGCCAAACGCCTTGCGGCGCTGCGCAATGAACTGGAGGAAAATCTCGAAATCATCATGCGCGTCTATTTCGAGAAGCCGCGCACCACGGTCGGCTGGAAGGGGCTGATCAATGATCCTGATCTAGACGGCAGCTTCGACATTACCCAAGGCCTGCATACCGCCCGCGCGCTTCTGCTCGACATCAACAATCTCGGCCTGCCCGCCGCTTGCGAATTCCTCGACATGACGACGCCGCAATATATTGCCGACCTCGTCTCATGGGCCGCGATCGGTGCGCGAACCACCGAAAGCCAGATTCACCGCGAACTCGCATCCGGTCTCTCCTGCCCCGTCGGCTTCAAGAACGGCACGGACGGTAATGTGAAAATCGCCTTCGATGCCGTGCTCTCGGCCTCTCATCCGCACCATTTCCTCGCCGTCACCAAGGACGGTCGATCCGCCATCGCCGCCACCACCGGCAATGAGGACGGCCATATCATCCTGCGCGGCGGCAAGACCACCAATTACAATGCCGAGAGCGTCGAAGCGGCAGCCCAGGTTGCCATCAAGGCTGGTCTCAACCCCGCCATTATGATTGATGCCAGCCACGCCAATTCGTCCAAGAACCCGGAAAATCAGCCGTTGGTTCTCGCCGACATCAGCAATCAGCTCGACAATGGCGACAAGCGCATCATCGGCGTCATGGTCGAATCCAATCTTGTCGCGGGCCGTCAGGATCTCGTCCCTGGCCAGCCCCTCACCTACGGCCAGTCCATCACCGATGGCTGCATCGATTGGAACACTACCGTCACCGCCCTAACCGCTTTGGCCGAAGCGGTTGAAAAGCGCCGCGCGACCAACAGGCAGGCGGTGGCATGAGCCAAATTCGCAGTCTGCCTTAACAAACACGGCGCTGCCCTCGGGCTTGACCCGAGGGCCTCTCTCAAGACAACAATCATAGCCGACGAAAAAGACTCTCGGGTCACGCCCGAGAGCAGCACGGAGCTTGTGGCGAACTTGGCTCGTCGCCCCTTGACCCCTCGTCGTCATTCCTGTTCTCTCCGGCCATGGCCAGAAACCCGCTTTTCCTCGTACCGAACATCATCACTATCGCCCGTATCCTAGCGATCATCCCCATTGCGGCTCTGGTGCTGGCAGGCGATCCGCTGCTGCGCGCAATTGCCCTGGCGCTTTACGTCATCGCCGCCGCCAGCGATTGGGTAGACGGTTATCTCGCCCGTGCCTGGAACCAGTATTCGGATCTCGGTCGTATGCTTGATCCCATCGCGGACAAGATTCTCGTCATCATCCTGATTACCATTCTGGCCTGGGATCGCAGTCTCTCGCCTGTCGACCTGATCCCAGCAGTCGCGATCCTCTTCCGCGAGACTTTCATCCCGGGCCTGCGCGAATTTTTGGGCAACAAGACAGTGGTTCTACCGGTAAGCCAATTGGCCAAGTGGAAAACCACCATCCAGCTCGTCGCGCTGGCAGCCGTCATTGCCGAGCCAATCATTCCCGGCCTTGGCCTCGTTTCCGACATCGTCCTCTGGATCGCAGGCATCATTACGCTCTGGACCGGCTGGCAATATCTGCGTGCCTCCTGGCCGCACCTGTCCGGCATCGGCAAATGAAAGTCCTCTACTTCGCCTGGCTGCGTGAGCGCCTCAACCGCTCCAGCGATGAGGTGACACCCCCCGCTGAAATCATCACTCTCAACGACCTGATAGGCTGGCTCCGCGCCAATGACGATGCGCTCGATCTGGCGATGGAAAACCCCGCCATTTTTAAGCTCTCGATCAACGCCCGCATCGTCTCCGGCGATTCACCAATCGCCGGAGCGAGAGAGATCGCCATTCTCCCGCCCATGACTGGCGGCTAAAATGATCCGTGTTACCAAGGCCCCGTTCGACCTCGGCGCCGAAGCCAATCGCTTTCAGTCCGACCATCTCGAAGCTGGCGCCATGGTGACCTTTACCGGCCTTGTCCGCTCGCAGCCAACCGACCCGATCAGCGCCCTGATCCTCGAATGCTACGAGGACCTGGCCCACAACGAAATCGCCAAAATCCGCGACGCGGCCATCGCACGCTTCGCGCTCACAGACGCTGCGATCATCCACCGCCACGGCCGCCTCGTGCCCGGCGAAACCATCATGATGGTGATGACCCTTGCCCCGCACCGCCAGGCTGCTTTTGAGGGCGCGCAATTCCTGATGGATTACCTCAAGACGGGCGCCCCCTTCTGGAAGCAGGAGGAAACGCCAGCAGGCTTACGCTGGGTTGAGGCAAAGGCGGCGGACGATAAGGCGAGGGACCGCTGGTAACCTGATGTAAAGAGGCCGGACATTGCTGCCCGGCCTCTTCAAATTCATCTGACGGCAGACCTTATTCGGCCGCAATCTTCTTAGGTGTCACCGCTGCCGTATAGGCATCGATCAGCGTGCGGCAACCTTCGCCCGGCGTGAATTTGTAATCGCCGATCACCGAAACCGGCGTCACTTCTGCCGCCGTGCCGGTGAGGAAGCATTCGTCGAACTGGCTCAATTCCTCAGGCATGATATGCCGCTCGGTGACGGTGAAACCGTTTTCCTTGGCCAGCGCGATCAGCGTCTGTCGGGTAATGCCGTTGAGGAAGCAATCGGGCGTCGGCGTGGTGATTTCTTTGCCCTTGATGAAGAACACGTTGGCGCCCGTGGCTTCCGCCACATAGCCGCGATAGTCCAGCATCAGCGCATCGGCATAGCCATTGGCCATGGCTGCGTCCTTGGAGAGCGTGCAGATCATATAAAGACCGGCTGCCTTGGCCGAAGACGGAATTGTCTCGGGGCTTGGGCGCTTCCACTTGCTCCATTCAAGGCGAATGCCCTTGAGCTTTTCCTCAACGGAGAAATAGCTCGGCCAAACCCATGCAGCGATGGCCACATGCACCTTATTATTACGCGCCGGCACGGAAAGCTCTTCCGAACCGCGCCATGCGACCGGGCGCACATAGGCATCGACCAGACCGTTCTTATCCAGAACCAGACGCTTGGCCGCTTCGATTTCGTCGACCGTGTAAGGGAATGGCATATCGAGCGTCGCAGCAGAGCGGATCAGCCGGTCGGTATGCTCGCGCGACTTGAAGATTTCGCCGCCATAGGCGCGCTCGCCCTCGAATACGGAGCTGGCATAGTGAAGCCCGTGCGTTAGCACGTGCACCTTCGCGTCCTTCCAGGGTTTGAGTTCACCATCAAACCAGATCCAGCCATCGCGCTGGTCCATCGGCACGCCTGCCATGAGTCCTCTCCAGACATTTTCTGTTTATCGCCACGCTTTGCCGTGGCCATTGCGCCAATCATGCATCAGGGTCAAACCCTTGGCAAACCGCAATGTCTTTGGGATAAGACGAAACCATGGCGGCAATGGAGTAAATATGTCAGTGGACCGAAAAAATGTCAACAAGGCTGACATAAATTCTCCGCTGGCAGAGCATGCCCATTTGCCGCTCGACATTATGGGGCTTTTCTTCTTCGCCTATAGGGATTTCACTGGCGACGCCGACGCGCTCCTTGATCGGCAGGGTTTTGGCCGCGCCCATCACCGCGTACTCTATTTCGTCAATCTCAAGCCCGGCATGCCGGTGGCCGACCTGCTCGACATCCTCAAGATCACCAAGCAAAGCTTGGCCCGTGTGCTCCGCCAATTGATCGACAATGGATATATCGAGCAGAAAACCGGCGATGCCGACCGCCGCCAGCGCCTGCTCTATGCTACTGAGAAGGGCAAACACTTCTTCGCCGAGCTTTCCGCCAATCAGGCGACGCGAATCGATGCCTCAGTTGCAGCCTTGCCTCCAGAAGCCGCCAGCCATGTACGTCGCTTCCTTATCGGCATGGTCAATCCTGAAGACAGCGCGACACTCGACCGCCTACGATTGATGGACAAACTTTAGTCCCGGCCCAGTTCCTCGCTCCGCTTCCGCGCTGCGTCGACGGCCCGCTCCATAAGCGGTGTCAGCCCATCCTCGGCCATCAGAACACCGAGCGCCGCAGCGGTCGTGCCATTGGGCGAAGTCACATTCTGTCGCAACACGCTGGCCGGAGCTGGATCGGCCTCCATAAGAGCCGCCGAACCGATCACGGTTTGCCGCGCCAATTGCATGGCGATGTGTTCCGGAAGTCCCTGCGCTACACCGGCTGCAGCTAGCGCCTCGACCAGATTGAACACATAAGCTGGCCCGGACCCAGAAACCGCCGTGACGGCATCGAGATCGCTTTCTGCATTAAACCAAGCCACCTTGCCTGCCGCTGCGAGCAGAGCATCGGCTACCGCACGATCGTCAGCGCCCACCTGCGGGCCGGCCACCGCCCCAGTGATCCCCTTGCCGATCTGTGCAGGCGTATGGGGCATGGTACGAATGATGCGGTCTGTGCCCAGCCCCGCTGAAAGCGTGGCAATCGAAACACCTGCCGCAATCGACAGAATCAGCGTGTGCGAACCGATAACCGGCAGCAGCCCCTCCATCACCGGCCCGATAATCTGCGGCTTGACCGCAAGCACCAGCACATTGGCCTGCAGGCCAACAGCTTCCGAGTGAATGATGAGATTAAAATCTTCCGCCAGAGCCTTGGCTGCATCGCCAGGAACCGGATCGACCAGAACCAGATTGCTTGCAGGCAATCCTGCCTCCAGCCAGCCACGCGCCAGCGCAACACCCATCTTGCCCGCACCTGCAAGCATGACCGGGCCAATGGATTGAAGGTTTGTCATTTCAGCATGCCTCCCGGCAAAATATCCGACGCTCGGTCAAGACATGCCTCAAGATACGGGTAGGATGCAATCGCGGGGATAAAATCGGCCGATATGGAGACAGCCTGAGGCGCCTCAGGCCTCGCCCACCGTCTCGAACATCACATGGCTCAGCGCGTCGGCCGCCGATTTTCCGGCCCAGACTACAAACTGAAACGCCTGATAATAGAGGTCGCACGAATCCGAGGCAGAGCGCAGCAGCGCCTCACACTGCTGCGGCGACACATCTGCGCCACCAGTAAGAAGGTGCGAGTTGCGGAACAGCACCACGCCTTCTTTGTGCCAGATATCGAAATGGCCGATCCAGAGCTGTTCGTTGATCAGGCTGATCAACTGTTTGATTTCGGCACGCCGGCCTTCGGGCACTTTCAGGTCGAAAGCGCAGGCAATATGCAGGCTTTCGAGGTCTTCCATCCAGTTGAACGACACATGATAGTCGCTCCATCCGCCGCGCACGGAAATGGAGATCTCATCGGCATCCTGCCGCTCGAAATTCCAGTCATTGATCGAAGCGATATGCTCGACAAGGTCCACGGGGTGGGACGTCCGGTCGGGCTCGAATTCAATCAGGGCCATAAAAAAGGTCCGTCCTGCTAGGCGTTGGTCGGCGCGCGGCCATAACAGGCCGGCATTCGTCTGATACGCGAGAAGGAACAAAAAGCCGCAACAACGGCGTCGAATCGTCCTCCTGAAACCAACCTACACTGCGCCACTGATTCAGGGGACGCGGGCCGCTGGAAGAAGGCTATTCTCTTGTGGATGATGATTGGGCAGACGAAGTTAACGAAGAGTTAAGATGCCCGCAGGCCGGGCGTTCAAGCCATCAACGAACTGTTAATAAGTTCAGCATCCCGCCTGCGCCAGCATGGTGCAAAAATAGGCCGCCTCACCACAACGCGAGACGGCCCCAATTACCTATCGCACAGGTGAAGGCTTAGGCCTTGGGCGCGCCCTTGAGTGCGGCGACTTCCTTGCGCAAGGCGTCGATTTCTTCGCCCTGAACCTGAACCAGCTCGCGCAGCGCGTCGAAATCCTCGCGCTTGACCAGGTCCATATCGTTGACAATGCGCTGCGCCTGCGACTTCACGACTGTCTCGACCTCACGCCGCACGCCGTCGGCAACACCCGCCGCTTCATTCATCACCCGGCCCAGGCCGTCGAAAATCCGGTTATTCTGGTTCATGGCGTCCATCCGTTCCGCAGGAATTGCTGTTGGATTGATATGTAGGGCATGGCCGGGCCGATGAACAGTGCGGCTTAACGTGGCGGTCAGCCGCTGCACGACACCCTAATACGCTTGGCCACACCACCTTCGGTCACCTCCAGCCACTGCGCTTCCCCACCATGAGGCTCACTGAGCAGGGCATCGACATCAATCCCCTGCTGCTGCAACTGGCGGAAGGTATCATTCGGCAGCAACCCGGCAATAAAGCGGATCGGGCCGACGGGGAGGCTCAATTCCTCCTGACGGACGCCATCGACATATTTCTCGATATGAATGGTTTTCATGTTTTCAGCCTTTATTGTGCAGGACGATCGGCAAGATCGCGTTGGAAGAAGAATTTGGGGTCTTTGACGACCACAGCGACGCAAAGCATCAACAACAGGCCGGTCTGGATGACCTTGCTATCGGGATGGGTCTGGAACGCCTCGTTGAAGACATTGGCGGCAAGATGGAACACGATTGCCACCCAGATATTGCGGCCCGACTTGAAGTAGAGCGAGTTCATCAGCAGCACGAAGGGGATAAGGCTGACGATGAAATTGATCGTATGGATGGGACCGGTTTCGACCAGATTGGCCTGATAATAGCCCTCGATGAAGCCCAGCGGCACGTGCCAGAACACCCAATAGACGCCGAAGACAATCGAGGCCCAGAACAGGTTCATCGAGCGGCGCAGGGCGTCATTGCCGTAGCCGTGCCAGCTCAATTCCTCGATGGCAGGCGCCAGCAATAACGGCACCCAGCCGACCAGAATTCCCGCACTGAATGAAGCCGCATGGGCAAGCCTGAACTGGTCCGCGCTATAGCCAAAAGCCAGCGAGATCAGTTGCGCCAGAAGAATGCTACCCAGCATGATCGCTGCTGACAGGACAACATGGACAAGGCCCTTGCGGGTGAATGAGAGCCGATGGCGCAGGTCGGCGACCAAGATCGCATCCCGACGGATCAACAGCCATGCCACCAGCAGGGGCAGTGTCAGGCCAAGACCTGCAAACAGGCTAACGAGGGTGAGGATCACGCCATTGGTCGGCTCAATATGGCTCAACCACGCCGCCACACCCCATGCCGACCACGGGCCAGCCGCCGAAAGGGCAAAGAACGTCCACGGTTTGTCGAATCGTTCAATTACGCCCTGCTCACTCATCTGCGGCATCACGACCCCCAGTAGCAAAAATGTCCATCAGCGGCAGGAGAAGGCTGTCTTGGAATGCACCCAGCGCGCGCTCCATGATGATCAGCGTCGCACGCAATCGCGCTGTCTCCTCGTCCGCCGACCAGTTGAACCGACCGCCGCCCAGCAGGGCCGCCTGCCCTGCCAGCAGGAATTCCATCGTCGCAGCGGCATCCTCAACGTCAAACACGCCCGTTGCCTTGCCACGCTCGACGATGGCGGCCAGAACCGGCGCCACCTGACGCACCAGTGCCATATTGGCCAACTCGTGGAGCGCGCTGTTATCAGGATGGTTGAGAGCTTCGGCGAGATGTTGCTCGTCCCGGTCAACACTGCGCATCGCAACGATGGCATTGACGAAACAGCCGATCACGTCGCCATCGCCCTGCCCTGCCGCCTCAACGGCTTCCGCCATCCGCCCGATTACAGCCTCGGCCATTTTCGCCAGCAGCTCATCCTTGGTGCGGAAATAGAGATAGAACGTGCCCTTGGCGATGCCCGCCGCCTGCACGATTTCGTCGATGGAGACAGACTTGATCCCGCGCTCGCGGAACAGCCGTGCGGCCCGGATCATGATTTCGCTGGATCGTTCCGATCCGCCTGAACGTCGCGGTGACATCGCAACCTCAAATAAATGACTGACGGTCAGTCATATATATTTGACCAAAATCTTCGTCAATGACTGCCAGTCATTTTTGTTTTTGCGTCGCCCAATATGTTGGCTGGCACACTGCGCCAGGGGTTTTCTTCGTCACACCCCTTGCGGTTGGACCCAAGCGAAGGGTACGCCAAGCTAAAGCCTTATTGCCGCGACACATCCGGTCGACCTCAAGGAGAGACACCCCTTGCCCTTCCCCAATATCGACCCCATCGCTATCGCCATCGGACCAATTGCCATTCGCTGGTATGCGCTGGCCTATCTGTTCGGCGTGTTCCTTGGAGCAGGTTACGGCTATCTGCTCCTGCGCAACGAGCGGCTCTGGCATCGAGGCGCGCCGCCCTTTGCCGCCAAGGACATCTGGGACTTCGCCTTCTGGGCCATGCTCGCCATCGTCATCGGCGGCCGCGTCGGCTATGTGCTCTTCTATGACCTCCATCGTTACGCAATGGAACCGCTTCAGGTCTTCAATACGCTCGACGGTGGCATGTCCTATCACGGCGGCATGCTCGGCCTTATGCTGGCAGCCATTCTGTTCAGTCGCTCCAAAGGCGGAAACTGGCTGTCGAGCCTCGACCTTCTCGGCGCCGTTGCCACAATCGGCATATTCCTCGGTCGTGTCGCCAATTTCATCAATGCCGAACTTTATGGTGCACCCGCCAATCTGCCTTGGGCGGTGGTGTTCCCGACCGACCCCCTGCAGGTGCCCCGCCACCCGAGCCAGCTCTACGAAGCGCTCCTCGAAGGGCTTCTGCTCTTCCTGATCATCCGCGTTGCGACGCACGTTTTCTTCGCCCTGCGCAAGCCGGGTCTGGTTGCTGGCATTTTCGCCATCGGCTACGCGCTCTCGCGCATCGCGGTCGAACTCGTCCGCCTCCCCGATATTCAGCTCGGCTATCTCTATTTCGGCTGGGTCACGATGGGGCAGCTGTTGACTCTGCCGCTCCTGTTCGGCGGCATTATTCTGGTCGTTTACGCGCTGTCGCGCCGCGACAACCCCTTGCGGCCATGATCCGATAAAAGCCTTCCAGCAAATTGCCCCGAGACAAGAAACGTGACTGACACTCTGACGCTCGAACAGCAGATCGACATACAAATCCGCGCTGGCGGCCCGATGCCCGTTGCCACTTATATGGGCCTCTGCCTGACACACCCATCCAAGGGCTACTACCGGGCGCGCGAACCCATTGGCGGCAAGGGCGACTTCATCACTGCACCCGAAATTTCGCAGATGTTTGGGGAACTGATCGGCTTCTGGCTGGTGAATATCTGGCAGCAAATGGGTGAGCCAAAGGCTTTTACGCTGCTCGAACTCGGCCCCGGTCGAGGCACGCTGATGGCCGATATTCTGCGCGTCGCCTGCCGCGCCCCCGGCTTCCGCGACGCTTTGCATCTGGCGCTGTTCGAAACCAGCCCGCAGCTCATGGCTGAACAGCAGCAAAAGCTCGCGCCTTACGAGCCCAAATACCTGCAGAACTTCGACGCCTTTGAAGACGGACCTATTCTCGTCGTCTCTAACGAATTCTTCGACGCCCTGCCCATTCGCCAGTTTATCCGCAAGGAAACCGGCTGGCATGAGCGGCAGGTCGGTCTGATCGATGGCAAGCGCGCCTTCGGCCTGTCGCCAAATCCCATTCCGCCTGCATCCATGCCTGACGCTGTGGCAAATGCGGCGCTCGACAGTGTTCTGGAAGTCAATTTCGCCAGCGCCGAAGTGTTGTCCCGCATCGCCAAAGCAGTTGCCAAACATGGCGGTAGCATTCTCGCCATCGACTATGGCTATGCGGCGACGCAGACCGGCGAAACCCTGCAAGGCGTGCGCAATCATGCCTATGCTGACGTGCTCGACGCTCCCGGCGAAACCGATCTCTCCGCTCATGTCGATTTCGGCGCCTTGGCCAATGTCGCGCGACAGGCGGGCCTTGCCGCCCAACCGTTGGCGGCGCAGGGCGATTTTCTGACCCGCCTCGGCATTGGAGAACGCAGTGCCGCGCTGATCAAGGCCAATCCGGGCTCAGCCAACGACATTAAGACAGCTCGGGAGCGCCTGACCGCACCAGAGCAAATGGGCACGCTGTTCAAGGTGTTCTGCGCCCATTCCCCCGGCCTTATGCCTCCGGGATTCACCGCATGACCCCATTTGAAACGGCAAGCAATCTGACGGCCCTTCCGAAGGTCCGACATGGCTTTTTTGGCCGAACAGGCGGCATATCTGAAGGCGAGTTTGCCGGGCTCAATGTGTCATGGTCGGTCGGCGACGATCCAGCAATCGTCGAACAAAACCGCGAATTTGTCCGTGGCGCCATTGGCGCAGGCCCTTTGGCGATTCTCAAGCAGGTCCATTCTTCGGATGTAAAAGTGCTCACCGCGCCGCTCGCCCCCTCCACGGTCGAAGCCGACGCGCTGGTGACGGCAACACCCGCCATCGCGCTTGCCATTCTCACCGCCGATTGCACCCCGATCCTCTTTGCCGATCCTGGCGCCGGAATTATCGGTGCCGCCCATGCCGGTTGGCGCGGCGCGGTCGATGGCATTATTGGCAACACGATTGCTGCAATGAAACACCTTGGTGCAAACCCCGCCAATATCCGCGCCGCCTATGGCCCCACCATTCATGCGCCCAATTATGAGGTAGGGGATAAATTCAAGGCCGACTTCCTCGCGCTGCACCCCGGCGGCGAGCAGTTTTTCCATACACCTTCGGGAAAACAGGTGCATTTCGATCTGCCTGGCTTCGTCGCCGATCAGCTTCGCGCCGCCGGGGTAGCGCAGATCGAACAGGTGGGAGGATGCACCTATGCCAATCCCGACCGATATTTCTCACATCGTTATGCGACCCATAAGGGCACGAGAACGGGTCGCCAGATCGCCGTCATCGGCCTGACATAAGGTTTATTTACCGGTTCCACCAAAGTGGCGTTGCGAGTCTGCAAACTTGCCGCTAAAGCTGCCCGCGAAACTGGTTGGTCCCCTCCCCGCGGGACCGGTTGAGACAGGATCGCGCCCATGAAGCTGGTGACCGGCAACTCCAACCGTCCGCTGGCGCAGGCTGTCGCCAGCTATCTCGAACTTCCGCTGACCGATTGCACCGTCAAGCGCTTCGCCGATAACGAAGTCTATGTCGAAGTGCAGGAGAATGTGCGTGGCGAGGATGTGTTCATCCTGCAATCCACCAGCTTCCCCGCCAACGACAATCTGATGGAATTGCTCATCATCGCCGATGCACTGCGCCGTTCCTCAGCCCGCCGCATCACCGCCGTGCTGCCCTATTTTGGCTATGCCCGACAGGACCGCAAATCCGCCCCGCGCACGCCGATTTCGGCCAAGCTGGTCTCCAATCTGATCACCGAAGCCGGCGCCAACCGCGTTCTGACGCTCGACCTGCATGCCGCCCAGATTCAGGGCTTTTTCGACATTCCCACCGATAACCTCACGGCTGCGCCGGTCATGGTGCGCGACATCAAGGACAATTATGACGTCAAGAATGTCATGATCGTCTCGCCCGACGTGGGCGGCGTGGTCCGCGCCCGCAATGTCGCCAGCCGTATTGGTGCAAGCCTTGCCATTGTCGACAAGCGCCGCCCTCGCGCCGGCGTGTCCGAAGTCATGAACATCATTGGCGATGTCGAAGGCCAGACCTGCATCCTGATCGACGATATCGTCGATTCCGGTGGTACGCTGGTCAACGCTGCCGAAGCCCTGCTCAATGCCGGCGCCAAGGAAGTTTCCGCCTATATTACCCATGGCGTACTGTCCGGCACGGCCTCGGAACGCATTGCAGCGAGCAAGCTCAAGGAATTGGTGGTCACCGATTCCATCCTCGATACTGAGGCTACTCGCGGCGCGGCCAATATCCGTCGCCTCAGCATCGCCGCCCTGATCGGCGAGGCTGTGGCCCGAACTGCCAGCGAACAGAGCGTTTCGAGCCTGTTCGACTAAGCAAGGCACCGGACAGTCCGCCGTCTGGCGCATAAATGTCTATTTCAGAAGCAACTGAATCTTGCCCGAGGCATAGGCGCTACCGCAATCGGTGGCGTCGCGCATAATGTCGTCGGACAGCAATGGCGTCGCTGTCATGCCGGGGCCGGTGAACCGCATATCATCGCATTCACCATCATTGGCATATTCGCCGCTGTCGTCACCAAAGTCCGGCACGCCATTCTCATCGACGCCACGTAGCGTGATTGTGCCCGCTTTGAAGGCGGCGCGGCAGTCACTTGCGTCATTGAGAATATCTTCGCTCAGGAGGACAGTCTGCGTCATGCCTGGCCCTTCAAACCGCGGATCGTCGCATTCGCCGTCATTGGCATACTCGCCATTATCCGTGCCAAAAGAAAAGTCTGGAGCGGCGTGGGTCGGCGCAGCGAGCAGGGCAAGAGTGGCAAAGGCGATGGTAAGGGTCGTTTTCATTCTTAGTTCCGAATCTGCTGGATAAGCGGACACAAGCACTAAGGGTTCTGACAGAAATGTGACCAGACAGGTTGCCTCGCCTTTGCCGATAGATTTTCCCCAGTCTATCAGACGCGAAGCGCCTTGCCCCCTTCCCCTCTTTCCTCTATATCCCGCGCCCATGAAGCGCTCGTCACCCCTGGAGGACGGGCGCGTATATTGTTGAACGTGGCAATATACACCAACCCAGAATGGATGATTTCCATGGCTGCCAATAAGGTGCTTAGCGCACAGGCGCGTGAGGGAGTGGGCAAGGGGGCCGCTCGCGAGCTGCGTCGTCAGGGACGTGTTCCCGCCGTTATCTATGGTGACAAGAAGCCCCCCGTCACCGTTTCCGTCGCATACAAAGACGCTCTGAAGTTCATCTATGCCGGTGGCTTCAAGTCGCACATCCTCGACCTCGACGTCGATGGCACCGTGCACAAGGTGATCCCGCGCGACTATCAGCTCGATGTCGTCATGGACCAGCCGGTTCACATCGACTTCCTGCGCGTTTCGGGCAATTCCAAGATTACCGTGGAAGTGCACGTGAACTTCATCAACGAAGAGCAGAGCCCCGGCCTCAAGCGCGGCGGCACCCTCAACGTTGTGCGTCACACGGTTGAAGTCACCGTCCCGGCCAATGCGATCCCCGAAGAGATCACCGTTGACCTGACCGGCTACGAAATCGGCGACTCGATACATATCTCGGCTGTTAAGCTGGCCAAGAATGTGACCCCGACCATCACCGACCGCGATTTCACCATCGCCACCGTCGTTGCTCCGTCGGGCCTCAAGTCCGCCGACGCCGCCGGTGAAGAAGAAGCCACCCAAGAGTAATCTTCACGGCAATGCGAAAGCATTTCGAGGCGGCCTTGCGGCCGCCTCTTTCATTTGCAAGGGTCCACTCCCATGAAACTGCTTGTCGGCCTCGGCAATCCCGGCGCCCAATACGCCGGAAATCGCCACAATATCGGCTTCATGGCTGTGGATGCGATCGCCGCTGCCAATGGAATTTCCGGCTGGAAATCCAAGCATGCGGGTCTGCTTGCAGAAGGCAATGTGGGTGGCGAACGCGCCCTGTTACTCAAGCCGCAGACATTCATGAACAAATCGGGCGACAGCGTGCAGCAGGTGGCGCGTTTCTATAAGCTCACGCCAGCCGACATCATCGTATTTTACGACGAGCTCGATCTTGCTCCCGGCAAGGTGCGGGTGAAAGTTGGCGGCGGCAATGGCGGGCATAATGGCCTGCGCTCCATCGATCCACAGATCGGGCTCGACTATAAGCGCGTGCGACTGGGCATCGGCCATCCGGGCAAGGAATTCGTGACTCCACACGTGCTGGGCGACTTCGCCAAGGCCGACAAGGCATGGCTCGATCCACTGCTAGACGAAATCGCGCGTCAGACTCCATTGCTGCTCAAGGGCGACGATGCCGGCTTCATGAACAAGCTGGCGCTGGCCTTGAAGGGCGAGGATGCGAAGCCCGCCGCTGCCGCCAAGCCGGCGCAGAGCCATATTCGTCAGGCCCGCCCGGCCAAGCCGCAGGCGGCGATGCCAACTTCGGGACCTATGGCCGATATGCTGAGCAAGCTGTTCGGCAAAAAGGAATAGCCACGCCAAACCCCGCTTCGCCCCAATGGGCGAGCGGTTACACGGTAACGAACGGCCATTGAGCCGAAAAGCGAACGTTCAAAACAGGCTCAATGGCCGTTCGTCACGGAGACGGATTTTCCACGGGTCCGGAATCAGGCGATACCAATATTGCAGGTCCGGCTGCCGAGCTTCTACCCGCGTAAAGAGGCGCCCCTCTTCCCGGCCTCCCCGCCCGGCCCTGCGTCTGGGCCGCGTGTCTGGCGGGGATGGCCAGATTATGCGGATGAATTTGATGACGGGGATAAGTTTAGAAAACGACGTTCGGCATCACTGCCGATACAGGATCATGCCTGCATGGTGCAGCACATCGTCGATGAAATCGCCATCGGCGCTGAAGCCGGTATCGTCCCAATATTCGATATGGGTGCCGGTGACCTCGTAGCGCCCTTCATAAGCGCGCTCCCGCGTGCCGCGCGCCTCAACATAGCGCCCATTGGCGAGCAGCTCATGGCGGATACGACCGTCTTCGGTGACCCACATGCCGACATAGGGGTGTTTAGCCTGCATTTGCGGTTCCTCTGCAATTGCTGGGTGGGTGAGAAAAGCTGCGGTCATTAACCCGGAAAGAATGCGTGACATGGCGAACCTCAATTTGCTGATGCGGTTGGGCGGATGGTGATTTCGGTCGTGTCGACGCTGGCGGGTGCTTCAACCACCTGCCGAACGGCGCGGGCAATGTCGGCAGGTTGCAGGGCGATTGCGCGATAGGCGTCGATGAAGGCCAGAGTGCCCTCATGGGTGATGGTCGATGCCAGTTCGCTCTCAACCACACCGGGATTGACGCACGTGACGCGAATATTGGTGCTTTCCTGCCGCAATCCATCAGAGATCGCCCGCACGGCAAATTTGGTGGCCGAATAGACGGCAGCGGTGGGCACCACGGACAGCGCCCCGATGGAGCCGATATTGATGATCTGCCCGCTGCCCTGTGCCTCCATCGACGGCAGGACCGCGCCGATCCCCCAGAGCACGCCCTTGATATTCACATCCACCATGCGCTCCCATTCGTCGTGCTTGACAGCGGCAAGCGGTGACAGGGGCATGATCCCGGCATTGTTCACCAGAACATCCACCCGCCCCCAGGTCTGCAGCGCCACCTCGGCAAAGGCGATTACCGATGCCCGGTCGGTCACATCGAGCCTGCATGCCTCTGCAAAGCCACCGGCATTGCGAATATCGCTGGCAATCGCTTCGACACGGTCAAGACGGCGCGCGCCCAGCAGCACTTTTGCACCAGCGTGACCAAGTTCTCTGGCAATGCCTTCCCCGATGCCGCTGGAGGCGCCGGTAATCAAAACGACTTTGTCCATTTTCATTCTCCTATCTGCCCTGACGGAGAAAATGGACGCTTCATAGCGATGATGGTATTGGTCACGGAATGGACTGAATGGTTAGCAGAGCTGGACAATGAAGGTCGATCTTAACCTGCTGCCGCTCTTGCTGGCTGTGGCCGAAGAGCACAATTTCCGCGCGGCGGCTGACAGGCTGGGCGTGACGCGGTCAGCCGTCAGCCAGGGCATAAGGCGGCTGGAAGATACAATCGGCATTGCTCTTGTCTTGCGCACCACACGATCGGTACGCCTGACCGAAGCAGGCGCACAGCTGGTCGAAGCCCTGTCTCGTCCAGTCGAAAACATTGAAACAGCGCTGGAAAATGCGGCGGCGGAAAACGCCCCGCGCGGCATCCTGCGGCTCGCCGTCACCTCGATTGCCGAAGATTTCCTATCAGGCCCGCTCATCGCCTCTTTCGCAGAAGCGCATCCCGGCGTGACGCTTGATGTGACGGTGACCGATGATGAGTTCGATATCGTTGCTGCCGGATATGATGCGGGTGTCAGGCTGGGCGAAGTGATCGAACAGGACATGCTGGCCGTACCCATCAGCGGCGACCAGCGCGAAATGGTCGTTGCAAGCCCGGACTATCTCGCGCGGAACGGCGCGCCGGATCATCCGCGCGACCTGATCAAACATCGCTGCATCGGCTGGCGTCCCGCCCCCAATGTAGCGCCCTATCGCTGGGAGTTCGAAGAAAACGGCACCCCATTCGACGTGGCCGTCGAGCCGCAGATCACCACCAATGATCTGCGCCTGATGCTGCGCACCGCACTGGCTGGCGGCGGCATCACCTTCGCACCAGAAGACGTATTCCGCCCCTATATCGAAACCGGCGAACTGACGCCACTTCTCGGCGACTACCTGCCGCCCTTTGCCGGATTTTTTCTCTACTTCCCCCAACGCCGCAACATGGCACCGAAGCTGCGCGCGCTGATTGACCATATAAGGCAGAGAGGGACGAGCTGAAAGATCAGCTCGCCACCATATGGACCTTTACCCCCGCGCCCATTCCGGCAGCCATGTGCCGTGAGCGGCGATGAGGTCATCGACCAGCGACCAGATCTGGTCGAGGTCGAGTTCGGCAGCCGTATGCGGGTCCATCATGGCGGCGTGGTAGATGTGCTCGCGCTTTTCTTCCATGAGGGCGCGCACTGTCAGTTCCTGAACGTTGATATTGGTGCGGATCAGCGCGGTCAGTTGCGGCGGCAGATCGCCGATATAGGTGGGTTGCAGGCCATTGTCGTCGACAAGGCACGGCACTTCCACCGCTGCCGCGTCGGGCAGGCTGGTGATGACACCATTATTGCGCAGATTGCCGTAGATGACCGAGGGTTCGCCGGTCCAGACCGAATTGACGATGGAGCTGGCATATTCCTTTGACGGCTTCACATTGATCTTGTCAGCCGTGCGGTATTGCTGGGAGGTCTTCTTCCAGCCCTCGATCTGTTCCACGCAGCGCTTGGGATATTCGTCGAGCGGAATGCCGTATTTCTCGATCAGGTCGTCGCGGCCTTCCTTGATGAAATAGGGCGTGTATTCGGCGAAATGCTCGGAGCTTTCGGTGACGAAATAGCCCAGCCGCGTCATCATCTCGTAGCGCACCTTATTGGGGCAACGCGGGTTCCAGCCCGGCTTGGGCGCGCGGCCTTCGCGGTATGCGCGCAGCAATTCGGGATAGAGATCCTTGTAGGAGCCATCCGGCTGGCGATGCTCGAATTTGAGATAGAAGGCCATGTGGTTGATACCGGCAGAGCGATAGCGGATGTCCTCATAGGGAATGCCGAGGTCATGGGCCAGTTCATGCGCCGTGCCCTGCACCGAATGGCAGAGGCCGACCTGCTTGATGCTCGGATATTTCTCGGCAATGGCCCATGTGTTGATGGCCATCGGGTTCACATATTGCAGCATGATCGCGTCGGGCGCGACGGCCAGCATGTCCTCGCAAATGCTCCACAGATGCGGAACGGTGCGCAGCCCGCGCATGATGCCGCCGACGCCCAGAGTATCGGCAATAGTCTGGCGGAGATTGTATTTTTTCGGCACCTCGAAATCGACCACGGTGGATGGCTCGTAGCCGCCGATCTGGAAGCAGACGACGACGAAATTGGAGCCATCCAGCGCCGCGCGCTGATCATCGAACGTTTTGACCGTCGCCGGCACACCGAGCGTCGAAATCAGCTTGCCCGCAATGATGGCGCTTTCTTCAAGCCGCGTGGGATTGATGTCCATCAGCCGGATTTCGGCACCCGCCAGCGCCGGACGCTGCAGGATGTCGCCGACGATATTCTTCATGAACACGGACGAACCGGCGCCGATAAAGGTGATCTTGGGATTTGCCATGGGGAATGCTCCGAACAGGGGCGCGTCGGCCCGCGGCTCCTCCAGCCGCTTTGGCTCTATGGATAGCGCTTGCCCCAACCAAAACAATCCGGAATAAAAGGCTATTCTTCCGGTTTTCTAAGATATGACGCCCAGTCCGTCTCCGCTCCGCCCCAATCCGCGCGCCGACCGGCGCTTTTACGCGACCACCAAGGCTTTTGGCCGCTTCGGCATTCGTGCCTTTGCACCCGAAATCATGGAAGCGCCGCATACTCATGGCCATATCGAGTTGAACTGGCTGACCGAAGGCGAGATGGATTATCGCTTCGACGGCGCGCCACTGACCATCCCGGCAAAACGACTGGTGGCTTTCTGGGCGGGCATACCGCACCAGACCACGGCACTCCGGGGCGCGGACAATGCGCGGCAGGTGAACATCTATCTGCCGATGGACGCTTTTCTCGAGATGCCGCGCCTCGGCCCGCTGACCGAAACGCTTATGGGCGGCGGCGTCATCGCATTCTCGCCGGATAGCACCAGCCTTGAAACGCTGGAGCGCTGGTATGCCGACTATCGCAGCGGCAATGCCCAGCGCGGCGATCTCGCCCGCGCCGAAATCGCCATGCTGTTCCGCCGCGCTGTGCTAGTGGGCTGGACAGAGCTTTTGCCGCCATGCATCGACAAAACCATGCGCGAAGCGCGAAGCCCCTCCCCAGTCCGCTATGTGGTTCAGATGGTACGCCATATCGTCGAGAACGTCGCCAGTCCGCTCAATACCGGCGAGGTCGCGGCCGTTGCCGGACTGCACCCCAATTATGCGGCAAACCTGTTCACTCGGGTCATGCATATCCCGATGCAGAAATTCATCACGCGGCTGCGCCTGATCCGCGCCCGCAGCCTGCTGTTCGACACCAATATGCCCATTGCCACGATTGCCATGGAGGCCGGGTTTTCTTCGCAAACCCAGTTCTACGAGCATTTCCGCAAGGCCTATGGACTGACACCCAACCAGATGCGCAAGGGCAAAATGGACTAAACAGCACGTCAAGGCAAAGCCGTTGCGCAGCCAGGGGCGCCGCCCTATAAGTTGATAATTATAATCATCTTATAGGTCGCTTATCATGCTTGTCCCGCCCTGCCGCCCTTCTGCAGTAATCCTTTTTGCGTCAGCTTTAGTGTTGGTCGGGATGACCTCAGCCTATGCATCGGACGCGTCAGCTCAGCCTGCTTCATCCAATTCAACCCAATGCGGCAATTATCCGCTACCCGCTTTTCCAGATTTGACACCCGTCGCAGCCGCGCCCGGCACAGCTCAAGTAGCAACGCCCTTTGGCGAGGTGGATTTGCCAACTGCACCGGCAGCAGCACTGGGCATGTATACGACCGATACCGATATTCTGATCTGGCTGGGTTTTCCGCTGGCAACGCAGCAACCCATTCGCGGTATCAATGGATACGAGACCTTCCCCTGCTTCTTCCCGCATCAGGCGCTAACCGGGATTGTGCCCTTCGGCAATTTCCCCGAATACAATTTCGAGCAGATTTTGAACGCCGAACCCAATTTCATTCTCAATGGGTTGGGCTACGACGTCGCCGTCAATGAAAGACTGCCTCAGATCGCGCCGACCTATAGCGTCAACGCTTTCGATGGCCGCTCATGGCAGGAGCATTTCAAGGCGACCTCCATCGCACTTGGTCGCCTTGATCGCTACGAGGCCTGGCTTGCCATCTACAATTCGCGTGTGGCGGAGGTGAAGCAGTCCATAGACAATCCCGGTCAGCTTGTGGTTGCACCACTGAGCTTTTGGGACAACAAGTTCCGGACCTCCTGCTATGCAGGGGTGGAATGCACGGTGTTCCGTGATCTTGGGTTGAGCATTTTTGAGCCTGCCCTGAACGATAATGGTAATGGCACCGAGTTCAGCACTGAAGAAATCGGTAAGCTCGCCGATATCGACTTCGCCTTTACCTCGGCGGGCGCAGGGCAGCTTGGGCTGGTCAAGTTCGAGGAAACCAAAGCTGAAATAGCGAAGTACCCGCTCTGGGACCAGCTTGCCTTTGTCGAGAGCGAGCAGTTCATCCCCTTCGATATGGAGATGGTCTATGGCTCACCCAGCGGCCAGTTGGCTTTTCTCGAAGTCGTCGCAGCGGCGCTGGCCAAATAAGCTAAACAGCAGAAATGAAGCGGGGCGCCTTGTGAGCGCCCCGTTTGATATTAGACGTTGAATTTGAACAGCATCACGTCGCCGTCCTTGACAACATATTCCTTGCCTTCGTCGCGCGCCTTGCCTGCTTCCTTGGCGCCCTGTTCACCACCCAGCGAGACGTAATCGTCGTAGCCAATGGTCTGCGCACGAATGAAGCCGCGCTCGAAATCGGTATGGATGACACCCGCCGCCTGAGGGGCCTTGTCGCCCTTGTGAATGGTCCAGGCGCGCGTTTCCTTCGGGCCTACGGTAAAATAGGTCTGCAAATTGAGCAGATCATAAGCGGCGCGGATCAACCGGCTGAGGCCGGCCTGATCGAGACCCAGCGAAGACAGATATTCGGCCTGTTCTTCATCGGGCAATTGCGCCAGCTGGCTTTCAATTTCCGCCGAGATGACGACCACGCCAGCGTCATTGGCCTTGGCATAGTCCTCGACCTTTTTGCTCAGCGCATTGCCGGTGGCGGCGGAGCCTTCATCGACATTACAGACATAGAGCGCAGGCTTGCTGGTCAGCAATTGCAGCTCGTTGAAAGCCTTTTCTTCCTCGGCGTCGCGCTTGACGAAGCGGGCCGACTTGCCATCGCGCAAAACGGCAATGGCACGGTCGATCAGGTCCAGCGTGACCTTTGCGTCCTTGTCATTGCCCTTGGCCTTTTTCTCAACGCCAGCGCGGCGCTTCTCGAGGCTTTCGAGGTCGGCCAGCATCAGTTCGGTTTCGACCACTTCGGCGTCGGCCAGCGGATCGACCTTGTTGGACACATGGATGACGTTAGAATCTTCAAAGCAGCGCAGCACATAGGCGATGGCATCGGTTTCGCGAATATTGGCAAGGAACTGATTGCCCAGGCCTTCGCCCTGCGACGCGCCTTTGACCAGACCCGCAATATCAACAAAGCTCATGCGCGCGGGCAGAACATTGATCGACTTGCCGATTGCTGCCAGCTTTTCCAGCCGGGGATCGGGCACCGACACCTCACCCACATTGGGCTCGATGGTGCAGAAGGGGAAATTGGCCGCCTGTGCGGCAGCCGTGCGGGTAAGTGCATTGAAAAGCGTCGACTTGCCGACATTCGGCAGGCCGACAATGCCCATCTTGAAGCCCATGGGAGTCTCCGGGAAATCGTTGGGTTCCAATTGGGTCGGATCGGCGCAGATGTCAATGTTTTGGCGCGCGCGAACTGATGGCCACAACCTCGTCCTCATTCGTGAATATGCTTACGGCCTTCCGTTAGGAAAGCATTAACCATTCCAATCCACGCTAGCGATGTGGTTTGGAAATAAAGGAGTCTGAGGGGGGAGAGAAAGCGATCGACATGCACAATTTCACGCCGAATTTGACTGCCACCGAGGATCTGGTTGGTTTGCCTGTCGCCGAAGTGGAAAGACGTTTGATACTGGCAACGCTGCGGCAAACCGAAGGAAACCGCACACATGCCGCCCATGTTCTGGGAATTTCCATCAGAACCATGCGGAACAAGCTCCGTGAATATGCCGAACGCGGCATAATCATCCCGCAAAACACACATCAAGAAGCATGAAAAAGGCCCGCCATTTTGGCGGGCTCCTTCTTTTTGGGGGCCTCGTGCCTTGCCCTACCCCGCCCGCCATGCGAAAACCCGGATTGACGCATAGGGCAAGCAAATGACCAATCCTGTCACAAAAGATCGGCGACACTTCGAGGACCTCTCGGTAGGCGAAGTCATTCAACTGGGCTCGACCAATGTCAGCAAGGACATGATCGTCACCTTCGCTCGCGAGTTCGATCCGTTTCCGTTTCATCTCGATGAAAAAGCGGCCAAAGAGAGCCTGCTTGGCGGGCTTGCCTCAAGCGGCTGGCAGACCGGCGCGCTCAGCCTACGCATGCTGGTCGATAGCTTCCTCTCCACCATCGCGTCCTGCGGTGGGCTCGGATTTCGCGATCTGAAATGGAAAAACCCGGTCATGGTCGGCGACACGATTGGGGGCACCGCCACGATCGCCGAATTGCGCCGATCGGCCAGCCAGCCCCAATGGGGCATTGTCACGCTCGACTTTGACATTCGCAATCAGAATGGCAAGCCGGTCATGACCATGCGGCTGGCCAATCTGGTCGAATGCCGGAATGCCGAGGTCGCGGCATGACACGCTGGTTTGAAGACATCGTGATCGACGAAGCCTTTCCCCTCGGCAGCCACACCTTCACCGCCGAGGAAATCATTGGCTTCGGTAAGCTCTACGATCCGCAATATTTCCACACCGATCCCGAACTGGCCAAACACAGCCATTTTGGCGGCCTGATCGCGTCTGGCTGGCATACGGTCAGCGTCGGGCATCGCAAAATGGTCGATGCCCTGTTTGCCGAAGAGGATCGGCTCCGCGCGCTCGGCAAAGAGCCAGGCGTCTCTGGCCCCTCCCCCGGCGTGAATTCAATGGACTTCAAGGCGCCGGTACGCCCCGGCGATGTCGTGACCTATGAATTGGTAGTGACTGGCAAGCGTGCGTCCAATTCCATTCCTGGCTGGGGGCTGTTGTTCAACCGCCTTACTGCCGTGAACCAGCATGGCGAGCTGGTTTACTCCGCCGATCTCGTCGGCTTTTCCAAGCTGCGCGATTACCGCATGCCGCTGAAGTTGAAAGTGTTGCTCGCACTCACCAAAGTGCCCGTTCTCGGAAAGCTGATCCGGCGCGGCTCTTGAAACAGCGGGGGCGCATCGGCACTCTGCATCCATGCGCCGATTCGCCCTTGCCTTCGCCCTCACCGCCTTGTCCGCCCTGCCTGCCGCCGCGCAGGCCTATCAGGGCAATTGGTCCTGCCGCGACGCCACAACCGAGCGCGTCGGCATTTTCACGCTTTACGGGCAGGTCTATGGCTGGGCCTCTCGTACGGCTGGCGACCCCAATTCTGGCAGCGGCACTCTGACGCCCTATCAGGATGGCGTGGGCATTAACGATGGCAATCTGCGCAGCGCTGGCGGCATTCAGGCCGTTCGTCTGATCAACGACCCGACCTATGGCGTGGCGTTGCAGATGGAAACAGCGGAAGCAATCGTTATGCTCTGCACGCCGCGCTGAGGTGCAGGTTCGCCTTGAGCCGCAGACAGAGCAGCACGCAGAAGGCCTGTTCGCAGCCCTGCAAGCGGTTGAGATTCACGAGTTTATCGGCAGCGCACCGCCCGCATCTGTTGATGACGTGCGCCAGCGTATTCTCCGCCAAAATAAGGGCCCGCAGGACGGCAGCGGAGACATTTGGCTGAACTGGATCGTCTTCGTCGATGAGGACATCGCTGGCTTCACCCAGTCCACAATCACCCCCGACGGCACTGCCAATCTGGCCTATGTACTCTCACCAAGTTTCTGGGGGCGTTCGCTCGGCTACGAGGCCTGCCGCCTTACCCTGATCGCACTCAGCGAAATGGAAAATGTGAAAAGCGTAGTGGCCGACACCCAACGCGGCAATCTGCGCTCGGCGGCATTGCTGACGCGGCTGGGGTTTCAACCAATTCGCGAAACCGGAGATGACGTTTTTTACGATGGCGGCGATATTCAAACCCTTGTCCGCCAACTGAAATAGCCGATTTCCGCCGCTCCTTTCCGCCCTCCCACGCTCCGACCAAAGCAGGGGCTTGAAACTTTCCTGCCTTTGGAGCATTTTTGGATTGTAACGCCGGGCCCCTCTGGTCGTGGATTCTCCACGGCGATGTCGGAGTTACTCCACCTGTTCATGGAGAAGGTCCGGCGATGGAATCGCTTATTGCCGCCCTATCGGGCGATTTTCTTGGTACTCCCGTTTATTTCTGGGTCGCGTTCATCACTCTGGTGATCGGCCTGCTTGTTTTCGACCTCGGCATCCTCCACCGCGATGAGCACGAGATCGAAGCCAAGGAGAGCCTGCTGCTCTACGGGTTTTACGTCTGTATCGCACTCGCCTTTGGCGCCTGGGTCTGGTTCCAGCGCGGCGCACAGGCGGGGCTGGAATTTTACACCGGCTATCTGATCGAGCAGTCGTTGGCGATGGACAACATGTTCGTCATCGCCACGATATTTGGCTTCCTCGGCATCCCCCGACTCTATCAGCACCGCGTGCTGTTCTGGGGTATTCTGGGCGTCATCCTGTTCCGCGCTATCTTGATCGGCGTCGGCGCGGCACTCGTCTATCAGTTCAGCTGGATTCTGCTGTTCTTCGGTGCATTCCTCGTCTTCACCGGCATCCGGATGTTCAAGCATCAGGATGAAGAGCCGAACATGGAAGATAACAAGATCTTCCAGTTCCTCAACAAGCGCTTCCGCATCACCAAGGAATTGCACGGTCGCAAATTCACGATCAAGCAGCCCGATCCCAAGACCGGCAAGATCGTTACCTGGCTGACCCCGCTTGCCGTGGCCCTGATCATGGTCGAAATCGTCGATCTGATCTTTGCCGTGGACTCTGTGCCTGCCGTCTTCGCGGTCACGCAGGACACGTTCATCGTCTACACGTCCAACATCTTCGCCATTCTGGGCCTGCGTGCGCTCTACTTCGCTCTTGCAGCGGCCATGAACCGTTTCCGGTATCTGCAGACCTCGCTGGCGATCATTCTGGTGTTGATCGGCATCAAGATCTGTCTTGTGCCCTTCGGCTACCACGTGCCGACCGCGATCTCGCTGGGCCTGACCATTTCGATCCTCGCCGCAGGCGTTTTCTACTCGCTTTGGAAGACCCGCAACGAGCCCAATATCAGTGCCGAAGACGACCCCAAGACGGGGCAGCTCGAACCCTGATCCGGGCGCCTCTATCAAGTTTGAAAGGGTCGGCGGTTGACGTCGGCCCTTTTGCTTGCCTATGCTGCCTCCAATACTACGGAGGTTTCGCATCCAAATGATCTGAGAACATGTTCAGGACGCCCGATTTGCTCTCCGGTCCGCGCTTGCGTGTGATCGGCTTGTGATGGCCGCGCAGTTCGACAGGTTCGACAGAATGGGTGCCTATCCGGCCTGATACGGCCACTCCGCTCCCGCGCATCCCCCGCGTCCTCCCAAAACCGCATTCACGCGCATGGCTTTGCCATGCACTTCATTCTTTTGCAGCCAGCCCGCGCGTTCAGCGCTGGGCGGGAAGGATAATCTCATGCCTAAAAATCAGTTTCAGCGCCCATTGCCGGTCAAGCACACAGCCAATGTGCCTCGCCACGGCAAGCCACAGCCACCTTTCGCCAAGCCGAGCGGCAAAGCGGCGGTGAAGGCTCCGACCGCCAATGTGCCACCGCTTGCAGCGCTGCTGGAGACAGCACCGCGCAAGTAAGCCGAAAGGGCCCGGCGTCCACAGGCCGGGCCCTTGCACCTTTCTTGCCGCATTTCCCCGTTAACGCTTCGTTAGTACGACAAAGGAGATCGGCAATGGGTGCCATCCACGAAATCGTCTTTGACTGTGACCAGCCCAAGGCTCTGGCAGAATTCTGGGCACAACTGCTCGACGGTTATGCCGTCCGTCCGCAAGACACGACCAGCGCGGCCCTCAGTGTCGCGCTTGGCCTCGACCCCGAAGAGCCCCAGACCATCATGGTCGATGGTCCCGGCCCTTCGCTCTGCTTCCAGAATGTGGACGGCCAGCGCCCCGAGAATAATCGCGTGCATTTCGACGTGCAGGTTTCGGACCGTGCGCGCGAGGCTGAACGCCTCAAGGAAATTGGCGCCGAGGTCGAGCGCGTCCTGCCCACCTATACGATCATGCGCGATCCCGAGGGAAATCAGTTCGTGTTGGTGGACCGGCGCGAAGCCATGGCGGCCTAGGCACAATACTGACAGGGGCTGACGCCTGCCTTCTCCAATCTGGTTTTCATCAAAGATGGAGTAAGCCATGCCCCTGATCGCCTCCTGCCATTGCGGCAAGACCCGCATCGCCCTGCCCGACCACCCAACAAAGGCAGCGCGGTGCAATTGCACTTTCTGCCAGCGCACAGGCGCGGTCTGGGCCTATTATAAGGTCGGTGAAGTCGACGTGTTGAGCGCGGACGATGAGGGCACCTATTCGACCAATCCCGAATACGGTTTGCATCATTTCTGCAAGCATTGCGGCATGCATACATGGGGCGAAAGCGTGGACTGGTCCTCCGCCTATAACAACGATGGCATGCCTAAAGATGGTGATGCGACGCTTGTGCCCGAGTTGACCAAATTACAGGTCAATCTCAATCTGGTTGATGATCTTGATTGGTCCAAGGTCGAGATCGAACATCTAGACGGACGCAATAACTGGTAGGGTACGTTTCTTGTCTTTCACCACAAACGCTGCGCTGCCCTCGGGCTTAACCCGAGGGTCTGTTGGGGAGCCCGCTTTCAGGACCGTGCATCGGGCAAATGGCCCTCGGGTCAAGCCCGAGGGCAGCCCGGTGGCAAGAGAAATCTATGCCCACACGTCCGACCACCCTTCCCTACGGGAAAACGAAGGCTTCAATTCATCAATACCTCAGGCGTCCTAGTGCCCTTCAAACGCCATCAGCGATGAAACACGAACACCTTCGGCTTTGAGCTTTGCTGCACCCCCGATTTCGGGCAGATCGATCACGAAGGCCGCATCGTCACAAATGGCGCCCGTGCGGCGGAGCAATCCGACAGCTGCAATGGCGGTGCCGCCTGTGGCGATCAGGTCGTCCACCAGCAAGACCTTGTCGCCAGCACTGAGCACATCAGCGTGGATTTCGATCGTATCGACGCCATATTCGAGGGCATAATTCTGCCCGATCGTCTCACCCGGCAGCTTGCCCTTCTTGCGCACGGGCACAAAGCCAGTGCCGAGCGCGATTGCAACGCCAGCACCAAAGATAAAGCCGCGCGCTTCTATGCCGGCGACGTGGGTGATGCCCTGCCCCCGATATTGCGCAGCGATGCGCTCGACGCTCTCCCGGAACCCTTCGGGATGCTCGATCAGCGTGGTGATGTCCCGAAACAGGATGCCCTTCTTGGGATAGTCGGGAATCGTGCGGACGAGCGACTTCAGGTCGAGCGACATCGAAGGCCTTGGAATGTTGAGAAAAGGTCAGGTTTTATTGCGGCCAAGCAGGTGCCGAGCAATAACACCGGCATTGTAAGCTGCATTGCGCGTGGTGTTGATCGCCGTTTCCCGCGCCTTGGGATTGGAAACCACAGCCTGCACACCAGCGCGTACGGCCGGGTGGCGGCTGACGGCAAGGGCAGTGCTGACCACGGTAACGGCCAGGCGAATGGCGGACATAAGCATTTCCTCCAACACCGGAATTACCGGGAATATCGTGGCATTCACCCAGCTTGGCAAGGGCTTCACGCAAAGGCGTGCAAGGCTTTTTGCCGCAAAACAAAAGAGGCCCCAAAGGGCCTCTTTCAAATTCTCCGAGTCTTCCCGCCCTGCGAGCACAGCTCTTCGGGCCTGACCTCCTAAAAACGCCCCACCGGGGCGATTTTGCCGCGTCGCAGCCGGAGGTCAGTGCTCGATACCAGCCCAGAGCTTGCGCTTGGTCGCATACATCAAACCGGCAAAACCAACCAAGAACAGCAGGACCACGAAACCGGTCTGCTTGCGGCTCACCAGATGCGGCTCTGCCACCCACATCATGAACGCAGCAACGTCAGTCGAATACTGTTCAAGCGTTTCTGGAACAGCAACACCGTCTTCGCCGGGTGTGTAAGTCACAGAACCATCGGCCAGCGGCGGTGCCATGCTGAGAGCGTGTCCGGGGAAATAGTCATTGTAATACTGACCATCGCCCAGCACGAAGCCTTCAGGAGCATCCTCCGGCACTTCTTCATGATACCCAGTCAGCAGCGCGTGAATATAGTCCACGCCACCTTCCTGATAGCCGGTGAAGTAGTTGAACACCCAGGTCGGGAACGGGTCGGTCACGCCGCGAGCCTTGGCCAGAACCGAGAAGTCCGGCGGATAGGCGCCACCCATGGCCTCGCGCGCTTCCTGCTCGTTGGCAAACGGAGACGGCCAACGGTCGGCCGCGACAGCCGGACGCATACCGCCATCAACAGTGGCATCGGCCACTTCGTATTCAGCAGCCAGTGCCTTGACGTGCGCTTCCGAGAAGCCCGGACCGCCCGCCTCGCCCAGATTGCGGAAGGCGAGAAGATGTGCGCCATGGCAGCTTGCGCAGACTTCACGGAACACCTGAAAACCGCGCTGAAGCTGGTTCTGGTCATACGTTCCGAAGATGCCCGCAAAGCTCCAGTTCACGCGCTCTGGGTGCTTACCGGCTTCTGCGGCCTGCGCCGAACCTGCGGCGGAGAGGCCGATGACAGCGGCAAGGGCAGCGATGATGATCTTGTTCTTGAACATGATAGTCGCCCCAATCACGCTTTTGCCTTGCCGAGAACGCTCTCGGAAATGGACGTCGGCAGCGGCTTGGTCTTCTCGACGCGCGAGAGCACCGGCAGCACGACAAGGAAGTAGATGAAATAGTAGGCCGTGCAGATCTTGGAGAGCGTCGTGTAGGGCTCTGCCGCAGCCTGCGCACCCAGATACATCAGCGCGATGAAGTTGATGACGAACAGGCCATAGAACCACTTGAACATCGGGCGGAAGGTGCCGGAGCGGACCTTGGACGTATCCAGCCACGGCAGGATGAGCAGCATGAGAATGGCGCCGCCCATGGCAATCACGCCGCCGAGCTTAGAGTCGATGAACAGGATATTGAAGTCGATGGCGCGCAGGATCGTGTAGAAGGGCAAGAGATACCATTCCGGCACGATGTGAGCAGGCGTCACCTGGCTGTTGGCCATGATGTAGTTGTCTGGGTGGCCCAGAATGTCCGGTGCGAAGAACACGAACCAGGCAAACGGGATCATGAACAGCACCATCGCGAACAGGTCCTTCATCGTATAATACGGATGGAAGGGAACGGTATCGCGGCTATCCTTCACTTCAACGCCGACCGGATTGCTATTACCCGGAACGTGCAGCGCCCAGATGTGGAGCGCCACGACGGCAGCGATGATGAACGGCAGCAGATAGTGCAGCGAGAAGAAGCGGTTCAGCGTCGGATTGCCGACCGAGAAGCCGCCCAGCACGAGCTGCTTGATCTGCTCACCCACCAGCGGAATGGCCGAGAAGATGTTCGAGATAACAGTAGCACCCCAGAACGACATCTGACCCCAGGGCAGGATGTAGCCCATGAACGCGGTTGCCATGGTGAGGAGGAAGATGATGACGCCCAAAATCCAGAGGATTTCACGCGGAGCCTTGTAGGAACCGTAGAACAGACCACGGAACATATGAATGTAGAGCGCCGCAAAGAACATCGACGCACCAACGGCGTGGGTCGCCTGAATGATACGGCCACCATTTACGTCGCGGCGGATATGCTCCACCGAGTCGAACGCCATCGAGACATTCGGCGTGTAGTGCATAGCAAGGATAATGCCGGTGACGATCTGCACACCAAGGCACATGACCAGAATAGCACCGAAGGTCCACCAGTAATTGAGGTTCTTCGGCGTGGGGAAATCCATCAAGTGCTCTTTGGCGAAGCGCACGACCGGCAGGCGGTCATCGAGCCACTTCTCGACGGCATTTCCGGGAATATAGGTAGAATGTTCAGACATCGGAAAAGCCCCCACTAGCCGATCTGGACCAGCGTATCGCTGACGAATTCATAAGGCGGAACAACAAGGTTCAACGGCGCAGGACCACGGCGAATACGGCCAGCCGTATCATAGTGCGAGCCATGGCACGGGCAGAACCAGCCATCGAAATCGCCTGATTCACCCACCGGCACGCAGCCAAGGTGAGTACAGTTTGCGATCATGATCAGCCATTGTTCATGGCCGGGCTTGGTGCGCTCTTCGTCGGTTTCCGGGTCTTTAAGCTCGGAAAGCGGCACAGCCTGTGCCTCGGCGATTTCCGCTTCGGTGCGGTGCCGCACGAAAACGGGCAGGCCGCGCCAGGTAATGGTCACCGACTGCCCTTCCGGAATAGCGCCAACATCGAATTCGATGCTCGCCAATGCCAGCGTAGAAGCGTCAGGATTGAGTTGATTAATCAACGGCCAGACCACGGCTGCGGCGCCAACGGCGCCAACGGCGCCCGTGGCGACATAGAGAAAGTCCCGCCGGTTCGTGGATGAATGTTCTGCTTGCGTGGCCAAGGTCCGTATCCCCGTACGATGCACAAATGACGGAACCGGCGCTGGCTTACTCATCTGCATGTGCAGAATCGAACCGCCAGCCGCCCTCAAGCGGCCCGTCAGGTATGGTCCTTTTTGCACTGTCATAAGAACTTGTCCAGTGCACGAACAGTGACAGGACGAAACTGCGACACTATACCCGATCAAAGCCCGGATTCCGGGCGCTTTATGTGCGCTGGAGCAAAGAGCCTTGCCTCTCGACCTTGCCCTTTATCAACCGGATATCGCCGCCAACACCGGCACTCTGCTGCGTCTGGGTGCCTGTCTGGGCGTTCAGGTTCATATCATTCATCCTGCAGGCTTTGCCGTCACCCAGCGCAATCTGGCCCGCTCCGGCATGGATTATCTGGATCGGGCCAACCTCGTTGAACATGTCAGCTTCTCGGCCTTCGAGATGTGGCGCCAAAGCGAAAACCGCCGCCTTGTCCTGCTGACGACAAAAAGCTCCGATTCAGCCTACGATGCGCGCTATCGCGATGGCGACATCCTGATGCTGGGCAGGGAAAGTGCGGGCGTGCCCGATGAGGTGGCAGCAATCGCCGACTTGCGCGTGCGGATTCCGATGGCACCGGGTTTGCGCTCCATCAACGTCGCCATTGCCGGAAGTATGGTTCTTGGCGAAGCCATGCGGCAGACTGGCCGCTTTACAGAATTGTCCTGAAGGTCCATTTCCCCGTCATGACCCTCCCCCCCGATATCGACACCAAGAAATCCACCGCCAGCGCCTGGTTCCGCACCCTGCGCGACCGCATCCATGCCGAATTTGAGGCCATCGAGCGCGAGAACATCGGCATTCATGCCGATATGGCGCCCGGCCTGTTCGAGCGCACACCATGGGACCGCGAAGCGGGTGGCGGCGGCGAAATGGGCATGTTGCATGGCCGCGTCTTCGAGAAGGCTGGGGTACATATCTCGACGGTTCATGGCCATTTCAGCGAGGACTTCGCCCGCCAGATGCCCGGAACAGAAGCGGGCACCGAATTTTGGTCGTCAGGTATCTCACTGATCGTCCACCCCTGGAACCCACATGTTCCCGCGGTGCATATGAACACACGCATGATCGTGACCGGCAAGCAATGGTGGGGTGGCGGCGCGGACCTGACCCCTGTGCTCGACAATCGCCGCACGCAGGACGATCCCGACACAATCGACTTCCACGTGGCGATGAAATCGGCCTGCAATGGACGCCAGGGCGTCGATTATGAACGGTTCAAAAACTGGTGTGACGAATACTTCTTCCTGCCGCACCGCAATGAGCCGCGTGGCACGGGCGGCATCTTTTATGACCATTTCGATTCCGGCGACTGGGATGCCGATTTCGCCTTCACCCAAGCCGTTGGCGAAGCCTTCCTCGATATCTATCCCAAACTGGTGCGCCGCAACTTCGACAAGCCGTGGAGCGAAGCCGAGCGGGACGAGCAGCTTGTCCGGCGCGGGCGCTATGTCGAATTCAATCTGCTCTATGATCGCGGCACGACCTTCGGTCTGAAGACTGGTGGTAATGTCAATTCGATCCTCTCGTCCATGCCACCGGCAGTGAAGTGGCCCTGATCTCAGCTTGGCCTCGGCCATCCGCTCTGGTTAAGTCGGCGAATGTCCCTCGCTGACCTTGAAATCAAGAATTATCGCTCCGTCCGGTCCATTCGCTTTCCGCTGCGGCGTTTAACGGTGCTGACGGGCGGCAATGGGGTGGGCAAGACCAATCTTTACCGCGCGCTCGAACTGGTGCAGGCGGCGGCGATCGGCACGCTGACCATGTCCATTGCCCGCGAAGGTGGGCTGGCGTCCGCGCTCTGGGCCGGTGAGCGTAGCGTCAACGAACAGAGGCGCATTTCTCTGGAAGTGGGGCTCGACACCATCCTTCCCGGCGACGACCATGCCGCCTTCCTGCCCCGTTACTCTGTCGAAATCGGCTTTGGCGATTCCAAATATGAAGCGGTTTTCTCCGAAGAACCGCAGATCAAGTCCGAAAGCCTGATTCTGCCCGGGCGACGCCCGGTCACATTGCTGGAGCGCAAAGGCGCGGCTGCGTGGTATCGCGACGAAACCGGCGCTCGAAGGACACTTGAACAACCCCTGTTGGCCAGCGAGACTGCATTGTCGGAACTGCGCGGTACGCTGCCGGAGGTGGACGCAATCCGCCATATCCTGTCAGGTTGGCGCTTTTACCACGGCTTTCGCACCGACCACGATTCTCCACTACGCCGTCCATCGCTGGCCATTACCGCGCCCATGCTCGATGCAGATGGCGGCAATCTGGGTGCGGTACTGGCAACGCTCAAACACATTCGCGGCGACACGGTCGATCTCGATGCCGCGATTGACCACGCCTTTCCCGGCGCGCGGCTAGACATTCCCCCGCCGGGACGAGACGCCAGCTTTGCGATGGTGTTCCCCGAAATGCCGAACCGCGCCTTCGGACCGGCGGAATTGTCCGACGGCACTTTGCAATTCATTGCCCTGCTTGGCGCACTTCTGGCCTATCGCCCGCCGCCCTTCATCGCGCTCAATGAACCGGAGGCCTCCCTCCATCCCAATCTGCTCCCCGCCCTCGCTCGCGCCATGGCAAAGGCGGCGGAGCGCACGCAGGTCTGGGTCGTCACCCACTCCACAGCGCTCGCTGACGCTATTGCAGAAGAGACCGGGACCACGCTGCGTACGGTCATTCGCCGCAATGGGAGCACATGGCTTGAGGGATTGTCGGAGATCGGGATTTTTTCCGACGAGTAGCGGAACCTTGCCCCGCCGTCGTCGTTAATACAGACGCACCAATGCGCGTGAATGAAGGAGATTAGGCAATGAAACGCTTTGATTCCGGCACGCTGATCCCCGGCTCCACCTGGCATGCCCAGGCCGAAACGGAAGCCGAAGTGGTCCGTCGCGCCGTGGAGAACATGAAAAATCTCAATGGCGAAACGGAAGTCCGTCCCGATATGGTCGAGCGGATCAAGGAACGCATCGTCGATGTCGATGATGGGGGTACGCGCCACTAAGGCAAATTCGCCAGAAGGCCTTCCGGGTCGAGAGTGAAACCACTTTCGACCCATTGTTTTTCCAGCGTCGCCAGCACGGAGCCGATTTCCGGCCCCGGCTTCATTCCGCGTGCGATGAGATCTTTGCCAGTCACCGGCAGAGGGCCGACCGGTAGACGACCCAATTCACGCGCCGCTTCCATCAACCGGTCACGCGGCCAACTATGAAGAGCGGCGGCCACGGCCAGTCCCTCGACCGCATCCTCTCCGAAACGGTAGGCAGCCCAGCCGACTTGATGGTCTGCGAGAAGCGCAGCGGCATTGCTAATGCGTTCAGTACGCTCGACCTGTGTATTGGACAGACGCCACATCTCCTGAATCTGATCAAAGCCGTGTGCCTGCAAAATTGCCAGACGTGCATCTGCATCGTGACCGCCAAGCGCCTCGTAAGCCTGCAGGGCTTTGAGGGCAACATCGGACAGCGATAGTAAGCCAATGCCGTACATCGCCGCCAAAGTGCGGGTGATTTTCGGCAGGCCAAGCATGCGTAGCATTTCGCTACCGACCCGCTCACGGGACAAGTGCTCTAAACTATCCGCAGCATTCTGGCACGCCACCAGTCCATCGGCATCGAAATGCTCTTCGCCATGGCTGGCCGAAAAGCGGAAGAAGCGGTAGACGCGCAATCCATCTTCCGCGATGCGCCGGGCGGCGTCGCCGATAAACCGCACCCGCCCGTTGATCACGTCCCCTGCCCCACCCAACGGATCGAACAGGCTGCCATCGGCGCGGCAATAGAGCGCGTTGATGGTGAAATCGCGCCGCTCGGCATCCACGACCCAATCTGTGCCAAACGCCACCTCGGCATGGCGGCCATCTGTCGCCACGTCCTGCCGCAGAGTGGTGACTTCGACGCTGGTGTCGTTGAGCCGCAGGGTGATCGTTCCATGGTCAATGCCGGTGGGATAAGCGGCGATACCCGCCGCCTTTGCCCTTTGCATCACCGCGACGGGCAGAAGTTCGGTGGCCATGTCGATGTCAGTATTGTCACGAACGCGGCCCAGGAGGCTATCGCGGACAATACCACCAACCGCCCGCGTCCGGCCCTCTTCCCCATCCAGCGCCGCAAAGATCGCCTGCACTTCGGGACGGGTCAGCCATTCGGCATTTTCGATGCGATCGGGGATCATGGGATCATCTCGCCCAGCGCCAGATCGCGGAATTTGCGCGTGAGATTGGCGGTGATGCCCCAGATCATATGGCCGTCATGGTCAATCTGCCAGGTCGTATGCTCCCTGCCAGCGCGACTGATGCGGAATTTTCCATAGGTGGCGGCATCAAAAATCCGGCTCAGCGGCACCTCAAACACCGAATGCACCTCGCCGGGATTGGGCACAAATGGCCCGCTTGGCGTCACCTCAGCCACCACGGGCGTTATCAGATAATTGGTGCCGGTATAATAGGTCGGCATAAAGCCCAGAATACGCGCATCATCCGGCGCCATGCCGACTTCCTCATTGGCTTCGCGCAAGGCCGCGGCGGCGACACCGGCATCGGCGCGATCCACCTTGCCGCCGGGAAAGGCCACCTGCCCCGAATGGGCCCGCAAATCCGGCGAGCGTTCGGTATAAAGCACCGTATGCCCCTCGGGTCGCCGCACCAGCGCGATCAACACCGCAGCCGGGACCGGCGAACGCGAAAACGGCGTCAGCGGGTCCCAGTCCGGCACCAGTTCCTCGGCGGGTGCCAAAGGCGGGGGCTCGCGCAACAGGCGCGACACCAATAGATCGGCGATGTCGTGGTCTATGGTCAAAAATCACCGCTGGAAAACAGGGAAGCAACCTGAATGTAATCAAGCCGCCCCGAACCTGCATCCCTTTTTGGCAAAAGCCTATTCGCCATCCTCAAAAGCGGCGATTGCGCCCTTGAGCGATTTGGCCAGCGCCTTGTCTTCGGAGAGCAGCAAAACACGGCTGGTATCGACCGGGCCGGGGAAGACGACATTGCCCGGCGTAGTGATTTCCCAGCCCAGCGGGCAGTAATAATCCTGATCGCCAACCAGAAGCACGAAGTGGCCTTCACCACGCGCCATGGCCAGCTTGCTGACCTCGAGCGCCAGCAATTTGCCCGCGCCGCGCTTGCGGAAATTGGGGTGGGTCGCCAACGGTCCCAAGAGATAGCCCTTCATGCCGCCAACGCTGATCGGGGTCATCCAGACAGCGCCGCAGGGGGTGCCATCGACTTCCGCGATCAGGCTCAGGGTCGGATCGATCGGGAAGCGCTCCCGCACCCGGAAGGCAGTACGCGCAAAGCGACCGGGACCAAAGGCAACGGCCTGCAAGTCTTCGACAAAAACATCATCCTGGGGCGTCGCGAGCCGCACATAGGGCTGGCCGGCAGGCGGGGTAGCAGCGGCCTCGGCCGCAACGAGCGTGGTCATCTGGGCAATCCGGGGAAAGTGTGCAGAACAAGACGCGGTCAGCCCTCGGGCCTTCCGCCTATAACGACCGCCTAGCGTCGTCGGTTCGTCTGCAAAACCTTCACCATCCTGGACGCCTCCACGTCTAAATTCGCATTAGCACCCGCTGACCGGGCCGTAAATGAGAATATTGGGCTCACGCGACCAATTCCTTCTGACGAAGCGCTGCTGTGTCCCAAATGCATAACGCACTGTTACGCCAGAGCGGCCTTTTCGCTTCCCGTTCCTACGCTTAGGTAGAAACCCAGAACCGCAACTTTGTGCAGCCTTTCGGGATTTGAACCGGACAAGCTGACAGCAAGATGACCGAAAGGGGTCCGAGATGGGACAATTGATCGACGGCAAGTGGTCCACCCAATGGTACGACACATCCAAGACCGGCGGTAAATTCGTCCGAAGCCAGGCCGGTTTCCGCAATTGGGTCACCGCCGACGGCGCGCCGGGCCCTTCTGGTGAAGGCGGGTTCGCCGCCGAGGCCGGTCGCTACCATCTCTACGTCTCGCTCGCCTGTCCCTGGGCGCATCGCACGCTGATTTTCCGTAAGCTCAAGGAACTCGACACGCTCATCGACGTCTCGGTCGTTTCCCCGAAAATGCCCGACGAAACCGGCTGGAATTTCGACAAGGCCGAAGGCGCGACCGGCGACGCCCTCTTTGGCAAGGAAACCATGTGGCAGGTCTATACGCAGGCTGACCCCGACTATACAGGCCGCGTCACCGTGCCCGTGCTCTGGGACAAAAAAACCGGCACCATCGTTTCTAACGAAAGCTCGGAAATCATCCGCATGTTCAATTCGGCTTTCAACGAGTTGACGGGCAACACGGATGATTACTACCCCGAAGCCCTGCGCGAAGAGATCGACGCGATCAATGCCCGCGTCTATGACGACATAAACAATGGCGTCTACAAGGCCGGTTTTGCGACGACGCAAGAGGCCTATAACGACGCCGTTTCAAAGCTGTTCGATGCGCTGGACTGGGTAGAAAACCTGCTCGGTGACCGCGCCTATCTCACCGGCGAGGATATTACCGAGGCCGATTGGCGGCTGTTCACGACGCTCGTGCGGTTCGATGCGGTCTATGTCGGCCACTTCAAATGCAACCGCAAGCGCATCGCCGACTACCCCAATATCAGCCATTACCTGAAAGCGCTTTACGAGGTGCCCGGCGTCAAGGAAACGGTCGATCTCGACCATATCCGCACGCATTACTATTGGAGCCACACGACAATCAATCCGCATCGGATCATTCCGGTCGGCCCGGAACTGCCGTTTCTGGATTGAGTCCAGCGCCAGCAAGCTGGATCGTCACCCTCGGGCTTGACCCGACGGCTTTTTCCAAATTCCTGGCTGAGTAGGAACCCTCGGGTCAAGCCCGAGGGTGACGACCGGGAGAGTGGAGCCTCAATAGCCCCAGATCGTGCGCTTCTCGACGCCATCGAAATATTCATCGATCCTTTGGCTCGTCGCGGGCGTTACCCCAGTGGGCAGAGAGTGCCGGTCAAACCAGCCGACTTCGGCAATCTCGAAATTGCCCTTGTGATCGAATTCCTTGACGAAGCTGGTGCAGACGAAAAAGGCCACATGGTCGCGATTGGTGACAGTGCTGGAATTGTGATAGAGGCCGAACAGTTTCATCGGGCCAACCGGCTTGTGGCCGGTTTCCTCGAGCGTCTCGCGCGCTCCGGCTTCCTCAAAAGTTTCGCCGGGCCCAACGCCGCCGCCGGGAAACTGCCAGCCGGGAATATGCGTGTGGCGAATAAGCAGTACCTTATCGCCATCCACCACCATCACCCGCGCCCCAACTGTCATGCGCAGCCAAATGCCCTTAAGGGTAAGAAACACCTTGGCGCGGACACGCTGGAAACGATTCATCATCGGCTTGGCTCCTTCTTGCCGCCCATGGCTAAAGCATCAGACAAAAAAGCGCTACGCGGTTTTGAAAAGGCTTCCAATGCCAAGTAGAGACGGATTTATCGCGACAAAATCGTGTGTGAACACGATTGACCGTTTTCTTGCCCTTTTCATTCTGGCAAAACCGCCGCGATGATCACTCTGGCCCACATTTCCGACATTCACCTCTCCCCCCTGCCCAAGGTGGGTCCGCGTGATCTGGTCGGCAAACGCCTCACTGGCTTTCTCAACTGGAAGCTCAAGCGCCACGGCGAGCTCAATAGCGAAACGCTGGTGCAACTGGTCGAGCATATGAAGGGGCAAAATGCCGACTTCACTGCGGTCACAGGCGACCTCGTCAATCTTGCTCTACCAGAGGAAGTCGAGCGCGCGGGCCGCTGGCTGCAAGGCGTCGGCAACCCCGCCAATGTTGCTGTCTGCCCCGGCAATCACGATGCCTATGTGCCCGGCGCTCTGGAAAGTGCCCAATCGCTCTGGGGCGATTATCTCAAGGGCGAAACGCTGGAAGGCCAGGCTTTCCCCTTTGTGCGCCGCGTCGGCGATGTCGCCATCATTTCCTGTTCCAGCGCCGTACCGACGCCACCCTTTATGGCTGTCGGTAAATTTGAAGAAAAGCAGGCGGCGCGGCTGACCCGGATTTTGAAGCTGCTGGGTGATGCTGGCTATTTCCGCGTGGTGATGATCCATCATCCGCCCAATGCCGAATTGCAGCACCCCTCATTCGGCCTCAAGGGGCACCGTTTGTTCCGCCAGGTGGTTGCCGCAGAAGGCGCAGAACTGATCCTTCACGGGCACACCCACCGCTCCTCAATCCACCATGTGCCCGGCAAGGGCCATGAAGTGCCAGTGATCGGCGTTGCCGCAGCCAGCGCCGCGCAGGGCGGAACGCTGGACGATCCGGCACGCTACAACCTCTTCCGCATCGAAAAGACCGGCAATGGCTGGAATTGCACAATGCGCGAATTCGGCTTCCAGCGTCTGGGACAGGATATTGTGATGCGCATGCAGATGCGGATCTACTGATCGCCCCGATGGCCATAGGCGCCTCAGCATCCCAAAGGCGCAGTCCGTACGCACTCGACACGACCGCCGGGTCGAGTGCCTACTGTTTCAACAAGATAAGCGCATCAGAATTCATGGGCTCTAGAACCGCTCGCGAATGCCCCCTCTGGCGCCGAACGACAGGGCGCCAGAGCTATCGACATTGAGGGTCAGGCCTGCATCGACTGTTGCGCCCGCGGGATATTGCCATGACAGTTTCGGCCCGATGGAGCCGAAGAACCCGGTGCCATTGAGCGGCGTGATGCCCGCATCAACGTCAAGAGACGGCGTGAAGACGGCGCCACTCTCGAGAGTGAAGGCCCGCGAGAGTGCTGCTCCTATACCGATCCGCAATTGCTCGGTGGTAAAGCCCTGCACGCTGAGAACATCGCCGGCTGCATTGGTGATGGCATAACCCTCGACAGTTTCGGACAGATAGACCATGCGCAGGCGCGGGGTCAGCGTGGTCACCTCATCGAGGCGCCATTGCCCGCTGAGCGCCGTATCAACAATCCAGCGGCGCGTATCGAAAGCACCGTCCCAGGAAAGCATGTCGATCTCGTTGGCCGAACCGCCATAGAAAACGCTCGTGTCCCAGAACACGCCGGAGCCGAGTTCGAGCGATGCGTAGGGCCCGAGCAACCAGCCATTGCCTGCCAGGATCGTATTGGCATCGGTGGGATCAGTCATGCGGTCATAGTGGAAGGCGAGGCCGACAAGAACCTTGTCGGTCAGCAGGTAATCGACGCCGGCCGAAATCATCGCGAAACTGCCCCAGCGATCATTGCTCGCATCGCGGCTATGAAGCATGAACGTGCCATCGATCCAGGCATTGAACGGTATGTCGGTCGCCTCGACAATGCCAGCCTCGCCGATGCGCACCACCTCCATCTGGTCAAAGCTTGTGGCAAAGTTCATCACCATGGAACTCTCGCTGGGCGAGAAGCCGGTCGTCACCCGCTCGCCGGCAAAACTCATCGCCCGCCGCTCAACAAGGCCCGGCACCTTGATATTGGAGCTGACCATGCCGAGGCGCGACTGCACGAAGCCCTGGACAAGCGCATGGGTTCGGTTGACCACTTCGTCGGGATCATAGGCCAGGGTGAAGGTGATTACACCCGGGCTGGATGTACCCAGCGCACTGGTAAGCCGGTAGCCCACCCGCGCCGTGCCTGAATAGCCGGGCGAAGGCGTGAACTTGAGATACCAGCCAATAGGGGTCGCTCCACCAACCTGGGCAAGATCGCCTCGGTTGACCTCGGCGGTGCCGGCATTGGGCGGCTCGACGAAGCTGATGGTGGCATCAGTGAACGGACCGCCAGTGGCACCGTCGTTGAGATAGACCGGCAATGGCGTAGCACCGGTCGGCAGGTGCTGCTCCTTGTTAGGCGCGGTAATGGCGCGGGATGTCACATCGAGTGTATATGCCGCGCTGCCCGTTGCACTGATCGCATCGCGCACACCAATGGAGAAACTGTAGCTGCCCTCGGTGTTTTCATCGAGCTGCCCGTTCAGTTCGCCTGTCGTGACGTTGAGCACCATGCCTTGTGGCAGCGTGCCGCTGGCAAGAGTGTAGAGCAACGGCGCCACACCACCGGTCACGGCGATTGGCTGCTTATAAGCTTCGCCAGCCATGGCCTCGGACAAAGCTCCGGCCCCAGGCGTGAAGACAAAATCGCCAGGCGTGACATAGGTAAAGCCACTGGAGCGCGTGTCCGAACCGAGCGGCGTCGTAACAGTCACATCGACGGCGCCATTGGCACTGGCTGGCGTCACGGCGGTGATCCGGGTCCGGCTGTCGATGCTAAAGCTTTGCGCTGGCACATTGCCGAACAGGACGGCACTGACATCGGCAAAGTCGGTACCGGTGATGACGACACTGGTCCCACCGATGGCAAGACCTTGGTCAGGCGACACATTGGCAATAACCGGAGGCAACAGGCGATAAGTATAGGCATTGGTGCCGGTGATCGCGCCAAAGGGTGTGGTGATGATCATATCGGCAGCACCGACGGCGCCAGCGGGCGTCCTGGCTGTGATCTGCGTCGAGCTGTCGACACTGATATCGGTTGCTGCAACGCCCCCGATGCTGAGTGTAGTTCCTGCAACAAATCCCGTTCCGGTGATGACAACCTCTTCACCGCCGTCCGGATGTCCGTGCGCCGGGACTATGCCGATAAAACTGGGCGGGGCCACATAGGTAAAGCCATTGGCAAGACTGTCGCTACCGTCTGGCGTGGTCACGGTTACCGCTATCGGACCGGCAGTGCCTGCCGGTACTCGCGCTGTGATCTGGGTCGGCATATTCAGATTGAAATTTGTCGCCAGCGCGCTCCCGAAACGCACCTCGGTCACGCCGGCAAAATTGCTGCCGGTGATGACCACGTCATTCCCCCCGACCAATGGGCCGAATTCGGGAGAGACCGATGCAATGACCGGCGGCGGTAATTTGTAGGTGAAGCCGGCTGTCTCGGTCGCTGAACCAAAGGGCGTCGTAACAGTGACATCAACCGCGCCAGCATTGGCCACTGGCGTTCTCACCGTGATGCTGGTGTCGCTGGTGACCGCAACCGATACGGCGGCAACTGTGCCGAACATTACGGCACTGTCAGCGGTGAAATTGCTACCGGAAATGGTGACATCGGTGCCCCCCGTGGTCAGCCCCTCGTCGGGCAGTATCGAGGCGATGGTGGGTGCTGCCCTATAAGTGAAGCTACCGATCTTGGTATCCGAGCCAACGGCATTGATGACCTCGACATCGACAATGCCCATTCCGGCCGGCGTCTGTACGCTGATCTGGCTGTCGCTGTTGATGACGAAAGCCGCCACACTACCGCCGAACCTCACAGCGGTGACATCGGCAAAATTGCGCCCGGAAATGACCACGCCGGTATTACCGACCACCGGGCCTTGATTGGGCGTGATCGAGGCGATCACCGGCGACGGCAGATAGGTAAAGCCATTGGTAAGCTCGGCCGTGCCTGACGGTGTGGTCACGGAAACCGTCGCTGCACCAGCAAGCCCGGTCGGTGTCGTGGCATCGATCCGCGTACTCGACAGGCGCCGGACTTCAGTGGCCGGGATGCCGCCAATGGACACGCTTGCGCCGGAAACAAAATCTGTGCCGGTGATGACAATAGGTGTTCCGCCAGCCGCCTGGCCCTCGTTAGGCACGACCGCGCTAACGGTCGGCGCAGGCACAGGAGCCGCATAGATATAACGCGACAGCCATTTGCCCGAACCGAGCGGCCCCTCGACGCGGACCTCGGCGCCACCGGCAATGCCCGCCGGCGCCCGTGCCGTGATCTTGTTGTCGGACAACACGACTACTTCGGTCGCAGGCTGTCCGCCCACGCTCACCTGGCTCGCCCCGGTCAGGCCGGAGCCGGAAATGATAATCTGGTTACCCCCAGTCACAGGGCCGGTGGAGGGTTGCACGCTGTCCACAGCCGGCCCCTGCACCACACGCAGCCGGGCCGGGTTGGATGTGACTTCCGTGCCGTCGAGTCCAGTGACGATGGCGCGAAGCCAAAGCGCGGTGGCCTGCTGGAGCGGACCGAAAGTTATGGTTGCTGTCGAGAGCCCCGTCGCACCACTGGTCAGATCAGAATAGGCAATGCCATCGGCTGAAGCCTGCCAACGATAGAACGCGGCATGACTGGCCCCCACATGCATTTGCTCTCGTCCCCCGATCGGTATCGTCAGATCCTGCGGATGGCTGGTAATTGCAACCGCTTGCGCGCCTTGCGGGTCGATGGCGATGGTATAGGTTCGGACATCCCCACCATTGGCCGCGGTGACGGCAACGGTGATGCTCGTTGGCCCATTGGCCAGTGAGATCGGCGGCGACATCGCTCCATCTGCCAAAGGCGCACCATTAACGGTGACCGTGCTGCCATCGCGCGGCACAGCCTTGATGGTCACCTCGCTCGTACCGCTGGCAACAAGCCCCTTATAGCTGGTGGTCGTGCCATCAAATGGCGGATCGAGAACCGCCCCTGAAATCGTAAGCGCAGCAAGCCCGCCCTCGGATGCCCTGAGCGTATAGGGATAGATGATCTCACTGCCATTCACCCAGAAGGACAGCGGCAGCGTCGTATCAGCAAAATTTGTCGGCACCATCTGGCCGAGATCGGGCATGATCGCCTCAATGCGCTCTGGCGATACCAGAGTGAATGACGCTTCGATGCGAGCCAGCCGGATTGCAGCGACGGCACCCAGGTTCTGCCCGGACACGACAATGACATTGCCACCCCGCGGCATCCCATGATCGGGCGTAATTGCGGAAATCACGGTCGGCAGCGACTGGCCATACTTATAGACACCGCGCGCGATTGTGCCGCCGGGCAGATCAATGCTGATATCTACAAAGCCAGGCGTACCGGCCGGAACCTGAGCCAGCAGTGTAATTTGATCCTGCACTGCGAATGTCGTCGCCGGCACGCCGCCAAAACGCACACCCGTGACGCCGGTAACCTCAACGCCCGTCATCGTGACCCAGTTGCCGCCGACAACAGGCCCGGCGTCCGGCTGTATAATCAGGGCGTGTTCTGTGTCCTCCGGCAGAACCGATACCGCATCGGAAAAGACAAGATTGCCATCGGCACCGCGCACGGCAACGCGATACGGTCCGCTGGAAGAAGCGGTGGCGAGCATAATCGAGGGCGTGCCCAGGCCGGTCGCTTCGCCCCATTCGAGCGGGACAAAGCCTTGCGCATCCTTGCCCCAGATATACTCCACAGCGTTTTCTGCAACCACAGTGAAGCGCGGCCCCACCGTCGCCGAGCCGGTTGCGACAGCGTTGCGCGGTTGCGACACGATGATTGCGGCAGCGGCCGTGCGCGTTACCGTGACCCTGATCTGGCGCGTCTGCGCCCCATCGGCGGAAACGACGCCGACTGTGATGACAGAGTCGCCACGCGAAAGCGCAATCGGCTGCGAAGCCTGGCCTGACACAACCGGCAGGCTATTGACGTTGACCAATGGCCCCAGGCGCAACACGGTCGGCCTCAGCGTAATCTGCGCCACACTGTCGGGCACAACGAGCGTGTAGTCGTCGACATTGGCGCTGAATATCGGCGAGAGCTGCCCCGCCGAGGGGAGGATGCTGGAAAGGGCGCTTCCCTGATAGTGGTACGCGAGGGCCGTGTCCGTGTAGCCCCATGGGGTCGTCACACCAAGATTCCAATTACCGGCAGGACCCGCAGGCAGGTCAGCCGTGATCTGGCTGTCGCTATCCACGCTGAAGACGGCATCGCCGATACCAGAAACAGCGACATGCGTGGCGTTGCTGAAGCCCGAGCCGGTGATAACGACCCGATTGACACTGTTCTCCGGCACGACAGTGGCAGACACGTTGGTGATTACAGGCGCTGGCTGGGTGCCGTAATAGATGGAGGCACTGACGCTGCCGTGCGCGGACGCCAGAACCAGTTCCGCGCGCCCCGGGGCGTGTGGCAGCGCGGTGTAGCGCAGGGTATTGGCATCAGCCATGAGAAATTGCGTCGGTTCGCCATCAATGGTGACCGTAGCCACCTCATCAAGGCGATTGCCGAAAACATCGCTTTGCTCGCCACCGGCCGGATCGAATGTGTTCTGGCCAAAGGCGATCACCTCGGGGCCGAGCCGAGGCAGGAAGGTCACCTCCGCTTCATTGGAATAGACGACCTGGCCATCGCTGGCGGTCAGCTTGGCGCGATAGGCTGCCCCGTCAGAGAAGGAGGCATTCCAGAATTCGAGTGTCGAGCCTTTGTCGGTGATGCCATTGTCAGCAACAACCAGATCGCGGAAATTGGCTTCACCGGCAGGCCTGATCTGCCAGCTATAAGCCACCGCCCCGGTGGCAATGACCCGCATAAGGGCCGTCTGCCCCTCTACAACTGTGATCGGGTTTGGATGGGCAACGATCCGGACCGGCTCCAGCGCCTCGCGGATCACGGTGATCGTATAGGTTACGGTGTCGCCGCTCAGATCATCCGTGACCACGATGGGCACCACATTCTGCCCCATCTGCAGACCGACAGGCACATTGGCTGGCTGGCCATTGACGCTCGCGCTCTGCCAGCTTCCGTAAAACTGCGGCGAGAGCGTCACCTCCGTCACGTTTTCGCCGACGCGCATGTCATAGGCATACCGGCTGGGGTTGAAGAGCGAGGAAAGCGTGCCACCGACAACCTGCAGGTCTGACAATTCTGCCGAGCTATAGATGTAGCTGGCGGCATGGGTCTGGTCGCCCCAGGGCGAGCGCAGATAAATCTGCGCCTCGCGCCATCCCTGCCCCACCGCCGGTATATCCACCGATATCTGCGTGTCGCTGTCGATCCGGTAAGAGGCGGCCACCCCGCCCACGCTCACACCGTTGACGCTCGAAAGGTCGGTACCCGTTACGGTGACGACGGTGCCACCTGAAGGTGAACCATGCGTGGGTGCGAAACTATCGAAAACCGGCGCTGCGGCAGGATCGCTGAAGGCGAAAGCGTCGGCCAGCCGGAAGCTGTTGACTGAGCCCAGAACCACGATGTCCACGGCACCGGCGCTGGCTTCTGGCGTTATCGCCGTGATCTGAGTGTCGCTGTCGACGACAAAGCTCATCGCTTCGAGAGACCCGAACTAGACCTTGCTGGCGCTGGAGAAGCCTTGGCCGGTAATGACGACACTGGCTCCGCCTGCCAAGGGGACAACGCTGGGCGCGAGGGAAGTCACAGAGATCGGCACGTACAAGGTCAGGATAGCGGGTGTCGAATAGACCGTTCCACCCGGGCCGAAGACGGCAGCGCGATAGTGCGCGCCGTCATCACTATCGTCGGTGAAAAAAAGCATCAGGTTGGAGGCGCCATAGACGCTCCACGCCGGTGAGCTTGGCGCCATATCGACGAAATCTGTGTCAGTTGCGCCCTTGCGTTGCCAGGTGACACCGTCGGCGCCATACGCCCGCACGGAGAAAAACGCATCTGCGCCCAGATTTGTCGTGACGTCGCGCGGCTGCAGGGTGACGACCGGTTGCGCCATGACTGGCGCAGCGGCCCCGATCAACAATGCCAGAACGGCAATCGGCAGGATGTGCCTTGCATTCGCCTGAACAGAACCGGCAACGCCACCAAGACCGCGCAGCACTGCCGCGCAGAATCGAGCAAAGGCACCCATGCGATATCGTCCCCAACATATCAAAATGTTGGAGCGGAGAATAAGGGCTGGCGGGGGAGCCAACGAGTGACGCAGCGTCTCAAATAGGTGACGCGGTGTCTCAGCGCTCGCTATCGAGAATCTGCTGGCGCACCTGGGCGGGAGTTTGCTCGAAGCGCGACTTGAAAGCGCGCAGGAAGCTGCGCACACTGGAAAAACCGCAATGGGCAGCCAAGTCTTCATTGGTCAAGAGCAATGGCGCCTGTTGCAGAAGCGCGCGGGAATGGGCCAGGCGCAGGTCGCGCAGAAGGCTCGCGACAGTGAGGCCCTCGGCGGCCAGGCCGCGATAGAGCGTGGCGCGCGAACAGCCAATGGCGGCTGCCAGTTCATCGGCACCGAGCGAGGGGCTGGCAAGCCGGGTCAGCACGTAGCGCTCAGCCGCCGCCAGCAGCGCTACGCTGGACTGGCGAGCCTCACCACCCAGGGATAGGCCAACCTTGCCGATCGTGTAGAGCGTCAGCTGCACCGTCTGGTTCAGGATGAAGGCCTGGTCCTTGATGTCGAGCCCATCCATCTCGCGGGCAAGAAAGCTCATCTGGCTGGCCAGGAACGGCGCCGTCCGCGCCTGCGCGAAAAGCGTGCTCATCTGCGCCGCCGCAGGAACGCGCCGACCGAGCGCCTTTTCCACCGCCTCGCGCCGCAGGCTCATATGGATACCCTTGTGCCGGCTCCATTCAACCTTGGACGGGCTGGTTGCATAATAGACGTAAAGCTGCCCGGCCCCGGAAACCGCTTGCTCGCCATTGCCATGTTCCTGGCGCCGCTGGCCATCAAGGACGAGGCCAATATCGATGCGATCGCTGCCATCGGCATTGGCCTGCCGCTTGGTGCGCCGGCCAGAAACCGCGTCTGAATCATAGTGGTAGAAATCGACTTTGGAGGTGATCAGACCATCGACATGGGCTGCGAAGCCCGCGGGCTCACCCTCAGAGGCCTTATCAGCTTCAAAACCGTAGAACACTGTTTCGCGCCAGAAGTCATAGGCTTCCCGCGCGGGGAGAGGCGTGGTGGAAACAGAAATACTGACGGGCCGCGATGGACGACCGTGTTCCGCTCCGACCCGGCCATGATGCGGCACCCACGACCATGTATCGGTCGTCCAGCTATAGTCGATCGCGTGTTTTTTCCGATCCATTGCCCATGCGCACCCCAATAAGCCCCTGAAATAGGCAGAGAGGGACCACAACCGTCAATACGGCGCGAGGAACAAACCTGGTTTGGAAAAAGACCCTGGGGAACGGCCCGAGGGTGACGCGAGCGTAGGTTGATAGAACGGCCCAAAGCCCTACTCCCGCCACGCAAGCAAATCACCTATATGTTGCACAGCATGAGTGAGTTGCCAGTGACCGAAATCTTCCGCATCGACCCTCCATCATTCGACCCTGCAACCGGCGAGGCCCGCTTTCCGTATCGGCTTAACGACCTTGCCTTTACTGAAGTGCTCACGCTGCCACAGGGCGCGAGTGTGTCTGCGGCGGCCACGCCAGCCTTTGAAAAGCTGTTAGGCCTCACCGCCATCGTTCTGGGCGTCTCCTATTTCAAGCTGCGCGCACCCTTTGCCATCGAAGCCTCTGACATTCCGCTCACCGAAGCCGAACGCGCCTTTGTCATAGATGTCTATGAAAACGGGCTCGGCGAGTTTTATGCACGCAATGAGCTCTCACGCTTTGGCAAACTGACCCTTTCCGCGCCATCCGACGATCAGCCGCGCAAACCGGCACTCGACCTGCCTGACCGGACGCTATTGCCCATTGGCGGCGGCAAGGACAGCCTCGTAAGCGTTGATCTGCTCACCCATACTGGCGTTGATTTCACACCCTTCGCGGTCAACCCCAAGGGGCCGATCCTCTCGTCGGTCGACGCCATCGGCACGGCCCCTCTTTATGTCACCCGAACGCTCGACCCCGAAATGATCCGGCTGGGCAAAGAGGCGGGCTATTACAATGGCCACGTCCCCTCCACCGCCATCAATTCGATGATCGCATCGCTCTGCGCCCTTCTGTTCGGCTATAGCCAGATTGTGCTCTCCAACGAGCGCTCGGCGAGCGAGGGCAATGTGGTGTTCGACGGGCGCGAGACCAATCACCAATATTCCAAGTCGCTAGGCTTTGAACTTCTCATCGCCGATACACTTTCCAATGCCACTGGCGGCGCACTCCAATACTTCTCGCTGCTGCGCCCCTATTCGGAAGCGCGCATCGCCTCGCTCTTTACCCAGAGCACCAGGTTTGACGCAGTCTTTTCAAGCTGCAATCGCAATTTCCGCCTCACCGGCAATGATGGCCCACTCTGGTGCGGCGAATGTCCGAAATGTCATTTCGTCTTCCTGATCTTCGCACCGTTCATGAAGAAGGACCGGCTCCTGCGCATCTTCGGCAAGAACCTGCTCAATGAACCCAAGAACGAACATTCCTTCCGCGAACTGGCCGGTCTCACTGGACAAAAGCCCTGGGAATGCGTTGGCGAAATTCTTGAAGCCGCCGCTTGTTTCTACACCCTCACCCGCCATGCCGACTGGCACGAAGACGCCATTGTCCGCGGGGTAAAGGCGGATCTTTTCGCCCAATATGGCGAGGAAAAATTGCAGCTCGCCATGGCCGAATGCCTGACCGATAGCCGCGACCACCATATTCCCCCGGCGCTCGCCGCCAAGGTGGCCGCCTATGCGGTTTGAAGAGCCGATCCTGCTCTATGGCGCGGGCAAGGAAGCCCTTTCAACCCGCGCCTTTCTCAAAGCCCGCCAGCCGGACCTGAAGGTCTTCGTCGCCGTCGATAGTGGCGCCGCCGATATCCCCGACACCGAGCAGATCGCCATTGATGACCTGCCCGCTGCGATCAAGGCGCATCGCTTCGGCCTCATCGTCAAAAGCCCCGGCGTTTCGCGCTATAAGCCGATTTTCCAGATTGCCGCCGCGGCAGGCATTCCGGTCAGCTCCAACCTCAATCTGTGGGGTGCCGCCTGGCGCCATGGGCGCACATTGATCGCCATTACTGGCACCAAGGGCAAGTCCACTACGGCGACGCTCACCCATTTGATGCTGACACGCTCGGGACTGGATGTTGGCCTTGCAGGCAATGTCGGCCTCGCCCCCCTCGACATCGCCGACAAACACCCAATCGTCGTTCTGGAGCTATCCAGCTACCAGACGGCGGATATGAATTTCCTGCCCGACATCGCCGCCATTACCAATCTTTACCCCGAACATGTCGACTGGCACGGCTCGGTCGAGCGCTACTATGCCGACAAGCTGCATCTGGTAGACCGCGAAGGCAGCTTTGCCGTAGCCCTCGGCGCAGCAGCGCGCGGCAATGCCCTTGTGGCTAAAGCCGTTCGCGACCACCGCCGCCTCTTGCGCGACCTGACATCAGAAGAAGAAATGGCCATCGAAAGCGCCAGCGCCCATTCTCGCCTGCGCGGCGCGCATAATCTCGACAATGCTCGCCTTGCAGCACAGATCACACTGGGCGCAGGCGGCAATATGGACGGCATTCTAGCCGGGATTGCAGCCTTTCGTCCCCTGCCCCACCGGCTCGAAGAGCAAGTGTTCGGCGGAATCACTATCGTCAACGACTCCATCTCCACCACGCCCGAAGCCACCAAGGCCGCCCTCGCAGCCTATCCGGGCCGTCGCATCGCGCTGATCGCTGGCGGGCATGAGCGGCAGCAGGATTATGACGAACTGGCGAGCCTGCTTGTGTCCCGTGGGGTTACAACGCTGGTGACCCTACCAGTCACCGGCGCGCGACTGGCAGAAGCGGCGCGCAGCAAAGCCGTGGGCATCGATGTCACCGAAGCACCGGACCTCGACAATGCGCTCTTAATGCTGGCCAATAAGCGCAGTCAGTTTGATACCTTGATCCTGTCCCCCGGCGCGCCGTCCTATAACCAGTTCAAGAATTTCGAGGAACGCGGCGCCCGCTTCGTTTCACGGTGCAGAGAGTTGTTTGAAGCAGGCTAGTAAGCGCTGTGGAGCGCGGTCTCTGGAACGCCTGCCGAAAGCAGGGCCATCCGAATATCGTCCAGCAGACCATCATCGCTGATCCGTTCGCGCAAACGGGTCAGCACACCATCGGCACGGAAGCTGGCCAGATCGAGCACTCTGGGCAAGTATCTGTTGACGACTTCGGTATCGCCAAGCCCTTGCCCGGCCATAACAGCTAGAATGGGGCCAAGTTCGCGGTCTGCCTCCGCATAAATACCAGCATAGCGAACAGCAACGCCGTAATTGTTCTGGCGGATGGCCTCCAGCGCTGGGACGCAGAAATACCAGGATGGCGGATTTGGGCTGTCGCCAATAATCGGGCCGATCAGCCGCACAGCAGCATCCTGCCGACCGATAAAGGCAAGGTGGCGCGCATGCGCTGCAATCGCATCGGTATTGGCCGGGTTGATTTGAGAGGCTGTGCTATACGCAACTTCAGACTGATCATGCTGCCCCATCGCCTCCAGAAGCCGCGCCCGCTGCTCCCACACAAAGGCACTGACCGGCGCCACCTCGGCTGCCCGCGCCAGCAGAACCATGGCCTGCGCGTGACGACTTTCCGAAGACGCATCGGCCATCTCGGCGGGAACGATGCCCTCTGCCGTTAAACTAGCAAGTGCGGCAAGTGCCTGTCCCTGAACAGCATCTGCCTCGTCAATCTGGGTCAGACAGTTCAGAGCCTGCCGGCCTGTCTCCGTGCTGCCCGCCTCTCGATAGAGATCGAACATGACCCGGCAGAGATAGAGATTTTCACCGCCAACAATGGTGGGCGCTGTTTCAAGAAGCGCCCGCGCCCTTTTGTGGAGCGGACCACGCGGGCTGCCCAGAACCATGCTCAGCCGGTCAGAAACATAATTGATGAGATCTGTGCGGCCCGCCTCAACTCCGCTTAGGGCAATCGTCTGGTTCCACACCACATTGCCGGTCGAGGTCTCGGTGAGAATGGCACTGTATTGCAACCCGCCCGCCTGGCGCTGCACAATGCCGCTCAAGACGTAATCGGTGACCTGGGCACTGGAAGAGCCTGACCCACCGCCATAAATCACCGACATCATTTCGAATTGAGCAAGATCACTCATCAGCTCGATAGCAAGGCCCGCTGCCATACCAGCATCTGCCATATCGCCCGTCAGGCTCTGAAATTCGGTGACCAGAATGGAGGGTGACGCAATCATGGCATTGCGAGGGGGCGCATTTTCGACGCGCGGCCCCCATGCAGAAAAGGCAAGAGCCAGAACAGTCAGACCCAAGGTAAGCATGGACAGTAGAAACCACGTGGCGGGCAGCCCCGGCGCACCATTATGTTGCGATGCAGGACTGGCGGCGTCTGCTGGCTGGCTCGATATGTCCTCGTGAGCCACCGCATCATCCCTGCGGATAAACTCGGGCACATAGCGGCCTGTCGGCAAAGCGATACGGACCTCGTCCTTTGCACCCTCCTCGCGGTAGAACTGGCTGATCAGCGCCCGCAAGCGTCTGGCCTGCACCCGCACGATCGGATCGGTCTGCGGATCGAAGTCCGGCGGACGGCCGAAAACATCCACCGCAATGGAATAGGCCTTGATGGACTGGGTCTCGCCGCGCAGCTTGCGCTCGACGATATAGCTTAAAAACTTGGACAGGTTCCCCGAGCGGGCGATTTCCGGCCACGCGAGCAGGCGCTGCAGGGCAGCGGCAATGTCGTCTTCGCCGAGCTCGCCATAAGACACGCGGATTCCCCTCCTGACCGCATCCCATAGTGACTCTTTACATGTAAAACACAAGCCGCGTTACGGGCGATTTACCCCATTTTGCCTTGGCGGCACCGGCACTGTGCACCATATGCCGCTTCGTCGATGTCCCGCACTCGGCATTTCTCCGGGCGGAAGGCACCGCCCGGACTTGTTCTACAACAATATTGACCACCCCCTACCCGACGCATGATGCGCACGGGGCGGGTCTTGTGTTTGTACGAATTCCCCCGCGCGGCGCGAGGGAAATGAGGTGCCATTTTGCAACCGGATATTTCCGACCCGCCATTCATCGTGCTGATAGATGATGATGATCATTCTGCCTATCTGCTGACCCGGATGCTCGCAGCCCATGGCGCGCCATCCGTGCGGCACTTTGCGGCCGAAGATGATGGCGAATGGGCTCTTGTCGCTATTTTGAACGATCACGAGCTGACCTGGCCCGGTCTGGTTATCGTGGACCTCAAGGCCAATAGCGGCGCCAATCTGGCTTTCGTAACTCGGATCAGCGGCCTGCTACGGCAAAAAGGCATTCCACTGGTGGTCATGGCGCCACCCACCGACCGACGGGGCCGACAGCCCCTGCTCGATGCCGGAGCCGCCGCCATCTTCTTTAGACAGGCTGAACTCGACGCCTATCGGCGCGAGGTGGCCTCCATCGTCAGTTTCTGGGCACGTCATCAGTGCCTGGATGCAATTGGCATGTAACACCTGCGTCCACAGGTTGCATGCCTGCGGCGAAGAGAGGTGCTGCGGTCCGGCTTCGGTTGAAATCGCATTCCCAAGTGTCTCTCTTCGCCGACCTCCATACGGTTGATGGTTTGCACCACCATGAACCGACAAGCGCCGGGCGGCTCCAAAGACGTCCGCGCTGGGTAACGGATGCGACACCTCCCGGTCGCTCCGTACGGGGGGAGAAGCCGCCTGTCTGTGTGCCAGGTCCCTCGGCATATGGGCCCGCCTACGGCTTCTCCCCGCGGCCCGGCTCCGGGTTGATCTCACCGCCTCTATGGCCGATGACCGTGTGCGACAATGTTCTGAGAACGGCGAGCACCAGAACCGCGAACAAAGCCACAAGTCCTGCCACGACGTAAAATCCCAAGGCCGTTGCAAGCCCCACCGCACCCGCCAGCCACATGCCGGCGCCGGTCGTCAAGCCCTGCACATTGCGCCCTGAGCGGAAAATCGCGCCCGCGCCAAGAAAGGCAATACCCGCCGTTACCGCTTCAACAGCGCGGATCGGATCAGCTTGCGGCCCGTTCGGTCCGAACTCGATCGTATGGAAAATCTCGAAGGTAAGGATAGTAAAAAGGGCGGCAGCGACAGACACCAATATATGGGTGCGCAGCCCCGCTTCCGCGGTGTTGATTTCGCGTTCAAAACCAATCATCGCGCCAAAAATGGCCGCCATGAGCAGCCGGATCGCGATGATATGCTGGGGCAGATAAGTCTCAACCAGACCGAAGGAATTGCCGACATCCATTGCAGGGGCCTCGAAATGGGACGCTACCCCAACAACACCCCGAATTGGCGGCAGTTCCCTCGACACCATTCGCCTGGAGGCGATAAATGCCGCTGCCTCTAGTCAGCAGCAACCTTGATCTGCAATTTCACATCGCTCGGTCGCGCCTCCACAGCGCGGTCGAACGCCTTGATAGAGTCGTCGAAGGTGAAGGTTTCCGAAATCAAAGGCTTGAGGTCGACCTTGCCTGAAGCAATCAAGGCAATGGCACGATCATATTGGTGGGCATAGCGGAACACATTCTCGATCCGCACCTCCTTGACCGATGCCCCGGCAATATCGACCGCCACAGGCTCGACCGGCAGCCCGACGACGACGATGCGACCGCCGGGTCGTGGCAGGTCCATGATCGTCTGCCAGGCTCTGGGCGATCCCGAGCATTCAAACACCACGTCACCGCCCCAGCCATCGGTCAGCTTTGCCACCGCATCGGTCAAATTCTGCTCTCGAATATTGACCGGAATGATCCCCTCATATTGCGCTGCAATATCGAGCTTGGGCTGTGCCAGATCAGCGACAATCACCCGCGCGCAGCCACCCGCAAGAGCCGCAAGCGCCACCATGGTTCCGATTGGTCCAGCACCCAGCACAATCGCCGTGTCACCCGGCTGAATGCGCGCCTTGCTCGCCGCTTGCATGCCAACCGCGAAGGGCTCGACCATCGCGCCTTCAGCAAAGCTGACATGGTCCGGCAATTTGAAGGTGTAATTGGCAGGGTGGACGACTTCGGCGGTCAGCACGCCATGCACGGGCGGCGTCGCCCAGAACGTCACTGCCGGATCGACATTATACATGCCCAACCGGCTGGCGCGCGAATTGGCGTCGGGAACGCCCGGCTCCATGCAGACGCGATCACCAACCTTGAGATGGCTCACGCCCGCGCCAACTTCCACAACAGTTCCCGCAGCCTCATGGCCAAGCACCATCGGCGCATTGACCACAAATGGCCCGATGCGGCCATGCGTATAATAGTGCACGTCCGATCCACAGACACCCACTGTATGAATGGCAATGCGGACCATGCCCGGCCCAACGTCGAGCGGAAGCTCTATCTCGCGCAGGGCCAGTTCATGCTGACGTTCAAGCACCAGCGCACGCATTTTTGCCATTCAATCCTCCTCAATTCTAATGAGCATTAGCGCGCCAAAAGGGCAAATGCCAGACATCACCACGACGTCACACGGAGGAAAATCTGGCCGCCAATACGGACCAGTCAGCTTCAACCCCCAAATCGCAGCCAGCATTCAGCAACACGCCGTTGACGTCATTTTCGGACACTTCTACCGATTCACACTCCGCCAAAACGACGGCAGATTTCTGACATCGAAATGGGGGCAAATGTCTGGTGATGAGGGACTCCAAGCGTTTTTCTACTCGGTTCCTGCTGCCAATTGCGGCTATAGCGGGCGTCACCATTATTGCGGTAACCGGCTTTCTTGCCTGGTCCGCGCATCGCATCGATACGGATGCATTGCAGCGCGAAACTAGGCTCCTGCGACGGGCGCTGGATGAAGAAAAAGCCCGCATGCTGACCGCTATCGAAGAAATGGCGGTGTGGGATGATGTAGTTTCTGCCTATGAGGACCAGGACCTCAACTGGCTTTCCGAAAATATCGGAACCACCGCCTATTAGTATTACACGCATAATCGAGTTGCTGGCAGACCGCGACCTCAACCCTATCATGGCCATTTTTGATGGCGGCGCGGTTCCTGCTGAGGCAATTGCCGAAACGCTGACGCCATTGCAGCCTGGAGCGCACCCCATTTTGACCGGACAGGCGTCATAGCCGATAAGGCATAGGCATGCGCCTATGAGTACGACTATGTCCAAGAGTTCCGACGAGCCGTTTCGACGGGTCGAAGCCATCACCTCCGTTCAGCGCCGCCGTCGCTGGTCAGTCATCGAGAAGGTTCGGCTGGTGGAGGAAGCCATGCAGCCTGGCATGAGCGTTTCCTATGTAGCCCGCCAAGCCGGCATCTCCCCCTCCCAGCTTTTCGCCAGGAAGCGCCGCATGCTCGAAGGCGGCCATGCTGCCGTTCAGGCCGATGAAGATGTTGTGGGCGCCTCGCAGGTCCGCGAGCTGGAGAAGCGGGTGCGCGACCTCGAGCGCATGCTTGGCAAGAAGACGATGGAAGCCGAGATCCTCAAGGAAGCCCTGGATCTCGCCCGCCCAAAAAACGGACCTCGCCCTTACTGTCGTGGAGCAATCCCGAGGACGATACCCGATGAGCGCCATCGCCCGCACTCTGGGTGTCTCCAGGTCCAATCTCATTGAGCGCATCAGCAAGCCCTCACGGCCGAGAGGACCATATCGCAAGCCCGAGGATGTTACCCTTCTTGCCGAGCTGCGCCCGATCATCGACCAGCGCCCCACCTATGGCTATCGTCGCGTGACGGCATTGCTCAACCGGCAACGGCGCAGGGAGGGCAAGCCCACCGTCAACACCAAGCGTGTCCTCAGGGTCATGCAGCAGAACGGGCTCACCCTTCAAAAGCATACAGCTCTGCGGCCCACCCGCACCCACGACGGCGTTGTTGTTGCCCTGCACTCCAATATCCGTTGGTGCTCCGATCATCTGGAGATCCACGCCCGGAATGGAGAGGTGGTGCGGATCGTCTTTGTCATCGACGCCTGTGACCGCGAGATCATCGCCTGGTCAGCCGTTGCCAATGCCGGCATCTCCGGCGAGATGGTATGTGATCTGATGATCGCTGCCGTCGAGCGCCGCTTCCAAACCCTCAAGGTCCCGCACCGGCTCGAATGGCTGTCGGACAACGGCAGTGCCTATATCGCCCGGCAGACCGCACAGGTGGCAGCGGCATTGGGCATCGACCTGCTCTTCACCCCGGTTCGAAGCCCGCAAAGCAACGGCATGTCCGAGGCCTTCGTCAAAACCCTCAAAAGGGACTACGCCTCAACTGTTATCCTCCCAGACGCCGAGATCATCTTGGCCTTGCTGCCAGAATGGATCGACGACTACTGTGAGGTCCACCCGCACTCCGGGCTCAAGTATCGCTCACCACGCGAGTTCATGCGCCTCAGTGCCTAAACCCAACCGTCGCCTGTCCGGTCAAACGGGGTCCACTCCACAGCCGTTATTCGCCCAGTTGCAGACGCTCAAGGCACAGGCAGCAGTCTCGTCCTATAATTCTGGCGTAAACGACACCCTGCCCGCCCGCCATACAGTTCATGCTTTACGAGTCGGAACCCGCCCTTGTGAGTGCCATACCCCTTCTCTCCAACAGCGGCGAACGGGCCTTGCCTGTGGGAAGTGAGCCAATCTACGTCTCCATCATCTTCCTCGATGATTTCCTCGCAGAATATCTGGGCGACCAATATGTCATCGCCAAACCGCAGTTTCTACAAAACGAACGCGAGGAGGCACGTCACCGCGCGCTGCATGACCCGCTGACAGGTCTGGGCAACCGCAGCCTGTTCCACGCCAAACTACTCGAAAGCATGCGCCAGATCCCACGCGGCGCGCCCAGTCTGGCCCTCTTGGCGCTGGATCTGGATCGCTTCAAGCAAGTGAATGATACGATGGGGCATGCCGCCGGCGACGAATTGCTCAGATAGGTGGGAGCACGGATCAAGGCACTACTCGGCCCATCAGACACATTGGTGCGCCTTGGCGGCGACGAATTCGCCATTATCCAGCCGGGCATCACCACCCACGCGGAAGCCGAAACTCTGGCGAAGTCCATCATTCAGTCACTGACGCATCCGATCGTGCTGGCGGAGGGTGTAGCCAATATCGGCACCAGCATTGGCATCGCCACCGCGCCTGACCTTGCACTCAATGAGGATGAACTCGCCCGATTTGCCGACGACGCCCTCTACCGGGCCAAGAATGGCGGGCGCAACCGCTAGTGCCTCTATTCGCCGGAAGTGGCCAACGGCGTCGCGCAGAGGAATGGTCGCCTGAAGGAAAATTATGCCTAAGGGATCAGATGCGCCCTAGCCGGGCTGCATCATCGAATAGATAAGAAAAATCACCACGAATGCGACGACGACAAGCGAAAGCGACGTCACCAGCACCCGCAGGTTCATCTTGCGCGGGCTGGCCTGCCGCACCTCGGTCTTGTTCTTGTGTGGATCATAGGTTTCCATGGCGGCGCTCCTTTGTTCACAGGGCCAACGCCCGCAATGGCAAGCGGTTCCCTGCTCTGCAAAAGCGGGACTTGACTACACGCACGCCGCGATGAAGGCTCCGGCATGACCATCACCCAATCATCCCCTTCGCCCGAGCTTCTCACCCGTATGATCATAGCCGGTCAGGGCAAAGCGCCCGCCGACCTCGTCATCCGCAATATCGGCCTGCTCGACGTCATCACCGGCGATGTGACGGTGACCGACATTGCCATCGTCGCCGACCGCATCGTGGGCACACATGCCAGTTACGACGGCCACGAGATCATCGACGGCACAGGCCGTTTCGCCGTACCCGGCTTCATCGACACACACCTCCACATCGAATCCTCCCTCGTCACCCCGCTCGAATTCGACCGTTGCGTGTTGCCCTATGGCGTCACAACCGTTCTCTGCGATCCACACGAAATCGCCAATGTGCTGGGGGCAGAAGGCATTCGCTACTTCCTCGACAGCGCCGAGCGCACCATCATGGATGTGCGCGTCAATCTTTCCTCCTGCGTCCCCGCGACGGCCTTCGAAACGTCCGGCGCGCAACTGGAAATCCATGACCTCCTGCCCTTCCGCGACCATCCAAAGGTGGTTGGCCTCGCGGAGATGATGAATTTCCCCGGCGTGCTCAATGCCGATCCGGGCATTCTCGCCAAGCTCGTTGCCTTTCAGGATGGCCATATTGACGGTCATGCCCCGCTTGTGCGTGGCGCCGCGCTCAACGGCTATCTTGCTGCCGGTATCCGCACCGACCACGAAGCCACCTCAGCCGTCGAAGCACGCGAGAAACTCGCCAAGGGCATGGCTATCCTCATCCGCGAAGGCTCTGTCTCCAAGGATTTGAACGCGCTGGCTGAAATTCTCGATGAAAACACATCGAGCTTCGTTGCCCTCTGCACCGATGACCGAAACCCGCTCGATATTGCCGAGGAAGGGCATCTGGACAGCTCCATTCGCCGTCTCATCGCCATGGGCCGCCCGCTGCACCATGTCTACCGCGCCGCCAGCCATTCCGCTGCCCGTATTTTCGGCCTCAGGGATCGCGGCCTTATCGGCCCCGGCTGGCGCGCTGACATCGCCATTCTGGATTCGCTCGAAGAGTGCCGCGTCAGCGACGTAATCGCTGCGGGCCGTCTGGTGACGCCGGAACTGTTCGACATACGCGGCGATGTCGCCCCTGTTGGCCTCACCTCGATGAAAGCCAGGCCCGTGACCGCCGAGGCCTTCATAACCGAACCCAAACCGGGGCAAAACCGTGTGCCGGTCATCGGCGTCAGGCCGGGCCTCATTCTTACCTTCCGCGAAGAAGCCACCCTCGCCTCCACTGACAAGGGACTACAGCCGGACACAGACGCCGACGTCATCAAGGTCGCGGTCATCGAGCGGCACGGTAAGAATGGCAATATCGGCCGCGCTTTCGTCACCGGCTTTGGCCTGAAGCGCGGCGCTATCGCCTCATCGGTCGGCCATGACAGCCACAATATCACCGTGGTTGGTGCCAATGACGAAGATATGGCCGTAGCCGTGAACCGCCTGATCGAGCTGGGGGGCGGCTTTGCCGTCGCCGATGGCGGCAAGGTCACGGCAGAACTGGCTTTGCCGATTGCCGGGCTGATGAGCACCAAAGGCTTTGAGGATGTCGCGCATGACCTCCATCACCTGCGCGACGCAGCCAAGGCGCTCGATTGCGTACTGCCTGAGCCGTTCCTGCAAGTCGCCTTCCTCGCTCTGCCGGTCATCCCGCACCTCAAGATGACCGATAGGGGTCTGTTTGACGTCGACAAGTTCGATTTCGTGAGTTGAAACCATGAGCCTGGCCTCGCTCTATCTGGCTTGGGCCGAGGATTTGCCGCCACGGCAGAACCGGGTGAAGATAGAGCGCGGGCTTGCTGTCAAAATGCATGATGGCCTCATTCTCAAGACCGACCATTACGCGCCGGATATTCCGGGTAGCCATCCCACCATTCTCATGCGCCTACCCTATGGGCGGCGCGGCTTCGGCCCCATTGCCGAAGCTTATGCCGAGCGGGGATTTCACGTCATCGTCCAAGCCTGCCGGGGCACGGAGCGCTCCGGCGGTGTTTTCGACCCCTTCGCCAATGAACGCACCGACGGAATCGCAACCCTCAACTGGATCAAGGCCCAGCCATGGTTCGATGGCCGCATCGGGCTCACCGGCCCCTCCTATCTGGGCTATGCGCAATGGGCGATTTCCGACGCCCTGCCGCCGGTTTCGGCCCTTGCCGTCAAGGTGACGACGTCCAATTTCAAGCCGGTCGTCTTTCCCGCCGGGGCCTTTCACCTCAGTCTCTGGCTAAGCTGGGTGCAGGTCATTGAGGGCCTGCGCTTAAGGCCTCTGGCCACCGCCGCCCGCATGTTTTCCGGCGACATCGAACGCCAGACCGAGCGCGCGGCTGCTACCCTGCCCCTGCTGGATGCCGACAAGGCCGTCATCGGCCACAAAATTCCGTTCTGGCGGCACTGGTTCGCCAACGCCATCGACAATGACGCTTTCTGGACCGATCTCGACCACAGTCATCGCCTGACCGAGAAAACCCCGCCGGTCCACTTCATATCCGGCTGGTATGATTTCATGATCGACCCACTGCTGGTCGACTATCAGCGCCTCGTCGCGCTGGACCATCAGCCCTATCTCACCATCGGCAGCTGGTTTCACGTCGCCGAGGAATTGCAGCGCGATAATCTGCGCGAGACGCTGAACTGGATGCGCGCTAAACTGCTGGGCGACGAAACCGGCCTGCGCCAGCGCCCGGTGCGCATTCACATTTCGGGCCGCAATGAATGGCACGAGTTCGAGCGCTACCCACCCGGCCCGCCGACACCATCGGTTTGGCACATCTCGGCTCCGGGCAAGTTAGCAACGAGCGGCCCACGCAGTGAAGGCTCTGACAACTATACCTACGATCCTGCTGATCCTACGCCGAACCTTGGCGGCGCGATATTCGCCTTCACCGGCGCTGGCCCTGTCGACAATGCGCCGCTGGAAGCTCGCGCCGATGTGCTAACCTATACCGGTCCCGTGCTCACCACGCCGCTGACCCTGATCGGCCAATGTCGGGCCCAAATTCATGTTCGCGCCAGCCTGCCCCATGCCGACATCTTCGTGCGTCTCAACGATGTCGGCCCCGATGGAACGTCGATCAATATCTGCGACGGCTTTTTGCGTCTTGCGCCCGGTGAAGACACTGAGCCGGATGGCTCCTTGCGCCTGTCGGTCCTGCTCCATGCCAGCGCCCACACTTTCAAGCGCGGCCACCGCCTGCGCCTGTTAATCGCATCCGGCGCGCATCCCCGTTTTGCGCGCAATATGGGCACCGGAGAGCCGATCAATACCGCAACGGCCATGCTGGCAAACAAGATTCAAATTTTGCATGCTGGCACATTTCTGACCCTGCCTTGTCATGATCTGCCCTAGATAGCTGATCAGAAACAATATTGTTCCTTAAATCGCCAGTTTACATGACATTGACTCTCATAATTTAATGTCCTAGTTGCGCCCTATCCAGTTTGAGAGGGCTTTATCGTGTTTCGTCATACCCTGTTCCCCGCTTTGGCATTTTCCGCCGTGCTTCTGAGCACCGCACCGATGCTGGCCCAGGACGCCTTCCCGGTCTCGGTACCCACCCGCTTCGGGGACATCGAGATCGCCAGCAAGCCCCAGCGCATCGTCTCGCTCGGCTGGGCCGATGCCGAAATTGCTCTGGCTCTTGGCGTCAAGCCGGTGGGCGTGTTCGACTGGAACCGCAATGGCGGCAAGGGCGTCGGCCCGTGGGCGGAACCGCTTTTTGGCGATGAAACACCCCTGGTCTTCAGCCGCGAGCAGGAGCTCAATTTCGAACAGGTACTGGGCCTTGATCCAGATCTGATCACCAATGTCCGATCGGACAATAAGGACGAAACTTACGAACGCCTCGCCGAAATCGCACCAACGATCTATTCGCTGGAAGGCGAAGGGTTTGCGACCCCTTGGGACGTTCAGGTGCTGCAGATTTCACAGGCACTGGGCAAATCCACCGAGGGCCAGAAGCTCGTCGATGACACCAAGGCGTCCATTGCCAAGGTGGCGGCAGATCGTCCCGAATTTGTCGGCAAGACCATTCAGGTCGTCGTGAAATTCGGCGATGCCTATGGCACCTATCTCACAGGTGATGCACGTTTTGACCTGCTGACCCAGTTCGGTTTTGCCGGCCCCGAAGCCGTGCTTGAAGCCGCCGCTGGCGCGCCTTATCTCGGCATTGGCGTAGAAAACTTCGAACTGGCCGAAGCCGATGTGCTGATCCTGTTCGCTCTTGGCTATAGCCTCGAAGAACTCAAGGCCGACCCAATCCTTGCTCAAGTCCCCGCCGTCAAGGAAGGCCGCGCCATCTTCATCGATAGCCCAAGCCCGATGTATCGCGCTTTGGCCACCGGATCGACGCTATCCATTGCCGACACAATCGAAAATCTGGTGCCACTGCTGGCTGAAGCAGCCGCAAAGAACTGAGCGTCCGACGGCTCAATGTCCACCACCGCACGTCACCCTCGGGCTCGACCCGAGGGGGCTGCACTTTCGGCCACTTCAAAAAAGAACCCTCGGGTAGAGCCCGAGGGTGACGATCATGGGAACGAAGTTATTGCCGTCTTACTTCTTATCCCGCGCCTTAACTTTCCGCCGCGCTGCATGCAGCAGCGGTTCGGTGTAGCCGCTCGGCTGATCGGCCCCATGCAGAGCCAGATCAAGCGCTGCGTTGAACGCCACCGACTGGAAATTCTCGCTCATCGGACGATAGATCGGGTCGCCCGCATTCTGCTCATCGACCACCTTCGCCATGCGCTCAAAAACCGAGGTAACCTCATCCCGGCTCACCAGCCCATGACGCAACCAGTTTGCGACGGCCTGCGATGAAATCCGGCAGGTGGCCCGATCTTCCATCAGCCCGACATTGTTGATGTCCGGCACCTTGGAACACCCCACGCCCTGCTGCACCCAGCGCACGACATAGCCCAGAATACCCTGCGCATTGTTTTCGAGCTCGCGGGTAATCTCCTCGCGGCTCAACGCGTATGGGGCGAGCACCGGCATGGAGAAGAGATCAGACAGCCCCGGCAGCGACTGATTGTGCCGCCGCTTCTGCGCCTCGAACACATCGACCTGATGGTAATGCAGCGCATGCAGCGTCGCCGCAGTCGGCGAGGGGACCCAGGCCGTATTTGCCCCGGAATTGGGATGGCCGATCTTGGCATCCATCATCGCCGCCATATCGTCGGGCCGCGCCCACATGCCCTTGCCAATCTGTGCTTTGCCAGAAAACCCGGCGGCAAGCCCGATCAGCACATTGCGATCCTCATAGGAGGCAATCCAGCTCTCGGACTTGATCTCGTCCTTGCGCAAAACCGCGCCCGCTTCCATCAAGGTGTGGATTTCGTCGCCCGTGCGGTCGAGGAAGCCGGTATTGATAAAGAACACCCGCGCCCGCGCTTCATAGATAGCCGCCTTGAGGTTGGCTGAAGTCCGGCGCTCCTCGTCCATAATGCCGATCTTGATCGTATTCGGCTTGAGGCCAAGGAAACCTTCTACCGACGCAAAGATCGCGCAGGCGAAAGCCACTTCTTCAGGCCCATGCATCTTCGGCTTGACCACGTAGATCGCGCCATTGCGTGCATTATTGCCCTTGTCATGAAGGGCGCAAAGCGCAGTCACCGCCGCATCCATCAGCCCCTCGCCCACCGGCTTACCGTTCAGCAGCACGGCATCGGTGGTCATCAGATGCCCGACATTGCGCACCAGCAGCAGCGAGCGCCCCTTGAGCACCAGCGGCTTGCCCTCGATGTCCTTATAGGTCCGATCCGCCTTGAGCTTGCGGGTGACGTTTCTGCCGCCCTTTTCAAACGTGTCTTCAAGCGAGCCATTCATCAGCCCCAGCCAATTGCGATAGACGCCAACCTTGTCCTCGGCATCCACCGCCGCAACCGAGTCTTCGCAATCCTGAATGGTGGTCAGCGCCGCTTCCACGATCACATCGCTCAGGCCGGCCTTGTGCGCCTTACCAATTTCGGTGTCGGGCGCGATAACCAGAACCACATGCAGACCATTATGCTTGAGCACGATTTCGCCAGCCGTCTCGGTGCCGCCATAGCCAACGAAGGCATCGGGATCGCGCAGACCTGTCCGGCCGATTTCGGTATCGACCACCAGAATCCGCGTCTCACCATCCTTTATGATGTGATAGCCTGTGGCCTCGCGATGACTACCCCCGGCGAGCGGGAATGTCGCGTCGAGAAATTCAGCAGCCTTGGCCACCACCGCAGCGCCACGCGCCGGATTATAGCCCTTGGCCGGAGCCAGATCGCCATCGCGGCTGATCACATCGGTGCCGTAAAGCGCATCATAGAGCGATCCCCAGCGTGCATTGGCAGCGTTGAGCGCATAGCGCGCATTGGAAACCGGCACCACCAATTGCGGTCCACAAATGCTGGCAATTTCCGGGTCCAGCCCCTCGGTCTCTATAGAAAAATCACCCGGCTCATCGACCAGATAGCCGATCTCGCGCAGAAAACTCTCATAGCCTGCCGGATTGCTGGCCACCGGCCCGTTCTGGCGATGCCAGTCGTCAATCTTGCCCTGCAAGTCATCGCGCTTCGCAAGCAACTTCGCATTGGTCGGAACATGCTGGGCCAGCATAGCGGCAAAGCCATCCCAGAACTGATCGGAAGAAACCGTTGTGCCCGGCAACGCCTCTTTCTCTACGAAATCCACCAGCAGCGGGTGCACGGACAGTCCGGATTTCGTCTGATAGTCGGTCATGGGGGCGCCTTCTCAAAACAGCTTTGCGACAGCATTAGGCCATCGCAAAGGCCCTCACAACCCGCCTAAAGTCGACTTCGCCCTTGCGCCAGCCACATAGACTTCGGCAATCGCCCGATCATCGCCCAGCGTCTGGAGCAGGAACAATTCTTCGGCCAGTGTCTCGACCGTCGCCATGCGCATCTGCATGGTCGGCGTTGCAGATGCATCGAGCACGATCAGGTCCGCCGCCCGCCCCGGCGCGATGGAGCCGATGGTTGCTTCCAGCCCAAGCGCCTCGGCATTGCCGCGCGTCGCCATATGGAAGGACGCAAACGGATTAAGCCGCTGCCCGCGCAATTGCAGCACCTTGTACCCTTCGTCCAACGTGCGCAGCATGGATACACTTGTGCCGCCGCCAATATCGGTCGCGACGCCGATCCGTACCCCGTTTTGCATCAATCGCTCACGATCAAAGAGGCCGGAACCAAGAAACAGATTGGATGTCGGACAGAACACCGCCACCGACCCCATTTCCGCCAACACCCCGACTTCCCGGTGATTGAGATGGATGGAATGCCCCAGCAAGGTTTTGCGCCCCAGCAGCCCATAATCCTCGTAAATCCCGGTATAGTCGGGACTATCGGGATACAGCTCCATAGAATAGGTGATTTCGGCGTCGTTCTCGCTGAGGTGGGTCTGCACATAGCATTCTGGATGCTCAGCCACGAGCGCCCGCGCCATATCCATCTGCTCAGGTGTCGAGGTAATCGCAAAGCGCGGCGAGATCGCGTAAAGCGCCCGCCCCCGACCATGCCAGCGCGCAATCAGCGCCTTGGTGTCGTCATAGCCCGATTGCGGCGTATCGCAGAGCCCTTCGGGCGCATTGCGATCCATCATCACCTTGCCGCCGACCATCAGCATATTGCGCCGCTGCGCCTCGGCAAAAAACGCATCCACCGAACGCGGATGGCTCGAACAATAGGCCACCGCCGTCGTCGTGCCATGGCGGATCAGCGCATCGTAAAAATCCACCGCCACCGCATCTGCATGGCCCTGCTGCAAAAACTTCTGCTCTTCGATGAACGTATAGGTATTAAGCCATTCCAGCAGCGAACCGGCATAGGCCGCCATCATCTGGCTCTGCACATAATGCAGGTGCAGATCGATAAAGCCGGGCAGGATCAGGTTGGGCCGATGGTCAATGACCTGCGCGCCAACCACATTGGCCTCACCAAAATCCCCGACCGCAACGACGATCCCGTCCTCTATCGAAACCGCACCATCTTCAAGGTAAAGATAGCTCTCGGCATCATCGAGCCCCTGCGGCGCGCGATGAAAACTCAGCACCCGCCCGCGAAGGATCGTCCGGCTCATGAGCCCGAACCTTCGCGATACCATTCCACCAGCAGCGCCCGCTCAGCCGCCGTCATCTCGGTAACATTGCCCGGCGGCATTGCGTGGCTCCACCCGGCCTGGATGGCGATCTGGTGGGCATGATTGGCGATGGCCACGTCATTGTCGAGAATGACATTTTTCGGCGCCTCGTAGATACCCTCATAGACCGGCTCGGCCGTATGGCACATGGCGCAGCGTGTCTGCACAGCCAGGCTCGCCGAAGCGAAATGCTCGGTCGCCATGAACCGTTCGCCGGTCGCGCTCACCAGCGTCTCATTGCCGCCCGGCAGCTTGGGCGAGGTGGAGAGCCAGGCAATGACCAGCATCAGGATCACCGCCACCGCCCAGGTCCAGTGCGGATTACCCTTGCGCGCATGGCGCGTGTTGAAATAGTGCCGCACCACAACGCCGACCAGGAAGATCAGCGACGCGATAATCCAGTTCCACTGCGTCGCAAAAGCCAGCGGATAATGGCTCGACAGCATGAAGAAGATCACCGGCAGGGTGAGGTAATTGTTGTGCAGGCTCCGCTGCTTGGCGATCTTGCCATATTTGGCGTCCGGCACCCGCCCCGCCTTCAAGTCCGCCACCACGATCTTCTGATTGGGAATAATGATCATCGCCACATTGGCGGTCATGATCGTCGCGGTAAACGCGCCCATATGCAGCATGGCCGCGCGCCCGGTGAACAGCTGTGTATAGCCCCAGCTCATTGCCACCAGAATTGCGAACAGCACCAGCATCAGCCCGGTCGTCGATTGCCCGATGGGTGATTTGCACAGCGTGTCATAAAGCAGCCAGCCAAGAACGATGGAGCCGGCAGAGAGCAGGATAGCCACCCAGCTCGGTACGTCGAGCACATTGCGGTCGACCAGGAACAGGTCCGCGCCCACATAATAGAGCAGCACCAGCAACATCGCGCCCGACAGCCAGGTCGCGTAGCTCTCCCATTTGAACCAGGTCAGGTGTTCGGGCAGAAATTCCGGCGCCACCAGATATTTCTGGATGTGATAAAAGCCCCCGCCATGCACCTGCCACTCTTCGCCATGCGCCAGCGGCGGCAGGCTCGGCGTCTTGCGCAGGCCAAGGTCGAGCGCGATGAAATAGAAGGACGAGCCGATCCAGGCAATTGCCGTCACCACATGCAGCCAGCGCGCGGCAAACATCGCCCATTCATAGAAAATTGCATAATCGGGCATTTCTATCCTCAAACACCGCGCCTCCCCTCGCCCCTTGTGGGACTTCGATCCGCCCCGCAGGGCAAATCGCTCCAGTGGAGCGATTTGAGGAGAGAAGGCCACGAGAGCCAAGCTCGAGTGGCACGCCATTTCAACATCCACAGGCCCACCCTCGCCCCTTGAGGGAGAGGGACGATCATTCTGCGTTCAGCAGAATGATCAGGGTGAGGGGTTCGGGCTTATCCGCACACTCAATGCTTATGGATAGGCACGAACCCCTCATCCGCCCTTCGGGCACCTTCTCCCTCAAGGGGAGAAGGCCACCACTCTAGCCTCAGTGGTTTTTCGCTTGGATCAAGCAGGCGGGTTCACGCCTTCGACATACCAGTCCATGCTGAGCAGCTCTTCGTCGGTCATGACGACACCGGCTGCAACGCGCTCGACGCCGGTGTGATCATTGATCGGGCCGGTGAAGATGGCGAAGGAGCCGTCAATCTGGCTCTGCTTGATGGCTTCGGCAGCGGCGACGACATCGGCAGGGATGGACTCGTTATAGGGCCCGATCTCGACTTCGCCTTCAGCCAGACCCGGCCAGCTATCCTTGCTTTCCCAGGTACCGTCGATCACGGCCTGAGCAGTCTTGACGTAGTGCGGGCCCCAATTGTCGATAATTGCGGTCAGCTGAGCCTTGGGTGCGAAGGCACTCATGTCAGCACCCTGGCCGAAACCGCCAACAATGCCGCGCTCTTCGGCAACCTGCAGGGCTGCAGGACCGTCGGTGTGCTGGGCGATAATGTCGATGCCCTGATCGATCATGGCGCGGGCCGCGTCTGCTTCCTTGGCCGGGTCGTTCCAGCTGGCGATGAAGACCGGCGTGATTTCGAAGGCCGGGTTGACCTTGCGTGCAGCAAGCACGAACGAGTTGATGCCAAGCACAACTTCGGGGATCGGGAACGAGCCGATATAGCCGGCCTTGCCGGTCTTGGACAGGTGGCCAGCAATGGTGCCGCAGACGGCGCGGCCTTCGTGGAAGCGCGCGTTGTAGGTGGCAACATTAGCCGAGCGCATATAGCCGGTAGCGTGCTCGAACTTGATGTCTGGGAACTGTTCGGCAACCTTGATCACGGAGTCGCCGAAACCGAAGCTGGTGGCGAAGATCAGCTTGCAGCCCTGCTGGGCCAGTTCGCGCAGCACGCGCTCGCAGTCCGGGCCTTCCGGCACGTTCTCGACGTAAACGGTTTCCACCGCATCGCCGAGCTGCTCTTCGAGCATGAGACGGCCCTGATTGTGGGCGTAGTTCCAGCCATTGTCGTTGATGGTGCCGACCAGAACGAAACCGACCTTGAGCGGTTCTGTCTGGGCAAAGGCGCGGGAGCCGAGCAGCGGCAGGGCTGCTGCGGCCACACCGGCCTTGAGCATGGTACGACGGTTGAGGGTCATCATCTTTCTCCTGAATGACGGGGTTTGTTGATCAGGTCAGTCATTGTGCGCTGGCCTAATTGCTGGGCAAGAACGGTCTGCCGAGGCAGGCCGGTGCATTGGACGAAGCATCGCGGCGAATGGAAATCAGCACCAGCACCACGATGGTTGCGATATAGGGCATAGCCGCCCAGAGTTCGGATGGAATGGCGGAAAGTGGCCCGCCACCGGCCTTGGCGTAAAGCTCCATGGTCATCACGAGGCCGAAGAGATAAGCGCCCGCCAGAAGGCGGAACGGTTTCCAGCTGGCGAACACAACAAGAGCCACCGCAATCCAGCCGCGCCCTGCCGTCATGCGCTCGGCCCATTGCGGCGTCAGCAGCAGTGGGAAACACGCGCCGGCAATACCGGCCATAGCCCCGCCAAAAGCGACGGCTGCATAGCGAACACCGATGACCGAATAGCCGATGGAATGGGCGGAAAGATCATTCTCGCCAACAGCCCGCAGGATCAGCCCGGCACGGGTTTTCTTGAGAAAAAACCAGACGGCAAACACCATGAACAGAGAGAAATAGACCAGCGCCGAATAGCCAAACAGCACCCGCCACACCGGATGGCTGGCGAGATCAGCCGGAAACAGCGGCCCGAGCAATGTCACTGGCCGGGCAGAATAGCCCTGCCCCGCCAAAGCCGAAAAGCCCGTGCCGAAAATAGTCAGCGCCAGTCCCGTCGCTGTCTGGTTGGCCGAAAGCGACAGCGTCAGAAATCCAAAGATCATGGACGATGCAACACCTGCACCCGCCGCGCAGACAATCGCCAGATAGTGGTTGCCGGTGGTGAAGGTGATGACAAAGGCCGTAATGGCCCCCACCAGCATCATGCCTTCCACACCCAGATTGAGCACGCCGGATTTTTCGACCACCAGCTCGCCCAAAGCGGCGATCAGAATTGGTGTCGATGCGCCAACGACGGTGATGATGATGGCAATGAGAAGTTCGGTGCTCATGCGCGCGCCTCCTCTTGCGGCACCACCCGCTTGATGCGGTAGCGCACCAAAATGTCTCCTGCGAGCAGGAAGAACAGCATCATCGACTGGAATATTCCGCTCGCCGCCGAAGGCAGGCCAATCGTGGTCTGCGCGATCTCACCACCGACAAAGGTAATGGCCATGATGATACCCGCAAAGATCACGCCCAGCGGATTAAGCCGCCCCAGAAATGCGACGATAATGGCCGTAAATCCGTAATTGGTCGGGAAGCCCGGCACCATGCGCTGGAACGGGCCGCTGACTTCGATAGCCCCGGCAAAACCCGCCAGCGCTCCACTGACCAGCAACGCCAGCCAGATCGTCTTGTTCTCTGAAAATCCGCCATAGCGCGCGGCATGCGGAGCCGCGCCGACCACCTTCATCTGATAGCCAAACACCGAACGGGACATGATGAACCAGGCCAGCAGCGCGACGATAATGGCAATCGGCACGCCCGCATGAACGATGGTTCCCGGAATGAGATTGGGCAGCAGCGCATCGGCCGCAAAGCGTCGCGTCTGCGGAAAGCCCATGCCCATCGGGTCCTTCCAGGGCGCGCGGACGAGGTAATAAATGAGCTGCACCGACGCATAGGTCAGCATCAGCGAAGTCAGAATTTCATTGACGTTGAGCCGAGTTCTCAAAAGGGCTGGGATGGACGCATAGGCCGCCCCGCCCAGCACACCAGCCAGCATCATCAGCGGCAATATCCAGAACCCGGTCATGCCATGGGTCAAGAGCGCCACCCAGGTCGCCGCCAGCCCGCCCATGATATACTGGCCCTCAGCGCCAATATTCCAGACATTGGCGCGATAGGCTATAGAGAGTCCGACGCCAATAATGATCAGTGGCGAGGCTTTGACCGCTAGATCCTGCCATTTGAGCGAATTGGTCAGCGGCGTCAGGAAAATCTCCCGCACCGCGCCAATGCCGTTATAGCCGATGGCCGAAAAGATGATGGCACCGAAGAACATGGTGAGCAGCACGGCGATCAGCGGCGCCGCATAGAGCACAATCTTGGAGGGTTCACGGCGCTTTTCGAGACGGAACTGCATCACGCCGCCTCCACCGAATTATGGACACCGCCCATCAACAGGCCGATCTCATCCACACTGAACTCCTGCACCGGTCGCGCTTCGCTCAGCCGCCCCATATTGATCACTGCCAGACTATCTGCAAGCGCTCGCAATTCATCGAGGTCCTGGCTGATCACGACAATGGCCGACCCCGCCGCCGCCAGGTCGACCAGCGCCTGATGGATTGCCGCTGCCGCGCCCGCATCGACGCCCCAGGTCGGCTGGCTGACAACCAGCACGCTCGGCTTTTGCAGGATTTCCCGGCCCATAATGTATTTCTGTAGATTGCCGCCAGACAGCGAGCCCGCCGTCGAGGCTGGGCCAAGTGCCTTCACCGCGAAATCGGCGATCACCTTGCCGGTATAGGTCCTGGCCGCGCCCGAATTGATCAGCCCCAGCACCACCATGCCGAGCCGGTCGCGCGCCGTCAGCACCGAATTGTCAGCGAGCGTAAAATCGCCCACCGCCGCATGGCCGTTGCGCTCTTCAGGCACGGCGCACAGGCCATGCCTCCGCCGCTCCGTCGTGCTCATCGTGCCAATGCCAAGCCCATCTATCGTGATCGCTTCGCGGTCTTCGCCACGAATTTCGCCACTCAGCGCATCGAGCAATGCGTTCTGTCCATTGCCTGCCACTCCGGCAATGCCAAGAATTTCACCGGCCCGCACCGTGAAACTGACATTATCGACCGGAACGTCAAAATGGCCGGACTTCAACGTTGACAGTCTGTTAACAACAAGCTTCGGAGTGCCAAAACTGCGACCCTCGGATTTGACGATATCCTTAAGATTCGTGCCGATCATTTTCTCGGCCATTGAGCGGCTGGTTTCCTGCTTGGGGTCGCAGGTATCGACCAGTTTGCCGCCGCGGAGGATCGTCGCCGTATCGCATAAAGCTTTGATTTCATGGAGCTTATGCGAAATATAAAGAATCGAGCACCCCTCCGCCGCAAGCTTGCGCAGCACAGTAAACAACTGCTCCACCTCCTGCGGCGTCAGCACGGAGGTCGGCTCGTCCATAATCAACAATTGCGGATTGAGCAGCAAAGCCCGAACGATTTCAATACGTTGGCGCTCACCCACCGACAGAGTCGCCACCGTTCGGTGCGGGTCCAGCGCCAGTCCATAGGTCGCCATGACCTCTCGGATACGCGCTTCAAGTTCCCGCGACGGGATTTTGGCATCCATGCCCAGCGCGATATTTTCGAGCACCGTCAGGGCTTCAAACAGCGAAAAGTGCTGGAAAACCATACCGATACCGAGTTTGCGCGCCGCCTTGGGATTAGCGACTATGACGGCCTGCCCATTCCAGCGAATTTCCCCCGCATCGGGCTGCATGATCCCGTAGATCATCTTCACAAGAGTGGATTTGCCCGCGCCATTTTCGCCAAGCAGGGCATGAATTTCACCAGGCTTGACTGCGAACGAAACATTATCGTTCGCCAGAACCCCTGGAAATTGCTTGGTAATTCCGCTCAGTTCGAGCCGATTGGGCATATCAAAATCCACTCGCCACCCCCATTTCGCTGGGGGTGCGCAAAGACCGGACAGATGCTTCCCGTTCCCCAATGTGGACCATAACTTCAGCCGCCGCCAGTGCCGCAATCACCGATGGGCGTTTATCCCCAATCCCTTGCGCCCCAATGGGCAAAATCAACCGATCCAGCTTCGCCGGATCGCCACCTTGCTCAATGAACCAGCTCGCAAACTTCGCCCGCTTGGTCTTTGAGCCCACCATGCCGACATAGGCAGCATCGGTGCGCGCAAGTGCCTCATTTGCAATGAGAAAATCAAGAGCGTGATCGTGGGTAAGGATAACGAAAGCGCTGCCGGACGGGGCAGATCGCACCACCGCCTCAGGCATGGCCACACGGCGATGTGAGACATTGGGTGCCAGCATGTCCAGCTCATCCTGCCGCGTGTCGATCACTTCTACCTTTACCGGCAAAAGGCAGAGAATTTGCGCCAGCACCTGCCCGACATGACCCGCGCCAAAAATATAGACATGAGAGGCCTTTGCGTCCTCAGCAGCGACGCGCTGAGACAGTTCGGCACGCAGGGCGTAATCGGCATAACGCAATGCCACACCGACCCTTCCGCCGCAGCATTGACCAATTTCGGGCCCCAGAGGCACATCCATAGCGTCTTCCGCACGGCCATCGGCAATCAGGCGGCGTGCATGGTCGATGACCATATATTCGAGCGCACCACCGCCGATCGTCCCGAAAATCGCCTCCCGGCTCACCAACATGAACGTCCCCTGCTCGCGCGGCGAGGAGCCCCGCACCGAAGTCAATTCGCACGCAATCGCGTTGGGATTGGCGGCGAAAAAAGCTTCTAGTGCGGAGGTCTGGCTCATGTCAGGATGCCCGCGCCTCCCGCTTCATCCGCTCGACACCCATAAGCACCCGCTCTGGTGTCACCGGCGTATCGAGCTTGGGAGCCACGCCATAATCGGCCACGCTGGCCACCGCCATGCCGAGCGCCTCGACCACGCTGATCGCCAGCATGAAGGGCGGTTCGCCAACAGCTTTTGAGCGACCAATCGTAGGCTCGCGGTTCACCGACCATTCGGCAAGTTTCACGTTGAATATCGGCGGAATATCCGAAGCCAGCGGGATTTTGTACGTCGAGGGCGCATGGGTGCGAAGCTGCCCCTTGGCGTCCCATACCAATTCCTCGGTGGTGAGCCAGCCCATGCCCTGAATGAATCCGCCTTCGACCTGCCCTATGTCGATGGCCGGGTTCAACGATTTGCCGACATCGTGGAGAATATCGACGCGGTCGACGCTGTATTCGCCGGTCAGCGTATCGATCGTCACTTCGCTGACGGATGCGCCATAGGCGAAATAGTAGAAGGGATGACCACGCCCGGTGGCACGATCCCAATGAATTTTCGGCGTCTTGTAAAACCCGGCGGCAGAGAGCTGCACACGGTTGAGATAGGCCGAGGCGCACAGCTCCGCAAAGGGCACGAATTCGCGCCCAACCTGCATACCGCCCTGCACCCAGCGACAATCGCTTTCTTCAGCATTGTAAAGCTTGGCTGCATAGGCTTCGAGCCGACGCTTGATCTGCTCGCAGGCATCCCAGGCCGCCATCCCGTTCAGATCAGAACCGGACGAGGCCGCAGTCGCCGAAGTGTTCGGCACCTTGCCGGTCGAGGTCGCCATAATCTTGATCATGTCGAGATTGACGCCAAAGGCGTCCGCCACGACCTGCGCCACTTTGATATAGAGCCCCTGCCCCATTTCGGTGCCGCCATGGGAAAGGTGGATGGAGCCATCCTTATAGACATGCACCAGCGCCCCTGCCTGATTGTACCAGGTGGCAGTGAAGGAAATCCCGAACTTCACAGGCGTCAGCGCAATGCCCTTTCTGAGCACTGTGCTGGTGCGATTGAACTCCACAATGCCTTTTCTGCGCGCCTGATAGTCCGAACTGGCTTCAAGCTCATCAACGACGCGATGAATGACATTGTCCTCCACCACCTGGTGGTAGGGCGTCACATTGGCCGTATTCGTGCCATAGAAATTGGCCTTGCGAATGTCGAGCGGGTCCTTGCCCAACGCATAGGCGATGTCCTCGATCCAGCGCTCAGCACCCATCATGCCCTGCGGGCCACCAAAGCCTCGAAAGGCCGTATTGGAAACCGTATTGGTGTAAAGCGGCTCCGAACGCGCCCGAACGGCAGGATACCAATAGGCATTGTCGCAATGGAACAGCGCGCGGTCGGAAACCGGGCCGCTGAGGTCCGAGGAGAATCCGGCGCGCGTGCCATAGACCGTATCCACGGCCAGGATTTTGCCGTTTCCGTCATAGCCGACATCGTAATCCACCACGAAGTCATGCCGCTTGCCGGTGGCCTGCATATCATCGTCACGATCCGGCCTGATCTTGCAGGCGCGGTTCCATTTCTTGGCGGCGATGGCAGCAACAGCAGCAAAGAGATTTCCTTGCGTTTCCTTGCCACCGAAACCGCCACCCATGCGACGCACATTGATGGTCACCGCATTGTGGCGAATGCCAAGAACCTGCGCCACCATGAGCTGGACTTCGCTCGGATGCTGGGTCGAGGAGTGGATAGTGATGTCCTCATCCTCGCCGGGAATGGCAAAAGCGATCTGGCCTTCGAGATAGAAATGATCCTGCCCGCCAATGGTGATGGCGCCCTTCGCACGATGCGGCGCGGAAGCAAGGCCAGCCTCCACATCGCCGCGCTCGAGTTTGAGCGGCTCGGTGACCAGCTTGCTGCCCGACGCCTGCGCAGTCCGCACATCGGGTATCCAGTCGAGGTCGGCGTATTCGATCTTCGCCAGTTGCGCCGCACGCCGTGCCTGATCGCGCGTTTCGGCGATCACGGCAAAGACCGGCTGCCCCCAAAATTGCACCTTGCCGACCGCGAAAATCGGCTCGTCATGCTTGTGGCTGGGCGACACATCATTCTCGCCCGGAATATCCTCGGCAGTGAGAACCCCGATCACGCCGGGCGCGGACTGCACCGCGGAGAAGTCCGCCGATACAATCTCGGCATGCGCCTTGGTCGAGAGCCCCAGATAGGCATGCATCGTGCCGACCGGCTCGATGATGTCGTCGATATATTCCGCCGTGCCGGCGACATGCTTTGGCCCGCTGTCGTGGCGGGTATTGGTGTGAAGGACGGCGAGGTTGATGGGGGATTGATGCTTGTTCATGCAGAGGCCCCCTCATCCGTCTCGCGCTGCGCGCGATCCACCTTCTCCCACAAGGGGAGAAGGGAAATCCGGTGCTCAAACAAACTCAATACCCCCCTTCTCCCCTTGTGGGAGAAGGGGCCCGAAGGGCGGATGAGGGGAAACTGCTGAGAAACAACCATCACGCCACCTCCCGCTTCAATCGCTCGCTCTGCCCCTGCGTCTCGAGGAAAAACCGCTTGAGCAGATTTTGTGCGGTCAGCAGGCGATATTCGGCAGAGGCACGCATATCCGTCAGCGGCTGATAGTCTTCGGAGAACGTAGGAATAGCGGCATCGACGCTCTCCATCGTCCAAGGCTTGCCGACCAGCGCCGCTTCAACGGCCTTGGCGCGTTTGGGAGTAGCCGCCATGCCGCCAAAGGCGATGTGTACTCTGTCCACCTCACCATCCCTCAGCGCGACGCGGAACGCCCCGCAAAGCGCCGAAATGTCTTCCTCGCGCCGCTTGGAAATCTTATAGGTCGCGAAATGCTCGCCTTCGGGCAGCAAGGGGAGCAATACGCTCTCGACAAACTCGCCAGGCTGACGATCCTGCTTTCCATATGCGATGAAATAATCTTCGAGCGCCAGCTCGCGCCGCTCATTGCCACGCCGCAAGGTTAGCCGCGCGCCCAGCGCGATGAAAGGCGGCGGCGAGTCGCCGATGGGTGAGCCATTGGCGATATTGCCGCCAATCGTGCCCATATTGCGCACCTGCTCACCGGCAAAGCGGTTCCACAATTCCTTGAGCTGCGGGAATGCGCCGGTGATCACCGGCAGCGCCTCGGAATAGGTGACACCCGCCCCGATCTGCACCGCGCTATCGCGCTGCTCTATGCGCTTCAACTCCTGTAGATGCCCGATGAAAATCACCGGCCCGATGCGGCGCATGAATTTGGTGACCCAGAGGCCAACATCGGTCGACCCGGCCACGATCCGCGCTTCCGGATGGGCCGCATAGATTTCTGCAAAATCATCGAGGCTGGCGGGCACGATGATCCGGCTATCGCCTGTACCGATCACGACACGGCGGCCGTCATGGATCGCCTTGATCCTTTCCTTGGCGGCGATGCGTTCGGCCCAGAGCGGATCGCCCTGCGGCTGGCCATAGGAAGAAATCGCCTGCCCGGCACGGACGATCGGCGCATAGCCGGTGCAGCGGCAGAGATTACCTTGCAACGCCTTTTCGATGGCCGGGCGCGAAGGATTGGGATCGCGCATCCACAGCCCATAAAGGCTCATCACGAAGCCCGGCGTACAGAAACCGCATTGACTGCCGTGATGATCGACCATGGCTTGCTGCACGGGATGGAGCGCGCCATTCTCGCCACGCAGATGCTCGATGGTCACGACATGCGTGCCATGCAGACTGCCAACGAAGCGGATACAGGCAGTCACCGAGTCATAGATGATCTCGTCGCCCATCAGCTTGCCGACCAGCACGGTGCAGGCCCCGCAATCGCCCTCGGCGCAGCCTTCCTTGGAGCCGCGCAGGCGCCGCTCCAGCCGCAGCCAGTCGAGCAGCGTCAGGTCCGGCGCGACATCGGTGAGCGAGACCTCCTCGCCATTGAGCAGAAAGCGGATGGCGTTGGCGACCTCAACCATGGCTCAGCTCCCACGATAGGTCGAATAGGCGAAAGGGCTGACCAGAAGCGGCACGTGATAATGCTTGTCTTCGGAGATCGTGAAGCGGATCGGCACGACATCGAGAAACGGCGTTTCATTTTCGACGCCGATGCGCTCGAAATATTGCCCGACGTGGAAGCGGATTTCATATTCGCCATGCTGGAACTCATCATCCAGCAAAGGCCGGTCCACGCGACCATCCTTATTGGTATAGCTGTCGAGCAGGTGATGGGTATGATCCCCATGCACATAATGCAATTCCAGCCGCATGCCGCGCGCTGGCCTGCCATGCATGGTGTCGAGTACGTGTGTTGTCAGGCGACCGCCTGCCATTGTGCTGCTCCGATATAGTGCCCTGACGAAAGAGATTATCGCAACGGCGCGATGGCGCAATGCACATTTTTTACCAGATGGTCCACTTTTGTGCATCTTGTGTGCAGCCGCCACAAAGCTACACTTCGGCCAACGCGACTAAAGAGACTCGATGATGAACCGCTATCCCCGCGACATGCACGGCTATGGAGCCAATCCGCCCAACGCCAACTGGCCCGGCGGTGCTCATGTGGCGGTGCAATTCGTGCTCAATTACGAAGAGGGCGGCGAAAACAATATCCTGCATGGCGATGGCGCATCCGAGGCGTTTCTGGTCGACGTACTGGGCGCGCAGCCTTGGCCGAACCAGCGCCATGCCAATGTCGAATCCATGTATGAATATGGCGCCCGCGCCGGGTTCTGGCGGCTGCACCGCCTGTTTACCGAAGCTAATCTGCCAGTAACCGTCTACGGCGTCGCCACCGCATTGATGCGCGCCCCGGCCCAACTTGCCGCCATGCAGGAGGCGGGATGGGAAATCGCCAGCCATGGTCTAAAATGGGTGCAGCACAAAGATATGTCTGCCGCCGAGGAAAGTGCGCAGATTGCCGAGGCCGTGCGCCTCCACACCATCGCCACCGGCTCGCGACCGCTTGGCTGGTACACCGGCCGCTCCAGCCTCAACACGGTCGATCTGGTCGCTGACTATGGCGGCTTCGCATATATCTCGGACACCTATGACGACGACCTGCCCTATTGGAAAGTGATCGGCGGCAGGCCGCAGCTCATTATTCCATATTCGCTATCGACGAACGACATGCGCTTCGTGACCGGACCGGGCTTCGACAATGGCGAGGAATATTTCACCTTCCTCAAGGACAGTTTCGACTGCCTCTATGCCGAAGGTCAGGCGGGTTCGCCCAAAATGATGTCAATCGGCCTCCATTGCCGCCTTGTCGGCCAGCCGGGCCGCTATCAGGGCCTTAAGAAGTTCGTTGATTACATCAGAGGCTTCGACAAGGTCTGGGTGCCCACGCGCCTTGCCATCGCCGAGCACTGGGCAGATGAACACCCCTACAAGGCGCCTGAAGTCATTCCCAGCCAGCTTGCGAAAGGCGACTTCGTCACCCGCTATGGATCGATCTTCGAGCATTCCGCATGGATTGCCGAGCGTGCTTGGGACGGTGAGATGGGACCCGCCAATGACACGGCTGTCGGCCTGCATTTCGCCCTGCGCACGCAGTTCCGCATGGCGACAGACGCCGAGCGCCTTGAAGTCCTCCGCGCCCACCCGGATCTGGCCGGGAAACTCGCCGCGGCCAAAAGGCTGACAGCGGACTCCACCGCTGAACAGGCCTCAGCCGGTCTCGACGCGTTGACTGATGCCGAGCGCGAGAAATTCACCGCACTCAACACCGCATATGTCGAAAAATTTGGTTTTCCCTTCATCATCGCCGTACGCGATCACACCAAGGCATCAATTCTGGAGAATTTTGAGAAGCGCCTGGCCAATTCGGCAGCGGATGAATTTGCAACGGCCTGCGCTCAGGTCGAACGTATCGCTTTGCTGCGGCTCAAGGCCATTCTGCCTTAGAAGCGATCCGACCTGTTGGTTTCACTCTGCTCAAAGCCGAGCAGCAAACCGAGCATCGCCAACCAGGGCAGGTTATGCCGCAGCCAGCCCCAGGACGATCCTTCAATTTTCCAGAACGCATTACTCATGCCGAAGAGTTTACGCCCGCAATATTGAACAATTGGTAACCCTAACAGGGCGCTACTTATAGAAGCCTTCGCGCAGGTTGATGCCGTATTCGATATAGGCTTTCATCGCAGCAAGCATGCCGGTCCAGCCTTCGCAATTGCCATAGGACGCTTTCTGCCCGGCTTCATTATCCCGCCAGCCAGCCTCGTGTATGGCGACGCGAGTCCGCCCGTCTTCAAGCGCCTCGAAGGTCATGGTCACGGTCGTCTGGTAGGTGCCAGACGGATCACCATCCTCCGGCGCCTCCCAGCGCAGCACGATTTTTTGGTCGGGAACAACGTCCACAACATGAACCGGAAAAGCGCCGGGAAAGTCATGGAAGTCCCATGTCACCACCGCACCCGTTTCCAGCCGCCCCTGAGCTCCGCCGGTGGTGAAATAGCCGGACAGTTTGGCCGGATCGGCCACCACCTCAAACACCTCATGCACAGGCTTGGCGATGCGGCCGCCGACCGTAAACTCATAAGCCATTCAGCTCTCCTCTGCTTGACCGGACAAACAATATGTTATAATTTTATAACATGTCAAATGACGATGCAGATGACCTGATTTTCAAGGCTTTGAGCCATCGCGTGCGACGTCGCATTCTCGACCAGCTCAAGGCCGAGCCGAAGACAACGGGTATGCTGTGTGCCCATTTTTCCGAACTCGACCGCTGCACCATCATGCAGCATCTCGGCGTTTTGGAAGACGCAGGGCTGGTTCATGCCGAAAAACGTGGTCGTGAGCGCTGGAACCACCTCGACGCCCTGCCCGTGCACGCGATTCATGAACGCTGGATCGGGCCCTATGCCGCTTATGCCACAAGCATGTTAAGCCGCCTCAAACAGAGCGTCGAAGAACCCACTTCATGATCACAGCATTGTCAGGACAAGGCTGACCGACAGGCGCAACCGAGCAGGACAGGTGTCGTTCCCCTTTCTGAACACCCGTGACGAAAGGACGATTGCCGCATGCTTTATGTCGATATTCCGACCCAGAAAGATCTCACCAATCTTCGCGCCAAGCGAGACGAGGCCTGTGTCTCGATCTATCTCGAAACGACGCCGCTGACGCAGGACATCGAAAAAAGCAGGATCACCTTCGGCAATCTGGGCAAAGACGCGCTGACGCAGCTGGCCGATGCAGGCCTGGACAAAAAGCGCCTCGCCAGCCTTATCGAAGAACTCGACGATCTGTCCGACGATGACGAGTTCTGGCGCCGTCAGGCCCATAGCCTCGCAATCTTTGCGACGCCTGAAAGCATCCGCACCTTCCGCCTCGCCAATCGGCTGACCGATATGGTGGAAGTTTCCGACCGCTTTCATTTGAAGCCGCTACTGCGCGCCGTCACTTTCCGCAATGCCGCCCATGTGCTGGCCGTTTCCGAAAACGCCGTCCGGTTGGTGGAAATTGCCGCGGATCTCCCGCCCACCGAAGTCAATGTGCCCGACTTTCCCAATGGCGCGGCGGATTCGGTCAATAAATCGACCATCAATGATCGCTCGCACAGCCGCCGCATTCACGGCTCCGAGGGACAAAAGGTGCAATTGGCCAAATATATACGCCGCATCGACGCCGCCCTGCGCCCGGTGCTCGCCAATCAGGACTTGCCGCTCATTCTCGCTGCCACCGAACCTGTCGCATCGCTGGTACGCTCGGTCAGCGGCCTCGATTTCGAGCCCGACATCATCGCGGGTAGTCCCGACCGGCTAACGGAAGGCGAATTGGCGGAGGCGGCCCGAAAGGTGCTTGATGCCCGTTATGCGCGCAGAATCGAAGGCTTTGCGGAGCTGTTCGACAGCCGAGCTGGACAGAACCGCGCCATCACCGACATTTCTGACGCGGCCCGCGCAGCAACCTTTGGCGCTATCGATACCCTGCTGGTCGATATCGACAATACCGTTCATGGCACAGTCGATGAGGAAACCGGCGCAGTGTCCTTCTCGGACACGCCCGATGCCGTCGATTACGGGATCGTCGACGAGATTGCCGGGCGCGCTTTAGCATCAGGTGCCACTGTCATGGCCGTGCGGCGCGAGGATATTCCGCGCAATGGCGATCTGGCGGCGATCCTGCGCTACCCGGTCTAGCCAACCCTTGCGGATTTCCGATAGAAATTGGGTGGCGGCCATGTGTTGCCGCCCAAAATTCGATAGCGAGCCAATGGCCTCCACCTACGCTTCTCCGCCCGCCGGTCTACCCGGTCAGATGTCCCTGCATACAGGCCGTGCGACCTTCACTGAGGCCTATGCGTTGATACCCGCCGGGGTCATGCGTGACATCGTAACGTCCCACCTGCCCCATTGGCGCGACACCCGCGCATGGGTAATTGCCCGACCTTTGAGCGGCTTTGCCGAGACCTTTTCCCAATATGTGGTTGAAGTCTTTCCCGGCGGCGGCAGCGAGCGTCCCGAGCCGAATGCGGAAGCCGAGGGCGTGCTCTTCGTGGTCGCGGGCCAGATGGCGCTGACTGTCGAGGGCAAAACGCACCTACTCAAGGAAGGTGGCTATGCTTTCCTGCCGCCAGGATGCGCGTGGAGCCTCGTCAACAAATCCACTAAGCCAGTACGCTTTCATTGGGTGCGCAAGCGCTACGAAAAGGTCGATGGCATCGAAATCCCGCCTGCTTTCGTCGCCAATGAGCAGGACGAGCCGATCCGCTGGATGCCGGACACCAATAACACCTGGGGCACGACCCGTTTTGTCGACCCCACCGACATTCGCCACGACATGCATGTCAATATCGTCACTCTCGAACCCGGCGCGGTCATCCCCTTTGAGGAAACCCATGTCATGGAGCACGGCCTCTATGTGCTGCAAGGCAAGGCTGTCTATCGGCTGAACCGTGATTGGGTCGAAGTCGAATCTGGCGATTTCATGTGGCTGCGCGCCTTTTGCCCGCAGGCCTGCTATGCCGGGCCGGAGCGGTTCCGCTACCTGCTCTATAAGGACGTTAACCGCCACGCCAAGCTGTCATTCTGAACCATGGACGACCGCACGATTAAAATCGAACCGCTGACGCAAGAAGCCTTCGCCCCATTCGGGCAGGTAATCGAGACAGCGGGCGCTCACCACTATCCCATCAACAATGGCATGACTGAGCGCTTTCACGATCTGGCGCGGGTCGAGCTGGGCGGCGTTCACCCCCGGCCTCTCATCTCGATCTTTCGCGGCCAGCCTTACACGCTGCCGCTCGATCTCAAGCTGGTGGAACGTCACCCGTTGGGCAGTCAGGCCTTCTATCCGTTGGGCGAACACTCATGGCTGGTCATCGTGGCGGAGGATGAAGGCGGTGCACCGACACGCCTCCGCGCCTTCCGCCCTGCCCCGGGTCAAGGCGTCAATATTGCCATGAATACCTGGCATGGCGTGCTGACAGTGCTGGAGCGGGAGAGCGATTTCCTCGTCGTGGATCGCGGCGGTAACGGCAACAATCTTGAAGAACATCACTTCGAGATACCGCAGCGCATTACCGGTGAGCGTCACGCCTGATCGTAACCCTGATTGCAGCCATCGCTCGCATCCATTCCGCCCTTGTTGTAGTTTGACGAACAAAAGAGGGAGGAAGCCATGCCGGTGTCCTTGGTCATCCGCGTCATCGTCGCATTTCTTCTGTTGGCAGCGCCTACGCTGGCTCAAAGCATCACGATTGATGGAAGCGTCGCCTATCGAGAGCGTATTGCCTTGCCGGACAATTCTCGGCTGAGCGTTTCTCTCATCGACCTGCCAACGGGCCAAAGCCTTGCCAATGCATCGACCCAAATCCCCACACGCGGTCAGCCTCCCCTTGCCTTTTCGCTTAACATCCACCGCCCCATAACCAGCGGCACTTATGGGTTGATCGCGGAAATCAACATTGGCGGGCAGGTTCGCTTTCGCAATGCTCAACCTGTGCCGGTCGATCCATCAGCCGGTGTTCCGGTCGAAATCCTTGTGCAATCCGTGCCGTCAAAGCCCACACCACCGCTCCCCGAACTTCCAGCGGGCTTTGTCGATGCACTCTGGACCGTGACCAGCATTGGCGGCAAGCCAGCCAGCAGCGAGCGCCCGATCACGTTGACCATCGCATCCGACATGCGCGCGTCGGGACACGCGGGCTGCAACAATTATTTCGCCGAAACCAGCATTGAAGGAAGCACCATCGCTTTCGGTCCTGCAGCGGCGACGAGAATGGCTTGCACACCCGATCTGATGGCACAGGAAAATGCCTATCTATCGGCGCTCGCTGCAGTCACCGCATTTGAACTGGGCAATTTACAGCTCCGCCTGCTCGACGCTGCCGGTGTGCCACTTATTGGACTGGTGCGGGAACAATAGCGCCCGCCAACGGGCTATGGCGCCAGCGCTTCTACGGGCAGGTATGTGCTTCGGGGCACATCGGCAAAGGATGCGGCAAAGGTCAAAAGGCTGATTGTGAGCGCGAACAGCGCCGTGAGCAGAAGCTGGGAGATCGCTTTCAACCCTGTCATGACTGCGCCTCCCGATCTCGGTCATCACTAGGATGAGCCAACCATTTCGATTTGAATTGGTATTCAATATGCCATCCAACCAGATTTCATAAATCCCGCTCGGCGCATGTCTGCCATGTGCACCGAACCTTTTGGCTGGCCCGGCGTTGCTCTCTCTGACCATCAATGCAACCCTTGGAGCAGCCATGTCCGACCCGATTGCCCATAGCGGCGGCGCGGTGCCGCGCCTCGCCGTTTTCACCGACTTTGACGGCACCCTCGTCGAGATTGCCGAAACCCCTGACGCTATCGATGTCCCCTCGGAGCTGACCGAACGCCTCGACCGCGCGCTACACGACTTCGACAATGCCTTTGCCGTCCTGACCGGGCGCGAGATCGCCGACATCGACCGCTATCTCTCCCCGTTGCAATTGGCGATTGCAGGTGCCCACGGCGCTCAGCGCCGCCGCGCAGACGGCACGTTTGAAGAAATGGACGACGATCTGATCGCTGGTGCCAATGCAATTGCTGATAATCTGCAATCGCTGGCCATAGCCAATCCCGGCCTTCTGGTGGAAGCAAAAGATGGTGCCGTTGCGCTTCACTTCCGGCAAGCGCCCGAGATGGAAAATGCCGTCCATCTGGCCATGCAGGAAGCGCTTGTCGACCACCCGCAATTCACCCTGGTTCCCGGCAAGATGGTGCTCGAAGCCCGTCCGGTTGGTTTCGATAAGGGCGCGGCGCTCCGCGCCTTCATGCAGGAAGAGCCATTTGCAGGCCGCACGCCCATTTTCATCGGCGATGACCGCACCGATGAAGATGCCTTCCTCGTCGCGCAGGAACTTGGCGGCATTGGCATCAAGCTAGGCACCGGCGAAACCGCTGCGCGCATGCGTATCGCTGACGTCGCCTCTGTCCATGCTCTGTTGCAGGGGTTGGGCGACATGGCCCACCGCGACCCGGACAGTCCTCCCATCCTAAGCGACACCCAGCACTAAACCTGACCAGAAAAAAGGAACCAGAGCCCTATGAGCCGTATCGTCATCGTATCCAACCGCACTCCCGGAAAAGGCCCCGTCGCGGGCGGGCTAGCCGTGGCTCTGCGCAAGGTGCTGAGCGAACGGGACGGGTTCTGGTTCGGCTGGTCAGGCAAGCTGACCGAGCAGCCAAGCAAGGACGCTCGTTTTGAGGATATCGATGGGCTCAACGTCGCACAGATCGATCTCACCCGGGACGATCATCACGCCTATTATGCTGGATTTTCCAATTCCATCCTGTGGCCCAGCTTCCACCTCCGGCTCGATCTCGCGACGATCGAGAGCCACTGGTATGAGGGGTATCGGCGCGTCAACCAGCATTTCGCGCGAGCCCTTCTCCCCCTGCTCAAACCCGACGACATCATCTGGGTGCATGATTATCACCTGATCCCGCTTGCCGCCGAACTACGTGCCCTGGGCGCTCGCAACCGGATTGGCTTCTACCTTCATATTCCCTTCCCCACCGCCGACGCGCTCTATGCCATTCCGCACCATGAAGAGTTGATGCGCGACCTCTCGCGTTATGATCTGGTCGGTATGCAGGCCAAGCGTGACGTTTCGGCCTTTACCGAATTTGCCGAGCACCAGATGCCGTCGACTTTTGGCGGCCATCAGAGCCAGATTATCGATTTCAGCCGCACCGAAATCGAAGCCTTCCCCATTGGCTCAGAGCCCGAAGCCTTTTCCAAACTGGCCACCAGCCCCGCAGGCACCAAGATGATCCACCGCATGAAGCGCGCTTTGGGCGATCAGCGGTTGATCCTTGGCGTCGACAGGCTCGATTATTCCAAAGGCCTGCCACAGCGTGTAGAAGCCTATGAAAAGCTGCTCGCCAACAATGCGCGCCTGCGCCGCAATGTTCATCTGCTGCAGGTTGCGCCACCGTCGCGCGACAGTATCAAGGAATATCAGGAAACCAGCGACGCGCTGGACGCCATATGCGGCCGCGTCATGGGCCATTTCGCCGAGCCCGACTGGCAGCCGCTGACTTATGTAAAGCGGGCCTATGGGCAGCCAAGTCTTGCTGGCCTCTACCGCCTGGCAAAGGTGGGGCTAGTGACCCCGCTCCGAGACGGTATGAACCTCGTTGCACACGAATATGTCGGCTCGCAGAACCCTGATGATCCTGGCGTTCTGGTGCTCTCGCGCTTCGCCGGAGCCGCCGAAATTTTTCCCGAGGCGCTGCTGGTCAATCCCTTCGACACGGACGAAACCGCCGAAGCGCTGCGCATCGCACTCGATATGGAATTGGACGAGCGCAAATCGCGCTGGAAAGCGCTGATGGCCTCAGCGCAAAAATACAATGTCAACAATTGGGCCGCTGACTTCCTCGACCGGCTTGCGCCGGGCATCACGGCCAAAAGCTCAACGCGCGATATCTTGTACCTCGCCTCCGTGGCCTAAACACTGAGGGTGACTGGATACAAAAAGGGCGGCCACGTGGCCGCCCTTTGTTCTCATTAGCCTTCGCCGCGACGATTGCGTGCAGCAGACTTTTTCGCCGCTGTTGTCCAACGCGTCTTGGCCTTGAGACCATCCGCACGTGGGGGCTTCACCGAGCGGGCCGGCGCCAGCGGATTGCGGGCATCACGGGCAGGACCAGCACTGGCATCTCGAGGGGCATTCGCGTCACGGGAAGCGCCACCCTTGGTACGTTCACCGCCCGGACGCGGCGTGTTGAACTTGCGGGCATTCTGCTTGGGATTGCGCGCCGTCCGCGCACCCGAGGGAGCCCCCGGAGAATTACGCGCGCCACGAACCGGCGCTTCTTCCACGAGATTAACCTCCCCGGAAACCGGCAGCGTGCGGCGGATCAGCCGTTCCACATCGCGCAGCTTGCTCTTTTCGGTGCCATCGCAGAGCGTAATGGCAATGCCCGAAGCGCCGTTACGGCCGGTACGGCCGATGCGGTGCACATAATTCTCGGGATCATCCGGCAGCTCGTAATTCACCACATGGGTGATGCCCTGCACGTCGATACCGCGCGCGGCAATGTCGGTAGCGACGAGAATGCGCACCGAACCATTGGCAAAGCCCTTGAGCGCCGCCTGCCGGGCATTCTGGCTCTTATTGCCGTGAATGGCAGCAGCCTCGTGCCCGTCAATGGCGAGGTTCTTGGTCACACGATCCGCGCCATGCTTGGTGCGCGAGAAGATGATGACGCGCTCCATGCCTTCCTTCTCGTCGGCAAGCAGGTCGTTCAGCACGTTCCGCTTGGCCTTCGAGCCCGACATGATCACGCGCTGGTCGATCTTGACCACGGTGGAACCCTGCGGCGCGGCTTCGACCTTGATCGGGTCTTTCAGCAGCGTCTTGGCCAAGTCTTCGACCTCGGCGGCCATGGTGGCCGAAAACAGCATCGTCTGGCGACGCAGGCCGATCTGCTTGGCGATGGCGCGGACCGGGGCGATAAAGCCCATGTCGAGCATGCGGTCGGCCTCGTCCAGCACCAGCCAGCGCGTTTCATTGAGGCGAATCTTGTTGTCGTCCATCAGATCCTTAAGGCGGCCCGGCGTAGCCACGACCACATCGACGCCCTTGGCGATCTTGCCAACCTGATGGTAGCGCGATACCCCACCCAGAACGAGCACGGTATCGAGCTTCATCTTGGACCCGGCGAATTTGCGCAGGTTTTCCTCGATCTGCACGGCCAGTTCGCGCGTCGGCGCAAGGATCAGCGCGCGGGTGGTCATCGGGCGCGGACGGCCCGTAAGGCCCATGATACCAGCCAGGATCGGCAGGCCGAAGGCCGCCGTCTTGCCCGAGCCGGTCTGGGCAATGCCCATCATATCCCGGCCTTCGAGCAGTTTGGGGATCGCCTGGGTCTGGATTTTGGTGGGCTCGGTGAAACCGCTGGCAGTCAGGCTGTCAGTAATCAGGGTCGGCAGGCCGAGCGAAATGAAATCGTTCAAACTCTTGTCTTTCATATTGCGCTCAAAAGCGCATGCGCCCGGCTGCACGCAGCGGGCGCGTCTTGGATAGTGCAATCGGGCGATAGGGATTATCGCGCGGGTGCTGGCTCAAACTCGGACCGGTCGCTCCTGGCGATCTAGGTATCCGGGTCGACTCCGCCGCTCACCGCGTAAGTAAGAAGAGAAGTCCATCAACGGCCAATTTGCCGCGACGTGAGGCACATATGGGGGAGATGCGGAAAAAAGGCAAGCGCAGTGGGTGCATGGGTGGAGTGCTCAGCACTTAAATCCCGCCATACCAATCGTAGCCATTGTCTTCCCAATAGCCGCCCTTGCCGCGCCCAAATGCCGAAAGGTCGTCCACCAATTCGATCGTGTGAAGATATTTTGGCTGCTTATATCCCAAGGCCCGCTCGACCCGCAGCCGAACCGGTGCACCATTGCTCACCGGCAAGGTCTGGTCGTTCAGCCCATAAGCCAGGATCGATTGCGGATGGTAGGCATCCACCAGATCGGAGCTGGTATAGTAAAGAATATCGCCGCTCAGCGTCCGCTGGATATTATCGAAGCAGTGATAGACAGCAAAACGTGCGCCCGGCTTCACCCCGGCCTGATCAAGCACAGGCCCCAAAGGCGTACCAGTCCATTTGGCGATACAGCTCCAGCCCTCGACGCAGTCATGCCGCGTAATCTGCGTGCGTGCAGGCATGTTACGCAATTCGGCCAGTGAGAAACTGACCTCGCGTTCCACCATACCCTTGATCGTCAGCCGATACGGCTCAAAATTCGCTTGCCGCAAGAACACATATTCCGGCGTCGTCGGCTCTGTGGAGCCATTGGGCTTCATACCCTGCCGGATTTCACTTTCCGCATATTCGCGCGCCAGAACCTCATCGCCGATCAGCGCCCTTTGCGCCGAATAGGTCAGCACATTGGCCTGCTCCATCGCTTCGCGCACCGGATTACCGCGCTGCGCCAGAAAATCGAACTGGTCGCAGCCCGACAGGATCAGCCCAGACCCCGCCGCGGCGGAACCGAGAAGAAAGCGCCGGCGATTGACGATAAGCCCGCTCATGGCTTGTCCCCTTCTTTGCCCGGCGTGCCGGGACTGGTGCGATACCAGCCGGTGATCATCGAGCGCAGCTCATTGAGCGGCCCCGCCAGCAAGACCATGGCGATATGCACGATGAAGAAAAGCACCAGCAGCACCATGACCACGAAATGAATGGTCCGCGCCGTCTGCCGCCCGCCGAAAACATCGAGCAGCCAGGGCCATGCCGCATCCATGCCGGGGCTCATGGTCAACCCCGTCAGGATGATCAGCGGGAACAGCACGAAGAAAATGGTGAAATAGCTCAGCTTTTGCAGCGGCGAATAGCTCCGTCCATGGTGAAACCGAAACCGCGCATGATCCAGCACATCGCCCGGCAGTCCCCTGACATCGCTCCGGTTTGGCAAAATATCCCGCCGCAAATGCCCATTGATGAAGCTGGCCAGAAACCAGATGAACAGCGCAGCGACGAAAATCCAGCCGAAGAAGAAATGCACCACGCGCCCGGTGGCAAGATCGCGGAATGACGGAATGGTCACCGCGCCCGGAAAGGCCGTATAAACCGGGCTTGCCTCCGGTCCACTCATCCCCAGCACGCCTGTTGTGTCGTAAGTCTGCCCGAATACCGTCGTTCGCCCGCGCGGCCCGTCAGGCGTATTCACGGCGCCGATCCGCAAAACCGCATTGTCGAACTCGAACCCGCTTTGCTGCCCCACATAGAGCACAGGATGAGCATTGAATATCTGCAGACCCGAAAACAGTAAAAAGAAGAGGCAGATGGCCCATGTCCAATGGGTCAGCCGCGTCCAGATCGACTGCCGGTAAACCAGCGGTCCCTTTGCCTTTTCGCGTGAGTCGGCTTGGCTGCTCATGATCTCTCCTCGTCTCTGATACGAGCGCAGATTACGAACGGTTTCAACTCACCTCCTCGGCACAACGAAAAACGCCGCGACAAGCCCATCGCGGCGTTCTGCATTTCATACCGCAAGAGGCGCTTATTCCTCGTCGCGCGCCGCCCAATTCATGCCGCGGCGCAGGATCGTCGCCATATTGGGATTGTCGAATTCCTTGACCGAATGGCCTAGCGTCATGTGGAACACGCGGCCCTTGCCATGCTGGCGCTTCCAGGCCACCGGCATCACCACACCATCGATCCAGGATGCGTGCTCGCCAGTAAACGTCGTCGTCGCCAGAACCTCGATCGAGGGGTCGACATGCATGTAATATTGCTCCGACGTGTAGGGGAAAGACTTGATCCCCGCCATGATCGGGTCGTCCGGCTTGGTCACGTCGACCGTGTAGTCGATAATATTGCCCGGATGGGCCACCCACTGGCCGCCAACCATAAACTGATAATCCACCGCATCGCGGAAAGCGTCGCTCATGCCGCCATGATGGCCAGCCAGACCCACGCCGTTTTGAACGGCCTTGGTCAGGTTTTCCACCTCTTCCTTGGCGATCTTGCTCATCGTGTAGATGGGGATAATCAGCGACAGATCATGGATCGAGGGATCGGCAAATGCGCTGGTCTCAGTCGCGGTGCGCACTGAAAAGCCGTCCTCGTGCAACCAGCGACGATAAATGGCGGCGCATTCCTCCGGGTCGTGACCTTCCCATCCACCGTAAACAATCAAAGCGCTGCGCATATTGCATTACCCCGCAAATCAAACGGCGCGGAGAATACCCTACTGGTTCACTATTGAAACCCCGTTCTGATCACAGTCTCACACCACGCCCCGCCCGAACGGAATTTGACCAAAAGGTCCACTTTTCACTGTCACAAATAGCTGCTTAACTGCTCTCAGACGCAGGCGCATGCCGGCTGTTCCCGGCATGGTTGCGGTGTCGAACGCAAAAAAGCAAAGGGATAACAGGGATGAAAAAACTATTGCTGGGCGCCACCGCGCTCACGCTCTGTGCCGGCTTCTCCAGCGCGGCCTATGCTGAGTTTACGCTCAACATCCTGCATATCAACGACTTCCACTCACGCTTTGGGCCGATCACCAGCTCTGATTCCAACTGCGCGGCTGACGCCGATGCGGCCGGTGAATGCTTTGGCGGCATTGCCCGCCTCAAGACCGCAATTGACGCCAAGCGCGCCGAACTCGAAGGCCAGAATGTGGTTCTGGTCGATGCCGGCGACCAGTTTCAGGGCTCGCTGTTCTATACCCAATACCGCTCCGAGATCATCGCCGAGTTTGCCAATGACCTCGGGATCGAGGTGATGGCCGTGGGCAATCACGAATTCGACGACGGCCCCGAAGAGCTGGCCAAGCTGCTCGACGCCGTCAACTTCCCGATCATCTCGGGCAACACCAATGTCGAAAACGAGCCTCTGCTTGCGGGCCGCATTCCCGGCACTTTCGTGCTCGAAGTGGGCGGCGAAAAGGTCGGCTTCGTCTCTGCCCTAGCCGAAGACACCGACGAAACCTCCTCGCCCGGCGAAAATGTCGAGTTCGAGGATACGTTTACGAGCCTGCGCGCTCAGGTCGACGCGCTGACCGCCGCCGGCATCAACAAGATCATTGCGCTGACCCATGTGGGCTATACGCAGGACATGCAGATCGCCGCCAATGTGCCAGGGATCGACGTCGTGGTCGGCGGCCATTCGCATACGCTTCTGTCCAATACCGACGAAGCCGCAGCGGGCCCCTACCCCACGCTGGTCAACAACCCCGATGGTGTTGAAGTCCCGGTCGTCACCGCCGGCGCCTATGCCAAATATCTCGGCGATCTGGTCGTTACCTGGGATGACGAGGGCAAGTTGATTTCCGCCGAAGGCGCGCCGATCATCATGGATGCCTCGGTCGAGCCCTATGAGGCCTATGTCACCCGCTTGGCCGAACTGGAAGAGCCGATTCAGGAACTGATGGCGCAGGTCATCGGTACCGCGACGGCTCCGCTCGAAGGCAGTCGTGACGTCTGCCGTGTCGAGGAATGCTCCATGGGCAATCTGCTTGCCGACGCCATCCTCGATCGCGTTGCGGATCAGGGTGTCACCATAGCCTTCCAGAATGGCGGTGGCATCCGCGCTTCCATCGATGCGGGCGACATCACCATGGGCGAAGTGCTGACCGTTCTGCCCTTCTCCAACACTCTAGCCACGGTGGAAATTTCGGGCGCTGACGTCATTGACGCTCTCGAAAATGGTGTGAGTGACATCGAAAACGGTGCAGGTCGTTTCGCTCAGGTCGCAGGCCTGAAATATAGCTACACCCTGTCCAAGCCAGCCGGCGAACGCATCAGCGACGTGCAGGTTTTGGTTGGCGGCGATGCCTGGGCGCCCATTGATGAAGAAGCCATCTACAAGATCGTCACCAACAATTATGTGCGCGGTGGCGGCGACGGTTATGGCACCTTTGCAGAGGGCGACAATCCCTACGACTTCGGCCCGCCGCTGGAGCAGGTCGTCGCCGACTACATCGCCAAGCAGGGCGGCGAATATACGCCCTATACCGATGGCCGCATCACCATCCTCGAATAGAATAGTGCCATCTCATTCCCAAAGGGGCGCTTTGGCGCCCCTTTTCTTTTAACATCAACGTCTTGCCCGAACTTGACCCCGTTCTTGCCCAAACTTCGACACGATTGGATTCCACTTCGCTCACAGTCTCGTGAAGAGATCTCATCCCCTGATGAAGCAGAGTTTTCAAATGAAGCCATTCGCAATCGCCGCCACCCTTGCCGTCACGCTGACCCTTGCCGCTTGCGGCAACGCGCCCGAACAGCCTGCGGAAACCACCGCTCCTGCAGCTCAGACGGAAACCGCTCCCGCCGTTGAAACTGCACCGGCCGCCGATCCGGCTCCGTCCGAAGCCCCCGCAGCAACGCTCGAAGTGCCAGCGGACACCATGGTTCCGGGCACCAACATGACGGTGGAACAGGCCACTGAGCAGGTTCAGCAGCAAGTCGAGGAAATGCAGTTGACCGATGCAGAAAAGCTTCAGGCCGTTGCCGACGCCCGCAAGGCCGCTGAAGACGCCGCCCGCAATGCCGGCCTCACCGAAGAGCAGATCAAGCAGGCTGGCGACGCTGCCGAGCAGGCCGCCAAGACAATGTTCGGCATCCAGTAAGAGAGAGCCAAACAACAAAAAGGGCGCTTCCGAGCGCCCCTTTTTTATGCGTGGCCCAATGCCATCACGATCTGTTCCGGCCGCCATGGTTTGGCGATAAAGGCCGTGTTGTCTGGCAATTCACCCGAAAAAGGTTTCCTGCCGCCAGAAACCACAATCACCCTGATATGCGGCCAGACAGTGCGGACGTGATTGGCCAGCACCATACCATTACGCGTGCCTGGCATGTTGACGTCGGTAATTAAGCCGAAAAATGCATCACCGGCCTGTTGCAGCATGCTGAGCGCTTCCGCCGTAGATCCGGCTTCGATAGCGTCGAAGCCGTTCTCGCGTACCAGCTCGACGATTTCCATGCGCACAATCGGCTCGTCGTCGACAATTAAAAAGGTCCGGCTCATTTGGGTTTTACCTCCTCAGCCATCAACAGGCTCCTATGCCGTGCAGTTCCTCAGTGCCCAATCACTTTGCAAGGAAAAGGGCACCTCGCGGTGCCCTCCAAACTCTTGCATGCCAGCACTTTAGCGGCGGCGCGCCAGCTGCCCCCAGATCAGCAAAATGATCACGGCACCGACAATGGACGCGATGAAACCCGCGCCGTCGCCGGGGCTGTACCAGCCAATCTGCTGACCCAACCAGGTCGCGAGCACCGACCCGACAATGCCGAGCACCGTGGTGAGAATAAATCCCGACGGCTTGTTGTCGCCCGGGGTAATCCACTTGGCGATAAGGCCGGCGAAAAAGCCGATGATGATAGCCCAGAGAATAGACATGTGACGCTCCTCTATGTCCGATGCAGGATAAGTCGGCAGGCCCGGTCCCGGTTGCAAGCCCAGCAACGCTTTCATCAAAAATCCCGTCTGCCCTTGCTCCACGCCAGCAAGACGGCTAGACCTGTCTTGTCCACAGGGGTGCTTCCGACAGGAAGCTGAGATGCGGCAGGCGCTGCGAACCCTTTAGCTGATCTGGATAATGCCAGCGGAGCGAGATGGAATGCAGAATACGCATCGCCACATCATGTCCTGTCGTCCTTTGCCTGGCATTTCGCCGGGTCATCGACGCAGCCAATCCCTTGCATCCAGATCGATCTTTCAATCGACTTCTTCAAGGATGCACACATGCCTTCCACCTTTGGTCGCGTTGCCATGATGACTGCGCTGATCGCGAGCCCGGCTCTGGCTGCAGAGCGGGTCACCGTCACACTGGACTGGACGCCGAACACCAATTTCGTCGGCCTTTACGTGGCCGACGCACTTGGCCTTTACGAAGAGGCAGGGCTCGATGTGGCAATTTTGCCCTTTGAGCTCGGCCAGGCGCCGGGCGACATAGCCGCCTTTGGCGTGCTCGATTTCTACACGGCAAAAGCACGTGGCGTTGATGCCGTTGGCGTCTATGCAGTCATCCAGACCGAAACCGGGCGGCTCGCTTTTTCCGCCGACGAAATCGCTAGCCCCCGCGATTTGAAGGGCAAGCGCTATGGCGGTTTCGGCACGACTTGGGAAAAGGCCATCGTCGACCAGATGATCGCGCAGGATGGCGGCGAACCCGTCTATGAAACCGGCACGTTCAATGGCTCAGTCTATGACGCGCTGCGCGCGGGCGAGATAGACTTTACCCTCGAAGTGCTGACCTGGCAGGGTGTCGAAAACGAGCTGGCCAACAATAATATCGGCAGCTTCCGCTATGCCGATTACGGTATTCCCGACCAACACACGATTTTGCTCGCGGCCAGCGCCAGCTTTCTGTCAACTCGTCCCGACGCCGCCCGTGCTTTCGTTGCCGCAACACGAACCGGTTATGCATATGCCGCCGAACATCCAGCCGAAGCTGCGGGCATTCTTATCGATGCTGCGCCCGAGCTGACAGAGCAAAGAGAACTCGTTGAACGGTCAATGCAGGTCATGGTCGAAGGCCATTACCTGATGGCGGCCGACGGAACGATTGGCCGCTTCAACGACGGCATGATGACTGATCTGGGCGATTTTCTCTTTGAGGCAGAGGCGCTGGTTGACACGCAAGGCGCGCCGCTGCCCGAAAAACCCGCTTTTGATCTCTGGTTCACCAATCAGTATCTCGACTGATCGCGCCCAAACGGCAAACCCCGCACCACATTAGAAAAATCAGGGGGCGCATCAAGCGGCCCCTGTATCTGCCGACGAGGGCGTCGATCACAATGTCCGATTTAGTGCGTATCGTGAACGAATTATCGGCAACCCAAAGGTTGGGGCAGCGTTTTCTCGGCCCGGGGGCACCAAACGGAGTAGAAAAATGAAAAAGACAATGACAGCCATTTCGGTGGCAGCCCTGCTGAGCGCAAGCTCTTTCGCCATGGCTCAGGATGCAGGCGTCGGCGTTGTTGCCAATGCTGGCGCGGGCGTGGAAACACCCGCCGTCGATGCCACCCTAAATGCCGGTGCTGACGCATCTGCATCAACTGATGCTCCCGCGTCGATGGACAATTCCTATGATGGCCTGACTTCCGCCGTTTCGGGCAGCGCTTCTGTCGATCTTGCCGGTATAAGCGAAGAATCTCAGGTCAGTATTGTGCTGCTGTCTTCGCTACAAGGCGAAGCCACTGCCTTTGACGAAGCGTTCGCTGCTAATGCAGAGGGCACTACGGCCCTGCACACCAATGTGTCGGCTAACACTGTCATCACCGCCAAGCTCGAAGCTGAAGGTTACACGGCTGACGATGTCGTCGCTGTAAAATCCAACGCCGATGGCTCTGTCGTGATCTATATCGACGACCGCAGCTAATGGCTGTGATCTTGAAGAAAAGCCCCGCCGAGCGGGGCTTTTCTTTGTTTAGCAGCTAGACCGAATGCTCCATCCGGTCACGGTCAGCGATCGTGCCTAAATCGAGAACCTTCTGGATATTGGTAGCGTGACGGAAGCTCGGTTCTAGATTCTTGCCCATGCGCACAGCATCGACAAACCGCTCATAATTAGTCGGCACCGGACCCACCTCAACCTCGGTCCATGTCCCCGTCTCCGCATCATCGCCCAGGCAGGTGAAAAGCTTGGACCAGTCATGACGATGCTGGACTTCCACCGAGCCTTTTTCTCCATAAACGCGTAAGCGCAATTCATTGAAATGGCCTGTCGCCCAGCGCGTTGCGTGGATCACGCCCAGCGCCCCATTTTCAAGCTGCGCTGTCATGGCGAAGCTGTCATTGGCGTCGAGATCATATTCGCCGATCTGGTTTCCTGGCGCCTTGTCGAAGGTTTCGAGCCGACAGAACACTTTTGAGAAATCGCTACCTGCGCCATAGGCGGCAAAGTCGAGGATATGCACGCCGATGTCGCCCAACACGCCATTGGAGCCGTGCTTCTTGGACAGACGCCATAGCCACTGGCTTTCGGTGCGCCAATCACCCCAGGCTTTCGACACCAGCCAGCTTTGCAGATAGCTCGCCTCGAAATGCTTGACCGTGCCGACTGCGCCAGACATCACGATCTCGCGCGCCTTCTGCAATTGCGCGACATTGCGATAGGTGAGGTTGACCATATTGACCAGACCCAACCGCTCGGCGGTCTCCGTCATTTCCATAGCCTTGGCATAATCGGTCGCCAGCGGCTTTTCGCAGAATACATGCTTGCCGCCAGCTAGCGCCGCCATCGTGGTCGGATGGTGAATGCTGTCGGGTGTCACATTGGCTACCGCGTCGAACTCGCCCCAGGCAAGCGCCGCGTCAAGCGAACCAAAGCCACGCTCGATACCATGCGTGACATTGAATGCTTCGACCCGCGCCGGATCGACGTCAACGCCGCCAACGAGGGTCACACCCTCGATGGCTGCAAAATGCTTGGCATGCGTATTGGCCATGCCGCCGGTTCCTAGGATGAGGATCCGCATAGTCTTAATCCTTGGGCGTCAGGCCCCATTAGTGAACAGCTTACGGGGTCATTCCCGCGAAAGCGGGAACCCCTGTTTTTGGAACGGAGGTTCCCGCTTTCGCGGGAATGACCCCGTATAGGGGATTACGCCTTCACTTCACCCGCATGATCGGTCGCCGACAGCTTAGCACCGCGCTCCTCGATCTTCTCGATCGCTTCGCCCACCGGCGTATTTGGCGCCTTCATCAGATGCGCGTGCCGCCTGCCGTCGAACGCCCAGTTGACCGCATTGCGCAGCACCTGACCGACATTGGCATCGTGATAGGTCGGATAGGTTTCGTGGCCGGGACGGAAGTAGAAGATATTGCCCGCGCCACGCCGATAGGTAAGGCCCGAACGGAAGACTTCACCACCCTGGAACCAGGAGACGAACACCGTTTCCAGCGGCTCTGGCACGCTGAAGGGCTCGCCATACATCTCTTCGTATTCCAGCTCGAAATAGGGCGGCAGGTCCTTGGCAATCGGATGGCCCGGATTGACCACCCACAGCCGTTCACGCTCACCGGCTTCGCGCCAATGCAGGTTTGCGGGCGAACCCATCAAACCTTTGAACACTTTGGAATGGTGGCCGGAATGGAGGACAATCAGCCCCATTCCCTGCCAGACATGTTCCATCACGCGCTTGACGACGACATCGTCGACCTTGTCATGCGCGGCATGACCCCACCAGATCAGCACATCGGTATTGGCAAGCGCCTCTTCGGTGCAGCCATGCTCGGGCTCCTGCAAGGTCGTGGTCTTCACCGAGATATTGGGATCGGACGCCAGAAGCGACGCGATCTGGTTATGCATTCCCTTGGGATAGTTTTCCGCGACGACCTTGTTCTTTTGCTCGTGCACATTTTCGCCCCAGACCAGGGTACGGATAGGCATAGTAAATTCTCCTGCTAAGGCGGCAAAATGGGAGGATGCCGCCATTTACACTCGGTGTCATTCCCACGAAAGCGGGAACCTCCGTTGCACGGCAGAGGCTCGCGTTTTCGCGGGAACAGACAAAGTGGATCGACAAGATGGCGATGCTATGCACCGCCATCTCAAAAATGCTTGTTCAGCGGATTGGCTTGCCAGCCCCGTCGAAGCGATGGATTTTTTCGTCCATCGGGGACACACGCAACACATCGCCGCTACTATATTGCGCTGCGCCTTCGAGCCTGACCACGACAGGCTCTTCTGTGCCCATTTCGAGGTACACATAGGTGTCTGCGCCCAGATTTTCGGTGTGGATGACACTGCCTTCCCAGATACCGTCCGGGCGGATCACCATATGCTCGCCACGGATGCCGAGCGTCAAACAGCCGAAGTTCTCGGCCTTGTCACCGGCGATGAAATTCATCTTCGGCGAGCCGATAAACCCGGCCACGAAAATGCTGTCCGGCTTTTCGTAAAGCTCCATGGGCGTGCCCACCTGCTCCACCAGACCGTCGCGCAACACGCAGATGCGATCAGCCAGCGTCATGGCCTCGACCTGATCATGGGTCACATAAATCATGGTGACGTCATGCATGCCTTCGTGGAGTTTCGCGATCTCGATACGGGTCGCCACACGCAGCGCCGCGTCGAGGTTAGACAAGGGCTCGTCAAACAGGAACACCTTCGGATCGCGGGTAATGGCACGCCCAATTGCAACGCGCTGGCGCTGCCCGCCGGAGAGCTGCTTGGGCAAACGGTCGAGATATTGCCGGATTTGCAGCATATCCGCAGCCTTTTCGACACGCCGACGGATTTCTTCCTTGTCCTTGCCCTTTTCCAGCGTCAGCCCGAACGCCATGTTTTCGTAGACCGTCATATGCGGATAAAGCGCATAGGATTGGAACACCATGGCGATGCCGCGTTTGGACGGCGCCAGCGCATTGACGCGCTGCCCGTCGAACAGCATGTCGCCCGAAGTAATGTCTTCTAGCCCCGAGATCAGGCGCAAAAGCGTGGACTTGCCGCAGCCCGAAGGGCCGACAAAGACCATGAATTCGCCCTTCTTGATCGTCAGGTCCACGCCCTTGATCACGTCGACGACGCCGAAAGACTTGCGAACGTTGCGAAGCTCAATGCTTGCCATTTTTATACCCCTTAGCCCTTCACGCCGCCGGCGGTGAGACCGGATACAATCTTGCGCTGGAAGATGAGAACCAGAACCACGAGCGGCACGGTGACGACCACCGATGCGGCCATGATGATGCCCCATGGAATTTCATATTGAGACCCGCCCGAGAGCAGCGCGATAGCCACCGGAACGGTGCGCGTCGCATTGGACGAGGTGAAGGTGAGCGCGAACAGAAACTCGTTCCACGCGCCGATAAAGGCGAGCAGACCCGTTGTCACCAGAGCCGGCCACATGAGCGGCATGAACACCCGCGTAATGATGACCCAGGGCGTTGCCCCATCGACGATGGCAGCTTCCTCGATCTCCACCGGCAGATCACGCATAAAAGTGGTCAGCACCCACACGGTGAAGGGCAGCGTAAAGATCGTATAAGAGAAGATCAGCGCCCAGGGCGTGTTGTAGATGCCCAGCATACGAATGACTTCGAAGAGGCCCGCCAGTACCGCAATCTGCGGGAACATGGACACAGCCAGGATCGTCATCAGCAAGAGGCCGCGGCCCATGAAGTTCACTCGGGACAGGGCGAAAGCCGCGGTTACTGCGAGGAACAGGGCCGCCAGAACCGTCACGCTTGCAACGAATACCGAGTTGAGCAGGTTCTGAACGAAACTGCCTTGCGTGAACACCTGAACATAGTTCGAGAAGCTGATATTGGTCGGCCAATAGGTGACGCGGAACAGGTCCGTACCGGTTTTGAAGCTGGTGAGGATGGCGTAGTAGAACGGGAAGACCGACACCACGACGATGATCAGCACCAGTGCATAGAACAGCACCGTCTTGGTCAGTTTCCAGAGATCGAAGCTCGCGCCCATTACCGGTCTCCCCCATCGAAGCGCACGCGGCCCAGCCAGATATAAAGAACGGTCATGAGCGCGATGATCAGGAACAACAGCGTCGACATGGCCGAGCCATAGGCAAAATTGTCGAAGTCGAAGAGGTTCTCGCGCGCCAGAACGCTCATGGTCTTTGTGGCGACGCTATTGGGCGTGAGCACATAGATCAGATCGAAAATGCGCAATGCATCGAGCAGGCGGAAAATGATCGCCACCATCAAGGCCGGGCGCACCAGCGGCAGCGTGATCTTGAAGAACTGCTTGACCGGATGCACACCATCAATTTCGGCAGCCTCGTAGATGTCCTTGGGGATCATCTGCAAACCGGCCAGAATGAGCAGCGCCATGAACGGCGTCGTCTTCCAGATATCGACGATAAGAACGGCGGTCATTGCCGTGTCGGGGCTCGCCGTCCATGCGATCTTGGAACTGATCAGTCCCAGATTGAGCAGAATATCGTTGATGATGCCGAACTGGTCGTTGAGCATCCAGCCCCACATGCGGGCCGAGACGATAGTGGGAATGGCCCACGGAATGAGAATGGCGGCACGAACAATGCCACGCCCCTTGAACTCGGCATTCAGCACCAGTGCCACGACCATGCCGAGCACGGCTTCAAGGCTGACCGAAATCACCGCGAAACGCAGTGTGTTCCAGACGGCGTTCCACCAGGCCGGGTCGACCAGCAGCCCACGATAACGCACCGCGCCCGTGCTTTCGAGCACGCTCCAGCGCAGGTAATTGCCAAAGCCGATAAATTCGGACCCGTAAAGATCGGTCAGCGAAGCATCGGTGAAAGAAAACCAGATGGAGCGCAGCAGCGGCCAACCGGCCACCACTGCAAGGGCTGCCATCATAGGCAGGAGAAACCAGCGGGCCGCGGCCACGCGCTGCTTCATCAATTCTGACCGCTCGGGCCGTCTGGGCCTTGTCGTTGCGGCCGACATCGCGTCTGTCGTCATTTGCTCCCCCCTGCCGGGTCGTCACGCTTGGCCTAAGCGGAGCCGGTTATCCGGCTGCATGTCCGCTCGCCTGATCACAAACCCCTCCCGGGGCAAACCGGGAGGGGCTTTTGGGCGGGCTGGCGAGGACTTACCAGCCGCTGCCCTTGAGATCGCTCAGGTCAGCTTCGAGAACTTCGAGATTCTCAGCAGCGGAGCCATTGCCCGACAGCGTGTTGTGGACCGCGCTCCAGAACAGCGAGGAGACCTCGTTGTAATCGGTCTTGGTCGGAGCAGATGGACGCGGCACGGCGTTCTGGAAGATTTCCTTCCAGTTTGCCATGAAGGGCGAAGCAGCCAGCACGTCGGCGTCGTCATAGAGCGCCTCGATGGTCGGCAGGTTAGACTGCTCGATAGCGCGTTCCTTCTGTACTTCAGCCGAAGCCAGATACTTGGCCAACTCGATGGCCGCATCAGGGTTCTGGGAATACTTGGAAACAGCGACATTCCAGCCGCCCAGCGTTGCAGCCGAACGAGCGCCTTCCGCATCACCAGCAGGCAGCGGAGCCACGTCGAACTTGCCCTTCACAGCAGAGTCATCGCTATTGCCCAGCGCATAGGCATAGGGCCAGTTGCGCATGAACACCGAATTGCCGAGCTGCCAGACGCCACGGCTTTCTTCTTCCTGATAGGCAAGGTTGCCCTCAGGGGAGATGGTGCCGACCCAGGTAGCAGCGCGATCGATGGCCGCAGCGGCCTTTTCATTGTTGATCGAGATGGTGCCGTCGGCTTCCACGATCTGGCCGCCGCCATTGGACATGACCCATTCAAGGGCGTTGCAGGTCAGGCCTTCATAGGCATTGCCCTGGAACACGAAGCCCCACATATCCTGATTGCCCTCGGCGCGTTCCGCATCCATGACTTCCTTGGCGGTGGCTTCAAGCTCGGTCCAGGTCGTCGGGACGGACTTTCCGTGCTTTTCGAGCAGGTCCGAGCGGTAGAACAGAGCCGGAGCATCGGTAAAGGCCGGAAGAGCAACAAGCTTGCCATCCACGGTCTGCGACTCGATGATCGAGGGGAAGTGCTGGCTGGCAATATCGGCAGCCGCTTCGGTCAGATCGAGAAACTGGTCGGCAAGCTGCGGAGCCCAGATCACGTCAGTCTGATAAACGTCGATATCGGTATTTCCGGCAGCCAGCCACAGACGATACTGACCAAACTGGTCAGAGGTCGAGGACGGCATCGGCACCACGGTCACGGTGTGGCCGGTGTCAGCTTCGAACTTGTCCAATTGGCTGCGCAGGAACGCCAGACCCGTACCCGTATCGCCCGACACAATGGAAAGCTCGGCGGCCTGAGCGGAGCCGGCCACCAGCGTCACGCTGGCCATCATCGTCACGAGCAGTTTTTTCAGCGACATAAGAATCCTCCCGAAAGATCGCGGTTCGGAAGGGCGCGTGCAAAGGCCACGCGCACCACTGCGCCTGGCAAAGCCCCCTCCCGTAAAAAACGCTTCGACTGATCCATTTAATGTTCAGTTTTAAAGCGCTTTGAATGAAAAAGAACCAGAGCGACAGATTTCTGTCAAGCAGGGCAAATACGAAATCTTACGACATTCAAGCCAACCTCGAAATAAATCTTTATTTTTCATATGCTTATGTCATCATTGTACGGAGAAGTGTTAATTTCCGACACTTTTGACATGATGTACGCACCTCAAAAATCTGAAACGATTTCACCCTCTTGCCTAAAAATTTTAAATCGCTTTGAATGATCTGCGGAGGAGATGGCGACAAACCCTGTTCAAAGGGCGCCGCCTGCCCTAATGGCAAGCTATTCCCGGCATCTTGGCGCTCAATGCGCCTTTGCGGGACGCAAACCATTTGGGCCCAATGCCGCTATGAGACTGAAAGACCTAGCCGAACATCTTGGCCTGTCGCAGACCACCGTCAGCCGCGCCCTCAATGGTTATCCTGAGGTCAACGAAGCGACACGCAAACGTATCGCAGAGGCCGCAAACAGATTGGGCTATCGGCCCAATGCCAGCGCCCTGCGTCTGGCCACCGGTCGTGCGGGAGCCGTCGGAATGATCCTGCGCGGTGTCGACGGATTCGGCCCGCATAACAGCGAATTTCTCGGCGGCCTTGGTTCGCGCATGGCCCATGAGGAAATTGACCTCCTGGTCTCCACCGTCACCTCCTATGAGGAAGAAGTCGCCACCTATCGCCGCCTTGCCGCCAGCCAGAAGGTCGACGCGCTGGTGCTTCACTCACCCACGCTCAAGGACGAGCGCGCCAAGCTACTGCTCGATCTCGGCATCCCCTTCGTGCTGCATGGCCGCACCGATATTGGCCAGCCTATCGCATGGCTCGATATCGACAATCAGGGCGCACTCGAACGCGCAACCAATCACCTGCTCGATCTTGGCCACGAACGGATTGCCCTGTTCAACGGCCTCAAGGGCCGCACATTTACCGAGCACCGCGAAGAAGGCTATCGCAACGCTTTGGCCGGGCGCGGCCTGAAACCCGACAGAGCCCTAATGGTCAACACCGTCTTCACCGACGAAATCGCCTTTCGCATGGCGCAGTCCATGCTGGAGCGCCGCCCGCGCCCCACAGCCTTTCTCGCTGGCTCGATGATGACCGCGCTCGGCATTTTCCGCGCTATCCGGCAGGCGGGACTGGAACTGGGGCAGGACGTATCCATGATCGCTCACGACGACGTCTTCCCCTATCTCAACGCCGACAACATGTACCCTACCATGTCGACCACGCGCTCCTCCATGCGACAGGCAGGCACGCGCATTGCCGAACTGATCGCCCAGGTTCTCGCCGGCAAGCCGGTGGAGGATGTGCACGAACTCTGGCCGGTGGAGCTGGTGCTCCGCCAAAGCTCCGGCCCTGTAGGTTAAAAGTCCAATTTTTTGACCATCTGGACGAAACTGTCACAAAGGAGCAATCTGCTATTGCGGCTGGGAGGGCGCGAGCAGATGGGCAGATAGGCGCAAGCACCGGTTTCTGGGCAATGCGGCACTGTCCTCACCGCGTCGCCCCAGTGTCAAAAATCCGTCATCGCGCTGTCATGTGACCCCTCTACTCCCTCGCCCCATTCGCCAGGGCAACCGCCAATCGGGTGCTCTCGAAAGATCATCAGGGAGTCAATCATGACCTTCAAGCATGCCCTTTCTGCCTCCGTTTCCGTTCTGACAGTTCTCAGCCTGTCTGCACCCGTTTTCGCCCAGACCGACCTCGACGCGCTTTATGAAGCCGCCAAGGCCGAAGGCCAGCTCACCACCATTGCCCTGCCCCATAACTGGTGCGGCTACGGCGATGTGATCGCCGGCTTCAAGGCCAAGTATCCGGGGATCAATGTCAACGAACTCAACCCCGATGCCGGTTCGGCCGACGAGCTCGAAGCCGTCCGCGCCAACAAGGGCAATACTGGCCCACAGGCCCCCGACGTGCTCGACATCGGCCTCGCCTTTGGCCCTGCTGCCAAGGATGAAGGCCTGCTCCAGCCCTATAAGGTCTCGACCTGGGACGAAATCCCGGACGACGCCAAGGATGCCGACGGCTACTGGTATGGCGACTATTACGGCGTCATGGCCTTTCTCGTGAACAAGGACCTCGTGTCCACCATGCCGACCGACTGGTCGGACCTGACCAATGCCGAATACGCCAACGGCGTTGCCCTCGCCGGTGACCCGCGCGCCTCGGCTCAGGCCATTCAGTCGGTTTATGCCGCTGGCCTTGCCCAGACCGGTGCCGATGAAGGCGCTGCTCAGGCTGGTCTCGACTTCTTCAAGTCGGTCAACGATGCCGGCAATTTCGTTCCAGTGATCGGCAAGGCAGCTTCGGTGGCTCAGGGCACCACTCCGATCCTCGTCGCCTGGGACTATAACCTGCTGGCATGGCGCGACAGCTTTGAAGGCAATCCGGAAGCCGAAATCGTCGTCCCGAACAGCGGCGTCGTCGCCGGCGTGTACGTTCAGGCCATCTCGGCCTATGCGCCCCACCCCAACGCCGCCAAGCTCTGGATGGAATACCTCTATTCCGACGAAGGCCAGCTCGGCTGGCTCAAGGGCTATTGCCACCCGATCCGCTTCAACGCCATGTCCGAAGCCGGCCTGATCCCGCAGGACATGCTCGACGCGCTCCCGCCCGCAGAAGCCTATGCCAAGGCCGTCTTCCCCACCATCGAGCAGCAGAACGCTGCCAAGGACGTCATCACCACCGGCTGGGATTCCACCGTCGGCGCCAACGTTCAGTAAAGCCTGAGAGGAGAGGCGTTGGCCTCTCCTTTTTATTCTCACGGTTCAATTCATTCACCGGCGCTGCCCTCGGGCTCGACCCGAGGGCCACTCTCAATCCGGCGAGTGCTGCCAATGGTCCTCGGGTCAAGCCCGAGGACAGCCCGGTGAACGTTGACGAGGTTGCGCTGAATTGACACTGACCGACACGACAATGGCCAAACCCCGCCACCGCCTCTCCCTCGAATGGCTCGGCGTCGCGCCTTTCGTCATCTTCGCAGTGATGTTCCTCATTCTGCCGACGCTCTACCTCATCGGCGCCGCCTTTATCGGTCGCGACGGACAGTTCACCTTCGAGAACATTGCCGGCCTCTTCACGGAGCAAATCCTCGCCGCCTATTGGATTTCCATACGCATTTCCGGCGCTTCAGCCATTATCGGCGCGCTGATCGGCCTTGCCATCGCGCTCGCCATCATTCGTGGCCGCCTGCCTGCACCATTGCGCTCCGCCGTCATGACCTTTTCCGGCGTCGCCTCCAATTTCGCCGGCGTGCCGCTGGCCTTCGCCTTCATCTCGACCCTCGGTCGGCTCGGCCTCGTCACCATCATTCTCAAAACCGTCTTCGACATCGACATCTACCGTGCCGGCTTCAATCTTCTCTCCTTCTGGGGCCTCACCCTCACCTATCTCTATTTCCAGATACCCCTCATGGTGCTGATGATCGCCCCCGCCATTGACGGGCTCAAGAAAGAGTGGAGCGAGGCCTCACAGACGCTGGGCGCTTCCACGTGGCAATTCTGGCGCTATGTCGGCCTGCCGATCATCTGGCCCAGCTTTCTCGGCACGCTCTCGCTGCTCTTCGCCAATGCCTTCGGCGCGATCGCCACCGCCTATGCGCTCACCGGCTCATCGCTGAACATCGTGCCCATCCTGCTCTACGCGCAAATCCGCGGCGATGCCCTGCAAAATCCAGGCCTCGGGGCGGCTTTGGCCCTCGGCATGATCGCCATCACCACCTTGGCCAATATCATCTACCTCGTCATTTCCGCCCGCGCCGAGAGGTGGATGCGATGAAACAGTCCAAGTTCTGGGCCTGGGTAATCTTCGGCCTTGGCGCGGCCTATTTCCTTGTGCCGCTCATCGCCACCTTCGAATTCTCGCTCAAGATGCGGCGCGGCTATTACAGCTTCGATAGCTACGCCTCGGTCTTTTCCGATCCGAATTTCCAGGCCACCTTCGGCTATTCCATGCTGGTGGGGCTTTTTGCCATCGTGGTCGGCATCCTCATCGTCGTCCCGGCGGTCTATTTCGTCCGCCTACGCCTGCCGCATCTGCGTCCACTGATGGAATTCATCACGCTCCTGCCGCTGATCATTCCGGCTATCGTCCTCGTCTATGGCTATATCCGGCTCTATAATTCCTCCTCGCTGATCCCCTTCACCGGCTCCACCTTCGGCACCGATATCCTGCTCACCTTCGGCTATGTCACGCTCGCCCTGCCCTATATGTATCGCGCGGTCGACACCGGCATGCGCACCATCGACATCAAGACATTGACCGAAGCCGCACAGATCATGGGCGCGTCCACCGCCACCATCATCGCCCGCATTATCCTGCCCAATATCCTGGTCGCGGTGCTCTCCGGCGCCTTCCTCACCTTCGCGATCGTCATCGGCGAATTCACCATTGCAAGCCTGCTGAACCGGCCTGCCTTCGGTCCTTATCTGCAAAATGTCGGGGCCAACCGCGCCTATGAGCCCTCTGCGCTCGCCATTCTTTCCTTCATCATCACCTGGGGCGCCATGGGCATGATCAATGTGCTTGGTCGCTTTGCCCCGCGCACTTCTGCCCGGACGGATTGACCATGACCGACGAAAATTTCCTCCGCGTCGATGCGCTGACCAAAAATTACGGCGCCACTTCTGTGGTGAAAGGCGTCAGCTTCGGCTTCGCCAAAGGTGAATTCATCTCCCTGCTCGGCCCCTCCGGCTGCGGCAAAACAACCATCCTGCGTATGATCGCAGGCTTTGAAACACCCACTTCCGGCAGCATCAGTGTCGACGGGCAGGACATCACCCATCTCCGCCCCAATCAGCGCAAACTGGGCATGGTGTTTCAGGCTTATGCCCTGTTCCCCAATTTGAACGTTGGCGACAACATCGCCTTCGGCCTCAAGGTGGCGGGCATCGGTCGTGAGGAGCGCCGCGCCCGCGTCGAGGAGATGCTGAAACTCATCGGCCTGCCCGGCTACGAAAAGCGCTTTCCTTACGAAATGAGCGGCGGCCAGCAACAGCGCGTCGCCCTGGCACGCGCCATCGCACCCAAACCACGCCTCCTGCTGCTCGACGAACCGCTCTCGGCGCTCGACGCAAAAATCCGCGTGTCGCTTCGCGAAGAAATCCGCGCCATTCAGCGCGAGCTGGGCATCACCACGCTTTTCGTCACCCACGATCAGGAAGAAGCCCTTTCGATCTCCGATCGCGTGGTCGTCATGAATGCTGGCAATATCGAGCAGATGGGTACGCCGCACGACATCTATAACAAGCCTGCCACCCGCTTCGCTGCCACCTTTGTCGGCCAGCTCAACACCATCCCAGGCAGGATCATCAATCGCCAGTCAGGCGAAGTGCTTTTGGCGGGCACACCTGTCCATCTGCCCGCCCTGCCCGACAACAATGCAAGTGGCGATGAGATCAACCTTGCGGCCCGCCCTGAAATGCTGGCTTTGACCCAGCGTCCTGGCCACGACATCGCGCTGCCGGGCACCGTGCTCGATGTCAGTTTTCTGGGCTCGGTGATCCGTGTCCATGTCGACCTCAACGGCACCGCGGTCCATGTCGACACCTTCAACGATCAGGCCGCCGCTCCGCCCAGTCGAAGCGATAAAGTCTTCGTCCACCTCGCGGGGCGCGACCTTCTGGTCCTGCCGCAATAGGTTCGCGATCACTATATAGGTGCTATGCCGAAAAGGCCCTTGCGGTAGGTGTCATAGCAGCGCTAGCTACGGCGCATCGTGAGCTATGGAGACATGCCTATGTCGGGTCCGTTCGTTACCACAGCATGGCTCGCTGAGCACCTTTCCGATCCGGGTCTTGTCGTCGTGGATGGCAGCTGGCACATGCCCGCATCCAGTCGCAATGCCCAGGCCGAATATCTCGCGGGTCACATTCCCGGTGCCGTGTTTTTCGACATAGACGGAATTGCCGACACGAGCACCGACCTACCCCACATGTTGCCCTCGCCAGCAGAGTTTGCCCGCGCGGTTGGTGCCCTTGGCATCAGCGAAGACAGCACAATCGTCATCTATGACGAAATCGGTATGTTCACCGCACCCCGCGTCTGGTGGACCTTCCGCACTTTCGGCGCAAAAAATGTGCTTATTCTCGAAGGTGGTGGCCCCAAATGGCGGGGCGAGCGCCGTCCCACCGAAACCGGCCTCGTCAAACGCAACCGCGCGACGTTCAATCCCAGTTTCGATCCCAAGGCGGTCGCCGATTTCGATCTGGTCAAGGCCCGCTCCAAAGACGGCACGGTTCAGATTCTGGACGCCCGCCCCGCGCCCCGCTTTCACGCCGAAGCGCCCGAACCGCGCGCGGGCCTCAAGTCGGGCCATATCCCCAATAGCCTTAATGTCCCTGTGGGCCTGCTCACCGAAAATGGCGCAATGAAGTCCCCCGAGGCCCTGCGCAACCTGTTCGATCAACGCGGAGTCGACCTCGGCAAGCCGATCATAACCTCCTGCGGTTCGGGCGTCACCGCCGTCGTTCTGGCTCTGGCGTTAGAACAGGCCGGAGCAAAGCAGATCGCCGTTTACGACGGCTCCTGGTCAGAATGGGGCGCTCGCCCCGATGCGGAAATCGAAAGCTAGGGAACGCCTCTGCTCCACCCGCATTGCACGTTGATGCAATGCGGAGGTGCATCATGTTTGACCACACCGGCATCGTCGTCACCGATCTCGTCAAAGCCCGCCGCTTCTACGACGCGATTGCCGTCGCCCTTGCCCTTCAGACCGCCGACAATGGCCCGGAGGCCTTCCTTTTCGGCAAAAGCGCCGAAGAACCTATTCCCTATCTCTGGATCGGCACCACTCGTCCCTCTTATTGGGTAGAAGGCTCCCGTGCTGGCATCAATCAGATGCACGTCGCCTTCCGCGCGACAGACGAAGCAATGGTTCGCGCCTTTCACGAAGCCGCCCTCGCCAATGGCGGCATGGACAATGGCGCCCCGGGTCCGCGCCAGGGCGCAGGCAATTATTACGGCGCCTTTGTTCTCGATCCCGACGGCAACAATATTGAAGCCTGCTTCCGCTTCTGATTGTTAAAGAGCGGCTAATGTGGCGGCCATGTTCATACCAGCTCGCCAATGCACGGCATTCCACCCAAAGGCGCGGGCCGCCAGCACATTGGCTTCGGCATCATCAACAAACATGATATCCGACGCAGCAACACCCGCCTTTTCGGTCGCCAGTGTAAAGAAAGCATCTTCGGGCTTACGGTGGCCTAGCGCCGCTGAATAAAAAATCCCGTCGACATGTGCCGCGAGTCCCATATCTTTCATGAGATAGCTGGCCCGTCGATGATCCTGATTGGTGGCGAGAAACACCTTGTCGCCCTTGGCACGGCACGCGATCATCGCGGCAAGCACAGCCTCGTCAATACGTGAATCGTTGCGGAACCAATAGTCGATAAGCGTCTCGGCCGACAGGTCCGGCGCGATTCTTGCAAGCACCGCTTCCAATTCGGGAACCAGTGGCTTCCTGCCCGTCACAATGTCCGGCCAGCGCGGCACGAAAAATTCGCGCTGCAACACTTCGAGCCTGATCCCGAGGTCCTGCTCCAGGTCTGTAAACAGATGGGCTCCGTCCTGCGGCCGCCCACAAACGAGAACGCCATCCACATCCATCATGATCGTTCGCATCATACCCTCCGTCCCTGCCCGGCCATGTAGGGACACGCGGCCACAAGGACAATGACTTAGGCCGCATAAGCGACCCACCCGCGAAAACTCAGCGCGGCGTAAAACAACTCTATGCGCTCAAATCCAGCTTCAGCCAGCATGGTCTCTTCCTCTTCCGGCGTCAGAATGGCGAGCTTGGTCCCCATCGCAGCCAACGCGTTGTCCAATTGCGCGCCGCTGGCCGTCACACCATCGACATAGCCTGCATGCCGCGCGATCCATTGTGACCGCTCCGGTTCACGCTGTGAAAAACTGATATGAGCCAGCACCAATGGCGCACCCTTGCGCAACCGGCGACGCAATTGTTGCAGGTTCTCCAACCTCTGCTCACGCGCGATGAAATGAAATGTAAGAAGGCTCACCGCCCCGTCAAAAGGTCCATCGGGCGCAGCCTCGACATAACCCTCATGCAGGCTCACGCGCTCGTTTGGCCCCACGACCTGCCGGGCCAGCGCCAGCATATCCGTCGATGGATCGACACCATCAAATGTCCACCCCGCATGCGCATCGGAGAGAGCCTTCAACTCCAGCCCGCCACCGGCTCCCAGAACCAATACACGCCCATTCGCGGGCACAATTTCTCCTAGCAGCATGGATGTCATGACATGCAGGTTCTCAAAACCCGGCACCTGCCGCTTGGGTCGCTCCACATACCCAGATGCCGCCCGCGCATCGAAATGATTGCTTGCCATGCCACCTCCCATATGTAACATTCATCATTACCAAAAAGGCGACGCATATTTCAAGCTTTTGCAGCGCGAGCTTTCAGCGCGTCGAGATAAGTTCGTAACAGGCTGGCCCGCTGCGGTCGGAAACTTTCACCCGTCCGAATGAGCCCAACGATCCGGTCGGCGCGGAAAATCCTGAAATCCTGCCGAAGCGCACACCAGGCCAGAACGGCCAGAACATTCTCATGATAAGCCAATGCCAGTGGCTTGATACTGCGTTCTGTCATGGCTCCATCAGCATCGGCATAGCGAATGGCCAGCATCTGCTCCTGCCAGCAGGCTTGGCGGATCGCACCCATATCGACATCGAGCTTGTAGCGCGCCTGCGGGCGATAGACCTGCGACACGGCATGCAGCATCTGCTGCTCACGTTCATCGGGCAATGTCGCCGCCACTTTCGCCAGCGCCGAACGCGCCGCAGAAGCAAGCGCGCTATCCCCCATATGTTGCACTTCACTCAGCCCGAGCACCAGTGCCTCGATTTCCATCTGATCAAAACTCTGCGGCGGCAAGGCATAGTCTTCGACCAGCCGATAGCCATATCCCCGCTCGCCATCGATCCGTGCGCCCGCAGCGCGCAAACTATCTATGTCGCGGTAAAGCGAGCGCAGCGAAACACCTGTTTCCTCTGATAGCCGCGCCGCCGTGATCGGCGGGCTCATAACCCGCATCGCCTGCAACAGCCGCAATAACCGATCAGAGCGCGCCATGTCTAACTGCCGAAAATTGTCAGTTGGAGGACCCTATAAAACGCTCATCAAAACGGCAAGGAGATCGCCATGAGCATCAGGACCACTACCCATCTCAACTTCCGCGGCCAGGCGCGCGACGCACTCACCTTCTATCAGTCCGTCTTTGGCGGTGAGCTGATGATCGCCACCCATGCTCAGGCCTATCCATCCTTCCCGCCCGAGGAGGCCGACCTGGTCGCCTTCGGTCAGGTCGAGAGCGCTGAGGGTTTTCGCATCATGGCCTATGATGTGCCCGCCGCCCGTCCCTATGACACCGGTATCGCACCACTCTTCGTTTCTGTACGTGGCACCGATACCGACGAATTGACACAGTTCTGGAACCGTTTGGCCGAGGGCGCGACGATCATTCAGCCGCTCGCGCCCTCCGGCTGGGCGCCACTTTTCGGCATGCTTACCGACCGCTTCGGTATCACCTGGGTGATGGACATCGCCGCCGCCTATTGAGGCAAACAAAAAGGCCGCCGGGTTGCTCCGGCGGCCTCAAACCTTTCAGCCTTAAAAGATCAGGCCGACTTGTTCTTGTTGTAGAGATCGAAGAACACGGCGGCGAGCAGCACGACGCCCTTGATCATCTGCTGCCAGTCGATATTGACGCCCATGATGGACATACCGTTGTTCATCACGCCCATGATGAACGCGCCGATCACAGCGCCAGCCACCTGGCCGACACCGCCCAGTGCTGAAGCACCGCCGATAAACACAGCCGCGATCACGTCCAGTTCCAGACCCTGACCCGCCTTCGGCGTCGCCGAGTTGAGGCGTGCGGCATAGATCATGCCAGCGAGAGCGGCCAGCGCCCCCATAATGGCGAAGATGTAGAACGTGGTCCGCTCGGTCTTGATGCCCGAAAGCGATGCCGCCTTGAGATTTCCACCCAGCGCATAGATGCGGCGGCCGAAGGTCAGCTTCTTGGTGAGGAAGATGAAGCCCGCGATCAGCACACCCATGACCATGAGCACGTTGGGCAGCCCGCGATAGGACGCCAGCATATAGGCAAAGAACATGACCAGCGCGACGATCACCACATTCTTGATTACGAACAGGCTGAACGGCTCGACATCATAGCCGCGCGCCTTGCGACGCGCGCGGGTGCGGATCGAGAAGAAGACATTGGCCACCACGGCGAGAATGGCGATCACCATCGTGGTGGTGTGCAGCACAACGTTCTGCCCATTTTCCGCCAGCCAGGGCATTGTCGTTGGCCCGATCAGATCGGGGATGAAACCGGCCGACAGAAGCTGGAATTCAGCCGGGAACGGACCAACCGACTTGCCACCAAGAATAGCAAGCGACAGGCCCTTGAAGATCAGCATGCCAGCGAGCGTAACGATAAACGCCGGAACCTTGTGGTAGGCAATGATATAGCCCTGCGCCGCGCCAATCACTGCACCGGCCAGAAGACAAATTGCACCAGCAATGATCGGATTGGCCAGAAATGCCAGCTCGGGCGGGAACTTCCAGCCCACCATCAACATGGCGGCCAGGGCTCCGACAAAGCCGGACACTGAGCCGACAGAAAGGTCGATATGCCCGGCCACGATGACCAGCAGCATGCCTAGCGCCATCACGATGATGTAGGAATTCTGCAAGATGATGTTCGTCAGGTTCACCGGCTTGAACAGCACGCCATTGGTGAAATACTGGAAGAACAGCATGATGAGGATGAGCGCCAGCAGGAGCCCATAATCGCGCATATTGGCGCGCAATGCGCCCATCAGCGTCAGTTCCTGGCTCTTGGCCTGATCGGCCGGAGCTCCGGTCAGTACAGTTTCTGTCGTCATGATGCCTTTCCTTCAGCGCGCACAATGGAGCGCATGATCTTTTCCTGGCTCGCATCGCTGGTCGGCATTTCGCCCACGATGCGGCCTTCATTCATTACGTAGAGACGGTCGGTAATGCCCAGCAGTTCGGGCATTTCCGAAGAGATCACCAGAATGGCCTTACCCTGCGCAGCCAACTGGTTGATGATCGTGTAGATTTCGTATTTAGCACCCACGTCGATGCCGCGCGTCGGCTCGTCGAGAATAAGCACATCCGGGTTGGCGAACAGCCACTTGGACAGAACAACCTTCTGCTGGTTGCCGCCAGACAGATTGCCCGTCACCTGATAGATGCTGGACGAGCGAATATTGGTCTTTTTCCGATAATCATTGGCCACATCCATCTCGGCCAGATCATCGATCACGCCCCAGCGCGACACGCCCAGAAGATTGGCGATGGTCGTATTGTGCTTGATATGATCGATGAGGTTGAGACCATAGGTTTTACGGTCTTCGGTGGCGTAGGCGATGCCATGCCTGATCGCCCGGTCCACCGTGCCGGTGTCCACCTTCCGCCCGTTCATAAAAACGTCGCCAGAAATCTTCTGACCGTAGGACTTGCCGAAAATGCTCATGGCAAATTCGGTGCGACCCGAGCCCATCAGACCGGCAATACCCACCACTTCGCCTTTGCGCAGGGTGATATTGACGTCCTTGATCACCTGACGATCGCGGTGCTGCGGGTGGAAGACGTTCCAGTTCTTCACTTCCAGCACCACTTCGCCCACCTGCGGCGTGCGCGCCGGGTAGCGGTCTTCAAGCGAGCGGCCTACCATCGAGGTGATGATCCGGTCCTCGGTGATCTGGTCGGTATTCATCGTCTCGATGGTCTTGCCGTCGCGGATCACGGTCACGCGGTCGGCAATGCGCGAAATCTCGTTCAGCTTGTGGCTGATGATGATCGAGGTAATGCCCTGCTTCTTGAATTCGAGCAGCAGATCGAGCAGCGCCTGACTGTCCTTTTCGGACAAGGATGCGGTCGGCTCGTCCAGAATAAGCAATTGCACCTGCTTGGACAGCGCCTTGGCGATCTCGACAAGCTGTTGCTTGCCCACACCGATATTGGTGACAAGCGTGTCAGGGTCTTCGCTCAGCCCGACCATTGCAAGGAGCTTACGCGCACCGTCGCGGGTTTCATCCCAGTCGATGACCCCGTTCGTGGCCTGTTCGTTGCCCAGAAAGATGTTTTCGGCAATCGAGAGCAGCGGCACCAGCGCCAGCTCCTGATGGATGATGACGATGCCCTTGTGCTCACTATCGCGGATGGAGCGGAAATGCTGCTCCTCACCCTGATAGATGATCTGCCCATCATAGGAGCCATGGGGATAGACGCCGCTCAACACCTTCATCAAGGTGGATTTTCCGGCCCCGTTTTCCCCGCAAATAGCGTGAATTTCGCCTTCCTGCACGTCGAGATTGACGTCCGAAAGCGCCTTCACGCCGGGAAAGGTCTTGGTGATGCTGCGCATCTCCAGAATGGTCTTGCTCATGCTCTACTCGCCTTGATGGACGCTGACGCCGCAATTGGGCTCCAGTGGCCAGCGGGGGAAAGATGGGCTCCGCAAAACTGCGAAGCCCTGGCTTGTTTGTATATCGACTACTGCAGGTCGGCTTCCGAAATATAGCCGGAATCGACAACCAGCTCCTTGTAGTTGGTCACATCCACTTCATAGGGCGTGAGCAACTTGGACGGAACAACCTTGGAACCGTTATCATAGGTCGTGGTGTCGAGATCTGTCGGCTCATTGCCGCTCAGAACGTCGTTCACGAGATCGGCAGTAACGCGAGCCAGCTCACGTGTGTCCTTGTAAACAGTCGAATACTGTTCACCGGCAATGATTGCCTTGATCGAGGGGACTTCTGCGTCCTGACCGGAAATGATCGGATAGGCAAGGTCAGCCGAGCCATAGCCGATGCCGGTCAGCGACGAGATGATGCCGCGAGCCACACCGTCATTGGGAGCAAGGATCGCGTCAACGCGCGAGCCGTCCGAATAGTAGGCCGAGAGCAGGTTATCCATACGGGCCTGGGCGGTTGCACCGTCCCAACGCAGCGTACCGACCTGATCCATGCCCTGCTGGCCGGACTTGAGCACCAGAACGCCTTCGGTGATCAGCGGCTCGAGAACGCTCATCGCGCCGTTATAGAAGAAGAAAGCGTTGTTATCGTCCGGTGAGCCACCAAACAGTTCGATATTGAACGGGCCCTTGTTCTCCGGATAGCCAAGACCCTTGAGGATCGAATTGGCCTGCAGCACGCCGACCTGGAAATTGTCGAACGTGGTGTAATAGTCGACATTGGGCGTGCCCAGAATCAGACGGTCATAGGCGAACACCTTGATACCGGCGGCACCAGCCTGATCCAGAACCGCGCTCAGCGTGGTGCCATCGAGAGCCGCGATTACCAGCGCGTTTGCACCCTTGGTGACCATGTTCTCGATCTGGGACAGCTGGTTCGGGATGTCGTCACCAGCATATTGCAGGTCAACGCTATAACCCTGGGCTTCCAGCGCGGCCTTCAGCTCGGCGCCGTCAGAATTCCAACGCAGAGTGGTCTGCTCGGGCATGGAGACGCCGACAATACCCTTGTCCTGCGCCGCTGCCAGACTGACCGAACCCAGCGCAACGGCGCTGGCCATAGCGGCCACGGCAATCGTCTTCAGCAAATTCATTTTCAACTCCCAAAAATCTTATATCGCACCAGACGACAAGACACTGCCCATCGCGGCGCACCCGGATATAAAACCACACTCAATGCATAGTAAATAGAATTTGAGGTACGTACGTCGCTATTTTTACATGCGTCCGAACAAATAGATGTCCTGAACCACAAATGGGCCCCGCGCATGCGCGGAGCCCGACATTTTTAGATAGGGCCGCTTATTACTGCAGCTCTTCTTCCTTGATGTAGCCAGAAGCGATGACGCGCTCCTGATAATTGGTCGCGTCAACTTCGTAAGGGGTCAGCAGGATCGAAGGAACAACCTTGACGCCATTGTCATAGGTCGTGGTGTCGAGGCCACCAGGCTCCTGACCCGACAGAACGGTGTCGAGCAGCTGAGCGGTGTACTGTGCCAGTTCACGCGTGTCCTTGAACACGGTCGAATACTGTTCACCAGCGATGATCGCCTTGACGGACGGCACTTCGGCATCCTGACCGGTGATGATCGGCCATGCCAGATCGCCCGAGCCATAACCAACGCCGCGCAGCGACGAGATGATACCACGCGACAAACCATCATACGGTGCCAGAACACCATCAACGCGGCTACCATCCGAGTAGTTGGCGGACAGGATATTGTCCATGCGAGCCTGTGCGACAGCACCGTCCCAACGCAGCGTACCAACCTGTTCCATACCCTGCTGGCCGGACTTGATGACGATATCGCCAGCATCGATCATTGGCTGCAGAACAGCCATTGCGCCGTCATAGAAGAAGAAGGCGTTGTTATCATCCGGCGAGCCGCCGAACAGTTCCACGTTCCATGGCTTGCCATCTGGGAAGCGCTCTTCGAGGCCCTTCACCAGCGAAGTGGCCTGCAGCACACCCACCTGGAAATTGTCGAACGTGGTGTAGTAATCGACATTGGCGCTGTCACGGATCAGACGGTCATAGGCAACAACCTTGACGCCCTGATCGGCAGCCTGCTGCAGCACGGCGGAAAGCGTGGTGCCGTCGATGGAACCGATCACAAGCGCCTTGGCGCCCTTGGTGACCATGTTTTCGACCTGAGCCAGCTGGTTCGGGATTTCGTCTTCTGCAAACTGCAGGTCGACAGAGTAACCCATGCCTTCAAGCGCGGTCTTGAGTTCGTTACCGTCCGAGATCCAGCGCAGCGAAGACGAGGTCGGCATGGCAACGCCGATGAGACCCTTGTCCTGGGCCAGCACGGCAGTCGCGGCAGTGGTCATCAGCGCACCGGCAGTGATCACCGTCATGATGGATTTGAAAAGCTTCACGTCTCGACTCCCTTTGATATTCGAGATGATTTCTGAACGGGGGGCGTAGCTCAGTTCACGCAGCCACGGCGAATGCCGTACCTTGATGGCTCGGCGCACAGGGCCGCAACACCAGATCAAACTGCATGAAATCCTCCGGTACGGACGGCTATGTGCCGCCATGGACCCTCCCAGTCCAACGGGCCGGACGCTAAAATAATCAGATAGGCCTGTAAAGCGCGATCTGGCGACCTCGCACATTTTTTCGATTCTAGAATAAAAATGTAACCCTTCTTGCAAGGCGGGTTATGGCATGGCTATGGTAAATTCAATGATGAGGAACGTCACTCGAAAAAGCTGGAAAACAGCAACAAGTGACGTAAAGGTATCTGATACCTTTGAGGAGAAAAACCATTCAAACCGGCGAAATCCGCGCCGATCAGACCAGCGCAGCCAATACGGTTGCCGATGATCTGGCAGACATGATCCTGACAACCATGGCTCCCGGCACCAGTCTTCCCAGCGAGGCGGAACTGGCCGAGCGCTATGCCGTCAGCCGCCTTACAATCCGCGAGGCGGTAAAACTGCTCGCTGGCAGGGGGCTCTTGGAACTTGCGCGCGGCAAACGGGCCACGGTGCGGGAACCCGATGGCGCAGCTTTCGCCGATTTCCTCATTTCCATCCTTCACAACGATTCCAAGGGGCTGTTCGATCTGATCGAAGTTCGCCTGTCTCTCGAAGTGCAGTCGGCAACCCTGGCCGCCAAGCGCGCCAGTCGCGCTGGCATAGCCGCCATCGAAAACGCCCTTCAGGGCATGCGTGATGCCGAAACCGCCACCGATCCGGACGCCGAAACCCGCTTCCACAATTTCGACGTCGGCTTCCATGAAGCCGTCGCATTGGCCAGCGGCAATCGTATTCTTGGCTATCTCTTCGAGGCCATGGCCGGGCCATTGCGAAACGGCATCCAGATCAGCCGGCAGGGCCACGCCGACCGCGGCCATACGCTGGCCGACACAATCGCCCACCACCAGCGCATTCTTGACGCCATACGCGCAGGCAATACGCGCGCCGCCGCCGAAGCGATGCGCCTTCACCTCAAGGACACCGAGCGCGACATCAGCAAGGCGTTGAGCAATATCGGCGCGCCCGCCTCGCGACGCCCCACACGCTAAAACCCTTGCGATAAGGAACGTGATCCGAATAATCGCGGGCAAACGGCAAGGGGACATCATGGCCGCGCGACAGGACAACAACACGGCCCGGCTCGACGACGCGGCCCGCGCAGGCTGGCTGTACTATGTCGGGGGCAATACGCAGGAAGAAATCGCCGCCAAGATGGGCATTTCCCGCCAGTCCGCACAGCGTCTCGTCTCCCTGTCGGTCAGCGAAGGCCTGATCAAAGTCCGGCTCGATCACCCCATTGGCCGCTGTCTCGATCTGGCAGAGCAATTGCGCCATCGATTCGCCCTCGATCACTGCGAAATAGTGCCCTCAGATCCCGGCAGCCCCTCCACTACCATCGGCATTGCCGAGGCTGGAGCCGCCGAAATCGAGCGCATTCTGCGCCTTTCCGAACCGCAGATCATCGCCATCGGCACGGGCCGGACCCTCAAGGCTGCCGTCGAGCAACTCCAGCCCATGGAATGCCCACACCACAAGGTCGTCTCCCTCACCGGCAATATCGCGCCCGATGGCTCCGCGGCCTTCTACAACGTGATTTTCAACGTCGCCGATACGGTCAAAGCCCGCTCCTTCCCGATGCCCCTGCCCGTCATCGCCTCCTCGGCCAAGGAGCGCGAAATGCTCCATTCCCAACCCATGATCCGCTCAACGCTAGAACTCGCCGCTCGCGCCAATACCAGCTTTGTCGGCCTCGGCCATCTCGACCCGGACGCGCCGCTGATCCTCGACGGCTTCCTCACCGAAGCCGAGCAGAAGTCGCTCATCAAGGCCGGTGCAGTCGGCGAAATCTGCGGCTGGTGCTTCGATGCCGAAGGCCGCATTCTTGATAATCCGATCAATGATCGCGTCGCCTCCGCCCCCATCCCCAGCCGCGAAACCAGCCGCGTCATCGCCGTCGCCATGGGCCAGCGCAAAGCCGCAGCCCTCCGCGCCGCCCTCAAACGCCGCCTCGCCAATGGCCTCATCACCGACGAGCGCACCGCAGAATTGCTGCTAGCATAACCAAAGTACTTTCAGGCCCACTGATGGAGAGCCCCGATCACCCCCTCCCCCTTGAGGGGAGGGCCGGGGTGGGGGTTCTGCCGCTTCAAAGCGCACATATATCGCGTCTACTTCATCTAGATCGCCCCGCGGACACAACCCAACTTTGCCGAGCAATCGCCAGAAAAACCCGCAATAGCACACCCCTCTGACGCACGTACCGCACAAAATCCGCGCTCACCCCGCTTGACTCCCCGCACCAACAAAGTGAACATATGCTCATGATCGAAGCAAATGCTCGCTTCGTTCCTTGGGAGGAAACCAATGAAACTCACACCCCTTTTCGTGGGCGCGCTTACCTTTGCGCTGGTCGGAACCGCTTCCGCGCAAACGCTCACCATCGCCACCGTCAACAATGGCGACATGATCCGCATGCAGGGCCTGTCCAGCGCCTTCACCGAAGAAACCGGCATTGAACTCAATTGGGTCGTGCTCGAAGAAAACACCCTGCGCCAGAACGTCACCACCGACATCGCCACCAATGGCGGCCAATACGACGTCATGACCATCGGCACCTATGAAGCACCGATCTGGGCCGCTCAGGGCTGGCTGACGCCACTTGATGGCCTGTCCGCCGATGCGGAATACGACGTTGATGACCTGCTCCCCGCCATCCGCAGCGGCCTGTCGCATGATGGCAAGCTCTATGCTGCGCCGTTCTACGGCGAGAGCTCCTTCATCATGTATCGCACCGATCTGATGGAAGCCGCCGGCCTCGAAATGCCGGAAGCCCCCACCTGGGAATTCATCGGCGAAGCCGCCCGCGCTATGACCGACCGCGCCAATGACATCAACGGCATCTGCCTACGCGGCAAGGCTGGCTGGGGCGAGAACATGGCCTTCCTCACCGCCATGTCCAATTCCTTCGGCGCCCGCTGGTTCGACGAAAACTGGCAACCCCAGTTCGATAGCCCCGAGTGGAAAAACACGCTCGACACCTACCTGAGCCTCATGGCCGATGCCGGTCCGGCTGGCGCGTCCTCCAACGGCTTCAACGAGAACCTGACCCTGTTCCAGCAGGGCAAGTGCGGCATGTGGATCGACGCCACCGTCGCCGCCTCCTTCGTCACCAATCCAGCGGACTCGACCGTTGCGGACAAGGTCGGCTTCGCCCTCGCCCCGGACAATGGCCTCGGCAAGCGCGGCAACTGGCTCTGGGCCTGGTCGCTGGCCATCCCAGCCTCCTCGCAGAATGCCGAAGCCGCCGAGTCTTTCATCAACTGGGCGACCGACAAGGATTATCTCGCCCTCGTCGCCAGCAATGACGGCTGGGCCAATGTGCCCCCGGGCACCCGCACCTCGCTCTACGAGAATCCGGAATACCAGGCCGCTGCACCCTTCGCCAAGATGACACTGGACTCCATCAACGCCGCCGACCCGGCCAACCCAACGGTTGATCCGGTCCCCTATACCGGCGTGCAGTTCGTGGCCATTCCGGAATTTGCCGGCATCGCCACCAATGTCGGCCAGCTCTTCTCGGCCGCCCTCGCCGGTCAGATGTCCGCAGACGACGCTCTGGCCCAGGCCCAGGACGCCACCCTGCGCGACATGACCCGCGCCGGTTATATCAAGTAGTCAACCTCCACTGACGCCCGGCTGGGTGACCCTCAGCCAGCCGGGCGGTTTTTTAAGGCCCTCCACAACCACCGCGCTGCCCTCGGGCCTGACCCGAGGGCCACTATCAATCCGGCAGGCGTGGCGACTGGTCCTCGGATCAGGTCCGAGGACAGCCCGGAGTTTTTGATTGGCCCCTTGGCCATCAGGAGATCGGCGTAATGGCCACCAGACAAACCCGCATCCTCGCCCGCACCATGATGGCCCCCGCAGTCATCGTGCTGCTCATCTGGATGGCCGTACCACTGGCCATGACGCTCTGGTTCTCGTTCCAGAATTACAATCTCATCAACCCGATGATGACCGGCTTTGCTGGCTGGGCGAACTATATCTACGTCATCGGCGATCCAAGCTTCACCCAGGCTCTGGTCAACACGCTCCTTCTTGTCGGCGGCGTGTTGCTCATCACCATCATCGGCGGCACCCTTCTGGCGCTCCTGCTCGATCAGCCCATCTGGGGTCAGGGCATATTGCGCATTCTCGTCATCTCGCCCTTCTTCGTCATGCCGCCCGTTGCGGCGCTGATCTGGAAGAACGGCTTCATGCATCCCGGCTATGGCATGCTCGGCCACCTCTGGAAGGCCTTCGGCCTCCAGCCCGTCGACTGGTTCAATCAATATCCGCTGTTTTCGGTCATCGTTATCGTCGCCTGGCAATGGCTCCCCTTCGCGACGCTGATCCTGCTGACCGCCCTGCAATCGCTTTCCGAAGAACAGCGCGAAGCCGCCGAAATGGATGGCGCCAACGCGCTCAATCGTTTCCGCTACATCATCCTGCCGCATATGGCCCGGGCGATCACCATCGTCATCCTCATCCAGACCATCTTCCTGCTCGGCATCTTCGCCGAAATCCGCGTCACCACCGGCGGCGGCCCCGGCTATGCCTCCACCAACATCACCTTCCTCGTCTTCCGCACCGGCATTTTGTCCAATGACATCGGCGCGGGCTCCGCAGGCGGCGTCGTCGCCGTCATCATCGCCAATATCGTCGCCATCTTCCTAATGCGCGCTGTGGGGAAGAACCTGGATGCCTAGCAACCGTCTTTCCTCACCCACCATGTCATTCCGGCGCAGGCCGGAATCCATGTCCGCATCTTACCCCAACGACGGCGCACTTGGCTTGCTCCGCGCCTGGATTCCGGCCTGCGCCGGAATGCCCCTGTGGGCGGACCAGAACTCGAGGATCAACTAAATGGCCCGCCGCGTCCCCATCCAAACCCGCATCAGCTTCACCATCCTCGCATGGGCCGTCGCCCTCACCCTGTTCTCGCCCATCCTCTGGACGATTGTGACCGCCTTCAAAACCGAGGCCGAGGCCATCGCCACGCCGCCGACCTTCCTGCCGCAAACCTTTACGCTCGAAAATTTCGGCGCCGTGCAGGATCGCTCGGACTACATCAAGCACGCACTGAACTCGATCATCGTCTCCTTCGGCTCCACATTCCTCGGCCTCCTCATCGCAATACCCGCGGCCTGGTCCATGGCCTTCGCTCCCACAAAGCGGACGAAGGACATTCTGATGTGGATGCTCTCCACCAAGATGATGCCCGCCGTCGGCGTGCTGATACCGATCTACCTGATCTTCCGCGACCTGCGCCTGCTCGACACCCTGCATGGCCTGACGCTGATCATGACCCTGATCAATCTGCCGATCATCATCTGGATGCTCTATACCTACTTCAAGGAAATCCCGGTCGACATCCTCGAAGCCGCACGCATGGATGGCGCCGAACTCTGGAACGAGATCATCCACGTTCTCGTCCCCATGGCCATTCCCGGCATTGCATCGACGCTGCTGCTCAACGTCATACTCGCCTGGAACGAAGCCTTCTGGACCATCACGCTCACCTCTGGTCGTGCCGGCACCCTCACCGCCTTCATTTCCTCATTCTCTTCTCCGCAAGGCCTTTTCCTCGCCAAGCTCTCCGCCGCCTCGCTCCTGGCCATCGCCCCCATCCTTTTGCTCGGCTGGTTCAGCCAGAAGCAACTTGTCCGAGGGCTCACATTCGGAGCGGTGAAGTGATGCGAACAGTCACCAATGCCGCGGCTCCTGTGTACCCCTCCCCCTTGAGGGGAGGGGAAGGGGTGGGGGTTCCGGCCTCACAACGAGTCCGGCGCTCACCAGTCCTCTTGAACACCCACTCTCATTCCCTCCCCTCAAGGGGGAGGGATGCGCTGGCGTCACTGCCCGCGCGCAATCATTCCCCCTCGGAGGACTAAACCCATGGGCTCTATCACCCTCTCCCACGTCAACAAGTCCTTCGGCGAAGTCCAGGTCATCCCGGACATTTCCCTCGACATCAAGGATGGCGAATTCGTCGTCTTCGTCGGCCCCTCCGGCTGCGGCAAGTCCACCCTGCTCCGACTCATTGCAGGCCTCGAAGACACCACCTCGGGCCATATCAAGCTCGATGGTCAGGACGTCACAGACGCGCCGCCCGCAAAGCGCGGTCTCGCCATGGTGTTCCAGTCCTATGCGCTCTATCCCCATATGAGTGTGCGCGACAACATCGCCTTCCCGCTCAAAATGGCCAAGACCCCGCAGGCCGAGATCGACCGCAAGGTCGACTACGCCGCCCGCACGCTCAATCTCACATCCTATCTCGACAGAAAGCCCCGTGCCCTCTCCGGCGGCCAGCGTCAGCGCGTCGCCATCGGCCGCGCCATCGTGCGCGAGCCCAAGGCCTTCCTCTTTGACGAGCCCCTGTCCAATCTCGACGCCGCCCTGCGCGTCAACATGCGCCTGGAAATCACTGAACTGCACCAGCAGCTCAAAACCACCATGATCTACGTTACCCATGACCAGGTTGAAGCCATGACCATGGCAGACCGCATCGTCGTTCTGAACGCTGGCAACGTAGAGCAATTCGGCTCACCGCTCGAACTCTACAAAAAGCCCGCCAATCGCTTCGTCGCCGGTTTCATTGGCTCGCCCAAAATGAACTTCGTCGATGGAACCGAAGCCGCCAAACACAATGCCCATTCCATCGGCACCCGCCCCGAACATATTCGCCTATCCAACAGCGCGGGGGCATGGAAAGGCGTGGTCAATGTCTCCGAACAACTGGGCAGCGACACCTTCCTCCACGTCCAAACCGATTTCGGCCTCATGACCGTCCGCACCGATGGCGACCAGACTTTCACACATGGCGATCAAGTCTGGCTCACGCCCGACCCCAACCGCATCTACAAGTTCGACGCAGCGGGATTGGCGATCTGATGTTGCAAAGCACCCAACTATCGGCCGTGCTCACCCTTCCGCCTGAGGGGGAGCGTTTACGTTGGGCATCTGGTTACAAATATTCCCCCATCACAGGGCTGCCCTCGGGCCTGACCCGAGGGCCATTTTCCTCATGCACAGCCCTCCAAAAGTGGGCTCCCCGGCAGGTCCTCGGGTCAAGCCCGAGGACAGCACAGCGTTTGTGGCAAAAGACGAGAAGTGTCCAAAATAACTACTCCCTCTCAAGGGAGAGAGAGCCGTCCGCCCTGCCCACGAGAATATCCCAATGACCACTACCCACCTGTCCCTCACCACGCTCCCCGCCATCACCAGCGCCGCAACCCCTGGCTACGCGCGAAAAGACCTCACCCCCGGCATCGTCCATTTCGGTGTCGGCAATTTCCATCGCGCCCATCAGGCCGTCTATCTCGACGCCCTGTTCAACTCCGGCGAGGGCCATGACTGGGCCATCATCGGCGCCGGCACCCGCGCCTCCGACGCCGCCATGCGCGATGCCCTATCCCAACAGGATTGGCTGACCAGTGTGGTCGAGCAGGAAGCTGACAGCTCCAAGGCCCACATTACCGGCGTCATGGTGGATTATCTCGAACCCGGCGACAGCCAATCTGTCATCGCTGCCCTCACCGATCCCGCCATCCGCATCGTCTCGCTGACCATCACCGAAGGCGGCTATTACATCGATCCGGCCAGCCAGAAATTCGATCCGACCCACACCGACATCGCCTACGACGCCGCCCATCCAGACTCGCCCAAAACCGCCTTCGGCCTGATCCTCACCGGTCTAGTCAAACGTCGCGAAGCGGGCATCGCCCCCTTCACCGTCATGAGTTGCGACAACATTCCGGGCAATGGCCACGTCACCGAAAATGCCATCGCCGGGCTCGCCGCACTCATCGACCCGGCTCTCGCCGAATGGGTCAAATCCGCCGTCGCCTTTCCCAATGGAATGGTCGATCGCATCACTCCCGCGACCTCAGACCGCGAGAAACAGCTCCTCGCAGAACAGTTCGGCATCAACGATACCTGGCCAGTCTTTTGCGAGAGTTTCAAGCAATGGGTGCTGGAAGATAATTTCCCCGCCGGTCGTCCCGCCCTCGAAAAGGTCGGCGTGCAATTCGTGCCCGACGTCGCCCCCTACGAGCACATGAAAATCCGCATCCTCAATGGTGGCCACGCCACCATTGCCTACCCGGCGGGCCTGCTCGACATTCACTTCGTTCACGAAGCCATGGAGCATCCCCTCGTCTCCGCCTTTCTCAAAAAGGTAGAAAGCGAAGAGATCATCCCCATCGTGCCTCCGGTGCCTGATACCGATCTCAACGACTATTTCGCGCTCTGCGAAAAACGCTTCGCCAATCCCAAGATTGGCGACACGATCCGCCGCCTCGCGCTCGATGGCTCCAATCGTCAACCCAAGTTTATCGTTCCGAGCGCTATGGACAGGGTCAACGATAACAGTCTGCTCACCGGATTGGCCTTGGTGTCAGCCTTTTGGTGTCGTTATTGCTACGGCACGACCGAGAGCGGTGCAATTATCGAACCCAATGATCCAAACTGGGACCGGCTGAGTGCTCAGGCGAAGAAAGCGCGCGACAACCCCACCGCATGGCTGGAAATGACCGACATCTATGGCGACCTCGCCACAGCTCCCACATTCATTGACGCTTTCACCAAGGGCCTGAATTTTCTCTGGAAAAACGGCACAACCGAAACGCTGCAAGCCTATCTCGCCAACCGCCTCTAGCCCCTCCTGATCGCTTCGGCTAAGGTCCGCCCCGGACCAATCAAGAGAGGCCAGCGTGGCGCAAGACCTCCTGGTGGGAGTGGATGTCGGAACGGGCAGCGCCCGGGCAGGCGTTTTCACACGCGACGGCAAGCTATTGGGGCGTCAGGAAATTCCCATCCTGATGCGCCGCGAAGACGCCAATTTCGCCGAACATGACAGCACCCAGATCTGGTCCGCGGTCTGCGAAGCCGTCCGCGGCGCCATGGCCGCCGCCAAAGCCGCCCCCGCCGATGTCGCCGGCATAGCCTTCGACGCGACCTGCTCCCTCGTCGTCCGAGACACAAAAGGCCAACCTATTTCCGTGGCCCGCAACGGCGAAAACCGTTGGGATACAATCGTCTGGCTCGATCACCGTGCTCTTGCCGAAGCCGAAGAATGCACCGCCACCGGCCACGAAGTCCTCGACTATATCGGCGGCGTCATGTCCCCGGAAATGGAAGTGCCCAAGCTGATGTGGCTCAAGCGCCACCTGCCCAAGAGCTGGGCGAAAGCTGGCATGATCTTCGACCTCGCCGACTTCCTCTCCTGGAAAGCCACCGGCTCACAGGCTCGCTCTCAATGCACGCTGGCTACCAAGTGGACCTACATTCCGCATCAACCCATTGGCTGGAAAGCAGATTTCCTCGCCCAGGTCGGCCTTGAAGACCTTATCAAAAAAGCCTGTCTCCCTGACAAAGCTTCCCCAGTCGGCGCCGATCTCGGCCCCCTCACGAGTGAAGCCGCCAACCAGCTCGGCCTCACCACCGCCTGCCGCGTCGGCGCTGGCGTTGTCGACGCCTATGCCGGTGCCCTTGCAGAACTCGGGCCTCTCTCTGCTCATCCACCACAGATGAACCGCCATTGCGCCCTCATCGCAGGCACCTCGAGTTGCGTCATGGCCATGTCGCCCGAAAATACAGCAATCAGAGGCATTTGGGGGCCGCATTGGGGCACCATCCTCGAAAATTTCTGGCAGCTTGAAGGCGGCCAGTCTGCATCGGGCGCATTGCTCGACCACATCGTCCGCTGGCACGCCGCCGGGGGCGAGCCGACAACCGAGCGTCACAAATCCATCTGCGACCGCGTCCTGCAATTGCGCGAAATCGAAGGCATAGCCCTCGCAAACCGCCTCCACGTCCTGCCCGATTTTCATGGCAACCGTTCGCCTCTAGCCGATCCAAACGCCCTCGGCGTCATTTCCGGCCTCACGCTCGACAGCGATTTCGACAGCCTCTGCCGCCTTTACTGGCGCACCTGCATCGGCATCGTACTCGGAATCCGCCACATCCTCGACACGATGCACCAAGGCCATTACGCCATCGATCATCTCCACATCATCGGCGGCCACACCAAAAATCCATTGCTGATGGAGCTTTACGCCGACGCCACCGGTTGCACCGTGGTCGAGCCGCAAACCCCGGACGCTACCCTTCTCGGCATGGCCATGATCGCCGCCAACGCAGCCAGCCTCTATCCCAGCCTCGAGCAAGCCTGCCTTGCCATGCACCAGGGCGGAAAACGCCACGCGCCAAACCCGGCAACTCGCGCGCATTACGACCGCGACTACCGCATTTTCCTCGAAATGCTGAAACAGCGGCAGATCATCGACGCCATTCACTAGCCCGCTATCCAGCCACGCAAATCCCCGATAAGCTCCTTAGCGGGAAGTCATTTTCGTGGCCTTATAGCGAGCGACAGAAGCTGCATGTCGATCAAAGCCGCCGTCTATCATCTCACCCACTACAAATATGATCGTCCGGTCACCCTTCAACCGCAGGTTATCCGGTTGCAGCCCGCGCCGCATTCCAAAACCAAGGTTTTAAGCCATTCCCTGCGGGTCAGTCCGAGCCTCCATTTTGTCAATGTGCAGCAGGACCCCTATGGGAATTTCCTGACGCGCTTCTTCTTCCCCGAACCAGTCACCGAGCTCAAGATCGAAGTCGATCTCGTCGCCGACATGACAGTCTATAACCCCTTCGACTTTTTCGTCGAGGAAAGCGCCGAAACGTGGCCCTTCGATTACCCCGAAGACCTTCGAGACGACCTGGCCATCTATCGCCAGCCCGACCCGGCCGGGCCGTTCATGAACGACCTCCTGGCCTCCATCGATCGCTCGCCGCAGAACACTGTCACCTTCGTCACCGGCCTCAATGCGCGCCTCCAGCAGATGACGAATTACATCGTCCGCCTAGAACCCGGCGTCTGGTCGCCCGAGGAAACCCTAGCTAATTCAAGGGGTTCGTGCCGCGATTCAAGCTGGCTTCTCGTAAACCTCCTCCGCCATCTCGGCTTCGCCGCCCGCTTCGTTTCCGGTTATCTCATCCAGCTCAAGCCAGATCTGGTTTCCCTCGAGGGTCCCGCCGGCACCGACCACGATTTCACCGACCTCCATGCATGGTGCGAAGTCTATCTTCCGGGCGCCGGGTGGATTGGGCTCGATCCCACATCCGGCCTGCTGACCGGCGAAAGCCATGTCCCTCTCGCCGCCACGCCGCATTATCGTAACGCCGCGCCCATTTCCGGCTTCGCCTCCTATGCCGAGGTCGATTTCGCCTTCGATATGAAGGTCACCCGCGTCGCCGAGCACCCGCGCATCACCAAACCCTTTTCCGACGAAAGCTGGCAGCGCCTCGACGCGCTCGGCAAAGCGGTCGATGCCAAACTGGCAGAGCAGGATGTCCGCCTCACCATGGGCGGCGAGCCGACCTTCGTCTCCATCGATGATTTTGAGGCCGACGAATGGAATGCCGGTGCCGTCGGCCCCACCAAGCGCAAGCTTGCCGACGACCTGATCCGCCGCCTGCGCCAGCGCTTTGCCCCTAGTGGCATTCTCCACTACGGTCAGGGCAAATGGTATCCCGGCGAAACCCTGCCGCGCTGGACCTTCTCGCTCTATTGGCGCCTCGACGGCAAACCGCTCTGGAGAGATGAGAGCCTGATCGCTGGCGAAGGCGTCAAAACAAACGCAAAACCCGAGGATGCCCGGCGCTTCCTCGATGCCTTCGCCCGCAATCTCGGCCTGGGCACCGAAACCATTGCCGAGGCCTATGAAGACCCCGGCGAATGGCTGCTCAAGGAATCCAGGCTCCCCGACAATGTCGATCCGGCCAATTCCGAACTCGCCGATCCAGAAGCGCGCGCCCGCATCGCCAAAGTGTTCGAGCGCGGCCTCACCAGTCCCACCGGCTATGTGCTGCCCGTCCAGCGCTGGAATGCGGCGGCGTCCAGCCCCTGGCTTACCGAAAAGTGGAAGACCCGGCGCGGCAAGCTCTTCCTCGCCCCCGGCGACAGCCCCGCTGGCTACCGCCTGCCGCTCAATTCGTTGAAGCATCTCAAGGCAACCGCCTATCCCCATATCGTGCCGCTCGACCCCGGCGCGCCCCGCGCCCCTTTGCCAGATCCAGCCGAAATTCTCGCGCGCCAGAAGACCGGCCTCGAAACCGATCCGCGCGAACAGGCCATGGCAGGTTTCACTCCTGCCACCGAACAGCAGGATATCACCGAGCAGGTGATCAGCGAAATCGAAGGTCAGGTGCGCACCGCAGTAACCGCAGAATTGCGCGACCACCGTATCTGCGTTTTCCTGCCGCCCGTCGAACGCCTCGAAGATTTCCTTGAGCTCATCGCCGCCACCGAAGCAACGGCAAAAGAAATCGGCCAGCCCATTCACCTCGAAGGCTATACACCGCCCCACGATCCGCGGCTCAACGTCATTCGCGTCGCGCCCGATCCGGGCGTGATCGAGGTCAATATCCACCCCGCTTCAAGCTGGGACGATTGCGTCGCCACCACCAACGCCGTCTATGAAGAGGCGCGTCAATCCCGCCTCGGCGCCGACAAGTTCATGATCGATGGTAAACATGTGGGTACTGGCGGCGGCAATCATGTCGTGGTCGGCGGCGCCACGCCGCACGACAGCCCATTCCTGCGCCGCCCAGACCTGCTGAAATCTCTGGTCCTGCATTGGCAGCGGCATCCTTCGATGAGCTACCTCTTTTCCGGCATGTTCATAGGCCCCACCAGCCAGGCCCCGCGCATGGATGAGGCCCGGCACGACAGCCTCTACGAGCTGGAAATAGCCATGGCGCAGGTGCCCGCGCCCGGCGCCGGCGCGCCGCCGCTGCCCTGGCTGGTCGATCGGCTGTTCCGCAATCTTCTCACCGACGTCACCGGCAACACCCACCGCTCCGAGATTTGCATCGACAAGCTCTTCTCGCCCGATGGCCCCACCGGCCGTCTCGGCCTTGTCGAATTCCGCGGCTTTGAAATGCCACCCAATGCCCGCATGAGCCTGGCTCAGCAATTGCTGGTCCGTGCCCTCATCGCCCGCTATTGGGCCAGCCCCCTCTCGGGCGACCTTACCCGCTGGGGCACGAGCCTGCATGATCGCTTCATGCTCGGCACCTATGTCTGGCAGGATTTCCTCGGCGTGCTCGCCGACCTGCGCGAGCACGGCTTTAATTTCGATCCGGCCTGGTTCGCCGCCCAGCGCGAATTCCGCTTCCCCTTCTGCGGTGAAGTCAGCGTCGAAGACGTACGCCTCGAACTGCGCCAGGCACTCGAACCCTGGCATGTCATGGGCGAACAAGGCGCCATCGGCGGCACAGTGCGCTTCGTCGACTCGTCTGTCGAACGCCTCGAAGTCACCCTCAAAACCGCCAATCCGGCGCGCTATGCAGTCACCTGCAACCAGCGCCCGGTCCCGCTCAAAGCCACCGGCACCAGCGGCATCGCCGTCGCCGGTGTGCGTTTCAAGGCATGGCAACCGGCCTCGGGCATGCACCCGGCCATGCCGGTCAACGCGCCGCTCGTCTTTGACATCTACGACACCTGGACCGGCCGGGCCATTGGCGGCTGCACCTACCACGTCGCCCATCCGGGCGGCCGCAATTACGAAACCTTCCCGGTCAATGGCAACGAGGCCGAAGCGCGACGCCTCGCCCGCTTCGTGCCGCACAATTATACGCCCGGCTCTTATACGCTACGCCCCGAAAAGCCTGCGGACGAATTCCCGCTGACGCTTGACCTGCGGCGTCCGCCACGGTTCACGTAGCGCCATGACTTCGCGGAATCAGGAAACCCGCGGCAAGCCCCCGGCCGGTCCCAGCATCATTGCTGATTACCGCCTGCTGCCCGGCGTGCCGGACGAAATGATCGACCCGTCCGGCACCATCCGTCCGGGCTGGGACAAGCTCATGTCGGCGTTCGATGCGCTTGGCCCCACCGAGCTGTCCTCAAGGTTCGAGCGCGCCGATCAATATCTGCGCGATGCCGGCGTTTTCTATCGCAAATATGATGGCGCCGAGGGCAAGGAACGCGCGTGGCCCCTGGCCCATATTCCCCTGCTGATCGACGAAGCCGACTGGACCGCTATTTCCAGCGGCCTCACCCAGCGCGCCGATCTGCTCGAGCGCATCGTTGCCGACATCTACGGCGACAATCGCCTGGTGCAGGAAGGCCTGCTGCCGCCCGAACTCGTTGCACAAAACGGCGAATTTCTGCGCCCCATGGTCGGCATCCGTCCTGTCAATGGCCACTTCCTCCACTTCTGCGCCTTCGAACTGGGTCGCGGCCCCGATGGCGCCTGGTGGGTCTTGGGCGACCGCACCCAGGCGCCGTCTGGCGCCGGCTTCGCGCTGGAAAACCGCGTCGCCACCACCCGCGCTTTGTCCGATATCTATGGCGAGATGAACATCAACCGGCTCGCCGGTTTCTTCCGCGATTTCCGCAACACGCTCTTTGCTCAGGCCCGCCGCGATGGGGGCCGTGTTGGCATTCTCACGCCCGGCCAGCTCAACGAGACCTATTTCGAACACGCCTACATTGCCCGCTATCTCGGCCTCATGCTGCTCGAAGGCGAGGACCTCATTGTCGATGACGGCCAGGTCATGGTCCGCACCGTGGCTGGCCTTAAGCCAGTCAGCGTCCTCTGGCGCCGCATGGATGCCAGCTTCGTCGACCCGCTTGAATTGCGCTATGACAGCCATATCGGCACACCCGGCATGGTCGAGGCCCTGCGCACCGGCTCCATTTCGATGATCAATGCCCTGGGCACGGGCATTATGGAAACGCGCGCCCTCGCCGCCTTCATGCCGCGCGTCAGCAAACACCTGCTCGGCAGTGCGCTCGAATTGCCCGAAATCGCCACCTGGTGGTGCGGGCAGGCTGCGGAGCGCGACTATGTGCTCGACAATTTCGATAGTCTGATGATCGGCCCGGCCTTCTCGACCTCCCTGCCGTTTGATGATCTGCGCGGCACAGCCCTCGGCGCATCGATGACGCCGGAGCAGAAAGCCCAGCTCAGGGATCGCATTGCGCGCAACGGCAAGGATTATGTCGGGCAGGAGCCGGTCCAGCTCTCCACCGCCCCAGTCTATGTCGAAGGCAAGCTCGAACCACGCCCCATTACCCTGCGCGTCTATGCGGCGCGCACTGAAAATGGCTGGACCATCATGCCCGGCGGCTTTGCTCGCGTCGGCTCCACCACGGACACCAGCGCCATCGCTATGCAGCGCGGTGGTCAGGCCGCCGACGTCTGGGTGTTATCCTCACAGCCCGTCGAAGTTATCTCCCTCCTCCCGCGCGAAGACGAAAAGCTTGTGCGCAATTCGCCCGGCAGCCTGCCAAGCCGCGCCGCCGATAACCTCATCTGGCTCGGCCGTTATGCCGAACGCTGCGAAGCCACAGTCCGAATCCTGCGCGCCTATAATGCGCGTCTGGCCGAACTGTCCAAGCCCGACCTGCCGATCCTCAGACATTGCGCCGCTTTCCTCGAAACCATCGACGTCGATGCCACCGAGGCCATGCCGCAGGGGCTGCTTGCCTCAATCGGCAGCGCAGTTCACAGCGCCGGGCAAATCCGCGACCGTTTCTCGCCCGATGGTTGGCTGGCGCTGAACGATCTGCAAAAGACCGCCCAGCGCTTTGCCACCCGCATCGCACCAGGCGACGACGCCACCCGCTCCATGACCGTTCTCCTGCGCAAGCTCGCTGGCTTTTCCGGCCTCGTACATGAAAACATGTATCGCTTTGCTGGCTGGCGCTTCCTCGAACTGGGCCGCCGCCTCGAACGCGCCGTGCAGATAGCCCGCGTTACCGGCTGGCTGACCGGACCCGACGCGCCCGATGGCTCGCTCGAAATGCTGCTCGAAATCGGCGACAGCGTCATGTCCCATCGCCGCCGCTATTCGGTCAGCGCTGGCCCGCAGAGTGCTATCGACCTGCTCATTCTCGATCCGTTGAACCCCCGCTCGGTGCTGTTTCAGCTCACCGAATTGCGCGACCAGCTCGAAACTCTGCCCGGCGGTATAGAGGATGGCCAGCTCTCGCCAGTCGCCAAGGCCGCGCTACAACTCCACACCGATCTGGTGATCGCTGAGCCACGAGACCTTACACCCGAGCGGCTGGAAAAACTTGCCAACGACATCGCCATGCTGGCCAGCCTCACCGCTGCCGCCTATTTCACCTGATTGCCATGCTCTATGATGTGCGCCTCACGCTCGAATATGATTACGATGCGCCCGTCCATGGTGGGTCCCATCATATCCGCGTCACCCCGGCCAATGTCCGAAATATCCAGCGCGTCATCGCCTCATCTCTGACCATCTCCCCCAAACCGCACCGGCAGACCACTTTTCTCGATTTCTTCGGCAATCCGGTCACCGCCATCACCATGGTCGAGCCGCATGACAAGCTCGAAATCCGACTCGCCGCCCGCGTGCAGGTCGAAGATTTGAGCCCACCCGCCGATCTGTCGCCCAATCTTGACCAGCTCGCGCTGGACGTGGCGCGCTACTGGTCCATCGCGCCCGAGAGTCCGCAGCACTTCCTCGCCGCCTCACCCCGCGCCCAGATCGTCCCCGCCATCACCGATTATGTAACTGACGCGACAGCGGCAAAGCAATCCGTGCTCGCCATCGCCACCGAACTGTGCATGGCGATCAACCGCGATTTTGAATACGATCCCAAGGCAACAGACGTCGAAACCCGCCCTGCCGAGGCCTTTGCTCTGCGTAAGGGCGTCTGCCAGGACTTCGCCCATGTCATGATCGCGGGCCTGCGCGGCATTGGCATTCCCGCCGGCTATGTCTCGGGCTTTCTGCGCACCAATCCGCCGCCCGGCAAGCAGCGCTTGGAAGGCGCCGATGCCATGCATGCCTGGGTTCGAGCATGGTGTGGCCAACATGTCGGCTGGGTCGAATTCGATCCCACCAATGCGATGATCGCCGGTGCCGATCATATCTCCATCGGTCATGGCCGCGACTATGCCGATGTCTCCCCCATTGTCGGCGTTTTGCGCACTCACGGCTCGCACGAGACCAAGCAATCGGTCGACGTGCTACGCCTCGAATAGAGGGCAGAACGCACGGAACCAAAATCCTCGCCTCTCCGTTCTTCTGCCACGCAGCCAAACGGCTAATGCCGCAGGAGACGGAAATGAACCAGTTCCAGATCAGAACGCTTGAAGATGCAGGTCGCTCCACCTCTGTGTGGGTGTCGGACAGCTTCGATCAACAGCCTCGTTTTGCAGAAATCGCCATGGCGCTTCTGCCCGCGACGCTGATCCTGGTTGCCGCCACTGCACTATTGGTCGCGCTGCTCTAGCACTGCCCCGCATACGCGGCAGCAGCTCATTTTGGAGGGTTACATGACACTCGGCACTATTCTCATCATCATTCTCATTCTCCTGCTGATCGGCGCACTGCCGAACTGGGGATATTCTCGCGGCTTCGGCTACTTCCCGTCCGGCATTCTCGGCGTAGTCCTCGTAGTTGTGCTGATCCTTGTTCTTATGGGCCGCATATAGCCCCTGAAAACCGGGCCTGATCGCGCCCTAACACGATCGGCCTGCTGCGGGTGGATGCCGCCCCCATCCTCCGCCTCACCGTCCCGGCAGACACAAATCTGACGGGACGGTTTTTTGTTTAAGCCCGGAACCTGATGAGGAACCGGGCGTTTTGCCTGCAACACATTGAACAGGAGCGTCTGATGGCAAGCACCACCGATATGGCCCCCGCCCGCCGCAAAGCAGCTGGCAAGAACCCCACCCTTACCCGTGAAGAAGAACTGGAAGCGCAGGTCGCACAGCTTCAGGATGATCTGAAATCGATCACTGAAACGCTGACCAAGCTGACTGGCGAAAAGGTGGATGAAGCCAAGGCGATTGCCAAGACCGAGTTCAAGCAGCTCAAGCGCAAGGGCGAAGAAGTGCTCAGCGAAGCGCAGGATCAGGCCGAGGTCTATGAGAAGCAGCTCAAGGACACGATCCGCGAAAAGCCGCTGACCGCCGTAGCCACCGCCGCCGGTATCGGCTTCGTGCTCGCGCTGCTCACCCGGCACTGACCATGGGGCTGATAGCGCCTCTGGCGGCTCTCTTTGGCCTAGAACTGGAAAACGTCGCAGCCCGCGCAAAGGCTGCGGCGATCCTCTATGGCCTGATGGGACTTTTCCTGTTTGCCGCAGCGGTTTTCCTGACATTGGCTGGCTATATCGCCTTGGCTGACCAGTTCAGCCCGCTCGCTGCCGCCCTGATCCTCAGCGGTATTTTTCTGCTTCTGGCTTTGGCGGTCTATCTTGGCACTCTATTGAGCAAAGGACGCGAACGCCGTGCCTTGGTCGAACGTCGCCGCTCAAGCGAGTCCAGCGCTTTTCTCACCACCGCAGCACTGACCGCACTGCCGGTCTTTCTGAAATCGCCCATGATCGTCAAGCTCGGTCTGCCCGCAGCCGCGATCACAGCCCTTGCCCTGCTGCGCGAAAACAGAAGCGATGATTGATAAGCCGAGATCAGGCGGCTTCGCCTGATCTCACCACAGCCATTGCCTTAGGATGAATCTTGAGCGTTACGCTCGGTTCGAGGTCGATCAACTCACCATCCACCACAGCGCGATTTCCACGCTTTCTCTTGGGAAAGCGCAAGGTCACCTGCGGCACTTCTGCCTCGCTCACCAGCGCATTCTCGCGCCAGCGCCCCGTAAAGACATCCACGCTAAGTGCAAAAAGATCGGCTGTCGTGGTGCCAGCCGCAAGATAGACCCCGAGCAAACCACTATCGAGCCGCGACGCCACCGGAATAGGCCCATCGGTCAGAGGATTATTGGAAATAGCGATGCCTGAGACTGTCTGGGTCTTCACCCCATCCGGCCCCACCATTTCCACCTCGAAACGCGGAGGATTGATTGCAGCGGCAATAATAGCCTTGAGATTGGCGAGCATTTTGCCCACCCGATCATGATAATCCATCTCATTGCGAATTTTGACCAGGCGCGCATGAATACCGACACCAAACTGGTGCACGAAGGGCCGATCATTAGCGGTCGCAATGTCGATCTTTTCGATCTTACCACGAGCGATGGCGACCAGCGCACCATCGAGATCGAGCGGCATATGCAACGCTCGCGCAAAAAGGTTCATTGTCCCGGCAGGCAATACCGCAAGCGGTTTGCCACTTCTGAACGCAGCAGCAGCAGCAGCCGAAATTGTGCCATCACCGCCACCAGCCATCATCACGTCGACAGTGTCATCCTGTGACGCATCTTTTATCGCAGCCTCTACGGCGCTGCCTTCGACAATTCGGCAATCAAGCCTATGCCCTTCCCTTGCGAAAACCTCCTCGGCCCTTTGGCAGAAATCTTTGATGTCCATCGTGCGGAGCGTGCCGCCATCCTGATTCAAAATAGCCCGAAACTGCATGCCGGGAACTCCAAAGGAGCCAAGGGGAATCGAAAGGCCAGTGCAATACTTTAAGGAGAGAGCCTGATTTGCCGCCATGGCGGCATTGAGGCAAGAGGGCTAGATCAACGGACGCTTGCGAGCGGTAAGCCCTTCCCATTCCGCTATTTCCATCAGGCGCTCAAGATCAAGCACTTTGCAACTGCCGGCTCCCCATTGCAGCAAGCCCATATTGGTCAGCTTGCGCAGCGTTTTATTGGTGTGAACGATGGAAAGGCCCAGCGTATCGGCAACATGCTGCTGAGTCAGTGGCAAGTCGACATTGCGTTTGCCCGGTGAGACCATCATCGCCCGCTGGTGCAGGAAGGCCAGCAGATAGGCCGCACGCTCAACCGCTGTTCGTCGGCCAAGACTGAGCAAATGATTGTCGAGAATCCGCTCCTCCTGAGCCGCCAGCCAAGTCACGTCAAAACCAAGGCCCGGATGACCGGCGAACAGCTCATCAAGACGATCGCGCTGAAACACACACAAAACCAGCGGCGACAGTGCCTCGACCGAATGGTCCATTTCGCCCATCACCGAACCCTGCAACCCCACAAGATCGCCCGGCACCAGATAATTGAGGATTTGCCGTCTTCCATCTTCCAGCGTCTTGAACCGAAATGCCCAGCCGGAAAGCACTGTATAGAGATGGGCAGAGTTGGCACCCTCGGCCAGAATTGTCGCGCCGGCCTCCGCCATCATCTCGCCGGTCTTGAAACTGGAGACGAAGCGCAACTCGGCTGCTGTGAACTCACGGAAGGTCGCCATTGTCCGCAAAGGACATTGCTCGCACGGCACACGGCGACCCGTTTGAGGAAGAACGACGCTCAACAATTGCCCCCGGTACTTTCGTTACCCCCTGAAAACGCGCCGCACTCGGTAGCGTTCCGTATGTCAAAGTTAAATGACAGTGGGGGCGTTGCGGGTGCAATTGGGCTCTAGCTCGGCGAAAGGCGCTTGATATGCTGGCCCGAAAAGCCGTCCTAATTGTTGAAACGGAGATAATCATTTCACTCAGTATGCAAGCGGCTTTGCAAAGCCACGGCGTTGAGGAGGTGATCGTTCTGACAAATCCAAGAGATTTTGGCGCTCGCCAAATGTCTTGGTCCAATGTGGCCCTTGCAATCATGGAGCTGGAACGAGAAAAACCTGAGGCAATCGCCCTCATTCGCTCCGCCAGAGAAAATCAGGTTCCCGTACTGGGGCTGACGGCAGACAGTCGATTGGAAAAGGGCATGCCCGAATTTCCGGACATGCCCATTTTAGTCAAACCTGTGCCCGATCAGACGCTTCTGGAGGCCGTATCGGCGCTCCAGATCATTTTGCCCAATCAGAACGAGTGATTGCCTGAAGTCACCTGCGCCGAAACGGCGTCGGGACCATAATCGGCTTCACCGCTGATCTGTAAAAGCTCGCTTAGGCGTGAACGTGCGCGGCTGACGCGGCTCTTCATCGTACCCACCGCGCAGTCGCAGATTGTGGCCGCTTCTTCATAAGAAAAGCCCGAAGCACCGATCAGAATGACCGCTTCGCGCTGGTCATCGGGCAATTGCGAAAGCGCCTTTTTAAAGTCCTCAAGGTCCATCGAGCCATATTGCGACGGATGCACCGACAGGCGCTCGGTGAAAACACCATCGCTGTCCTGCACTTCACGGCCACGTTTGCGCATCTGGCTATAAAATTCATTGCGCAGAATGGTGAAGAGCCAGGCCTTGATATTGGTGCCCATCTGAAAGCTGGACTGCTTTGCCCAGGCCTTCATGACAGTGTCCTGAACCAGATCGTCGGCCTTGTCGTGCTTGCCGGTCAGCGACACGGCAAAGGCGCGTAGGCTGGGCAAAGTCGCCAACATCTCTCGCTTGAACGAAGTTGTTTCGGCGCTCATGCCGTTACTCCCCGTCCCGCTTGGCCGTTTCGCCCTGCTGCGCTTTTTCAGCATTATCGAGCCGCTCCAGCAGGTCGAGCAACTGGTCGGGCACGCCCTCTTCCTGCACCGCACCATAAAGCGCACGCAAACGCGACCCGATGTCCGAATTCGGACCGAGTCCATCGTCAGCGCGCCCAGCCTGCGTCCGAGCACGTTGTTGGGTCACCCAATCATCCTTTGTCATATTCAATTCGACCGATCAGTCTTGCCATCCTGACGTTGAAAATGTGCGTGGATCAAAAAAGTTCCAACCTTGCGGAACTTTTCTTCTGGTCGTTCGTTTTGAACTGCTGTGAGGTAACATCACAAAGCGTCACTGGGAGATTGCGTCTATGTCTTTGTCCACGCGGATTGCTCCGCACCTGCCCTATCTGCGCCGGTTTTCACGAGCCGTCACAGGATCGCAGACCTCGGGCGATGCCTATGTGGCAGCCACACTCGAGACCCTCATCGCCGATATTTCGCTTTTTCCTGAAGCAAGCAGCGACCGAATTTCGCTTTATAAGTTGTTCTCGGCCCTGTTTTCGTCGTCGGCCGTCAAAGTTCCTGATCCCGCCTCATCCTTTGTGTGGGAACAGCGCGCTGCAGCGAACCTCGCCAATCTGTCCCCGCGCCCGCGTCAGGCTTTCCTGCTGGTCGCCGTCGAGGGCTTTACCCATGCCCAGGCGGCAGAAATCCTTTCGGTTTCCGATGAGGAATTTGCTGGGCTGCTTGATCAGGCCTCCAACGAAATTTCGCGTCAGGTCGCCACTGAAATCATGATCATCGAAGATGAGCCACTGATTGCCATGGACATCGAACAGATGGTTCAAAGCCTCGGCCACAAGGTGGTCAGCATCGCCCGCACGCACAAGGAAGCCGTGGCGCTGTTCAATCAGACCCAGCCGCGCATGATCCTTGCCGATATCCAGCTCGCCGACGGCAGCTCGGGTATCGACGCGGTCAATGACATTCTCAACACCCATTCGGTGCCGGTAATTTTCATCACCGCCTTCCCCGAACGCCTGCTGACTGGCGAGCGTCCAGAGCCAACCTTCCTCGTCACCAAGCCGTTCAACCCCGACATGGTGAAGGCGCTGATCAGTCAGGCCCTGTTCTTCGACACGGGCTCCCGCGAAGCGGCTTAGTCGAACCTATCTCCAAAAACAAAGGCCGGTTTTCACCGGCCTTTTTCTTGCGCACTGGAACCCCGATCAGGGCCGAGCGTTGATTAGGCAAGATAAATCATGGAGATACCCCATGCTGTACTATGCTCTCGTTTTTCTGGTGATCGCGCTGATCGCCGGTGTTCTCGGTTTCGGTGGCATTGCCGGAGCCTCCGCTGGTATCGCGCAGATTCTGTTTTTCCTGTTCCTGGCCTTCCTTGTGGTTTCGCTGGTTATCGGCCTGTTCCGCAGGACGTAAACGAACATATCTCGACAAAAACAAAACGGCGCCGAAAGGCGCCGTTTTTTATGGCGCGGGAACAAGTTCCGTGCTGCGCCCAGTCCAGTGATAGGCGAGCAGACCGATCCATTCGCGCATCGCCACCGTCGCCGTCTCAAGATTCTGATTGAGATTGGCAATATCGATCCCAAATCCCTGATTGCCCGCACTGCGGTAATCGGTCGGCCACGGCACAACCTCAATGCCCTGTTGCCGAAAAATCCCAACCGAGCGCGGCATATGAAAAGCCGACGTCACCAACACCAGATTACCCTCCCCCTCACCCAGAACATCCCGCGTAAAACTGGCATTCTCAGCCGTATTGCGCGACGCCCCTTCGAGAACCAGCCGATCTTCCCCCACCCCGAAATTGATAAAAAACCGGCGCATGGTCTCGGCCTCGCTTTCTGTTTCACCGATCAGAAAGCCTTCCCCTCCACTCATGATGATCTGCGCCTCCGGATAATTCTGCGCCAGCCATACCGCAGTGGTCAGCCGGTCACCGGCCTGGTTGAGTTCAGCCACACCCCGCGCCGTGCTCGGTCGCGCCAACGTCGCCCCACCAAGAACGATGATGCCACGCACTTGTTCAGGCGGTATCGTCGGCACCGAAAACCGATTTTCGAGCGGCTGAATGAGCACATAGCCGAGGCTTGTAAAGGCGACGAGAAACTGCACACCCAACCCTGCCAAAAGCGCCGCAACAGCCAAGCGTCTGCGTTTGAAAACCAGCAAAACCAACCCTGCTAAAATTGCGAGCAAAACCAGACTGGTCGGTTGAGCCAGAAGCCAGAACACCTTCGAGGCGGCAAAGAACATGTGACTGCTTTTCTCCTGAGGCGGGACAAACCGCTTTTTTGCTTGCTATCGCACTGGCTTGTGGGTTTTCTACCAAGCGGTCAAGATTGCCAGTCTCACAATAAGGCAATCGCCGGTCAGGAAGGCCCTGTTCAACGGGTCAATGGTGAGCATGACGCAAACTGAACCCGTCGTCGCGGGGGCATCGCCTGTTGTCGAACTGCGCAATCTGCACAAGTCGTTTGGCAATCTGGAAGTCCTCAAGGGCATCTCTTTTACCGCGCGCGAAGGTCAGGTCGTCTCGCTTATCGGCTCATCGGGCTCAGGCAAGTCGACCCTGCTGCGCTGCATCAATATGCTCGAAGTCCCGGACCACGGCGATGTCCTGATCGATGGCGAAGCCATTTCACTCAGGGGTGAGGGGCCAAACCGCCATATTGGCGACGAACACCAGATTTTGCGTATCCGCTCGGAGCTTGGCATGGTGTTCCAGTCCTTTAATCTGTGGGCCCACATGACCGTGCTCGAAAACGTCATGGAAGCGCCGCTGATCGTGCAGAAGCGCCAGCGAGCCGAAGTCGAGGCCGAAGCGCGCGCCATGCTCGAAAAAGTGGGCATTGGTGCAAAGGTCGACGCCTACCCCGCTCAGCTTTCCGGTGGCCAGCAGCAACGCGCCGCCATTGCCCGCGCCCTCTGTATCAATCCCCGCGTCATGCTGTTCGACGAGCCGACCTCAGCGCTTGACCCCGAGCTGGAAGTCGAGGTCCTGCGTGTCATCAAGCTGCTGGCCGATGAAGGCCGCACCATGGTGCTCGTCACCCACGACATGGACTTTGCCCGCTCGGTTTCGGATCGCGTCATCTTCCTCCACCAAGGCCTGATCGAAGAAGAAGGCACGCCCGACGAGGTTTTTGGTGCAACAAAATCAGCCCGCCTCAAGCAATTCCTCAACGCCGCCAGCCATGCCTGATGCGTTGGGAACCGACCCGGAAAGCCGGGCGTAAAATGACACGTCACACCAACGGAGAACCATGATGAAGAAGACATTGCTGGCGGCAACAGCCGTTCTGGCCCTCGCCACTCCCGCCTTTGCGCAGGAAAGCATCCGCATCGCCACTGAAGGCGCTTATGCGCCGTGGAACTTCCTGAACGACGCGGGTGAACCCGCTGGCTTTGAAATCGACCTCGGCAACGCCGTATGCGAAACCGCCGGCCTTACCTGCGAATGGATCCTCAATGACTGGGACTCCATCATTCCCAACCTGCTCGCCGGCAACTACGACCTGATCATGGCCGGCATGTCGATCACCGAGGAACGCCTCGCCACCATCGACTTCACCCAGAACTATTTCCCGCCCGATCCGTCCAAGTTTGTCGCAGCCGCTGATGCAAATCTCGACTTCGCCAACCTGACCGGCGTGCGCATCGGCGTCCAGAGCGGCACCATTCAGGCCGCCTATGCAGAGGAAAATCTGGCCGAAGGCAACACCATCGTCTCCTTCGCCACGGCCGATCAGAACATGGCCGACCTCATGGCCGGCAATCTCGACACCATCCTGGCTGACGGCTCTTATCTGGAACAGGTCGTCACCGCCTCAAACGGCGCTATCGAATTCGTCGGTGAAGACATCCTCGTCGGAGGCGGCGTCGGTGCCGGTCTCCGCAAGGACGACACCGAGCTCAAGACTAAGATCGACGACGCCCTCACCGCCCTCAAGGCAGACGGCACGGTCGACAAGCTGATCGCTCAGTGGTTCGACGGCCAGGGCCCTTACTTCGCCGAGTAAACTACGGCTTCATCTTTGCTCCTCCCGCCATGCGGGAGGAGCTCTTTTATACGAGACAGCATGTTCGACGACATCGCCTTCTGGGTCGGCTACCTCACAAACGGCAAGCACCTGACCTGGTATGCCAGCTTCCAGTTCACCATTTTCGCGGCCCTTATGGGCGGCGCGCTGGCTGTCGTCTTCGGGCTCACTGGCGCAACGCTCAAGAATTCACGCTTCCTGCCCTTCCGCCTGATAGGCTCGTTCTACTCCGCCATCGTCCGCGGCGTGCCCGATGTCCTGTTCTTCCTGTTTTTTCCCCTCGCCTTCGAACAGGCCGTGGAATGGTTCGTCGCCACTCAGGTCTGCACGGTCGAATCCATCGCCGCCCAATCCGCCCCCTGGCCACCCTGCCGCGAGGCCAACTGGTTCCTCGGGACGTTTGAATATCTGATGCTGGCCAGCGTTTCGCTCGGCCTCGTCTATGGCGCCTTCGCCACCAACGTCATTCATGGCGCCCTGCGCTCCGTGCCCCATGGCCAGCTCGAAGCCGCCCGCGCTTATGGCATGAGCGCGTCGCAGGTGCTCTGGCGTGTCCACATCCGCCAGATGTGGGTCTATGCCCTGCCCGGCCTGTCCAATGTCTGGATGCTGATCATTAAGGCGACCTCGCTGCTCTCGCTCCTGCAGATCGCCGATATCGTGCTTTGGGCCGATCGTCTCGGCGCGCCGAACTATCTGCCCGCTGTCGGCCTCGTCCACGATGACTGGCGCTGGCGCTATTATCTCGTGCTCTTCGTCTTCTACATCCTCGTCACCTGGCTGTCCGAGCGCGCCTTTGAAGCCATCATGAAGCGCGCCGGTCGCGGCATTCTCAGCGAGGCGAACAGCTGATGCAGGGCTTTTTCGACGATCTGGCCATCATGGCCCCGGCGGTGCTGTTCAACATCTATTTTGCGGCCGCCTCCATCCCTATCGGCTTCGTCCTCGCCATCTTTCTGGCGCTCGGCAAAGCCTCGTCCAATCCGATGATCAACCGTCTGTCGCGCGGCTATATCTACGCCTTCCGTGGCTCGCCGCTCTTCATCCAGTTCTTCATGTTCTATTCGCTCGCCCTCTCGCTCAATATGAGCGTCTGGCGGCCCATGGGCATTTCCGGCTTCATCCTCCACCCACTCTTCATCGGACCGTTTGTACTGGTCCTCAACACTGCTGCCTACACCGCCGAGATTTTCTACGGCGCCTTGCGCGCCGTGCCTCGCGGCGCCATCGAAGCTGCACGGGCCTATGGAATGAGCCGAAGCCAGCAATTCCGCCGCGTCGTCTGGCCCAATCTCATCCGTCTTGCCTGGCCCGCCTATACCAACGAAGTGGTCTTCCTCTTCCACGCCACGGCTATCGTCTATTTCGCGCTGCCGGTCATCGGCACCCAGCGCGATCTCATGAGCACCGCGAAAAACCTCTTTGAACGCGATTTCAACGCATTCCTCCATTTCCCGGTCGCCGCGCTCTATTTCCTTGCCGTGTCGCTGGTGATCTTCTTCATTTTCGGCCTGATCTATTCCCGCCTGATGCGCCATCTGCCCGCTACGCCCGGCCTGCGCTTCGCACCCAAATGGTTCCGCTAAACCCATGACCTTCCAGCAGCATACGCTGACCCTGCCGGGCGATGCCCCAGGCCAGTCCACCACGCTCTATTGGTACAGCACCGGTCCCGAAACCGCCGAAACCAAAATCCATCTGCAAGCCGCGCTCCACGCCGATGAACAGCCCGGCACCATGGTCCTGCATCATCTGCTCCCCATGCTGCGCGATGCCGACGCCGCCGGAAAACTCCGCGCCCGCTTCGTCATTTTCCCCTCCGTCAATCCGCTCGGCCTGGCCACCCGTGTGTTGCGCCGCCATATCGGCCGCTACGACATCGAAACAGGCGTCAATTTCAATCGCCGGTGGCCCGATCTGTACCCCCATATCGCTCAAGCAATCAGCGGGAAACTGACCGCCGACCCCAGGGCCAATGTCGCCATTATCCGCAAGGCCGTCGGTGACTGGCTGAACAGCCAACATCCCGCCACTGCCGCGCAGAAACTGCGCCTTGCCGTAATGAAGTCGGCTCACGACGCGGACATCGTTCTCGATCTCCACTGCGACGATGAAAGCCTCATCCACATATTCACCTCGCCAGAATTGATGCCCGGACTGCAAGACCTCGCCGACCATATGGGCTCCGCCGCCACCCTCACCGCCGAGGATTCGGGCGGCGGCTCCTTCGATGAAGTCCTGCCCAGTCTCTATCGCAAGGCGCAGCGCGCCAACCCGGATTTGACCATTCCCATGGCTGTCGAAGCCGCGACCCTCGAATATCGCGGTCAGGCCGATGTCCATGACGAGACAGGCTTCAAGGATGCAGAGGGCCTGTTCAGCTTCTTCGCAGGTCGCGGCCTTATCGACGCGAACCCATTACCCGCCCAGCCTATGCCCGCCGCGACGCCCTTCGAAGCCACCGAAGTCCTCCGCGCCGACCGCCCCGGCCTTCTCGCCTATCGCGTCGGCCTTGGTGACACGGTGAAAAAGGGCGACGTGGTCGCCGACATCATCGCCATGGACGGACCTGAAGCCTTCCTCGCCCGCACGCCTCTCCGCGCTGGCACAGACGGCTTCATCCTCTCCCGCGCCAGCGCCAAATACGCGATACCGGGCTCTTCTGTTGCCAAGATCGTCGGCACCCAAATCCTGCCCACACGCGCTGGCGGCTACCTGTTGGAAGACTGAGGTACAGTGCGACGCCTTAACCCTGCAGCTTCCCCACCCCCCGCGCTGCTCGACCCCACCATGCTGCGCCCACAACCACCGGGCTGCCCTCGGGCTTGACCCGAGGGCCACTCAGCGAGCCACAACCCTCACGATAGCGCACGTGGATAACGACCCTCGGGTCGAGCCCGAGGGCAGCCCCGGTGGTTGGGCAAGATTGTGACCAGAAACTTATCCCCGCCCCCGCGCTCCTCCCCTATTCTCCCCCCATCCCCGCCAGTTACGCGGTCCCGACGCAGGGCCGGGCGGGGAGGCCGGGAAGAGGGGCGCCTCTTTACGCGGGTAGAAGCTCGGCAGCCGGACCTGCAATAACGGTATCGCCTGAATCCGGACCCGTGGAAAATCCGTCTCCGTGACGAACGGCCATTGAGCCAGTTTTGAACGTTCGCTTTTCCGCTCAATGGCCGTTCGTTACCGTATCAGCGCAAGCCGAAAGGCCGGGCGGCGCTTTGGCACGCCCGACCCATTGTTCGCCTCAGCTTTTCGCAATACCCCATTGGCCATGTTCCAGCGCCGTCATCACACCACGCAGTTCCGCCAGCCCCTTCATCCGCCCAATCGTCGGATAGCCCGGCTGCGACCGCCGCCCCAGATCATCCATAATGTCCTGCCCATGGTCGGGCCGCATCGGGATTTCCCAGTCAGCACGCCCCTCGGCCTTGCGGCGGCGCTCTTCGCGGATCACGGCAGCAATCACCGCCACCATGTCGGTGTCCCCACCCAGATGCTCGGCCTCATAGAACGAGCCGGCAATATCGTCATTGTCCCGCTTCACATTGCGCAAATGCAGGAAGTGAATCTTCGGTCCAAACCGCTCGACGATCCCCGGCAGATCATTGTCAGGCCGTGCACCCAGCGAGCCGGTGCAGAAGGTCATGCCGCTGGCAGGACTATCCACGGCGTCGAGAATGACCCGATAATCGTCCTCGGTGGACATGATGCGTGGCAGGCCCAGAAGGGCAAACGGGGGATCGTCCGGGTGGCAGCATAGCCGGAGGCCAAGATCCTCGGCCACCGGCACGACTTCCTCAAGGAAATCAACAAAGTGCTGGCGCAATTGCTCACGGCTGATCGCACCATATTCGTCCAGATGTGCCTGCACATCGCTCAGCGACATGGACTCCGTGGAGCCCGGAAGGCCCATGGTGACATTGCGCGCCAGTTGCTTCTTGTCGTCCTCGCCCATCGCCTCGAAGCGCCGGCCGGCTTCGTCGGCAATGGCATTAGTGAAATCGGCAGCAGCGCCGGGGCGCTGGAGAATGTGAATGTCGAAGGCGGCAAAATCATTGATATCGAACCGCATGCACGAGCCGCCATGGGCGACGGTCCAGCGCAGATCAGTCCGTGTCCAGTCCAGAACCGGCATGAAATTGTAGCAGATGGTCTCGATGCCGCTATCCGCAAGATGCTTCATCGACACCTTGTAATTGGCGATATGCTCGCGCCAGTCGCCCTTCTGCTTCTTCATGTCCTCGCTGACCGGCAGGCTTTCCACCACGTCCCAGATCAGCCCCGAAGCCGAGCCATCCTTGCGCGTGGCAATTTCGGCGTGACGCTTGGCGATTTCCTCCGGCGTCCACACCTGTCCATTGGGCACATGATGCAGCGCGCTGACCACGCCAGCGGCACCGGCCTGAGTGATATCGTCAATGCTGGTGAGGTCCTTGGGGCCGAACCAACGCCAGGTCTGTCGCACGTCAAAACTCCATTCTTGTATGGAAGACCAATGCCATGTTCGCCCCCGCCTTGGAAGGGCTCACTTGCGCATATCCCGGTCATAGACAAATTTCGGCATTTCCCACTTGAGCACCAGCGCCAGCGTGCGCAGCGTGAAGCCCAGCGCAATGGACACGATCACCATCAGGTCTATCGGCAGCCCCGCGCCGAGACCGGCAAAATAGACAATGCCGGTGATCATCGAGACGGTGGCGTAAAGCTCGCCCTGAAAGATCAGTGGAATGTCGTTGCACAGCACGTCGCGCAATATGCCGCCCGCCGTTCCCGTCACCATGCCCGCCACAATGACAATGATCGGATGCACCCCCGCCTCGATGCCGATATTGCAGCCGATGACCGTAAAGACCACCAGCCCCAGCGCGTCGAGCAACAGGAACGGCCATTTCAGCCGATCGACCAGCCGCACCAGCGGAATGGTCAGCAAAGCCGCTCCGCACACCAGTAAGAGCACATAAGGGTTCTCCACCCAGAACAGGGGATAATGGTCGAGCAGAATATCGCGGATCGTCCCACCACCCAAAGCCGTCACACAGGCGATCAGGCACACGCCGAACCAGTCCATATTCCGCCGCCCCGCCGCTAGCGCCGCAGTCATAGCTTCCGCAGAAATAGCTATGTAAAAGGCGATGAGCAGCATAGTCGTCTCCGGGGCGGCAATACTGCTCAATTAGCAGGGAAAACGCGCCTAGAGAAAGTCTGCCCGGTGCGGGGTGAATACATCCACCAGCCGGCCCTTCTCCAGCGCGACCACGCCATGGATCAGCCCCGACGGCACGATGAAGCTGCCCCCCTGCCCCACCACTTCCGTCACGCCATCAATGGTGACTTCAAAACTGCCTTCAGCGACATAACTCACCTGAATATGCGGGTGACTATGCAGAGCGCCTACAGCGCCCTTGTCGAAGCCAAACTCCACCTGCATCAGCTCTGGCGTATGGATCAGCACCCGCCGCGTATTGCCAGGCGCCAGCTCGACCCAATCTGTCTCATTGGCCTGTGCAAAAAACTTATGTTCAGTCATCATCTACCTCGCGAGCCAGCCGCCATCGACCGGGATGACAGCGCCGTGCATATAGTTGGAAGCGGGAGCAAGCAGAAACACCGCTGCATCGCCAATGTCGGACGGCACGCCCCAGCGCCCCGCCGGAATACGCCCGAGGATCGCTGCCGACCGTTCAGGGTCATTGCGCAAAGCCTCGGTATTGTTGGTCTCGATATAGCCCGGCGCAACGGCATTCACATTGATGCCCTTGGCCGCCCATTCATTGGCGAGCAGCCGCGTGATCCCCAGCACGCCGCTCTTGGAGGCTGTGTAGCTCGCCACCCGAATGCCGCCCTGAAAACTCAGCATGGAAGCAATATTGACGATCCGAGCATTGCGTCCTGCCGCAATGGCCTTGCGCCCCAGCGACTGGGAGAGGAAAAACATCGTCTTGAGGTTGATGTCCATCACGGCATCCCAGTCCGCCTCTGTGAAATCCACCGCGTCGACCCGCTTGATGATCCCGGCATTGTTGACCAGACCATCAATCGGACCATGCTCATCCCATGCCCTGTCGAACATGGCCTGCGCATCCTTGGTCGAACCCAGATCAGCGCGCACCTCCACGAAGTCAGCACCCTGCCCCGCCATCAGCGAAGCGGTCTCTTCCGTGCTGGAACGACCGACGCCGATCACCTTTCCACCGGCCCTGCCGATCGACAGGGCAATGCCCTGCCCGATGCCAGTATTGGCGCCGGTCACCATCACCGTCTTGCCGGAAAGCCCAAAAGCCGACAGGTCCATCAGAGCAGCTCGTCCATGCCGACCTTCTCGACATCGGTGTAATCGACGTTATCCCCGGCCATCGCCCATATGAAAGTATAGGCCCCGGTTCCTGCGCCCGAATGGATCGACCATGGCGGGGAAACCACCGCCTGTTCATTGCGCACGATCAGGTGGCGGGTTTCATCCGGTTCGCCCATCAGATGCATGACAAAGGCTTCCGGTTGCAGATCGAAATAAAGATAAGCCTCCATCCGCCGGTCATGCACATGCGCAGGCATGGTGTTCCACACCGAGCCCGGCGCAAACTGGGTCAGTCCCACTACGAGCTGGCAAGTCTTGACGCTGTCGGCATTCACATACTGATAGATCGAACGCTCATTGGCCGTCGCGCTGCTGCCCATGTCGAGCCGCTTGGCGCCGCTCTGCTGCAACAAATTCGTTGGGTGGCTCGCATGAGCCGGAGCGCTGAGCAGATAGTATTTTGCGCCATCGCCGCCAAAGCGCACATCCTTTGCACCCATGCCAATATAAAGCATGTCGCGCGATCCCACGGCATGCTCGACACCGTCGACAGAAATAGACCCCGCCTCACCGATATTGACAGCGATCAACTCGCGACGGTCGAGAAACCCAGCCGTACCTGTCGGCTTGATGGTTTCGAGCACAAGTACCGTGCCATCCGGCACAGCGCCGCCAACGGCCATCCGATCATAATGGGTATATGTCCAGCGCACCTGCCCTGGCACGAACAGGTCTTCGATCAGGAAGTTTTCGCGCAATTCGCCCGTTCCCATGCCCGCAGCACTGATGGGATCGATGGCAAAGCGGATATCGAATTCGGTACTCATATGCTGGTCCTGACTGTATTGGCATTTTCCGCCAGACGGCTGCGATACCGCTCCTGGCTGCGTGAAAGGTGGTCGCGCATGGCGTCGCGGGCAGCGTCGGCGTCGCGCCTCGAAATGGCGTCGAGAATGTGCCGATGCTCCTGATGCAATCCGACCTGATATTCATAGGTGAGCACGCTGTCCGTGCCCCAGGGCGAAGCCACGTCACAGGGAATGGTCCGGCTTCCCAACGCTTCGAGCACTTCGACGTAAAACGGATTATTCGTCGCCTCCGCAACCGCGCGGTGGAAGGCAAAGTCGGTCTTTCCGGTCAATCCACCCGTGTCGAGCAGGCGGCCAAACTCGTTCCACGCTTCATGGATAGCCGCTTCCTGACTGGTGCTGCGCCGCTGCGCCGCCAGCCCTGCAGATTCGATTTCGATACCCATGCGCACTTCGAGCACATTGAGCGCCACCGAAATCTTGTTGGAGCGCTCCCCCGCAATCGAGCTGAACGCCGACGTTGCGCGGGCCATGACGAAAACGCCCGCGCCCTGCCGCGACTGCACCATGCCATCGGCAGCGAGGGCAGCAATGGCCTCGCGCACGACGGTGCGGCTCACCCCGAAATGGGTCGAAAGCTGGCTCTCCGTCGGCAGTTTATCACCCGGCCCGACCTCGCCGCCACCGATACGCTTACGCAGCGTATCGATGACCATATCGGCGAGTTTCGGTTTTCGGGCCGGGGGCGGCGTCGCTTCGATCATAGACATGGCATCACTTAAACAGGCTCGGCAACCAGAGCGAGAGCGCGGGGATGTATGTCACCAGACCCAGCACGATCAGGCCCGCAGTGTAGAAGGGCCACACGCTCTTCATCGCCGTCCAGATCGATATCTTGCCCACTGCTGCGGCCACGAATTGCACCGGCCCAAGGGGCGGTGTGTTGAGACCAATACCGAGATTGAGGATCATGATCACCCCAAAATGCACGGGGTCGACCCCAAATTTCTGCACCATCGGCAGGAAGATTGGCGTGGTGATGATGATCAGCGGCCCCATATCCATGAAGGTGCCGAGCAGCAGCAGCATGATGTTGATCAGCAGCAGCACCATGATCGGATCGGTGGTGAGCATCGAGATCAGGTCGGTCAGGATCGGCGCAACGCGCAGATAGGCCATCAGCCAGCCGAACGAAGCCGCCGCACCGATGATGAACAGCACCATCGACGTGGTTCGCACCGCGCCGAGCACCGAATGCACAAACTCACTCCAGCTCAGCGAACGATAGACCAGCAGCGTCACCAGCAGCGCATAGATGACGGCGATGCACGAGCTTTCCGTCGCCGTGAAAATACCGGAGCGCACACCACCAAAGATGATGACGATCAGCATCAGCCCCGGAATGGACACCAGGAAATATTGAAACGCCTTATAAAAGCCTGGGAACGGCTCTGTCGGATAACCACGCTTCACCGCCACGATATAGGCGGTGATGCCAAGCGCCACGGCCAGCAGCAAGCCAGGAATAATGCCTGCCGTAAACAAGTCCGCAATCGAAATGCGCCCGCCGCCAGAGAGCGAATAGATGATCATATTGTGGCTGGGCGGCAGCAGCAGCGCGATCAGCGCCGCCATCGATGTCACGTTCACTGCATAATCGGCGCCATAACCGCGCGCTTTCATCTGTGGGATCATGATGCCACCGACTGCAGCAGCCTCTGCAACCGCCGAGCCGGAAATACCCCCGAACAGGGTAGAGGCCGCAACGTTCACCTGCCCCAATCCGCCACGAACATGGCCGATTAGAGCGCCAGCGAAGGAGATGATCCGCGCGGCAATGCCGCCCCGCATCATCAGGTCACCGGCGAAAATAAAGAACGGAATGGCCAGAAGCGTAAACCCGGCAAGGCCAGAATTGAGCTGCTGGAACACCACCATGGCCGGGCGGCCGAGATAAACGATCGTGGCGAAGCTGGCGATGCCGAGACAGAAGGCAATGGGCGTACCCACCATCATCAGGCCGGTGAAAACACCGAAAAGAATCCAATATTCCATTTGCGATCAGGCCTCGGTCACGAGTTCAGCAGGCGGCTCATCGACAGGCTCGCCGGCAAGGCGCAGCAAAATGCGCTCAAGGGCGTAAAGGCACATCAGAAAGCCGGAAATGACGATGGGCAGGTAAGTCATGGTCTGCGGCACATGCAGAACCGGAATGTTGACGGTCCAGCCGCGAATGGCCAACAGGCCACCGTAGTAGACCATGCCCGCAGCAAAGCCGAAAACAGCAAGATCGCTGATCGTGCGCAGCGTGCCCTTGGCAGCCTTGGGCAGCACATAGATCAGCACGTCGAACCCCATGTGGAAATTCTCTCGCACGCCCACCGCGGCACCGAGGAAGATGAACCAGCTCATCAGCATGATGGCCGTGCCCTCGGTCCACGACGGCGAGGCATTGACGACGAAACGCATATAGACCTGAAAGGCCACGATTGCCGTCATCACCACCAGCCCGACACCGGCAAGCCAGAGCGCGGCATTGGATGTGGCCCGCAGCACGGCGCTGACAGGCAAAAGCCATTGTCTCACGGGGAAGTCCTCCGAAATAAAAACCGGGCCGGCGTCAAACCGGCCCGGCTTGTTCGATCAGCCTTCAGTGGCCTGGATGCGGGCAACCAGATCCTGCAGCGCGGGATCGGTCACATACTTCTCATAGACAGGCTTCATCGCATCGATGAAGGGAGCCTTGTCGACTTCATTGATGGTCGCGCCCAGCGCTTCCACGGCAGCCTTGGATTCAACTTCCTTGGCAGCCCAGAGTTCGCGCTGCGTCGCCACAGATTCCTTGGCAGCCTCACGCATCGCGACCTGGTCTTCCGGGGTCAAACCATCCCAGACGATTTTGGACACAACCAGAACTTCGGGCACCATCAGGTGCTCGTCGAGCGAATAAAACTTGGCAACTTCGGCGTGACCAGCCGTGTCATAGCTCGGGTAATTGTTTTCGGCACCGTCGATCACGCCGGTCTGGATACCCGAATAGACTTCGCCATAAGGCATCGGTGTGGCATTGCCGCCCAGCGCGCCGACCATGTCGACGAAAATATCCGACTGCATGACGCGGAACTTCATGCCGGCCATGTCTTCAGGCGTATTGATCGGCTTGGAGCTGTTGTAGAACGAGCGCGCACCGCCATCATAGAAGGCCAGCGCCACCACATCCACGGCGTCAAATGCCGCCAGGATTTCCTCGCCTATCGGACCATCGAGTACATTGTGGAAATGATCGGCGGAGCGGAAAATATAGGGCAGTTGCGTAACGGTCGCCGCAGGCACCTGGGTGCCGAATGCGCCGATGGAAATGCGGTTGAGATCGATGACACCAAACTGGGTCTGCTCGATCGTGTCGGCTTCCGCGCCAAGCTGAGCCGAGTGGAACACTTCCACCGAATACCGGCCATCGGTTTTATCGCTCAGCAGTTCACCGAATTTCTTGACCGCTTCAACAGTCGGATAACCGTCTGGATGCGTGTCGGACGAGCGCAGCAATGTCTGTGCGCTGGCAGCCGACATCATCAGGCTGGATGCGATGACGGCAACAGCCGCCATTTTAGGCAGATGAAACATTTAGTCCTCCCAGTTTCTCCTCAACGGCCCACGCTCCTCGCTCCGGGCCGGGACAGCGAAACACTCCGCCATCCGATCCCCTTTCACATCGGAAAGAGGACCTTGGCTAAACTGGTATGGAAGATAAAATGACAAGTCAACATACAATAAATCGTATGTTGTATGATGAATTATGTCGTCGCTTTCTTCGAAAAGAAAAAGCCCTCGAAACCAAAAGGCTTCGAGGGCTGGTCAAAATTGCTGAATATCAGCAGTTTAGATGTGAATTGCTCCGTCACCCAAAGCCAGAGCCGCTTCGCGGATAGCTTCCGAGAGCGTGGGGTGAGCATGGGTGGTACGCGCCAGATCCTCGGATGCGCCAGAGAATTCCATCAGGGTCACCAACTCATGGATCATTTCGCCGGCATTCTTGCCCACGATATGCGCGCCCAGCACGCGGTCGGTTTCGACATCGGCGAGGATTTTGACAAAGCCCTGCGTCGCCAGCATCGCCTTGGCGCGGCCGTTGGCGGTGAAGGGGAATTTGCCGATCTTGTAATTGACACTCTCGGCCTTGAGCTCGTCCTCTGTCTTGCCGACCGAAGCAACCTCGGGATTGGTGTAAACCACCGCCGGAATGGCTGCATAATTCACATGCCCAGCCTGGCCCGATAGAATTTCGGCAACGGCAATGCCCTCGTCCTCGGCCTTGTGAGCCAGCATCGGCCCGACGATCACGTCGCCAATAGCGTAGATACCATCGACCGAGCTCTTGTAATGCGCGTCGACGCGCACGCGGCCGCGCTCATCCAGCGCCACGCCAGCAATGTCGAGACCTAGCCCCTCGGTAAACGGCTTACGGCCGATGGCGACCAGCGCCACATCGGCGCCCAGCACTTCGGCTTCACCGCCCTTGGCGGGCTCAACGCGCACCTGCAGAGAGCCATCTTCTGCCTTGTCAACACCGGCAACCTTGCTCGACAGCTTGAATTCCATGCCTTGCTTCTGCAGCATGCGCTGGAACTGGCGCGCCACTTCGCTATCCATGCCCGGCAGGATACGGTCGAGATATTCAACCACGGTCACCTGCGCACCAAGGCGCATCCAGACCGAACCCAGCTCCAGACCGATCACGCCAGCGCCGATAACGACAAGCTTATTCGGCACCTTGTCCAGGGCCAGCGCGCCGGTCGAGGTGACCACCTGCTTCTCGTCGATCTCGATGCCCGGCAGATTTGCCGAAACCGAACCGGTCGCGATGACGATATTCTTGGTGGCGATCTCGGTCTGTGGACCAGACTGCGGCGTCACCAGCACCTTGCCGGCGCCTGGAATGGAGCCAATGCCGCGGAACACGGTGATCTTGTTCTTCTTGAACAGATAATCGACGCCGCCGACATTGGATGCCACCGTCTCAGCCTTGTGGTTGAGCATCTGCGGCAGATTGAGCTGTGGGGCAGGAATGTCGATGCCCAGCGCCTTGAAGCCGTGCCCGGCCTCTTCGAAAAGCTCCGAAGCATGCAGCAGCGCCTTGGAGGGGATGCAGCCGATATTGAGGCAGGTGCCGCCCAAAGTCGCCCATTTCTCCACCACGGCAACCTTCATTCCCAGTTGCGCTGCGCGGATCGCGCAGACATAGCCGCCCGGGCCGGAGCCGATGATGGTAAGGTCGAATTGGTCTGCCATTGTCTAGCCTCGAAGAATGATCAGCGCTGTTGTGCCAAAGCGACGCGAACAGCCAGCGCCAGGAACGTAATACCGGTAACCCGATTAAACCACCGGCCGGCGCGGAAAAAGCCTTGTCTCACCGAAGGGGTCGTAAAGAAAACCGACACCAATGCGAACCAGGCAAAAAGCATTAGGCTCATACTGCCCACGTAAATGACCTTCACATCGCCGCTGGTACGAACCGAAACCAGCGAGGTAAAGAGGGCGAGGAAAAACAGCACAGCTTTGGGATTGAGCAGATTGGTTAGAAAACCCAGCGCGAAGGCGGACATATCGCCCTTGCTAACCTTGGCATCACCCATAACTTCGGGAGCCTGCGGCGGCGGGCTGCGCAATGCCGAAATCGCCAGATAAACGAGATAGGCAGCACCAGCCCATTTCAGAATATTGAACAGCAGCAGCGACTGCCCTACGATCACGCCGACGCCGAGCAGGGTGTAAGTGCCATGCACAAGGATTGATGTGGCAATACCGGCGGAAGTGAACAGCGCCGCGCGACGACCATGCACGACAGACTGGCGAAGCACCATGGCAAAGTCAGCGCCCGGAATGACAGCGTTGATGCCGAAGGCAATCATTAAACCGGCAAATTCCAGCCAGGGAAATTCCATCGCCGCCACCGCGCGTTAAGGTGCTGCCAGCGTTACACCAGCCAGACGCGCCGGGCAACGGAGGCTTGATCAAAGCCCCCTGCCCGTTTGGCAATGCCGACTAGAACGCTACGCCGATAAACAGCAGCACCAGACCGACCAGCGACACCAGCCAAAAGGCGGATCGCATCAGCGGAATGTCGATGAAATAGCTCGGCAGATATCCCACACGCGCCCAGAACCAGATTTGCACACCCCATTGGGTGAGCCCATCAGACCGCCCAGACAATTCGGTGGCAACGGCAAGAGCAATGAAAACCCCATAGGTTTCAAGGAAATTGCGCAGAGCCCGCTCGCCACGCGCCGCCCACTTGTTGGGCGCCCGCTCGTTGTCGCGCTGACTACCGGCATGCAGGATGCCATAATCAAGGCGGTAGGCCGTGGATTGCACCAGCACATAGGCCATGGCCAGCGCGGCGCTCCAGATCAGCATTGTCATCTCGATAGACATGAATCACCCTTTCGTTCGCGTCATGCTAGCAGAACGAAAGCCGCATATGGCTGGATCATTCACACCCTTCCAGAACAAAGGCGTCGCCGGGCGACACGTCATCAAACCATTCGCTATTGCGGTACTGCGAATACCAAAGACTTACCGCCAGTTGCGGCAGGATCAACTGGTCCGGCGCCACCGAGCCGCGCTCAGTATCAAGAAAACGCGCCACGCCGTTATAAATGCCATAAATCGAAGGATTTTCTGACTCGCTTACAAAACCGCACATCTCGACACTATCCGGCGAGCAGCGACCGCTAATCGTCCAGAGTGGTGCGCCAAAACCATTTGGCACATGGACGCCGCCGTCCAGCACAAGGTCCGAATTGGGCATTTCGATATAAAAAGACGCAGTCTGATTGGCGGCGGCAAATTGCGGCACACGCTGGAAGGTCAACCACCACGGCGCATCAGCCTGCTTGTATCGTGCATTGTAAAGCGTGCATTCGGCAGCAAAACTGGTTCCACCCAAGGCCAGTGACAGTACCAGAGCCAGAGCGACGCGCATGAGAACCTCCTGAATATGCAGGAAGTATGAGGCGCATCAAATCTGCAGGCACCCCGCATAACGGGGGATCAGGATGCCGAAATCTCCTGCGCGCGCTTCAGGATTTCAGGAAGCTGCTTATCGATATCGAGCGTCCCGTTCTCGATCTGCTCCAGAAAAGTCCGGCAAAAGACATTCTTATCCCCAGCCTGATTATAGGCGCTCATAATCTGGCTGCCGCCATAATTCTCAGCCGCCTGCTGCTGGCCTTCGCTCCCACCGCCCAGCCGGGCGATAACGCGGTCAGCGAGATCGAGGTAGCCGATATTGCGCAGATACCAGTTGGCGGCGGCATCCTTATAGGCGTTATCAAGACCGGTATTTTCGTAGCAATGGGTGGTCATGGCTTCGACAATGGCTTTGGAGCCATGAAAGGCCATCAACTCACCAACAAGGGCAGTATCCTCCTGAGCCTGAGCCGGAAGGATAGCGGTAACAAAGGCAGCGGCGAGAACCAGATTCCGTCGCAACTCAAACTCTCCGATCAGCGCTTTGTCTTGAAACCGCGCGTTTGTTCCGCATAAACCGTCAATTCGCTAACAGACTGTTAGTATTCACAAGTGGGCCAACACACCTTTTGGTGAGCCACAAAAAAGGGCCCGCCGAGCGAGCCCTTCTAGATAAAAAATGTGGCCAGACCTAGAGGTCGAGAACCAGACGCTCGGGTGCCTCAAGGCTTTCCTTGACGCGGACGAGGAAGGTCACGGCTTCCTTGCCGTCAACAATGCGGTGATCATAGCTGAGTGCCAGATACATCATCGGGCGGATAACGATCTGACCGCCAACAACAACCGGGCGTTCCTGAATCTTGTGCATGCCCAGAATGCCCGACTGTGGGGCATTGAGGATCGGCGTCGACATCAGCGAACCGTAAACGCCACCATTGGAGATGGTGAAGGTGCCGCCCTGCATGTCGGCCATGGACAGCTGGCCATCGCGAGCCTTGCGACCCAGATTGCCGATTTCCTTCTCGATCTCGGCAATGCTCATCTGATCGGCATTGCGCACGACCGGAACGACAAGGCCCTTATCGGTGCCGACAGCGACGCCAATATGAGCATACTGCTTATAGATCAGATCATCGCCATCGATCTCGGCATTGACTGCCGGGATTTCCTTGAGTGCGTGGACGACGGCCTTGGTGAAAAAGCCCATGAAGCCCAGCTTGACGCCGTGTTTCTTCTCGAACAGGTCCTTGTACTGGTTACGCAGGTCCATCACCGGCTTCATGTCCACCTCGTTGAAGGTGGTCAGCATGGCTGCGGTGTTCTGCGCATCCTTAAGGCGGCGAGCAATGGTCTGGCGCAGACGGGTCATCTTCACGCGCTCTTCGCGCGAAGCGTCGTCGGCGGCAACAGGCGCACGCGGCGCAGCGGCAGGAGCCGGTGTCGTCGTGGCCTTCGCAGCAGGAGCCGGAGCGGCTGCGGCTGGCTTGGCGAGCGAGGCCAAAACGTCTTCCTTGAGCACCTGGCCAGCCTTGCCCGAACCCGCAATATTGGCAGCGTCCAGACCGTTCTCGTTGATCAGCTTCTGTGCCGAAGGCGCGGGAGCACGATCCGTCGCGGTCACCGGCTGAGCAGCAGGTTCCGGCTTGATCACTTCGGGACCAGCAGCATTATTGGCCGGCGCTTCGGCCTTGGTTTCCTGCTTCGGAGCGGCAGCAGCACCACCGGCAGCGATAGCGCCAAGCAGAGCGCCGACATCGACCGTATCACCGGGATTGGCAGCAATGGCTTCGAGCACACCGGCGGCGGGGGCGGGCACTTCAATGGTTACCTTGTCGGTTTCCAGTTCCACCAAAGGCTCATCGGCGGCAACGGTGTCACCAACCTTCTTGTACCACTGGCCGATCGTGGCCTCGGTAACGCTTTCGCCCAGGGTCGGAACCCGGATTTCTGTCGACATGGAATTTGTCCTTCTATTTCGGGCCTGAGCGCCACGTCCTAATGAGGAATGTGGCGCTCTTTATGTCTTGTCACAAGGCTTATGAACCGAGCGCGTCGTCGAGGAACGCCTGTAGCTGTTCCAGATGCACACTCATGCGGCCAGTCGCTGGCGAGGCAGCAGCGGCGCGGCCAGTATAGCGCACGCGCTGATTGCCCCGGCCCATCTGGTCGAACACCCATTCCACATACGGCTGGATGAACGCCCATGCGCCCATATTGCGCGGCTCTTCCTGGCACCAGATCACTTCCGCGTTCGGGAAGCGGCTCAATTCGTCCAGCAGCGCCTTCGCCGGGAACGGATAGAGCTGTTCGATGCGCAGGAGATAGACATCATCGATGCCCTTCTTCTCGCGGTCTTCCAGCAGGTCATAATAGACTTTGCCGGTGCAGAGCACGACGCGGCGGATCTTCTCGTCCTTGACCAGACGGATCGTGGTCTTGGGCAGACCGGGAGCCTCGGCATCGTCCCAGAGCAGACGATGGAACACGCTGTCGGGGCCGAGTTCCACCAGACCCGAGACCGCGCGCTTGTGGCGCAACAGGCTCTTGGGCGTCATCAGGATCAGCGGCTTGCGGAAGTCGCGTTTCATCTGACGACGCAGGATGTGGAAGTAGTTGGCCGGTGTCGTGCAGTTCGCCACCTGCATATTGTCTTCCGCACAGGATTGCAGGAAGCGTTCGGGACGCGCGGAGGAATGCTCCGGCCCCTGCCCTTCATAGCCATGCGGAAGCAGCATCACGAGGCCCGACATGCGGAACCACTTGCGCTCGCCCGACGAGATGAACTGGTCGATCACAACCTGCGCACCGTTCACGAAGTCGCCGAACTGGGCTTCCCACAGGGTCAGCGCCTTGGGCTCGGAGAGCGAATAGCCATACTCAAAACCAAGCACGGCTTCTTCCGAAAGCATCGAATTGATGACTTCGTAGCGCGCCTGATTAGCCGGATCGAGATTGTTGAGCGGCGTAAAGGTCTTGTTCTCGATCTCCTGATCATTCAGCACCGAGTGGCGCTGGCTGAACGTGCCGCGTTCGCAATCCTGACCGGACAGACGTACGGGATTTCCGTCAGTGACCAATGTGCCGAAAGCCAGAGCTTCCGCCGTTGCCCAGTCGATGCCCTCGCCACTTTCGATGGCTTTAAGGCGGTTATCCATGAAGCGCTTCACCGTCCGGTGGACGTTGAAATCGGCCGGGACCTGGGTGAGTTTGGTGCCAATCTCGACGAGGCGTTCCAGCGCGACGCCGGTCTCGCCACGGCGCGGACCTTCGTCATGCGCAGGCTTGAAGCTCTTCCACTGGCCATCGAGCCAGTCAGCCTTGTTTGGACGATAGTCCTGGCCAGCCTCGAACTCGGTCTCCAGCTTGGCCTTCCAGTCGGCCTTGAGCTGCTCAACGTCGGCCTGAGAAACGTGTCCCTCGCCAATCAGCTTCTCTGAATAGAGCTCCAGAGTGGTCTTGTGCGACCGGATCTTGGAGTACATCAGCGGCTGGGTGAAGCTGGGCTCATCGCCTTCATTGTGGCCGAAGCGGCGATAGCAGAACATGTCGATGACGACAGGCTTGCCGAACCGCTGACGATATTCCACCGCAACCTTTGCAGCGAAAACCACAGCTTCCGGATCATCACCGTTTACGTGCAGAACCGGTGCCTCGATCATCTTGGCGACGTCGGTGGGGTACGGCGAGGAGCGCGAATAGATCGGAGACGTGGTGAAACCGATTTGGTTGTTGATCACGAAATGGATCGAACCACCCGTCCGGTGGCCCTTGAGGCCGGATAGACCAAAACATTCAGCGACCACGCCCTGCCCGGCAAAGGCGGCATCGCCATGGATCAGCAGCGGCAGGACCATGGAGCGGTCCGGCTTGCCTTCAGTGGCGATGTCCACAAGCTTGCCGCTCGGGGAAATATGCAGGTCCTGCTTGGCGCGGGCCTTGCCCAGCACCACTGGGTCGACGATTTCGAGGTGCGACGGGTTGGCCGTCAGCGACAGATGCACCTTGTTACTGTCGAACTCACGGTCGGCGGAAGCACCAAGGTGATACTTCACGTCGCCGGAACCCTCCACATCGTCGGGGTAAAATGCGCCGCCCTTGAATTCGTGGAACAGAGCGCGATGTGGCTTGCTCAGAACCTGGGTCAGCACATTGAGGCGACCACGATGGGCCATGCCGAGCACAATGTCCTTGATGCCCAGCGCACCGCCGCGCTTGATGATTTGCTCAAGTGCCGGAATGGTGGCTTCAGCGCCATCGAGACCAAAACGCTTGGTGCCGGTATATTTGACATCGAGGAACTTCTCGAAGCCTTCGGCTTCGACCAGCTTGTTGAGGATCGCCTTCTTACCCTCGGGCGTGAAGGTGATTTCCTTATCGGGGCCCTCGATACGCTCCTGAATCCACTGCTTCTCATCCGGGTCCGAGATATGCATGAATTCGATGCCGACCGTGCCGCAATAGGTGCGGGTCAGAATGGCCAGCATCTCAGGGATGGTCGCGTATTCCAGCCCCAGCACGTTATCGATGAAGATCTTGCGCCCATAATCGGCTTCGGTGAAACCGTAGCTCTTGGGATCGAGTTCCGGCGCGGGCTCATCAGCCTTGAGGCGCAGCGGATCAAGATCGGCATGTAGGTGGCCACGCATGCGATAAGCGCGGATCATCATGATGGCGCGGATGGAGTCGCGCGTCGCCTGCAACACATCGCTTGCGCTCGGAGCGGGCTTACCCTCGGCGGCAGCCTTCTTGGCCGTAGCCTTTTCGGTCTTGACCGCAACCTCGGCCCAGTTGCCGTCCATCGCAGAAACCAGCTCTCCGCTTTCGGCAAGCGGCCAGTCCTTGCGGCCCCAGCTCGCGCCCTCAGCATTCTTCTGGGCCTCAGACTGGCTGTCATCAAGGCGCGAGAAGAAGCTCGCCCACGTCGTATCGACGCTGGAAGGATCAGCCTTGAACCTGGAATAGAGTTGCTCGATGTAGTCGGCGTTCCCACCATAGAGGAACGAGGTCAGCAAGAACGTGTCGTTCTTTTCCTGTCGTGTCATCGCTTTTTGCGCAGGACCTCTCGCCCTGCCATCCTTCTCAACGAACCGGCCAAGCCAGGTTCATGCGGTCCCTAATTTGGTGCGGATACTGACCGCTTATCCTTAGTATCCTGTTAAGTGTAACGCCCCCTGAGCAGGGTCGTGGCTCAATTTCTGTTTATCGCAACCGAATATATCCGGCCTAACATTGTTCTGTGTCCGAAGCGCGACCGACATTGGTCGCATGCCGGCACGGAAATAGCAGAGAATACGTTGGGATCGATCCTCTCAAATTGCCCGCGCTGCCCTCGGGCTTGACCCGAGGGCCTTTCCTCACGACCACCAGCAACCGGCTCTTGCCTCAACAGGTCCTCGGGTCAAGCCCGAGGACAGCACGGTTTGCTTTTCAGCCTATGCGTCAGCCCTTGAGCACTTCAGCCAGCGTCACGCCAATGCGGGCAGGCGAGGCCGAAACCTTGATCCCTGCTGCTTCCATGGCGGCGATCTTTTCTTCCGCGCCACCCTTGCCGCCGGAAATCACAGCACCGGCATGGCCCATCGTGCGGCCCGGAGGGGCGGTACGACCGGCGATGAAGCCAGCCATTGGCTTCTTGCGGCCCTTCTTGGCTTCGTCGATCAGGAACTGAGCGGCTTCTTCTTCAGCCGAACCACCAATTTCACCGATCATGATGATCGACTTGGTGGCTTCGTCGGCGAGGAACATTTCCAGCACGTCAATGAATTCGGTGCCCTTGACCGGATCACCGCCAATACCGACAGCCGTGGTCTGGCCGAGGCCTTCATTGGTCGTCTGGAACACAGCTTCATAAGTCAACGTGCCCGAGCGCGAGACGATACCCACCGAACCCTTGGAGAAGATCGAGCCCGGCATGATGCCGATCTTGCACTCTTCCGGGGTCAGCACGCCGGGGCAGTTCGGCCCGATCAGGCGCGATTTGCTCTTTTCGAGCTTGGCCTTGACGCGGACCATGTCCATGACCGGCACACCTTCGGTGATGCAGACGATCAGCTCGACCTCAGCCTCGATGGCTTCTTCGATGGCGGCAGCAGCACCGGCAGGCGGCACATAGATCACAGAGGCATTGGCACCAGTGCGCTCCTTGCCTTCGGCAACCGAAGCGAAAACCGGAAGCTGGGCCGAAGCGTCGAGCGAAGAGGTCCAGGTTTCACCGGCCTTCTTGGGGTTCACGCCACCCACCATCTGGGTGCCGAAATAGGCCAGAGCCTGCTCGGTATGGAACGTACCGGTCTTGCCGGTCAGGCCCTGTACGAGAACCTTGGTATCTTTATTGACGAGAATGGACATCTGTTTCTCTTCCGTCTTGCGGCGCTCTGCGCCTTGTCTTGGTGCCCCACGGGGCGAAAATGAAGCGCCGATTATTCGTCGGCTTCGGACTCAGGCTCGGGCGAAGCCGCCGGCTCGTCTAGTGTTGGCGTCAGGACAGTGAGCTGAATGACAAAGCCGGCCTCGTCCCAATGCGTCAGCAAGAGGGAGTTCTCACCGGCCAGGCTGGCATAATAGCCACCATTGTCCTCCCGCACTTCACCATCATATCGGTGGAGACCGGCAATGGCCTCGACAGCGGCCCTGCCGCTGCCACTGGCCTCCACGAAGTCGATACGGCAGTAGCCGAATTGCTTGCCCGGATAGGTCTCGACAAGAGCGAAGAGATCACCCCAGCCCAAACCCGCAAATTCCCGGGCAGCAACATAGTGTCTGATGAACGGGGATTCAGAGCCTTGTTCACCAGCATCCCATCCGGCTGCCGCAGCATCGTCGACAATGGCCTCACCACCGAGCGCAAAAGCCTCGCACATGTCCAGCGCCTCCACGGCCGCAACGACCGGAGAGGACTTCGTCTTGCTTTGCGCCAGCGCAGGCTGCGCGGCGAGAGCAAGAACTGCCAGAAGGGCGAGGACAGCGCGCATCGGCTTAGCCCTGAACTGCCTTGACGATCTTCTGCGCGGCGTCGTCAAGATCGTCCGCGGAGATGACATCGAGACCCGAATTGTCGAGAATGGCCTTGCCTTCCTTGACGTTCGTGCCTTCGAGGCGAACCACCAGCGGCACCTTGAGGCCGACTTCCTTGACCGCAGCGATCACGCCTTCGGCGATAACGTCACAGCGCATGATGCCGCCGAAGATGTTGACCAGAATGCCCTTCACAGCCGGATCGGCGGTGATGATCTTGAACGCTGCCGTCACCTTCTCCTTGGAAGCACCGCCACCAACGTCGAGGAAGTTTGCAGGCTCGGCACCATAGAGCTTGATGATGTCCATGGTGGACATAGCAAGGCCCGCACCATTGACCATGCAGCCGATATTGCCGTCGAGGGCAACATAGGCCAGGTCGTACTTGAAGGCTTCGATTTCCTTGGCGTCTTCTTCGGTCAGGTCGCGGAGCGGCTTGAGCTCTTCGTGACGGAAGGAAGCGTTGTTGTCGAAGGAAACCTTGGCGTCGAGCACGCGCAGATGGCCGTCGGTCATGACGATCAGCGGGTTCACTTCGAGCAGGCTCATATCCTTTTCGGTGAACGCCTTGTAGAGGATCGGGAACAGGCCCTTGGCATCCTCGGCAGCAGCGCCGGTCAGTTCGAGAGCCGAATTGATCTTGGCAACATCAGCGTCGGTCACACCGGCAACCGGATCGATGGCAACGGTGATGATCTTTTCAGGCGTGTGTTCAGCGACAGCCTCGATATCCATGCCGCCTTCGGTCGAAACCACGAAGGACACACGGCTCGAAGCACGATCCACCAACAGCGAGCAGTAAAGCTCACGGGCAATGTCAGCGCCGTCTTCGATGTAAAGACGATTGACCTGCTTGCCGGCGTCGCCGGTCTGCTTGGTCACCAGCGTGTTGCCAAGCATTTCCTTGGAGAAGGCAACAACATCGTCGATGGTCTTGGCAAGACGCACGCCGCCTTTGGCATCAGGACCAAGTTCCTTGAACTTGCCCTTGCCGCGGCCACCGGCATGGATCTGGCTCTTGACCACATAAAGCGGGCCCGGCAGCGACTTCGCAGCGGCTTCAGCTTCATCAGCCGAGAAAATGGCAACGCCGGACGCAACCGGAGCCCCATATTCCTTGAGCAGCGCCTTGGCCTGGTGTTCGTGGATATTCATGCTTTTCCCCTTGGGTGGGCAGTCAGTAATCCGGCATTTCTGGAGCCGGAAAGCCAAAAGCCGCTGGCAGAACCAGCGGCTTTGAATGCGTTACGCCAGCTTCGGCGCGATTTTCTTACAGGCCTCGATGAGGCCTTCAACGGCCGCCACCGACTTCTCAAAGGCCTTCTGCTCAGCAGAGTTGAGCGAGATTTCGACAACCTTCTCAGCGCCACCGGCACCGATGATCACCGGCACACCAACATAAGTGCCCTTGACGCCATATTCGCCATTGAGCTGAACGGCAGAAGGCAGAACGCGTTTCTTGTCCTTGAGATAGCTCTCAGCCATGGCGATGGCGGAGGCAGCCGGAGCGTAGAAGGCCGAACCAGTCTTGAGCAGACCGACGATCTCAGCGCCGCCATCACGGGTGCGCTGCACGATCTCCTCGAGCTTTTCCTTGCTCATCCAACCCATCTTGACGATGTCGGTGAGCGGAATGCCTGCAACGGTCGAATAGCGGGTCAGCGGCACCATCGTATCGCCGTGGCCACCGAGCACGAAAGCGTTCACGTCCTGAATGGAAACACCCAGCTCATCGGCGATGAAGTGGCAGAAGCGCGAGCTGTCGAGCACGCCAGCCATGCCGATCACCTTGTGAGCAGGCAGACCGGAAAACTTCTGCAGCGCCCAGACCATGGCGTCGAGCGGGTTGGTGATGCAGATGACAAAGGCATCCTTGGCATATTTTGCAATGCCCGCGCCAACCTGTTCCATCACCTTAAGGTTGATTTCCAGAAGGTCGTCGCGGCTCATGCCCGGCTTGCGCGGCACACCAGCAGTGACGATCACCACGTCAGCGCCTTCGATGTCCTTGTATTCGGTCGTACCCTTGAGCGACACATCAAACCCCTGCGTCGGGGCGGACTGAGCAATGTCGAGCGCCTTGCCGGCACCCACACCGTCGACAACGTCGAATACGACGACATCGCCGAGTTCCTTCTGCGCCGACAACAGAGCGAGCGTGCCGCCGATCTGTCCTGCACCGATAAGGGCAATTTTCTTGCGGGCCATAAGTCCTCATCCCAGACTGCGTTGAATTGGCGCACGTCTTAACCCTAGCAGCGAAACCGGGCAAGTGAACCCTTCGTCGTAAACCAGCTTTCGCCCTTGCTGATGGGTGATGGGGGTATGCCGTATGGGCAACAATCGCCGATGCTAGCTGCCCGGAGCAATCTCCAACGCCGCAGCATCCCTCAACCCCTTGCCCAGATATTCCTCCGACTGCATCTCCGTCAGCCGTGACAGCGTGCGCTGAAATTCAAAAGCGGTCTTGTCGTCCGCGCCCAATTGCTCCAGCGGCACGGCGAAGCTTGCAGCCAGTTTTACGCCGCGGTCGTAGAGCGAGTCGATGAGCAGAATGAACCGCTTGGCCGCATCGGATTTGGTGCGGTCCATCTGCGGCACATCATCAAGCACGACCGAATCGAAGTGATGCGCGATGCGCACGAAGTCTCTGGTTCCCAATGGCTTTTCGCAGAGATCGGCAAAGCCAAACCGCGCCGCGCCCATAGCCATCATAGGCACGGCGATCTGTCGCCCGATACTCTCGATTGCCCCCGGCGCGCCCTGCTCTCCCCCAGTGATCCGCAACCACATCGCGTCCATTGCAGCGCGCACATCCGGCCCGGTGCCAAAGGCATAAACCTGCTGACCGGCAAACTTCAGCCGCCGATAATCCTGCTCGGATGGCAGCGGCACGACTAAAGTCTGCTCCTGGAGTAGCTTGATGAACGGCAGAAAAAGTTGACGATTGAGGCCGTCCTTATAGAGCCCGTCCGGCGTCACATTCGATGTCGCCACCAGCGTCACGCCGCCAGCGAACAATTTGCTGAACAGCCGATCGAGCAACATGGCATTGGCAATGTCGTGTACGTGAAATTCATCGAGACACAGCACGCGCAGACCCGACTTAAGGATCGGGCGCACCACCGCCTCGACCGGATCGGCATTGTCATCCTTGCCCTTGGCCGACTTGCGGAAGGTCGCGATGCCCGCATGCACCTCATCCATGAATTCATGGAAATGTACCCGCCGCTTCTGCTTGAACGGGAGGGCGGCAAAGAACAGGTCCATCAGCATGGTCTTGCCGCGCCCGACCTCGCCATAGAGGTAAAGCCCGCGCACCGCTTGCGGCTTGTCGAATAGGCCGAAAAGGCTTTTCGGTCTATTCGCGGTGAGATCGGCCAAAACCCGGTCCAACGCCCTCGCAGCCTCACGTTGCGCCGGATCCGGCGTTAGAGCATTGCGCGCGACGAGATCGTCATAGGCGGCGAGAACTAAATCCTCGCGAACTGCTTGGGAACTGGAAGCCATCCACACTAACCGTTGCTGCCCTCGGGCTTGACCCGAGGGCCACATCGACCCGTCATTGCGTTGAGAATGGCCCCCGGGTCAAGTTCATCTTCGGGCGCGAAGCGATCCGCAGACCCGAGAGCAGCACGGCGCATGTGGTAGTATCCGAGACAAAAAAGCCGGCCCATCGGACCGGCTTCTGATTTTTAACGCGACATCGACACAGCCTGCCCGCCGCCCATCGTACCGATATAGCGACCGGAAGACGGGGCGAGGAAGGCGGCGATATTGCCGTTATCATCATAAAGCTGAAGCTGGCTGCCAACCTGCTGCCAACCGGTCACCGAAGCAATCTGCGGCACGGTGCAACCGGGAGCCGAAGCGCGGTAATAATTGGTACCGGTCTTGGCCGTAAGCGGCAGGTTGAGGCGGCAGGTCTGCCCCGCAGCTGCAACATTCCACGCGCCTTCCGGCCCAACGGAAACGCCGGTCGACATCGGCTGGCCGAGCGTCGTGATCGAACCGGCATTGGTGCCAGCAACCTGCGTTGTCGTTGCCGTCTGGCCACCCAGAATCGGCTGCCCGGACAGGCCCGGAGCCGGAGTGCCAGTCGCGCCGATCGGCGGCAGCGTATTCTGCTGCACGCTCGAAGACTGCACCGGCTGAAGCTGCTGAGGCTGGCCGATAACGTTGAGATTGCCTGTATTGGTGCGGCTGGTGGGCGAACACGCCGCCACCAGCAAGGCGATAGCCGCCAAACCCACCACGGATGAAGCGCCGCGCTTCCAATCCTGCATTGTTTTCTCCTGCCGCAAAGGCTTAACGCATATTAACACTTGTGGCGGACTTATAACGTGAAGTCCCCACACGGTTCAATCGCCCAACCCGCACTGTCCCCCATCTCACGCCATTGTGGCCGTTTTAGAGTAAGTCGGGAAATTCTATTTGGGCGGTTGAGCCATATCCTTGAGTAATTCGCCAGCTAGAAGTTCGGCATCTGCCGCTTCATCCTCGGGCACTTCAACGACAAACCCCTCAGCGCCGAAAAGGTTCGACATTCCCGGTAATCCGCCTTCCCGCGGATCAAGCGGATGAAAGCCATGCGCCCTCAGCGCGACGATCAGAATGCGCGCCTGCGAGCTGTCTTTCACCTGAACGATGGGCTGAAATTTCATATCCGTCTCCGCTGATCAGCGCCAATCCTGACGTCATAACCAGCCTCACACAAGTATCCCGTTCTTTTTGTGGAGAGATTTGCTCGTTTGCGCGCCAAATACCGAACGGCTTGGCGCGACATTGCCTTGCCAAGCCGTCATCTAAATGTTGCATTTGATCAGCCTCACCGCATGGTGATTTGCCCGCCGCTCCCGGCGAAGCAATCTGAGGCGATATTGATTTCGCCGGAGCGAGAATGGGCGCCTACATAATCCGCCGCCTCTTGCTGATGATCCCGACCGTGTTCGGCATCATGGCCGTGTCATTCCTGATCACCCAATTTGCGCCCGGTGGCCCGGTCGAACAGGCTTTGGCCAATATTTCGGGCATGGGCGGAGGCATTGAAGAGCGCATCACTGGCGGCGGCAGCGAGGTCTCGCAGCCGGTTCAGGGCAATGGGTCCGCCTATCGCGGTAGTCAGGGCCTGCCGCCTGCGCTAGTCGAGCGGATCGAAAAGCAGTTCGGTTTCGATAAACCGCCGCTCGAGCGCTTCTTCTCCATGATCGGCAATTACCTGCGCTTCGATTTCGGCCAGAGCTATTACCGCGATATTTCGGTGATCGATCTCATCCTCGAAAAGATGCCGGTCTCCATTTCGCTGGGCTTGTGGATGACACTCATTGCCTATGGCGTGTCAATTCCGCTCGGCATCGCCAAGGCGCGGCGCGATGGTTCGCGTTTCGATGTCTGGACCTCGACCATCATCATCATCGGCTATGCCGTGCCCGGCTTTCTCGTCGCCATCGCGCTCGTGGTTCTGTTTGCAGGCGGCTCATTCTGGTCAATATTCCCGCTGCGCGGGCTTACTTCACCCGGCTTCGCCAATTTCCCGATCTGGCGGCAGGTGCTCGACTATTTCTGGCATCTGGTGCTGCCCATAACCGCCATGGGCCTTGGGGCCTTCGCCACCGCCACCATGCTGACTAAGAATTCCTTCCTCGACGAAATCGGCAAGCAATATGTGGTGACTGCCCGCGCCAAGGGACTTACAGAGCGCAAGGTGCTTTACGGCCACGTCTTCCGCAACGCCATGATGCTGATCATTGCCGGGTTCCCCGGCGCATTTATCGGCGTCTTCTTCGGCGGCTCGCTGTTGATCGAAACCATCTTCTCGCTCGATGGGCTGGGCCTACTCGGCTTTCAGTCCGTCGTGACGCGCGATTATCCGGTGGTCTTTGCCACCCTCTACATCTTCTCGCTGCTCGGCCTCGTTATCGGGCTCGTGTCCGACCTCGCCTATATGTGGGTCGATCCACGTCTCGACTTTGAAAGCCGGGACATATGAACCTGTCGCCCATCAATCAAAGGCGGCTCGCCAATTTCCGCGCCAACAAGCGCGGCTGGTGGAGCTTCTGGATTTTTCTGGTCCTGTTCATCCTGACCTTGGGCGCAGAATTCATCGCCAATGACCGGCCCATCATCGTCTCCTACAAGGGCGAACTCATGGTGCCGGCGCTGGTGGATTATCCCGAGTCCAAATTCGGCGGCTTCTTTGCCACCACCAATTTCCGCGACCCGTTTATTGCCGAGGAAATCGAAGCCAATGGCTGGATGATCTGGCCGCCTGTGCGGTTCAGCTATCACACGGTCGACACCAATATAGCCTTTTCGGGCACCAATCCGCCTAGCTGGATGCTGACACGCGAACAGATTTGCCAGCGCTATCCCCTCGGCACCGAGGACCCCAATTGCGTGTCCGGCAATTATCACTATCTGGGCACCGATGACCGCGGCCGCGACGTGCTTGCCCGGCTGATCTACGGCTTCCGCATATCAATCCTTTTTGGCTTCGCCTTGACCATCGCCTCCTCGATTATCGGCGTCGGCGCTGGCGCCGTTCAGGGCTATTACGGCGGCTGGCTCGACCTCGTCGCCCAGCGGCTTATCGAAATCTGGACGTCGGTGCCCTCGCTTTATCTCTTGCTGATTATCTCCTCGGTCATTGCACCCAGCTTCTGGGTGTTGCTCGGCATTTTACTGCTGTTTTCCTGGGTCTCGCTGGTGGGTATTGTGCGCGCCGAATTTCTCCGGGCCCGCAATTTTGAATATGTGAATGCGGCCCGCGCTTTGGGCGTCTCCAATCGCACCATTATGTGGCGGCACCTGCTGCCCAATGCGATGGTCGCGACGCTCACCTTCATGCCCTTTATTCTCTCAGGCTCGGTGGCAACGCTCACCTCGCTCGACTTCCTCGGGTTCGGCTTGCCGCCCGGTTCTCCTTCGCTCGGTGAATTGCTGGCGCAGGGCAAAAACAATCTGCAGGCGCCGTGGCTGGGCCTCACCGGCTTTTTCACCATCGCCATTATCATGACCCTGCTGGTTTTTATCGGCGAGGCCGTGCGTGACGCCTTCGATCCGCGAAAGACGTTCCGATGAGCGCGATCCTGTCCGTCCGCGATCTCAACGTGCATTTCGGCCCGTTCGCGGCAGCAAAAAACATCGCCTTCGATATCGCACCCGGAGAAACACTCGCGCTTGTGGGCGAAAGCGGCTCGGGAAAATCCGTCACCGCCCTTTCGATGCTGAACCTGCTCCCGCCCGCCGCCAGCCTCTCCGGCTCAATCAAACTCGATGGGCAGGAACTGGTCGGCGCGCCCGACGCCACTCTGCGGCAAGTGCGCGGCAATCGCGTCGGCATGATCTTTCAGGAGCCGATGTCCTCGCTCAACCCGGTCCACACGATCGGGCGACAGGTGGGCGAAGTCGTCATGCTGCATCAGGGCCTACGCGCCAATGCAGCAAGGCAACGCGCAATCGAACTTCTGCAATCGGTCGGCCTGCCCGACCCCGCCAGACGGCTCGACGATTACCCGCATCAACTCTCCGGCGGCCAGCGTCAGCGCGTTATGATCGCCATGGCGCTCGCCAATGACCCGAAACTACTGATCGCCGACGAGCCGACCACGGCGCTCGACGTCACCGTGCAGGCGCAAATCCTCGCCCTGCTCAAAAGCCTGCAACAAAAGAACGGCATGGCCATGCTGTTCATCACCCATGATCTCGCCATTGTCCGCAATATCGCCGACCGTGTCTGCGTGATGACCACGGGCGAGGTCGTCGAAACGGGACCGGTCGAGACCATCTTCGCCAACCCACAGCACGATTACACAAAACATCTGCTCGCCACCGAACCACGCGGCGCACCACTGCCACCGCTGCCCAACGCTCCAACCATCGCAGAAGCCGAAGACCTCAAAGTCTGGTTCCCGATTAAACGCGGGCTATTCCGCCGTGTCGTCGGTCATATTCGCGCCGTCGATGGCGTCAGTCTTTCAATCAAAAAGGGTGAAACCCTCGGCGTCGTCGGCGAAAGCGGCTCGGGCAAATCCTCGCTTGGCTATGCCCTGCTTCGGCTCATTCCGTCCAAAGGCCGCATCGTCATCATGGGCCAATCCATTGATGACCGCTCATGGCGCGCATTACGGCCATTGCGCAAACATATGCAGATCGTCTTTCAGGACCCGTTCGGCTCGCTCAGCCCGCGCCTTTCGGTGAAAGAAATCGTCGAAGAGGGCCTGCGCGTACATCAGCCTCGCCTCAACGTCGCCCAGCGCGCGCAAAAGGTTGCCGCCGCATTGGTGGAGGTCGGGCTCGACCCCGAAACAGCCAACCGCTATCCGCACGAATTTTCCGGCGGTCAGCGCCAGCGCATCGCCATTGCCCGCGCATTGGTGCTGGAGCCTGACCTCATCGTGCTTGATGAGCCGACATCGGCGCTCGATGTCTCCATTCAGGCGCAGGTCATCGATCTGCTCCGCGCCGTCCAGCAAAAGCGCGGACTGTCCTATCTCTTTATCAGCCATGATCTGCGGGTCGTGCGTGCCCTAGCCCACCGCCTCATCGTCATGCGCGATGGCAAAGTGGTGGAGCAAGGCGATGCCGCGACCATTTTCGCCACCCCGCAGCAGGCTTACACGCGCCAACTTCTCGCCGCAGCGCTCAACATCAACGCCACCGAAAGCGTGAAGCCGGACACATTGCCCAAACCGGCAACAAACGACTAGATTCGCCCCGAACATTTCATGCGGAGCCGCAAAAAATGACGTTTCCGACCCGACTACCAGCCCTTGTCCTCTCCGCCATGGTGGCACTTGTGGCGCCCGTTTTCGCACAATCGCCGACCGGCGTCTGGAACCATGCGGACGCCTTGACCGACACTCCAAAATACCCGGAAGGCTTCACCCATTTTGATTATGTGAACCCCGAGGCCCCTAAAGGGGGAACAGTACGTATCGGCGCCAGCGGCGGCTTTGATACTTTCAATCCCATTCTGCCACAGGGTGAACCCGCTAACGGTCTTGGACTGGTTTATGAAACACTGCTGACCCCTTCGGCGGACGAGGTGAACACGTCCTACGGCCATCTCGCCGAGGCCATGAAAATCGCCGACGATTACGGCTCGGTCACGTTCCGCATGGACCCCGACGCGCGCTGGCATGACGGCGAACCGGTCACCGCCGAGGATGTGGTCTGGTCCTTTGAAAAAGTCACCGAGCTCAGCCCGCTCTATTCGCAATATTACGCCAATATCGTCAGCGCCGAAGTGACGGCGTCGGGCGAAGTCACTTTCACCTTCGACCAGACCGGCAATCGCGAATTGCCACATATTCTGGGTCAGTTGCTCGTGCTGCCACAACATTGGTGGGAAGGCACGGACGCCAATGGCAAGGCGCGAAATATTGCCGCCTCAACGCTGGAAGCGCCCATGGGCTCGGGCCCCTATGAATTGGAAAGCTTCGACGCGGGCCGCACCATCACCTATCAGCGCGTCGACGATTACTGGGCCAAGGACAAACCCACCCAGATCGGCACCAACAATTTCGACACCTACAGGATAGAATATTTCCGCGATGAAGCGGTCTGGTTTGAAGCCTTCAAGGGTGATCAGTTCGACTGGTGGAGTGAATACACAGCCCGGCGCTGGGCAACCGGCTTCGACTTCCCAGCCGTCGCCGACGGTCGCGTTGTACTGGAAACCTTCGAGGAGGATTTCAACGGCAGCGGCGAAATGACCGGGTTCATTCCCAATCAGCGCCGCGAAATATTCAAAGACGAACGCGTGCGCGAAGCACTCAACTATGCCTTTGATTTCGAAGAGCTAAATGCCACCGTTTTCTATGGAGAGTACAAGCGCATAGACAGCTTTTTCTACGGCCTGCCCTTCGCCTCATCCGGTCTGCCGGAAGGCCAAGAGCTGGAAATTCTCGAAAGCGTCCGCGATATGGTTCCGCCCTCGGTCTTCACCAAGCCCTATACCAATCCGGTCAATGGCGATCCGGCAAAACTGCGCAACAATCTACGCACGGCACTCAACCTGCTGAACGAGGCAGGCTACACGCTCGATGGCAATCGGCTGGTCGATGCCACTGGCCGGCAGCTCGCCTTTGAAATCCTGACGTTCCAGGCCACGTTGGAACCAGTATTGCAGAACCTGATCACCAATCTCGGACAGATCGGCGTAGCGGCGACCATGCGGGTTGTGGATAGGCCCCAATATATCAACCGCATCCGCAGCTTCGACTACGACATAATCTATTCGAGCTGGCCACAGTCTTTTTCGCCCGGCAATGAGCAGCGCGAATTCTTCGGCTCATCCAGCGTCGATCAGGAAGGGTCGATGAACCGTGCCGGCATTTCTGATCCGGGTGTAGATGCGCTGATCGAAAAACTGATTGTCGCCGACGATCGCGAGACTCAATTGGCAACGGTCAAGGCGCTGGATCGCGTTCTGTTGCACCACCACTACGTCGTACCGGGCTACGCTAATACCTATTCCCGCATCGCCCGCTGGAACCGCTTCAGCCGCCCCGAGACCCTGCCCGAATTCGGCAACGGTTTCCCAACCATCTGGTGGTGGGATGCAGAAAAGGCCGCGCAGACCGGCGGCGCCAGCGCGCAGTAAAATAACTTTCTTGCCTTCTCCCCTTGCGGGAGAAGGTGCCCCACAAGGGCGGATGACGGGACTGCTTGTCGCCCTTTCAATAAACACCGCGCTGCCCTCGAGCTTGACCCGAGGGCCAGCTAGGGAGCCACGCTTTTAATACTTTGCATGAGGCAAACGGCCCTCGGGTCAAGCCCGAGGGCAGTCTTGCGGTGGCGGATAGTTTGCAATTCAGCCAACCAAACTAGGCGCTGTCCTGCCGCAAGGACAAAGTCAAAAGACCCCGCCTTTAGTAATCCCGCTCGTAGAACACACCGATGCTGGAATTGCCGTCCTGCCCGGCAGCGCCCTTGATGGTCAGATCGTCGGTCACATTGAGATTGATCGTCACCTTGGACTGGCCATTGGCCCCGGCGGTTACACCCAGATAGACATTATCCTGAATATAGGTGCCCGCCTGCACGCCGACATTGCCCGCATCGTCGGTGACAATGTCGAGATCGGCGAGACCCGCCGCACCGCGCAGACTTTCAACCAGCCCGCCGCCACCACCGCCGCCAACCAGTTCGGCTGCCGCCGCCGCAAGCTGGGCCAGCTGGATTGGGGACAACTCGCCCATCGAGCGGTTGAATATCAACCGGCTCAGCACTTCATCCTGTGGCAATGCCGGATTGGAACTGAAGGTAATGTCCGGTGCCGAGGCGCGGCCAGAAACAATCACGAAGACCGTAATGCCATCGCCCTCTGTGCGGGCGACGAAATTGATCTGCGGATCAAGATCACCCAAGAGCGTCACGGTGCCGGTCTCGAAGGTGACCCGCCGACCCAAAATATCCAGACGTCCGCGCGTCAGCGAGAAGGCCCCAACCGGCTGCACCGCTGTAACCGGCCCCGTCAGCCGCACCGACCCGCCAACTTCCGCATCGAGCCCGCGCCCACGAATAAAGATCTGGTTGGGCGCATTCACATTGATATCAAGCAACAGATTAGGCCCGCTGCCAGACGTAGACATGCCCGTACGCTCATCAATCCGCGCACGATCCAGCGTCTGCTGCACCGGGGCAGGTGTGCGTCTGTGCTCGACATCGATCAGCTGCGCACCACCGCCCAGCCCTTCGGGCACAGCGATATTGGCCTGCTCGACCGTAATATTGCCCGCCAGCAGCGGTGAGCCCGTGAGATTCCCGGTGAGATTCAAGCCACCGGACAGCGTCGCGACGAACAGCGCACCATCGGCATAGCGGGCCGAATTGATATTCAGCGTCACATTGGCCGGCATACCGCCAGTCAGCCCGATCGTGCCCGAACCGGACACCGACCCGCCCGTGGCCAGATTGGCCGACAGACTCTCGATATTGGCCTGTGTACCATTGAGCGAAATCCGCCCGTTAATATCGGTCAGCCGCAGATTAAGCTCGGGATCGACATAGCCCGCGCCGCTGGTCGAGACAGACCCGGCAAACTGCGGAGAGGTCAGAGACCCGCTGACACGCGCGTCAAAAGCTGCCGTGCCGGAAACCTGTCCGCCGCGATCAGCGACAAACTGATTGGCCAGCGCCAGCGGGGCCGAGCCATTGAGCGTCAGTGCCACGCCCGGACCAGAAAGCGGCACACGGCCCGAGCCGGTTACCGAAAGCCCGCCGCTGCCATTAGCGGTCAAGCTATCCAGCGCGACGACCTGCCCCGCATAGGAACCATTGGCCGAAACCGACAGGGGCGCGATACCAAACGGCGCAATGGCGCTGGCATTGATACCATTAGCCCGAACCTCGTAGGCCACAGCCGGATCGGAAGCAGCGCCGGAAATCGTCGCACGCCCATTCACCGTTCCGGCGAGGCCAAGGCCGGGGACAATGGCATTGGCGATGTTCAGGGGCAGATCGGCAATATCGACGACCATATTAAGCGCAGTGCCCGCCGTACCGCTGGCCGTGATGCTGCCCGAGCCGACATTGAACCGCACGGCATCAAGCGCCACGCTATCACCCTGCACAGCAATCGCGATGGGATTGGCGAGGCGCGCGGAAAGAGCGCCCTGCACCAGATTGGCGCGATCCAGCGCCAGACGATACCCGCCATCAACGGGGCTGAGCGATCCGGCAACAGCGACGCCCGTGCCAGTGGCAAGAGCCGCCTGCGCATCAAAGCTGGTCGTATTGCCACTCTGGCTAGCCGTAGCATTGAGCGTGTTGACCGTCACACCACCCGCAACGACCGCACTTGCCGTCGCCGTGCCATTGACCACCGGCACTCCGAACAGATCGGCCAGACCCGCTGAAATATCGGCGCGGCCAATGCGAATGTCGTTAATGCGCAGATTGGCGGCGTTGGCGGTGATGCCAGCGCCCTGCAGACCATCCTGGGGCGTCAACTCGATGGCGGCGTTGAGCGCGCCTGACGCATCGGTCAACAGTAGCGCCGCAGCCAAAGACACATCAGGCGCTGCCACATCAAGACGACCATCAACAAGGCCGGTTTCCACCAGCCGCGTCAGATTGCCTGAAACCCGCGTGCCAGCAATCTCGAACCCGATGCCGGAGAGCACCTGCTGGTCCGCCGTGGTGGCAAAGCGCGTATTAAGCGTCGCACGGTGACCGTCCAGCATGGCCGAGCCGGTGACATCACCATTGATTTCCCCATTGATCAGATTGGCCGCAACACCCACCTGCGCATCGCGCAAATTGTAGTCACCCAGCCGCCCCGAAACCACATTGCCATTCAGCGCCAGCACCAGCGGCGCATCGACGGCATCCGATTTGGCCGATCCCCGCACAGCCAGCGCCCCGCTCGCCTGTTCGGAAATCAGCCCAAGATCGACCAGATCGAGCGCGATATTGAAATCCGATGTTTCGCTGGCAAAGCTGCCATCGGCGGTGAACTGCACCTGATTATTGGCAATGGTGAAGTCGTTTGCGCTGATCCCCGCCGTGGTGCGCGCCAATTGCCCGGATAGCGAGACGTCGCCTTCGAGCAAGGCATCAGCAACGGGGTCATCCACGGCCAGACTGCGCCCGGTGCCATCGAAGGTGAGATCAAAACCGCCACTCAGCGGCATGATGCGGCCCATTGCAGTCAGATCGAGCCCACCGCTCAATGCACGCCCGGCAATGCCCGAAAACGGCGCAATAGAGCCGGTTTCCACATCGATACGACCATCGAAATCCGTGCCGTTGATCAGACCGGACATGCCAAGGCTAAGAGCCTCGCCGACAATGCGGAATTCCGCCAGCTCAATCGGCTCGCCTGCATTCCACAGCCCGGCAATACCCAGCCCAACGCTGTCGCCCAAAGCCGCTTCGACACCGGGATCGGCAGTGATCCCAGCCAGCGTGCCATCGCCGTTAAATGTCACCATGCGGGTGGCCGGATTGTCCAGATCGCGGGCCACGCCACCGATTGCAAGCCCGAAAGTCTGCGCAGCAAAGCCGTCGGTTTCAAATCCAGCAATATCGAAGCCGGCCTGCCATTCATCGCTGGCCCCGGTGCCGAACTGCACCGACAAATCAGCCGATTGCACACGCGTTGAATTGCCCGCCACCGGCAGCGTCACTAGGGTGCCCGATGGATCGGCGATCTTTGCTGTCAGGTCCAGACGCGACAGAAAATTGTCGGCGGTCGTTGCCGCATTGGCCGACAGATCAAGCTGCCCGCCGCTCAGGGTCAGGCTGGAAATCTCCATACCGCCCGCATCGCGCAGCAACGCGTTGGCCGTCAGCCGTGTTTCCGCGCCAAAGAAGGGCCGATAGGGTTCGGCAATCAGCGTCGAAAGCGGTCCGCCTAGATCGGCATTGATCGAAAATCCGTCCGCACCCTGCGCAATCTGCGCTGTGCCGGCCAAAGCCTCACTGTCATTGGCAAGCAGCCGCATCTGCGCCGTGAGGTCGGACACCGGTCCCTCTCCGTCCAGCGTCAGCGTCATGGCCGGGCGGTTTTCGATATTGAGCAGATTGGCGATCACGCCATTGGGCGGCTCGACCAGCGAAAGGCCAAGATCGACACTATTGCCCTCACGCCGATAGGCAATATCGAGGTCCAGCGTCCCACCGGGGCCATCCAGGCGCTCAATGTCGAGCACGGCATCGAGATTGCCGCCCTCCAGCGTCATCGAACCGGCAAGCGAGATTTCCGAGCCCAGCCCAAACACGCCTTCGCCGAACGTGACGCTGGGCACCGCCAATTCACCAAGCTGTATGGCGACTGGAAATTCGGGGATTTCCAACGTCCCCGCTTCGGGCGGCGGCAGATCGACCGCGCCTTCGACCGGAATGGCATTGCGGATATATTCAATGGAGTCGGCGCGCAGCGAATTGACTTCAAGCCGCCCCAGGAAAAGCGCGGCCTGGTTCCAGTTGAGGCTGGCATTATTGACCCGCAGCCACACCCCTTCAGCGTCCGAAATGGTGATCTGGCGGATCGAAACGTCCGAACCCAGAACGCCGTCGATATTGGACAGCCGGATTTGCCGTTCCGGCGTCGAGAGACGGTCCTGAACGAAGCTGGTCAGCCAGTCCTTCTGCTCTTCATTATTCATATCCTGCGCGACAAGCGCGACAGGAACGGCAGCGGAGCCAAGCAGCAGGGCTGCGACGATCAGAGTCTTGCGGGAGGGTTTACGCATCAGAATGCCTGCCCGATACCGGCATAGATCGCATAGTCCGGATCGCCCGCGCGTTTATTGATCGGCACCGCCACATCAAGCCGCAATGGTCCCAGCCCCGTATAATAGCGCACGCCCAGCCCTGCCCCCAGCCGCAGGTCCTCAATCCCGGGGAAGACGTCCGCCGCGACGTAACCGCCATCGAGGAAACCGACGATCCCGATGTCCTCGGTGACCTTGGCCCGCGCTTCCAGCGATGCTTCGAGCAGATAGCGCCCGCCGGTCACCGTGCCCGAGCCATCATCGACGCCGATGGACTTGAACCCATAGCCGCGCACCGATCCGCCGCCGCCGGCAAAAAACAGTTTGTCCGGCGGAATTTCATTGAGATCGGGCCCGAGCAGCGCTCCGCCCTTAAACCGCCCGGCCAGCACGAACGGATCGTTCTCGCCAAAGCCGAAATAGGTCCGCGCCTCGGCCTCGATCTTGAGGCCGGTATTGCCATAGATGAAATCGTAATAGGGTTCGATATTGCCCGAAGCATACCAGCCTTCGGTCGGATCGACCGAGGAATCGCGGCCATCGAAAATCACTCCGGCATAGACGCCTGCCGTGGCAAAGTCGCGGGTACCGAAATCATCCTCGAACTGAGAGATTTTGAAATTGGTGCCGCCATTAAAGGTCAGCTCGTCCGAGAAGAACCATGACAGGCCAACCCGCCCTGACACCGACGTTTCCAGATAGGTCGGATAGGCGTTGCGCTCTGCCGAAACGGCGGCAATCAGGTCCACGTCCGGGTGATAAAAGCCCGGCTTGGTAAACGTGCCACCGGCGAAATAATCGAACTCGGCGGTGTTCACCGGAAAGGCGATGCTGGCGATGCGCGCATCGAGCCGCAGCCGTTCGGCCTGCCCGAACAGGTTACGCCAGAGGTGATAGCCTTCCAGCCCTAGCCCATCGACAGTGGAGAAGGTCGCGCCCGCGCCAAAGCGGCGTCCCGGCAACTCCTCGACAATCAGTTCATACGGCAACAGCCCGTCGGCTCCGATATCCTGCGCCGCCTCAAGCCGCGCCGAACGGAACACTTCCAGCCGATCGAGCCGTTTTTGCGCGCGGCGCACATCATCTGGATCAAATTCCTGACCCACCGCAAGCCCGGTCTGCTGCGCCACGAAGTCCGGATTCATGTCGCGCGTGCCGCTGACCGCAATCGGCCCGAAAGCGGCGTGCCGCCCCGGATTGACGGTGATGGTCGCATCGACCGTATTTGTCGCGTGGTCGGCCACCACATCGCGCGAGACGATTTCAGCCTTGGCATAGCCAAGCTGCCGCCACGCTTCGAGGGCCAATTGCTCGGCCCGCAGGATAACTGCGGAGCGCGCCACCTCACCCGTCCCAAACCCGCGCATCACCGGCAGATCGACCTGATCGTCGGGATCATCGGTCGGCGGCGCCTGATTGGCGATATTAACATTGGCGAAGTGAAACAGCGGCCCGGCACTGACGGCAATGGTCACATCCACCGGGTCAGGCAATCTGGTGTCCGGCGCCAGATTAGAGGCTTCCACCCCGCCGATGCGAATACTCACCGCGCCGCCATAATGACCCTCGCCATAAAGGGCCGCGAGCAGCCGACGATAATCGCCCCGCGCCTTGGCAATCAGCCCCGCAGCACCGGATGCCGGTTCGGCCTCATCGGCCAGCAGCGAAGAGGCATTGCGCAGCGCCGTTTCGACCGAACCACCATCGCTTGAGGTGAAGGTGACGAAATAATTCTGCGGATCGACGATTACCGATTCCGCATCGATATCGGATTGATCGTCGAAGAATTTGATGCCGAACAGCTCGAAGGCATGCACTGAAACGCTGGGCACGGCAGCAATTGCCATGGCCAGACACAGGGCGCCAACACTCGATACAAGACGCACGCTTCGCAGTGTACTATCCGCCCTTTTACGCTTCAACCAAACCGGGCCAAAGCCAACTTTGCATGTTGGGCGGAAAGATTCCGTTAAGCCTTCACGCCCCCGACAAGCCCTCGCCCAAAAGGCGAAGATTTTGAGGCGAGTTTAGGGCGGTCATTCCAGAACGACCACCCTCGGAGGAAAATTTGATGTGCGTTGTGGCCCCTATCGTTGCCAATGAGCAACGCCTTGCTATTCCCGCGCCAGCGCTTCTACTGGATCGAGCCGCGCCGCCGAGCGAGCAGGCATGAAGCCAAAGACAACACCGATAAGACTGGCCGAGACAATCGCGATCATGATCGACTCTGCGGAATAGGCCAGCCGCGCACCCGGCACGATCGTCGTGAGCCCATAGCCCAGCGCAAAACTCAGCGCCACGCCCGCTGCCCCACCCGCAAAACACACCAGCACGGCTTCGATCAGGAATTGCCGCAGAATGTCGCTGCGCCTGGCGCCCACCGCCATGCGAATACCAATTTCCTTGGTCCGCTCGCTCACCGAAACCAGCATGATGTTCATCACCCCGATGCCGCCGACCACCAGCGAGATGACGGCAATCGTAGAGATAAGCAGGGTCAGCGTTGCAGATGTCGATTCGATGGTTTCGCGGATCGTTGCCGTATTCTGCAGAAAGAAGTCTTCCGTGCCGCCATGCAGGCGCAGCATCAACTCGGAAATCTCGGCCTCCGCCCGTGCCATGTCGTAATCATCAGCAACCCGCACCGAAATACCATTGAGCCAGGATTGTCCTAGAATACGGCTCATCGCGGCGGTGTAAGGCAGATAGATCTGCGGATTATTGCTACCGAAGCCAAAGCCCGTCTCGTTGGCAACAACGCCAACCACGCGCACCGGCACACGCCCCAGCATGATCACCTTTCCAAGCGGGTCATCGCCATTGGCAAAGATCGCGTCGACCGCATTCTGATCGATCACCGCCTCCTGCGCCATATTCTCGATACTGCCCGCGCTGAAAGTCGTGCCCGCCGTGAAGTTGCGCCCCGTCACCTGAAAATAGTCGGCACCGGCGCCGGTGATCGAGGCATTGGTCGCCGTATTGCGGTAAAGCACCGTCGCGCTGGCCGAAACCTGGGGCGTCACGCTATCGGCATAGGGCTGGCTGGCTAGCGCATCGGCATCGCTTGGTCTCAGCGTCCGCACGCGGCCCGAACGCATGTCGCCAAATCCGCGCCCCGGATAGACATTGATGGTATTGGTGCCAATCGAGGCGATATTTTCGAGCACTTCCTGCTGACTGCCCTGCCCCAACGCCACCACCGACACCACCGAAGCAATGCCGATAATGATGCCGAGCATGGTAAGGAAGGTGCGCAGTTTATGCGCGCCCATGGCCCTCAAGGCCATCCGCAGCGCTTCCATAGTGCGGTCAAGACCGCGCCGCCAGCTCGCGGCAACGCGCATCTGCGCCTTAGGCTGTTCGGTTCGGCTCGGCTCCACATTGTGCCGGTCGGTGATGATTTCGCCATCGGCAATCTCGATCACACGCTCGCATTGCGCCGCGATCTGCGGATCGTGTGTCACGATGATGATGGTCTGTCCATCGGCGTGCAATTCCCTGAGCAGGGCCATCAATTCCTTGCCAGAACGGGAATCGAGCGCCCCGGTCGGTTCGTCAGCCAGGATCACCTCGCCGCCATTCATCAGCGCCCTGGCCACGCTGACGCGTTGCTGCTGTCCGCCCGAAAGCGCATTGGGCCGATGGCTCAGCCGCTCGCCCAGACCAAGCCGACTGAGCAGGTCGATTGCCCGCTGCCGGCGCACCGCGCCATCGGCACCAGCATAGACCGCAGGCACTTCGACATTCTCGACCGCATCGAGATCGGGCAGAAGTTGATAGCGCTGGAAGATGAAACCGAAATGCTCGCGGCGTAACGCTGCCAGTTCATCGGCATCGAGCTTACTGACCTCGCGCCCGGCAAATTTATACGTGCCCTCGCTGGCCCGGTCGAGACAGCCCAGAATATTCATCAGCGTCGACTTGCCAGAGCCGGACTGGCCGATGATCGCGACCATTTCGCCGCGATGAATATCGAGATCGACGCCCTTGAGCACGGCAACGCTCTCGCCTCCCGCCTGAAACCGGCGAACCAGACCTTTGAGGGAAATGATGGGATCGCTCATGCCGCTCCCCCAATCAGAACATCATGCCCGGGCCACCCATACGGCGTCCACCTGCACCACTCGCGCCAAATCGCGCACCCGTATCGTTGACCACCAGATCACCCTCATCGAGCCCGGAAAGGATTTCCGCAGTGACGTTATTATTCAGACCGATTGCGATCTCGGCGGGCCGGCGTTGCTCGGTAGCCGGTTCGTAAACCGAAACCATCACCTTGCCGTCGGGGCCGGTGCTCGACACCAGACCGGACGGAAGGACCAGCACATTCTTTGCTTCGGCGAGCACGATTGTTACCGATGCCGTCATGGAAATGCGCAGCCGGTGGTCGGGGTTGGGCACCTCGAACAAACCGTTATAATAAACAGCACTGCCTGCCGAACTGCTTTCGCTAGAAATGGAAGTTGGAGCGGGCTCGACCTCGCGCAACGTGGCTTGGATCTGGTTGTCCGGTTCACCCAGAATGGTGAAATAGACTCGCTGGCCGGCCTCAACCTTGACCACATCGGCTTCAGAAATTTCCGCGCGGATCACCATAGTGTCGAGATTGGCGATCTTGGCGACTGTTGGCGTCGCCGAATTGGCATTGAGCGTCTGGCCTTCCGAAACGCTGAGGGAAACTACGGTGCCGTCATTGGGCGCAACAATTTGCGTTCGTGCCAGATCAAGCTTTGCCGCATCGACTTTCAACTCGGCCTCGGCAATCTGTGCGTCGAGCTGATCGATCTGCGCCTTTGCCTGATCCACTGCCAATTGGGCCGTTTCCAGATCGGTGACAGACACAAGGCTATTGGCATTCAATTGCTGCTGACGCGCCAGGGTCGCTTCCGTGCGGGTAAGGTTGGCTTCCTGATTGCGCCTCTGCGCGGCGATACCCGCAATAGCCGCCTCTGCCGATTTGACGGCATTTTCCTGATTAAGGCTGTCGATCTCGATCAGAAGATCGCCGCGCTTCACCTGATCGCCTAGCGCCACATGCACCGCTTTCACAGTGCCTGAAACTTCCGCGCCCACGCTCACAAGTGAACTGGCTTCAAGAACGCCAGACGCCAGCACATTGGTCTCGATATCGCCGCGCGTCACAGCCACCGTGTTGGGCGCACTCTGCGCCTGTGTCTGGCCGACGAAATAGTACCAGCCAGCAGCAACAACACCGGCAAGAATAATCAGGACCAACAGGACTTTGGCAAAACGCTTCACGAACCAACCTCGAACGGGGAAACCGGTGTCACCCTATACAAGAGGAGTGCGCGAAGCACCTTAGCTCTCGTTAGGCCGGATTAAACTTTGGAAAGGTTGACGCAGACAATGCTGGCGGTCCACCCTGCATCACCGCCTCCCAAATCACCTTTTCAGGACTGATCATGTACCCGCTGCTCGATCCCAGCCGCTTTGTTGTCTTCATCACCGGCGCCACGTCGGGCTTCGGCGCCGCCGCCGCGCGCCGCTACGTCGCCGCCGGGGGCAAGGTGATCGCAACGGGCCGCCGCGAGGATCGGCTGGTCGAGCTGCGCGATGAGCTGGGGCACGACAATTGCCACATCATCCCGCTCGACGTGCGCGACCGTGCTGCGATGGAAGCAGCAATCGCCGCCATTCCCGCGCCATTCGATGCCATCAATATCGTACTGGCCAATGCCGGGCTCGCCCTGGGCCTGCAACCGGCGGCAGAAGCCGATCTTGATGACTGGCAGACGATGATCGACACCAATATTTCAGGCATGGTCTATACGGTGCGCCTGCTGCTGCCCGGCCTGATCGCGCGCGGCGGTGGCCATGTTGTCACCCTCGGTTCGGTGGCAGGTGAATTTGCCTATCCCGGCGGCTCGGTCTATGCGGCCACCAAGGCTTTCGTGAAGCATTTCGCCCTCGCCATCCGCTCGGATCTGCAGGGCAAGAATGTCCGCGTCACCGACATCGAACCCGGCCTTACCGAAACCGAATTCTCCCTCGTTCGCTTCAAGGGCGACGAAGGCAAGGCTGGCAATGTCTATTCGGGCGCCAAGCCCATGAATGCCGACGACATCGCCGAATCCATCTTCTGGGCAACCTCGCTGCCCGAGCACGTTAACATCAACAAAATCCAGTTGATGGCAACAACGCAGGCGATCGGCTCCTTCGATATTTACCGTGGCAAGTAAGCCTAAGTCTGACAGAGACTTGCGGCGCGCGATAATTTGGCACTTTAGTGCTGCATGGTTCGCTCGCCGCTTTTATCACCACTGATCATTGCGTTCGTCGCTGCCATCGCAGCGATGACTGGCGGCCTGACACTGTGGCTGGCGGGCAATACACCATGGCTGGGCGCATCGCTTGTCCCGACAGACGAAATTGTCATCGTCGAGCGCGGCGTTCTCGACCCCGACAACGATGTGGTTCTGGAAGGCATAGGTGCGGTCGCGGAGCAGCCAATAGGGGTCACCGCCCTCGATCTGCTTGCCGAACCGGACACGCTTGCCACCTTTGCCGAACTCAACGCCTTCTATGCCCGACAGGATCAGCTGTTCGCACTCCTTCAGGAGCCGCAGCTCGACCTTTACGTTGCCGCCCCGGGTGAAGAACCTGTCATCCTCTCCGCCGTCCCGCACTTGCGGCCATATTGGTCGCTGCCGCCCAGTTTCTGGATTCAATTCGTTACCGGCATCATCAGCGCGCTGATTGCCGGTTGGGTCTGGGCACTACGCCCCCGCCAATTGGCGCCGTCTCTTTTTGCACTGTCCGGCCTTGGCGTCCTGCTCGTCACCATGACCTCGGCCTACTACGCCCATCGCGGCCTCGCCCTACCCGGCCCCGCCTATTCCCGGCTGCTGCCTATCAATCATTTCGGCATCGCCCTTTTCGGCGGCAGCCTGATCGGCCTGTTCCTGATCTATCCGCGACAGATCGTGCAGAAACGGTGGCTCTGGCTCATCCCCGCACTCCTCCTGCCCCTGTTTCTTGCCGACACGTTCCAGATTCTGACAGAAGCCACCCAGTTCGGCGTGACCACGCTGGTCATGACGATTGCGATTCTCGGCCTGATCATCGCGCAATATTGGGCCACTCGGCACGCCCCAGCAGACAGGGCAGTGCTCGGCTGGCTCGGGCTTTCGGTCGCATTCGCCATTTCCGTCTTCTCTTTTCTCTCACTGGCCCCCGACCTGCTCGGCTTCAACAGCCCACTTTCTCAGCACTATGCGGCGGGCGCCATCATCATCATCTATGTCGGGCTCGCGCTCGGCCTGCGCCGCTATCGCCTGTTCGAGCTGGGCGAGTGGGCCTACCGCATTCTCTACTACACCCTTGGCGCATTCCTGTTGCTGGCGCTGGATGCGGCGCTGATTGCCGGGCTCAATCTCGAACTCGCACCCGCTCTCGCCATCTCGCTGCTGCTCGTGGCCCTGCTCTACCTGCCCTTGCGCGACTGGCTCTGGCAGCGGTTGTTCACCCGCAACCGCATCGGCCAGCATGAACTCTTTTCCGAGGCGATGGACGTTGCTTTCGCCCCAAGTGCCGAGGAAAGCGCCAAGCGCTGGCGCAATCTGCTCACACGACTGTTCGACCCGCTTGAGGTTGTCGAAACCGACTCCATGATAACGACACCAGCGATTACCCAAGAGGGCCTGCAACTGGACCTTCCGCCCGTCGCAGGCGCGCCCAGTATCAGCCTGCGCTATCCGTTCGGCGGAACCGGTCTTTTCCAGCCCGATCATCGCACCTTGGCGGCAAATCTGGTGACCCTCACAGAGCGCGCCGAAGAAAGCCGTCAGGCCTATATGCGCGGCGTGGGCGAAGAGCGCCGCCGTATGGCGCGAGACCTGCACGACGACGTCGGCGCCCGCCTGCTAACCGGCCTCCACACAGCCGATGAGCGCACCCGCCCCACCCTGCAAGCCGCTCTCGGCGATATTCGCGCCATCGTTTCGGGTCTGGCCGGAGAAGAAGCGGAACTCGACCGCGTTCTAGCCCAGATGCGCCACGAAGCGGCCCGGCGACTGGAAGCTGCGGGCATCGAGTTTGATTGCCCCCTGCCAGAAGCCGATCTACCCCAGATCCGGCTGGACTATCGCGTGCACAAGGCGATCACCTCGTCAGTGCGCGAGATTGTCTCCAATGTCATTCGCCACGCCGAGGCCAGAACCCTCACGGTGAACGCTCGATTGACGGAAAACACCCTCACACTGGGCTTTCACGACGATGGTAAAGGCATGCCTCAAAATGCCGTTGCCGGTGAAAGCCAGGGCTATGGCCTCAAAAGCCTGCGCCAGCGCGTTGCCGATCTGGGCGGCACGATTATCATCGGCAATGGTCAGGGCACGACCATCACCCTGTCCCTGCCGCTCGCCCTCAACCAGCGCCCCCCGGAAGAGGGGGTGAACTCGTTTGGGGCCGGTCTAAACTCTGCGCCATGAGCACACCAGTAACAGACAATCCACGCCGCTGCCTGCTGATCGAAGACCAGCCGACAACGCGCGACTGGATGCTGGGTGTATTGGCCAGCGCCTTCCCCAACGTTGAAGTCACCAGCGTCGGCTCGCTCAAGGCTGCCAATGCCTTTCTGGATCAGCACGGCGCCGGGCTCTGGCTTGTCATGATCGATCTGGGCCTGCCCGATGGCAACGGCATCGACATTGTCAGACGTCTTCAGAGCCAGTTTCCGAACGTTCTGCCTGTCGTGGCCACGATCTACGATGACGACGCCCATCTCTTCGACGCCATTGCTGCTGGCGCACGCGGCTATGTGCTCAAGGACGAAGAAGCCAGCCTGCTTGTCGGCTATCTGCAACGCATCGAACGGGGCGAACCTCCGCTATCGCCGTCCATCGCCCTGCGCATACTCAGCCATTTCCAGGCCCCCAAATCGCGGCCCACAGATGGCGCCGGGTTAAGTCCGCGCGAAACCGAGGTGCTAACCCTGCTGGCGCGCGGCCTGACTGTCGCCGAAGCCGCAAAGCGTCTTGGCCTGCAACCGCAGACCGTGGCCTCCTATGTCAAGGTGATTTACCAAAAGCTCTGTGTCACCAGCCGAGCAGAAGCCACCAGAGAAGCCATCCGGCGCGGACTGGCCTGATCCCCCGATACTGGGACCTTTGCTGCCAGACATTTGCCGTCAAGCCGCCTCCACCACCGGGCTGCCCTCGGGCTCGACCCGAGGGCCGTTCGCCTCATGCAAAACCCTCAAAATCTGGGCTCCCCTACAGGCCCTCGGGTCAAGCCCGAGGGCAGCGCGGCGTATGTTGCCCAAAGCAGCATTCACCACCACAAACACTCCCCCCGATCCGGGGCTGCTCGCCGCAAAGCCGCGTCTTAACCTCACCAGCAATGGAGGATCGTCATGAAATCGCGCCGCATGCTGCCCGTCCTGTTCACCATCGGTCTGGCCGTGGTCCTGTTCCTGCCCGGCGATACCTTTGCCGAACCGCTCTACATCGAGGATCTCGACACGACCTGCATCGCCACCCAGCTCGAAAACTGCATCGTGCTGACCTCGGGCCGCCTCAACAATGATGTCGGGGAAGATGGCGCGCCTCTTTTCGCCTGGCAGACGCAGTCGGGCTATACCGATGTTGACGGCATAAGCGGGGGCTTCGTCCTGCTCGAATATCTGGACGACCACTGGGCCCTGTTCGACAGCGGCTTTGACGCCTACCGCTTCGAGCCGCCGCGTCTGGCCGCCGAACAGACCCTATTGCATATCCCCGGCTATACAGGCGGCACCGGCGCCTACAATACAGATCGCCTCTATGTCTGGGGCGATACGGATGCTGCCGTTTACAAGCAAGACTGGACCCGCATCGACACCGAAAGCTGGCGCGACAACATCGCCTCAAAGCTGCCCAAGGACACCGAAATCTGGAAAGGCGTGGATTTCAATTTCTCCGACTTCTTCTATGGCGAACTAAGCGCCCAGACCCCACTCTGGCGACCCGACGACGGCAATTGCTGCCCGAGTGGCGGCTGGGCCGTCATTCATTTCGAAATCGAGGACAAACGACTCGTCGCCACGCGCCTCGATCTGTTGCCGCCGCACTGAGACAGAACGCCAATCCATGCCCTCACTGCATGGCCGTTTCGCAACTTTGTGCTGGCACTTCGCGTGCTGAGGACTATGGTGGCCACCAAAGTTGAGACTATGCCCATGCCCCGAGCTCCTGACGCGATCACCCGCAACCTTTGGCACGTCGTCGCGGCCATCGATGAACTGCCCGTAGGCTTCGTCGAAACCACGCTCCTGCTCGATACGCGCCTCGCTCTGACACGCGGCACCGATGGCGAGCCCGTCGTCTGGCTGCGCGGCAGCGAAGACAATGGCGATGAAATCCACGCCGAAGACGTTCTGGATCGCCTGCCGGTAAAGACAGCCTATGGCTATGTCTGGACCTGCCTCGGCACGCCCGATGCGGAGCTGTTCCCCATCCCCGAATTTGCCGAACCCGACCGCAAGAATATGAGCTGCGGCTCCATCGGCATTCACGTCTCGGCCCCGCGCGCCGTCGAAAATTTCCTCGATATGGGCCACTTCCCTTATGTCCACACCGACATTCTGGGCGCCGAGCCCCATACCGAGGTCAAGGAATACGACGTCGAAGTCTCCGAAGAGCGTGACGAGGTTCTGGCCACCAAATGCAAATTCATCCAGCCGCGCGCCGCAAAGTCGGCAACCGGCGCGATGGAAGTCGAATATGTTTATCGCGTGCCCCATCCCTTCTGCTCGGTGCTCTATAAATCCTGCCCCGAAGACGAGAGCCGCCGCGACGTTATCGGCATTTTCCTCCAGCCCATGACCGAAGAAACCTGCCGCGCGCACCTCCTCCAATCCATGGTCGACTCCTATTCGACCATCAAGGAATTGCGCCGCTTCCAGCAGACCATTTTCGGCCAGGACAAGCCGATCCTCGAAAACCAGTATCCCAAGAAGCTACCGCTCGACCCGCGTGCCGAAACTCCGATCCGCGCCGATAAAAGCGCCATCGCCTATCGCCGCTGGCTGAGCCAGAAAGGGATTACCTATGGGGTTATTCCGCTAGCCTCTTAGTATCTCGCTGGGTCATTCCCGCGAAGAGTAAGTTTGAAACTGCCCCGTACGCCAGGGCGGTTGTAAATCCTGATTTTGGCCGTGGCGCGGTCAGACTTTGGATCTGATCGACATGCCCCTGTCCCTCGCAGACCCCACCTGGTATCCCATCGCGTCAAGCGAAGACCTGCCGTTCCGCCACGTCTATCAGGGCCAGTTGCTGGGCCGCGAACTCGCCGTCTGGCGCGCCGATGATGGCAATGTGAACGTCTGGGAAAACCGCTGCCTCCATCGCGGCGTACGTCTCTCCATCGGCATCAATGAGGGGCAGGAACTCAAGTGCCAGTATCATGGCTGGCGCTATGCCAACCAATCGGCTGGCTGCACCTATATTCCGGCCCACCCTGCCGATGCACCGGCCCGCCGCATCGAAAACCGCAAATATCCCATCCGCGAAGCCTATGGCCTCGTCTGGTCTGCCGCCAATGACGATCAGCCCTTCCGCCCCTTTCCCGGAGCCGAAGGCCACGACTGGTTCGCCTTGCGTCCCATGCCGGTCAATACCACCCCCGAAGATGTCGTCGCCGGTCTCGCCCGCTTCGCCCCCGATGACCAGCCTGCCGATCTTTGGCCGGGCCTGGCCGTCAGGCTCGGCAGTGCGGTGTTTTTCGTGCAGCCTGTCGACGCGGACCGCGCCGTTATCCGCGGCCTCCTGCCCGAAACACCCGTCGATGAAGTGACGACGCTCCGCCATTATAATGAAATGCTGACCAAGCTGCGCGACCGGCTGGAAAAAGCCGCTGCCCGCAAGCCTGCGCCCGCGCCTTTGACTCCGGTTTATGAAAAGGTCTCGGCAGAGCTGTCCACCATGCCGGATATTGCCGTTCCGCGCGGCAATACGTTCAATGTCGTGGTCAAGCGGAAGTGGCAGAATGCCGATGGCGTCATCAGCTTTGAATTTGCCGACCGCGACGGCAGGCACCTCCCCACCTTCCAGCCTGGCGCGCATATTGACGTGCACCTGCCTAATGGCCTCGTGCGCCAATATTCGCTGACCAACGGCCCCGGCGACCTGATGAGCTACATCATCGGCGTCAAGCAGGAGAGTGCCAGCAAGGGCGGCTCAAAGGTACTGGTGGAAAGCGTGCGCGAAGGCGATGTGCTGGCTATTTCCGAGCCACGCAACAATTTCCCCCTGCGCCGCGACGCAACGCGCACCGTGCTGATCGCCGGAGGCATCGGCATCACGCCCCTGCTCTCAATGGCGCGCTTCCTCGACAAGTCGAGCCTCAATTACGAGCTGCATTACTTCACGCGCAACGAAGACAGCGCCGCCTTCTCCAGCGAACTGAGCGTGCTGCACGGCAATATCGAAAAGCACATCGGCATGGCGCGAGACGCCATCAAGGCCAAGGTCGCTGCCGTGCTCGGCCCCTACCAGTTCGCCAACCACGTCTATATCTGCGGGCCCGGCGCCATGCTCGAAATGGTGCAGGAAGTAGCCGCCTCGCTCGGCTGGCCCGACGAAGGCGTGCATTTCGAATATTTCCAGAACGACAAGGTCATCGACAGCTCCAGCGCCTTCGATGTGGAACTGGCCCGCTCGGCCATGACGCTGCATGTACCCGCTGGCAAGACCATTCTCGAAACCATGCGCGAGGCGGGCCTCACCGTCCCCTCGTCCTGCGAACAGGGCGCCTGTGGCACCTGCCTCACCACCGTCATCGAAGGCGAGGTCGACCATCAGGACGTCTATCTCAACAAGACGGAAAAGGCCTCGAACACCTGCATGATGACCTGCGTCAGCCGCGCAAAGTCGGCCCGTCTGGTGCTAGATATTTAAGCCATGACCATCACACTTCACGACTTCGAACTCTCCGGCAATTGCTACAAGCTGCGCTTGCTGATGAGCATTCTCAATCTGCCCTTCGACATCGTGCCGGTGGATTTCTTCCCCGGCCGCGAGCACAAGTCTGACGCCTTCCTGAGGCTCAACCCCTTCGGCCAATTGCCGGTGCTTCAGGATGGCGATCTGACCCTCTCGGATTCCGGCGCCATCCTCGCCTATCTCGCCAAAAAATATGACGCCTCCGGCCTCTGGTTCCCCGACGATCCGGCCATCACCGCAGAAATCCTGCGTTGGCATGCCGTGGCCGACGACATCACAGCCACCTCATCCGCCGCGCGTCTGGCGCTTGGCTATGGCTATGATTTCGACATCGAAAAGAGCCAGAAGGGCGCGCATCGCATTTTCCGCATTATGGACGAGCATCTCTGGTTCGGCGAAAAGGAGGGGCGCGACTGGCTCTGCTCGCCCGCCCATCCCACGACAGCCGACATTGCCTGCTTTCCCTATGTGATGCTGTCCGAAGAAGGCGGCATTTCCCGGCAGGATTATCCGGCCCTGCGCCGCTGGACCGACCGCGTTCGCCGCGTTCCCGGCTTCACCGTCATGTCCGGCATTTTCCCTGCCGGGCCCGCAAAAGCGGAATGAAAAAGGGCGCCTTTCGGCGCCCTTTGCTTACTTGGTCTTCTTGTCGGCTGGCGCCACGCGCCAACTGGTCCAGTCTTCATTGGACACACAGCCATAGGGCGCACGCTCATGGCCAAAGCGTTCATAGAGCTGCTCGCAACCCCAATTGTTCAGCGGCTCGGGCATGATGTTATTGATCTCGATACCGAGGGAATCGAAAGCATCGGGCGCTGCCAGCACGTAATAGGTCCAGTAGCCAAAGAAGGCGATCACCGCGAGCACCAGCACGCCACCCGCCGCCATCAGCCCGCGCAGCACCGGATTTGGTCCCTTTGCCTTGGTCGATGCAGCCTCGACTGCAACACCACCGCGCTGCGCCTGTTCGGCTTCGAACGCTTCGAGAGCCGCCCGGCGCTCGCTCTCCATCATCTCGACACGCAGAAGGCCGCTATCGAGCAGCACGGGCATCTTCATATGATCGAGACGCACGGCGACACCCACCGGCACCCCATTCTCGTCGACACCCACCAGAGGCTCCTGTCCCTTGGCGAAAGCGGTGCGCATGGTGCGCTTCTTGCGGTCCGTAATGTGCTCGACATAGCTCACAAGCGAACGGCCACGCACATTCTGCACGCCGGTGATTTCCACCGGCACCACGCTCAACCGGCCCGGATTAACCGCCGCCTTGTTGGCAGCAGCCGTCTGCAGGGCAGTCAGGATGATGGCAATCAAACCACCGCCGAACAGCAGCATGAACACGGCAAAGGTAATGGTGCGGTTCCACAGCATATCGAGGCCAAGGCTGAGCGTCGCCAGATCGGGATCATCGGCATCCACCACCAGCTCGACCATGTAGTCACTGCTGGAAAGGTCGAAAAAGGCCAGCGAGATGTGCTTCTCGTAATCCTGCCCGCCATAGCTATAGACGACGTCTGCTTCGCAATCGGTGAGGCCCCGGCGCGAGCTGCATTCGCCGCCCATAATATCCCAATCCTCGACCGTGACGGGGTTCTGGCTTATCCGCCAGTCGCGCAACAGGCCGGGCCCCTGCCACCAGGCAAGGCCTATGGCCATCGCCAGAAAGACGAGGATCGAAAAGGCGAAAACAGGCTGTTGAGCAAAGGGACGCTTGGCCACACCAAGCGCCCGATTGGGAAGAGGCAGTGTGATTTGAGACATGGGATACTCTTGGGAAACGCAGGCTTACAAAACCCGACTCGCATGATCACCAAACATGATCACGCACCCGTGAGCCAGCATTTGCGCGCTGCCAATTGTGGAAAACGGGGCCCAGCAGCCCACCCGCCGTCTCGCCAACCTATGCAAAAGGGCCGCCGCGACTGGCGCTTGGGCTCCATTCCCGCTATTGCCTGTCTCAAATCGAGGAGAAGATCCCATGATTATCGAGCCCAAGATTCGCGGCTTTATCTGCACCACTGCCCATCCCACCGGCTGCGCCACCAATGTGCAGCGTCAGATCGACCATGTGACGATCAAGGGCGCCATCCCGTCTGAGCGCAAGCGCGTGCTCGTCCTCGGCTGCTCGACGGGCTATGGTCTCGCCTCCCGCATCGTCACCACTTTTGGCAGCGATGCCGATACGGTGGGCGTTTCTTTCGAGCGCGAGCCCGGCGAAGCCAAGCCCGCCTCGGCTGGCTGGTACAATAACCGCGCCTTCGAAAACCGCGCCAAAGCCGCCGGTCGCAAAGCCATCACCATCGAAGGCGATGCCTTTTCCGATGCGGTGAAGGCCGAAACCATCGAAGCCATCAAGGCCAATCTCGGTCAGGTTGATCTCGTGGTCTATTCGCTGGCCTCCCCGGTTCGCACCGATCCCAAGGACGGCGTGACCTATCGCTCGGCCATCAAGCCTTACGGGGCGCAGGTCACGTCCAAGACTCTGAACACCGGCACCGGCGAAGTCTCCGAGATCAGCGTCGAGCCTGCCACCGAGGAAGAAGCAACCGCCACCGTCAAGGTGATGGGCGGCGAAGATTGGGAACTCTGGATCGCCGCGCTCTCCGAAGCTGGCGTTCTCTCCGATGGCTTCATGTCACTCAATTACACCTATCTCGGGTCCGAGCTGACCTGGCCGATCTATCACAAAGGCACTCTGGGCCGCGCCAAGGCCGATCTCGACCGCGCCGCCAAGGCCATTCGCGCCGCTCATGGCGAGCATGCCGCTCATGTTGTCGCCCTCAAGGCCGTCGTCACGCAGGCAAGCTCGGCCATTCCGGTCGTGCCGCTCTATGGCACGCTGCTCATCAAGGTCGAAGACGAAATGGGCCTTGGCGAAGGCCCGATCCAGCAGATCGACCGCTTGTTCCGTGACAAGCTCGTGGGCAATGTCGCGCTCGACGACGAAAGCCGCATCCGCGTTGACGATTGGGAGCTTTCGGACGCAATGCAGGCCGAACTCAAGAAGCGCTGGGCCGTGCTGAACACCGAAAATCTCGGCGAATTGGCTGATCTGCCGAAATATCGCGAAGAGTTCATGAAGCTCTTCGGCTTTGCCGTCGGCGGCGTCGATTATTCCAAGGATGTCGATCCCCGCGTGGTCGAGTAAGAAACATAAAGGGCGCCGCTGGCGCCCTTTTCATTTCGGCGGATATTGGTGCTCTCCGCCCTGCCAGTCGCGCACGGTGAAACAACCATCGCTTCCGGCAATCGAAGCCGCGCCGATGTCTGCCTTGCCATATCCACCGGGAATATCAAGCACATAGGTCGGCTGGCACAGCCCGGAAATCCGCCCCCGCAACGCCGCCACCAGCGCCTGCCCTGCTTCGATACCCACTCGAAAATGCCCGGTCCCCGGCGCCAGATCGGGGTGGTGCAGATAATAGGGCCTTATGCGGTTTTCGACGAAACCCCGCATCAGCTCAGCCAGCGTTTCAACGGTGTCGTTCACACCAGCCAGCAACACGGTCTGGCTGATCAGCGTGATTCCACCATCGATCAGCAGTTCAAAACCAGCCCGCGCCGCCGCCGTCAGCTCCCGCGGATGATTGGCGTGAACGGCCAGATAGGTCACCTTACCGCTGGCTTTGAGGGCCGCGACCATTTCCGCATCCACCCGCTCCGGTTCCACCACCGGCACCCGCGTATGAAAGCGCACGACCTTGACGTGGCTGATAGAAGCCAGCTTTTCCATGATCACCCGCAGCCGCCGCGGGGACAGCACAAGCGGATCGCCTCCGGTCAGGATCACCTCCCAGATTTCCTCATGGGTGGTGATATAGTCGATTGCCGCATCAAGCTCGGCTGGCGTCAGCGTGCCCAATCCCTGCGGCCCCACCATTTCCCGCCGGAAACAGAACCGGCAATAGACGGGACAGACATGCACAGCCTTGAGCAACACCCGGTCGGGATAGCGATGCACAATCCCTTCCACTGGCGAGTGGGCCAAATCGCCAATCGGATCGGCCCGCTCCTCCGGCGTGGTCACCAGCTCTTCAGATGACGGCACATACTGCCGCGCAATCGGATCGTTCGGATCACCCGGATCGATCAGCGCCAGAACAGCAGGGGTGATGGCGACGGCATATTTTTCTGCCACCGTCTCCAGGCCCGAGTCCGCCGGGCTCAAACCAAATTGAACCAGGTCCGCAACCGACTTCACCGCACGCGCAGGCTTGTTCCCCTCCCCCTTGAGGGGAGGGGCTAGGGGTGGGGGTTCTGCATTCGACATCTGCTCCGAGTGTGAGCCAACCACAGCACCCACACCCTCGTTCTCTCCCCTCAAGGGCGAGAGAGGCGCAGGAACCGCCGCTGTCGTTTTCGCGCCACTCATTACGCCACCGGCGCCCACAGCACCGCCTCGATCCGCTGCGCACCAGTGGCCAGCATCACCAGCCGATCAAAGCCAAGCGCAACCCCACTTGCCTCTGGCATGAAATCGAGCGCCGCCAGAAAATCCTCGTCTATCGGGTAGCGCTCACCATAAATGCGCGCCTTCTCGTCCATCTCTGTCGCAAAGCGCACCCGCTGCTCTGCCGCATCGGTCAACTCGCCAAAGCCATTGGCCAGCTCGACGCCACAGGCATAGACCTCGAACCGCTCCGAAACCCGCCGATCCCCCGGCACCCGCCGCGCCAGCGCCGCCTCGCAGGCCGGATAGCGGTCCAGCACCGTCACCCGCCCATTGCCCAACTGCGGCTCAACCTTTTCGACCAGCACTTGCGTGAAAAGATAGGACCAGCTGCGATCCTCGGACACATGCAGGCCAGCTCGTGCCATCTGGGCAGCCAGAGCTTCGCCATCCGGCACACCGTCGTCATCCATACTCGCCAGAAGATCGATTCCGGCATGGGTCATGAAGGCTTCGGCCACACTGATCCGTTCCGCCTCAGCAAGCGGATCGCATTCGCGCCCCCGAAAACTGAACTGCGCAATCCCGGTCGTTTCTGCTGCCAGCCGGATCAGAGCCAGTGTGTCGGCGATGATGTTGTCATAAGGCGCACCGGCCCGATACCATTCGAGCATGGTGAATTCAGGATGATGCAGCGCAGAACGCTCCCGATTGCGCCAGACATGCTGCAGGCTTGCAATGCGCGTCTCGCCTGCCGCCAGCAGCTTTTTCATGGTAAATTCGGGCGAGGTATGCAGATACATAGTCTGCGCCTGCCCATCATTGCCGATCATCTGCGTGCCAAAGGCATGCAGATGCGTCTCATTTCCCGGCGAGCGTTGCAGGCCCGGCGGATCAACGATCAGAAAATCCCGTGTCGCAAACCATGCCCGCACCCTTGCGTCGATACGGGAGCGCGCCAGAAGCGCCATGCGCCTGTCGGCATGGCGCGAAGGATGCCACCAGCTTGATGTGTCCGATGCGGTCATGAAAGGGTTTCTTGCGGTGTGGTCTGGCGAAAAGGCGTGGAATAGGGTATCGGGCGCACGACAGAAAAGATAAAGGCGCGCGGACGGCCTAAGCCTCTAGACCGCGCCAGCGATTGCAACAAGGAAGAATTATGGTCAAGGTCATCGCCTCGTCCCTGCGCAAAGGCCATGTCGTCGAGCAGGACGGCAACCTCCACGTGGTCCTCACCGCCGAAAACGTCCACCCCGGCAAGGGCAATTCGGTGACCAACGTCACCATGCGCCGTATTTCCGATGGCGTGAAGGTTATCGGTCGCTGGCGCACCGTCGAAATGGTCGAAAAGGCCGATGTGGATGATCGTGAATACGATTATCTCTATTCGGACGGCGAAGGCCACCACTTCATGGAACCGTCCACCTATGAGCAGATCACTGTTGGCGACGACGTGATCGGCGACCAGAAGGCTTACCTTTCGGACGGTATGAAGGTACACCTGATGACCCATGAGGGCATCGCGCTCTCCATGGAACTGCCCCAGCGCATGACCTTCGAGATCGTCGAGACCGAGCCGGTCGTGAAGGGGCAGACGGCGTCTTCCTCCTATAAGCCCGCTGTTCTCAACAACGGCCTGCGCGTCATGGTCCCGCCCCATATCGACGCCGGCACCCGCATCGTCATCCTCACCGAAGACAATTCTTACGTCGAACGCGCCAAGTAAGCGATCGCTACGCGATCTGTTGCTCCGTGAGAAACAAAAAACGGGCCCATCGGGCCCGTTTTCTTTGCCTCCAAGGCCGCTTAGGCGGCCTTGAGGTTCACCGAACTTTTCGCCAGCGTGCTAAGCTTTTCGTCCGTTGCTTCTTCTTCCTTGAGCGTAGCAAGGAAAAGGTTCATCGCGTCCGTGTGGCCAAGCTGCTTGGCCCAGGTTGCAAGGGTACCGTAGCGCGCGATCTCATAATGCTCGACGGCCTGCGCGGCGGCGACCAGCCCGGCATCGAGCGCAGCGGTGCCCTTGTATTCATCCATGATTTCCTTGCCTTCCTCGATAATACCAAGGATGGCGTCACAGGTCTTGCCGCGCGGGGCCTTACCCAGCATTTCAAACACCTGTTCCAGTCGTTCGACATGGCCTTCGGTTTCAGCCCGGTGCTTCTCGAAGCCTGCCTTCAATTCTTCCGATTGGGCAGCCTTGGCCATCTTCGGCAGGGCTTTGAGGATTTGCCGCTCGGCGTAGTAAATGTCCTTGAGCGTATCAAGGAAAAGGTCGTCCAATTGCTTGTCAGCCATTCTTTCATCTCCAGAATTGAATGTGGTGATGACGCTGGCCGATGAACGACAGGCAGGTCTTGAAGTTCCCCGCCCGCCGATCACATGTCACATCAGGCAAACAGATTCGTGAGCCACTTCATCTGCTCACGATCCTGAAACACCTGACCGCCTTCGTGATTGTTGAATTCATATTCGACGATTGTCTTGTTCGCACCAGCAAACGCCTTGAACGCGCCATAGACAGTCGAGGGTGGGCAGATGTCATCCATCAGCGCCACCGAGAACAACGCAGCCGCCTTGCTCTGCAGCGCAAAATTGACGCCATCGAAATAGCGCAGCGTCTCGAACACGGTTTCTTTCTTCTCGCGATGCTGAGCAAGGAAACGCACGATTTCCAGATAGGGGTCGCGCCCCGCCGTCCGCACTGCACGCGGAAAATCGCAAAGGAACGGCACATCCGGCATCACCGCCTTGACGCGATTGTCGATCCCCGCAACGGCCAGCGCAATACCCCCACCCTGCGAACCGCCGCAAACGGCAATGCGCTCCGCATCGATAAAATCGAGCCCGGCCAAGGCGTCGATCGCCCGCACACCATCGGTGAAGACACGGCGATAGTAATAGTCGTTCTTATCCAGCACGCCCTTGGTCATCAGCCCCGGAATCTGGCTGGTCGAGCCCACCGGATCAGGCGTCGCGCCGGTGCTCCATCCAGAGCCCTGCCCGCGCGTATCCATACGGAAATAGGCAAAACCAGACGCCGCCCAATGCAATTGCTCATGAGGGAAACCGCGCCCGCCGCCATAGCCCACATATTGCACCAGCAGCGGCAACTTCCCTTCGCGCACCTTCGGCAGCACCAGCCACCCCTTGATCGGATGCCCTCCAAAGCCGGGAAAGGTCACATCGAAAACCTCGATCAGCTTGAGCGTCGTGTCTGCCGGGACCATGGACACATCGCCACCAATCGCCCGAGCCTCCGCAATCGTCGCTGCCCAGAAATCAGTAAAGTCAGCGGGCATGGTAACGGCGCTCTCGTAAGCGTCGATGGCGGGATGAACGAGATCGGGAAAGGGCACGGCTCAGCTCCGGCAGAATGTTTTAGCGCCGCCAATCTGCGGCTAGCCCGGCAGTTTTTCCAGATCAATGGCACACTTGCCCACCGCTGATTGCAGCCCCGCCGCTAAAACACCTGCCCGCGATCCAGTAGCCTGCATTGCGCGAACAGCGCCGAGGTTTCTCCAACCTGCCCCGCCTCGATAGCGGCGATCAATCGCTCAAACATGCGCACGCTCTGCGCGCGATAGTCTGGTCCGCTCAGCGCACCCTCCCGCGTTAGCGCCAGCGCCAGTGTCAGTTCCACCACCCCGATCACCGACCGCAGCAGCATGTCCTGCGCCGCATCGGCAATCACGCCATGCACCTCAAGGCAGGCCAGCCCGAACTGCTCGATACTGTCATCGGCAGTATCCATCTGGTGGCACCAATATTTGAGCAGGCGCACATGTTCGGCCGTGCGGTGTTGCGCCGCCAGCGCCACCATGGGCGCTTCGAGCACCGCGCGAGCCCGAAACAGACTCTCGTAAAAAAGCGGATCGGCGGGCGCCTCGAAATGCCAGGCCAGCACCTGCGGATCGAAGAAATTCCAGCGCCCCCGGGGCGAAACGCGAGTGCCCACCTTGGGCCGCGCTTCCACAAGTCCCTTGGCCTCAAGCGTCTTCAGCGCCTCGCGCAGCACGGTACGTGAGACGCCGTAGGTTTCCATCATCACCACATCGCTGGCCAAAACCGAACCAATGGGAAAGCGGCCCGTCACGATGGACTGGCCGATTTCGTTGATGACGAAGGTGTGGAAATTTCGTGCAGCGCGCCGCCCCGACAGGGACCGGATAAGGCTGCCTGTTTCGATCATGCTAGCCCTTCTCGGCCACCTTCTCCCCCGGAGCCGAAGCCGCGAAGATCAGGCGCTGCAATACGATAAACAGGAACAGCAGAATGCCGATGACGATTTTGGTCCACCAGCTCGAAAGCGTCCCGTCAAAGATAATATAGGTCTGTACGAGGCCCAGCAGCATGACGCCGATAAAAGTGCCAAGAACAAACCCATAGCCCCCCGTAAGAAGGGTGCCACCGATCACCACCGCACTGATGGCATCGAGCTCCACGCCCACCGCAGCCAGCGGATAACCGGCAGATGTATAAAGCGAGAACACGATTCCCGCCACTGCGGCCAGTACGCTCGACAGCATGTAAACGCCAATTGTCGTGCGTGCCACCGGCACACCCATCAGCGAGGCAGAAACGCTGTTCCCGCCCAGCGCATAGACATAAGAGCCGAACTTGGTCCGGTGCGCCACCAGCGCACCAATGACGAACACAGCCACCATGGTCAGCCCGATAAAGCTGAGGCGTCCCCCGCCCGGCAGACGAATGATGAGGCTCGAAATCCACGAATAGAATTCATGGCTGATCGGCACCGAGTCCTGGGTGATCACCGAAGCGCCACCGCGCGCCAGAAACATCCCGGCCAATGTGACGATGAAGGCGGGCACCTGCAGATAATGGATCGCCATGCCCATGACCCCGCCAAAGATCGCCGCGACCAGCAACGCGATGGTGAAGGCGGCGAGCGGATGAAACCCGGCCCATGAAATCAGCACGGCGACGAGTACACCGGTAAACCCGATCACCGCACCGACGGACAAATCAATGCCGCCGGAAAGAATGACAAAGGTCATGCCCACCGCCGCAATGCCCAAAAACGCATTATCGGTGAGAAAATTGCCCAGAACACGTGTCGAGAACATGCCGGGGAACTGCATCACCGCCAGCGAATAGGCGATGATGAAGATGATCGCCGTGGCGATCAGAGGACGGAGGGACCGGCTCATTTGCGCGCCTCCTGCGCAACGGGTTTCAGCCGCACCGGCACCAGACGTCCGGCCAGGGGCGATTGGATAATGAGAACCACAAAAATCAGCGCGGCTTTAACGATAAGGTTGAATTCCGGCGGGAAGCCGGACACCAGAATACCGGTATTCATCGCCTGAATGATGATCGCGCCGATCACGGCCAGCGGCACCGAGAAGCGCCCGCCCAGCAGCGATGTGCCGCCGATCACCACGGCCAGAATGGCATCGAGTTCGAGCCAGAGCCCGGCATTATTGGCATCGGCGCCACGAATGTCACCGGCAACGATGATGCCAGCGACGGCGGCACAGAACCCCGAGAGCCCATAGACCAGCATCAGCAACATGCGGCTGCGGATACCGGCAAGGCTCGCCGCTGCCCGGTTGACGCCCACCGCCTCGATGAACAGGCCAATGGCGGTCCGCCGCACCAGCAGCGTCACCAATATAAGCAGCACAATCGCAATGACCGCCGCCATCGGCAAGCCAAGGAATGAGCCTGTGCCAATAAAGATCAGCAGCGGATCATTGAAGGTAACGATGAAGCCCTGCGTGATGAGCTGGGCAATACCACGCCCCGCCACCATCAGCACCAGCGTGGCAACGATGGGCTGAATATCGAGAACGGCAACGAGAAAACCGTTCCACAGCCCGCAAAGCAGGCCCACCGTGAGAGCGGCGGCGACAGCGATTGGTGCTGGATAACCGGCCACCACCAGACTTGCTGCCACCGCGCCCGCCATCGCCATGACCGCGCCGACGGAGAGATCGACACCCTTGGTCGCGATGACCCCAACCATCCCGATGGCCAGAATTGCCACAGGAGCCCCACGGTTGAGTACGTCGATCAGGCTGCCGAACAGCCGCCCGTCTTGCCAGGAAATGCGAAAGAAATTGGGAAAAAGAAGCCAGTTGATCAGCAGAATGCCGACCAGCGCCAGCAATTGCGGATTGGCGAGACGCCCCAGAACACGCCGCGTCATGATGCAGGGCCCTCATTATGATTGGCGATCGCCTGCACGATAACCCCGGGATTGATGTCCTTGCCTGAGAGTTCGGCCACCAGTTCCCGATCCCGCATCACGACGATGCGCGAGGAATAAGCGACGACCTCGTCCAGCTCCGAAGAAATGACGACCAGCGACATGCCCTCGTCGCGCAGCCGGTTGATGGTGCGGACGATTTCGGCGTGTGCGCCCACATCGATGCCGCGCGTCGGCTCGTCCAGAATGAGAAAATCAGGGTCGGTCGCCAACCAGCGCGACAGGATCGCCTTTTGCTGGTTTCCGCCAGACAGGAGCTTGATCGGCATGTCGAGTGACGCAGCACGAATATCCATCGCCTCACCGAACTTACCGGCAATTTCCATTTGCTCGTCGCGGTTGAGCGCACTGAACCAGCCAAGCTTGCCTTGAAGCGCAATGATGATGTTTTCGCGCACCGAAAGATCGCCGAAAATGCCTTCGGCCTTTCGATCTTCCGGGCAGAAGCCAAAGCCTTTGGAAATAGCGTCGGTTGGCTTGGTGATGCTCACCGCCTTGCCGTTCAGCGTCACGCTGCCTTCGTCGGCGGCATCGGCGCCAAACATGATGCGCGCCATTTCCGTGCGGCCAGAACCGAGCAGCCCGGCCACGCCTACCACTTCACCTTTATGGATGGTGAGATTGAACGGGTGCACGCTGCGCTTGCGACCAAAATTCTTGAATTCGAGCAGCGTCTCGCCCAGCGGACGCGCATCCTGCACGCCGGTCGCGCCGGAAAACGCCACATCCTTGCCCAGCATCAGCCGCACCACATCGGTACGGGTCATATCGTCTAGCGCCCGGGTTTCCACCAACTTGCCATTACGCAGAATGGTCACGCGGTCGGCAACGGCAAAAACCTGATCGAGGAAATGCGTGATGAAGACGATAGCGAGCCCCTTGGCCCGCAAATCACGGATGATCTCGAACAGCCGCTCGACCTCGTTGCGGTCAAGGCTGGCGGTCGGCTCATCGAGAATAAGCACCTTGCCCGACAGCTCGACAGCGCGCGCAATCGCCACGATCTGCTGCACGGCCACTGAATAAGTGCCCAATTCGCTCGACGGATCGAGATCGAGCCCATAGCGCGTCAGGATTTCACGGGAATCCCGCTCCATCTTGCGCCGATCGACAAAGCCGAACCGCGTCGGCTGGTGGCCCAGAAACAGGTTCTCGGCCACCGACCGATTGGGCAGGAGATTGACCTCCTGATACACCGTCCCGATGCCATGCTTTTGGGCGTGCTGCGGATTGTCGAGCACTACCGGACTGCCACCCACCAGCACCTGCCCGGTGGTGGGCTGGTAGGCGCCGGTCAAAATCTTGATGAGCGTGGACTTGCCTGCGCCGTTTTCGCCCAGCAATGCATGGACTTCACCGGCCCTAAGGCCAAAATCGATATTGTCGAGCGCGACATGATTGCCGAAGACCTTGATGATCCCCCGCGCCTCCAGCGCATAGTCCGTCTCGCTCATCGCCTCTCCCGCCAGCATTGTCACCGGCCCCTCGTTCTACCCTTCCCTCCCCCTTGAGGGGAGGGACCGAGGGAGGGGGGCCATCGATGATACACTGAACCGCCCCCTCCCCAACCCTCCCCTCAAGGGGGAGGGCGGCCCATCAATCGTCAATCGAGCTTATCAGTAGCCCAGGTCCTTGCGGCGCTCGTATTCGCCTGCCGGATCATCAGCCGCCGTGTAGAGCTTGGACTCGGTGATGATGAACTTTTCGGGCTCGGTGCCATCAGCCAGATAAGCGGCCAGAACATCGAAGGCCGGGCCGGCCATGTTCGGGGTCAGTTCCACCGTAGCATTGGCTTCGCCAGCAGCGATGGCGGTGAAGATATCCGGCACGGCGTCGATGGAGACGACCAGAATATCAGTGCCGGGCTTGAGGCCAGCATCCTTGATGGCCTGGATCGCGCCAACAGCCATGTCGTCATTGTGGGCATAGACCGCACAAATGTCCGCGCCGCCATTTTCCGCCTTGATGAAGCCTTCCATCACTTCCTTGCCCTTGGAGCGGGTGAAGTCGCCCGTCTGGCTGCGGATGATGGAGATGTTGCTTGCGCCAGCAATCGCTTCTTCAAAGCCCTGCTTGCGGTTGATGGCTGGGGTCGAGCCCACAGTGCCCTGCAATTCGACGACCTTACAATCGGCACCGGCAACGGTGTCGACCAGCCACTGACCGGCCACGCGACCTTCAACGACCTGATCCGAGGCAACGGAAGCCAGGTACAGGTCTTCCGGCGCATCGACGCCACGGTCGAGCAGCACGACGGGGATTTCAGCTTCCTTGGCTTCGGTCAGCACGTCTTCCCAGCCGGTGGCGACCACAGGGGCAACGAGGATGGCATCAACGCCCTGGGCGATGAAACCGCGAATGGCCTTGATCTGATTTTCCTGCTTCTGCTGCGCATCGGCGAACTTGAGATCGACGCCGCGCTCTTCGGCCTGCTGGCGGGTCACGGATGTTTCAGCCGCGCGCCAGCCCGATTCCGAACCGATCTGCGAAAAGCCAACAACCTTGCCGGTCAAATCCTGCGCCATGGCGCCAGAAGACAAAGCAGTAGCGAGGCTCGCCGCGATGGCGAGCTTGGTAATGATGCTCACGATGGATCCTCCCAAAAGCCGCCCGGCGTTTTCGCTGCGGGCGGTAAGAGGACGCTACATAAAGTACTATTATATGTAAAGTGGGATTGTGCATAACAAAAAGGCACCGCGCAGAACGGCGCGATGCCTTTGTAATTTAAAAACTTTTTGACTTTCGCCCGCGCTTTGGGTCCTCCGGACCGTATCGATACAAAGCGCGCTTTAGCGTGCAGTCACCGTCGCACGATAGTGCTCCAACACCTTCGGACCATCGACGCCAATACAAATCGTCTGGTTCGGACGCCCCGCCCATTCCGAGTGAACACCGCCACGCTCCTCCGGCCACAGCGCCGTCTGACCAACGGCCATACCCTCTCGGACCACGGCAATCGCCCCGCGCCGCGTCTCGAACCATTCAGGGTGCAGCGCATAGGTCACCGCGAGCAGATCATGCCCGACCACGCCTGCAAGGCCCATGACGTTCATGTAGAACTTGGCATAATGCCCGCACATCTGGCGCAGCAACTCGCCATTCTCGCCCGCCTCATCGGCCAAGGCCGCCAGATAGTCATTGTCGAGAATAATGTCATGCGTGACATCAAGACCCACGACCACCACCGGCCATTCTGCCGCAAAAATCTCGTCGGCGCCGACCGGATCGCCATGAATATTGGCCTCGGCCAACGGCGTGATATTGCCGCTCCGGCCCTCATAACCGAAAGCGCCACCCATGATGATGACCTGCTTGGCGAGCTTGGCCACCTCTGGCGCTTCACGCAAAGCCAACGCCAGATTGGTCATCCGGCCCACAGCAATGATGGTCACTTCGCCCGGATTGGCGCGCAGGCTGTCGATAATGAATTGATGCGCCGTTCCAGCTGCCAGCCCGCTGTCGTCCACTGCCGGAATATCAATCTCGCCCAGCCCGTTCGCGCCATGCACGGCAACCGGCTCGGGCTTGAAAACGCCATCGAGCGTTTCCGCCGCGCCCCGGATCACCGGCGCTTTCAGCCCAAATTTCTCACGCAGAAACAGCGCATTGCGCGTCGTGTCGTCGATCCCCGCATTGCCCACAACCGTGGTAATGCCGATCAGATCGATTTCGGGGAGCTTGCTGAGGTAAAGAAGGGCCATGGCATCGTCGATGCCGGGATCGGTATCAAAAATTACTTTCATTCACATCGCCGTCTTTGGTTCGGAATAGGCTTTAGCCGTGTCTTGTTTTATTGTCTCGCCACTCCTCTATCACGAAGCCGCTTGACTATCGACGTTTTTTGACCAAACGATCAAAAAATAGATCGGCCGCATTCGGGAGGGAAACCATGCGCTTCGGTTACAAGGCATCGGCGGAGCAATTTTCGCCCAATGACCTCCTGCGTTTCGCCGTCGAGGCCGAGCAGGCCGGGTTCGACTCGGTCTTTGTGTCCGATCATTTCCAGCCCTGGAAACACACCGATGGCCACGCGCCCTTCGCGCCCGGCTGGATGTCGGCCGTGCTCGCCCGCACCGAAAAAATCATCCTCGGCACCTCGGTCCTTACGCCAACCTTCCGCCTGCACCCCACCGTCGTCGCCCACGCCTTCGGCACTATGGGCGCCATGTTCCCCGGCCGCGTCATCCTCGGCGTTGGCACCGGCGAAGGTCTCAACGAAGTCCCCGCCACCGGCATTGAATGGCCGGAATTAAAAGAACGCTCCGCCCGCCTCCGCGAAGCGGTGAAACTCATCCGCCAGCTTTGGACCGAGGATCGCGTCTCTTTCGAGGGCCAGTATTACAGAACAGTCAACGCAACGATCTACGACAAGCCCGCTGAGCCGACGCCGATCTACATCGCCGCCGGTGGCCCGCTCAACGCCAAATATGCCGGTCGCGCTGGCGACGGTTTCATCTGCACCTCCGGCAAGGGTGCCGAGCTCTATGTCGACCAGCTCCTGCCCAATGTCGAAGCCGGCCGCGCCGAAAGCGAGCTCAAGGCAAAACCCTTCGAGCGGATGATCGAGGTGAAAGTCTCCTTCGACACCGATCCCGACCGGGCGCTGAACGATTGCCGCAACTGGGCCGCTCTCTCCCTCTCCGCCGAGGAAAAGCATTCGGTACAAGACGCCGAGGAAATGGAACGCCTCGCCGACGCCCTCCCCATTGAGCGCGTCGCCAAGCGCTGGATCGTCTCCTCCGACCCCGACGAGCATGTCACGGCGATCAAAACCTATATCGACTACGGCTTCGATCATCTGGTGTTCCACGCGCCGGGAACGGACCAGAGCCGGTTTTTGGGGCTTTATGCCAAGGAAATCCTGCCCCGTTTGCGGAAGCTGGTGGGGTGAATGTCTGTGCGTCGCCATAAGTCATCCGCAGCCACGGCTTCCCTTCTCCCCTTGAGGGAGAAGGTGCCCGAAGTGCGGATGAGGGGGGTTGCGTCCTCCCAAACATCGAAGACACGGTTGAGCGCAGCACCCCTCATCCGTCTCGGCCTGCGGCCGATCCACCCTCTCCCTCAAGGGGAGAGGGAAACCTCAGCCCAGCTGTCCGCGCACAGGGAGACATTGTCAGCATGACCCCCCGCTTCTCCGTCTGGGGCATCACCGGCCTCCCCGAAATCGCCCCCCATGACGACCTCGTCACGCTGATCGCAGACGCTGTCGCCACCCAATCCGCCGCCGACCCAGATCTCGCCCTGCAACCCGGCGACATCCTCGTCGTCACCTCAAAAATCGTCTCAAAATCGGAAAACATGCTCGTCCCCGCCGCCGAGCGCGAACAGGCAATCGCCGCCGATACGGTTCGCGTCGTGGCCGAGCGCGTCCATCCCGGTGGCACGTTCAAAATTGTCGAAACCCGCCAGGGCCTCGTCATGGCCGCCGCCGGCATCGACATGTCCAATGTCCCCGAAGGCCTAGCCCTCCGCCTCCCCGCCGATCCCGACGCCTCGGCGAAAAAACTCTGCGCCGGTCTCCGCGAAAAGCTCGGTCTCGATATCGGCATCATCATCACCGACACCATTGGCCGCGCCTGGCGCGTCGGCCAGACCGACATGGCCATCGGCGCAGCGGGCATTCAATTGACCGACGATCTGCGCGGCGCCAATGACGCCAATGGCCGCCCTCTCCATGTCACCCAGGCCGTCATCGCCGACGAAATCGCCGGAGCCGCCGATCTCGTAAAAGGCAAGACCACCGGCATTCCCGTCGCCGTGGTACGCGGCCTTTCTCGTTTCGTCACCGATCTAGACGCGCCCGGCGCGCGAACCCTCACCCGCACCGGCGACGACGACATGTTCCGCTTCGGCTCCGCCGAAGCCTACCGCCTCGGCTACGAAGCCGCGCTGGCGGAAACCAAGGCCAAAAGCGTCAAACAGGACTAGCTCCCATGCGTCTGCCAATTCTCGCCTCCCTAGCGGTTTCGCTGCTCGCCCTCCCGGCCCACGCCGCCACCTCCTACCCGCTCACCCTCGAAAACTGCGGCATCTCCATCACCCTCGACGCAGCCCCCGAGCGCGTCGTTGCCATCAAATCCACCGCCACCGAACTGCTGCTGTCCCTCGGCCTTGCCGACAAAATCGTCGGCGTCGGCTTCCAAGACGCCCCCCTGCCCGATCATCTGTCAGCCGATCTGCCGGTCCTGTCGGACAAACTCCCCAGTCAGGAAGTCGTCCTCGAAGCAGAACCGGACTTCATCTATGGTGGCTGGGAAAGCAATTTCGCTGCCGATGGCGCCGGTGAACGCCCCGCTCTCGCCGCGCTCGGCGTCAACACCTATGTCGCCCCTGCTGCCTGCCGCTCGATCAAGCCGTCCAAACTGACCTTCGACATGCTCTTTTCCGAAATCAAGGAAATGGGCACGATTTTCGACGTCGAAACCGCCGCTGCAAACCTCGTCGCCGAACAAAAAACCATTCTCGACGGCATCAAACAGGATAATCGCGACCTCACCGCGCTCTGGTATTCCTCCGGCACCAAGACCCCCTATGTCGGCGCCGGCAGCAACGCCCCGGCCATGATCATGGAAGCCCTCGGCCTCTCGAACATATTCGCCGATACTGACGAAGGCTGGACCTCGGCCAGTTGGGAAGCCGTCGTCGACGCCAATCCCGACGTCATCATTCTTGTCGACGCCGCCTGGAATTCCGCCGAGCAGAAAAAGACCCTGCTGGCCGAAAACCCGATCACCAGCCAGCTCGCCGCGGTGAAGAACGAGCGCTACCTCATCCTGCCCTTCCCTGCTTCCGAAGCCAGCGTCCGCAACGTCCCGGCCACGGCAGATATGGCAGCGCAATTGGCGGGATTGAGCTTCGGCGAATGAGAGTGAATGTCGGGCAAGTGCTGCGCCCTCCAACCTTCTCCTGTCAAAGAAGGTTGGTCCTCTGGGCGTCTCATACCAATACTGCCGCCGCTCCTGCGCATCCCTCCCCCTTGAGGGGAGGGAACGAGGGTGGGGGTTCTGACCCATCCCCCAGCGTCAAGTTTTGCTGCGGCCGCAACACCCCCACCCCTACCCTCCCCTCAAGGGGGAGGGGGCGAACGGGCCAAACTAACGAGCCAAGCCCCAGTGCCCAAAATATGCTCGACCTTCAACGCCCTCATAACGGACGAGATAGGGAGGGGGTGCCGGCACACTCGATCCCTGCGTGACAGCTCGCCACCTCACCCTCCCCGTACTCACTGCCCTCCTCGTCCTCAGCGCCGTCGCCGCCGTCACCTTTGGCCCCGCCGACATCACCGCGCCTGAAGTCTGGTCCGTCATCCTCCACCATCTCGGCCTCGTCCCCAACAGCCCGGTATCGAACCTGCGCGACGCCATTGTCTGGGAATTGCGCCTGCCGCGCATCCTGACCGCCATGGCCGTCGGCGCTGGCCTCGCCCTTTCGGGCACCGTCATGCAGGCCCTCACCCGCAATCCGCTGGCCGATCCCTACCTGCTCGGCCTCTCCTCCGGCGCCGCCTTCGGGGCTGTTCTCTTCCTGCTCGCCGGTTTCGGCCTCCTGATGCAACTCGGCGCATTCCTGGGAAGTCTCGGCGCGCTGGCTCTGGCCCTCCTCGTCGCCGGTCTTCTCGGCGGCGCAACGCCCAGCCGAGCCATTCTCGTCGGCATCTGCATTTCCGCCTTCGCCTCCGCCGCCACGTCCTTTCTCATCTTCTGGTCCGCCACTGGCGACAGCTATCGCGAAATCATCTCCTGGCTCATGGGTTCGCTTGCCGGTTCGCTCTGGTCCGATGCGGCCATGGCCTCCGCCATGCTGCTCATCACCGCCCCCCTCATCCTCTTCTCCGGCCGCGCTCTCGATGCCTTCGCCTTCGGCGACAATGCCGCCGCCAGTCTCGGCATCGATGTGTCGCGCCTCCGCTGGACCCTGCTCGGCGCCACCGCCCTCCTCACCGGCATCATGGTCGCCATTGGCGGTGCCATCGGCTTTGTCGGCCTTGTCGTGCCCCATGCCGTGCGGCTGATCACCGGCTCGCGCCATCGCATTCTCCTGCCCCACGCCATGTTGGTCGGGGCCATCTTCATGCTCTGGACCGACACAGCCGCCCGCAGCCTGTTCTCGCCCCGCGAATTACCGGTCGGCATCATCACGGCAATGATCGGCGCGCCGGTCTTCCTCTTCGTCCTCCTCCGCTATCGGAGGATCACGTGAGCCTTGTCGTCGACACCATCTCGGTCACCAAGGGCGGAAAAGCCATCCTTTCGGGCGTGTCCTTCAGCGCCCCGCACGGTGCCATCACCGGCCTGATCGGCCCCAATGGCGCTGGAAAATCGACGCTACTAACCGCCCTGTTCAGCCTCACACCGGCCAGCGGAAACGCGCATTTCGAAACCCAAGACCTTCTGAAAATGCCACGCCGCGACCGCGCCCGCCTCGCTGCCTATGTCGAACAATCCGCCACCACCGAAGAACGCCTCAGCGTGCGCGACGTCGTCGCCTTGGGCCGCATACCGTTCCAGTCCGCACTTGCATCAGCCAACTCGCCCGAAGACAAAACTATCATCGAAACGGCCCTTGCCGATTCCGGCATGACTGCCTTCGCAGACCGTCGCTTCGATACCCTGTCGGGCGGCGAGCAGCAGCGCGTCCACATTGCCCGGGCGCTGGCGCAGCGGCCCCGTCTGCTGGTGCTTGATGAGCCCACCAGCCATCTCGACATCAGCGCCCAGCTTCAGCTTCTCGCCCTGCTCCGTCGCAAATCCGCTGCGGGTATGACCATCCTCATCGCGCTGCACGATCTCAATCTGGCCGCCCGCTCCTGCGATCACCTGGTTCTCATGGCCAGCGGCAAGCTCGCTGCCGAAGGGCCTCCCCACCGCGTCCTCACCCCCGAAAACCTCCATCACATCTATGGCGTCCGCGCCCGTCTCTTGCCCGATCCCGTGTCGGGCCGATCCATCATCGTCTATGATGATGCAATCCGAGACCTCTCCTCGCACAAAGCCGATTGACAATCGGCCAGCCTCCCCTAAAAATTTGATCGGCTGGTCAAATTTTGACGCATAGAGCCAGGTGCAAGGGAGCGCGGGGAAATCATGGAATTCGGCATCACCTTCAAGGGATTTATCGAGGCAGACCGGGCGCGCTATCTGGTGCGCGCCGCCGAATATGCCGGCTTTTCCTATTGCTGGTTCTATGACAGCCATATCCTTTGGCGCGATTGCTACGCCGCCATCGCCATGTGCATGGAACACACGACCGATATGCGCTTCGGCCCGCTCGTGACCAATCCCGACGTACGCGACTGGTCCGTCGCTGCCTCCATTTTCGGTTCGCTGGCCAAACAGTCCGGTGGCCGCTTCGATCTCGCCGTCGGGCGCGGTGACAGCTCCATGCGCGTCATGGGCAAAAAGCCCGCCACCCTCAAGCGCGTTGCCGAATTCATCGACAAGACCAAGGCCATGGTGCGCGGCGAAGAAGTCTCCTATGGCGAAATCCCCGCCGCCGTTAAATTCCCTTGGGCGGTCGGCCACGACATGCCCAGTTGGATCGCTGCCTACGGTCCCCTGGCCCTCAAGACCGCCGGCGAAAGCGCCGATGGTGTCGTCTTGCAGATTGCCGATCCCGGCCTCTGCAAATGGTTCACCGATCAGTGCATCGAAGCCGGCAACGCCGCGGGCAAAGATATGTCAGGCTTCCGCTCCATGGCCGCCGCTCCCGCCTATTTCGGCGACAAGAAACGGGCTATCGAACATGTGAAATGGTTCCCCGCCATGGTCGGCAACCACGTCGCCGACATCGTCGAAAAATACGGCGCCGACAGCGACAAGGTGCCCCAGAGCCTCACCTCCTATATTGAGAAGCGACGCGGCTACGACTATTCCAAGCACGGCCAGGCCGATAATCCCTATCTCGATTTCATCACCGATGATGTGGTGGAGAGCTTCTGCGTTCTCGGCGAGCCCGACGACCACATTGCCAAGGTACGTGAATTGGAAGCCGCTGGCGTCACCCAGTTCAACATCTATCTCGACAGTGGCGACGAGGAAGAAATCATCGCCAATTATGGTCGCCACGTCATTCCCGCGTTTCGCTAACGCGAGGTCACCACTAAGGGCGAAACGCGACACTCAAAGTCAACAGTCTGCTGACGCACTCAACTGAAACGCGTGGTGAAAGGCACTTATTGCGCCTTTCCCTCCAAAGCCGCGATCCGTTTTGAGGCACTTGGCCAGGCAAGCTCTGTCGTCCGCGCAATCAGCGCCTCCACCAGCGCCAGAAGTGCACCATTGGCGTCCCAGGTTCGCCCCGTCTCCGTGCGGCAGGGCAGAACCTGCTTGGCATGGCGAGAAATCGGGCTCAGCCACTCATCGGTGATCAGCACGACATGCGCGCGCTTTCGCGCCAATTCTGCAGCCAATTCCAATAGGTTATCGTCGTACCGCCGCACATCGAACAGGATGGCCAAATCACCCGGACGCACATCGATCATCTGGTCTGCCCGCGTCGCCATCCGCCCATCAAACCGGCGCACACCGGGTTTCACCACCCGCAAATGCGCCTCAAAATATCCTGCCAGAAAATCGGTGAACCGCCCCCCGGCCAAAAAGCACTGCCCCTTGCCATCTGCCAGTTTCTGGCACACAGCCTCGAATTCCCAGTCCGGAATAAGCTGCACACTTTCTCTATTTCTTTCAGCAGCTTGGCTCAGAAACCCCGCCAGGAATCCGCCCTCGCCGTCCGCCGAAACCAAGGCCGGACGCTCCAGCGGCGACTTCGAGCGCTCCTCCAATTCCTCCCGCAAGGCCCGCTGAAAATCGGGATAGGACTTGAACCCCAACTGCGCCACGAACCGCACCACGCTCGCCGCGCTCACCCCCGCGCCTGACGCGAATTCGGCCACCGGAGCCAGACCAAGAAGAGGATAATTCCCCAGCAATCCCCGCGCCACCTTGCGACCTGAACCTGTCAATTCTCCATGCAAATCATGGATTTGCGCCGCAACACTCTTCCCCTCCACCCATGAACCTCACGTTTCAGCATTGACACTTTTTGATTTTGTGGAACTACTGTTACAGAAGTTAATCGCTCAGGCGTAGAGGGATAATGAGCGAACGGGACGAAAAACCAGTCGTGATTTCCAACCCCGAAGGCACTTCGCCCTTCGTGCTGGTCTGCGACCACGCTTCGCGGCGCATCCCCGCCCAATATGGTGACATCGGCCTGACAGAAGCCGAGCGCAGCAGTCATATCGCCTGGGACCCCGGCGCATTGGCCATCAGCGAGCAACTCGTCACCCTGCTTGATGCCCCATTGGTGGCATCCACCGTCTCCCGCCTCGTCATCGACGCAAACCGCGACCCGGCTGCGCCCAATCTGATCTGGACACTTTCGGAAGCCACACGGATCGCCGCCAACGAAAACCTCTCGGATGAGGAACGCCAGTTCCGCATCAATGCATATCACCAGCCCTATCACGACGCCGTCGACCAGGTCCTCGGGGCGCGTAAGTCCAGTGGCCGCAAGGCAATTCTCGTCTGCATACACTCCTTCACACCCGTCTTTCTGGGCCAGTCGCGTCCATGGCCGATCGGGCTGATCCACGGCAAGGACATTCACTTCACCCGCGCCCTGCGCGACGCCCTCGTGGCTGATGAGCCAACGCTCAATGTCGGCTGGAACGAGCCCTATGCGGCGCTGAACGGCGTCACGCTGACGCTGGAAAAGCACGGCGACGGGAGGGGCATCCCCTCCACCATGATCGAAATCCGCAACAACGAAATCCAAACGCCTCAAGGGGTAGCGCTCTGGGCCGAACGGCTCGCGCGCAGCCTCGAAACGGCGCGGCAGGCAATAGGGCAAGGATAGCAGGCGCCATGCACACCAGTCTTCGACAAGGACCATGCCCATGCCGACAGTGATCAGGCTTTATGTGCGCTATGTCGATCTGGTGAACCGAAAGATCGGTCGCGTCGCCATGTATCTGCTCTTCGTCATGGGCGGCATCCAGCTCTATTCCACCTTCTCGCGCCTACTCACCGGCATGCCGGTCAACTGGGCGCTGGAAATGACGCAGTTTCTGCTCGCGACCTATTTCCTCGTCGGCGCCGCCTACACGATGCAGGACGGTGCGCATGTGCGCATGGACCTGTTCTACGGCAGCCTTAAGCCGAAGCGGCAGGCCTTTGTCGACGTCTTCACCATCCTCTTCGTGATCTTCTATCTCGTGGTCATGGTGCGCGGCGGCTGGTCGAGCACCGAATACGCCATCACCTATAACCAGAAGAACTATTCATCATGGTCCCCGCCCATGTGGCCGGTGAAATCGCTGATGACGCTCGGCATATTCATGATGCTGCTCCAGGCCATCTCCAACCTCTTCAAAGATCTCGCCACCGCGCTCGGAAAGCCAATCGCATGAGCCCGGAACTCATCACCATCTTCATGTTCGCCTCCATGCTGGTCCTGATGATGACCGGCCAGCGCGTGTTCGGCGTCATCGGCTTTGTCGGCTCGGCCGCGGCCCTGATGCTCTGGGGCAATGGCGCGGCGGAAATGCCGTTCAACGCCGCCATTCAGGTGTTGAACTGGTTCCCCCTCATAACCGTGCCCTTCTTCGTCTTCATGGGCTACATGCTGTCGGAAACCGGCATCGCGTCCAATCTTTATCGCATGTTCCATGTGTGGTTCGGCCCCATGCGCGGCGGCTTGGCCATCGGCACGGTCGGCCTCATGGTGCTGATTTCCTGCATGAACGGCCTGTCCGTCGCCGGCATGGCTATCGGCGCCACCGTCGCCCTGCCCGAGCTGTTGCGCCGCGGTTATGACAAGGTCGTGGTCACCGGGGTCATTCAGGCAGGCTCCTCGCTCGGCATTCTTATTCCGCCCAGCGTCGTGCTGGTGCTCTATGCCATGATCGCGCGCCAGCCCGTGATGCAACTCTGGCTCGCAGGCATCATTCCCGGCCTGATGATGGCAGCGCTCTTTGCGATCTACATCTATATCCGCTGCCGCATTCAGCCCGAACTCGCCCCGGCCCTGCCCGAAGAAGAGCGCCGCGCGCTTTCGACCGGCGAAAAACTAGTGCTCCTCCGCGAGGGTCTGCTTCCCATCGCCGTTTTTGGACTGATGATGGGCCTGTTTCTCACCGGCGTCACCAGCCTCGTCGAAAGCTCGGCCGTCGGCGCGCTGCTCGCAACCTTGGCCGCTATCTTCACCCGCCGCCTCAACTGGAAAATCCTCGAATCCGCCACGCGCAACACCCTGATGGTGTCGTGCATGTTCCTATGGATCATTATGGCGGCGCTGTGCTTCTCGTCCGTCTATGACGGTCTGGGCGCCATCAAGGCCATCAGCAATCTGCTGCTCAATACCTGGGAGCTCGATCCCTGGGGCATCATGATCTTCATGCTGCTCAGCTTCATCGTGCTCGGCATTTTCCTCGACGACACAGCAATGCTGGTCATCGTCGCGCCGCTCTATATCCCGCTTGTGATCTCGCTGGGCTTCAACCCGATCTGGTTCGGCATTCTCTACACGATCACCTGCCAGATCGCCTACATCACCCCGCCTTTTGGCTACAATCTCTTCCTCATGCGGGCCATGGCCCCGCCTGAGATCAGCCTCATGGATATCTATCGTTCCATCTGGCCCTTCTTCCTTCTGATGGTGCTCTCCATGATCATCATCATGATCTTCCCCGAAATTGCACTCTGGCTGCCCCGCGTGGTGACGGGCCGCTGAGACGGACAGCAAAGGACATCTGACAAATAGCGAGTGGGTAAAAACGCCGGGGCGAAAGCGCGGGAGCAAGAATAAAAGCGCCGCCCTCCATTTCATTGAACAAGGGAACGACTGAAATGAGCGAGAATACCAAGATCAATAAACGCGACTTTTTCAAACGGGCAGGCCTCGTCACGGCCGGTGCCGTGGGCGCGACAACGCTGGCCATGCCGCATGTCAAAGCACAGGCGCCCATCCGCTGGCGCATGCAGACCTATGCTGGTCCCGCTCTGGCAGAACATGTGGTGGCCAATGCCGTCGAATGGTTCAACACCGCCGCCAATGGTGAGATGGAAATCGAACTCTACACCGCCGACCAGTTGGTGCCGCATGGCGAACTGTTCCGTGCGGTTCAGCAAGGCACGATCGACGCCGCCCAGAGTGACGATGACTCCGCCGCCGCTCCGGTCGATGTTAAAGTGTTCGGCGCTTATTTCCCGCTGGCCTCGCGCTATTCGCTCGACGTGCCGGCGCTTTGGCACTGGCGCGGCCTCAAGGAAATTTGGGAAGAGGCTTATGCTGAAATTCCCGACGTCACCTGGCTGTCGACCGGCGCGTGGGACCCATGCAATTTCGGCACGACCAAGCCGATCCGCTCGCTCGCTGACCTGCGCGGTCTGCGCATCTATACCTTCCCCACCGCCGGTCAGTTCCTCGGCAAATATGGCGTCATCCCGGTTTCACTGCCCTATGAAGACGTTGAGCCGGCACTGCAAACCGGCGAACTCGACGGCATCTGCTGGTGCGGCACCACCGAACTGCACACTGTCGGCTGGGCCAATGTGCTGAAATATTACCTTACCAATCCGCTTTCGGGCGCCTGGGCCGGGTCCTATTTCGTCAACACCAATCGCTGGAACGAAGTGCCCCCGCATCTCCAGCAGCTCTACCGCATGATGATCGACTCTTCGCACTATTATCGCCAGCACTGGTACTGGGCGGGCGAGGCCAATTATCGCCTCAACGGCAATCTCGAACTGACCACCATTCCACAGGAGGAATGGAAGCAGGTCGAAACCGACGCCGTTGCCTTCTGGGACGAAATCGCCGGCCAGTCCGAGCGCAGTGCTCGCGTGGTGGAAATCATCAAGAAATACAATGCCGACATGGAAGCCGCTGGCGCTCCTTATCGGTACTGAGTTTCCCAAGCCTCCCAGCCTGCCGGTCGCGTTCGCGCGGCCGGTTCTTTCCGAACAGCCTGACTTTGGAGATTTCGATGGCTGCCTATTCGCTGGAGCAATTGCGCGAGGATGTTGAGGCCGGACGCATCGACACGGTGCTCGTCACTTTTCCCGACATGCAGGGTCGTCTGATCGGCAAGCGCTTCCACGCCGAGTTCTTTTTAGAAGGTGGCCTGGATGAAACCCATGGCTGCGATTACCTGCTGGCCGACGACATCGACATGGAGCCGGTGCCCGGCTATGCGGCGGCGAATTGGGGCAAGGGCTATGGCGATTTCGTTATGAAGCCGGACCTCGGCACACTGATGAAATGCACATGGCTCGACGCTACCGCTCTGGTGATCTGCGATGTGCTCGACCACCATCACGAGCCGGTGCCCCATGCGCCGCGCAATGTGCTGAAACGCCAGCTCGACCGCCTCGCGGATATGGGCCTCTCCGCCAATTTCGCCAGCGAACTCGAATTCTATCTCTTCGACGAGACGTTCCGCTCAGCCCATGAGAAGGGCTATCGCGACCTGCAAACGGCGGGCCACTACATTGAGGATTACCACATCTTCCAGACCACTAAGGAAGAAGGCGTGATGCGCGCCCTGCGCAATCATCTCCACGCATCCGGCATTCCGGTGGAGTGTTCCAAGGGCGAATGGGGTCCGGGGCAGGAAGAGATCAATGTGCGCTATGCCGAGGCGCTCAAAATGGCCGACCGGCATGTGGTGATCAAAAACGCCACCAAGGAAATCGCCTTTGCCGAGGGCAAGGCCGTCACCTTCATGTCCAAATGGGCCTATGATCTGGCCGGTTCGTCGAGCCATGTGCATATGTCACTGGCCAAGGCTGGGCAGAACCAGTTTGTCGACGGCAAGGATGAACTGGGCATGTCCGACCTCATGAAGCATTTCATGGCGGGCCTGCTCACCTATGCCGGGGACATCACCTATTTCCTCGCGCCCTATATCAACTCCTACAAGCGCTTTCAGGCCGGCACTTTCGCGCCCACCAAGGCAATCTGGAGCCGCGACAACCGCACCGCCGGATTCCGCCTCTGCGGCGAAAACACCAAGGGCATCCGCGTCGAATGTCGCATCGGCGGTGCGGACCTCAATCCCTATCTAGCCTTCGCTGCCCTGCTCGCGGCTGGCCTCAAGGGTGTCGAGGGCAAACTGGTGCTTGAGCCGGGTTTTTCGGGTGACGCCTATTCCGGCAAGAAACTGCGCGAAGTGCACAAGACTCTGCGGGATGCCATCGGCGCATTGAAAAAATCGAAAATGCTGGCCGACGCCATGGGGCCGGACGTGATCGCCCATTACGTCCACACCGCTGAATGGGAACAACTCGAATATGACCGCCGCGTCACCGACTGGGAACGCCAGCGCGGCTTCGAGCGGTATTAAGACCAAAGGACTTCAAGCATGACCGATAAGGTCGACATCATTTCTCCCATCGACGGCAGCATCTATGCCAGCCGTCCGCTCGCCAGCGGCGAGGATATCGCCGCTGCAACCACGAAAGCCCGCACCGCCCAGCGCGACTGGCGCAATGTGCCGCTAGGTGAGCGCGTAGCGCTTGTCGGCGGCATGGTCGATGAACTGCTGGCCATGAATGACGAGATCGTGCCCGAACTCGCCTGGCAGATGGGCCGCCCCATTCGCTTCGGCGGCGAAAAGCGTGGCGTCGAAGAACGCAGCCGCCACATGCTCTCGATTGCCGCTGAAGCGCTGGCGCCGATGCAGCGGCCTGAAAAGGAAGGCTTTTCGCGCAGCATCGCCCGTGAACCGCTCGGCCTCGTCCTAGTCGTCGCTCCGTGGAATTATCCCTTCCTCACCGCCGCCAATTCCATCATTCCCGGCTTGGTCGCGGGCAATGCAGTTCTGCTTAAACATGCAAGCCAAACCCTGCTCGCGGGCGAGCGGTTCGCCGAAGCCGCCAAACGCGCCGGTCTGCCGACAGGCATCTTTCAGAACCTCATCATGGGACACGCCGATACCGAAAAGCTGATCGGCTCGGGTGACATCGACCACATCAATTTCACCGGCTCGGTAGAAGGAGGTCGTCGCATCGAAAAGGCGGCTGCGGGCACCTTCGCCACTCTGGGCCTCGAACTCGGCGGCAAGGACCCCGCCTATGTCCGCGCCGATGTCGATCTCGATTATGCTGCTGAAAATCTCGTGGACGGATCGTTCTTCAATTCCGGCCAGTCGTGCTGCGGAGTCGAACGCATCTATGTGCATGAAAGCGCCTACGATGGCTTTGTAGAGCGGTTCATCGAACAGGCCAGGGGGTGGACGCTGGGCGATCCGATGGACGAAAACACCATTGTCGGCCCGATGGCGCGCGGCTCGTTTGCCGACCATGTGCGCCAGCAGACCGAAGAAGCTGTTCGCGCCGGAGCAAAGCGCCACCTGAACACCACACATCCCAAAGACCAACCCGGTTCACCCTGGCTCGCCCCCGAAGTGCTCACCGGCGTCAATCACCAGATGAGCATCATGCGCGACGAGAGTTTCGGCCCGGTGGTCGGCATCATGAAAGTGGCCGACGATGCCGAGGCCATCACGCTGATGAACGACAGCCCCTATGGCCTCACCGCCTCGATCTGGACCGCAGACCTCAATGCGGCGACCGAAATTGGCGGCAAAATCGAAACCGGAACCGTCTTCGCCAACCGCTGTGATTATCTCGACCCGGCCCTTGTTTGGACCGGCGTCAAGGACACCGGCAAAGGCGGCGCGCTCAGCGAAATCGGCTACCACAACCTGACACAGCCAAAGAGCTATCACCTCAAACAGCTTTAGGCACGAAACCACCCCGCCCACGATGTCATCCCGGCACAGGCCGGGATTCATGTCCGTGGACAATTTCAACATCCAGCGTGTGGCAGGTCCACCGCATGGATTCCGGCCTGCGCCGGAATGACACCGCGAATGTGAAAGCAGCAGCGCCATGACCAAAGCAAACTGGAACTATCCCACCGCCGTCAAATTCGGCCCAGGCCGCATCGCTGAATTGCCAGAGGCCCTCAAATCCGCGGGCATCAGCAAGCCTCTGCTCGTCACCGATGCCGGGCTGGCCAGTCTGCCGGTCACCCAGAACACGCTTGCATTGCTCCACGATGCAGGCATCGACGCCGGACTCTTCGCCGAGGTTAAGCCGAACCCCATTTCCGCCAATGTTGAGGCCGGTATCAAGGTTCTGCGCGAGGGCGGATACGATGGCGTCATCGCCTTTGGTGGCGGCTCGGGACTCGATACGGCCAAGGTCATCGCCTTCATGGCCGGACAGACCCGCCCCATGTGGGACTTTGAAGACATTGGCGATTGGTGGACCCGTGCCGATCCAAAAGGCATCCTGCCCATCATCGCCGTGCCGACGACGGCGGGAACGGGCTCGGAAGTGGGCCGGGCGGGCGTCATCACCGATGAAACAACCCATACCAAAAAGGTGATCTTCCACCCGCTGATGATGCCCAAAGTGGTCATTGCCGACCCGGAGCTGACAGTGGGCATGCCGCGCTTCATCACCATCGGCACCGGCATGGACGCACTGGCCCATTGCCTTGAAGCCTATTGCGCACCTGGCTATCACCCCATGGCTGATGGCATCGGCGCCGAAGGCATCCGTCTGGTCTTCGAAAACCTGCCCAAAGTCGCGGCCAATCCCAATGATGTCGAAGCACGCGGCCATATGATGAGCGCCGCCGCCATGGGCGCGACCGCCTTTCAGAAAGGTCTCGGCGCAATCCACGCGCTCAGTCACCCGGTCGGAGCGCTCTACGACACCCATCACGGCATGACCAATGCTGTCTTCATGCCCTATGTGTTGGTGGTCAATCGCCCTGCCATCGAAGAGCGCATCAAGCGCCTCGCCGCCTATATCGGCCTCGAACCCAGCTTCGATGCATTCCTCACCGCAGTGCTCAAACTTCGCGCCGATCTTGGCGTCCCGAACACGCTCGGAGATTTCGGCGTCGACACCATTAAGCGCGACCTCATCGGCGATATGGCCGTCGTCGACCCCACCGCAGGCGGCAATCCCGTCGAACTGACCAAGGACCGGGCGCTGGAAATCTTCGACCGCGCAATGGAGGGACGGCTTTAGCCGCCAAACCCCTTTGGCACCACAAGCGGGGTATGTGCAATCGGATCATCGATGATGATGCAGGGCAGGCCGAACACCTCTTCGACCAGCTCTGCCGTCACGATGTCCTTTGGTGCGCCTTCCGCAACGATTGTCCCATCACGCATGGCCACTATATGGCTGGCATAGCGACAGGCATGGTTGAGGTCGTGCAGCACGGCCACGATGGTCTGCCCATTGTGTCGGTTAAGGTCGCTCATCAGCTCCATCAGTTCGATCTGGTGGGTGATGTCGAGAAAAGTCGTCGGCTCGTCGAGCAACAGAAGCGGCGTCTGCTGCGCCAGCGCCATGGCCACCCACACGCGCTGCCTCTGACCGCCCGAAAGCTCATCCACCAGCCGATGCGACAGGTCGGTCACCTTGGTTGCCGCCATGGCCTCGATCACTGCCACCTCGTCCTCTTCCGACCATTGCCGAAACAGCTTTTGGTGCGGATAGCGACCGCGCGCGATGAGATCGGCAACCGTGATGCCGTCGGGCGCAATCGAGCTTTGCGGCAAAAGGCCTAGCCGCCGCGCCACATCCTTGGCCGGTAGCGACGTGATCACCTCGCCGTCCAGTACCACCCTACCCTCGCTGGGCTTGATCAGCCGCGAAAGCGCCCGCAATAAGGTGGATTTTCCGCACGCATTGGCCCCGACAATGACGGTGAACGATTTGTCGGGAATGGCGACCGACAGATTGCGCGAAATGACGCGATTATCGTAGCCGATAGTGGCGCTCTTGGCAAAGAGACGGGCCTCTGCCGACGCAAGTGCGGGATCGTGCTTGTTCATCGCTTTGTCTCTCAAGTGCGTCGCGCTTCGCGCAGAAGCAGCCAGACGAAATAGATCCCGCCAAGGCTGACCGTGACGATGCCGACGGGCAATTGCGTGGGCGCAAAGGCGCGCTGCGCCAAAAAATCCGCGGAGGCCAGCAGCAGCGCCCCCATGGCCGCCGATGGCAGCATGGCCACGCCTGCTGCCCCGGTCAGCCGCCGGGCCAGTTGCGGTGCAGCCAGCGAAATGAAGCCAATAGGCCCCGCCGTAGCCGTAACTGCGGCGGTCAATGCTACACCGAGAACCAGAAGACCGAGGCGGCTGCGCTCGGCATTGACGCCTAAAGCCCGCGCCGCGTCATCCCCCAGCTCCAATTGCGCCATGGGGCGGCTCATCAGAAGGGCCAGCGGCACCAGTACGGCGAGCACGATACTGGGATAACCCAGCCGCTCCAGCGTCATGCCATTCAGCGAGCCTGCGCCCCATATGGCCGCAGCCATCGCCACTTCGAGCTTAGCGCGCAACAGCATCCAGGTGTTGAGCGAGGTCAGCATGGCCGAAACACCAATGCCCACGATAATCAGACGGAACCCCTGAACGCCGCGGCGATAGGCAAGCATATAGACCAGAAGCGCCGTGATCAGACCACCAATAAGCGCGCCACTGGCGACCACCAGATAACCGCCGCCCAACATGGTAATAACAATGAGCGCACCAGTGAAAGAGCCCGCATCAAACCCGATAATGTCGGGACTTCCCAATGGATTACGCGTCAGCGATTGGAAAATCGCACCCGAAATCCCCAAAGCGGCACCCAGCAGCAGGGCCAGCGCCGTGCGCGGCAGCCGCCATTCCACGACGACCATATGGATGCGCCCCTCGGCCTGCCCCAGCAGGGCCCACAGCACATCGCCCGGCGCGACATAAAACTCGCCCGAGGCGAGCGTCGCAATGCCTACGGTCAGCCCGATGCCAACCAGGATGAGACAGATCGTGAATGTGCGCAGATCCAGCCTTTGAGAGAAAGTGCCGGAAAGCAGACGCACGGGGCGAATGGGGCGACCAAAATTAATGCTGTCACGACTGGCCATGGTCATAACCCGCTGACCTTTCTGCGCCGCGCCAACAGGATCAGCACAGGCGCGCCGACAAAGGCGGTGACAATTCCCACCTGCAATTCGCCGGGCCTCATAACGATACGCCCCACAATATCAGACACCAGCAGCAGAATGGGCGCGAGCACCAATGTATAGGCAAAAATCCAGCGCTGGTCAGGGCCGACGATCCAGCGCGCCACGTGTGGCACCATCAGCCCTACAAATCCGATCGGGCCAACTGCAGCCGTAGATGCCCCAGCCAGCAATGTCGTGGAAATGATGGTTATAATCCGCGTACGCCAGATATTGGCCCCAAGCGCTGACGCCAGATCATCGCCCAATGCCACAGCATTTAGCGGGCGCGCCACCGCGAAAGCAAGCAACAGACCGATGGCCAGAAACGGCCAGACCATGGCAAAGGTCTCAAAGCCAGGCGCAACGAGTGAACCGGCGCGCCATTGCCGCATCCGATCGAAGGTGGATGGGTTGAGCAGCGAAATGCCTGACGTAATCCCCGAAAGCACTGCGCCGACTGCAACGCCTGCGAGCGTGAGCCGGACAGGCGTGGCGCCGCGCGGACCGGCTGAACCAATGGAGTAAACCAGAACGGTAGTGACAATAGCGCCAAGAAAGGCAAACCAGATATAGCCGCTCAGTGCCGTCACGTCGAACACGCCAATCCCGAGAACGACAAAAAAAGCCGCTCCCGCATTGACGCCCAGAATACCGGGGTCAGCCAGCGGATTGCGCGTCATCGCCTGAATCAAGGCTCCTGACATGCCCAGCGCCATACCGACCAGCACACCGAGCAGTGTGCGGGGCACGCGCAAAGCCTGGATAATAGCGTGATCGTCAGTGTCATTATAGGCAAACAGGGCATCGAGCACCGTGTCCAAAGGGATATCCTTGGAGCCTATAGCGATACTGGCTAAGACGACACAAACCAGAGCACCAACAGCAACCAGAAGTCCAAACATCCGCACCGCATTGGTTTCAGCCAGCCCAAGACGCTTTGCCTCCTTGGCGGCCAAATTCTGGCTGGTCGCTGTTGTCACGCTCATTGAGCCGAGCCTGGGCAAAATTGCAGCGAGGCGGGGCCAGATTTCTGCAATGTCTCAGATGGACCGGCGGCACAAAACGGCGTCTGCATTCAATAACCAATATTATGACTATTCTTATCCGCTTATATCGGTTTGAAACGCCTGTCCATATGCAATGCAGCCCCTTAGGGCGTCAGGAGAAAGTGACTGATGGGAAAGGAGACTGCCCGGCTATGCCGAAAGCTCGGTCTCCGCATTGCAGTCCGCTCGACCAGTTGAGGACAAGCGCCTCAGAGTCAGGCTGGCGCAGGGTAAGGCGAGCCCCATCGTCATCAAGGCTCAAAGTGCTTGCCGTGACATGGCTAACGAAAGCATCGAAATCCGGCATTGGGCCGACAATCGCAGCCCAGCCCTGTCGCAATCCACTATTGCGGTATTCAATGCCCGCCGCCGGTCCTGTCAGAACTGCCTCAATTGCACCCGTCGCCTTGTAGGCGACAAAGGCACTGCCGCTCCGCAACACCAAAGTGTCACCGAACAGATGATGCTCAACACCCTCTCGCGCCGCGTAAACATGGGTAAAATCCAGCCGTGCGTTGCCTAGATTATAGAGCACCAGAGCAGCAGCTCCATGCTGGCCCACGCGCGGCAGACTGCCATTACCGGCCCAATAGGATGGTCTTTGCTGACCCCACGGGTCGTCCTCGCCGGGGTGGTTGATCCAGCTCCGCGCCATCGGATGGCTGGCAAAACGAATGTCGAGCACATGCTGCTGATGACCGTAACCGCCCGCCTCTGCACCGCTATTGGTCGAAAGCTGCACATGAGCATTTTTATAAAGCGACAACAGCGCGGCAGGGCCGTAACCTTGACGGTAGCTTGCGCCAATCGTCTGCCCGTCGGGAGGAAAAGCCATATCCATCAAGCCATTGGGCGGCTCATAGCGCCCAGCGGCAAACATGGGGAGAGAAGCCACGCCAGTGTTAAGCCAGCCCTTACCGAAGGCGACGGCGGCAAAGGGAGCCAGTTCGGTCAAAGGGCCGGCGCGCAATTCCTTGTCATATGCGCGGCCCATCGAACCAGCGGGCACGCCTTCCAGCGCATGCAAGGCAACCATGGTGAAGATGCGGTCGCATAGCGCGCTGGCGCGGCGCGCAATTGCCTCTGGCGCAAACTCGACAAGGGCAAGAAGACCTATAAAATCAACGGGATAATAGGCAGCCGAGTTCCACTCCGCCAGACCATCTTCTTCCACAGCCTCGAGCCAAAGACCAAGCCGCTCAGTTGCCAGCGCTACCTGTTCGCTGCCTTTACGACCGGAGGCTGTAAAAGTTTCATCCGGCCACAGACCACCGGCCAGCAATTGTGAGACATGGAAGCATAGCGCGTGGTTCTCGCTCCAGAACCACATGACGTCATTGCCCGGTTCATCCACCCAATAGCGGAATTCGAGCAACGCACGCTCGGTGCGCTGGCGCAGATCATCAGCAAAATCAGCGACATAGCGCTTGTAGGCCCAGAGCAGCGGCACCGAAATAAAGTCGGCGCAGTCCCGGCGCTCCTCGATGGCGAGCAGCGTTGCTTCCACTATAGGGCGAATACGTGGGTCGTCTGCTCGGCCAAGGGCAAAAAGCGCCAAAGCCGTTCCCATCCGCATCTCACCGAAATCCGCAGCATATTCAAGCGCTTGTCGCTTTCGCGCAGCGAGATCACCGGGTAGGATTTTGGGCGTCGTATCGTGCAATATGGCACAGCCGATATTGCGCTCGACGCTCGCATTTTCAGCAGAAAATATAAGTTTGAGAGCATGATAGCCCTCCGGCAGCTCGCTGCCCCTGCAGATAGCAAGCTCTGTCTCTCCGGGCCGAAGCACCAGATGGATATCGAGCATCGTGGCGTGGGTATGGGACGTGGAGCTGATCCGCGCATGGATGGTGACGTCCATAGTGGCAGGGTCGTCAAATTTCAGCGTCAAAACACCTTCTGAATCAATGACATCACTGATGGTGCGGACTTGAGCCGAGAGTGTTTTCAGGGCCGCGACCGGACCGTTTTCTGTCTTCGCGCCCGGCAAGGTGACATCAAGCGAAACAGCGTCCTCAAGCACCAGTTCGAAGAACCAGTTGACGTCGCGCTCGGCCATTTCCTCTGTAAGAACAATGACTTCGCTCCCAGAAGCCTTGAGTGGCAGATGGACCACCGTGTCCTGGGTTTCGTTGCGGGTAAAGGGTTCAAAACGGGCAGCGAGGACGCCGTCGACCCAGATGTGGATGCCACCCGGGGTGAAAAGGCGGAAAGAATAGTAGCGGTCGGCGGGTGCAGAAATATAGGTTCTGCACCAACGACTTAGCCGCGTTGGGCGGTGCTGGAAGGTTGAGAACTCGACGCGCCGATTGCTGCCGGGAAGGTAGAGGCTCTCCACCTTCCAGTCGGTTTTGAGCGCCACGGTCCGACTGGCCACTTCTTTCCACGTCGCAACGCGGCAGGGCAGATCGCCGACATCGACGAAGCCATTGATATATTTGTAGTTTTGCGGGTCGCTGGCGGGTGCCGGCTCGCCGGGAAAATAGCGGGTCTCAATCTCTGACAACTCCCATGCATTGAGGCTGTCATTTTTGTTCAGGCGTAGCAGCGGAGTGGCCATGAGATCGATCTGGTTAGCAGACTGTTAACGTTGAGCGTGGCGAAACCGCCATTGAAGCGCAGTTTCGAGATGATCGAGCAATCCGACGAATTCGGACGGCAACTTGATGTGATAGTCGGGCACTTCGGAAGCGTCGGCAGGCACATGGGTGCGCAGTGTCGACCACGACATGAATACCGAGGTAATGCCCAACGCATTGGCCCCATTGATGTCGCGCGACAGGTTGTTGCCGATCATCACCGTGCGCCATGTGTCGTCGCGGGTGAGACCGGCAGCGGAAAGCGCAGCATCGAACATGCGGGCATCGGGTTTATGGACACCGACATCCTCGGAAATAATATGGGCGTCGAAATGGTCCCATAGGCCGTGGTGGGTGAGCATGTTGACGAAGGTCTGACGCGGGCCGTCGGCGACGAGGATCAGCTTGTGTCCGCGCGCTTTAAGATCATCCATCATCTGCCTGGCGCCGGGAATGAGATCGGCGCGGATGACGACTTCGCTATCGGGCAGTTTCTGCTCGGTGCGCTCGTCGATCAGGGTGTCGCCGCAATCCAGGAAAATGGCGGCGAAATGGGGCGTGGTTTCCGGCAATCTCGCCATCATCGATTTTACCCTCAGAGGAATTTCAGCTTCGAGCTGCGGCCACGGCATGAGAACCGGAGTTTCTACAAACCGCTCGTAACGGTGACCTGGCTTAAAACGGTCGGCCTGCATCTTGAGCTTTGCAAGACGGTGATCGCGCGCCGTTGGAGCATAGTCGCCACGCTGGGCAAAGGGGTTGCCACGATGCACGCCTTCGATGCCCGAGAGCGGACCACAGAGCGCATCGAGCTTTTGCCGGTCGGATACGCTCATGTGATCAGGGGACGCCCAATGCGCGTGCTTGCCCGCCTCGACGTAAATGATGGGATGGGATGCTTCAGCCTCCACCGTGCTGCCCTCGGGCTTGACCCGAGGGACATTCGTCTCATCCGCTGAAGCCGGTGCCGCCCCGAGAGGCCCTCGGGTCAAGCCCGAGGGCAGCGCAGAGTTTGGGGGGGCAATTGGGCTTGTCTCTGCAAGTTCAGGCAGGCCATTGCCCGTGTCCATGAGCTTGCGGCCGCCATGCGAAGAGGCTTCGACCCTCACGACGCTGCCGTCTTGGCCCACATGCACCCAGACGTGCTCGAGGTCGTAAAGGTGGCCGATGTCCCAATCGTAATAGATGGCATATTCTACGGTGAAAGCACCGATGGGCGTGATCTCGAACTTGCTCGATGGCGACTGGCCCGGCGCGCGGAAAATCGTCCAGCCAAAGGCATAGGGCCAGTACGGTTCAGCGCGGTCGAGCATGAGCTGCGGCGCGTAGCGCGCTGCAAGGTCTTGATCGGTCATGGTCAGGCGATGGCTCCGACGAGGGACAGCTCTTCGGCGAAATGGCAGCGCACCTGACGACCGCCTTCAACATTGCGGAGGGCCGGAACTTCAGCACTGCATTTGGGCTGAGCATAGGGGCAACGCGGATGGAAGGAACAGCCCGACGGCGGATTGGCCGCATTGGCAATTTCGCCCTTGAGCGGCACCCGCTTGCGAGTGCGGTTACCACGCGGATCGGGCTGGGGCACAGCGGCCATCAGCGCTTCGGTATAGGGGTGCAGCGGCTTGGTGAAGAGCGACTTGGTGGGTGCGACCTCCATCAACCGGCCCAGATACATGACGCCGACCCGGTCGGAAATGTGCTCCACCATGCCCAGATCGTGAGTGATGAAGAGATAGGTGAGGCCAAACTGTTCCTGCAAATCCTGCAAGAGATTGATGTTCTGCGCCGCGACCGACACGTCGAGCGCCGAAACGGCTTCGTCAGCAGCGATGAAGCTGGGATTGAGCGCCAGAGCGCGGGCAATGCCGATGCGCTGGCGCTGGCCGCCGGAGAAAGCGTGCGGATAGCGGTTGATGAATTCGGGACGGAGGCCGACGACCTTGAGCAGCTCGGCCACCCGGTCGCGGATTTCGCCCGCATTGCCCTTGCCGTGGATCAGCATGGGCTCGCCCACGAGTTCCAGTAAGGTCATGCGCGGATTGAGCGAGGAATAGGGGTCCTGAAAAATCATCTGCATTTCGGCGCGCAGCGGCCGCATGTCGCGGTCGGAAAGACGCGACAGATCGATGATTTCATTATTGGCGCGACGGAACAGAATTTGCCCATCGGTGAGGTTGTAGGCGCGCAACATCAGCCGGGCGACGGTGGACTTGCCCGAACCGGACTCGCCCACAAGGCCAAGCGTTTCGCCTTTTTTGATGTCGAGCGAAACGTCGTCGATCGCCTTGACGTCGCCGACATGTTTTTTGAGCCATCCCGCATGGATGGGAAAATACTTCTTGAGCCCGCGCACCGAGAACAGCACATCATCGGGCAGGGACAGGCCGGAATTCGCCGGAAGATCAGACATGGGCTTGCTCCCCGGACGTAACGAATTGTTCGGCGATATGGCAGCGCGACATCTGATTGCCGAAGACTTTTTCGGGCGGCGTTGTTACATCGCATAGGCCAGCGACAGCATGGGTACACCGTGGGTTGAAGGCGCAGCCAGGCGGCACGCTGAACGGATCGGGCACCATGCCGGGAATGGTGGGAAGCCGCCTGCCCTGATCGACACCAAGGCGCGGAATGGAGCGCAGTAGCGCCTGCGTGTAAGGATGCTTAGGCGCGTAAAAGATGTCGTCGACCGTCGCGGTTTCGACGATGCGTCCCAGATACATGACCGACACGCGATCGGCGATGTCTGCCACCACACCGAAATTGTGGGTGATGAAGATGATCGCCATGCCCAACTCGCTTTGCAGCGATTTCAGCAGCTCAAGAATCTGCGCTTCGGTGGTCACGTCAAGCGCGGTGGTCGGCTCGTCGGCGATGAGCAGGCTCGGATCGCAGGAAATGGCGAGCGCGATCATGGCGCGTTGGCGCATGCCACCGGAAAGCTGATGCGGATAGGCATCGACCATCTGAGCCGGGCGCGGCATTTGAACCTTGGCCAATAGATCAATAGCGCGCTCGCGCGCCTGCGCCTTGCTCAAACCCATATGCAATTGCACCGTGCGCATGATCTGCGTGCCGATGGTGTGGACAGGCGACAGGGCGGTCATCGGCTCCTGAAAAATCATGCCGATATGGCGGCCACGCACCTGACGGATGGCGCGGCTGTTTCGGTCCAGACTTGAGAGCTCGAACTCTTCGCCGGTGCGCGGACGGAAGCGGATCGAGCCTTCGGGCGGCGCGGCACGCTTGGGCAGGAGACGCATGATAGCACGGGCAGTGATCGACTTGCCCGAGCCACTTTCACCGACAATGCCGAGCACTTCGCCCTTGTTGACGTGATAGGAAACGCCGTTGACGGCCTTCACGAGCCCTTCGCGCAGGGGGAAGTGAACATGGACATCATCGAGTTCAAGCAGGCGCTCGGGAGGCATGGAATTTTGGGGCATGGGGGACTTAGTCATGAGGCCCGTCCTTGATGTTGCCAAAAGCTCAGGGCTGCCCTCGGGCTCGACCCGAGGGCCTGCGGGAGAGCCCATGACTGGGCGGCTTGACGGAGGAGAGTGGCCCTCGGGTCAAGCCCGAGGGCAGCCCGGTGGGTTGAAGCGATCACGGCAGTATCTGCGACAGGCGCGCTGTAGAAGAATAGCTGCATAGTCTTACTGCCCATAGGGGTCGGCGGCATCGCGCAGACCATCGCCGAGGAAGTTGAAGGCGAGCACTGTGGCCACCACGGCAACGCCGGGTGAAAGGAGCCAGGGCGCCATCGAGATCGAGCGCAGGTTCTGTGCATCCTGCAGCAGCACGCCCCAGGAAACGACGGGCGGTCTGAGGCCAAGACCCAGGAAGGACAGCGCAGTTTCACCCAGGATCATCTCGGGCACAGCCAGCGTCAGAGCCGCGATGATATAGGAGGTCATCGAGGGCAGCATATGCTTGGTGATGATGCGATATTCGCTGGCCCCGGCGAGGCGGGCAGCCATGACATAGTCCTCGTTACGAATGGCGAAGAATTGCCCGCGCACCACGCGCGCCACGCTGGTCCAGCCGATCAGCGCCAATATGAGCGTGATAAGAACATAGACGAATAACGGGTCCCAGACGATGGGCAGTGCCGCCGCCAGGCCCATCCAAAGCGGAATGGTGGGAATGGAGCGGATGAATTCCATGAGGCGCTGAATGGAACCATCTATCCAGCCACCAAAGTAACCCGAGATCGAGCCCAGTGTCAGGCCAAGAACGAAGGCAAAGGCAACCCCGATCATGCCGGCGGAAAGCGTCACCCGCGCGCCGTGAATGAGGCGAGAGAACACGTCTCGCCCCAGATCGTCGGTGCCGAGCAGGTTGATCTGCTCGCGCCGATCGTCCACGCCGAAGAAGTGGATATTGGTCTCGAACAGGCCGAACAAGCGATAGCTGTCGCCGCCGTAGAAGAGCTGGATTGGCAGCACGGTTTCCGTATCGATCTGGTAGATCACGCGCGCCGTGTCGGGATCACGCTCGCGGGCGAGACCATAGACGAAGGGGCCGACGAACTGACCTTCGTGGAACAGATGAATGCCGGTCGGCGGCGCCAGTGTGCGCAGACGCTGCACCTTGAACGGATCATAGGGGCCGACGAATTCGGCAAAGATCGCCGAAAGCGCCAGAAGGATCAGGAACCACATGGAAACAACGGCGAGGAAGTGCTTGGAAAAGCGCCGCCAGATCAACTGCCACGGCTTTGCCGTGTAGAGATCTTCCTTGTGGTCTTTGACTTTTGCCGTGTCGATGGCTTGATCGGTCATGGGGCGGACCTCACGCGTAACGGATGCGCGGGTCGAACCACGCCAGAAGAATATCGGAAATCAGCGTGCCGATGACGGTGAAGACGCTGAGGATGAGAATGAAGCTGCCCGCCAGATACATGTCCTGCATCTTGAGCGCTTGCAGCAGCAGCGGCCCGGTCGTCGGCAGGTTCAGCACCACGGCAGTAATGATGTCGCCGGAGAACAGCGCAGGCAGCGCCCAGCCGACGGTGGAAATGAACGGATTGAGCGCGACGCGGACCGGGTAGTTCCAGACCACTTTGGATTCGGAGAGACCCTGCGCATAGGCCGTTTCCACATAGGGCTTGCCCAGCTCGTCCAGCATATTGGCGCGCATCACGCGGATCAGGCCCGCAGCGCCGCCCGTGGCCAGCACGATCAGCGGAATCCACAAGTGCAGCAGGAGGTCGATGAACTTGGCGAAGGACCAGGGCGCATTCTGATATTGCGGCGAAAACAGCCCGCCGACATCAAGGTTCATATAGGCGAAGGCGATCCACATGAGCACCAGCGCCAGAAGAAAATCCGGGATGCCTTTGCCCAGAAAGCCGAACACGGTGAACAGGTGGTCGAAGAACGAATATTGGCGGGTTGCCGAATAGACGCCGACCGGAATGGCGATCAGCCAGGTGATGACAAGGCTGGCCGAGGAAATGGCCAGCGTCAGGCCAAGACGCTCCCAGATCAACGAAGACACCGGGGCATTCCATTCCAGCGAATAGCCGAATTCGCCACGGAAAATGATGTTGGTGATCCAGCGCCAATATTGGACCAGCATCGGGTCATTAAGCCCGAACTGTTCGCGCAACTGCGCCTCGCGCGCCACCGAAATATATTCACCGGCCTGGCGCAATTGCGCGACATAGGCGGTGACGTAATCGCCCGGCGGCAGCTGGATGATGACGAAGGAGATAAAGGAAATGAAGATGAGCGTCGGTATCGCCAGAAACGCCCGCCGCAGAATGAAAGCAACCATAGTCTAACCTGTCTCCCCTGCCCGGAAATTCCGGAAATGCCATGCGCGGCCGGAGCCGCGCGAGGCTGAGCGATCTGCCTTTTGTGGAAGGAGCGTGAGGCCGCGCTCTCTTCCGGCAGGATGATGGGAGAGGCGGCGGACCGCCTCCCCCTTCACGAGGGAACTTTAGTCCTGTTCGATCCAGAACTGGGCCGGGTAGGCAATACCCTTGCCGCGATGCACGTCATCCAGCACCAACCCGTCACGCAGGTTATGGAACTTGTTGGACACGATGATCGGGGACGGCTCTTCACCGACCACGCCGATGACCCAGGCACTCTTGACGAAGGCGTCGATCATATTGTTGACCGCTGCGTCCGCCACTTCGACGCTGGCCGCTTCCGAGGCTTCGTCCCAGAAGGCCCAGACATCGCGGATCGGATTATCTTCCGACGGCTCGATACCTTCGACGCCATCGGTCTCGTACCACTTGAAGTATTCAGAAGCGAAACCATCATCACCCATCATGCGGCGGGGATCGGCGGGCACGACCGAGAGACGGTCGAACGGCATCCACTGCATCTGGAAGTCGTTGTTACGGCGGTTGTTTTCCCACTGTGTGCGATCAACGATACGCGCCAGCAGCTCGATGCCGACATCGCGGTAATTTTCCGTGATCAGCTCGAGCGGCTTGGAATGCACTGCATCATAAGCCTCGATAACGATGGTGAGACGCTGCCCATCGGGGCGCAGGCGGAAACCGGCGCTATCGCGTTCGGTCAGGCCCAGGCCATCGAGCAATTCGTTGGAGCGGTCAGGATCGTATTCGGTGAGGTAGGTTTCGAGCTCTTCGCTGAAATAGGGCGAGCCGGTGATCGGGGACGCCGAACGCGGCTCGGCAAGACCCGAATAGGCCAGTTCATTGACCAGCTCGCGATCAACGGCCAGTTGCATGGCCTCGCGGAAGTCGAACTGGTCGTAAAGCGCGTTCAGCACTTCGTCCTTGACGTTGTAGTTCGGCATCAACGACCAGACGGTCGCGCCGATCCAGCGCAGCGTGTGGTAATTGCCGCGCTCTTCGTTCTCACGATAGAAGGTGTAATTGGCCAGCTGCATGAAGCGGTTCTGGGCGTCGATCTGGCCCTGCGCCACCATGAGGCTAAGCGTCTCATTGTCTTGGAACAGACGGTGAGCGATGCGGTCGATATAGGGGAGCTGATTGCCCTCCTGATCGACGGCATAATAATAGGGATTGCGCACCATGGTCACGGTCTCAGCCGGCGCCGGGTTCTCGATCATCCAGGCGGTGACCACGGGGAGTTCCGGGTTGAACCACCAAGCGGTGATCACGCCGCGCGAACCCCACAGATCAGTCCACTTTTCGACATTGTACTTGGCAGCAGCGGCCTTCAACTCATCTTCGCTGGCATATTTGTCGTTGAACTGGCTGAGATAATGCTTCGGCATGATGAAGCTGGGACGATCAAGGCTCGGCTCGCCGGTCGAATCCTTGGCCAGAATTTCGAGGAAATAGACGTAGGGCTGAGCGAACTTGACCGTGAAGGTGCGCTCGTCGGCGATCTCAACCTGCATCGGCACGCCACCCGGCGCGAAGGTCGGATCGATGGTCGGCACCAGCGCGGTGTTGAGGAAGACGTCTTCGTACCAGAACTTGACGTCCTCGGTGGTCACTGGGTGACCATCGGACCATTTGAGGCCATCGAGCAGGGTGAAGGTAAACTCGGTGGAATCCTCGTTGACCGCATAGGATTCGATGAAGCCGGGCTCGAGATAGGCGACGCCGTTTTCGTCGGCGGCACATTTCAGCACGCGCTCTTCCATGAGCTTGGTGGGGCCCCAACGGTCGCCCGGACCATTATAAGCGCGGTGCCAGGTGCCGCCATACTGACCGACGCTGACGGCATTGACCACGGTCGGGCTGGACGGAAGGCGTTCGTCGACTGGTGGCAGGCTACCCGCCTCAACCATCTCTGTCAGCATCGGCGCTTCCTGAAACGCCCATGCCGCACCGCTCAGCGCAGTTGCCGACAATGCGGCGATGGCCAAGCGCGCAATCCACTTATTGGCACTCATTGATTTCTTCCCTCGTGCTGCTGTCGGGAATGCACCATCCGGTGACATGCCAGACAAGTAAACTTCTCCACGGCCGGCAGATCGTGCGTCAAAAATATTTTCATGACTGAACCTCCCGCTCCATCC